>Ga0228536_1000026_pt1 | contig 383525 bp, 319 predicted proteins | sample SJ1Smetagenome_FD_168611 | JGI IMG/M metagenome (GOLD analysis project Ga0228536, IMG submission 168611) | Enriched culture of PCE-dechlorinating microbial communities from Ithaca, New York, USA - SJ1.S | ecosystem: Engineered > Modeled > Simulated communities (microbial... > Unclassified... | reverse complement strand
GATTTTGTGGATATACTTGCGTCGTTCGCTAATTGTCATTGGATCCGTTTCTGCCATCGCCACCTCGGTAACATTTTCATTTGACCTAACGATAGCATTTCAGTAACATTTTAGTTGACCTAATGCGTTTTCCTTGACAGTCTGGAAACGCTTATGTATAATATTGGTTCGTTGCCCCGGCGGATCCTGGCTGGGGTAAATTGTGTAAACCAACTTACCCGCACTCAAGCGGCAGCACGCCTGAAAAGCGGTTAAGAGAAGATTGGAGAAGAAATGAAATATGCAATCGTTGCAGCGGGCGGTAAACAATACCGCGCCGAAGAAGGCAAAACCATTACGGTTGACCTTCTCCCCGCGCAGGTCGGCGACGCAGTAAACCTCGACGAAGTTTTGTTAGTCGTGGATGGCGATGAGGTAATAATTGGCACCCCAACAATAAAAGGTGCCCGCCTGAAGACCACAGTTGTGGAGCAGATCAAAGGCGAGAAAATCCTGGTTTTCAAATACAAACCTAAGATCGCATATCGCCGGCACATCGGTCACCGCCAAAAGTACACCAGATTGCTGGTGGAATCAATTTCGATGGAGTAGGACAAGATGGCACACAAAAAAGGCGGCGGGTCATCCCGCAACGGTCGTGACAGCCGAGGTCAACGGCTTGGAATTAAAAAATTTGGCGGCGAACGCGTGATCAGCGGAAACATCCTTGTCCGCCAACACGGGACGAAAGTCCATCCCGGATGGAACGTGGGCTGCGGGCGGGATTACACCCTCTTCGCTACCGCGGACGGTACGGTTTTGTATGAAACCCTCCCCAACGGGCGCAAAAAAGTTCATGTTGTCGTTGCCGCAGAATAGAACGGCGCTGTAAAGGGAAACAATGAAAACCAAAATTCAACCAAAATACTATTACCAGGCTAAAGTCAGCTGCGCTTCTTGCGGAGCCACCTGGACAACCGGCTCAACCGTTCCTGAGATTCGTACTGAAGTTTGTTCAAACTGCCACCCCTTCTATACTGGTCAGCAGGCACGCCTTCTGGACCGTGAAGGTCAGGTGGATCGCTTCTACAAGCGTCTCCAGGTTCGGCAGGATTATATTTCGGAATTGAAGGCACAGTCTGAAGCCAAAACATCCCTGAATCGTCCATTAACCGACTTGAATCTCACAACGAAGGCTATTGCCGCATTAGCGGCGGCAGGTTTGACCAATGTTGGTCAGGTTCTTTCCCGGCTTGAAGGCGGGGAAAAAGCTTTGCTCGAGGTCGAAGGTTTTGGACGCAAATCTCTGATTGATCTCAAGAAACAGCTGCGTCAGTTGGGCTACGAACTGCCCGCGGCGGCATCTGAGATTGAGGTTTAATTCGCACAGACGGATTTAATCCGGTAAACTTAAAGGCAGGTTAGTTACCTGCCTTTTTCTTTTGGAGGTTATGTGGCGCATCAATTTGGTTCAGTTGAAGTTATTACGGGTTCCATGTTTTGTGGAAAAACAGAGGAACTTATCCGGCGCATCCGCCGCGCGACAATCGCGCGGCAGAAAGTACAGGTATTCAAGCCGATTATTGATGATCGCTATGCCTTTGCCAGGGTCAGTTCCCATTCAGGCAGCGATTTTGAAGCGCTTCCGATTAACTCCTCGATGGAAATCGTGGCTAACCTTAAGCCGGATACCACCGTGGTCGGGATAGACGAAGCGCAGTTTTTTGATGACGGCATCGTTGATATTGTGAATCAGCTGGCGGACCGGGGCATCCGCGTTATTGTCACTGGCTTGGATACGGATTTTCGCGGCGAGCCGTTTGGCTGTATGCCGAACTTAATCGCCAAAGCTGAAACGGTGGACAAGCTCAATGCCATTTGCATGGTCTGCGGTGAGCCAGCCTGCCGGACACAGCGCCTGGTGAATGGTAAGCCCGCCCATTATGATGACCCGATTGTAATCATTGGCGCGTCTGAAATGTACGAAGCGCGCTGCCGCCGCTGTCATCAAGTACCCAGGGATTAGAAGGTTAACAATGCAAGATTACCATGAATTTCTTGGAGAAGTACTGATAACCAGTGAGCAGCTTTCGGCGCGAATCGGCGAACTGGGAGCTGACATTTCCCGCGATTACGCTGGCAAGGAATTGCTCGTGGTCTGCATCCTACGCGGCGGCGTGATTTTTATGACCGATCTTGTACGCCAAATCAGCGTGCCGCTGGCGTTTGAGTTCATGGCGGTCTCTTCATACGGAGCTGGCGCGCGAAGCTCTTCGGGAGAGGTGCGGATTACCCTGGATTTGAATACCAGCATATCCGGACGGCATGTGTTAATTGTAGAAGATATTATTGACAGCGGCAGAACCCTGGCATCCGTTATTGACCTGCTGAAAACTCGTGATCCGGCGTCGTTGTATGTATGCACCCTCCTGGACAAATCCTCCCGACGCGAAGTGGAAGTTCCTCTGCGATACCGGGGTTTTGAAATCGAGGATAAGTTCGTTTTCGGTTATGGGCTTGATATGGATGAGTTCTATCGGAACCTGCCGTTTATAGGGGTTGTAGATCTGAACAGGTATGAAGCTCCAAACAGATAACCGCACGCGGGCAATTTTTGAGGTAATTCTGGCTTGTTTACCGGCGCCGATGCCCGTTTACCTGGTGGGCGGGGCGGTGCGGGATATGCTGCTTGGTTTGCCAGTCAAGGACCTGGATTTTGTGGTGCCATCCGATTCCCTGCGCCTGGCGAGAGCGGTGCGCCGTAACCTGGGCGCCGCGGGTTTCACAATGGACGATGAACGCCAGACTGCCCGGCTGATTTTGGCGCAGGGCACGCCTTCGGAACTCATCCTGGATTTTGTCAGTTTCACCGGCACGGAACTTCAGGAAGACCTGTCCAATCGGGACTTCACGATTAATACCCTGGCTGTCGCTCTGGATCAGCCGGATTTGGTAATGGATTTTCTGGGGGGCGAACGCGATTTGCGCGAGAAACGCCTGCGGGCAGCCTCTGCGCGCTCCATGGAACTGGACCCTTTGCGTGTGCTGCGCGGGGCGCGCTTGTGCCTGGCGTATCAATTGACCCCCGAAACCGCGACACTGGAACAGATGCGGGCTTCGGTTCCAAGCCTGGAACGCGTTTCAGCAGAGCGCGTACGGGATGAAATCTTTAAGATATTTGAACTGGGAGACCCGGATGACGCTTTCCAGCTTATGGATTCTATCGGGCTGACCGAGCAGGTATTTCCGGAGGTCCGCGGGATGAAATGCGTGCCCGCGTATCCTCCGCATGTCCATAGTCTTTGGAAGCACACCCGGCAGGTTATGCGGTATCTGTGGGAAGTCCGATGTTATCTGGGCGGTGGAGAACTGCCTGCCACTCACGAGTTTCTGCGTGAGATTTGCGAGGGTTTGATACCCTACGCGGCAGACATTTCGCAAAGCCTGAACAAACCGGTGCAAGGCAACCGCCCGCGCTGGAGTTTGCTGATGCTGGCAGCGCTCTATCACGACGCGGGCAAGCCGGCAGCTCAGACGCTTGATGAGAAGGGCCGGACCCGCTTCATCGGGCACGAACGCATCAGCGCCGAATTAATTGGCGCGCGCGCGCGGGCTTTGATGCTGGGGCGCGCCGAGGTGGATTACCTGAGGTTGATTGCGGCCAATCATATGCGCCTGCATTACTTTTCAAATGAAGGCGCGGTGCTGACTGACCGGGCCGCTTATCGCTACTTCCGGGACCTGGGAGAAGCCGGGGTAGATGCGGCGCTGCTCAGCCTTGTGGACATGTTGGCCGCATACGAAGGAACGCTGGACCTGGCGAAGGGGCGGCGCGAACTGAAGGCTGCGCAGGAGCTGCTGGATGACTGGTATACCCGCAGACAGCAAGTGGTGGAACCGGAATTGCTGCTGAATGGCGATGAACTGCAGCGAGAATTTGGTTTGAAACCAGACGCGCTGATTGGTCAACTCCTGGCAGCTTTGCGGGAAGCTCAAGCCAGCGGCGAGGTCTACAATAAATCCGGAGCGCTGCAATTCGTGGCAAAATATCTGCAGAACAAAACATTTCACGAGAGGAACCTGTGAAAATACAACTGAAAAATATCGTTATGGAACTAGAAACCGTAGGCGCCGGGAAGCCGACGCTCCTGCTGCATGGGCTTGGATTAAATCACAGCATCTGGCAGAACATTGCCGGGTTGTATAAGGACCAGGCGCGGTTTATCCTGCCTGATTTGCGCGGACACGGGGCAAGCGAACTGGGAAACGCCGATGGAACTCTTGAGCAGTACGCCGAGGATATTCTGGAGCTGCTGGACCAACTCGGCTTGGAGAAAGTCACTTTGGGAGGGCATTCATTTGGCGGTTACATCGCGTTGGCCTTCGCGGAGAAGTATCCGGAACGCCTGGACAGTTTGATTTTGATTGCGAGTAACGCCGCGGCCGATACCGAAACCCGCCGTGAACAGCGGATGCGGGAGATGGATAACATCCGGGCAACTGGTACTGCTGAGTTCGCTGAGACCCTGAGCCTGAGATTATCCGACCGTTCTTTTGTGCAGGCCGTAACCCGCGAGATGATCGCAAAAATGAACCCGGACAGCCTGATTAACGCTATCCTCGCGATTTCCCGCCGTCCCGAACGTTTGCACGTCTTAAGCGCGTTCACTGGTCCGCTGCTGATTGTGGCAGGGGCGGAAGACCTGATTGTTCCGGAGGCGGCGGCGCGTATGATGGCGCACGCCAACCCGCTGGCAAAATTCGTGATTATCCCTGAAGCCGGGCACATGCCGATGCTGGCAGCGCCGCGCACAGTGGGCGCCGCGATCATCATTGGTGGATAGGCTAAAGCGGTGAACAGGTTGGATTTCATTTTCCAACGGCGGAGTATCCGCAAATTTACGGATGCCGCGGTTGAAGACGAGGTGCTTGAACAGCTGCTGCGCGCCGCGATGGCCGCGCCTTCCGCGATGAACACCAAACCCTGGCGTTTTATCGTTGTGCGGGACCCGGGCCGACTGGAAAGGCTGCGTGGCGTAATGCCATTCGCGAAAATGAAAGCGGCGGCGGCAATCAGCGTATGCGCCGATTTACGCGGTCCGCGGAATTTGGTGACTGGTAAATTCTGGCAGCAGGATTGCAGCGCGGCAACCCAAAACTTGCTGCTCGCGGCCACCGCGCTGGGCTTGGGCGCGGTTTGGTGCGGGGTTGCTCCAATGGCAAGCCTGCAAAAAGCCGTTTCAGGCATCCTTGAATTGCCTGCGGACGTTGTGCCGCTTAATTTAGTGATGTTAGGATACCCGGCTGAGGAGAAACCTGCCCGCACCCAGTACGACCCGGAATTGGTGTACCTGGATTCATATGGGACGCCCTGGAAAACAGAGAATTCCTAGAAACTAATTCTCCCGGCGGATTTCAAAACTGCCAAAGCCCTCACCGTTAGCCAGGGATTAATCTTTTTGGCAGACGGGCCGCCCCAGTCCACAGGGGAATAATGCCAGGCGGCGGGGTTCGCCGCCTGAAACTGCTTCTCCTCCGCGCAAAAGCCGCCGCCAGGCCCCATTTTTGTCTCCAACAGTGTCAAAGCCGGCTCGCAGCACGGGTCATCCAATTTGCCAGCCAGGCGCATCAGCTCCAGCCCCACCAAAATGTCGTATTTCCAATAGGCAGGCTGGTGCAAGCGCGTAAAGTCCGGCTGCATTGGCTCCCCGCTGCTTTCCCTCAAAAAAAGCTGCTTCCGCAAGAAGAACTGAACGGATTTTGCGATGGCTTCGTCCAAAGCCGGATTGCCACCGGAATGGGCTCTCCAGGTCAGGAGCGCGCGCAAAGGCGTCCAGGTTTCCCAGAAAGAAGAATGCGAGGCTTCCGGGCGCTTGTCGCAATTCCAGCCGCCGTCCGGCCACTGCCAGCCCAGAAGTTTTTTTACCAGGGATTCAGTCCCTTTATCCACCATGTTTAACCGGACAGAGGCATACACAGCGTTGGCTTCCTGGCTGGCACAGCGCCGGGTACGCCCCTCCAATGTACGGATGCTTTTGATATGCTGTTCAGAAGATAACCACGCGTAGACATGGGCTCGGGGTTCTTCCAAAGTTGGATTTACATAAGGGTAGCCCAGCTCCGCCAGCTGGACCAGACGCTAATGCGCGCCGTTCCACTTGTGATATGGATGGAGGGATAAGTCAAAAGCGCACAGACTGCGGATAAGCGGCGAGTTGGGCAGGTCCCAGCGCGCCTGGCTCATTTCACGTTCATCCGGGTCGCATTCAAATAGGTTTTGCAGCGCGAAGTAGCGCAGCGCAGGCTCTGAATGCGTTCTCAGTTCCTCAAGCAGCGTACCGGAGATGTGGTTCATTGCGCCCTCAATCTTTTCGGTTGGTAAGAGGATTGTACTGCTACTTATCATTTTTGTGAAATTCTTAACGGGATAGAAATTGTTGTTTGGAATAACCAGATTTGCAGGGCTAAGGTTACCAGGGCTGCAATTATTCGCGCTTCGGATTGATACAATCTACAAAGCAGGCTCGGTCGGGGGCGAAGTATGGTAAAATTCCGCCTTGGATTATTTCACCTTTGAGATACCACAATCTAATAACGTAAATTATTTGCGATTAAGCATAGGAGGCTGTATGACAACAAAGAAATGGGTTTACTTGTTTGACGAGGTCGAACAGGCAGAAGCGTACGCGGGCAGTTGGGACGGGGTGCGCGGACTTTTAGGCGGTAAGGGCTCCAACCTGGCTGAGATGGTGCGGATTGGCGTTCCGGTTCCCCCTGGTTTCACGATTACGACTGAAGCGTGCAATGCGTATCAGGAAACGAATGAATTCCCGGATGGGATGTGGCAGCAGGCTTTGGACGCGCTGAAAGCCGTAGAAAAGAAAGCCGGTAAAGTTTTTGGCGACCCGAAAAATCCACTGCTGGTTTCCTGCCGCTCTGGCGCCAAGTTCTCTATGCCCGGCATGATGGACACCGTCCTCAATATCGGCATGAACGACGAAACTGCCAAGGGTATGATTGCCCTCACCGGCAACGAACGCTTCGTGGCGGATTCGTACCGCCGCCTGGTGCAAATGTTTGGCAGCGTTGTGCTTGGCATCGAGGATGAAGCGTTTGACGATGTTCTGGATAGCTACAAAGCCCAGAAGGGCGTCAAACTCGATACTGAGCTGAACGCAGCCGATTGGCAGTATCTGACCGACCAGTTTAAGCAAGTTGTCAAGCGCGAGATGGGCTTCGACTTCCCCCAGGACCCATTGGTGCAGATGCAGTACGCGATTAAGGCAGTGTTTGGCTCGTGGAACTCCAAGCGCGCGATTGATTACCGCCGCCGCGAGAACATCCCGGACACGCTCGGCACGGCTGTCAATATCCAGACTATGGTTTTCGGCAATATGGGCGATGACTCCGGCACGGGCGTCGCTTTCACGCGCGATCCTCAAACTGGCGAGAATAAGATGTTCGGCGAATACCTTATCAATGCACAGGGTGAAGACGTTGTGGCCGGCATTCGCAATACTTCCAAGATTGAAGGTCTGAAAGCTGAAATCCCGGACGCTTATCACACCTTTATGGATATCACCGAGAAGCTGGAAAACCATTACAAGGAAATGCAGGACGTCGAGTTCACAATTGAACGCGGCAAACTGTGGATGCTTCAGACCCGCAACGGCAAACGTTCCGCCAAGGCAGCGATTAAGATTGCTTACGACATGGTGAATGAGAATTTCATCTCCAAAGAAGAGGCAATCAAGCGCGTGAGCCCTGAACAAGTGGACCAAATGCTGCACCCGCAGTTCACCCTGGAAGATAAAGAGAAAGCCAAGAAACAAAAAGGCTTGCTCGCGAAGGGCGTGGCAGCTTCCCCGGGCGCCGCGGTCGGTCAGGTGTATTTTGACGCAGACCTCGCCGAACGGAAAAACCGCGATGAAGGTCAGGATGTCATTATGGTCCGTCCCTTCACTAAGCCGGATGACGTGCATGGTATGCTGGCTTCCAAGGGCATCCTCACCAGTGAAGGTGGAGCCACCTCGCACGCCGCCGTGGTGGCGCGTCAGTTTGGCGTCCCCTGCGTTGTTGGCGCGTCGATGGTTCAGATTGACCTGGAGAAACGACAGATGCAGTCTAACGGGATTGTCATCAAAGAAGGTGATTGGATTTCCGTGGATGGAACCAGCGGTGAAGCCTATGTCGGGAAACTGCCCCTTACGACACCGGATGTGACCCAGCAAAAAGAGCTGATGGCGCTCCTCGATTGGGCTGACGAGATGTCTCGCATGCAGGTATGGGCGAACGCGGACTACCCGAAGGATGCCCGTAGGGCGCGCGCTTACGGCGCGAAAGGCATAGGTCTCTGCCGAACTGAGCATATGTTCTTTGAAGTTTCGCGCTTGCCGCACGTTCAGGATATGATTATGAACGCGGAGCCGACCCAGAAGAAGCTGAACTCCCTGGAGCAGCTGGAAGCCGCGCTTAAGGCCGGCCGTCTGGAAGGCCGTGTGCTGAAGGATGACGAAAAGGCAGCTTTGGCCGAAACTGTGGAAGCAGAAAGAAAGGCTATCGCCGAGGATCCGGGCGCGAAGGCATACTTTGGCGCGCTTGAGTTCATCCAACCCCTGCAGCGGGAAGATTTCTATGGGCTCTTTGAGGCAATGAACGGCTACCCCGTGATTATCCGCCTGATTGACCCGCCGCTGCATGAGTTCCTGCCCTCCTTGGAATCCCTGCTTACCGAAGTCGCCACGATGCACGCCACCGGTAAAACCGAAGGCCTGGCAGCCAAAGAAAAGATGCTGGAAGTAGTCCAGAGCCTGCATGAAAGCAACCCGATGATGGGTTTGCGCGGCATTCGCCTGGGTATTGTCTACCCCGACATCATGAAGATGCAGGTCCGCGCGATCTTCGAAGCGGCATGCGACGCTGCCAAGAATGGCATCGTAGCCAAGCCCGAAATTATGATTCCGCTGACCGGGCATGTCAATGAACTCAAGGATGTTCAACCCACTTTGCTGCAGATTGCCAAGGAAGTGATGTCCGAAAAGGGCATTGAAGTGGCCTATAAGTTCGGCACTATGATTGAAATCCCCCGGGCGGCTGTGACGGCGGCTGAAATCGCTGAGCTGGCTGAGTTCTTCTCCTTTGGCACGAACGACCTGACTCAGATGACCTTTGGTTACAGCCGTGATGACGCTGAACGCACCTTCCTGGTTCGCTACGTTGAAAAAGGCATTCTTCCCAAAAACCCCTTCCAGCAGCTTGACCGCGAAGGCGTTGGTCTGCTGATGAAGAAGGCGGTAGAAGACGGCCGCAGAGTCCGCCCGAACCTTGAGGTCGGCATTTGCGGTGAACACGGTGGAGACCCCAGCTCAATTGAATGGTGCCATATCATTGGCAACAACTACGTCAGCTGCTCTCCTTTCCGCGTGCCGCTGGCAAGATTGGCAGCCGCTCAGGCCGCCTTGAAGCACAAGTAAGTCAGACCAGATACGATGAGAAAGGCGGCACCAGCCGCCTTTCTTTTTATGCGTTTTTTGAAGCCAGGAAAAGTAATTGTCATAAAGAATAATAGCCATTCTCAGACCTGGCTATTTAGAGTTGAAGCCGGGAACCTTCCGACCTCAGAAGAGCGCACGGAGACTTAGCGGACGCGGTTATTTGCCATATAGGCGCGCGTATTGCGCGAAGATTTCAGCGATTTTGCGCACATAGGTGCGGGATTCAAGGTAGCGGATGGAGCCAACAAAGAGGTCCGGGTCCGTGCCGGCAATTTCCTTCCATTCACGGGTGTTGCCGGGTCCGCTGTTATAGGCTGCCAGGGCCGCGTAAGAGTCGTCATCAAATCCAAAGTACTGCCGGGCAAGGTAGTTCGCGCCGAGGGTCAGGTTATAAAGCGGTACGCCCAGGTCAGTTGTACTGAAATTGGGCGGGTAATTAATTTCTGACGCGATGGTTGCGGCAGTCTGCGGCATTAATTGCAGCAAACCCTGTGCACCCGCGGAAGATTGAGCGAAAGGCTGAAAACGACTTTCCTGATGAATGAGACTGAAGAGGACCAGAACAGGCAGATCGTAAGTTTCTGCCGCGTCCTGAACCCAGGTGAGGTAATACGTGCCGTAATAGACGTATCTGAAATAAGCTGGCAGCTTATCCGCCAGGGCGATATCGCTGTAGCCGGCAAGTGTCGCGATGGTCTGACTGGTTTCAATCGCGGAAGCGTAAAAACCAAAATCCAGAAAGGCTTTGAGCAGGCGGAAGCTGTTGAGCACGTCCAGGCGGTTGTCAATTCTAAGAGATTCAAATTCCAAGCGGGCTTGCGTGTAGAGCCCCAGGCTCCAGTATTCCTGAGCGCGCACAAAGCGGGGGTCATTCCAGAGCTCCGGGCTGTAATCGAGGTTCACCTGCGGCGGCAGGTTAAAAGAAGTGCGCATCCATGCCGCGGCAACCTGACGGGCGTTCACCAGGTCTACCCGCAGGTCCAATGCCTCGGGGGAGGCAAAAGGCGGTTGATTTTCAGCCAGTTCCACGGCGCGTAAACCGTAATAGCCAGCCGGATCAACTTGCGCCGCGGAATTCCAATACGCACGCGCTTTATCCAGGTCGCCCGCGGCCTGGCTTAATTTTCCGAGCCAGAGGTAAGCTCCCGCGCTTTCCAATGGTTCCAAAGCCAGCAGGATGGCGCGGTTGAAGGAGGCGGCCGAGGAGGTCAGGTCTCCGCGGCGGTAATGCAGGATGCCGGCGAAAAACGCGCCCTGAAAGGATTGGTCTGAGGAGGGGTAGTTTACGGCGATGCGGTCCCAAACCTGGGCGGCTTCTTCCAGTTTCCCCTGGATTTCCAGATATCTGCCGGCGGTGAAAAGCAGGCTGGGAGCGTAAACGCTTAAAGGCTGCTGGGAAACATAATCCAGCGCGGTTTGAGCCGCCAGGTCCACCCGATTCATATACTGATATTGCGTGTAGACGATATCCTCAATCGCGTGTGAGAGGTAATTGCTCTTGGGATAGTCGCTGACGAGCCGCTCCCAAAGGGCGACCGCGGTTTGATCCTGGGGTGTGCCGCTAATCTGATTGAGCGCGAAACGTTCTTCGGAAAGAAAAGCGTAAAGTTCGAGCCCTTTCGCCCGGACAGCCAGCGCCTGATAGTAAAGCGCCTTATCTTTCTCAAGACCCTCGCCTTCCATGTAGCGATCGAAGGCTTCATTCGCCAGGTCATATTGACCCCTGAAATAATTGATGAGCCCGCGCTGCAGTTCATCGACACTTTGTTCCGCATCGAGGAGCGCCAGGACGGCGGAATAAGCGTCATACGTCTCGGGGTAGTTGTTGACCGCATGCTGGTAGTAGGCGAAACCCTCCTCTACGGCGCCTTGCGCGATGGAGACCCGCCCGAGCAGAAGGTCCAGCTGGGATTTCAGATTGATGTCAGCCGTCCGCGCGTAGACATCGCGGTAGATAGCGGCTGCCTGTTCGTTTTGCCCTAATTCCATATATTCGCTGCCGACCTTGATGGCAAGCGCCGCGTTGTCATTGGGGTCTGAGGCTAAATAAGCGCTTGAGTATGCCTTCAACGCCAGGTCATGCTCCCCCGTTTGGGCGCGCAGGTCGCCTATCTGCTCAAAAATAAGCGCGTCCAAAACACCAGGACGGGCTTGCTGGTAGGCTGTCAGGTAAACCACGGCATCAGAATAGTTCTTTTCGGAAACCGCAATCCGGGCAAGCAGGTAATTCGACCGGGCGGCAGGCAAGCTGTCGGGGTATGCGCTGATGAGTTCCAGCAGGAAAGGCTTGGCCTGAAAGTAATCCCCGAGTTTGAAGTTGACCAAGCCCTGCCCGAACAAGCCTGCAGCGCGTAAAGCCGCGGAGCCCGAGCTTTTTCCGGCGGCATAAGCTTGCAGCGCGGCGGGGTAATCCCCGAATTGCAAGGCAGCGTCGGCTTCTGTCAGCCGGGCTTCGGTGGAGACCCGGGCTTCAGTTGGGGAGGCCAGCGGCTCAGCGGTGGTGGCCAGCGCCGTCGGGCTGCCGGCAAGCGTTTGAGTCTGGGTTGGGACTACCGGTTGTGTTTGCGCGGCAGGTGCGGCGCAAGCGCTTGTCAGCAAGCTTGCGCAGAGGAAAACAAGCAAACAGCGGCTGATGCGGTTGGTTTTCATGGTGGGTTTATAACGGATACTATCGGCTTTGTCAATTTGCACCCTCAGGCGGGAGCCGGAAACAAGCAAGCCGCGGGTTTCGCCGCGGCTGCGGTATGCACTGATTCTGCCCCGAACGCGGGTTCATTCGTAATGCTTCAGGACTGCTGGAATAGCGGCACGGATAAGGCGGAGGGTTTTGCGGAAGGCTTCCAGCTTTTCGACACCGCTGCCTTCCACGGCGGCCGGATCCTCGAAACCAATGTGAATCCGGTTCGCTTCGCCCAACCAAACCGGGCAGGTTTCCCGGGCGTCATCGCAAATCGTGATAATCAGGTCGAAGTCCTGTCCGCGGAAAACGTCAACGGATTTTGGCTCGCCCTGATGGAAAATGTCGGCTTCCTCCAGCACTCTGAGCGTCCATGGGTTAACGGCTGCCGCCGGGTTGGTACCCGCGCTGAAAGCGACCCACCTATCCCAGCAGTCGTTATTCACCACAGCTTCCGCCATCTGACTGCGGGCGGAATTGCCTGTGCACAAAATCAACACCTTTTTGCGCTCACGCAGCTCGTCCTCTTCGGGGATGGACTGTGGACCGAACGCTTTTTGGTCTGTCTGTTCGCTGACGAGGATTTCGTTCTCAAATTCGCCGGCTTCCATCTCACGTAAAAGTTCGAGCGCCCGCTGCTCATCTTGCGCGCGAACTAACACTTCAGCCACGCCCAGGTCGCCGATAGTGAGGCCGTAAATTTTTCCGGCGGCTTCCTGACTGACGCTGGCGGGGATGCCCTGGGCTTCCAGGAAACCCCGGATTATTTCGCCATCAACCAATCCTTTGGCGCGGTAAACAACCACCAAATCCGATAAACCGTGTTCTGTCATTCATAAATCCATTTCTCAATATCGCGGGACCAAACCACAATTTCTTCCGGTTTGAACCACAGCGCAATCTCCGCTTCCGCGTTTTCGGGGGAATCCGAGGCGTGAGTGATATTGAAGCGCGCTTGCAGCGCGTAATCATGCCGGATGCTGCCTGGCGCCGCCTCTGTTCCGCGCGTTTTGCCCATGGTTTGACGAATGGCAGCAATCGCGTCTGGTCCTTCCCAGACCATCGCCATAACCGGAGAAGACGTAATGAACGTAATCAGGGCGTCGTAAAATGGTTTGCCCGCGTGGACCGCGTAATGCGCTTCTGCCAGTTCCCGGCTGACGCGGAGGAAACGCGCGGCGGTCAGGCGTAAGCCGCGGTCTTCGAGGGCTGTGATTACTTTGCCGACCAAACCGCGCTGTACGCCGTCCGGCTTAACCAAGACAAGAGATCGTTCCATTTTATTCTCCAGGTAGATTTTTCAGTTTTTCTGCGGTCTCGCGGGCGCTTTGTGCAAGCTCAACCTGATTATCCGCGCTGCACAAGCGGGCAAAAAAATCCCACAAGGGCAGGCTTTCGGGGCTGGTATCCAGGCGCGAACGGAGCACCTTTATCGCCTCCGCCCGGGCGGCCGGGTCCGCGGCCATGTCCGCAATCAGTTGGTCAGCTTCGGCGTATTTACCGCCGTCCAGCATCCTGGCAAGGCCGAGCTTGACTGAATCGGGCTCAGGAGTCTTTTCCGGTTGGCTGGGGCTTTCTGCCGGCTCTGCTTCGTTGGTGGAGGGGGCGTGATTATCCACTTCGCTGGATGGAGCCTGGGGTTCGGGAAGCTCATCCATGCTGACGGGACCGGCTTTCCGCGGTGCCACAGCGGGCTGTGTTTCAATCGTCCAGCCGCTGGCTTCCGGGGAAGTGGAGATTGCCGGGGAGAAAGCGGCTTCTGCGGCGGAGTCTGTGTTGGCTGGCGCTTCCGGCAGATGGAGACGAATTTGACGCGTTTCTTCGGCCGGGCTTGGCGGCGCGACTTTCGGTTCAGCTTCCTGGGCGTAGGCAATCAGCCAGGCTGGCAAGGCATCAGTTTGCCCTTCTGGCGCGGACAGGTCTGTGCCGCTTTTTGCCCGTATCGCGATTGGGCGGGTTTCCTCAAGCTCAGACACGGCTTGAGAGGGGGGTATTTGAACCTGGTTCGCGCTCACAACCTGGGTTAGTTTGACGGGCCGGGTGGTTTCACGCGGGTCTGGCGTGTTAATTTGGAGAGGCGTGGGAACCGCTGGCGCGCTTTGTTGAGCTTTTTTGGGGGTGGGCTGTTTTTTGCTTTTCATCGCTACCATGAGTTGATTATATTGCAGCCGGAGTATTCCGGCTGCAAGGATAGGTTATTCTCCGAGGTAATCGCGCAGTTTTCGGCGCACGCTGGGATGACGCAAGCGGGTCAGCGCCTGGGCTTCTATCTGGCGCACGCGTTCCCGGGTGACGCCCATCTTGCGCCCGACCTCTTCCAACGTGTAGGCTTGCCCGTCCAGCAAACCATAACGCAGCTGCAGGATGCGGACCTCCCGGGGGGGCAGGGAATCGAGCACCTCATCCAGATGCGCGCGCAGCAGGTTGTAAGTGGCAATATCATCCGGAGGCGGGGCTTCATCATCCTCAATAAAGTCCCCGAGAACTGAATCTTCCTCATCATCCGTCGGCGTTTCCAGCGAGAGCGGTCTGCGCGCAACCTGAATCATATTCTCCACTTTTTTGGGCGGGACTTCAAGAGCTTCCGCCAATTCTTCAACGCTTGGCTCCCGACCCAATTTTTGGGTCAGTTGATGTTGAACCCGCAGGAGTTTGTTAATCTGGTCTCCCATATGCACCGGCACGCGGATAGTGCGCCCCTGGTCGGCAATCGCGCGGGTGACTGCCTGGCGGATCCACCAGGTGGCGTAGGTGCTGAATTTGTGTCCGCGTTGATATTCAAATTTTTTGGTAGCGCGGATCAGGCCGATATTGCCTTCCTGGATCAAATCCAGGAAAGGCACGCCGCGGCCCATATATTTTTTTGCCACGCTGATCACCAGGCGGGAGTTTGCGGTAATCAGGTGTTCACGCGCTGCCCAGCCGTCTTCAATCTGGGCGCGTAATTCCAGGCGTTTTTTGGGTCCGACATTGCCTTTAGCGAGTTCTTCCCGGGCAAGCCGACCCCGCTCAATCCGCTGGGCTAATTTCTGTTCCTCTTCGATATCGTGCAGCAGTGGAACCCGGCTGACTTCCTTCAGATACAAACCGATTGTGTCGTCGGTGTCTATGTTCGCCAGGTCATCCAGAGAGCTTTCTTCGCTGATTGTCTCGGTTAGCTCGGATTCGCTGGGCTCCTCCTGAGTTGAGGAATCCTCCGTGTAATTGATGCCGGCTCCCAGCAGGGCGGTGTAGGCTTCTTCCAGCTGGTCCAAATCCTGTTCGGCATCAGGGAAAAACTGAAGGATGTCGTCGTAAGTTACGAATGTCTTTTTTCTGCCAAAATCCAGCAGCCGCTCAAGGGCTGAGGATTCGCGATCATCGTCGAGAACCTGGTTGTCGTTAGTTATTCTTGCCATTAATAAATTGGTACCTTTTCTTAGAATTTATTCGCACTTAACCCATAGAGTACAGTATTTCAGAAGCAAATTCAAGTATCAAAACCTGATTCATTATTTGAATTTGGTAATAAGTCGCATATTATATCCTCTTCCGGCATATTAAGGAAGGCAAGCTTGCGAGTTGACCACTTGCTTTCCAGCGGGTAAAATCCCATAATTATCGTGAGGTTGCGGTGATCCTGAAGAAATACGCACAGTATTGGATTCCTCTTTTCCTGCTGGCGCTTGCCGCCGGCTTGGTGCTGCTGAATCTGCAGCTTTCAGAGCAATTTCCATACCAGGACGATTTTTTACCCCGCTGGTCTGCCGCCCGCGGTTGGATGCGGGATGGTACTTCCCCTTATTCAGAAAAAGCTTATTCGGATGCCATGGCGCTGTACGATGAATTGGGTTTCACGCCGCCAGCCTTCAGCCAGGGCAGGTTTATAGACCTGGTTTGGTATATTTATTTATATATTCCATTCAGCTTTCTGCCATATCGAATCGCTCGCGCGATTTGGATGACCCTGACAGCGCTGTCCATATTTTTTAGTTTGTGGATTGGTTTTGAGCTGGCTGGGGTGCAGCTGCGCGTGCCGGAAAAATGCCTCCTGGCGCTGCTCATCACCTGTTCCTACCCGTTTTTTAAATTGATACTTAGCGCCAGTGTTCTCCCGCTTTTTTTTCTGGCTGTTTTGGCTGCTTGCAAATACACGCTGGCCAGAAGGGGCACTGCTGCGGGCGTGCTGTTGTTCTTATGCCTGGGCATTTTACCAATCAGTTTTGTAATTGCTGTGTTCCTGATGATTTGGTTGAATTCCCGCAAGCAAACTGACATTCTGACGATTTTTTTGGTCGGGCTCGTGTTCCTGGTGCTGAGCTCACTTATCCTGTTTCCAGGTTGGATACCCGCGTGGTTCAGCAGTTTTATCGCGGCTCAACCCAGACTGGATTGGCTGGACACACCGCTCATGCGCCTTGGCGCGTTTTTCCCGGGCGCGGCGGTGCCGCTGGCGGTGGGGCTGCATGTCATTTTATTCTTCATGATGCTGGTCGAATGGTATGGATTGGCTCAATGTGATGACAGACGGATCCGGTGGAAACTACTGCTGACCCTGACCTTGCTCAGCCTGTTCAACCCGGCAGGCTCTCCGGTGTATTTGCTGTTTGCCTGGCCGGGCGTGATGTTTTTTTATGGATTTCTTCACGAAAAATGGAAGATTGCTGGTAAAATTATTTTTTGGATAGCCCTGTTAGCATTTCTTTATAGCAGCCTTAAAACATTTTTAAACACACAAAACTGGTCTTCGATAGAATCTACCTGGGTAATTTCCTTCTTACCATGGATGGCATTGCTGAGTCTTGAATGGACACGGTGGTGGGCGTTGAACAGCCCGCGGCCGCTGCCCGATACATAACGCGAAGTTTATTATTTTGGAGGTTTTTCTATGGCAAAAAAACGAATTGGAGTAATGACCGGGGGAGGAGATGTTCCTGGTTTAAACCTGGCGATAAAATCCGTTGTGCTGAATTCGGCGGAATGGGATTATGAGGTGATGGGAATCCGCCTGGGATGGGGCGGTTTGCTGCGTTACAACCTGGATGACCCGGAAAGCACAGCCGACCTAATCTCACCCCTTAATGTCAACACTGTTCGTAAGGTGGATCGAACAGGCGGCACTTTTTTACATACATCCCGGACCAACCCTTCCAATGTGCGCCCGAAAGATGTCCCGGAACACCTTGTGGGCAGCTCTTACGGCAAGGAGGTAAAGCCTGACGGCACCATGGATTACACGGATTACATCCTGAAGGTGTTGGATTACCACGGCATCGACTCGCTGATTACCATCGGAGGTGATGATACCCTCAGCTACGCGGCGCGAATTTATCAGGAAGGTTTTCCGGTGGTTGCCATCCCTAAGACGATGGACAATGACGTTAATGGTACGGACTACTGTATCGGTTTTTCCACTTCAATCACCCAATCGGTTTCACTGATTACCAACTTCCGCTCCTCCGTCGGGTCTCACGAACGCATTGGAATCGTGGAGCTCTTCGGGCGGAATTCCGGAGAAACCAGCCTGGTAACCGGCTACCTAAGCTTCGCGGACAGGACAATCATCTGTGAAGTTCCGTTTAACTTCCATAAGCTGGCGGATTTTCTGGTTGAGGATAAAAAGAAGAATCCATCCAATTACGCCATGTGCGTAATTTCTGAAGGCGCGATTTCGGATGGCGGCGTTTTCGTGGAAACTGGCGAAGAAGACGCTTACGGGCACAAAAAGCTGGGCGGGATTGGCGAGGTGCTGGGCGACCAGATTAATTTGCTCACCGGGCAGCACATTATGTTCCAGAAGCTGGCGTATCTGGTGCGCAGCGGCCCAGCCGACATGCTTGACCGGATGGTAGCTTTGAATTACGGCACCCTGGCGATGCAGCTGACGAAGACCGGCGATTTCGGTAAAATGGTGGCGATTAATAACGGCGTTTACACCACTGTTCCGATTGAGACATCAATCCAAGGAAAACGCCATGTGGATGTGGACAAGTATTACGACAAAGAGAACTATAGACCCCGGATTCAGGATATCTATAACCTGCCGATGTTCCTGGTCTGAGGCTCAGAAGACACAGCAGCTCATAAGACACAAACCTCTTATGAGCTGTTTTTTTAAGGAGAAGGATGGGCGCTGACGCACAAGGCTTAAACACGGAACGATACGCAGTTGTTCCAAGGGTGTTAATATTTCCTTTTTCTGCAGATGGTAAGGTTCTGCTGCTCTCAGGCGCGCCCCATAAACGCATCTGGGCAGGTTTGTGGAATGGGATTGGCGGGCATATTGAAGCCGGAGAAAGCGTTTTGACTGCCGCCAGGCGGGAACTGTGCGAAGAAACCGGATTAACCGCAGAAAAGTGGACTTTTTGCGGGCAGGTGATGGTGGATGTGCGCCCTGAAAGCGGCATCGCGTTTTTCGTGTTCCGGGCGGAGGAATTGACCGGCGAATTGCTTGAAAGTTCCGAAGGAAACCTGCGTTGGTTCCAACTTAGCGAACTTGCCGGGCTGCCGCTGGTGGAAGACCTGCCGGTGCTGCTCGCTAAGACAGCCCACGCCAGCCGCGGCGGGGAACCTTTTTGGGCTTTATATCAATACGACGCGCGCGGTCAATTGGTAATGTCGTTTCCGGCTTGAGCGTGTTCAAAAAAGACTAATAAGGTATCCCCGTACTTGCGGCGGTCAAACTCAGAATAGGCGTTATAGCGGCGTTCTTCCCACTCAAGCGGGTTGATTTGCACGATAATCTGCCCATCAGGGCTCAGGAATGCCGGCTGCTGGTCCAGCAAATCCATGGCTTTTTGCCACATGCCCTTATATTGCGGTGGGGCGATATAAATCATTTCATAAGCCCGCGTTGGCGGCAGAGAGAGGAAGAAAAAGGCATCCTGATGCAGCACCCGGCCTTTTTTGTCCAGACGGGTTGTGCGCAAGTTATCCTGAATTGTGCGCACGGCTTCGCGACTCTTATCCAGGAAGAGCGCGCTTTCCGCGCCGCGGCTGAGCGCTTCTATCCCAACGGCGCCGGTACCTGCAAAGAGGTCCAATACATGCGTGCCGAGCACTTCATCCCCCAGGATATTGAAGAGCGCTTCTTTGACCAGGTCGGTGATCGGGCGGGTGGTATCCCCAGGCACTGTTTTCAGGCGCAGCCCTTTTGCTTCCCCGCCAATAACCCGCAGCGTTCCCATACCTCAGGTTGCCTTTCCGGATTTCCTTCCGGCTCTGGCGACGTCCCCAAAGGTCCAAAAACGGTTGGCGAGATAGTTAAGTATCAACGTAAGTGGGATAATGACCGCAAGGGCCAAGTTTCGGCTTAGCGCGTCCGCGGTGAGGCCGAAAGGCTGCAGCTTATAGAATGTGATTAACTGTTTGAACCAGGCATTCACCGGCGAAATGGAGAACGTGCGCAGCGCCAAACCGGCGGCGTTGATTATGGCGAATTTGGTGAATTGATCGGCCAGGGATTTCGCGTGCGTTTCAGGGTAAATCCACAGCCGGTTGAGCGCGTAACTGTTGATGACTGCCAGAATGAAGGACAGCGCCTGGGCAAGCACAAGCGGCATGTGGAGTAAACCCGAGAAAAGGTTCATCAGACCGAAGTCAATCAGTGTGTTTAGCGCGCCAACGAGCAGGAATTTTCCGAAGCGCACCACCTCCGGGTTGAGGTTCTTGCTCATAACGGATCTTTCCAGCGGAAGTAATTAATCGTCTCACGCAATCCTGTGGTAAGGTCAACCCTGGGTTCCCAACCCAGCAGGGCTTTAGCGCGGGAGATATCCGGGCGGCGCCGCTGGGGGTCATCCCCCAAGCCTTCTGCGAAGCGGGTAATCAGCCCGGCTTTATTCCCGGTGAGCTCATTGATCAGAAGCGCAAAATCGCGAATCGTTATTTCCGTGGGGTTGCCGAGGTTAACCGGGTTCTTTTCCTCAGACAGCATCAGGCGGTATATACCTTCCACCAGATCGCTCACATAACAGAAACTGCGGGTTTGCGTGCCGCTTCCATACACGGTCAGAGGCTCTCCGCGCAGCGCTTGCCGGATAAAGTTTGGCACGACGCGCCCGTCATCCAAACGCATGCGGGGGCCAAAGGTGTTAAAAATACGGACGATGCGCGTATTCAGGTTATGAAAACGCATATATGCCATCGTGAGGGCTTCAGCAAAACGTTTGGCTTCGTCGTATACCGAACGGGGACCAATCGGGTCGCAGTTGCCCCAATAGCTTTCTGACTGCGGATGGACCTGCGGGTCTCCATACACCTCGCTGGTAGACGCCAGCAGGTAGCGGGCTTGGTGAGCTTTTGCCAGCCCAAGCGTGTTGAGCGTGCCCAAAGCGCCGGCTTTCAGGGTTTGAATCGGCAGGTTGGGATAGCCAAAGGGGGAGGCTGGATTGGGGCTGGCAGGGGAGGCAAAATGGAGCACATAGTCCAGACTTTCGGGGATATCTATGTAGGTGGATACGTCCTGACGGATGAGGCGAAAGGCGCCAGAATCAAGCAAATGCGCGATATTGGCTTCATCCCCGGTGACGAAGTTATCCAGTCCGATGACTTCATAACCCTCCTGGATGAGCCGGTCTGCCAGATGAGAGCCTAAAAAGCCGGCAGCGCCGGTGAGTGCAACGCGCATAGGTATATCCCTTCAGGGGGTTTTCCCCGAGACAAGTAGAGTATAATCACATCGCTTAAAGTGAGGATATTATAGCATGAGCGATGAAACCGAAAATGACACCGAAGCCAAAACCAACCTCGGACGCCTGGAGGCGCTGCTTTTTGTCGCGCCTGGATTAAGTTCGGCGGAAGACCTGGCAAAGGCTTTGGATTTACCCCTCGCGGAGCTTCTACAGCTGGCAGATAGGCTTGGACGACATTATGAGGAAAGCCACGGAATACGCCTGCAAAAAATCAGAAACCAATTCCAATTGGTGACGGCTGCCGAGCACGCGGAGTTGATTGAAAAATTTCTGGGCTTGGAGGTCAGCTCACGTCTTTCGCAGCCAGCGCTGGAAGTTTTGGCGATTATCGCGTATCAATTGGCGTCCACCCGACCGGAAATTGAAGCGATTCGGGGCGTTAACAGCGATTACGTCGTGAAGACCTTGCTCGCCAAAGGCTTGATTGAGGAAAAAGGCCGGTCTGAGGCACCCGGACGCCCGATTTTATATTCGGTCGCTCAGGATTTTTTACAGCACTTTGGGCTGGAATCATTGGAACAACTTCCGGAGATGGATATCGAAGCCCTCAGAGCGGCTCGCCCGGCGGTTGAACCCCAGGAAAAAAGGATTTTAAAGGACTAATGGCAGAAGAACGCGTTCAGAAATTATTGGCTGCGGCTGGTCTTGGGTCACGCAGAGCTTGCGAAACCTTGATTGAAGATGGCCGGGTGACGGTGAATGGCAAATTCATTCATTTAGGTGATAAGGCCGACCCCGCTCGGGACAGTATTAAAGTGGATGGCAAACCCGTGCGGCTGACGCAGGAAAGAATCTATATCGCCTTGAACAAGCCCAAAGGTTACCTATCGGATATCGATGAAAACCATCCCAAACCGACGGTAAATGATTTAATCGGCATAAAAGAGCCCTTGTACGCGGTGGGGAGATTGGATTTGGACAGCGAAGGGCTGGTATTGATGACGAATGACGGCGAACTGGCGAATCGCCTGACCCATCCGCGCTATAAACACGAAAAGGAATATGAAGTTTTCGTAATTAAGCAGCCGGATGCTGAACAGCTGGAAATCTGGCGGCGCGGGGTTGTTCTGGAAGACGGCTATCGCACGATGCCGGCGAAGGTGGAAGTGATGAACAACGCGGGCAGCGGCTCCTGGCTGAGGATTACCATGCGTGAGGGTAAGAAACGTCAGATTCGGAAGACCGGCGCGCGAATAGGGCTGCCCGTAGCGCAAATTAAACGCGTGCGGATTGGGACGCTTAAATTGGGTTCCTTACGCCTGGGGGAGTGGCGCTACCTCAGCGGAGCGGAAGTGAAGCGCCTGCGCCAGTACGCGGGTTTGGATAAAGAAGAAAGAAGCTCCTGATTTCTCAGGAGCCTTTCTTTTTGTACGCGTCCAGAGCGCTCGTGAGACGGGCGGTCTGTTCTTCGCTCAGTGGAACTTCGCATTCGTCGCGGTCCACCCTGCGGACAGAGCGTTTCAGATCTTCCAGATTGACGACTGGAATCGGGGATTCACCAACTTCACCGACGACAGTATTCTTGGTCAGGATTACCATAATGTGTTTGATCGGCGGCTGTTCTTCCTTTGGGATACCGCAGGTGGCGAGGTATTTTCGCAGAGCTTCTTCGTTGGAACTGGCTTCCAACAGCGGTTTTCCCAGAGAGTCCTGCCCGAAAATCTTCATCATAAAGTTGCCGCCATGCTGTTTCCACTTCCCGTTTTCAAATGAGATTTTCCCTGTCGCCGTCACAGGAATCGGCACCCAAATGGAGCAGGGGCCAAGCAGCAGAAACGGTACCGGACTGGAATAGACATAGAAGGTGTATTCATGACGCAGTTTCTCGAAGGCGTCTTTGAACAATTCATCAAAGCGCGGACTGCGACCGAAGCGGGTGGAAAAGTACATGCCCACTTGCGAAAGCACAAAACCAATAATGAGGGCGATATAGGAATACAGGATTTTGGTCATATCCTTGCTGAAGGCAAATACCAGGCCAAGCGCGAGCACCGCGAGGCTGACGAAAGTGGTAACCTGACCAATCAGTTTGTTTTTCTTGATGGTTTTTTCGTTGATGACTAGTTTCATGAAAGCACTTCTCCGCTGTTGTTTAATGGGATTGATTGACGCAGGGAATCCAGCAAGCCGGATTCCACCGCGATTTTGGCTTGATTGACCGCGCTCAGAACGGCTTTGACATCCGAGCGCCCATGCCCGACGAATACCAACGCGTCGATTCCCAACAAGGGAGCGGCGCCGATTTCGGAAGGGTCGAGCATTTGCTTAACCGATTTAAAAGCGGGCTTTGCCAGGGCCGCGCCTATCTTCGTGCGCGTGCTGCGCAGCAGCTCTTCTTTGAGCGTGTCGAGGATCAGGCGGGCAACCGCTTCGGTTGATTTGAGCAGGATGTTACCGGTGAAGCCGTCTGTCACTGCCACGTCTACCTCGCCGGCGAATAACTCTTTGCCCTCAATGTTTCCGACAAAGCCGGGAACTTCCGCGCGCATCAGGGGACCAGCGGCTTTTACCAGTTCGTTGCCTTTCCCTTCTTCCTCACCATTCGCCAGCAAACCTACCCGGGGATGCTCGCGCTTCAGGAGCAAGGCGGCGTAAACGCTTCCCATCCGCCCAAATTGCACTATAAATTCGGGGCGGCATTCCGCGTTGGCGCCGATGTCCAATATGACGCATTTCCCGTTTTTTACCGGGAAAGTCGCGCACAGGCAGGGGCGGATGACACCCGGGATTAAGCCGAAAGTTTTGGTCGCGAAATACATGGCCATGCCGGTATTGCCGGCGGTGACAAAGGCCTGGGCTTCGCCGCTGCGTACGAGATTCATACCAACCTGCATGGTGTTGTTGCGTTTGGCGCGGGCTTCCGCGATATGATCGCTCATCTCGAGAACTTCCGGGGCGTGGACGATCCGCACATGGGATTTATCTCCTGGCTGCGCGGCAAGCAAAGGTTTGAGGGTGGTTTCATCGCCGACCAGAATGAGGTCTACCCCGAGAGTTTCGGCGCACTGCACGGATGCTTCTACCTCTGGCTGTGGGCGCTTGTCACTGCCCATCGCGTCCAGCACAATTGTTGTTCTCATTGCAATCTTCTCCAATACAAATCCTTGACAATAAAGTCAGGACAGATATAATCTCTATCCACGCGCTGGTGCTGGAATTGGCAGACAGGCATGGTTGAGGGCCATGTGGCGCAAGCCGTGGGGGTTCAAGTCCCCCCCAGCGCACTTCGCAGGCAGAAATGCCTGCTTTTTTATGGGAACTCACGGTACAACCAGGTGATTGGGTTGACCGGAGTTCCATTAATATCAATTTCAAAATGCAAGTGCGGACCGCTGGAGCGTCCGGTGTTGCCGATATGCGCGATGAGCTGACCAGGCTGGACTTGTTCGCCTTCTTTCACCTGAAAATCTTCCAGGTGCATGTAAATTGAAAAAACGCCCAACCCGTGATCAATCACGATGCTGTTCCCGCGTACTATCTGGTTTGGCAGGACCGCCACGACGGTGCCGGCTGCCGGCGCGAAAACATCAATTCCAAAGCACCAACCGATATCTAAACCGGTGTGGTAATAAACCTTATCTGTTCCGACGTAAGTTCGCCGGCTGCCAAAACGGGAGTTCACACAGCCGTCACCCTTGGTTGGGTATTGGAAAATACCGCTCCACTGCTGGGTTGGGGTCAGCGTGGTGACAATCTTATGGAACAGCTCGTCTTCGCTGGAGATATTTTCCCCGTTCACGGTTTCCGGGTCCACTGTGAGGGTTTCGTCAGTTTCAAAATTGCCCGAACCAATAATGGTCCATTGGTCAAAGCGGTAGGTACTGCCTTCGCCCGTTGTGACCCCGATGGTCAGGGGGTATGCGCCAGGCTCCTGGAGCGCGTTAATGCCCCCAAACGCTATCTGGCTGCCGTCATCTTGTGTGAAGAACACTGGCTTCACACCTGCCAGGTCCGCCGAGAGCGTTACAGGCTGTTCACTGTGCACCTTGAGCACAAAGGTGCCGCCTTGCACCAAGGGGAGATTGTCAATCACGAGTGAAGTGATACCGGGAATGGCAAGGCTGTTTGGGGTGCTTTGGGCGGAATGGGTGTAGTAGGCATCTTGCGGGAGGGCGGTATTGGGCGAATCGAGACGATTCAGGCGCGATAAAGACCACGGATTTTGCCCCATGAGCAAAGAAAGCTCCATCCAGGACTGCCCCGGTAAAAGCGCTGGCATGGTTTGCAAATCCCGTGTGCTTTCGGAAGTGGTCAGGGCAATCTTCCTCCCGACAAAAAGTTCGGACTGGCTGGTAAACTTGTTCAGACGGACGAGGCTGGCAGGGTCGGATTGTGTGCGGCGGCTGAGGCTGCGCAAGCTGGCGCCAAGCGGAACGTAGTCTGTGGTGAGTTCGCCTTGCAGCCCTTCAAGCCCCGGGATATACAAGCGGTCGCCAGGGCGCAATGTGTCTCCGATACTGCGATTATTGACCGCGAGGAGCGCATCGATGGTGGTGAAAAACTGCCCCGCAATGCCGTAAAGCGTATCGCCCGATTGAACGACGTAAACGGGCAGTGTCGCGGATTGAGCGCTTACACGCAAGATGGGAAAACCAGCAGCAGTTATTGGTAGAATAAGCAAGAATATCAGAAGGATGCGCCGTAAGGGCGGGTTGGGTTTTTTGGAAATCATAGGCATCAAACGCTAAGTTTACCATAGCCTGACAGAGGAAATAAAAGGAGATTACGCATGAAGATTACAACCTGGAATGTGAATGGTTACCGCGCGGTTTTTGGGAAACAGGGCTTTGCCTGGGTTGAGGAACATCAACCTGACGCGCTCTGCTTGCAAGAAATCAAGGTCAGGCCCGACCAATTGAAGGAAGACCAGCGCCAACTTCCCGGATATCGGGCTTATTGGAATCCAGCGGACAGACCAGGGTACAGCGGAACAGCGGTTTTTTATAAGAATGAGCCAATTGAAATCAGCACGGGGTTGGGTATGGAAATCTTTGATACCGAAGGCCGAGTTATCCGATTGAAGTACCCCGATTTTTATCTGTATAACATTTATTTCCCCAACGGCGGCGAAGAAAACCTGCGCGTCCCTTTCAAACTTGATTTCTACGCGAGGCTGCTGGAGATTTGTGACGCGCTTCATGAGAGCGGGGAGAATATCATCATCACCGGCGATTTTAACACCGCTCATAAAGAGATTGACCTGGCCCGTCCAAAAGAGAACGAAAAAAACACCGGTTTTTTGCCCGAAGAACGGGTGTGGATTGATAAATTCCTTGAACACGGTTTTATCGACGTTTACCGGCAGCTTTATCCCTCCACGCAGGCTTATACCTGGTGGACATACCGGATGAATGCGCGCGCAAAAAACATCGGTTGGCGGCTGGATTATTATTTAATCAGCGAGTCTTTGGTGTCGCGCGTGCGGGATGTCCAGATTCATGATGACATCATGGGCTCAGATCACTGCCCGGTGACGTTGGAAATCCATTAAAAAACACAACGCCGGAGCATTTGCTCCGGCGTTGAACCAGGTTAACTTCAGGCTTTTGGCGCGCGCAGAATCAACTGCTTGGCCGCGCGGACTTCATCGCAGCGCCCGACAGGGGAGTTATGCGGCGCTTCGTGTAACAGCTGTGGATTTTCCCGCGCTTCGGCGGCGATTTTGAGCATGGCATCCACAAAGGCGTCCAAAGTCTCGAGGGATTCCGTTTCCGTGGGCTCAATCATCAGGGCTTCATGCACAATCAGCGGGAAATAGTTTGTCGGCGGATGGAAATTGTAGTCAATCAGGCGTTTCGCGATATCAATCGCGCGAATACCGGGAGCGTCCGCCCACTGACCTTCCACCACAAATTCATGCATACAGCGGCGGTCATAGGGCAGGTGGTAACTGTCTTTCAGCTTCGCGAGCAAGTAATTCGCGTTCAGGACGGCTTTTTCGGCAATATCTGCCAGGCCGTTCTTGCCGTGCATCGCGATGTAGGTGTACGCGCGGACCAGGATACCAAAGTGACCGTTGTACGACTTGACGCGCCCGATTGATCTGGCGGGATGCGCGTAGCCATAAAGGGGCGGCATTTCATCGGTGCCTGGCTCAATAATCGCGACCACCGGATCTGGCAGGTAATCCACCAGCCGCTGGCAGACGCCGACCGGGCCCGAGCCGGGCCCTCCGCCGCCGTGTGGGGTGGAGAAAGTCTTATGCAGGTTGAGATGCATGATGTCAAAACCCAGGTCTCCCGGACGGAGGACGCCAAGGAGGGCATTCAGATTCGCGCCGTCGCCGTAGACCAAGCCCCCCGCGGCATGTACGATTTCAATCACCTTGCTCACGTTTTCGTCAAACAAGCCGAGGGTGTTGGGGTTGGTCAGCATTAAGCCAGCCAGGCGTTCATCGCATAAACCCTTGAGCGCTTCCAGGTCCACATTTCCCCGCGCGTCTGAAGGCAGGGGCACGACCTCAAAGCCGCTCATCGCGGAGGTTGCCGGATTGGTACCGTGCGCGGAATCGGGAATGAGGATGCGGGTGCGCTGTGTGTCGCCGCGGTGGGCGTGATACTTTTGAATGATGAGCACGCCGGTCAGTTCACCGTGGGCGCCGGCGGCGGGCTGCAGTGAAACGCCGGCAAATCCGCCGATCTCTTTCAGCCACTCCTGTAAAGTGTACATCAGGTACAGATTGCCCTGCACGGTGTCTTCCGGTTGAAGCGGATGGGTGAGCGCGAAACCGGGCAGGCGCGAAACTGCCTCGTTGATTTTAGGGTTGTACTTCATCGTGCAAGAGCCCAACGGGTAGAAACCCAGGTCAATCGCGTAGTTCTTTTGGGAGAGGCGCGTAAAGTGTCGTACAGTTTCATTTTCCGCTAATTCCGGCAGCGGGAGCTCTTTTCGGCGGAAAGCAGAAGGCAATGCCACTTCCGGCACGTCTGACGCGGGGAAGCGTACGCCCTGGCGGCCGGCTGATGACAATTCGAAAATGGTAGGTTCAGTCATGGGTCACCTCCACCAGCGCGTCGTGAAAGAGATCAATATCCTCTTTGGAAATTTTCTCTGTGACGGCAATTAACAAACAGCCTTCCAATTCGGGGTAATCCTGGCCGAGATTGTAACCTCCGAGAATGTCATACGCGCGAAGGTCATCGAGCAGGTGGTCTATCGGTTGAGGGCTGCGGATGACGAACTCGTGGAAGAAGGGTTGATCCGAAAAAACCTGTGAGTAGCCCTGGATGCTGCTGATTTGGCTGGCGGCGTAGTGCGCTTTTTGGTAACACAGGTTGCTGACGGCTTCAAAGCCTTGCTTTCCAAGCAAACTCAGGTAAATTGTGGAAGCGAGAGCCATTAATCCCTGATTGGTACAGATATTCGAGGAAGCTTTCTCGCGGCGGATATGCTGCTCGCGGGCTGTCAGCGTGAGCACATAAGCCAATCGTCCGGCGTTATCCACGGTTTCACCAACGAGTCTGCCGGAAATCTTGCGCAGCAGGTCGTTTGTCACCGCGAAGATTCCGAGGTAGGGGCCGCCGAAAGACAGCGGAATACCGAGCGGCTGCCCTTCGCCAAAGACAATATCCGCGCCCATTTCGCCCGGAGGCGTGAGAACGCCCAGTGCTGTCGGGTTGACCGCCACAGCAACCAAAGCGCCAGCGGAGTGGGCCGCGGCGATGAGCGGTTTGTAGTCTATCACGCGCCCGAAGAAATCCGGATATTGCACCATTACCAGGGCGGTGTTGGAATCAATCTGCGCGATAAGCTTGTCCATCGAGGCATCAAGCCCGGTTTCAGGGTCGTCCCCCTGGATGATGATATCCTGGCTGCCTTGGGTATATGTGCGCACGACCTCGCGATATTGCGGGTTGACCGCGCGGGAAATCAAGAATTTCGTCCGTTTACCTTTGAGATGGTGATAAGCCAGAATGACCGCCTCAGCGGCAGCTGTGGCGCCGTCGTAATGCGAGGCGTTGGCAACATCCATTCCGGTCAGCTCGCAAACCAGGCTTTGATATTCGAAAATCGCCTGAAGGGTACCCTGGGATATTTCAGGCTGGTAGGGCGTGTAGGCGGTATAAAACTCACCGCGCTGCAGAAGCATATCCACGGCGGCCGGTATGTAGTGGTCATAGGCGCCGGCGCCGAGGAAACTGAGCAGGGATTTGGTGCTGCCGTTCGCGTTGGCGATGCTTTCCAATTCTTCGGCAACTTCCATTTCGGTCAGGGAAGGCGGAAGCTTAAGCTCCGGGAAGCGGTACTTTTCGGGGATCTCGGCAAAAAGATCTTCGACTTTTCCGATCCCGATGGTATTAAGCATAACCTCCACATCTTTTGGTGTGTGGGGCGTGAACATAAGCTCTACCCTACCCGATAGGCCTGATACGCCGAAGCGCTGAGCAATTTTTCTACTTCGGCAGGGTCAGCCAACTGAATTTTGACCAGCCAGGCTTTTCCGTAGGGGTCCTGGTTGAGGATTTCCGCATCGTCGGAGACAGATTCGTTGACCTCCGTGACAACGCCGCTCACCGGCAGGTTGACTTCGGAGCTGGCTTTGGCGGAATCGACCTGACCAAGTTGGTCTCCGGCTTTAACCTGCTCTCCGGCTTCCACCGAGAATTCAAAATAGACAATATCACCGAGCGCGTCCTGGGCGTAATCGGATATTCCGATGGTGGCGATGCCATTTTCCACCCTCACCCATTCATCAGTTTGCGAATACTTTAGTTCTTCCGGGAAGTTCATTTTTTCTCCTTATCTAATAGTAATAAAAGGCACCAGTCAGCAAGTGCCTCTGTCGTCCAACGTTGAATGCTTCCTTCAGAGGGTTATTTGGCAGGGTCTGTTTACCTGAGAGTTTCGCCCGTCAATGCGGGTTTGCCCCTTCGGTGCCTAAAATCAGGGCTCTTCCCAACCAAAGCTTAGTTTTATTTTAGCCGGATGGGGTGTAAAGTCAAGCGCGATAATAGCGGGTGGGTCTTCGTGGTCGGCGTGATTCTATGGTGAGCCGGCTTGTTCCACATAATCCAGGCTCTGATGCCGGAAATAGGTGTTGTAAAGCTCGGAGTAGTGCCCACCGCGGGCGAGCAGTTCGGAATGCGTGCCTTCTTCGATGATGTCCCCTTCGCGCAGCACGATAATCCGGTCCGCGCTTTGTACCGTCGAAAGCCGATGCGCGATGAGTACGCTGGTGGACTGCCTGAGAATCAGGTTCAAGGCGGTCTGTATCTGCTTTTCTGTGAATGGGTCGATGCTCGCGGTAGCTTCATCCAGGATGAAAACCGACGGATTCTGGGCCAGAACGCGCAGTAAGGCCACCAATTGGCGCTGCCCCATGGATATTTGCCCGCCGCGTTCTCCTACGCGGGTGTCCAGGCCGTCCCCGAATGTTTCCAGCCATTCTCCGCCGCCAATCTGACTGGAAAGCGCCAGGATTTGCCCGCGCGAGATGTCCGGGTTGGCGAAGCGAATGTTATCCTCCACCGTGCCTTCAAAGAGGAAGGGTACCTGGGTGACCAGCCCCATATGTTGGCGCAGTGCGTGCAGATTGTAACTGCGGATATCCCTGCCATCGATCAGCAGTTCACCGGATTGGAATTCATAAAAGCGGGTAATCAGACGCGCGATGGAGGTCTTTCCAGCGCCAGTATGCCCCACGATGGCGACGTTCTCCCCTTCGTGGATATGGAGGCAAAAGTCATTCAGGACGGGTTTGCCATTGGCATAGCTGAACCTAAGATGGTTGAAGTCGATTCTTCCGCGGTAACTGCCGGGCTGATAATCGCCCGTTTGTATTACGGTTTGTTCGGCGTCGATCAGAGCCAGAATCCGTTCAGCAGCGGATAGACCCGTCTGAACCTGCGTCCAATAGGATGTGATGCTCAGGATTGGCAGCAAAAAGCGCTCCGTGCTCAGGATGAACAGATACCAGGCACCGGCTGTGATAATCCCCTGGGTGACCGAAATCGCGCCAAAATAGACCAAAAGCGCAGTCGCCAAAGCGCCGAGGGTGCGGGTTGTGGGGAAGACAGTGGACAGAATCAGACCCCGTTTGAGGTTCGTCTTGAATGAGACGACATTTGAATGTTTGAATTCCGCGTAAATGCTTTCTTCCTGTCGGAAATTCTTGGCAACCGCGATACCGCTGATGGTTTCTTTGATTGTCGCGTTTACGTTAGCCATCGCGCGCATGCCCTGCCTTGAGACGCGTCTTGCCAGGTTTCGGTACAACGACACAAAAAGAATAAACACAGGAATAGTCAGGAAGAACAGCAGGGCGAGATGCCACTCTGCCGTGAGAAGGATGAACGCGGTTACCAGAGATTGCACCAGGTTGCTGGCGACGTCCATCGTCAGGGTGATGAGGGTGGAGAAATCGCGCGTATCAGTGGTGATGCGCGAGACGATTTTGCCGGATGAAAACACATCATGAAACGCCATATCCTGCTGCATTGAAGCCGCGAACGCGTCGGTTGACAGGCTGCGGTTGATATCGGCAATCACGCGCGCCAGGAGGCGGTGATTGATGTAATAAAAAAGATAACCCAGCAGCTCAAGGAAAATGACGACCGCGGTTAACAGGTAGAAGGCCTGGTGGTTTGGGATACCGGCGATGCCTTCATCCAGAACCTTGGACACGATAACCGGGGGGAGCGCGCCGAGACCGCCCTGAAGAAGCACGGTTAATAAGATTACCAGGATGCGTTTGCGCTCTGGCTCGGCGTATGTCCAAATTCGCCCCAACAGCAGCTTGTTGCTGTATTGGCGGTCGTAAGATTCGCTGGCAAGTCCGGTGTGGAATCCCATCGCGCTTAGGTCTCCGTAAAGATGTTGCGGTAAGACGCTGAGGAACGCATCAGGTCGGCGTGCGTGCCAATATCGCTGATTGTTCCCCTACGCATGACAATGATGAGGTCCGACCATCGGATTTGGGACAGGCGGTGGGTAATAATGAATGTGGTGCGCCCTTCTGAGGCTGCTTTAATTGCGCGTTGGATTTCATCCTCGGTTTGGCTGTCTATCGCGCTGGTGGAATCATCCAGAATAAGGATTTTCGGGTCAGTCAGGAAGGCGCGCGCCAGCGCGATGCGCTGCCGCTGACCGCCCGAGAGCGTCACCCCGCGTTCTCCGATAATCGTGTCGTAGCCTACGGGCAGGGCGGTGATGAAGGCGTGAGCCTGAGCTTTCCGAGCTGCTGATTCCACCTCCGCCCGGCTGGCGCCGGGCTTGCTGAAAGCAATATTGTCGTGAATTGATTTTGAAAAGAGGAAGATGTCCTGCTCTATGATGGATATCTGACTGCGCAGGGTGTCCAGTTTCCAAGCCGGCAGCGCCACCCCGTCAATCAGGACGACGCCTTTGTCCGGATCGTAGGTTCGGTTAATCAGGCGCGCTAAAGTCGTTTTCCCCGAACCCGTCTGTCCAACAATTGCGACCGTTTGCCCTGGGTGGACCCTGAAATTTATGTTTCGTACGGCTTTTTTATGGGCGTCGTACGAAAAGCTGACATCCTGGAAGACCACTTCGCCGCGCAAGGGCTGGGAAAAACCGCTGTCATTTTGGTCCAGGTTGTTTTCAGTATTCATGATGGAGAGCAGGCGGCGGGCGCTGGCGATCCCCAATGAAATCTGCGAATAGGAGTGGATAGAGGTGTTGGTTGGGAAGCCCAACAAAGCCAGCGCGCTAAAGTATTTGATAACGTCCCCCAGCGGGATGGTTCCCTGCTGGAATAAGAGCAGGGCGTGCAGCAGCCCGAAGCCCATAGCCAGCGCGAGCAACAGCAAAGGCAAAAAACGGGCTTCCATGTCTCCCTGTTCCACAGACACGTTGCGGTAAGCCTGGATGTTTTGCCTGAAAAGCTCGATTTCGTTTTCTTCCTGCGCAGCGGCTTTGACAGTTTCCACGCCGTCAATCGCCTCCGCCAGCCGGCTGTTCATCAGTCCAAAGCTGCTGCGCACCCGGGTGGTAACTGGCTTGAGCTTCTTCAGGTAGCCCGCGATGGAGAGGAAATAGCTGAGGATGAACAGAACCGGAGTCAGCAGCAAAGCAGGGTGTATTTCCCAGCCGATAATCAGCGGGATAAACAAAAAGTTCAGGGAGCCAAAGACCATATTGATCCCGGGACTGAAGAGGAAATTGACCTCACGGATATCGTTTGTCGCGCGGGCCATCAGGTCGCCAACGGACTGAAGCGCGTGAAAAGTCATGCTCTTGCCAAGCAGGCTGATATAAAACTCATCGCGCACATCGCGCTCAATCAGCTGAGCGGTTGATTCGAATCCGAAGTTGCGCATCAGCTGAAACAGACCGCGGATGATCTGGGTATAGGTGATAATCAGGGCAGCGCGTAAAAAAACCGCTTTATCCGGAGCGCCGCTGGTCAGATTGGTGAACACAATTCCGAACTGCACGGCGGGTATGGCGGCAAAAGCCGCGTTACCAATAGCGCCGATGAGCGCGGCCAAAAATACCGCCCAATGATGCAGCGTATGCGAAAGCAGCCAGGTAAACGGGCTGGACCTGTTTGTCTTATATCGAAAAGGGATTGAAAACTCGCTGATTCCCATAAATAATTAACCTGAGTTAAATTCCGCAAGTATTGTAACCCAGGATTATCAATAACCCGGCAGATTGCCTGAAAATGGACGATAAATTCATTGTGGGGTGTGCTCTAAAACTGGCCGCTGCTCTCAGGCTGATTCTGCAACTACCACTCAATAATCAGATTAATCATAGGATTAATCTTGACGTGGGGCGTTGAGCCGGTTATAATGAAACAAATCAGAGGTATTAATTTGATTAATATCGGGACCTGAATGAATGGCAAGAGCGATTTACTTGATTATTTAGCTGAAGCGCAGCGCGCGAAATCCCCCATCCCCAGCATTGCTGAACTCAGCAAGGTTCTGGGGATCAGCGTTGCGAGTGTGCGCGAACAGCTGGAAGTGGCGCGCTCACTTGGATTTGTGGACGTAAAGCCCAAAGTTGGGATCCAAAGTCGGGTGTTTTCCATGAACCAACTCCTGGAACTGGGGGTCGCGTTTGGAGCAAAGGTGCAGCCGGACCTGCCCGAAGCTTTGCGGGATTTGCGGAAACACCTGGAAATCAGCTATTGGTTCGAAGCGGCTCCGCTCCTCACCTCACAGGACGTCCAATCGCTGCGGGATATCGTTGTTGGGGCTTTCAACCTGATTTCCGGGGAGCCGATGCGGATTCCGGAACAGGAACATCGGGATTTTCACCTGACGATTTTTTCCCATCTGGACAACCCCATTGTGAAGAGCATCATGGAAACCTTTTGGAAATCGAACGAAGAAATGGAACGCGCTCAGCTCCCGGAACAAGCCTACCTGGAACAGGTGTGGAGCTATCACCAACAAATTACCGAAGCCTTGGAAGCGCGGGATTTTGAGCGCGGGTTCCAATGGTTGGTTGAACATATGGATCTGGTGAAGCAGCGAAAAAAAACAGAGCGATCCCAACGCTTTGAATGAAGTATACAGGAGAGCATTAAGAAATGGATCATCCAATCGGGAACGCACAAAAAGGAAAGAAATCAAAGGTCAATGATTTCTGTATGACCATTTGCACGGTAAACGGGTCTGGCAGTGCCACGGCGAATACAATTCTGTATCAGGCGCTGTTCAATATGGGCTTGCCCAGCTCCGGTAAAAACATATTTCCATCCAACATCAAAGGGCTGCCCACCTGGTTTGTAATCCGGGTATCTGAGCGCGGTTATCTTGGTCGGGTCCCATACGATGACATTATTGTGGCGATGAACGCGGATACTTTCCAGAAGGATTTGTCTTATCTGTCGGAGGGCGGCGTGGTGTTTTATGCTGACCATATCCAGGTGCCTGCCGAATTCCGATCGGATTTGGTCTTTTACCCGATGCCAATCAGGCAGCTCGTTCGTCAGGCTGAAGTGCCGCGGAATATGCGCGAATATATGGAGAATATGGCGTATGTGGGGATTGTCGGGCAGGTGTTGGGTATTCCTATGCAGAATATCGAACACGCGCTGAACAGACAATTTGGAGGAAAACAAAGCGCGTTGGAATCGAATCGGAATATGATAATTTCCGGATATCAATGGGCGGCTGAAAATCTGACGAAGCAGGACGCTTACCTGGTGAAGAGCCTTCCGCCGCTTTCCGATTACATCCTGACCGATGGGAATAACGCGGGTGGTCTGGGCGCTCTGTTTGGCGGCGCGCAATTTTGTTCCTGGTACCCGATTACTCCCGCCTCCAGCATGGTGGAAGCGATGATCGCGCAAAACCCAGGCCTTCGAAAGGACCCGCAAACCGGCAAAAACACCTGCGTCATTCTGCAGGTGGAGGATGAACTCGCTGCCGCGGGCTGCGCCATTGGAGCCGGTTGGGCGGGGCTGCGCGCGATGACCGCCACATCCGGACCCGGACTTAGCTTGATGACAGAGAATATCGGGCTGGCTTACTTTACTGAAACGCCGGTGGTAATCTGGGATGTCCAGCGGGTGGGCCCCAGCACCGGTCTGCCGACGCGCACAGCCCAGAATGATTTGGCAATGGTATATAAACTCGGGCACGGCGATGTGAACCACATTATGCTTATCCCGGGCAGTGTAAACGAGTGCTTTGAATTTGGCTGGAAAGCTTTTGACATTGCGGAACATTACCAGACTCCGGTCTTTGTCATGAGCGATTTGGACCTGGGGATGAATCAGTGGATTACCCGCAAATTTGAATACCCAGCGGACAAAATGGACCGCGGCAGGGTCTTGTGGGACGCTGACCTGGACGCGTATCAGGGCGCCTGGGGCAGGTATAAAGACCTGGAGGGTGATGGCATCCCTTGGCGCACGGTTATGGGGAATCAGAACCCGAGCGCTCCATATTTTACCCGGGGAACTGGTCATGACGAATATGGAAACTACAGTGAGGATCCTGGCAACTGGGCGGCGATGATACAAAGGATTAAACGAAAGCTGGATAATTCCTGCGAATACTTGCCGGCTCCGATTATCCGCGGGAAACCAAACGCGCGGATTGGCATCATCGCGATGGGGTCGACAGATCCGGCGCTGATTGAGGCGCAAGACCAGCTTGAGGAAGCTGGGATCCCGGCAGACTATCTGCGCGTGCGGGCTCTGCCTTCCTGTTCGCAGGTCCGTGAATTCCTGGAAGAGCACGAAAGGGTCTATGTGGTGGAACTCAATCGCGACGGGCAGCTGTTTGGCATCTTACAGCAGGAACAACACGAACTTTCTCCCAAGCTAATCTCATTGGCGGAAGTAGATGGATTGCCAATGACAGCCATCTGGGTCAGGGAACAAATTCTGGCGAAGGAGCAGCAACATGGATAACCCGCAAACAACCAAGGTGGAACGCAACAACATTGGTCTTGCCTTGAGCGATTATCGCGGCAAGGCTTCAACACTCTGTCCGGGCTGCGGGCATAACACGGTTTCGAATCAAATTCAGCAGAGCATTTTCGAGTTGGGACTCCCGCCCGAAATGGTCGCGAAATTCAGCGGAATTGGTTGTTCCAGCAAAGGTATCAACTACTTTTTGCAGCGCTCGTTCGGGTTTAATGGTTTGCATGGACGCATGCCCGCCCTGGTTAGCGGCGCGTGCTTCGCAGACCGGCGCATCAAATTATTGGGAATTTCGGGCGACGGAGATACCGCGAGCATCGGTCTGGGACATTTTAAGCATGTCATCCGCCGCAATGTCCCGATGGTTTACATTATTGAGAATAACGGGGTTTACGGACTGACCAAAGGACAGTTCTCCGCTACATCCGATTTGGGGTTGGAGCTTAAGCGCCAGGGAAAAAACTTTCTGCCGCCGCTGGATTTATGCCTGGAGGCACTCATCAGCGGAGCTAAATTTGTCGCGCGGTCCTTCGCGGGCGATATCAAACAGATGAAAGAGCTGTTGAAAGCGGCGCTCATGCAAAATGGCATCGCGGTGCTGGATATCATCAGCCCTTGCGTAACCTTTAACAACAGGGACGATGCGCTGCAATCTTATACCTGGGGGCGCGAAAATGAATGCCCTATTCAGGAACTGACCTATGTTCCCCGAGCCAGGGCAATCCAGGTTAAGGATTTCCAGGAAGGCGAAACGCGCGAGGTGCAACTCCACGATGGGTCCAGTATTATATTGAAAAAAATCAACCGGGAATATGACCCCACCGATAAGCATGCCGCGCTTGAATTGTTGATTGAGGCTCAGGAAAAGCGGATTTTTACGACCGGTTTGATATATATCGAAAACTCCACCACAAATATTTTGGATGAGTTTGATCTGGTGGACGAACCGCTGAACCGTTTGAGCCCAGACAGGCTCAGACCAGACCGGGCGGCCCTGGAACGGTTGAATTTATCTTACCAATAGGCAGCCGCGTTTAAGCCGCCAAGGGGAAGAATTGGCAAACAGCCGCGGTTGAGATAAATATACCTGTTGTATGAACGGAAACAGAGCGCGGGGTCGGTGAAGAACCACCCCGCGCTCTGTTCACGGCCCCTTGGCCGGCTAACAGCCGGCCAAGGGGCGGAGATTAGTAATCCAGTCGGCGATAGTATCTGCGGATATCCATCGGGTGGCAGTTCAGCTTTTCGATATGCGCGTCAATTCGTTCGGTCACAGCATGGCAGACAAGGTACGAAATTAAGCCGCGGAACTCGGGGCTGATACCTTTCAGAGGGTAGTCCTTGGTATCGATGATGGTGTAGCGGGCGCAAATCCGGGGGAGGAAGCGAGCGACCCGTTCCGCCAGCGGGCGCTCTTCATCTTCGCCCACAAACACGGTGACGTTCGTGTCGCGGTCGATGACTTCCAGAGTGCCGTGGAAGAACTCGGAGGCATGGATGGATTTGGAGCGAATCCAGTGCTGCTCTTCCACATAGCACATGGCGTAAGAGTAGTTAGCGCCAAAGTGGTTGCCAGCGGAAACGTAATAGTGCAGGGGGTCATCCTTGTGCTTTTCAGCAAAAGCCAAGGCGAAGGCGTCGGCGCGCTTGGATGTGTCCACAAAGGCATCCGCAAGATGCGCGTCGAGCTCTTTGTAGAAACGCTCGTAATCTTTAAACTCGCCATTTCTGTACATCAAGCGGTGCGCGAACATGAACAATTTCAGCTGTTCGTTGTGGGGGTAGGAGATGAGGCGGTCGCTGAGTTTGGCAAGCGGAGAATCCACAAACTCCACAAAACCAACAATCAAAGCGCCGGCTTTTTTTGCCTTTTCCACGGCCTCAATCATCTCCGCGGTGGTGCCGCTGTCGGAGGCGATCACGACAAGGGATTTATCCGTGACATGCGCGTTTCCGTGGGCAATGTAACGCGCGGCTTGCATCACGTAAATCGGAAGCTTGCTTTTTCCTTCGACGGAATCCACAACCATGATACCCGTGGCATACGTGCCGCCGATGCCCATGTAGAAAATCGCGTCAAAACTCCGGTCATACAATTCGTCAGCGACAGCTTCGATTTTTGGGCGCATCGCGAGCGCGCCATTGATACTCTTTAAGATTTTTTCTTCATCAAATTTTAACATTACCGTTCTCCTGATTTCTCCTTTTTGCAATCACCACGCTGGTTTGCGGGTGACATTTCCGAATGTGTTTCTGGCGCGAAATCCTTTAAACGCCAGATCTTGGTGTGCTATTCGCGCCTGCCTGTATAGATAAGTAGACGCATATTATATACCAATATGCTATCACAAGAAATTGAAGTTGGCAATACCTTTTTCCTATGTTCCGCGGGAAAAGGGTGGTTATTTTGGGCGGGGCGCGTCAGCCGGAGTTCATCCGCGCGTGAGCTATAGGGAGGGAGAAATGCGTAAATAAAAATGCCCAACGCATCCGCGTGGGGCTATTCAGGTGTTTGAAATCAGGGCGCGCGCCGGCGTGAAAATGGGGTTTACCCTCTTAGTGTGTACAGCAAGGTCAGGTTGGGTTTTCCAAAGTCCCCGACCGGGAAACCGCTGATGACGACGACCTGGTCTCCCGCGCAAAGCGGCGTTGAGGATGTGATGGCGGTTTCGACATGGCGGATCATCGTCTCGAGGGTATCCGCGTGAGGAACCAAAAGAGGGGTGACGCCCCATGAGATTCCCAACCATTGATAAGTGCGCATTTCGGGAGTAAACGCGAAAATCGGGACAGACGGTTTGGTCTTTGAAATCCACATCGCGCTGGCGCCGGATATGGTGAAAACCACGATCGCGGCCACTTTTGCGTTCAGGGTTAAATCCTTGGCAGCCCGGGCAATGGAAATGACCGCGTCAAGCCGGTCTGAGCTTACCAGGCTGTCGAGGTGCCCCCACTCATTCAGGTGCTTTTCGGATTCCCGGATAATGGATTCCATCATGCGCACGCTTTGTACCGGGTATTTACCTGCCGCGGATTCGGCCGAGAGCATCACCGCGTCGGTTCCGTCAAAAATCGCGTTGGCAACGTCGGCTGCTTCGGCGCGGGTCGGGCGGGGGTTGTTAATCATCGATTCAAGCATCTGGGTCGCGGTGATGACAAACTTCCCCTTATGATTGGCTGCCCGAATAATCGCTTTTTGGGCTGAGGGCACCACCGCGGGGGGCATTTCCACGCCCAGGTCTCCGCGCGCCACCATGACGCCGTCAGTTGCGTCCATGATGGACTCAAGGTTCTCAATGGCTTCCGGACGCTCCAGTTTGGCGACAATCGGCGGAAGCCGGAGCATTTTTGTCATCTTGCGCATAGTATCCCGGACGGTCAGGATGTCTGAGGCTTGCTTGACAAAGGATATGGCAATGAGATCGACCCCGATATCCAGACCGAACTGTAAATCTTCCAGGTCTTTGGGCGTCAGGCAGGGAATGTCCAATTTGGAGCCCGGCAGGTTGACACCCTTATGCGACTTAAGGTCTCCGCCCAGGATAACTTTGGCGTAAATGTTTTCGCCATCCAGTTCAAGAACCTCAAATTCCAGCTGACCATCATCCATGAGGATGTGATTTCCGGGAACCAGCGCTTCGTGCAGTTTGGGGACGTCGAAGGGAATGAAAATGGTGCCTTCGCGCACACCGGAGGGATTCTCGGAAGAGCTCAGCGCCACAATCTGGTTTGATTTCAGGGTGAGTGGCTCATTCTCCAGTTTTCCGATGCGCAACTTCGGACCCTGCAAGTCCATCAGAATCGCGATAGGTTTGCCAAGTTCGTTTGAAAGCTTACGCAGAAGCCTGACCTTTTCTGCATGGTCTTCGTGCGTCCCGTGAGAAAAATTCAGACGGGCGACGTCCATGCCGGCTGCGATTAACTCCCGCAGCGTAGTTTCATCCGAACTGCTCGGACCCAAAGTGGCAACGATCTTGGCAAACCTGTTCATTTCGTAACGCTTTCTACGCTTGTCTCAGCACGCCGGCGATTTTTGGCAGCGCCCAATCCAGGGTTTCCTGATCGATAATCAGGGGAGGCGCGAACCGAATGACGTGCGTGTGCGTTTCTTTCGCTAGGATACCTTCATCCTGGAGGGACTCGCAGAAGCGCCGGGCGCCGCCAGCTTCGGGTTTCAATTCCACGCCAATCAGCAGACCTTTGCCGCGGATTTCTTTGATATGCGGTGAGTTGATTTCGCTCAGGTGGTCCATGAAGTATTTGCCGAGCTTGAAGGACCTTTCGGGCAATTTTTCTTCCTCAATCACTTCCAGGGCGGCGGTACCCACAACAGCGGCCAACGGGCTGCCGCCAAAGGTAGAGCCGTGTTCGGAGGGGACGATCAGCCCAAGCACTGGTTTATCAGCAAGCACAGCAGAAACCGGATACAAACCACCCGAAAGCGCTTTTCCGATAATCGTTATATCCGGGCGGACGCCTTCGTATTCGGACGCGAAAAGTTTACCCGTCCGACCAAGGCCGGTCTGAATCTCATCGGCGATAAACAGCACGTTATTCTGTTTACATAAGTCCGCCGCGCCGCGCAGATAACCCTCAGGGGGGATGATGACGCCGTTTTCGCCTTGAATGGGCTCCAACATCACCGCGGCGGTGTTGGGCCCAATGGCGGCTTTTAAGGCTTCCAAATCTCCGAAAGGTATCACTCTGAAACCGGGTGTAAAAGGACCAAAGGCTTCTTTATAGAGAGGCTCGGTGGAAAACGATATGATGGTTACAGTGCGACCGTGGAAATTTCCGGCTGCCACAATGATTTCAGCCTCGTATTTGGGAATACCCTTGACGGCATAGCCCCATTTACGGGCAACCTTGACGGCGGTTTCAACGGCTTCCGCGCCGCTGTTCATGGGCAGGCTCATTTCATAACCGGTCATATCCGAGAGTTTTTTGTAAAAAATGCCCAGTTTGTCATTGCGGAAAGCGCGCGAGGTCAGGCTGAGGTTCTGCAGTTGTTCTGTCATTGCCTGAACAATTTTGGGATGGCAGTGCCCTTGATTCAGGGCTGAATACGCGCTCAGGCAATCTAGATAGCGCTTGCCTTCAACGTCCTCAACCCACACGCCTTTGCCTTTGCTCAGGACGACGTCCAATGGTTTGTAGTTATGCGCGCCGTATTGGTCTTCGAGATTAATATAATCCTGGGTGTTCAATTTATGCTCCTTTCAAGAGGGTATACACAATAGCTTTTTGGGCGTGCAGGCGGTTGTGAGCCTGCGGAAAAATCCTTGAATGCGAGCCGTCCGCGACGCTGTCGGTGAGTTCCTGATTGCGGTGCGCGGGCAGGCAGTGCATGACGATATCGTCCGGGTTGCCTTCGGATACCAGCTGATCGTTTACACGGTAAAGTGGGAAAACGCGTTCGCGTTCGGCGGCTTCGTCCTCCTGTCCCATGCTCGTCCAGGTGTCGGTATAGATGACATCCGCGTGTTTGACAGCTTCGTGAGGGTCCCTGAAGAAGCTCAGGCGGGAACCGCTGCCGCGGGCGATTTCCTGGGCGACTTCGACGGCGGCGGCGGGCATATCGTAATGCTCTGGGTTCGCGATAGAGAAGTTCGCGCCCATTTTCGCGCTGATTTCCATCAGGGAAACCGCCACGTTATTGCCGTCCCCGACATAGGTAATATTTATCCCTTTCAGTCTGCCGTAATTTTCGTAAATGGTCAGGGCATCCGCCAAGGCCTGACAAGGGTGACTGGCATCGCTAAGCCCGTTGATTACAGGGATTTTGGCCCAGTGAGCGAGCTCGAGCACATGCTGATGCGCGAAAACCCGTGCCATAATTCCCTGAACATAGCCTTCCAGGACGCGCGCCACGTCGGCAATAGACTCACGCGTGCCCAAGCCAATCTCGCCGGGAGAAAGATACAGCGCGTCCCCTCCCAGATGGCGCATTGCCATATCAAAGCTTACTCTGGTTCGCAAGGAAGGCTTCTGAAAAATCATCGCCAGCACTTTCCCCTTGAGAACGGGTTCGTTACCGCCTTCCTGGTACTCCCGTTTGAGCTTCACGGCAAGATCCAACAGCTCTTGCAGCTCATCCTGACTGTAGTCGACGATGTCTAAAAAATCTTTATGCATACGCTCTCCTTGTTTTGTTTGTTTACCCTGAAGGCCAAAAAGGCAATAGGATATCCCGATATTTATCGGATTTTACCAGAGTTAATCGCATTCAAGCCTTCCAGCAAGCGTACCAGTTGGTTTAGAAATGCCCATAGCGCGAAAAAAACCAGCGCGGCAGCGGCGAGGTTCGCGTATCCCGGCAGCCTGCTAAAAAACCTGTCCGTATCCGTTTGTACCTGGGTGAGCAAGGTCTGGTATTTTTCCAGAATTGGACCAGCTTCTGCAAGGCTGGTCTTAATCCCCTCAGTTTGGGCTGTGAGCGCGCCGATGTCTTTTCCAAGCTGCTCAATATTGCCGGCGGATTGCTCCAAATCGGTGGTGATATCCTCCAGAACCGTCGGCAGGGCGCCCACATCGGTGGAAAGCTGGGCAAGGGTTGTGTGCAGGGGAACTTCCGGGACGTAATTCAGCCGTAGAAATGGGATTTTTGCCAGCAGCTGCAGGGTTGAGTCGATAAGTTTTGAGCTCTCCGCGGCGGATTTCAGGGTAATTTCCCCTTCCGCGGCAATCCCAGCCATGTCTGTGCCTACCAGGCGGCTGAGGTCAGTGAATAATGGCGATAACCCTGCCACGGAAGCTTCAAGCGTTTCCAGAGAGCTTTGCAGTTCGTCCAGACTGGTTTCAACCTGATCGAGGGACCGCGCGATGAGCTCGAGGCTGCTGTTGGTCGCGGTGAGCGTATCCTGAAAAGAGACGCCGAAGGTTTCTGAAAAGCGTACAAGCCTGGCGCGGGCTGCAAAAGCGGCGCCGGCAAGGGAAGCCGAGATGAGCATGCCAATAATGCTCAGGATTATGAGCATAACCTGTCGGGGGTTTTGCGGTTTTTGGTTGGTCTCATTCACGGCTGATGCTCCCCAGGACAGGGTTGGCAATTGCGATCAGAATTTCATCCTGCAGGCTGCCCATCTCTTCCAGGTCAGCTTCTTCCAGGTGATCGTAACCGTTCAAGTGGAGAACGGCATGCACCAGAAGCATTTCCAATTCCTCCTGGAGAGAAAATCCTCTTTCCGCAGCCTGAGCCTGCGCCTTCTCAATGGAGATGACAATGTCCCCGATGAAACGCGCGCCCGTTTCCAGGTCGATGAAATCGTTTTCGAAAGAGAGCACATCGGTGGCTTCGTCCAGACCGCGGTAAGCTTTGTTCAGTTTCCGGATGGAAGCATCATCTGTGATTTTCAACGCGGCGGAGGTCTGCGGGCTGAGACCCAGCATTTCGACTGACTTCTGAAACGCGAAAGTGAGGCGGTCGGTCTCAATCAGAGCGCGATATTTACGGGGAATTGAAAAATCAAGCATGAGACGTTCCTTTCGCGTGGCGCTTACCCGGCGGAGTTGCCGCCTTCCGGGGTGTTGTTCAGCCTGGTTCTGAGGTTCGGATATTGGATGCGGGGATGATAAGACCGCTGCAGCGTCTTGAAGAAGGAATCTTCAATCGTATGGAGGTCTTTTAACGTCAGGTCGGTATCGTCAAGCTGACCTTCATCTTTGTACATTGCAATTGTTTTACGTATCAGCGCGCGAATTTCCTCGTCATTGCGCGGGGTTTCGGCGCGGGAACGGGCTTCGGTTCCATCCGAAAGCATCAGAATTGCGGTTTCTTTGGATTGGGGTTTGGGACCGGGATAAGTAAAAAGGTCTTTGTTGATGCTGGCGGGGTCGTCTGACGCGGCAACAGCCTGGGAGTATTGGTAGAGTGTAAGCATCGTCCCGTGATGTTCGCGAATGAAATCAATCACACGCGAAGGCAAGCGGTATTTTTTTGCCAGCGTGACCCCGTCGTGCACGTGTTGGATTATCGTGGCAGAGGCGACGACCGGGTCCAACGCGTCGTGGGAATCCAGTTTTTCCTTTACCTGGTTTTCGATAAAGAACTGAGGATTGCTCGCCTTGCCGGCGTCATGGAACAGCGCCCCGACGCGCACCAGCATACGGTCGGCGCCGATTGCTTCGGCGGCTTGTTCCGCCAGGTTTGATACGAGCAGGCTGTGCTGATAGGAGCCTGGCGCGTTGCGAAGGATGTATTGCAGCAAAGGATGGTCCGGACGGGAAATATCCAGGAGTTCCAAGGCAGTGGGCATGTCCAGAATTTGGGAAATCAGATACTGGAGCAGAAGCGTCAGGCTGCCGGAGGCCAAGCCGTTGATGAGCGCGGACGCGGTCAGGGAGGCAAGCCCGACCAGGTCGGTCGCGCTGTCACCCAGGCGGAATGCCACTACTACCAGCATGGAAGCAAGCCCGGTGAGCAGCCCAGCCCCAAGAAAAGCGCTGATTCGCCGCGCGCGTCCAATCACAAGCATCCCCACGATGGCAGGCAGAACATAAAACACGCCTAATTCCGCTTCACGCGGGTTGTCAAAGACCATTAAAACCGCGAGGAAAACACCCATCACAATCCCGATTTCAAGGTCATACAGGATAGCGAGGGTTATCGCGAACGCCGCCACAGGATAGATGTACGGGAGGATTGTGCGGTTCATAACCAGGAACCGCCCCAGCACGAGAAAAATGATAAAGGTTGCGGCGATGACCAGAAGCGCTTTTGTGGAGAAGAAGGCTCGGTCTTGCCTGCGAACAAAATACAGCGCGGCCAAGACCGCAATGATACCGGTTAACACGCCGCTGGTAATGAAACGATTGGTTTGATTAACGGGTTTTACCAGCCCAAATATGGTGAGTGTTTCGTAATCCTCATCACGGATGATTTGACCGCGGCGAACGATGACTTCTCCGGCAATTATCTGACGGGAAATGGGCTCAATCCCCGCCCTGGCTTGCTCCCGCATCTGGTTGGTTTCTTCTTCGCTGAACTGGCTGGTTGGGGTAATCAGGGGCGAAACCAACGCAATGACCATCTGGCTTTCTTCCTGGCGCAGGGTAAAGTCCAACACAGCTGGTAGATTGCTGCGAATTTGCGTAAGATTGTCACTTCGGATTGTATCCCGCATCACCTGCTCAAGCACCCGCCGCGCTTCGGTTTCCACTTCCTGCCAGGTTTGGTCATCCATCTCAAGCAGCTGCGTGGAGACGGTACTGCCAAGTTGAATGGCTGAAATTGCCGCGAGGTCGGCTATTTTTTGTTCCTGGTCAGAGTAGCTGTCTTTGCGTATCGCGGTGATGTAGTACAAAATATTATTGAGTGTTTCGTATTGACGGCGCGAGATACTTGGGTCGGCAGGCAGAAAAACCGCGGGCACGGCTGCCGCGGCTTGCGTGCGGGCGCGTTCGGTCAGTACCTTGCTTTCGTATGTGATGGAATAAGGCGCGAGAATCTCCTGCGAGGCGACTTCGCCTACGCCAGCCGGGATATTGGACCGGTTGATGAGCTCGGGCAGCACCAGGGCGCCAAAAATGAGCAGGCTGCTGGCCAGCAGAATAAGAACGCCCAGCACGCCTTGGGTTAATCCTGATTTTGCGGGTTTGCTTTGGTGCGTTTCTGTCATGGTTAAGCGAGCTTGCTGAGGCAGTCCTTAACTACCCGGCTCGCATCCTGATTACTGGCGCGTCCTGCCAGCCTGGGAATCAAGATTTTCAACACCATCCCCATATCTTTTGGAGAGGCGGCGCCGGTCTCACGGATAATATCTTCTGCGAGGGCGGCCAGTTCGGATTCGGTCAGTTGTTGAGGGAGATAGGCTTCCAACTCTTTGATCTCCTGGCGCGATTCAGCAGCCATCTCCGCGCGCCCGGCTTTTTCCGCGTCCGCGATGGTATCCAGTTTTGTTTTAATTTCCTTCTGCACGACCGCGATGAATTCTGAATCGTTGAGTTGCGAGCCTTTTGCAATTTCCGCCAGTTGGATGCTGGAAATTAACAGCCGCAGCACGCGCTTACGCAGCGTGTTCTGGTCTTTAATCGCTTGTTGCAAGTCATGTTTAAGTTTTTGGTTGTTATCCATGCAGGATATTATACCCGCCTTATCCGCAGGGTTTGCCTGTTTTGCCGGCGCGGTTTGCGGGCGTTTAAGGGCCGAGGGTAATCCGAGAACGGATATCGTCCAGGATAGCCTGCCCAATACCGGGAACGTTCAGGAGTTCTTCCAGGCTTGTAAAGGGGCCGTGCAGGCTGCGGTAGCTGAGGATTGCCGCGGCTTTTGTCTCGCCAATCCCCGGCAACGTCATCAGGGTTTGCGCGTCGGCGCTGTTGATGTTGACCATGGGTGAGCTCGCGTCCGGGCCGCCTGGCAAGCGGGAAGTATCTTCCGACGGCACCAGCTCGCCCACACACGGAAGGTAAAGCCGCTGACCATCCGCCAGGAAGGCGGAGAGATTCACCCTCTCCAGGTCGGCATCCGCAGCCGCCCCGCCCGCAGAAGTGACGGCTTCGTGCACGCGCGAACCGGCAGGCAGCACATAAACGCCTGGGTTGGTTACCGCGCCAATCACATAGACTTCAATCGTGTCTGGCGTCGGAGTGTTTCCGGCGCCCGCATCTGGCGTGGATGTGGCAAGCTGAATCGGTTCTCCGCGCTGAGGGAGGACCAGCAAGAGGATGAGCCCCGAGAGCAGCAAGCCGACAATTACGCCAAGTGATACAGCCTGCCAGGTTTTCATGCGCTAAGGTTGCGCTCCTTCTGTTTCCTGTTCCAGCGCGTACATACGATTGAAAGCCGCGATGGCAACCTCCAGCATTTCTTTGGTCGGCTCTTTGGTGGTCAGTTTCTGCATCCAGAGGTTGGGTTTGATAATCAGCCGCACAAACGCGCTTTTATCCATCACCCGGGCAGTCCAGCGGATGAATTCATATGCAATGCCTGCCAAAAGCGGCAGCATAAGCACACGCGTGATAAATCTCCAATAAAGCGGCAGAGGACCGAGCAACGCGAATATCAGCACGGAGAAAATTACCAGGGTGACGATGAAGGATGTGCCGCAGCGGGGATGGACTTTTGTTTGCAGTGCCACATCTTCAGGCGTCAATGGAACCCCGGCTTCGAAGGCATTGATGGTCTTATGTTCCGCGCCGTGATACATGAAGGTGCGTTTGATATCCGGTATTCTGCCCACAATCGTGAGGTATGCAATCAAAATCAGCAGGCGCAGGAATCCTTCAAAAAGGTTGCCCCACCAAGGACCGAGGTTAAGCGCCTTATCCACCCAGCCGGCAACCAGGGCGGGCAGCAAGAAAAACAAGCCCACGCCAAACAGGACACCCACCAGGACGGTCAGAAAAAGCGTTTTGCCTTCCATCTTTTCGTCCTCACCGGTCTGCACATTCGCGGCTTTGGTCAGGTAGCGCATGCCCAATTCCAGGGAATCCCACAGGCTCAGGACGCCGCGGATGAACGGTGTTTTGAACCAAACCGACTGATAAACCGCGGGAAGCTGCTCCTCAAAGAGCACAATTTCGCCTTGTGGGGAGCGGACTGCCATGGCAACGGCTTTTTTGCCGCGCATCATGACGCCTTCGATGACCGCCTGCCCCCCGTACGCGGGCATTTTGAGTTCGGGCGCGCGCTCAGTAGACATTGTCAAAGTTCAGCAGGAAGCGAATTAAGGCCTGAACGCCCAGCTTCCAGGTGGGGAGGTGTTGGTGTTCGTTTGGCGAATGGATACGGTCATCCGGAAGCCCAAAGCCAGTCAGGAGCGACTTGACGCCCAGGTGTTTCAGCATGGTAGCGGTTACAGGCACGCTGCCGCCTTCACGTTTGTAGCTGAGAGGTTTATCCCAGGTATCGCCAAGGGCTTTTGCCAGCTGTTCAATGCCTGGCGCGTCGTCGGCAAGATAAGCCGAACCGCCGGAATGTTTGAAGATTGTCAGTCGGACCGCGGAGGGAGTCAGGCTGGTGATGTGCGCCTGGATGAGCTCAAAGAGCTCGTCCGGGTCTTGTTCAGGGACGAGGCGGCAGGATATTTTAGCTTTCGCGTAAGCGGGGATGATTGTTTTACTGCCTTCGCCGATAAAACCGGAATAAAGCCCGTTCACGTCCAGCGTTGGTCGGGCGCCGGTGCGTTCCAGCGGGGTGTAGCCGGCTTCGCCATAAAGCTCGGGGGAACCGGTTAATTTCAGAAGAGTCTCGGGTTCAACATGAACCGAAGCGATGCGCTGTTTTTCGGTGGGGGTGAGAGGCAGCACCCGGTCATAAAAGCCGGGTACCGCGACAGAGCCGTCCGGATTATGCAGCCTGGCAATAATGTCGGCCAACACATTAGCCGGGTTCGCGACGACACCACCAAAAATCCCGGAGTGTAAGTCTGCCTTAGGTCCATCCACGCGGATTTCAAAGTAGAGCAGTCCGCGTAATCCGTAAACGATGGTCGGCTGGTCTTTTGAAAGCATACCCGAATCCGGATTCAGGATTACATCGCAGGCGAGCAGTTCTTTGTGGGTGCTAATAAAGCCCTCCAAAGAAGGGGAACCAATTTCCTCCTCGCCTTCATACAGGAATTTCAGGTTTACGGGCAGCGGTCCTGCAGCGAGGACGCTTTCGACTGCCGCCAGCGAAGCCATCACCTGCCCCTTCATATCCGACGCGCCGCGGGCGGTCATATAGTCGCCATCGATTCGGGCCTCAAAAGGCGGGGTTTGCCATTCTTCGATGGGATTGACCGGCTGGACGTCGTAATGCCCGTAAATCAGAACGGTAGGCGCGCCTTCTTTTTCGGCATGGATTTCCGCGAAAAGAATAGGATGGATTTTGGTTGGGAAGATTTCCACATGCTGCGCGCCAAGACTGCGCAGTTTGGCCGCCAAAAATTCGCAGGCCGCGCGGATATCGGCTTTATGTTCCGGGTCGGTGGAGACCGATGGTATCCGGACCAATTCTTGATATTGCCGGAGAAAATCGTCTGTATGTTCAGAAAAATACTTAAGGGATTCATTTAACTGTGTCATCGTGTGTCCTCTACAAAAAACTTCCGTTGATTATATGCGATTTGATGGTGATTTGTGTTAACATTGAAGAAAGCGTAGATTGTTCGGGAGAATTTGCCATGACCAACAGCGATGATATCCTTTCCAAAGCAATCAAACACAACCTGTGGACCTGGACCGCCCAGCGCAAGGCGGAGGTTTTGCCGGTTGAAAGAGCAGAAGGCGTTTATTTCTGGGATACCAACGGCAAACGCTACCTGGATTTTAATTCCATGGTCATGTGCGTTAATATCGGCCATGGTAACTCGCACGTGAAAGAGGCGATGATCCAGCAGATCCGCGAGCTGGTTTTCGCGGGGCCGCACATGGCCACCAAACCAAGAGCGCTACTGGGAGAGAAATTGGCGTCCATAACGCCTCCCGGGCTGACCCGCTTTCTCTATACCCTCGGCGGCTCGGATGCCAATGAAAACGCGGTGAAAGTGGCGCGGGATTACACCGGCAGGTTTAAGATTCTGACCCGCTACCGGTCATATCACGGGGCGACCATGGGCGCGATGGCGCTGACCGGAGATTACCGCCGACTGCACTGGGAGCCGGAAACCATGCCCGGCGTCGTGCATTTCCTGGACCCGTATGCCTACCGTTCGCCTTTCTTTCCGGACGGCAGCGCTGTTGACCCGGCTGTCTTCAGCCAGGCATACCTGGACCATCTGGAAGAAATTATCACTTTTGAGGGGCCGGAAACAATTGCCGCGGTGTTGATTGAAACCGTGACAGGCACCAATGGCATTCTCATCCCGCCTGCCGGCTACCTGAAAGGCGTGCGGGCGCTGTGTGACAAGCACAAGATTTTGCTGGTTACTGACGAAGTGATGTGTGGTTTCGGACGGACTGGCAAATGGTTTGCTTTTCAGCATTGGGACGTCGTTCCGGATATTATTACGATGGCCAAAGGGCTGACCTCCGGTTACGCTCCGCTTGGCGCCGTGGCAATGAAGGATGAAATTGCCGCGATTTACGACGACCGCCAATTCGTAGGCGGGATGACCTATAACGGACATCCGGTTTCGCTGGCGGCGGCGCTCGCCAACATTGAGGTAATTGAACAGGAAGGTTTACTGGAAAATTCCACCCGCCGCGGAGAGACTTTGAGAACGCTTTTGGCGGAACTAAAAGCCAACCACCCCTGTGTGGGAGATGTGCGCTCCATCGGATTGTTTGGGGCAGCCGAATTGGTGCGCGACCGCGCCACGAAAGACCCCCTCAGCCCCGGAGCTAAACCTCTCAGCCCGGTGATGAAACGCGTGAAGAGCTATATCCAGGAACATGGCGTGTTTATGTACAACACATTTCATACCCTCTTGTTTATCCCGCCCCTGATTATCAGCGACGCGCAGCTGCGGGAGGGTTTTGAGGTGATAGATGCCGCGCTTTGTATCGCGGATCAGGAAATTCAGGCTGGATTGGAGTAAGGCTGACAGGTATGGAACCAAACAAACATCATCAACTCGTGATAATCGGCGGGGGACCGGCAGGGTTTACCGCGGCTTTGTATGGAGCCCGAGCGGACCTCAAACCTGTGATTTTTTCCGGTATGCTGCTCTATGGGCAGGCTTCACAGACCGATTTGATTGAAAATTACCCCGGATTTCCGAAAGGAATTCAGGGCGTGGAGTTGGGCAGGCTCTTTGAACAGCAAGCCTCACGCTTTGGCGCGCTGATTGAATATGACCAGGTTCTCTCACTCGATTTTCAGGTTCGCCCTTTTAAGATACAAACCTACGGCGGCATCATCAGCGCGGATTCTGTGATCCTCGCGATGGGAGCAGACCCGAAAAAATTGCATATCCCGGGGGAAGCAGAGTTCACTGGCAGGGGCGTTTCGTATTGCGGCACCTGCGACGGCTTCTTCACGCGCGACAAAGACATTCATATCATTGGCGGAGGCGACACAGCCCTGGAAGAAGCCCTTTTTCTGACGCGGTTTGCCCGCAGCGTGACTGTTATTCACCGCAGAGACGCGCTTCGAGCCGGCGCCATCCTGGAAAAGCGCGCCCGCTCGCATCCGAAAATTCATTTCCTGTGGAACACAACCGTCGATGAAATTCGCGGGGAGGAAAAGGTCAGCGCTTTGCAAATTCACGACGTGAAAACCGGAGAAGCGCGCCAAATCCCCACCGGAGCGGTTTTTATTTTCATCGGACACAGCCCAAACGTCAGCTTACTCGGTGGGCAAATCACATTAGACGACCAGGGGTATGTGAAAATTGATTCCAAAATGGAGACCAACATTCCTGGCGTTTTTGCCGCGGGGGAAATCGCGGATCCCCATTACCGGCAGGTCATTACCTCTGCCGGCATGGGTGCCGCAGCCGCCATTTCGGCGACGCATTATCTGGAAAACCTGGAACGCCTGTAAGCCATTATGGGTTGGGCGTGACACCTGCCCCGGTGCCAATCCAGGAAAATACGCGTTTATCGCTCAAATAACCGGCTTCTTCGTAGATTGGATTGGTTGAGCCGGTATTAATCTGCCGCGCGACCGCGACAGACCACTGAATGATGTGGGGCGTGGCGTCCAACGGTCTGAAGCTGGTGGGCAGGATGAAGCGGGTGTCCCGAACATATTCCACAAGGATGTGTCCGTTGCCTGCAGTCAGGTCTTCCACCGTCACGCGGTACAATTCGTTCTCGCGCAGGTCTGCCACTGCCGCCCACTGTAGGGTGATGGCATCCTGAGAGGCGCTGAAAGCCGCGCCGGAGCTGGGAAGCAGGAGGTTAGGCGCTGGATAAGGCGGAGCGGGGGTTGCCGTGGGGGTTGGACCGGCGGTGGGTTTGCGTTCGCACAGCGGAATGATGAGGTTCAATCCTTCGTAAACAATATCGTTGGTCATCCGGTTGTATTCCCGGATGGAAGCCATCGTGACGTTGTAATTCAGGGCGATGCTGCTTAATGTCCAGCCCGGTTCCACCTTAATTGTGATGGTCTGACAGTCTGATTCGGTCGGCTCCAATCCGGAAGAGGTGGCGGTTGGCTGGGGAGAAGGGGTCAGCGTCGGCTGGGGAATCATGAGCACATCCCCTTCTTTGATGGTGCAATTCGCGTCCAGGTTATTCTGACGGATGATGCTTTGAATGGAGACGCCGAAAACAGCGGCGATGGAGGAGCAATAATCCGTGTTCTTAACGGTGTACGGAAGCGGAGGCAGCGGCGTCCAGGTTGGTTCGGGCGTAGGGGTAAGCGTCGCGGTAGGGGTCAGCGTTTGGGTGGGTGTCTGTGTTGGGGTCGTTTCAACAACCTGACCTGGGACAGCCGGCGCCGCAGGGCTGCCTTTCAGAATAAAGAATACCAGCAAACCTGCCAGCGCCAGAAAAACAAAACCGAGAGCAATCGCGACCGGCAAGTTGAGGCGAATTTCCGGAAGTTTATGGGAGGGTATACCGGAGCCTTTTTTAACAGCAGCGGTGGCGGAAAGCTGGGTTCCACAAACCAGACAGCGCGTAGCGGTTTCGCTCAGGCGGGTGCCGCATACAGGGCAGATTTTTGTGTTTTGGGTGTTTTTATCTTGACTCATATTCGTATCCAGGATGATTAGTATACTCATCCCGCGAAAAACCCGCAAGTCAAACCCGGGAGAACGTCCAGGAAAACTCACGGGTGATTGAGGGCGGCTTGCAAGCGCTAAGACGGGCTGCTCTGATTCCTTGGCGCGCAGAAAACCGGGTTAACACAAATTGAATGACCTGACAGCTTAGGTTTTGTGCGCTGAGGTGAGTTTCGGGTTCTTGATTTGAACGCGAAAATTCTTTTCCTTTCCACGGTGCACTGGTGCCTGAAAGCGGCTGGCGCTCAGCGCCGGGAAACTCGCGCGGACGGAACTGATAAAATCAGGGTATGTTCAGCGTCTATATCCACGTGCCGTTTTGCGCGCGCCGATGCCAGTACTGTGACTTCATCACGTATGCCGGCATGTTGGATCTTTTACCTGCTTATGTTAATGCCGCCGCGGGAGAGCTTTCGCGGCTTGGTATGACCGCGGGTGAGGGCGCCACCCCGGCAGATACGGTTTATTTTGGCGGTGGTACGCCTTCACTGATGAATGCCCGGCAGGTAGGTTTTCTGCTAGACGCAACTTCGCGGGCGTTTGGAATTGAGCCAGGAGTAGAAATCAGCCTGGAAGCCAACCCGGGAAGCCTGAACCTGGAAAAGCTGGAGGGTTTTCGCGCCGCGGGCGTAAACCGCCTGAGCCTTGGAATCCAGTCGTTTTCGGAGGCTGAGCTGGCGCTGCTGGGAAGGAGCCACTCGCGGCTTGAGGCGGAAGAAAGCATCCGCTGGGCGCGCCAGGCAGGTTTTGAACAAATCAGCCTTGACCTTATCTTCGGGCTCCCTGGTCAGAGCCTGGATGCCTGGCGGAAAACGCTTATGGAGGCGCTGCAATACTACCCGCAGCATCTGTCAGTTTACAGCCTGATTGTTGAGGAGGGCACGCCTTTGGAGAAGCAAATCGCCAACGGCAGGCTGCCCAAACCGGACGATGACCAGGCCGCGGATATGTATGAACTCACGCAGCAATTATTGGCTGAGGCGGGCTATACCCAGTATGAGATTTCGAACTGGGCGCTGAATGAAGGTAGTGAATCCCGGCATAACAAAGCCTATTGGAAAACCACGCCTTACCTTGGAATCGGAGCGGGCGCTCACAGCTTCGCGCGCGCCCGGCGGTCTGAAAACGTGCCTGGCATTGCGGAGTACTGCGCCCGGATTGCGAATTGGAGCGAAGACCTTGCCTTCCCTTTATCTGCTGCCAACTCGCAGCGGACGGAACTGGACCTCCGTACGCAGATGCAGGAATACATGTTCCTGGGGCTGCGGCTGACGCGTGAAGGGGTGTCTCTGGCTGAATTTTCCCGCAGATTTGAGCTGGACGCGCGCGAGATCTTTCCCATGGAAATCCGACGGCTGCAGCAAAGGCAGCTAATCGAATTTGCCCAATTCCCGGATGGACCTCACATTCGCCTGACGCGCAAGGGGATCATTGTCGGAAATCAAGCGTTTATGGAATTTGTCTGATTAATCTTTGGTGAGTGTGATGGGCGTGCCGAAACCGTGCTTTTGCCAATCTTCCGGGGCGGCGACTGGCGTAGTCCACCGATAAATCCACTTCGCGTCCGCCATGGTCATATTGATACAGCCTGCGCTCATTGGTGTACCAAAGTTGGTATGCCAATAGGTGCCGTGCGTGGCAATACCTTCCTTCATCTCAAAGAAGCAATTCCAGGGCACACCGACTAATTCATAGGCGCGGATATCGCTGGTGACATAACCGTTGCCCATGTGTTTGGACGGCATTTTCGTCTGGATGTGGTAGGTGCCAATCGGGGTTAATCCACCGGAAGAGATTTTCGTCTCAAAAACCAGATTGTCATATTCATAAGCCCGCAACCGTTGGAACATGATGGAAATTTCAATCCGTTTTTTCCCCAGCGGGACGTCCGGCGAAAGCGGCTGCAGTTCCTCATCGGTCACAAAGCGCAGATGTTCGGAGGGCACCGCCAGCATGACGCTGTTTTTTTCGTCTTTAATTTTGTACCAGGGTTTTTCATCCGGACCGGTGAGCACATCCATCACCCAGTGTGTGGTGCCGTAGTACAACCGGTATTCGGGGATCCAACCTTTATGTGGGCTGTAGAACATGGCGCGGGTGTAGGGCACAGTGATTTCAGCCAACTGACCGGTCGGGCGGATATCCGTGTTCAGGCTGTTCAGCTTATAGTGGACCTCGTATACATCGCCGCTGAAAATGTAACCGCCCCAAACCCGATACCAGATCGGGTTCCAGAACGGACCAGCTGAGCTTTCGACCTCATCGTAGACATTCACAATCTCGTTGTAGCCAATTTGATAGATAATCAGACTTTTTTCATCCGGGAGCTTGTGCACGCTCACGCCGTTCTGATTCCCGACCAGAACCAGACGCGGGGCTTTTTCTGCCGCGAATACCTTACGGGCAGGTAATGCAGCCGCCGCGCCAAGCCCTACCAGGCCAAGCTTCAGGAATTGTCTGCGGGTAAGCTTGGTTTCCATAGTGAGATTACTGTCTTAATCCAGTTCCTTTGGGATTATATCCGCAACCGAATCAAACACCCATTTGGGTCGGTATGAAAATTTATCCATGCCGGCGCGGTCCGTGGTGCCGCTAAGCACGAGAACGGTATCCATACCGCTGGAGATGCCGCTCAAGACATCCGTATCCATCCGATCGCCAATCATAATTGAATCTTCGGAGTGCACATCCAGATAATTGAGCGCAGAGCGCATCATCAGGGGGTTGGGTTTGCCGACGTAGAAGGGAGCCACACCTGTGGCGCGCTCAATCAGCGCAGCCATAGCGCCGCAGGCAGGTACGAGACCCTGCTCGGAGTTGCCAATCGGGTCGGGGTTGGTGGCAATGAAACGCGCGCCGGCGGTAATCAGGCGTACCGCGATGGTGATTTGTTCAATGCTGTAGGCAAATGTTTCGCCTAAAACGACGTAATCCGGGTTGGCAGCGGTTTGTGTGTAGCCAATCGAATGGATGGCTTCGCTCAGCCCAAGCTCACCGATAACGTACGCGGTGCCGTTTGGGCGCTGATTGTTCAGAAAAGAGGCAGTGGCAATCGCGGAAGTAAATAATCGGTCTTCCGGGATATTCAACCCCGTCACCTGCAGCCTGTGCGCCAGATCCCGGGTTGTGTAAAGCGGATTATTCGTCAGGATGAGGAATTTGCGCTTTTCTTCAATCAGTCTGTTAATAAAGTCGTCCGCGCCAGGAATCATGTTGGTTCCGTGTACCAGGACGCCGTCCATGTCTATAAGATAATTCTTTTTTACTTTAACCATAAAACACCTCAAACAATTTAAGGCTTGAAATAATCAAGCCGCTGTGGAGTTTATCAGCAGCGGCTTGATTGTGCAATAGCTGTAGAATGTGATTATTTACTGGTCAGAATGATGCGCGCATCCACAACCTTGACGCCCTGCCCGTTTTCGTACACGATGACCGGGTTGGCATCCGATTCTTTAATTTCATCTTTAAGGTCGTAAACCATATAAGCGTAAGCAGCGAGCACCTTCGCCAGGGCGGATTTATCGCGCGGGCTTTCGCCGCGGGTGCCGTCCAGGATCGCGGCGCTGCGGATTTCATCTTGCATCCCGAGGGCTTCTTCTTCGGAAATCGGCGCGACGCGGAAGGTAACATCTTTGAGGACTTCCACGAAAATGCCGCCCAGACCAAACATCACTGAGGGGCCAAATGTATTATCGTTGACCGAACCGATAATGACCTCGGTCGCCCAGGGAGCCATTTCTTGCACGGCGATACCGTCAATGTGCGCGTCTGCTTTATATTTCCGGGCGTTCTCGAGGATGGTTCGATAGGCTTCGGTAACCTGTTCCGTGTTTTTGATGTTGACCTTGACGCCGCCGGCATCCGATTTATGCAGAATGTCCGGCGAGACGATTTTCATTACCACTGGGAAGCCGATTTTCTCCGCGAGCTTTACGGCTTCTTCTTCCGAGGTTGCCAGTTCGGTCGCAGTGATGGGCAAGCCGTAAAGACGGAAAACCTGTTTGGCTTCCACCTCGGTCAGCGCGTCGCGACCTTTGGCGCGGGCGCCGGCGATGATTTCACGGGCGGCAGCCGGGTTGATATTCCCGGGTGTGTAGCTGCCGTTATGGTTCAGCTCCTGCATGCGCTGATCATCGCGCAGGGTGGAGATCGCTTTTACGGCAATATCCGGGGCGTTATACGCGGGAATTCCGTGTTCAACTAACCAAGCCATCGCTTTGTCGCTGCGCTCACCGCCGACAAAAGACACCGTCACAGGTTTATCCGTGATGCCCGAGTCTTTGACGCCGCGGTAAATTGCATCCGCGATTTCGTCCGGGGCGGTAATTGCGGTTTCGCAATACAACACGACCAGGCCGTCTACCCACGGGTGGGAATACGCGCTGAGGGTTGTTTCGTAGAACCAATCATTGCCTGCCATGCCAGTCATATCCACGGGGTTCTTGGCAGAACCAAATTCGGGCATATGCTTTTTCATCTCTTCCTGGACGTCCGCGGGCGCGAAGTGCAGCGGGAGGCCGTACTTTTCTGCCGAGTCCGTCGCGAGGACGCCCACACCGCCGCCGTTGGTGAGGATTAATAAGTTTTCACCCTTCATACGGGGCTGTAATGAGAGCGCCAGGGTGCGGTCGAACAGGTCGTTCAGGTCTGTCGCCTGGGTTACGCCGGCTTGTTTGAAAGCGGTGGTGTAAATCTTGGCGGCACCAGCCAGCGAGCCGGTGTGTGAAGCCGCGGCAGCCGCGCCGTGCGCGGAAACGCCGGATTTAAGCGCGACGATGGGTTTTTTACAATTGCGGGCAGCTTTAATGAAATCCGGTCCGTCGCGCAGCCCTTCAACGTAAAGCGCGATACAGGAAGTGTCCGGGTCTTCGCTGAGGTAACTGATTAACTCAGAGAAATTCACATCGGACATATTGCCAATGGACACCATCTTGTCGAAACCGACGCGGCGGGTATAGGTGGCCGCGTCCATCGCGATGAGCAAGGCACCGCTTTGGGAGACGAGGGACGCTTTCCCTGCCAGGGGAAGAAATGGAGCGAAAGAGGCGTTCATTTTATCGCTGTTGGAAAGCGTGCCCACAATGTTCGGACCAAGGACGCGCATGCCGTAGGATTTTGCCACGCGGACAATTTCATGTTCGAGCTCAATCTCACCGACCTCAGCAAAACCGGAGGTGATAATGATTAATCCTTTAACGCCTTTTTCGCCGCACTGTTTGGTAGCGTCCAGCACGTATTTTGCCGGCACGGTAATGACCGCCGCGTCGACGACGTAGGGGATATCCGTGACGGCAGGATAGCATTTGAAACCAAGGATTTCAACCGCGCTTGGGTTCACGGGGTATATCCCGCCCTTGTATTCGCTTTCAATCAGGTTGCGGATGACAGTGTTGCCGATTTTGCCTGGAGTGGCTGAGGCTCCGATGATGGCGATGCTTCTGGGTTTGAGTAATCCGTTTAGGATGGGGTCCACATTTTCCTCCAAAGAATATTTTTATCAAGCGGAAAGTATACCTTAATTCGCGTAAAAACAGAGCAAATCCTTTTTGGGCAGCCCGGGGATAGGCGCCGAAAAAACCAAAGCCCTGTGTATAGGTAACGATTTTTCAGGTCAATGCCAGTTATTGCTGCGTTTTCAATTTTCTGAAGCTCGCGGACGCGACGGTGCCTGTAATCGTGTAGAAAAAACTGCTATCCGAAGGCGTGGGATGGGAGTTAACCCTCGGAAAAATGCCTGATTTGCGCATAGCAATAATATCGAAATCGCGTTTCCCACGGGCTGGCGGGGTATAATATGTGCTTCGGAGGAAAACAAATGAGCACACTAAAGCTGGGATATATTGGATTGGGGCTGATGGGCAAGCCGATAGCGCAGAACTTGCTGAAGGCAGGCTTTCCGGTGGTTGTGCACAACCGCTCGCGCCAAAAGGTAGAAGAGCTTGTACGTTTGGGCGCGACCGCGGCGGATAACCCGGCGCAAGTGGCAGAACGCGCGGATATTGTCTTCACCAATCTGCCGGATACTCCTGACGTGCTTGGCGTGGTTTTGGGAGAGAACGGAGTGCTGGCGGGCGCCCACCCAGGGATGATTTTTGTGGATAACTCCACGATTAAACCTGCCGCGAGCCGGCAGATTTATAAGCGCCTGGCAGAATCCGGCGTCAGCAGTTTGGACGCGCCTGTCAGCGGAGGGGATATTGGCGCGCAGCAGGGCACGCTTTCTATCATGGTAGGCGGTGACGCTGACGCGCTGGAAAAGGTGATGCCGGCGTTCATGGCAATCGGGAAAACCGTGACACACATCGGCGGTCCTGGTACGGGTCAGGTTGCCAAGGCTTGCAACCAGATTATGGTGGCGGCGCAGATGCTGGCGATGAGCGAGCTGCTCATCTTCGCGCAGAAAGCTGGCGCGGACCCGGAAAAGGTGGTTGGCGCTGTGCGAGGCGGTGCGGCGCAATGCTGGACATTGGATGTTAAGCCGCAGCGCTTGTTGGCAGGCAACCGCGCTCCCGGTTTTCGTTCCAGCCTGCAAAGTAAGGACTTGAATATCGTGATGGAAACCGCCCGGGAATATGGTATGTCACTGCCCGGCGCGGGGCTTTTAGCTCAGCTATACGCGGCTTTGTGCGCCAATGGCGGCGGTGACCTGGACAATTCCGGTATTATTGCCGTGATTGAAGCGCTGAACAATACTGAGCTTAAGCACAGCGGATGACACCAGGGTGCCGGCACGATATTAGAAAAGACGCGCTCAGGCGTTTTCGGACATGAGCGGATTGCGTTTGGAGCAGACTTTTTGGTGGAATACCTGATGCTCCTGATTGCTTCCAGGGTTCGGCGCGGGGAAGGCTTTGTATTTCCAAAAAAAATTTGTTATGGGCGATGAATGCGCCTATAATTAGAGCTCAGTCACAAATTTATTAAGGAGAATTACGATGGACTTCGATGTCATCAAACCACTGCTGAAAGAAGATCAGAAATCCAAGATTGTTTTGCTGGTTATGGACGGCCTAGGTGGGCTGCCAATGACCGAAGGCGGCAAAACTGAACTGGAGAGCGCCGAAAAACCTAACATGGACGCGCTGGCTGCCCGGTCGATATTGGGCGCGCACCACCCGCTGCCGTTTGGGCTGACCCCCGGGAGTGGAGCGGCACATCTCGGTTTGTTCGGTTTCGACCCCATTAAGTACGAAATCGGACGCGGCGTGCTTTCAGCGCTGGGCGTTGACTTCGACTTGCAAAAAGGCGATGTGGCTGCCCGGGGCAACTTCTGCACCGTCGATTCCGAAGGCGTGATAACTGACCGCCGCGCGGGGCGGATTCCGACCGAGGTGGGCGAGAAGCTCTGCCAAAAACTGATGGAAAAAATCAACATTCCCGGCGTGGAAGTAATCCTGCAGGTCGAGAAAGAATACCGCTTCGTCTTTGTCTTGCGCGGTGAAGGCCTGAGCGGCGAAGTCAGTGACACTGACCCCCAGGCAGTCGGAAAGAAAGCCCACATCGCGCACGCTTCCGTCCCTCAGGCAGAGAAAACCGCGGAGTTCATCCGCGAGTTTGTTCGTCAGGGGAATGAGATTTTGGCAGCCGAACACCCCGCCAACAGTTTTGTTTTGCGCGGCTTCGCCCAGCTGCCCAAGTGGCCAACCTTTGGCGAAACCTGGGGCGTGAACGCGGTTGCCATCGCGATGTATCCGATGTACCGCGGCGTCGCCAAAGTGGTCGGGATGACCGTGCTGGAACCGGCAGCTTCGATGGATGAAGAAATCACCATGCTCGAACAGAACTGGGACAAATATGATTTCTTCTTTGTGCATATCAAGAAAACCGACAGCTACGGCGAAGATGGCAACTTTGACGGCAAAGTCCACATCATCGAAGAAGTGGATGCCCTGCTGCCGCGTATTCTCGCGCTGGACCCGGATGTGCTGATTATCACCGGCGACCATTCCACGCCCGCCAGACTCAAATCACACTCCTGGCACCCCGTCCCGACGCTGATTTACAGCAAGACCTGTTTGCCGGATGGGATTGCGACCTACGGCGAGCGGGCTTGCGCCAAGGGAAGCCTGGGTTCGCGCTTTGAAGCGACTGACTTGATGCCGTACGCCCTGGCGCACGCGCTGAGGCTGGAGAAGTTTGGCGCCTAAACAGGTTGCGCTGATAATGACAAGACTGCCCTCCCGGGCAGTCTTTTTTTGGCGATAAGGTCAGCGCGTTGACCGCGCTGAAAAAACTGAAGAAGAAACCCAGGCTAATAGTGCTCCGGCCGCCGGTCTGCCCACAAATCATTCCCGCCGCCGAACCGCTTATCCAGGGCGAGCATCGGATTTATATCCACGACGCACAGAGCTTGTTCGTTTTCCCCGGCCTGTGCCAAAACCTCGCCTTTGGTTGAAAGTACCTGGGACCTGCCGGTGAAGACTAACGATTGCCCCTGACCGGTTTCCTGACCAACGCGGTTGGCGGTGATGCTGAATACAGCATTTTCCAGGCTGCGGGTGACCATGGCGGATTGGCACCAGGGCAGCACCAGATTGGCGGGGTGACAAAGGATTTGCGCGCCTTTAAGCGCCAGCGCGCGGGCAGCTTCCGGAAACACCCAATCAAAACAAATCAACATACCCAGGCGAACCTGACGGAAGGTGAAGACCGGAAAACCGCTGTTGCCGGGCAGAAAAAGCGCTTTCTCGGTGTTGAACAGGTGCGTCTTTCGGTACACACACAGCACCCCACTCGAATCCACCGCTGCAGCGGAGTTATACAACCCTTCGGGAGCACGCTCGCAAAAGCCGCTGATGAGACAAGCTTTATGCCGGGCAGCAAGCGCGATTAAACCTTCGAGAAAGACTCCACTTCCATCCGCGGGTTCACTCAGCGCCTGCAGCTCCGCTGGTTTATCAAAGAGGTAACCCGTTGAGGCAAGCTCCGGCAACACCAACAAGTCGAATTGCGTTTGGTCCAGCGCCGCGCTGATAAGCTTAAGGTTCACAGATGCGTTCCCGTGGTGGGGATTGAATTGGAAAAATCCGATTTTCACGCTCACCTCCAGTGTACAATACAGATAACGCGTTAAGTTTACAGGTAAGGAGGCGGCTGTGTCAAAAGACTATGAAGCGCTGCTCTACGAGAAATTAGCGGACAATAAAGTGCGCTGCCAGCTTTGCGCCCACAACTGTCTGATTGCTGACGGTAAGCACGGCATATGCCGGGTGCGGGAAAACAAGGCAGGCGTGCTGTATTCCCTCACCTATGGGAAATTAATTGCCGCGCATGTGGACCCGATTGAAAAGAAACCCATGTTTCACTTCTACCCGGGCAGCCGCAGCTTTTCGATTGCTTCGCCCGGGTGCAACTTTGATTGTCAATGGTGCCAGAACTGGGAAATTTCACAGGGCGACAGCGCCGCGGCTGCCGTGCGCTGCCCGTACACGCCCCCTCAGGATGTTGTGTCTGCGGCAAAGCGCGAAGACTGCCAGAGCATATCCTATACCTACACTGAGCCAACAGTTTTCTTTGAGTTCACCCAGGACGTTGGCATCCTTGCCCGCGAGGCGGGTTTGAAGAACGTCTACGTCAGCAATGGGTATATGAGCCCGCAGACGATTGCGCTGCTCGCGCGATGGTTGGACGCCGCGAATGTGGATATCAAGGCATTCTCGGATGAGGTATACCGCAAACATATCGGCGCGCGCCTGCAGCCGGTTTTGGATGCCTGCTCGCTGTTGAAACAAACCGGGGTTTGGCTGGAAATTACCACGCTGCTGATCCCGGGCTTGAATGATGATGAAGCCCAAATCCGCGGACTGACCCGGTATATCGCCCGGGAATTGGGCGCAGAAACCCCATGGCACGTCAGCCGCTTCTTCCCGCAGTACAAGTATCAGAATGCTGACGCCACCTCTGTGGGAAGCATCGAAAAAGCGATGGAAATTGGCAAAGCTGAAGGGCTGCGGTACGTCTACGCCGGCAACATCGCAGGTTCGGCGGACACATACTGCCCGCAGTGCGGCGCGGTGCTGATAAAACGCACGGGAATGAGCACGCTCAGCAGCCGGGTAAGCCACACGGGTGCGTGCCCGGTCTGCGGCGCTCGGATAGCCGGGGAAGGCTTGTCCGGTGAAGAGGACTCAGCCTAAACCGGGGGTCAGCGCGGCAAATTCACCCGCCCGCACGCGTGTGAGCAGCTTCTCCAAATACGGGTGCAGCAAAGTATCCTGCTGGATGAAGGGAACTTCCTGGCGGATGAGCGCGTAAGCCTGCCGCGTGAATTCGCCTATGCGTCCTTCCGGTTGTTTTTGCAGGCGGAAATCCAACGCCTGGGCAGCGCAAAACAGCTCAATGGCGACAATCGTGCTAAGGTTGTTCAAAATCTCCCGGCAGTGCAGGGCCGCGTTCGGACCCATTGAGACGTGATCTTCCACATTTCCGGAGGATGGGATGCTGTCTGTGCTGGCGGGGTGCGATAGGGTCTTATTCTCCGAAGCGAGCGCCGCGGCAGTGTATTGCAACAGCATAAAACCAGAATTGACCCCGCCGTGTTCGGTCAGGAAGGGGGGATAGGTGAGCTCTTCGCAGCGGTTGTCCACCAATTTTGCTATCCGCCGCTCGGACATGTTACCCAGGTCTGTCAGGGCGATACCCAGAAAGTCCAGATAAAAAGCGAGCGGTTCGCCGTGGAAGTTACCGCCTGAAATGACCAGGGGGCTGCCATCCTCAGACTGAAAAACCAGGGGGTTGTCCGTCACCGAATTCAGCTCGATGCTGAATGTTTCACGCGACTGGCTCAGGACGTGCCGGACCGCGCCGTGGACCTGCGGGATGCAGCGCAGGGTATACGCATCCTGGATGTTCTTCGGGTCGTGAGGGCGGGTAAATTGGCTGCCTTTCAGGAGCGCGCGGAAGTACGCCGCGGTTTCTGGCTGGCCGGGCTGAGGCCGCAAGCGGTGAACATCTTCATGAAACGCCCACAGCGTGCCGTTCTGAGCTTCGAGCGAAAGGGCGGCAGCCAGGTTGGCTGTGCGCAGGAGCGCGTCTGCTTCTGTGCAAAGAAGCGCGCCAACGGCTGTCATCAGGGTGGTCCCGTTGGTGAGGGCCAGGCCTTCTTTGGCAGCCAGGCGCACCGGATGAAGCCCGGCGGCAGCCAACGCTTCGGAGGCGGGCATTACCTGACCTTGCCAGCGCACCGCGCCCTTGCCAATCAGGGGCAGTGCCATATGCGCGAGCGGTGCCAGGTCTCCGCTGGCGCCCAAAGAGCCTTTCTCCGGGACGAGCGGGATGATGTTCGCGTTCAGCAGCGCCAGAAGCAGCTGCAGGGTTTCGAGGCGGATACCAGAATAGCCGCGCGCGAGGGTGTTTGCGCGGATGAGCATCATCGCGCGCACTGTTTCGCCCCCCAGGTGGTCCCCGACGCCGACGGCGTGGCTTAGAAGGATATTTTCTTGCAATGTTTCCACCTGATCAGGCGGAATGACGCGGTCTTTGAAGGCACCAAAACCGGTGGTGATACCGTAGGCGACTTCTCCCCTTGCGACCAGCCGCGCCACCGCGTCGGCTGATTTTTGGATGCCAGGGAGGCAGGTTTCCGAGAGCCGCACCTGCACTTCGGGATGATGCGCGACAAGGTGAACCTGCTCGATTGTCAGGGACTCTCCGTCAAGGAAAACATACCTCATTGTGCCCTCTCCGCGCGAACTTCGTTTAGGATTCAGTGATATCAACTGAATTAATTGTGACAGCCGGCGCGTTAATCAGATTCGGGTCGCGCGGTGGAATCGCGAAGAGGACATCCAGCCCGCCCACCACCTGTCCAAAAACGGCATGCTTGCCGTCAAGCCAGGGCGTGGGAACGTGCGTGATGAAAAACTGCGAGCCGTTTGTGTTTGGGCCGGCGTTCGCCATGGAAAGGACGCCGGGTATATTGTGGCGCAGTTTTGGGTCAAATTCGTCCCGGAATTTGTAACCAGGACCGCCGCGGCCGGTGCCGGTCGGGTCGCCGCCCTGGGCCATAAAATCCGCGATGACGCGGTGGAAAATGGTACCGTTGTAGAAGCTCTGGCGGGCGAGAAAGACAAAGTTATTCACGGTGTGGGGAACGTTTTTGGCATACAGGTCGATGATGATGTCGCCTTTGCTGGTATGCAGGGTTGCCTGGTATTTCTTGGTGGGGTCCAATTGCATTTCTGGTTCTGACTGCCATTGTAAAGAACTCATGCTGCCTCCGAGATGTTTTCGTCAATTGTAGCATCAAAATTTACCGCTCAAATACCTGACTGGCTGCGCGGCAGGGAGCCACGCTGGGGAGGATCTTAAGGGTCGGAATCTCTTTGATGTGAACCGCGGGAGAAATTTTGGTTCGTCAAAGGTTTGGGAAAGCTGGGTTATCCCTTAACCGCGCCGCCAAGCATGCCGCGGATAAAGAAGCGCTGGAAAAGCACATACACAACAACGGTTGGCACGGCCACAATCAACGCCCCGGCTGCCAGCAAGGGGATATTGGCAGTATATTTGCCCTGGAAGAACGCCAGCCCGACTGGCAGCGTGCGCAGGGTTTCATCCTGGATGAGCACGAGCGCCAGCAGGAATTCATTCCAGGTCCACATGAAAATCAAGACGATCAGCGTGGTAATCGAAGGTGTGGCCAGCGGCCACAGCACCAGCCAGAGCGTTTGCCAGCGACTGCAGCCGTCCATGGCGGCAGCGTCTACCAAATCACGCGGCGCGTTCTCGAAGAAAGAGGTCATCCAAAGCGTGCCAAACGAGACGCTCAAACCAATCTGCGGGAGTATCAGCGCCCAGTAGCTGTCGCGCAGACCCAGCAAATCCAAAAAATGATACAGGGGAATGATGACCGCCTCAAAGGGCACCATGTAGCCCAGCAAGACCAGCGGGAAGAGCCACTTCTTCCCCGGCATGGGCAGCAGCCCAAAAGCGTAGCCCATCAGTACTGAGAGAAAAACGCTGGCAATCACTACAGAGAGGGAGACGACAACGCTGTTTTTGAAAAAGATGTTGAAACGACCTGTGAACCAGGCCTGTCTGAAGTTTTCCAGATTCCAGGCCTGCGGAAGGCTGAAAGGACCCTGGATAATCTGCGTGTCGGTTTTGAACGCGCTCAGAAACAGCCCAAAGATGGGCAACAGCACAAATAAAGAGAATGCAATCAGCAGCAGATATCGGGGAACCAGCTGATTAATCCGGCCGTTCATGCGGCTTGCTCCGCGCTGCCGCTTTGCAGGCGGCGGATAAGCAGGGAAATCACCAGGATAATCACCATCAGGATGGTCGCAATAGCGGAGGCATAACCAATTCGATTCTGTTGGAACGCGGAGCGATAAATCAGAAAACCGACGACCAGCGTGGCATTTCCGGGTCCGCCGCGGGTGGTCACATAGACCAGGTCGAACACGCGCAGGGCGGCAATGATGGTGGTGACCAGGGCGACGCCTATCTCCGCGCGCAAACCGGGGATGGTAATATGGGTGAACTGTTGGAACGCGTTCGCGCCGTCAAGGCTGGAAGCCTCATAATATTCTTCCGGGATATGCTGCATGCCTGCCAGAAACAGGATCATACAAAAACCATACTGGACCCAGGTACCGATGGAGCCTACCGCTGGCAAAGCCAGTGCGAAGTCCCCCAGCCAGGGGCGCGTCAGACTGGTGAGACCCACAGCGGTCAACAGGACATTAAGCGGCCCAAACTGCGGATTAAAAATCCAGCGCCAGATGACGCCGACCACCACCATGCTGATGACTTGTGGTAGGAAGAGCACAGTGCGGAAAAACGTCATTCCCGGCATTTTTTTCCGGCTGAGCAGAGAAGCCAGAAAAAGGCCGATGAGCACGGGTAAAACGCAGAAAAACACAATGAAAACCAGGTTGTGGACAAACGCGCTGACGAACTGCCCGTCTGAGAAGACCACCCGGTAATTCCCCAGCCCAACCCAGACGCGCCGCGCGCTGAAACCGTCCCATTGATAAAAGCTGGTTCGGATGGTTTCCAGGATGGGATAGAACGTGAAAACTAGGTAGATGAGCAGCCCGGGCAGCAGATACAGCCACCCTTTCCATTTGTTTTCGCCTGGGTAAGCCTGATTGGATCGCATGGGAATAAAGGCAGCCGGCGCCTGATGGGCGCCGGTTGCAAATCGCCGGATTATTTGCTTAAGTAAGCCGCGTAATCCTTTTGAACCGCGGCGACAAAATCCGCTGGGGTGCTGATGCTGCCAAGCAGCTTTTGAAGTTCAGCCACTAGCGTGTCGTAGAATGTGGGGGTGGCCCAGTCTATGTAATGACCGACTGCGTTGCCTTTATTTATCGTGTCCCAGGCTTTGAGCGTGTCGCCAAAGAGGTTGTTGGTATCGACATCCGCGCCTTCGGGCAGCGCAATGGCGGGGAGCATGCCGGCTTTCGCCCAAAGCTCCGCGGCGCGCGGGCTGATCATCCAGTTCAGGTATTCAGCCGCCAGGTCAGCTTTGGAGGTGGTGTTCCGGATGGCAAAGGGGATGCCAACACCGCCGATTGCCAGGGCGGATTTCCCTTCGAAAGGCGGCAAAAGGAAGAAGCCGAACTGCTGGTCAGTATCATTCACCAGCTCGCCAGCCAACCAGGAACCCGTGATGGTCATGGCGCCGCTGCCGGCTTTGAAGAGGGCGTTGCTGTCATCGTAGCCGATGCCGGCGTAGCCTTCGGAGAAGTAGCCGGCTTTCTCCCAATTCTGCAAAATCTGCGCGGCTTGAAGGTTTTCTTCTGTGTTGAAGCTGACGTTGTTTACGCCGTAGGTCAGGTTGTTGATGTAATCCAGGCTGACCAGGAGGTGTTGGATGGCGCTGAATTCATGAATCGCGTTCCAACCGTCCAGACTGCCGAAGGAAATCGGAGTTTCACCGCTTTCCTTAATTTTTGCCAGTAGGGCTTCAAATTCCTCAAAGGTCCTGGGGACGTCCCAGCCGTGTTTTTTGAACATGGTCTTGTTGTAATACACCCCGACCACTTCAGCTGTCGGGCTTACGCCATACAGATTGCCCTGACCAAAGGTCTTACCGTCGGCGGTGAAGCTGTTGCGGCTGGCGACCGAGGTGGAAAATGCCGAGCTCCAATTGTATTTGGCAAGGTAGGAATCCAGCGGCAGAAGCAGTCCGGCTTCCACCATCGCGCCCATATCGCTGCGCCCCTGGTTAACCTGCGCGACGTCCGGGCCGTTCGCCTCCGTCAGGGCGAGCTTGAGGGTGACTTTGAGGTCGTCCAGGGTTTTTACAACGCGTTCAATTTTCACACCAGGGTGGGCGGCTTCAAATTCCTTGTTCAACGTGTCCATCACCTGGCTTTCAACATCCCGGTAGAACTGATCCCACACGACCAGCGTGGTTTCTTCCGGGGCAGGCGCCTGTGTTTCGGCGGGATTAATCGCGCCCTGGCAAGCGCCCAGGATAAGGGCGGATACCAACAGGGCAACGAGGTGTAAACGTAACCTTTTCATTTTGCTCCTTCTTCAATGAACGATAAGTTTCAGAAATTATACCTTACATAGGTTGCCGGGTACGTTGTGAAGGGAGAAGCAGCCTTTATCCGGGCAATAATTCAACCTCGCCTGAAAGCATTGTTCCCAAGAGGCGCCCGTTTTTGGAGTCCATTGTTATAATGGCAATTGGAATGAATTCAGTCAATCCGCGGGCTTCGGAGGAATGGATTGGAGCAATCTGCGTATGGAGTTGAAAAACACCGGCAGACCACATTACAGGAGGAGGGGTGCGCATAGAACCTGACGGAGCTCGTGGAGGGGACGGAACGGGCAGGAGTTAGCGCCAGCGGTCATATACCTGTTGAATAAATCAGAAAAGGAGAGTAAAGATGGAAAACCAAAAGGTTGGCTCATTAAAAGATGCCTTCGCGCATCTCTCATGGCAATTGTTGATGGTCACAGAGAACGCTGCCATCGCTGCCGCGCGCTCATCAGGGAAAGGTGACAAACATCTTTCTGATAAAGCGGCGGTGGACGCGATGCGGAGCACCCTGGACCAGATGAGCGGGTTTTCGACAAATATCAAGATTGGCGAAGGCGAGCGCGATGACGCCCCCATGTTGTTTATTGGTGAGAGGCTGGGAAAGGGAGATATCTGCATTGATATCGCCGTCGATCCATTGGAAAACACCAATGCCACGGCAGACCTGAAGCCTGGGGCGGTCTGCGTTCTGGCGGCATCTTCTTCTGGTGGGTTAATCCAAGCTTCGGATACCTACTTAGACAAGCTGTGCGTCGGGCGGGAGGCCGCGCCAGTGGTGGATATCCGTCAGACGCCTGAAGAGAATATCCGCCGGATTGCCGGAGCTCTGCGGCGCAATGACATGGCGGAAATCACTGTAACCATATTGGACCGACCCCGCAATGAAGAACTCATCCGGCGGGTGCGCTCCACAGGCGCGCGGGTCAATCTTATCGCTGACGGAGACCTGATGCCCTGTATTTTCACATGTTTTAAGGGTGCAGGAGTCCATGCCGTGATGGGTATTGGGGCGGCGCCGGAAGGCGTGATATCCGCGGCGGCAATCAAATTGCTGGGCGGCGGTATGCAAGCGGTTTTTAAACCAAAAGACGCGGCGGACCGTGAGAGATTGACTCGTATGGGCATCAATCTGGAGCAGGTGTACACTGCCGAGATGCTTACCCCGGGCGAAAACCTCATCTTCTGCGCAACCGCCGTGACGCCAATTCTGACCACGACCAAGGCAGTCTTGGAAGGGGTAAGCTTCTTCCCGGGCGGCGCAAAAACCCACAGCCTGGTGGTTTCGAATACATTTATGAACTTCGTCCCCACTACGCATGTGCTGGACTGTGAACGCTTTACGAACGAAAAGAGCGAATTCCGACTCTGGTAAGGGCCCGGAAGCGGGCACCGCGAGCGCGCCTGGTTGACAGCCTAAGTCCGGATGGTAAAATTGCCCTCTATTAACTAAATGAGGTTTTAATGAAAACAGCACTGATTACTGGCATCACCGGGCAGGACGGATCGTACCTGGCTGAATTGTTATTGAGCGAGGGGTACGAAGTGCACGGTGTCATTCGCCGTTCAAGCACCTTTAACACGCGTCGGATTGACCATCTCTATCGGGACCCGCACGGGAACGGCGAAAAACCGCGCTTGTTCCTGCACTACGGCGACATGGGAGCCACCGACACGCTTTTGGACGTGATCTACACTACCAAGCCGGATGAGATCTATCACCTGGCAGCGCAAAGCCACGTGCGGGTCAGCTTTGATATGCCGGAATATACCGGCGACATTACCGGATTGGGCACTACGCGCATCCTGGAAGCCATTCGCAAAAGCAAAATCGACAGCCGGTTTTATCAGGCTTCGTCCAGCGAGTTGTTTGGCAGCGCCAAACCTCCGCAGAGCGAGAACACGCCCTTCCAGCCGCGCAGCCCATACGCCGCTGCCAAATTGTATGCCTATTGGATGACGGTTAACTACCGCGAAGGCTACGGCATGTACTCCGTCAACGGCATCCTTTTTAACCACGAATCTCCGCGGCGCGGCGAGACTTTTGTAACGCGCAAGATAACCCGCGCGGTCGCATCCATCAAGGCTGGTTTGCAGGATAAACTCTTTTTGGGGAACCTGGACGCGAAACGCGACTGGGGTTACGCCCCGGAGTACCTGGAAATGATGCACATGCTCTTGCAGCAGGATTCACCGGATGATTACGCGATTGGCACCGGTGAGGCGCATTCGGTGCGCGACTTTTTGGATGAGGCCTTTGGATACGCGGACATGGACTGGCACAAATATGTGGAAATTGACCCGCGCTATTTCCGCCCGACCGAAGTGGATTACCTGCTGTGCGACCCGACCAAAGCCAAAACCAAACTAGGCTGGGAACCGAAAATCAAGTTCCATGAATTGGTGCGCATTATGGTGGACGCGGATCTTGAACTGCTTAACCTCCCCAAACCCGGCGAGGGCAAGCGGATTATCGATGAGAAGTTTAATGGCTGGCACCGCTGGGAACACCAGGTCGTCAGCATGGATAAATAGCGGTTTACCCAAAACCGCGCTATAATAGGAACACCGGAGTAGTAATCCGCTGCCGCTGACAGAGAAGGGTTGGCAAGGCTGAAACAACCCGCGGCCCAGGCACAGGATGAAGTCGCCGGAGTGATGACCGAAGAAATCCGTTAAGGAAATTAGACCGGTCCGGGTAAGCCCGTTAGCGCGACATTAAGTGCATTGACACTTGTCAATGAATTGAGGTGGTACCACGGAAACTTTCGCCCTCAAATGCGAAAGTTTTTTATTTATCTGATGAGGAAAACGAAGATGACCGAACTGCCGAAGACCTACGACTTTAAGGAATACGAAGAAAAAATATACGCTGATTGGGAAGGTAAGGGCTACTTTCGACCGACGAACGACCCGAACAAACCCGGGCACGACCCATCCATCAAGCCGTTTGTTATCGTGATTCCACCGCCGAACGTCACAGGCGGGCTGCACCTGGGGCATCCGCTCTTTGTGGCCACCGAGGACCTGATGATTCGCTATCATCGCATGAAAGGCGAACCGACCTTATGGGTGCCTGGAACTGACCATGCCGGCATTGCCACGCAGCTGCAGGTCGAAAAGCAGCTCGCCAAGGAAGGACTAACCCGAAGCCAACTGGGACGGGAGGCCTTCGAAAAACGTATGTGGCAGTGGAAGGAGCAGTACGGCGGGCAAATCACGCATCAAATCCGCCGGCTTGGCGCCAGCTGCGACTGGGACCGGGAACGCTTTACGTTGGACGAGGGTTTGTCGCGGGCTGTGCGCGAGGCTTTCGTGCGTTTATACGAAAAGGGACTGATTTACCGCGGTCCGCGCATGATCAACTGGTCGCCCGGCCTCAAGACGGCTGTTTCTGACCTTGAAGTGGAATATTCCGAGGAAATGGGAACCCTGTATTACTTCCGGTACCTGTTGGCAGACGGTTCCGGTGATTTCATCCCGGTGGCGACTACCCGCCCGGAAACTATTCTGGGGGATACCGCCGTGGCAGTACACCCGGATGATCCGCGATATCAGCGCTTCATCGGCAGGACGGTGCGGGTGCCCGTGATTGGCCGGGAAATTCCAGTGGTAGCGGACGAATATGTGGAACGCGAATTTGGCACGGGCGCATTAAAAATTACCCCGGGGCATGACCCGCATGACTATGAAATCGGCGAGCGGCACCATCTCGCGCTCATCAACATCATGAACCCCGACGCGACGCTGAACGAAAACACAGGGCCCTACCAGGGAATGGAGCGCTACGCTGCCCGTAAGGCGTTGTGGGAAGAAATGCGCGCGCAAGGGTTGGTTATCAAGGAAGAGCCGTATATGATGAGCGTGCCCCGTTCCCAACGCGGGGGCGAAATTGTGGAACCGCTGGTCTCAACCCAATGGTTTGTGCGCATGGAGACCCTGGCGCGGAACGCGAAGGCGGCAGTGGAGGCTGGCGATGTCGCTTTCGTGCCCGAACGCTTCACCAAAGTATTCCATAACTGGATGGACAACATCCAGGACTGGTGCATCAGCCGGCAGCTCTGGTGGGGGCACCGTATTCCGGTGTGGTACTGTCAGGAGTGCGGAGAAGTCATCGTGGCGCGGGAGACACCCGCCCGCTGCCCGAAATGCGGCAGCGCGCGCCTGGAACAAGATCCGGACGTGCTGGATACCTGGTTCTCCTCCGGTTTGTGGCCCTTCTCAACGCTCGGCTGGCCGGATGAAACCCCGGATTATGCCTACTTTTATCCCACTTCCGTGCTTGAGACAGGATATGACATTCTTTTCTTCTGGGTGGCGCGCATGATTATGGACGGTGTTGAATTTACCGGAAAGGCGCCTTTCCACACCGTCTACCTGCACGGTATCATCCGTGACGAAAAAGGTCAGAAGATGAGCAAGACCAAGAATAACGCGATTGACCCCTTAGAGGTCATGGACGCGATGGGAACGGATGCCCTGCGTTTCACCCTCCTGGTGGGCAGCACGCCTGGTAACGACATGAACATCTCCGTGAAAAAGGTGGAAGCCAACCGCAACTTTGCGAATAAGGTCTGGAATATTGGTCGGTTTGTCATATCCGCGGTAGACCGCGCCGGGCAAAAACCCACGGAGGAACCGGTTTGGACTTTGCCCGACCAATGGATTTGGGCGCGTCTCAAACAGGTGGTAAATTCGGTCAATGCGCTGTTTGAAAACTACCAGTTTGGTGAAGCCGGCAAGCAGATTTATGAATTCTTTTGGAGCGAATTCGCGGATTGGTATCTGGAAGCCTCCAAAAGACAACTTTCGGAAGGCGGCAGCCGGGGGTATTTCACTGCTTTCGGGCTGGCGCGCGTGTTGGATGTGATGCTGCGCCTGCTGCACCCCTTCACACCCTTTGTAACCGAAGCGCTGTGGGGCTACCTGAAGCAGGCTTGTTTGGGCGCCGGACTGCCGGTGAACAGCCGGCAGGGCTGGGAAGAGGCGCTCATCCTGGCACGCTGGCCGGAGCGCATGGAAATGGAAGGCTGGGAAGAAGAGATTATCTCTGATTTCAAGATTATCCAGGACCTGATCCGGGCTATTCGGAATTTGCGCTCGGAATATAAGCTTGAACCGGCGCGAAAACTGCACGCGGTGTTTGTCTCGGTGGAGCAGCAAATCCTGCTCGAATCCCAGATGTTAGTTTTGTGTGACCTGGCTGGGCTGGACCCGGAAGTAACAGAAATCCGCGCGGATAAGCCGGCGGACCAAACCGGAATGGCAGGGCTGGTGGTGGATAAGGTTGAGGTGTTCGTGCAATTGGCAGACGCGAAGGATGACGCGGCAGAAAACGAACGCCTGCGTAAAGAGTTGACTGAACTCGAAAGCCAGATTGCGCGCCTTGAAAACTTGCTGACAAGTCCGTTTGCCCAAAAGGCGCCTGAGAAGGTTGTGCAGGCGGAACGCGAAAAGCTGGAGACGTATAAGGTCAGCGCGGAAAAGCTGCGCGCGCGGTTAAGTTAGGTTTGACCAAGGGATGCCTTCGGGGGCATCCCTTTTTTGGCTCTGGGTTCATGTGATGAGATGATGATGCATGTCCGCTTCAGCGCCTGCCTGATAGCGGCTAAATAATCCTCCCGGATGCCGCCGAGCCCTGGATATCAGGGTGGATTATTCCAGGCATCGGGTTGTATGCGCTTGCTTACATATTGTCTGTTTTGCTGAAGAGACCAATTGATATGGACGCAGCGGCAGATTGCCGAGCCCTTTGTTTGCGGCTCCACCTTCTATCAAACCCCAACAGCGGGTCTGACGAAGACGGCTTACTGTTTTTGCCTGCGACGGCTTATAGCGCGGACACGCGCTCAGATTCGCGCTGCATAATCCGGCGCAGGATGGCAAGCGAGCAGGCGTAGGTCGAGTCCATGCCCATGTACGAAAGGGCGCCCGCGCCGAGGTTCTGGCCTTTGGTCAGCGGTGTGTCTGAGACGTAATGCAGAATGCCAAGGTCGAAGGGCAGTTTATGCAGATTGACAATTTCGTTTACTGGATGCCGTTGGGGGCGGAAAAGCTCATATATGGCCGAAAGATACGGACCTGCTTCCATCTCAATGTCCGTGTAGCCTTCGCGATAAATCACGTCCATGACCGTGGCGTTTTGCAGGAAGGTGCCCCACACGGAGACTGCTTTCTGATTATCCAGCACGGTGCCGTAAACCAGATAGGGGGAGAGGTCTGAAGCCTGGAAGTTGTTTTCGAAGAGGTAAGTATTCTTGGAATGTTCGTCGTAAACCACATTGGGGAGCACGACGTCACCGCGCACGCCGTTCAGGCTGGCAGCCTTGCCCATTACATAGATACCCAGAATTTGGGAGGCGTTTTCGGCGATTTTGGTAAGCAGGTGATAAGCGGCAAAACCAAGGGGATAGTCGATGTTCACGATCAGCGCGTCAGAATCCTTCAGAAATCCCCACTCCGCGCAGCCGGGGCGCGCGCAGGGCGTTATGCGCGCGTCGATATCGTCCGGATCCAAACTGGAGAGTTCGATTACCTGGGCTTCAGTATCAAAGGCGTGCATGCTTGGGAAGCGGTGAATCCCGCGTTCCTTTTCAAAGCTGAGCTGTTCCTGCCAGGCTCCTTGACCCTCGGCGGAAGACTGGTATTTTTTCATCACGTAGTAGAAGAAGTTTTCCCTGCTCGCGAGGACGGATTTATTTTGGATATCCTGCCATTCGGCGAGCAAAGCGGCCTGGTCTGACCTGTTGATAAAACTTATCAGCTCGCTTTCTTTGCTGAGAGCGAAACCTGAAAGCGGATTTACCAGACTGTGGGTATTTGAGGAGACGAAATACAGCGGACGCTGGTTTACCTGCGGGTATTGCTTTTCTATCTTCTGCCACCAGGTTTCGGTTGCTTTGCGGTAATCATTCAGCGAACCGCTGAGCAGTTGAATCCTGAAGTTGCACTTCGCCTTCGCGAAGGTTTCCATCGCCTCACCAAAACGGTCGCCAAGGACGGTGTAAAGGCGGCCAAACTCGTCGGGATTGATATTCAGGTGCTGGGCAAGCTGCAGAAAGCGTTCTGGCTGCGCGGGAGTGACCTCCCGATACGAATCCCTGGGAATGCTGCCGAGCAGCCTGTTCAGTTTGTTCCATTCAATTTGGAGGGCGGTTAAAGTCGGAACCACATCGTCAATATCCGAACGGGAGGCGATATAACATGCCATTTGCTCGCCGCCGTCGTAGAAGCAGCGCCTCCGGCGCGCGCGGGCAGCCACTTCCGTCCAGCTTTCTACGCTGCCATAGCCGTGCTGCGAAAAGTTGCTTTCCGTCTGCCCCAGGATAATCGTCCGGACGCTAAAAATACATTCCGGCAGGCGCTGCAGGCTGTAAATCAGCGCGGAGGTATCCGGAAAGGGATCACGCGCGTGCGGGTGGAGAGAGGAGTTAATCCCGGAATGCACTTCTTCCAACGAGCGGATTTGAACCAGGTTGGTGGACCGCAGCAGCGAATATATAGTGCGGAGGTAGAGATCTATTTCTTCTGAGGAGCGAATCGGAACCAGTCTTTCCATAGATGAACATCCTGTTCTTGGTAGTGAGCCTGGATGGATTTTATCATGTTGAGGTTTGACCCGGCAGCATACCTTATAATAGCCGTAAGAGGAAGGAGAAGCGTATGCCGATAGACACCGTGATCTTTGATTTTGGGGGCGTGATTTTACCTTACCTGGACCCTGCCTGGCTGAGCGCTAACATGCCGTATGGCGCTCAAATCCAGGAAGCAATCTATGAATACCTGAACTCAGAGATAATCTGGGAGGTAATGCGCGGAAAGTTGAAAGAAATAGATTTCTGGACCAATAAGGCGCGCGAGAAGGGCATTCCCGCGGAAGCCATCGCCCGATATCTGCAGGTCCAGACTTCCCGGGAGCAATTGGACGAAAAGGTTCTGGCGCATATACGGCGCCTGAAAGAGGGCTACAAAGTTGGCATCCTCAGCAACGCGGGCGACACGACCCGCGAACTATTCGAACAGGAATATCGTTTCCACGAGTTGGTTGATGATATCGTTATTTCGGCTGAGGAAGGGCTGGTGAAACCCGAGCCTGAAATTTACATCCTGGCAGCCCAGCGGCTGGCGACACGCCCGGAACGCTGCGTTTTTGTGGATGACATGCCTGAGAATATCCATACCGCCGAGAGCCTCGGAATGCGGGGAGTGCTTTTCACGGAAACTGAAAGTTCGCTCGCGCGTTTGGACGCGCTGCTTTCGCAAGGCGGCTGAGAATGTTGTATCTTGTCGCGACCCCAATCGGAAATCTCGGGGATATGAGTTATCGCGCTGTGGAAACGCTGCGAATGGTGGATTTAATTGCCAGCGAGGACACACGCAAAACCAGCATCCTGCTGAAGCATTACGGAATATCCAAACCTCAGATCGCGTTCCATACCATGAACGAAGCGAAAATGACCCCTAAGCTGGTGGAGCGGCTGTTGGCTGGCGAGAACATCGCGCTGGTGACCAACGCGGGCACGCCCGGGATTTCTGATCCGGGCTACTCGCTCACGCATGCCGCGGTTCTGGCGGATATACCGGTCACATCCATCCCTGGGGCTTCCGCGGTTATTACGGCGCTTACCCTTGCCGACTTGCCCTTGCATAGTTTTACTTTTAAGGGCTTTCCCCCGCATAAAGAAGGACCGCGCAAGCGCTTCTTGGAGCAAGAAAAGCATTCCGCTCACACCCTGGTTTTTTATGAGAGCCCGTACCGCCTGGTCGCATTCCTGAAAAACGCGCTGGAAATCTATGGCGACCGACGCGCGGTGCTTGCAAACGATCTGACCAAGAAGTTTGAGACGATCTGGCGCGGAAGGTTGAGCGAAATCCTGAGTGGCGTGGAAGCAAGCCCGATTAAGGGTGAATTCTGCATCTGCATTGAGGGCTGCGGGGAAGAAAAAGCTAAAACGAAAGAGGGCTGAGATCTGAGAGATCCGAATAAGTGTCCAGATTTTCCGCTTTTTTCAGGCGGTTGGTCACCCAATACGTCGCGGGGGTCATGATAACTTCGATAGCAACCTTAAAGAGGTAATTGGTGAGGGTGAGAGTCAGGAACAGTTCCCAGGGGAAAACCCTGGTAAGCGAGCCCACCGCGATGAAAACCGCCGTGTCAACAAGTTCGCCCACCAGCGTGGAGCCAATCGTGCGCACCCACAGCCATTTACCCCGGGTGGCATGTTTGAGCAGCGCCATAATGACGGCGTTGGAAAAACTGCCGCCCAGGTAGCCCAGGAAGCTTGCCAGAACAATCCCACCGGTGCTTATCCCGCCGAGAATTTTGTCATAAGCCGATTGACCGACAGAATCTAACCAGGTTGTCTCGCCCGGGAGCCTCTGAATGAGGAAAAACATCAGGGTGGTAAACGCCAGACCCAGGAAGCCAATCCAGATAACCCGCCGGGAGATTTGGTACCCGTACACTTCCGTGAGGACATCCCCGAAGATATAAGCGACGGGAAAGAAAAGCGTGCCGGCGTCGAACGCCAGCGGAACCCCACCCAGGGAGACGCCCCAACCGATGAGTTTTGCCGATGAGGCGATGTTGCTGAGAGCCAGAACCAACGTGAAAACCACCGTCACGATATCCAGGTAACGAAAGGGGCGGGGCGCGGGCTTGGGGGGCGCGTTGTAGTCCATCATCGCAAAGTATACCTGTTTTACAGGTATACTTGTCCGCACGATGCAGCGCTTTTTTGTGAATCCAGAAGCAATTCAGGATGGGATGGTCCATTTCCCGGAGGCGGCAGCCCGCCAGATAGAAAAGGTGCTGCGCATGGACCTTCAGCTTGATGAAGTTCTCGTGTTGGACAACAGCGGCAAAAGCTATCAGGTGCGCCTGAGCGGCAGGCAGTCTGGAAAGCTGCGCGGAGAAGTGCTGCGGGTGCTAGAAGCTGACCCGCGGACAGAACCCCGCCTGGAATTGGGTTTCAGCCTGTCTAAGCGCGAAAAAGTGGAGTGGATACTGCAGAAAGGAACGGAACTGGGAGTCAGCGCGTTCAGACCCTTCGTTTCGGAACGCAGTCTGGACCGCGGATTGAAGCTGGATGAAGCCAGGCGGGCTCGGTGGACCGCGATTATCCGGGAAGCTGCCGAGCAATCCCGGCGAACGCGCCTGCCGGAATTGTGCGCGCCTTTGAATTACGCGGACGGGTTGGGGCGCTTCCCACAGGAAAGCGCCCGGTTGATTGCCTGGGAAGGAGCTGCGCCGGAGCTCAGGCTGAGCCTGGAATGGTTTGCTGCCCGCGGTGGGCAGCCAGCCCCGGGCGCCAGCGTGCTGATTGGCCCGGAGGGCGGCTTTAGCGCGGAGGAGGTGCGGTTGGCGGAACAAGCGGGCTTCAGGCAGTTCTCGCTCGGGCGGAATGTGCTGCGCATGGAAACCGCCTGCCTGACAGCCTGCGCTTTATGCGCGCACTATCTCGGCATCTCTTGTTAGGGGTTCAGAATCGCGCGGGAGGGCAGCAGATTGCGCAGCCGCCCGGGGAGGTTTTTACCAGCGCCAAGGTTCCTGCCCTCAGCGTCACGCAGGGCGATGACGCTGCTTTTTTGGCAGCCGCTCACCGCGACGCCGCGAATATCGTGGCCTTGCAGCCACTGACGCGCCCATTCCTGAGGAATTGTCCACACATTACTCCTGAACCGGTCTCCAAAACGGCTTACCATCTCGGGGGAGAGTTCAAAATTTGTTCCGCTCCATTTGCCAAAAGGGAAACCTAAAGCGTAGTAAGGCAGCTCAGAAAAGCCGCGCAGGTATTGCTCTGGCAGGAGAAAAAGCTGACGCTCCCGGCTGTATGGCAGCAGCCTACGTTTTTCAGTTTCCGCGCGAAAATCGAAACTATACAGGTCTTGCAGCATGGTAAACAGCAAAGCCTGGTCTTTGGCTTCCAGGCGTTCCAGCCCGGTTTTGTTGAAAGGTCGGAAAGGCGGCATTTGCCGGGGAAGGTTCAGCGGGATGAGTTTGATGAGCTTGACCGCGAAAAAGCCGTTGGTGCCCGCCAGGTGCGGCCATAAGCGCAGGCTGAGCGCGGCTTGCGGGTCAAAGTCGCGTCCTGCAAAGTGGGTTAATCCAGGGGCGTTCAATTCCGCCACCGACACGCGCTCAACGCGGACGCTGCCCGGATGTTTTTCCAGGAAGCTGCTTAAGACTGCTTCGTTCTCTTCCGGGGCGAGCGTGCAAGTGGAGTAGACAATTTCCACGCCGACGCGCGCTGTGCTGACCGCAGACTCAAGCAAAGCGAATTGGCGCGCGGAAAGGCGTTCCCGTTCCGCCGCGGTAATCGGACGGAACGGATGGCTGGCGGAAACGCGCAGACCCTCCATGCTGCAGGGGGCATCGAGCAGTACGCGGTCAAAGCGCTCAGGGAACCACGCGCCAATTTTTTCTCCCGGAAAATTGATGACAGCGGTGTTGGCCGCGCCCCAGTTGAGAAGCACTACCCGCAGCGCTTGCAGCCGGCTGGCGCTGGAGTCGTTGGCGAGCACCAGGTTGGCGTCGCCGCCGCTATCCACCAGCTGCGTGGTTTTCCCGCCGGGCGAGGCAGCCATATCCAGCATGAGCCCATCGGTTGGGAGCGGGGAGAAAAGAGAAACTGGCAGAATGGAAGCGGCGTCCTGAATGTAGTAATAGCCGAAACGGTGTTCGATGGTCTGCCCGGGCGGCGTTTGCGCGGAAGAAATTTGCCAGGCGTTGGAGGCGAAAGGAACAGGCCGAGCCTGCCAACCATACCGTTGGCTCCAGCGGGAAAACGCTTGCCGCGGGTCGGGGTTCTTGAGAAGGTTAACGCGTACGGCACTGTCCGCGGGTTGGTCCACAACACTGAGGAGCCGCGCGTATTCCTCCGGCGGGAGGCAGCTTTGATAGCGCTGCACAGCGCTGAGGACTGGGTCGGTAGGCGTGTCTCTCAACGTGATGAGCCTTTCCGGATGATAAAAAGCAGTTCATTCCCCACCTGAAATTGTTCGGTTTCCCAACCCCGGCCAGCGCAGGCTTTAACAATAAGCTGCGTGTGGTAGTCCACAAGGCTGTGATGCCTGCTCAAGTCTGCCACAGGCAGACTGACCAGCAGCAGCGGCGCGCGCACGGCAGAGAAAAACGCGCCGTTGCATCCGGGTTGACGTTTTTCAAAGCGGTGGGCTTCCTTGAAGAAAAACGCGCAGTCCGCCTCAATTTCGGGCGGTTCGGCAAGGATATCCTGATGAATGGCTCGCGCGGAGGGGTATTTCAAGGCAAAAAATTGGCTGAGGAAGTCCAGGCGGGGTTTGTGGATGTCGTACGCAAAGAAATTTACCTCCGCGGGCAGGTCCAGCCATAAGAGCATCAGCGGGTCCAGCGCGCAGGCCAGGTCCAGCACGGTGCCGGGAGAGCCTATGATTTTGCGCAATTTCCCGCTAAATTCATCCAGATGGGGAAGCCGTTCGCGGGTGGAGGCATGTCTCGACATGAGGCCGGCAGCCCAGGCTTTTTGCTCGCTTTCGGTCGGGTTGGCTTCAAAGAACGAACGCACTGCCGCGGATTCGGTTGGGTAGTCAATATCCTCAAGATAAGGCGCGACGATATTATGCAGTTTTCTGCGGAAAGCTGCCGTGATTTCGACACTGCTGCCGCCTTTGGCAGTCTGTTCCGCGAGGATTTGGCGCAGCATATTCCCGGGCAGGTCCAACTCGCGGTATTTACGCGAAGCACGGACTTCGGCAATGATTTTCTCGACCAGGCTCTCATCCATCGCGTTCACCGGGAGAGCAAAAAGACCATCTCGGTGGGGAAGTTAAATTCGCGCACTTGAAAGCGCGTGTCTTCCATCAGACGGGCAAACTGCTGGGAATAGGTCTGGCGCATGCCTTTTTCCCGACCCCCAAGGCTCTTGGAGGGGTAAGAGACCAGGATATGCTCGGCACGGATTTGCGATAGCAGGCGGGCGCTCAGACCCTTATCCAATTGGTCCAGGCAGGGCAGCGTTTTGAGCAGGATGGCAAGCTGAACCTCCTGCCGCGGGATTTCAGAGCTAAGGTCGCAGGGGAAGGCTTCGCCCTGAGCGGAGGCGGCCCTGAGGAAATGGTTCAGGAAGCTCAGCATTGGCAGGACGACATCACAGGCGAGGTAGGTGCAGCCTGGCGCGAGGGGCATCCAGGGCAGCGCCACCGGGTTCAGCCCGCATGCCAGGTCCAGGATTGAATTTATCGGCGCGATATCCGCCAGGCAGGTCTGGAAAAAATGGTCAACATAAGGCAGGCGTTCGGCTGTGGAGTTGTGCAGACGCATCATCCTCCGGCAAAAAGCGCGCAGTTCTTCGGGGTTTTCCGGGGGTATGGATTTTAAAATACCCGACCACTTCGCGTAGTTAATCTCAGGAGCGAGAAAAGCGCCGGTCACCTGATGCAGGCGGGTGCGGGCGGCTTTCAGCGCGGCTTTATACTCACCGCGTTTTTCCAACTCTTCAGCCGCAACGCGCGCCACCAGGCTGGGGGCGAGCTGGGCATATTTCGCGCTTCCGCAAATAGCCTGGATCAGATTATCGAGGGCATCAGGAGAGGATGGGTTCATCGCTCAGCTGCTCCATCAGGCGGGTCATAAAACGCAGATTGTGTTGGGTGGCAAGACGGAAATAGGCGCTATCTTGCATGCGGTAAAGGTGGCTGAGATAGCCCAGGCTGTAATGCTGGCAGGCCGGGCAGTCGCATCCCGGTGAAACTGGCTCTTTACTGCGCATATACTTTTCATCGTTCACGTAACGGAAAGCGAACCAATCCTTGCCTGTGCCGGGCACAGCGCTCGCGGAAGATAGCGTGTAGAGGCGCCCATGGCGGGCGTCCCGGGTGGGCATGGCGCAGTCGAACATCGCGTAACCCATGCGGTAGCAAGCCGAGACGCTGACCGGATGTCCGATGCCGAGCGCGTGGATGGGGAACTCGCGCGGCACCACAGAACGGGTGTATTCCAGAATATCTGTAAGCAGATTGGACTGTTCATCCAGGGGCCAGCCGCCAAAACCAAACCCGTCAAAACCAATCTCAAGCAAGGCTTCGGCACAGGTTTTACGCAGCTGCGGATAGCCGCCGCCCTGAATGACACCGAAGATGAGCGGTCTCTGGTCCGGGTTCGTTTTTCGGGAGGCAAGCTGGCTCTCGTACGCGGATTTCGCGCGCTTTGCCCACTGAATGGTGCGGCTGACCGAAAGCTGCTGTTCTTCGAAAGGAGCGTCCACGTGTGTGCAGTCATCCAGGCAAATCAGGATGTCCGCGCCGTAGCCGAATTGGAGTTGGATGCTTTTCTCGGGCGTGAGAATCAGCTTGCGGCCGGAAGCTTCGGGCCGGAAAATGATGCCGTTTTCACCCAGGCTGCCAAATTTCGCGTTCTGACGGATGAGGGAATAGGCCTGAAAGCCGCCCGAGTCGGTCATGATGAGTCCGTCCCAGGCTGCCATTGTGTGCAAGCCTCCCAAAGATTGGATGACCGAGGAGCCGGGCTTTTGCATCAGATGAAACGCGTTCATCATAAGGGCTTTGACGCCGACTTCGCGCAAGTCGGCGCTGGTGAGGCTGCGCACATAGCCGTAGGTCGCGTCTGGCAGGAAAGCAGGCAAAGCCAATTCCCGACCGCGAATGTTCAGCGTGTTCATAACCTGCCGAACTGCTTTCTCCGCGGGCGGTCCAAAATGAGGATGAACTCGGCTTTACGGTTGTTGACCTGCCGGATTACTTCCTCAACTGACCCGAGGTAAATCTTCTCGCCGGGCAGGGTCAGGTCGCAAGCCAGGCAGACGCGCTGATTTTTACCAAAAGCCTGCTGCACTTCCAAAAGCAGCTTTCCCAGCCGATAGGGGGTGTCCATCAGAATGATGGGCTGGTCCGCGCGGCTGAGTCGGGAAAGAACGCTCTGGCGCTGCTCCGTTTTGGGCGGTAAAAAGCCTGCAAATTGAAACTGCCCCAGGTCGAAAGGGCAAACGGATATCGCCGCAATCAGGGAGGAGGCGCCAGGAACAGGAGCAACCCGAATGTTCATTTCGGCGAGCAAGACCAGCAGTTGACGCCCCGGGTCTGAAAAAACGGGTGTACCACAGTCCGAAATTAACGCCAGCGATTGACCCTGCATGAGCAGAACCAGAATGTCCTGCGTCATACTGCTTTCGTTATGCTCATTAAGCTCAATCTGCGGCTTCTCCAGCCCGAGCTCTTTTAGCAGGCGCGCGCCGTTCTTTCTTTCCTCGCAGACGACTGCATCCACGTTTGAGAGCACATCCACGGCGCGGCGGGTAATATCCGCGGAGTTGCCAATCGGGGTGGCAACCACATACAGTGTCCCGGCAGTATTTTCAGCGTGCATCGGTCTGAACCTCTCTTCTCAGGGTTGATTATATAACAAGCCATCCGTAATGGCCGCGCCGTAAATATGGCATAATACTTCCATTCGGCAGCGCAAAATCTGACATGTTTACAGCGAGGAATGATGAAAAAAATCAGTCGGCTGACTAAAGTATCCCTGCTTCTGGCGGTATTGTTTTCGTTGGATAAACTGCTCGGTGTGGCGCGCCAGATGTTGGTTTCCCGCCAGTTTGGGCTTTCTGCTGAATTGGATGTGTTCAATGCCGCGAACAACCTGCCGGACATGCTTTTCATGCTTATTTCGGGCGGCGCGCTGGCGATTGCTTTTATTCCGGTGCTGACCGAAGTCCTGTCAAAAGACGGACGGGAGAAGGCATGGGCTCTATTTTCGAATATTCTCAATATCTCGTTTCTGGTCACCGCGGCTCTGGCACTGATAATCGCCATATTTTCCAAACCGTTGGTGAGCGGAAATCTCGGCATCGCTCCGGGCTTCAGCAGCGCCCAAATGGAATTGACTATCAAGCTCTTACGCCTCAACCTGATCTCGACCTTGATTTTCTCGTTAAGCGGGTTGGTCATGGCGGGTTTGCAGGCGAATCAACATTTTTTCCTGCCGGCGCTTGCCCCGATTTTCTATGATTTTGGCCAGATTTTTGGCGTGCTTATCCTGGCGCCAGAGCGGCCCTACCAGTTTGGCCCGATTACGCTGCCGGCGCTGGGCCTGGGGATAGAAGGGATGGTCTACGGGGTAATCCTGGGCGCGCTGCTGCACTTGTTAATTCAGGTGCCCGGTTTGGTTAAATATCGTTTTCGCTGGCAGCCGCGTGCCAACCTGAAAGATCCGGAAACCTTAAAGGTCCTGAGGCTGATGGGTCCGCGAGTGCTGAGCATGTTTTTTATCCAGCTGATTTTTTTGGCGCAGGATAATTTTGCCTCGCGTCTGGCGGCAGGTTCGGTTACAGCCCTGACTTACGGCTGGTGGATTATGCAGGTGCCGGAAACCTTGATTGGCACGGCAATCGCGACTGCGGTGTTGCCGACTTTGGCAGAGTTATTCAGCCAAAACGCATTTGCGCAGCTCAAGGTGAAAATTGAACGCGCCGGGCAGGTGATGCTGGCGCTGACCATTCCAATCGCAATTATTGGCGGGGTCGTTATCCAACCCCTCATTCAGGCGCTGCTCGGGCTTGAACCAGCCGACACAGCGCGGGTGGTGCTGGTTACCCGTATTTTTCTGCTGGGCATCAGCGGTCACTCCCTGGTAGAGTTGTTCGTCCGGTCTTTCTATGCCATGCAGAAGCCGAAATACCCACTCATCTTTTCTGCCAGCACGCTGTTGGTCTATCTTGGCGCGGGATGGCTGCTTTCTTCACGGTACGACGCGGCAGGTATCGCGGCAGCGAACACGCTGGCGTATTCGCTTCAGGCTCTGGTCCTGTTCATTCTGCTGAACAAAGTTCTGGCGGAAAAACTGGAGCTGCTTCCCGCATTCGTGAAGGCAATCCTGGCGGCTGTGCTTGGCGGAGCGGCTGCCTGGTTGGTCATGCGCTTCGCGCCTATCCCGGGCGGTCGGATTGTTACCGCGCTTGCCGCCGCGCTGCTGGCGCTTTTGCCCGCGGGAGTGGTGCTGCGTAAGGAATTACGTGCCCTGATCAGCCTTTAAGCCTGGAGTATAATTGCCATACTATGGACGACAACAACGAAAACAAAACTCACGAAATTTCACCAGACCCGGAACGGGAAGCTCCGGTCAGCGAATATGAACTGATTTCGCCCGCTGAGGCGTCTGCGGACAGCCCTTCAACACGCAAACGCCGCTTTCCCTGGATTTGGCTGGGAGTACTCATTTTTGTCCTTCTGCTCGCTATTGGGGTGTTTTGGGGCTACCGCCAGGGGATAGCCCGACGGCTTTCCCGGGAACAAACCACCGCGGTGGAAGTCGCCTCTGAGCAGTATTTGCTTGCTTACCAGGACATCTCGGCTGGAAATTACCAGAACGCGAAAGCGCGTATTGAGTATGTCATCAAGATTTACCCGCAGTTTCCGGGCGCCCCCGAACTGCTGCGCAGTATTCTGATGAATATTGAACAACCGACACCTACCGCCACATTGGCAGTCATAGCGTCCCTGACGCCAGCCCCCAGCGGAACACCCGACACACGCAGCGCGGAGGAAGCTTTCAAGTCGATTGTCGCGGCTGCCGCAGCCAAACAATGGCAGGCTGTTCTCGACGATGTGATTGCTATCCAGCAGATTAATTATGCTTATCGGACTGTGGATGTGAACGGCTACTATTACCTCGCGCTGCGCAACCTCGGTATCCAGAAAATACAGGCTGGCGAGCTGGAGCAGGGGTTATTTGACCTCTCTTCCGCGGAGCAAATCGGCCCTCTGGATGGGGAAGCTGATGGCGTCCGTTCGTGGGCAACGCTTTACCTGAGCGGCGCCAGCTTTTGGGATGTTAACTGGCAGCGTGCCATTGAGATTTTCCAACAACTTAAAGAAGCCTACCCCTATATGATGGACGCTTCGGGGATGACTGCTCTCGAACGTTATCGCGTCGCGCTGTATAAATATGGCGACCAGATTGCAAACGCCGGGGATTATTGCACCGCATACCAATACTACCTGAGGTCGCTGGCTGTGGGGCCGGATGCCAACGTCCAGGCTACCGCGGAAATTTACAAGCAGAATTGCGAGTCATCGCGGCCAACGCAAGTGACGCCGACACAGCCGACCCCTCCGGATGGCACGCTCACACCGCCGACGGAAGTGACGCCCGCGCCGCCAACTCCGGAAATCCCGACGCCCTGAAGGCAGTAAACACAGAAAAGTCCGACCCGTCAACTGGGTCGGACTTTTTTTTGGATATGAAGACAGGCGGCAATCAGCGGGCGACAGGAGGGAGCGCTTCACCAAAAAGGTCGTGCTGCAGCGCCGTCTTGATGCGTACGGGCAGCATTTCGCCAGGTTCGGCTTTCCCTTCCGCGATAATTAATCCGTCCACTTCGGGTGCGTCGCGATAGCTTCTTCCAACCAGGAGGTTGTGTTCCGCGTCAGTGCCTTCAACCAGCATATTGAGGACTTTATCCTTGAAAATCTGGTTCTTTCGCAAAGATATACCCGCCTGGAGCGTCATCAGTGCTTCACGGCGGGCTTCTTTGACAGATTGCGTGATTGGGTCACCCATCTCTTCCGCAGGCGTACCGGTTTCGGGAGAAAATGTGAACACGCCGACGTGATCAAACTGCATCTCCCGCGCGAAATCCAGCAGCGTGTTGAAATGTTCCTGAGTCTCATTGGGGAAGCCAACGATAAAGGTAGTGCGGATGACCAGCTCTGGTATCCTGATACGCATATCGGCGATGGTTTTTCGCACCCAGTTTCCATCCATGGGGCGGCGCATCGCCCGCAGCACTTCCGGGTCCGCGTGCTGCAAGGGGATATCGAGATAAGGCAGCAGCTGCTCTGAGCTCGCCATCAGGTCAATCAGGCGCTCTGAGACATAACCAGGGAAAGTATAGAGCAGCCGCACCCAAGGGACGTCCGGAATGCTGGGAAGCAGCGCCTCCAGTAAATCAGACAAGCCGTCCTGAACGCCTAGGTCCTGACCATAGTCGGTTACATCCTGGGCGATAAGGTTGATTTCCCTGACGCCCATCGCCTGCAAAGCCAGCGCGTCGGCAAGGACGTCTTCTTTACGCCGGCTGACCAAAGTGCCTTTTATGCCGGGAATCGCGCAAAAGGCGCAGGACCGCCGGCAGCCGTCGGCGATTTTCAGGTAGCTGCTGCGCCCCTGGACTGCGTATCCCGGCAGACCGGAGAGAAACCGGATGCGCGCATGTTCAGGAATAGCCGGCAGCGCGGTCTGGTCGGACGTCTGGCGCAGATAGGTAAGCAAGGGCAGGATGTCGCTCAGGTCCCGCGTGCCAATCATGCCGTCAATCCCGGGCACCTGTGTCAACAGAGCCTCCTGATAGCGTTGGGAGAGGCAGCCCGCGGCGATTAATTTTTGTCCGCGCTTTTTTTGTCGGGCAAGTTTCCGGAGCACATGAACGGATTCAGTCCTGGCGTCGTGAATAAAACCGCAGGTGTTGACAATGATATATTCTGCCGAGGAGGCGGTGTTCACCGGGATGGAGCCCTGTCTGGTGAGCAGGCTTTCAATGCTGCTGGAGTCCACCTGATTCTTCGCGCAGCCAAGGGTCGTAATAAAGAAAGTACCGGGCGCGATTTTCATGGTTTGGCGGTTGGCGATGGGGTTAATAGATAAGAAGGCAAGGAAGAAAGGTCCGTCATGCCCGTTGGGTCAAAGCGGAGGCGCCCCACTGCCCCAACCCGATTAATCGGCTCGAGAGAGGCGCTGTTGAACACAAAAGAAAGCGCCGCGACATTCCCGGTTTCCACCTCAATATACGCATTGGCGCTGTAAGCGCTGGCGCTTCCGGCGCTCATCCTGCCCTGGTAAAGCACTTTACCATCCGCGCTGACGCGCACCCAAACGGTCTGTCGGGCTTGAATGACCAACTGCACCGAGGCATTCGTATCTGTAGGCAGAATCAAGGGGGTTGGGGAGGGAAGAAGTACGGCTTGTTCAGTCAGGGCTGGCGTCAAGGTTGGCATCCACGACATCGGTGTCTTTGAGCCGATGAGAACGTCAGCCATCTCCGGGAGCTGGGTTGATTCGGCGTTTAGGTCTGGTTTGCTCAACAGGTCGGCGGCGCCCCAGATTAAAAAAATGAGAATGCCGCCCACCAGAAGGGTTCCAAAAAAGAGATCCAATGTGAAAAATCGCCGCAAAGCCAGCAAAAAAGGAGGCAGGACGCGGGCTTCGTCCTTCCCTTTCAAGGCGCCTTCGGCTTTTTCCAATCTGCGCTCCTGCAGCGCGTCCGCGAAACGGATTAGCAGCAAATCGGTATCCAGGTTTAGAAAGCGGGCGTAGGTTTGCAGCAGCCCTTTGGCTTCGGACGGGCTGGCAAAGGTATCCAGCATCCCTTGTTCGAGCGCCACCAGCTGCTTTTTGGGAATGCGGGTCTGCTCGCTGAGCAAATCCCAGGGGATATCCATGTATTTTCGGCGGTTTTGGAGTTCCCTGCCGATTTCATCCAGGATTTGTTGGGATGGTGAGCTGGGAGAGAGCGTCGGGGAGGGTTTTTCTTTGCTTATTTTTGACAGCTTTCCAGGCTGTAGAGAGTGAACAGTTAGTTTATTTGCTTTTTTATCGGACGATGGTGCCGCTTGTATGGTTGGCCGCGAAGCTGAAACGGGGCCCACTTCCGGGCTCTTGGGCGGATTGGCAGTGGTATCAGACGGGCTTGCGGGAGTTTTTTGGGGCGATTCGAACGGCACCCCCAGAAAATCCGCGTACAACTTGAGAAAGCCGCGAGCCTGGGTGCGCGAACAAAGCTCGGCGTATTCATCCATCTCGAGGGCTTGCAACAGGGAAAGACGGATGCGGGTAGTGCTGGCAACCTGCTCAAGTGGTATATGCTTTTCTTCCCGGATTGCTCTCAGCTGGGAACCGGATAATTCTGACATAGGTTGATTTTAACAAAACCAGCCTGTTCTGCCAAATCGGAAACAGGCTGGTTTGATTATCGGGGTTCTGTCTAAATTACGCGCCGGCGTTTTCTTCAGTTTCTACAGCAGGCGCTTCTTCAGAAACCTGCTCAACTGCTTCGGCAGCCTTGGCGGGGCGGGCTTTGGATACCTCGCCTTCACGGCGGACAATCACCTGAAGCATCGGGATGAGGTCCATGGTCAGATGCACAGGCACTTCGTATTCGCCCAGGGCGCGGATGGGCTCCAGTTCAATTTGGCGGCGGTCAAGTTCGATGCCTTTCAGCTCTTTCACCTGCTCCGCGACCATCTGGCTGGTAACTGAACCGTAAAGTTTACCGGTTTCACTGGCTTTTACGGGGAATTCAAGCTGCAGGCTGCTGAGAATCTCAGCCAGGCCTTTGAGCTCAGTATTCAACACCGCGCGTCTTTCGCTGGCTTTGTGACCGATTGCTTCAGCCAGTTTTACCGAACTCTCTGTGGCTGGCAGTGCCAAACCTTGTGGGATCAGATAGTTTCTGCCGTATCCATCGGCTACTTTCTTGATTTCCCCCGCGCGTCCTAACTTATAAACGTCCTTAATTAACAGTACTTTCATTTCAAGCCCTTTCTAAAGCTGTGTGTGATATTCCCCGGAATGAAGGGTACAACATTCGGGTCGCACAATTCTATCACACTTCAGATTGTCAACCTGGTTTTGAATGGGTTCAATCCATGTGAGAAGATTGGGTCTCGTCCGGGCTGTAGAGTTCAATATCCTTCCTGGGTGTCCGATCGTCTGGAGCGCGGAGGCGTCTGGAGTTGACAGCCCTCTATTCGTATTTTCGGGTGGTCTTGCTTGCCACACCCAAAGGCCTTAAGTTCATACCAAACCTTAAGCTTATGTGGACGCGTTTTGCGGGCAAGCTGCCCACTGCCAACCGGAGTAACGAAACAAACCAACTCGTTCCAGAAAAACATTGCTGCTTTCCTTTCCCCATCGGACGCAAGCAGCTCAAAGCGTGAACGTTTTCAAGCCGACCAGCGCTGCATTTTTTTCGGCCGCTTCTACAAATGAAACAGGATATTCCTTTCACCATGATGATTTCCCTGCCAGGCTCAGATTGTTTTTCCTTGTCAGCTGGCACATTGGCTTAGCGGGTTTTCCTGCCGCAATGGGGTTTCTCCATTTTTGGGTGGAATACCTTTTGATTAACCCTGATGTGTTTTATAAGTAAACGATATCACCTCACACTGGCCTGAGTGTGTTCACCAAATCTCAGAAACGCGGAGAAAATGCCCGCGATGTGGTTTCAATAACACCATAATTCCGTGCTGGTACCTGAGTGTGCTTACCATATCTCCAAATCAGGGAGAATATGTGCGCGAAAAACAGCCTCTGCCCGTCTCATCAAATTCATGCCATTTCCATTGAGAAAAAAGGAAAAACACTGCCAGTAGATTAGGCCCGGAATTGTCTCCTGCGGGACTCAAAAAAGAACAACAAGGCGTTCAATTTCCTTTACAATTCGCGGGAAACATGTATAATGGCCCGAATTTCCAATATTTATCGGGTTGACTCACCCAACTCACTTCTTTATTTGATTAATGCTTAACGCATTGAAATATTATTACGTGGAGAGTGAGAAATGAGTGTAATAACCAAAACCAAACCCCCTAGCAGTGAAACGAAAGACCTGGGCAAACCGGTCGTGCGGGATTCATTTACCAGCAAATTGGGTGTCATTTTTGCCACCCTCGGTTCAGCGGTTGGATTGGGGAACATCTGGAAGTTTCCATCCATGACAGGAGCGAACGGCGGCGCCGCATTTATTATTATTTATCTTTTGTGTACCTTGTTGGTTAGTGTTCCCGTTATGATCACTGAGCTGATGCTTGGCCGGACGGCCAGAGCGAACGCGATTACCACCTACCGCAATTTATCTCCAAAGAAATCGCAGCCGTGGTGGCTGATTGGCGTTTCTGGCGTTGTGGCAGCCTTTTTAATTTTAGCATTTTATACTGTGGTTGCCGGCTGGGTTTTTGCGTACGTAGGGAAAGCCATCACCGGAAACGTGCTTTCGACAAATCCGGAAGTAACCTCTCAGGTGTTTTCCAGGCTGGTCACCAGCCCCTGGGAGTCTTTAATCTGGCAGTGGATTGTATTGATTTGGATCAGCTTCGTGATTATTCTGGGCGTATCCAAGGGAATTGAGGGGCTCACCAAGCGCCTGATGCCCGCGCTGTTCGTCATCCTCCTGATTGTTTGTGTCCGCAGCCTGACCTTACCCGGAGCAATGGAAGGCGTGCGTTTTCTCTTTAAACCCGATTTTTCGCGGATCACGCCCGGAGTTATTTTAATGGCAATGGGTCTGGCTTTCTTTAAGCTTTCGGTTGGCATGGGGACGATGACCGCTTACGGCTCCTATTACCGCGACGATCAGGACATCCCTGGTTCCGCCCTCCGTGTAATGCTGGCGGATTTGAGCGTTTCGATTCTAGCCGGGTTGGCTATTTTCCCGGCGGTTTTCGCGTTTGGTTTTAAGCCTGACGCCGGGCCTTCTTTGCTTTTTATCACCATCCCGGCAGTTTTCGCGTCCATGCCTTTTGGGCAATTCTTCCTGATTTTGTTCTGTATTTTGGCTTCCATCGCCGCAACCGGCGCGATGCTGTCCTTGTTTGAAGTGCCGGTATCGTTCCTGGCTGAGCGTACAAAGCTCAACCGCACTGGCGCGACGATTGTTACCTTTCTCGCGCTGGCCGCGGTAGGCGCGACTGCCGCGCTCTCGAACAGTATTCTGGCGGATGTCAAAGTTGCCGGAAAAACCTTCTTTGACCTTTACGATTTCATTTCCTCCAACCTGCTGATGCCTATTGGCGGATTTTTCCTGGCAGTTTTTGCGGGATGGGTTTGGAAATTTCCCAAAATTCAGGAGCAGCTTAGCAACCACGGCGACCTGAAAAACCGCGGGATCATCCGCGTTTACTATTTCATTGTGCGTTATGTTGCCCCAGCGCTGATCTTGCTGGTTATGCTGAACGGTCTGGGAATTGTGAACTGGTAGGTTAAGTAATTGATGAGAGGCTGGCAAACCCTGCCAGCCTCTCGGTTTTAATACCTTCGGTTTGGTTTTTTACCTGGAGTGTGGGGTGCGGCGCTCCAACCGGGCAGGGAGCGGGGCACAGGATGGGGGCCAGCTTGTTTTTTTATTCGAACAGGCGATTTTTTCAGTCAGAATATCAGCGCGTCGCGTTTTCCTTGACGATATTTCGTTGGTATTTCAACGCAAACAGGGAACTGATTTTCGCCTTACGCGGCTAAGCTTCACGCAAATGAATTGAAACGCTTTGAATAGATTATACTTATTGCGGTTGAACGATATTCTTCTGTTGAGGGTTGATATGACTGATCAAGAGAGTTTTGAGAGTTGGCGGACTAACCTTTATGAGCGTTCAATAAGCAAATATCCCGAGCGCAAGCCGCATTTTTTTACCTCGTCCGGGATTCCACTTGACCCAATCACCCCACCCGAAGGCATTCATCCGGAACGTTTCGCCGAGCTGGGGTATCCCGGGCAGTACCCATTTGTGCGCGGCGTCCAGCCCAGCATGTACCGCGGACGGTTTTGGACCATGCGGCAGTATGCTGGCTATTCCAGCGCTGAAGAATCCAACCTGCGCTACCGGTTTTTGTTGGAGCAGGGGCAAACCGGGCTTTCAGTCGCCTTTGACCTGCCGACGCAAATCGGTTACGACGCGGATGACCCGATCGCCCTGGGAGAGGTAGGCAAAGTCGGGGTCTCTATTTCATCCATAGAAGACATGGAAACCCTTTTCCGGGAAATACCTCTGGATAAAGTCTCCACAAGCATGACGATTAACGCGCCGGCGGCCATTTTGCTGGCTGCTTACATCGCGGTGGCAAAAAAGCAGGGCGTGGATCCTAACAAGCTGCGGGGAACCATCCAGAACGATATTCTAAAGGAATATATTGCCCGCGGAACGTATATCTATCCGCCTGCCTCTAGCATGCGCCTGATTACAGACACAATGCGTTACTGTCAACAGGAAGTCCCGAACTGGAATACCATCAGCATCTCCGGATATCACATCCGCGAGGCAGGCTCCACGGCTGCCCAGGAGGTGGGCTTCACGCTGGCAAACGCGATTGCGTATATTGAAGCTGCCAAAGAAGCCGGCATGGACGTGGATGAGTTCGCGCCGCAGCTGTCGTTCTTCTTTAACGCGCATAACAACTTTTTGGAAGAAATTGCCAAATTCCGGGCAGCGCGGCGGCTTTACGCGCGCATTATGAAAGAGCGTTTCCATGCCCAAAAGGCGGAATCGCAGAAGCTGCGCTTCCACACCCAGACGGCAGGTTCCACGCTCACCGCGCAGCAGCCGGAAAATAACGTGGTGCGGGTTACACTCCAGGCGCTGGCGGCTGTATTGGGCGGCACGCAATCGCTGCACACCAACAGCATGGATGAAGCCCTCTGGCTGCCCACCCAAAAATCCGTGCAGGTGGCCCTGCGCACCCAGCAAATCATCGCATACGAGTCTGGCGTGGCAGATGCCGTGGACCCACTGGCAGGCTCATATCTGATTGAATACCTGACCGACCAGATTGAGGAAAAGGCAGACGCGTATATCCGTAAAATTGACGAGCTTGGCGGCGCGTTAAAGGCGATCGCGTCGGGCTTTGTCTCCAATGAGATTCAAGATGCCGCCTTCGATGCTCAGCGCAGGCTGGAGACTGGTGAAGATGTTGTGGTGGGTGTGAATAAGTTTCAGCAGAACGAAACGCTGGAACTGGAATCGTTGCGCATCAACCCAACCATTGAACTCCAACAGCGCGAACGCCTGGCGATTTTGCGCCAGAGCCGCGACTCCCAGCGGGCTGCTGAGCTGCTGGGCCAGCTTGAAACAGCCGCCCGGGGCTCCGACAACCTGATGCCGCTGTTTATTGAATGTATTGAGAACAAACTGACCCTGGGCGAAATCTGCAACCTGCTGCGCGGCGTCTGGGGCGAATACCGCGCTCCGAATTTCATCTAAAAGGAACCCATGAAACCAATCAAAATCAATCATGTCGCAATTGTTGTCAGGGATATTGACGCGTCGCTCGATTTTTGGGTGAAGGCGTTTGGCTTGCGGTTGGACCACGTCGAGGATGTGCCTTCTCAGGCTTCCAAGGTGGCATTTTTACCGCTCGGGGAGAGCGAAGTGGAATTGGTACAGCCAACCAGCATGGACAGCGGCATGGCGGCGTACCTGGAAAAACGCGGGGAAGGCATGCACCATTTATGCATCGAGGTTGAGGATATTGACGCCGCACTTTCCCATCTGAAAGCGCTGGATGTGCGCTTGATTAATTCTGAACCCGAAGTGCTGCCAGGCAGAAAGATGGCTTTTATCCACCCTAAGGCTGCCAACGGCGTGTTAATAGAACTGTACCAGCTGACAGATTAAGCCTTCACGTTTGACGGCTCACCAGCCAAACATAAGAAGGGTTTATTAATCCAGGCAGGATGATTGCCTGCGGCAAAAAAGGAGACCACATGCTGATTACGAACGGAAAAATCGTAACCTGGGGGGACAAACCTGAGATTATTGAGGGAAAAGCCCTGCTTATCAAAGATGGGTTGATTACAAGTATTGGGGATGGCAGCTCCCTGAAAGAAGCCCACCCTGGGGAGGAAATCCTGGATGCGGCCGGACAACTGGTGATGGCAGGCAATATTTGCGCGCACACGCACTTTTACGGCGCTTTTTCGCGCGGGATGGCAATCCCGGGCGAACCCCCCGCGGATTTTCAGGCAATCTTAAGCAGCCTCTGGTGGAAATTGGACAAAGCCCTGGACGAAGAGGGTGTCCGCTATTCCGCCCTGGTTTGCCTGGTGGACGCGATTAAATACGGTACCACCACGCTTTTTGACCACCACGCTTCTCCCAATTGCATCGATGGGTCTCTGGATATCATCGCGGAGGCGGTTCGTCAATCCGGGCTGCGGGCTTCATTGTGCTATGAAGTGACCGACCGGGACGGCGAGGAACGCGCAAAGGCCGGAATCCGGGAAAATGCCCGCTTTATTGATAAGGTTGCGAGCGGCGCGGAAACATCCTTGCTTCGCGCGCATTTTGGATTGCACGCCAGCCTGACGGTTTCCGCGAAAACGCTCGAGCGCTGTCTGGAAGCCAACTCCCGAAAGGCAGGTTTTCATGTGCATGCCGCCGAAGGCGCTGTTGACCAGGATGACAGCCGGCGAAAATACGGCCAGCGGGTCATTGAACGTTTTTATGAGCAAGGCGTTCTGGGAGAAAGAAGCATCCTGGCGCATGGCGTGCATGCCGACGCGCGGGAATTAGACTTACTGGCAGAAACGCAGACCTGGCTTTCGCACCAGCCGCGCTCCAATATGAACAACGCGGTCGGTGTCGCGCCGGTATTGGAGATGCTCGGACGGGGTGTCAAGGTCGTACTGGGGAATGATGGGTTCTCAAACGCGATGTGGGAGGAGTGGAAAGCGGCCTACTTCATACAAAAAGACCATGGGCAGGACCCGCGTTTAATGAACGGCTATGATGTGATGAAAATCGCGGTTGAAAACAATTCCAGGCTGGCAACGCAAACCTTTGATGGTTTGCGCGTAGGCATCATAGAAGCAGGCGCGGCAGCTGACCTGATTCTGGTTGATTATCATCCGATTACCCCGCTGACCGGCGGGAATTTACCCTGGCACATCCTGTTTGGGTTCCGCGAGGGGATGGTCACCGGCACGATTGCTGCCGGCAAGCTGCTGATGCGGGATAGAAAGCTGGTCTTCCTTGACGAAGCTGAAATCGCGGCTAAAGCCCGCGAAGCCGCGCTGCGCACCTGGAAGAAAATTCAATAGAAAGAGACACATGATGACATACACAATTGGCATTATCGGCGGCACGGGTAAAGAGGGCAAAGGTCTGGCATACCGCTGGGCAAAAGCCGGGCACAAGGTCCTGATTGGCTCGCGCGCGGAAGAAAAGGCTTTGGCGGCGGCGGCAGACCTTAAGGCGCTGCTGCCGGTGGAAGCACACGTGGAAGGCATGAACAATGCTGCTGCAGTGCAGCAGTGCGATATCGCCGTGCTTACCGTGCCATTCGCGGCGCATGCAGAGACGCTGCATGGGCTGAAAGACGCCCTGCAGGGGAAAATCCTGATCGACGTCGCCGTCCCGCTGAACCCGCCCAAGGTCACCCGCGTTTCGATGCCGCCAGAGGGCTCTGCCGCGCAGCAAGCCCAGAGCATTCTCGGGGAAGGCGTGCAGGTAGTGGCTGCCTTTCAAAATATCTCGTATGAGCATCTGCTGAAGGATGAACAGGTTGCTTGTGATGTTCTGGTTTGCGGCACGGGCAAAGAAGCCCGACAAACGGTCATTAATCTGGCGCGCGATGCAGGATTGACCGCCTGGGATGCCGGCGTGATTGAGAACGCTGTGGTGGTTGAGGGGCTGACCTCGGTGCTCATCGGTCTTAATATTCAGCATAAAGTCGGCTCGGCGGGCATAAAAATCACAGGGATTTCTGAGTAGAATGCCGCGGTCAAAAAGCCTGACCCTCAGCACTGTTCCAAATTTGCCCGAAATTCAACCCGGTGATGACCTGCCGGCGTTGATTATGAACGCGCTTGACCAGGATGAAATGAGCGTTGAAGACGGCGATATTTTTGTTATCGCCCAGAAAATTGTGTCCAAATCCGAAGGCAGACTGGTGAATCTGAGCACGGTAATCCCGAGCCCAAAGGCGCTGAAACTGGCTGAGCAAATTGAAAAACGTCCGGAACTGGTGGAATTGATCCTGGAAGAAAGCAACGAAGTATTACGCACGCGCCCGGGCACCATTATCGTGGAGCACAAGAGCGGGTTTGTGTGCGCCAACGCGGGCATAGACCACTCCAATGTGCGCGGTCCCTGGGGCGAACCAGAGGACTGGGTTTTGCTGCTGCCTGAGGACGCGGATTATTCCGCCCGGGTACTTCGCGGCGGGTTGGAGCGCCTGAGTGGAAAAAGAATCGGCGTATTGATTATTGACTCACACGGGAGAGCCTGGCGCAATGGCATTGTCGGCACCAGCATCGGGTTGGCGGGAATTCCCGCTCTGGTTGATATGCGCGGCAAACCTGACCGGTTTAATTACTCTTTGCGCGTTACCCTCATCGCGGCCGCCGATGAATTGGCAGCCGGCGCGTCCTTGATGATGGGGCAAGCCGCCGAGGGAACCCCGGTAATTTTGGCGCGTGGATTTCCGTATGAGTTGGCAGAAGACCGGGCTTTCAGGCTGGTGCGTGAGAAACAATTGGACTTGTTCCGCTGATGACGCGCAACCCCGATAATTTTCTATCGTTACAAGTGACCGCCCTGGCGGGCGGCGTGGGCGGAGCGAAGCTTGCCCGCGGTTTGGACCGGATTCTGCCGCCGGGTAATCTGACCCTGATTGTCAATACAGGCGATGATTTTGAGCATTTTGGCTTACGCATCAGTCCGGACCTGGACTCAGTCTGTTACGCATTGGCTGGTCTGGCGGATCCGGTGAGAGGGTGGGGTAGAGCGGATGAAACCTGGAATTGTTTTTCAGGTTTGGGAGAAATGGGCGCGCCAACCTGGTTTCAACTTGGAGATAAAGACCTGGCGCTGCACCTTGAACGCACACGCTTATTGCAGGAAGGGCGGAGCCTTAGCGAGGTCACGCGGCACTTCTGCGAACGCTGGGGCGTGCGCAGCCTTGTTTTGCCGATGTGTGATGGACGGTTTCGGACCCAGGTCAGGATAACCGACGGCAGCTTGCTGGACTTTCAGGAGTATTTTGTCCGTGAAAGATGTGAGCCCGTCATCGCGGGCTTTGTTTTTTCGCGTGCTGAGGATATTGCGCCCGCGCCGGGAGTGTTGACTGCCCTTGAAGAGGCTGATTTGGTGGTGCTCTGTCCTTCCAATCCCTGGGTGAGCATTGACCCCATTCTTCAGCTTCCAGGTATCTTGGAAGTTTTGCGAAAAAAAACCGTTGTCGCCGTCTCACCTATCATTCAGGGTAAATCGGTTAAAGGACCCGCGGCAAAGATGTTCGCTGAAATGGGCATCGCGCCCTCCAGTTTGAGTGTGCTCTCGCATTACAGCGCATTTCTGGAGGGTTTTGTTTATGACCTTCTTGACCGTGATTTGTTCCAAAATTATGAGGGCGAGCGTATAATAATAAGAGGACTGAATACTCTGATGCAAAATGATGAGGACAAAACCAGGCTTGCAACCGAAATGCTGCGCTTTGGCCAGGACCTCATCGCAAGGAAAGCGCCGTGATTACATGGGCACTTATACCTGTTAAAAGTTTTCGCCTGGGAAAATCCCGCTTGCAGGAGGTTCTTTCAGCGCGGGAGTTGTATGAACTGAACAGGAAGCTATTCACGAAAACGCTCGCAAGCGTCCAAAAAAGCGGCAGCTTTTCGCACATCATGGTAATTAGCGAGGACGAAGAAGCGCTGGGCTGGGCTTCGGAACAGGGTGTGAACATCTTCGCGGAGGAACACAGCGGAGACCTGAATAATGCCTTAAGGCAAGCTTTGACTGCCATTCATGGGAATGGCTCTGGTTCGGTTATGGTTATTCCGACTGACCTGCCGATGCTGACGGTCGAAGATTTGAACCTGGCAGCCGGGTTTGTCCCGGAGCAAAACGGTATTCTTTTGGTCCCGGACCATCGGATGAGCGGAACGAACGCGCTTTTCTTTTCCAAACCGGACCTGATGCCCACCGCTTTTGGGATTGATTCATTTGCCTTGCATTGCGCGATGGCTGAAGACCGCCAATTGAAGCAGGTAATTTATTTGAATTCGCACATTCAACACGACCTGGATACGCCTGAAGACCTTTCCGTGTTCAGAGAGTGCCTGGATTGAAGATTAATGATTGACTAATCAGAAGAGAGGAAATGACCTATGACAAAACGTGTTGCAATTTACCTGCAGGACGCGCATGACCTGCGCGAAGGCCTCGATATCGTCCGGTATGCTGAAGAGAAAGGCTTTGAAGCGGTTTGGCAGGCCGAAAGCCGCCTCGTCCGCGACGCGATTGTTCCTATGGCTGCTTATGCGGCCGTCACGGAACGGATTAAAGTCGGCTCCGGTGTGATTAATAACTGGACGCGCAACATTGGTCTGCTCGCTTCCACTTTCCTCACCCTGGATGACCTGGCGCCCAATCGGATCATCTGCGGCATTGGCGCCTGGTGGGATCCGCTGGCGCAGAACGTCGGGATTAATCGCACGAAGCCGCTCAAGGCGATGGAAGAGACCGTGACCATTATGCGCAGATTGCTCAATATGGAACGGGTCACCTTTGAGGGCGAATTCGTGAAGGTGCGCGGCATCGAATTGGATGTGGTTCACGGCAGACGCGAACCCCGCCATGTCCCAATTTACATCGGCGCGACTGGCGACAAGATGATGGAAATGGCCGGTAGAATCGCGGACGGCGTGGTGATGAATTACTGCGTGCCGGTGGATTACAACGATGTCGCTATTGAACAGCTAATGGTCGGCCTTAAGAATGCCGGCCGCCGCCTGGAAGATTTTGACCGCCCGCAGTTGGTTGTCTGCTCGGTGGATGAAGATCACGACCGCGCGATTGATACCACGCGCGAACTGCTGTGCCAATACCTGGCTCAGCAGCCGCATATTGCCAAGGCTTCCGGCGTATCGACCGAAGTTGTTCAGAAAATCCAGGCAATTCTGGGGTGGCCGGCGACGCATGAACAGATTCAGAAAGCGAAACACCTGGTTCCGGAAGATTTGATACACCGCATCACCGCCAGCGGGACGCCCGCGGAAGCGAAAGCTAAAGTCCAGGAATATATTGACCACGGCTGCACCTGCCCGATTTTATACGCGGTTGGCGGGAACGCAAAACTGCTGATTGATACCTTCGCGCCGGAGCAAGCGTGAAAAAACAAGCGAGCTCCGACTGCTGCTTCATTTGCGGGCGTCAGAACCCTTTCGGTCTGGGCTTGAGTTTTTACGTGGATGAGAACGGCGACACCGTCGCGAATGTCATTTTAAGGGAGGAATACCAGGGATATCCGGGCATCGCGCACGGCGGAGTGACCGCCGCGGTGCTTGATGAAATTTGCGGACGGGCGTTCTCGGATAATGGCGATCAGTTTATGGTCACCAGCGAGCTGACCGTGCGCTATCGCAAACCTGTGCCTTTGAATACCCCGTTAATTGCCAAGGGTTACAAGGTCGGGAGGAAAGGGCGGGTCGCGTTCGCCCGGGGTGAACTGCTGGACCAGAACGGAGTTGTTCTGGTGGAAGCCAGGGGCACTTACGTGGACATTCCTGATGAAAAACTGCAGGAAATGAATCCGGAAACATTCGGTTGGAGGGTAAGCTCTGATGAATAATGATGAAAACTGCTATAAAAGACCAAAAAGCCTGGAAGAATTAAAGTCGCTATTGAACGAACCGATAAACCTGGAGATCCTTGCTGGCGGGGCTTTTTCACCGCCAAAGCTGGAATCTGCGGCTGTGTTCGTAGATATTCAGGATATCGGCGTGGATCGGGTAGAAAAGATGGGAGACACCCTGCGCGTTGGCGCGGCTGCCAGATTGCAGCAGATTATGGAAGCTGATATCGGTCTGGACGAGCTCCGTGTGCCGCTGACGCTGGAAGCCGCCGCGAATGTGCGCAGCAGTTTGAGCCTGTTGAATTTTTTGCGAAGCACGGATTCACGCTCCCCTTTTCTGGCGGCTTTGATGGCATTCGCGCCTGAGCTGGAAATGACACCTTCTGGAAAGCTTATTCCGCTGGAGCGCTATTTACGGGTTCCCGCGGAAGGCGAAAGGGATTTCCCGCTTTGGATGCGGCTGCATATGCCAGTTGGTTTTGCCTGGGAATACATTGCGCGAACCCCAAAAGACCGTCCGATAATCAGTCTGGCTGTTTCGCGCAAAAAAGACGATGGATTTCGCGTAGTTTGCGGGAGCGACGAGAGCTTTCCGCGGATCGTCGAACAGAAAACCACCGCAGAAACCCTTTTCGCGCTGGTGCGACAGGCTTTTGAAGCCAGCGGCGATGCCTGGGCTTCTGCCGAATACCGGCAGGAAATGAGCCGGGTTCTGCTTTCACGCTGTTTGCAGCGGCTTGAGGTAAATGCTCTTAGGAAGGAGGAGAGATGAAATACCACCTCCAGATAAATGGACAATCCCACGCGGTGGAAGCGGCAGCCGATGCGCGTCTGTTGGATGTGCTGCGCCGCTTGGGTTATCTTGGCGTCAAATCCGGGGGTTGCAATCGCGGGGAATGCGGCGCATGCACCGTTCTTATGGACGGAAGGGCTGTCAACAGCTGCATGTTCCTGGCCGTTCAGGCGCAGGGGCACTCGCTTATCACGATTGAGGGGCTTGGCGCGGCGGCGAATCTGGGCTGGAAGCACACCGAAGGGCTCAGCCCTCTGCAGCAGGCGTTTATTGAAAATGGCTCCATCCAATGCGGTTACTGTACTTCGGCAATGATTTTGGCTGCCAAAGCTTTGTTGAAAAAGAATCCGGACCCGAGCGAAGCTGAGGTTCGTGAAGCGCTTTCCGGAATCCTTTGCAGGTGTACGGCTTACGTGAAGCCCGTGGAAGCAGTCTTGCGCGCTGCTGAACTTATGCGCGCGGCGAAGGGAACCGCGGCGCCAGCACCCGCCTATGCCGCGCCGAAACTTGTTCCGGTTGATGATATCCCAAGGACACTTGTCATTGGAAAGTCCGCGGTCAAACTTGACGCCGCCAAACTCGCGCAAGGAAAAGCGGCATTCACCGCCGACTTCGCGCAGCCCGGGACCTTAATCGCGCGCGTCCTGCGCAGCCCGCTTGCGCATGCCCGTATTGTGCGAATTAACACGGAAAAAGCGAAGGCGCTGCCCGGTGTAGCGGCAGTTCTGACCTGGGAAGACCTTCCGCGTGTGGTGTATTCGACTGCTGGTCAGTCGGACCCTATCCCAGGCCCATTGGACAGCTTTTCTCTGGACAACAAAGTGCGTTTTGTTGGCGACCGGGTGGCGTTTGTGGCTGCTGAAAGCGCGGAAATTGCCGACCAGGCGCTTCGCCTGATTGAAGTGGAATACGAAGAGCTGCCAGCTGTGTTGGATTCGCGTGAAGCGATGCAACCAGATGCGGCAATTATTCATGACGAGCCCGAATACGTAAACTTTGCGGATTCTGACCCAACCGAGAACCTTGCCGCGAAGATCCGGATTGATATCGGCGACGTGGAGAAGGGGTTTGCGGAGGCCGACCGGATTTTTGAACGGGAGTATGTGGTTCCGAAGGTGCAGCAAGCGCATATTGAACCGCATGTCGCGCTTTCTTATTGGGACCCGGACGACCGGCTGGTGATAGTAACCAGCACCCAGGTGCCTTTCCATGCCCGCCGCATGCTCGCTCCGCTGCTCAAGCTGCCTGTGAAGCGCATCCGGGTCATTAAACCCCGCATTGGGGGCGGCTTTGGGAACAAGCAAGAAGTGTTGGTGGAAGACATTGCCGCGCATCTGACCATCGCGACCGGAAGACCGGTAATTTACGAAATGTCCCGGGAGGAAGAGTTCATCGCCTCACGGTCGCGGCACCCGATGCGCATCAAAATGCGTACCGGCGTCAAGTTGGACGGAACCATGACCGCCAACGAGATGGTTGTCCTGAGTGACACGGGCGCGTACGGCTGTCATGCCCTGACGGTTACCGGCAATACCGGCCAAAAATCCATGGGTCTGTATGTCGGTGATGGAGAATACCGGAAATCGCCAAACATCCGTTTTTATGCCGACATCGTATACACAAACACCCCGCCGGCTGGCGCGTACCGGGGATACGGCGTTCCTCAGGGTTACTGGCCTTTGGACCGGCATATGGAAACCATAGCCAGAGCCCTGGACTTGGACCCGCTCGCCTTTCGCCTTAAGAACGCGCTGCGCTCGGGTGAATACCAACCCTTCAGCACCTCCTGGAATGAAGGGCGCGAACCGCGACCGGAGATTATCTATTCGGTCGGTCTCGAGGCTTGCGTACGGGAAGGCGCGGAGGCGATCGGCTGGAACGCGAAATCCGGGAATCCGGCCTGGCACGAAATTCCGGGAAAACCGCACCTGCGCAGAGGGATTGGGGCGGCTTTGGTGATGCAAGGCACAGCTATCCCCTATCTGGATATGGGCGCGGCCAGCCTGAAACTTAACGATGATGGATCATTTAACCTGCTGGTTGGCGCGACGGACCTGGGTACCGGGTCTGATACTGTCCTGGCGCAAATGGCAGCCGAAGTTTTGGGCGTGAACGAGGATGATATCATCGTATATTCCTCTGATACCGACTTCACCCCGTTTGATAAGGGCGCCTATGCTTCCTCCACAACCTATATATCCGGCACGGCCGTGATCAAGGCTGCCCAGCAGGCGGCGGAGCAAATTAAAGCCCGGGCGAGCGCGATGTTCGCGGAAGTTGGGGTGCAAGCCGCTCCGGAGAGCATTCGCCTTCAATCCGGCAAAGCGCATGAACCCGGCGGAAGAAGTTTCAGCCTGGAAGAAATCGCGCTCAACAGCCTGCATCACACTGACCAGGAACAAATTATGGCGGTCGCTTCGCACGTCTCGCCCAGCTCGCCTCCGCCCTTCGCGGCGCAATTTGCCACCGTTCTGGTTGATTTACAGACCGGTCAGGTGACCGTTGAGGACCTGGTAATGGCGGTGGACGGTGGGGTGATAGTCAATCCGGCGGCTGCTTCCGGGCAGATTGAAGGCGGCATGGCTCAGGCCTTGGGTTACGGAGTTTGTGAAGAAATGGTCTACGACGCCTCGGGGCGGGCACGCGAAAAAGACCTGGTTGATTATCACATCTTCCGGGCTGATGAAATGCCGGAAATGCAAACGATTTTTATTCAGACTTATGAAAAAACGCATCCGTTTGGAGCCAAAGCGGTCGCTGAAATTCCTTTGGACGGCGTGGCGCCAGCGGTAGGGAACGCGGTGTTGGACGCCTGTGGAGCGGATATCATAGACAACCCAATCACGCCAGAAAAAGTCTGGCGGGCGCGAACATACAAAGTATAGAGGCCCCCGGGATGATGCCACCTTTTAAAAATGCTGTTACCAATCCAGAGCGGGTATATGTCACCGGTCATATCAACCCGGATACGGATTCCATCGCCTCTGCGATTGGTTATGCCTGGCTGCTGAGCGAACGGGACGGAACCGTCGCGGTGCCGGCTCGCGCTGGCGCGCTAAATCGCCAGACTTCTTTCGTGCTCAAGCTGCTAAAACTTGACCCGCCTCATTTGTTGACGGACGCTTCACCGCGCTTTGAATCCGTAATGCGCCGGTTGGACGCGGTAAGCCCGGAAAAATCGCTTTTGGAAGCCTGGACCATCCTGACCAGGACCGGCGGAATCGCGCCCATTGTGAATACCGACGGCACGCCTTACGGGCTGGTGACTGGTAAAAGCATGTTTGAATTCCTGCGGAATCTTGTTGGGCCGCATCCTCAATACCGGGAGATGACCATTGCCCAACTGCTGGATATCCCCTGCCGCGAAGCCGCGCAGACTGATGTCCCCAAGTTCCCGGCTGGGACGCGCATCAAAGACGTCCTGAACCGGCTGCTGCGCCTTGAAGGGGATGAGTATTGGGTCTTGGATGACCACAAACGCTACCTGGGTGTGGTGCGTCAGCGCGATTTGCTCAATCCGCCGCGGATTAAGGTGGTTTTGGTGGATCATAATGAACCGCAGCAGTCGATAGCCTCCCTCGAAGAAGCGGAACTGATTGAAATCCTTGACCACCACAGGTTGGGAAACCAATCTACCCACCAACCCATAAAGTTTACGGTGGATATTGTTGGCAGCACGTCAACCTTGATATCGGAACAGACCGAAGAAGCCGGGCTGAGCGCTCCGCCGGCCATCGCGGGTTTGCTTCTGGCGGGGCTGCTTTCGGACACCCTGATTCTGACCTCACCGACGACAACTGAGCGGGATAGAATCGCGGCAAACCGGCTGGCGCGCTGGGCATTTGTGCCTGGTTCCGCATTGGAAAATGAAACCATCAAATCGTACGGTGAAAAAATCGTCCAGGCGGGCGCGGGCCTTTCGAGGCATGCTCCTGATGAGGTGGTTACAACCGATATGAAGGTGTATGAAACGGCTGGATATAAGTTCGCGATTGCCCAGGCCGAAACCTCGGATATCTACGAAGTTGGCGACTACGTCGCGAATCTGCGGAAGGCATTAACCGACCTGAAAAACAAGCAGGGCCTGGACTTTGCCTGCCTGATGGTAACTGACGTCGTGGAAGGCTCGAGCCGGCTGATATTTGTTGATGCTCCTCCTGCGCTGGATGAACTTCCTTACAGACCTCTGCCGGACGGAACGCTCTTCGCGGAAGGGGTAGTCTCCCGTAAAAAGCAGCTGCTGCCCATCGTACTGACGCTGCTGGAGGTCTGATGGATTTGATTTTGATGAAACTGGCGGAGTATATCACACGCCAGGAGCCAGTCTGCCTGTGTGTTGTGGTTGCCGCGAACGGCGGCGTCCCCAGGCATGCGGGCAGCAAGATGCTGGTTTTCCCGGACGGAAGCAGCCTGGGCACCGTTGGCGGAGGTGGGGTTGAAGCCGCCGCGATAAAAGCGGCATTGGACGCGTTGCAAACTCAAAAACCAGCGCTGATGCAGTATTCATTGAATGCCGGGGATGAAAGCACCCTTGGCATTTGCGGAGGCGAGATGCAGATTTACGTCGAACCTTTTCTGGCTCAACCAAAACTGCTGATTGTTGGCGCCGGGCACGTCGGGAAAGCGGTCGCGCGGCTCGGAAAATTTCTGAATTTCCGGATTCTGGTTTCGGATGACCGCGCCGGGTTGTGTACGACCGCTGAATTCCCCGACGCGGACCAGCTGCTGCCAATACCGATGGAAGAAATTCCACAAATTATTGAGATTGACAGGCACACTTACATTGTGGATGTCAGCCGCGGCAGCGATCTGGACATTCAAGGCCTGCCAGCGCTTCTGGCTGCGAAGCCGGCGTATATCGGAGTGATTGGCTCCCGCCGGCGCTGGGAAACCACCCGAAGAGGTTTGCTGGAAAAAGGCATATCCGAAGAGGAATTGGCACGCATAAAATCGCCGGTTGGTTTGCATATCCACGCCGAAACGCCGGAAGAAATCGCGGTGAGCATCCTCGCAGAAATCATTGCCCTCAGAAACAATCCGTCTACCCGTCAGACGACATAAAGGAGCAGGTATGTGGAAACACTACAACATTGTTGAGACTGTCGAAGAACTCGTTGAGCGGCTGGCAAAGCAGACCGGGGAAACCCGGATAATTGCCGGAGGGACTGACCTGATGGTTGAGATTCGCAACGGGAAATGGACGGGGCTTGACACAGTTTTGGATATATCGCGCCTGAGGGGTTTGGACCGAATTACCCGGGATGGGGAGGGTTGGATTCATATTGGCGCGTTGGTGACGCATAATGATGTTTTGCGCTCCGAAATAATCCGGAAATATGCTTTCCCATTGCTGCAGGCTTGCGCTCAGGTTGCCAGCCCGCAGCTGCGCAACCGCGGGACTGTGGCAGGGAATCTGATTACAGCTTCGCCCGCGAATGACACAATCCCGCCATTAATGGCTTTGGATGCCCGGCTGGTTCTCCGGTCGGTCGGTGGAACCCGGGTCATCCCGCTGCGGGATTTCTATGTGGGTTTGCGGAAAACTGTGCTGCGGGCGGATGAGTTTGTGGCTGAGATTCAGTTCCAGGGGATGGGCGAAGGTCAGATTGGCTGCTTCAGGAAAAACGCCCTGCGCCGCGCGCAAGCTATATCGGTCCTGAATTGCTGCGCGGTGGTGAGCATGGACGCCGGAAAAATCCAGCACGCGGCTATCACGCTTGGCTCGGTGGCTCCGACCGTTATTCATGCCAGCAGCGCGGAAGAATACATGCGCGGGAAACACCTTGATCAACATGTTATCGCGCAAGCTGCGAAATTGGCCGCGGGGGATGCCGCACCTATCAGCGATGTTCGCGCATCAGATAAATATCGCGGCTATATGCTGCAGGTCCTGGTTGGGCAAGCTCTTAGCGCGCTAATGGATGGCAGCGTTTTCGCGTCGGTGCCGGCAAAGATGCCAACCCTGGATAGTAAGCAAGGTTTCGCGGAGCATCCCGCGCAAGGCTGGGATGGACATGTCATCCGCACAACGATAAACGGGCAGGAATACTTAATTCCAGATTACAGCGACGCGACCTTGATGAGCCTCATCCGCGACCGGGTGGGGTTAACCGGCACCAAAACCGGCTGCGAAGAGGGCGAATGCGGCGCTTGCACTGTGCATCTGGACGGGAAAGCCGTGGTTAGCTGCCTCATTCCCGCCGGGCGCGCCCACAACGCGGTAATCACCACGATTGAAGGCATCGCGTCGGGGACTGAATTACACCCGGTCCAACAAGCTTTTATCGACCACGCGGCAGTGCAGTGCGGTTATTGCACGCCCGGCTTTGTGATGTCGGCTGTGAAGCTGTTGGAAGAGATACCGCATCCAGACCGGGAGAGCATCCAACACGGCATTTCCGGGAATCTTTGCCGCTGCACCGGATATTACAAGATCATCCAGGCGATAGAATCCGCCAGCCAGGAGATGGAGGCGTAAATATGGAGCAGAATTCCTCAATTCAGGAAGAACCGAACCGCGAAAACCGCATGCCTGTTTTCCAGACCGTTGGCGCTTCGCTTCCGCGCGTTGACGCGCTGGAAAAAGTCAGTGGAAAAGCGCGTTATCCGGGTGATTTTCAATTCCCGGATCAACTCACCATGAAAGTCCTTTTTGCTCACCGGGCGCACGCGATTGTGCGCGCCATTCACGTGGAAGACGCCTTGGCAGTGCCGGGCGTGGTGATGATATTAACTGCCAAAGACGTCCCGAACAATGAATATGGACTGGGAAAAATGGATCAACCGGTTCTATGCGGTCCGGGTTCAGCCAAGCCATACGGCGACCGTGTGCGCTTTGAAGGGGATCAGGTGGCGCTGGTCATCGCTGAAAATGAACGCGCCGCGGTCCAGGCGCTTAAAGCTATCCGGGTTGAGTACGAGGACCTGCCGGTTGTGACCGACGTGGCAGAGGCTATGCGGGAAGACGCGGTGCGCGTGCACCCGGAGCTGGAGAGCAATATTTTCCAGCATAATATTGTGCGCTTTGGCGATGTGGAAACTGCTTTTTCGCGCTGCGCGGTAATTTGTGAACGGGAATACCACACCCCTGTTCAGGAACATGCCTTCATGCAGCCGGAAGCGGGAGCCGCCTACCTTGATCCGGACGGCGTGATTACCGTCATTGTCGGCGGGCAGTGGACCCATGAAGATCAGGAACAAATCGCTCACGCCCTGAATCTCCCATTGGAGAAGGTGAGGGTTATCTACCCAGCGATTGGCGGAGCGTTTGGCGGGCGGGAAGACATGTCCGTGCAGATTATCCTGGCGCTGGCAGTCCAAAAGCTGCATGAAGCCGGGATTGATCGCCCGGTCCGGATTGTCTGGAGCAGGGAAGAATCAATTATCGGACACCACAAGCGGCATTACTATTACCTGAAAGCGAAATGGGGCGCGGATTCTGACGGAAAAATTCTTGCGGCGCAATGTGAGATGTATGCCGATGGCGGCGCTTATGTCTATACCTCGCCCAAGGTATTGGGGAACAGCACCGTGCTTGCCAGCGGCCCATACGATATTCCCAACGTAAGCACAGACGCTTACGCGGTTTACACTAACAATATTCCCGCGGGAGCTTTCCGCGGTTTCGGCGGTCCGCAGGCGGCATTTATGGCTGAGATGCAGGTGGACGCGCTGGCTGAAGCCTTGAATATGGACCCGGTCGAACTTCGCATGCGCAACCTCTACAAAGAAGGTTCGCTGCAGCCAACGGGGCAAGCCATTCCAAAAGGCGTGACCATCCGCGAAGTGACGCAGGCGTGCGCGTTGGCAGCCGGCTGGCAGGAAGGGCCTGAGGGTTGGCGAAGACCCGCGCTTGTGAACAAACCGGAAACAACCGTGCGGACCGGGCTTGGGTTTGCCTGCGGATATAAAAATATTGGCTTTTCGTTCGGATATCAGGAAAACTGCACGGCGAAAGTCGTCCTGTTTGGTGACGGGAAGGTGGAAAGGGCGCGGCTGTATCACGCGGGCGCTGAAGTTGGACAGGGAGCGCATACCGTGTTCGCGCAGTTCACTGCGGAAGCGCTGGGTATGCCGATTGAAAAGATTGAATTATGCCTCTCGGATACCGCCACCTCCGGGAATTCCGGCAGTGTGTCGGCCTCCCGGATGACCTTTATGGCCGGGAACTCGATTCTCGGAGCCGTCAGAGCGGCCCGGGAACGTTGGGAAGCCGGCGACCGACCCGCGGTGGGGGAGTTTACCTACCTTGCGCCAAAAACAAGCGCGCTGGACAAGAAAGATGGTCATTGCTATCCAAACTTTACCTACGGTTATGTCGCCGAGGCGGTATTAGCTCAGGTGGATACCGTAACCGGTGAGGTCCGCTTGCGAAAAGTGATTTGCGCGGACGATGTTGGAAAGGCAATCAACCCGTCCATGGTGGAGGGGCAGATTGAGGGTGCCGTTGTGCAGGCGGCTGGATATACCCTAATGGAGAATTTTATCGCGCAAAACGGGATTACCCGCACCAAAGAACTCTCAACCTATATGATTCCAACCGCGGTCGATATCCCGGACGAGGTGCAAAGCGTCATTCTGGAAATCCCCGACCCTATCGGACCATACGGCGCGCGCGGAATGGGCGAGATGCCTTACCTGCCATTTGCTCCAGCAGTCATAAGCGCGGTATATCAGGCAACCGGCGTGCTTTTCAATCGTTTCCCGCTTACCGCGGAAGCGGTCTTGCGCGGCTTGGGTAAATTCTAACTGTCGTGGCGGAAGCGTTGACAAAACCTATTGGATTACCCGCGATTGGCGGGCTTATTCTCGCGGCCGGTGAATCGAGCCGTTTTGGCGCTCCCAAACAACTTCAGGCTTGGGGGCGCGGAAACTGCCTGGAAGCCTGCATCCGGACTGCCGAAATTGCCGGACTCAATCCGATTGTGGTTGTGTTAGGCGACCGTTTTGAGGAAATCCAGACGCGTACGCGTTTTGGCAGGGCTTTGATAGCGCGCAACCTGGATTGGGAAAATGGGCAAAGCACCTCTTTGAGAGCAGGAATTGCGGCCTTACCCGAAGCCTGCTTCGGGGCTGTTTTTATGTTAGCCGACCAGCCGCAAATTTCGGTGTCACTCCTCAGCGCTGTTATGGAGTTAGCCTGGCAAAAAGACGCGGTAATCCTTCCGGTCATCAGTGACCGACGGGCGAACCCGGTTTTCTTTCCTAAAAGGGCTTTTTCGCGCCTGATGGAGCTGGAGGGAGACCAGGGCGGGAGGGCGATTTTTGGGGAGTTCCCGGTCGCTCAGCTTCCGTGGCTGGATGAAGATATGGCGTTGGATATCGATACGCGAGAGGATTACGACAGGCTCACCAGAATTTTCTTTTCGAAGCCCTGAAAAAATAAATATTGTATAATCAGGCAGCACCGGAAACCAGCGCCAGGCCTGGCAAATGTCAGGTGACGAGGTCGGGGGTTCCTTTCCGCGAGGAAAGGTTAACCAATTTTCATTGGGAAAATCGAAGGATCGGCGGATGCCCCCCGGATGAACTCTCATCCGATTTCCTGTGTTGGAATAAGCTAATGACGCTCACGCCCGGCGCTTGTGCGTCTCCGATACTGGAAGGAGTGCTATAGATGTGCGGAATTGTGGCTTACATCGGCGAGCAGAATGCCACGCCGATAATTGTCAACGGATTAAAAAAGCTTGAATATCGCGGGTATGATTCTGCCGGCGTGGCAGTGCTGCAGGATAATCGGATTGAGGTGCGGCGGGACGCTGGCAAAATCGCCCGGCTTGAAGCTTTAATCGCGGCGCAGCCTGTGCGGGGAATGGTTGGCATCGGGCACACCCGGTGGGCAACCCACGGCGCGCCGAACCAACAAAATGCCCATCCTCATCTGAGCTCAAACGGCGAGATTGTCATCGTGCACAATGGGATTGTGGAGAATTACCTCAGCTTGCGGGATGAACTGCTGGCTGAAGGCGCGGTGTTCCACTCTGAAACTGATACCGAAACAATTGTATATTTGATTGAACGGTATTACGCGGTCAGTCAGAACCTCTCTAAAGCAGTCCAGCTGACGATGAAACGGGTGAAGGGCGCGCATGGATTGGTGGTTATGTCCTCCAGAGAGCCGGACAGACTGGTGACGGCGCGGCTTGGCAACGCCGGTGGGGTTGCCATCGGCAGAGGCGCTGACGAGATGTTCATCGCCAGTGATTTACCCGCGATTGTTGAGCATACGCGCGAGATTACCTTTTTGGAAAGCGGTCAGATGGCGGTTGTAAGCCGCGCGGGGTTTGAAGTCCTGACGCTTGACGGCGCGAGAATCCAGCCAAAAACCCAACATATCCCATGGGACCCGGTATCAGCGGAAAAAGGCAGCTACCGACACTTTATGCAGAAAGAAATTCATGAGCAGGTGCGTTCACTATCCGATACCATGATTGGGCGCATTGATTTTGATGATTATCGCGTGGTACTGCCGGATTTGAATCTGAGCAGCGCGCGCGCAAAACAAATCCAACGCATTTTTATTACCGCCTGCGGGACGGCGCTGCACGCCGGCATGGTTGGAAAAACGATCATTGAGCATCTGACCCGGATTCCCGTCGAGGTAATGGTGGCTTCGGAATTTCGATATATCGATCCAATCGTTGACGAAAATACGGTAGTATTGGCGATCAGCCAATCCGGGGAGACAGCCGACACGCTGGCAGCTATGGAAGAGGGGCGAAGAAAAGGCGCAGCGCTCTGGAGTATCGTGAATGCCATCGGCTCACAAGCCATGCGCAGCGCCGATGGCACGATCGCCATGCAGGTAGGCCCGGAAATTGGGGTGGCATCCACGAAAGCGTTCACCGCGCCAATCGTGGATTTGTATATGTTGGCGGTCTACCTTGCCGATTTGCGGGGCAGCATCACCGCGGAGAAACGCATTGACCTGATCCGGGATTTGCTTAAAGTGCCGACACTGGCCAGTAAAACCCTCGAACACGAAGGTGAGGTAGAACGAGCCGCGGCGAGATATAAAGGCATTCGCAGCATGTTGTATTTGGGGCGGGGAATCAACATGCCGATTGCCTACGAAGGCGCTTTAAAATTAAAGGAGATTTCGTATATCCACGCGGAGGGCTACCCGGCTGGTGAAATGAAGCATGGACCGATTGCTTTGGTGGATAAGGACCTGCCGGTTTTGGTAATCGCGCCGAAGGACGCCTGGTACGAAAAGATGATCAGCCAGATTGAACAAGCCAAGGCCCGCGGCGGTCAGGTAATAGCGGTTGCTACAGCCGGCGACACGCTCATTCCCGACCTGGTGGATGAGGTCTTGTGGGTGCCCGAAGCGCCCTGGCTGATAAGCCCGATTCTTACGACGATTCCTCTGCAGTTGTTCGCTTACCACATCGCCACGCAGCTCGGGTTGGATGTGGATCAGCCGCGCAACCTGGCAAAATCGGTTACTGTTGAGTAAGGTCTTACGCATAATTTATTTTGCGGAAATTTGAAGTAAACTATTGAAAAAACAGGAGAACACTTTGATTACCAAAGAACAAGTTTTAAGTGCTTTATCTGTCGTTATTGACCCCGACTTGCAGAAGGATCTTGTCAGCCTGGGAATGATTGAAGACGTAAAAATTGAGGGCTCAAAAGTGAGCTTCACGCTGGTCTTAACCACGCCGGCTTGCCCGCTGCGCGCTCAATTGGAACGGGATGCCCGCCGGGCTGTTCAGGTGATGACGGGCGCGCAAGAAGTGGAAATTCACACAACTTCCAGGGTGCATAACCCAAAGAAAGTGGATATTTCTGGCAACGAATTCAAGCACGTTATCGCGATTGGTTCGGGCAAAGGCGGCGTTGGCAAGAGTACCGTAGCGGCTAACATCGCCATCGGATTGGCACAAGACGGAGCCTCAGTCGGCTTGTTGGATGCCGATATTTACGGACCGAACATTCCCCGGATGCTCGGTATTACTGGAACGCCTCAGGCTGAGGATGGAGCCAAAGTGAAACCATTGGTTGCTCACGGCGTGCAGGTCGTTTCCATCGGCTTTTTTGTCGCGGAAGGTCAACCCCTGATTTGGCGCGGACCCATGCTTCACTCGGCGGTTCAGCAGTTTCTGACGGATTTTGATTGGGGCAGCCTGGACTATCTTATCGTGGACCTTCCACCTGGAACAGGGGATGTCCAGCTCTCGCTTTCGCAAACGCTGCCGATTAGCGGGGCGGTTGTCGTCACCACGCCGCAGGCAGTCTCGACAGATGACGCCTTCCGCGCGATTTCGATGTTCGACAAGCTCGAAATTCCGATGCTTGGAATCGTTGAAAATATGGCTTATTTGCGGCTCCCGGACGGAAGTCAGATGCCTGTTTTTGGCGCGGGCGGAGGTCAGCGTCTGGAAGACCTGACAGGCGTCCCGCTGTTGGGCAGCATTCCGCTCGAACCGGAAGTGGGAATTGACGGCGACCGCGGTACCCCGGCTGTTCTTGCCAGCCCTGATAACCCGGCTTCTGAAGCAATCAGGGCCATCGCGAGGAATTTGGCTGCGCAGAGCAGCAAACAAGCTCACGAGGCGGAATAACTCGACAGCACTCATGACTGAACAGAGCATTATTGGCGTTCAATTATCTTCTGTCGGAAAGATTTATCACTTTTCGGTCCCGGAAGGCATCCACATCAAACAGGAGGACTGGGTGTTAGTCAACACCGCGCGCGGCAGGCAGCTTGGGAAAGTGCTCGTAACCTCAGTTGAACATCCCCACAACGCGGATGAGATTCAGCCAATAGAAAGAATCGCGACCGAACAAGATTTGGAAGTTAAAGAAAAGAACGCCGAAAAAGAGAAGGCTGCGCTTGAAAAGGCGCGGGAATACCTGAAAGGTCCGCGCTTTGAAGCCGTAAAAGCATTTGCCGCAGAATACTCCTTTGACGGCAATCGGCTGACTTTTTATCTGAACTACGAACCTGATGCTGGCTTTGACCTGCGCGCTTTCTTGCGGGATATCTCGCGTTCGTTCCGGGATGTGCGCCTGGAGGTAAGGCAGGTCGGGCCGCGGGATATGGCTAAGGCGCTCTCTGGCCTTGGCGCTTGTGGAATTGAGAAGCGCTGCTGTTCCAGATTTCTGACAGAATTCAGCTCCATATCCATCAAGATGGCAAAGTCGCAGGATATTTCGCTTACCCCGGAAGAAATTACCGGGATGTGCGGACGACTGCGCTGCTGCCTGAATTATGAATATGAGACTTACGAAGAGGCACGCAAAAACTTACCCAAACGCAAGAAAATGGTACAGACACCCATGGGTGAGGGTAAGGTTATCCAGGTGCTTCCGCTGAGTGATTCGGTTATTGTTGAACTTCCCGAAGGTGGACCCCGGCAATTTACCTTGGAGGAATTGCAGACCGGGAAATTAGCAGAGAAAACAAGCGCCCCTGTTGAGAGCCCGCCCATGCCTGAGGAAATCAAAGGCGAAGTGGAAATGCTTTCTTACGGGGTTAAGCCGGCCCCAGGAAGCGGCAGTAAAACCCGCCGCGATTACGGCAGCAGGCGTGGGAAACCAGACCGCAGCGCAGAACAACGCGGTAATCAAGCGGGAAACCGAGCGGATACGCCGCGCCCCGCCAAGCCGCCCCAGCAGCAGACGCGTCCACAGCAGCCAAAAGAACCCCCCGCTACTGGCAAACCGCCCGAATCTGGGGTGTCTAACCTCCCACACCGCAAGAAACGCCGGAGATAAGCATGGAACAGGCTGATAATTGGGCAGCCGGCACCACAATTCTTGTGGTGTTGGCGCATCCTGATGACCCGGAGTTCTTCCTCGGCGGTACCATCGCGCGGTGGACCTCGGCGGGTTACATGGTGAAATACGGATTGCTGACCAAAGGGGAACGCGGAATCAGCCCTGAATTCCCCGACAGCCAGGAACTGGCGCGTGTTCGGAAGGTTGAGCAGACCGAAGCCGCGCGCGTATTGGGAGTTCACGAGCTTTGCTTCTTGGATTATCCAGATGGTTACCTCGTCCCTAACCTGGACATCAGACGCGAAGTCACACGATTAATTCGAAAAGCGAAGCCGGACATTGTCGTATCTTGCGACCCCCAAAACTACTTTGTCCACGAGACATACCTGAACCATCCGGACCACCGGGCGGCGGGTCAGCTTGTCGTGGACGCCGTATTTCCGGCGGTCAGCAACCCGAGCTTTTTTCCTGAATTGACGGAAGAAGGCTATCCTGCAGTAAAAGTATCAGAGCTTTGGCTCAGTTTGCCCGCGCAGGCGAATGTGGTGCTAGACGTCAGCGAGTATTGGCAGCAGCGGGCCCAGGCTTTGCTTCAACACAAAAGCCAGATTGGAGACCCAGGGCGCTTCCTCGCTCATCTGGAAGAGCGCCGCCTGGATAACAGCGAACCTGATGACCGATATGTTGAACGCTTCCGCAGAATCATCTTCAGGAAATAAACATGGATTTCCTGGCTGAGGCTAATAAACTCCTTCCTGAAATGATTGCCTTGCGGCGAAAGCTGCATCAGCACCCCGAATTGGCGTTTGCTGAATACCAAACTGCTAACCTGGCGGCCGAAATGCTGAACACCTGCGGTTATGAGATTGTAGAAGGAATTGGCGGCACGGGGGTTGTTGGTTATTTAGATGGAGCCAAAGCCAACCCGCTGATTATGCTTCGGTTCGATATGGACGCCCTGCCTATCCAGGAGGCAACCAGAGCAAAATACGCCTCCCGAAACCCCGGGGTAATGCACGCCTGCGGGCATGACGCGCACACCGCCATCGGAATTTACACGGCGCGTCTGCTGGCAAGCTGCCGCGATGAAATTAATGCTTCGTTTTTGCTGGTTTTCCAACCAGCCGAAGAAATCGGGCAGGGCGCAGTCGCGATGTTGAGAGACCGTCTGTTTGAGCGCTGGAAACCAGATTACGCCTTGGGCGTGCACGTCTGGAACGAGCTGCCCAGCGGCAGCTTTGTGATCAGGACGGGCGAACTGATGGCAGGCAGCGGCATGTTCGAACTTACAATTACCGGCAAGGGCGGGCACGCGGCGCTGCCGCACCTGGCAATTGACCCGATCGCGGCCGCAGCCCGGGTTGTTTGCGCGCTGCAATCCATTCCGGCGCAAATGATAGACCCGCTGGAACCCGCGGTGCTGGGGGTAACCACCTTTCATGCCGGCAGCGTCAGCAATGTTATCCCGGAACAAGCTGTTTTACAGGGAACCATTCGATTTTTCAGCCCGCACATGTGGGAGTTACTGACCGGGCGGCTTGCTCGGGTTCTCCATGAGACCGCCAGCGCGGCTGGGTGTGAGGCAGCAATCAAACTGATCGAAAGCACACCGCCGCTGGTGAATGATGGTTTCGTCGCGGAGGCCGCGCGGCGCGCTTTGCTTAGGCTATTTCCCGACGCGAATTTGCTGAGTGGTTATCGCACCATGGGCTCTGAAGACATGGCGTATTTCCTTGAACAAGTGCCGGGAGCCTTTATCCTGGTCGGATCTGGCGGCACAGCCGAGCACCCGGGTTACCCGCACCATCACCCGCGTTTTGATATTGACGAGAATGTGCTCGCCAGCGCCAGCGCGCTGCTTATGCAAACCGTTTCTGAATTGACATTGCATGAGATGCCGGAAAAGGATAGTTGATGCGCCTGTACGGCATCTGTGGAGACAGCGGACAAGGGAAAACGCGCCTGGTGTGCCGCATTTTAGCCGAAGCCCAGCGGCTGGGATGGCGCTGCAGGGGGGTATTTAGCCCGGCTGTTTTTGAAGATGGCCTGAAAATCGCGATTGAAGTGAGACTGCTCCCGGGAATGCAAACCAGGGTTTTGGCGCGGCTTGCCACCGCGGAAGACATCCAGGTATTTGGTAAATGGAAACTTAACCTTGAGAGCATTGCCTGGGCTCGCGCGCACCTGTTGGATTTGCGGCCGGCGGATCTGTGGATTATTGATGAGATTGGACCCCTGGAAATCGTCAAAGGACAGGGTTGGGCTGATATTTTGCCATTAATCCCCGGGCTTCCCGCGAAAAAGGCGCTTGTAACTTTTCGGAAAACTTTGCTGCCATGGTTCCAGGCGCGCTATCCTGAAATTCACATCACTCGCGCGGGTGATGCTGAAGCTGAAAACCTCTTGATTGAGTCCCTTTTTCGTAACGATTAGCGCGTAATTTTGTGAGGAATAGGCGTACAGGCCTGCTTTAGCCGCCGGCTTCAAGGGATTGTATAATTCTGACTGTGGAACAGGAAAACGAAGGAGCACCAATTAAGACCCACCTGGAGGAACTGCGCAGCGCTCTGTTGAAGGCTCTGCTTGGTTTGGGCGCGGCAATAGTTATCAGCATTTTCTTTACGCCCCGGCTGATTGACTTTCTTGCGCAGCCTGTTGGGGGGCTGGATAAGCTGCAGGCGATCGAAGTGACCGAGACAATCTCAGTCTACATGCGCGTCGCACTTCTGGCAGGCGGCATTCTGGCATCCCCCTGGATTTTTTACCAGTTTTTCAGCTTCCTCGCCAAAGGATTGAAGCCTAAGGAGCGCAGCAACATCCTCATCGCGGTTCCCTTCGCCGTGCTTTTTTTTGCCGCGGGCGCTGTTTTCGCGTTTCTGGTGATGCTCCCATCGGCACTCAATTTTTTCACTCAGTTGATGGGCGTGCAGACGTTTTTACGGATAAAGTCGTATTTTGCGTTCGTCACAAACCTTATCTTTTGGATCGGGATGAGCTTTGAACTCCCATTGTTGATATTCGTGTTGGCGGATGTGGGTGTGGTAAACGCCGGCACGCTCCTCAAAGGCTGGCGGGTGGCGGTCATTGTGATTGCTGTGCTTGCCGCAGTGATCACCCCAACCGCAGACCCGGTTAACATGGGGATTTTTATGGTGCCTCTTTTTGGGTTATATTTACTGAGTATTGGTTTAGCCGCGTTAGCTGGAAAAAAGCGAAAAAAGGCTGAACAGGAATAGGAGAAAAAACGTGTTCGGTTCAATTGGATTAGCAGAAATACTCTTGATTTTGCTCGTGGTTATTCTGATTTTTGGTGTTGGCCGCATTTCAAAAATCGGCGGTGAGTTGGGCGCGGGCATCCGGGCATTTAAAGAAGGATTGTCCGGAGAAAAAAGCGGCGAGAAAAAAGACGACACAAACGATAATTCCAAGCCAGACCAGACTGAATAGCTCCCGGGCTTGATGGGACGATGATATGGAGTTTTTTAACCTTGGATGGCCTGAGGTTTTGCTAATACTTATATTGGCTTTTGTCATCCTTGGGCCAGATAAAATTACACAAACCGGACGGGACCTTGGAGTTTGGCTGCGAAAACTTAACAAATCAGAGACCTTCAGGGATGTTATGCATACGACTGAACAAATCCGAAAGTTTCCGCAAAAAATTATGGACGAAGCGCGGCTCGACCCGCTTCTTTCAGAGCGCTCTATCTACCCTGAGGTCCAAAAGGATTTTGGCGAACGGACAGATGCGCCTGAAAAACCGCACGAAAACAGCGGCGACCTTCCCTAAGAAATCAATCCCGCGAAGCCATCCATTTTTGAGCCGCGCCTAACGCGTTCGTCAGTGCTGTCTCGGGGTCTGTTGGGATTGGTTCTTTTTGCTTCCCGAAGATTAGCTCTAACACCGCGAGCGTCTGAGACGGGCTGAAATACTGCCAGATTTCGAGCAAGTGAGCGGGATGCTGCAGGAATTCCGAAAGGCGCCTGTTGAACATCCATTTGACCGCGGTGGGAAGCCGGGCCGCCTGCAGGAAGGCCTCCACGCGTTCTTCCAGGCTGGCAGAACGTCGGGTTGGGTTAGTGCCCACCAGCTGGATGTGAATTTCCTGGTTGGTGGGCAGTTCGGGCAGGCGCAGTGTCAGACGGCGGGTCTGTGAGGAGTATTCTGATTGAAAGTCAGGAGCGTGATTTCCATGACGCGCAATCAGGGCTTTCGGTTCTGAGATATTTTCAAATTCAATTGTCCAGGCGCGGACAGCTGGCATCTCAGCGAAACTGCCAGCCGCCAGGCTTATGCTGAGATTGATGGTGTTTGGCTGGCTGTCCTGCCGGATGGTCGTTGTCGTATACGCGCCCTGCAGATAAGCCTGCGTTTCGCCGTCGTCTTCGTAAAGGGTGAACTCAGAATCAGCCCCCGGGAAAACCTTCAAGTGCATTGTTTTTGGCAGACCAACCCCGTTCGCGGGTTCATCGCCGTTCAAAGGAATTATCGCGCCAGCCTTGGCAAAAACCGGAATGTCTTTTTTGGTTCCGTAAAGGGCATGCCAAAAGCCGCCTTCATAGTATTCGCCGGAGAAAAAGTCGTACCAATCCCCATCCGGCAGCCAAACCACCTGCCGCGCGAGGCGGGTTTCGGGGTTTGTTCGCCGGGTAAAAGGTGCAGCCAGGAGCTGCCGGCAAAACAGGTATTCCTGCGGGCAGCGGTAAGCTGCGGATTCTTGTGGGGAGTGGTAGTAAACTGGCAGGATCAACGGCTCTCCCTCTTGCGCGCAGCGGTAGTTCGCGGCGTATAGCAGGGGGACCAAGGCGTGGCGCAGCTGCATCGCGTCCCGGATAGTCTCGCAGGTATCCGACCCAAATGCCCATGGACGACGGTCAATATAGGGATTATTGGTAGAATGGATGCGTAAAATCGGGCTGAAAACGCCGTATTGTACCCATCGCAAGAACAGTTCCGCCTCTTCTATTCCATCGCAGTGCCCGCCGATATCATGGCTCCACCAGCCGTAAGCCACGTTCGAGGCAGTCGCGGTGAATTCCGGTTGAAATTGGAGCGTATCCCAGGAGACAACAGTATCACCGGAGAAACCAATTGGATAGCGGTGCCCGCCCAATCCGGGCCAGCGAGAGAAAATAAACGGGCGTTTTTCGGGGTTTCTGCCAAGATCGTAGTAATGAAGTTCATTCAACGCGTACAGTGGATCCAAGCCCTCTTTTTTGCTCAGAGTGCCCTGCTGCCAATCAATCCACCAGAAATCAACGCCCTGCCGCTCGTATGGATGGTGCAGGATTTCCAGATAAGCGCGCTTGAAGAGGTCGGAGGTAATATCGAAGGCTACAGGCTGCCTGGATGCCGGATCAATGCCGACCGCCTGAGCCATGTCTGAATATTGATCCTCATGGGGATGCACGCCTTCAGCAGGGTGAAGATTCAGCGCGGTTTTGAGGTTGTGTTCATGTAAGAAGTCAAGAAAAGCCTCGGGCTGCGGAAAGAGTTTTTTATTCCAGGTATAGCCAGTCCAGCCGGTTGATTTGTTGCCCGTCCTGGTGATATGCCAGTCCATATCCACAATGCAGATGGACAAAGGGATTTCGCGCTGCTGGAACTCAAGCATGAGCCGGGTCAGCTCGTCCTGGGAATAAGCCCAATACCGGCTCCACCAATTGCCCAAAGCCCAGCGGGGGATGAGCCCGGGTTTGCCGGCGATTTGCTGGAATTCGCGGATGGCGGCTAAGTAGTCTTGCGCGTAGCCAAAAAAGTAGATGTCCCGGTAAGCCTCTTCTCTGTTTCTGGCACAAAGCCCTTCGGCTTCATCAATTACAAGGCTGTTTGTGTCGTCCACCACGCTCCAACCGGAACGGGAGACCAGACCCGGGTTTAAGGGAATCCTGCCGTTGGCGCGGTCGAGCGTGCGCGCAGTTCCTCCCAGGTTGGAGAAGTCGGGGTCTCCATAATGCCAGGTTATTCCGCTTTGCTTCAACGAAATTTGCAGATAGCGGTAGTTCAGCTCTTCGCCCACCTTGTACCGGATGTTCACGTGTTCTGTATCTATGAATAACCAATCGTCCACTTGGCGGACAGAAAACGGAGGGCTATCCTGGAAGCGGTTCCAAAATACCTGACTTGGACGGTTTTCAAAATTACCAGAGGGCGCATATTCAATCCGTATCAATCGGCTGGTGAGGAGCGAGAAACGCAGGCTGCCGGATAGGACCACGGAGGCTGGGTTTACAATCGGGCTGAAAAAGGGTTTTGCGGGAGAGAACATGACGCCTCACAGGAAAAGATTTGTTTTGACTCAATTTTACCGGAAAGATGACGCAGGGTGGAAATGAGAAGTGATTACTGCGCTGCATTGCTCCTCGCTGGCTGCCCCACAGTTCATAAAAGTGATCAAATCGCACGCGAAGATCTGTTTAAGGGTGAGCTTTCCTTTTAACAAAATCGCTGATTTATTTATACAAATACCGCGAATACCAGGGGCTTTACCGGCGGGATGCGGTGTTGGTTGGGAGGAGCTGTCCCTGTTGTCCCTTTGATGGCAAGGGGGCGCGGTTGATGTTGATACGAAGGCTCCCCGCCGATAAATTGAACGAACCTATCTTCGGCGCGGCTCCTCGTGTATAAAATGGCAGGCATATCCTGTAAGATGGCAGGTAAGGCCCATTCGGAGCCAAAACCGATTATTTATTTGTCAGAGCAAGGCCGCGGAAGGAAATAAAAAAAGAGGTCACCTATGGAAAGGATGACCTCTTCGGTGCGGGAGCGACGGGATTTGAACCCGCGATCTTGGCCTTGACAGGGCCACATGTTCGACCACTACACCACGCCCCCAAAGCGAAAGCTAGTTTATCACGGCATATGGCATAAGTCAAGCAGAAGCGCTTGAAATAATGCGCATTTTGCAAAAGCAACTAAGAATTTATACCCGATAAACCAGCGGCTTTTTTATCTTCCTGGCCGCGCGGTGCTTACAACTCTGGGGCTTCGGGGGCATCGGCTGCCGGAACTTCAACGGTCTTTTTTACTTTCTTGACGGTTTCAGTCACTTTTTCGGCCGCCTCAGCACCCACTTCCTGCGCCTTTGCGAGGGCTTCTTTGTATGCTTCTTCCGCTTTCTTTTTGGTTTCCTCGAACGTGGCGCTGCCCTTTTCTGAAAGCTCAATCGTTTTGTCTTTGATGAGTTGGCGGGTTTCTTCGCCGGTTTGCGGAGCCATCAGAAGAGAGGCGATTGCGCCGGAAAGCGCGCCGACTACAAACCCCATTACGAAGGATCCGAAATTGTTTGATTCTGACATGGTATTCTCCTGTTTCAATTGTTATTGGTTATTTACGCAACTTTAATAGCTCAAGTACTCTGTTCAAGCTTGCCAGGCTTTGGTTCAGCTTGATGACTGGTTCAGACACGTTATTGCTGAGGAACTTAACAGTCCCTTTTAGCGTGTTTACGGTGTCCGTGGTGGAATTAAGGATGGGTTTGACTTCGTTTTGGAGGAGATTGGTGAGAGCTGCCACCTGAACAATCAGGATGATCAGGGCTGTGCCAATCGCGAACATCTCCAAAGCGAGCAAAATAATAAATATATCGCGAACTTTGGTCGTTATTTCCGAGCTTTGCCCGGCGAGCACGACGATTCCGGCTGTGACAGCCAGGATAACCAGCACAACCCCCACAATAATCCATACGCTGTTTTTGTCCGCGGGTTTTTTATCTGCGGTGATAGGGTCAGAGTCCTGCTTCACGACTATTTCGCTCATATGTATCCTTCCTCTTTGATTATATAACAAGCCGCGTAAAAATAACCTGGAAAGTAAAAGCTTTGATTAATTATCGTCTTCGATTGTGATTTCGCGGCTGTTCAGGTCCAGGTTTCCGTTTAAGGCGGTAATGTGGATATCGGAAAAGAGCTGCGGCTGTTCGGTCGATACCAGTTCCTGTTTGGTAAGCTCCAGGATTGCCAGGAAAACGATGATCATGTTGAGGCGCGTGCGCTCACTTCCGAGCAATTCCTGAAAAGAAGTGGTAGGCAGGACGCGCAGCCGGGTAATGATTTCTTCCAGTTTGCGTTTGAGGGTAAGTTTGGGAATACTGATTACACCCTCAGGCTCCAATACGGATACGTTTTTCAGAAGGGCTTCGAGCGCGGCAGCCAAATCGGTTAGCGTGACGTCCGATAAATCGATTTGCGCGGTAACGTTGAACACCCGTGGAATATGCAGGTAACCGCGCAAATTGGAATCCACGCGCTGCCCAAGCCAACCCGCGGCTTTTTTTACCTGATTATAAATTTGGAGTTGGTGCGCGAGCTGCTCACCCGGGTCTTCTTCGTCTTCTTCACGGGCTGGCGGCCTTGGCAAAAGCGCCTCGGATTTTATCTGAACCAATTTCGCCGCAATCACCAGAAACTCTGAGATATAGTCTGGTTCCGATTCGCGATGCGCTTCAATGTAGGCAAGGAATTGATCGGTCACCTGCGCCAAAGCCAGCTTGGTAATGTCCAACTCGGCTTTCTGGATCAGGTCCAAAAGCAGGTCAAGCGGGCCGGAATAAAGCTCGGTTTCCACTTCGTATTGCGTTGTTTGGGTAAGCCAACTTCTTGCCATACGGCAATTATAGCTGAAGCCGAAATGGTATTGATGAAAACCCTGATTTAAGCGATACTATTTGGGTGAGCATATTTGTTTGCACTTCCTGCGGTCTGCCTTATCCCGAGAGCGGGCTTCCCCATCAATGCCCGGGCTGCGGCGGCGTCTTCGGAATTGAGCGGCTTGAATTCCTGGTAAACGCGGGGGTACAAAACCCGCTGCCTGGCATGTGGCGCTACCGGCCAGCTTTTGGGCTGCCCGGGAACGCGAATATGGTTTACTTGGGCGAAGGGGGCACACCCTTGGTCGGGCGCGAGGTGGCGCGAAAGCGGGTGTTTTTGAAGCTGGAAAACCTAAATCCGACCGGGTCTTTCAAAGACCGAGGAAGCGCGCTGCTTGTCAGCTTTTTGCTTTCAAGGGGAGTTACTGAAGTGGTTGAAGATTCATCCGGAAACGCCGGCGCATCCCTGGCAGCTTATGCCGCCGCTGTGGGAATAAAAAGCCACATATTCGTGCCTTCTTTCGCGTCGGGGCCAAAACTGCAGCAGATGCAAGCGTACGGGGCGCGTGTCGTTCGGGTTCCCGGAGCCCGTGAGGCTGCCCATCAGGCGGCGCTCAGTTTTGCCAGCGAGCGGGGCCTGCCGTATGCCAGCCACGCCCTGCTCCCGATGGGAATACCTGGAATTGGGACAACCGCCTTTGAATTAATTGAGCAGTTGGGGCAGATGCCGGGATCAATAGTCGCGCCAATCGGGCACGGCAGTCTTTTTCTCGGCTTAATCTTAGCCGCCCGGGCAATTCGTGCGCAGCAGCCCGGAGCTAGCCTGCCAATGATGGTTGGCGCACAGCCGGCTAACTGCGCGCCGTTAGTCGCGAGCTGGGAAAAACGGGAGTTCGGAGGCTGCCAGGGCTCTTCGCTCGCGGAGGGGACGCAAATTGAAACGCCGGTTCGCGCCAGGCAAATACTGAGACTGCTCGACCCAACCAGAGACTCTCTGGTGGCGATAACCGAAGACGAGTTGCTTTCTGCCTGGCAGGCCCTGGCAAAAATGGGATTTTATGTGGAACCGACTTCCGCGCTGGTATGGGCAGCGTGCTATAAGTTGATTGATGATTTGCCTGAACCGGTTGTTTTGGTTTTTTCTGGTTCTGGGTTAAAATTCAGTCAACAATCCATTAAGTGAACTGTTGGATCGTTTGCCATCAAAGGCTTGATGGTGGACGATCAGGCAGTTCGGAACAGGAATAGAATGCTTGATTCTCACAATTCCGCGAAATTCTATAGTGCCCTGCCCAGGCAATTTAATGATAATTTCCTCCTGACCCGGGCGCTCACGCACCGTTCGTATTTGAATGAGAACCGGTCTGTGATTGAGGATAATGAAAGGCTTGAATTCCTCGGAGACGCAATCCTCGGATATGTGGTCGCGGAATGGTTGTATAACCACTTCCCTGAGAAGAACGAAGGCGTTCTTACCAAGCTGCGTTCGTCTTTGGTGCATACGCAGCAATTAGCCGGCTTTGCCAGGAGCATTAATCTGGGCTGTGTTCTTCTGCTTGGGCGCGGCGAAGACCAGGCAGGCGGGCGGGACCGGAACGCGATTTTGTGCGACGCATTTGAAGCTTTGATTGCCGCGATTTACCTGAATACGGACATCCAGACGGTTAAGGAGTTCATCTATCCTTTCCTGGAAAACGAAATTCATTCCATCCTGGCGAATCACTCCGAAGAAGATGTGAAAAGCCGGCTGCAAGAGTGGGCGCAAGCGCAGGGATTTTCCTCCCCCATCTATGTGCTTACAGGTGAGTTTGGACCGGACCATGAAAAAGTGTTCACAGTTAAAGTGTTGATTGACGACAAAGAAATTGCTGAAGGTAGTGGGGGAAGTAAACAACTTGCGGAAAAATCTGCCGCTGCGGCGGCAATCTTGAAAATTGGAATAAAGGAAGAATGAATCAGGTAAAACTTGCCTCGTTAGAAATGCATGGGTATAAAACTTTTGCCCGGCAAACGCGTCTCGAATTCCCCGCCAGTACCACGGCGATTGTTGGACCGAACGGCTCGGGAAAATCCAATGTCGCAGACGCGATCCGTTGGGTTTTAGGGGAACAGTCTTACTCCCTGCTGAGAGCCAAAAAGACTGAGGACATGATTTATATCGGGTCGGACCAACGCGCGCGGGCGGGTATGGCTTCCGTCTCCATCACGTTCAATAACGAGACGAATTGGCTGCCAATTGATTACAATGAGGTAACGCTCACCCGCCGGGCTTACCGTGATGGGACAAACGAATACCTTCTGAACAATCAGCGCGTGCGGTTGAAGGACTTTCATGAGCTGCTGGCAAAGACGGGCTTAAGCGACCGAACTTATACGATTATTGGACAGGGGCTGGTGGACCTGGCTCTGTCCATCAAGCCGGATGAACGCAGCAAACTGTTTGAAGAAGCTGCCGGGATTGGATTGTACCGTTCGCGGAAAGAAGAGGCACTGAGACGCCTGGAAAGCACCCAAAGAAACCTTGAGCGTGTTTCGGATATTATGGACGAAATCCGACCGCGCTTGCGCAGCCTGGAAAGACAAGCCGCGCGTGTGAGCGAATATAAAGTCGTTCAGGAAAGCCTACAGGAAAAACTGCGTGTCTGGTATGGATACCACTGGTTTAAAGCGCAGGAAGATATCAGCCAGTTGAAGGCTGAGTTGGAACGAGTGGAAGGCGCCTCCTCAAATGCGCTTAGCTTGCTTAAACAAAATCAATCTATTCTGGCGGCCCATAAAGAGAACATTTCCGCGCAGAGGACGCTAGTAAACGAACTGCATCAACAGCTTGGGGGTTTACACGACGCAATTCAGTCAGCGAATAAGGATGCGGCGGTTAACGACGAGAGAGAACAGGCTCTATTAAGAGCCCAAGCGCAGATAGGCGACGACCTGTTAAAACTTGAGGACACGATTGAATCCGCTGAAAAAACTCTGGATGCCCTGAAGAACGATCTCGAGACTGAATCCCAATCCCTTTCGCAACTTATTGAAAGACAATCTCAAATTGGGCTTGAATTGACGCAGGAAAGAAACAAAAAGAAAGAAACTGAAAACCAACGGACAGCCTTGCAAACACGTCTCCTGAATTTTGATAAGGAACTGCTGGTTTTGGAGAGCAGAAAGAGGGAAACTGAAGCCCGGCTTGAATCCCTTCAGCGAAGCCTGCTCAGCAATCGCGGCGCGCTCGAGAACCTGGTTGTTGAGGAGAAAGCCGCGACATCCGCGCAGAAGAGCTTGGAAGCCCGTTTAAGCACCCACGAGGAACAAGTCCGCGAGTTGGAAAATCAGCGTAGAGTCAATCTGGAAACACAGGCAGCGCTGAAGAAAGAGACGGAGGAATACTCCGCTCAGATAAACCGGCTGAACCTGGAAAAAAATAAACTGACGAGTCAACTACAGCTGTTAATTCAGGCTCAGGAAAGTCTGGCGGGATATTCCGACGGTGCGAAGGCGTTGATGAAAAACGCGCGCGTCCGACAATACGGTAAAACCATTACAGACCTGGCAACAAAACTAGACGTTCCCGAAAAATACGAGAAAGCGCTTACGGCGGCATTAGGCGAGTCCATTGACCTTTTGGTGCTGCCTGAAGACCGCCTGGAACTTGGTTTGTTAACACAAATCGCGGCTGAGGTGACAGAAAAAGTCGCCCTTATTGGTCTTAAGGGTATCACCCAGGCGAAAGAGCCTGATGCGCCAAGCGGAGAGGGAATAATTGGCAGAGCCGCCGAACTTGTGCGCAGCCCGGAAGCTATGTCGGCTTTGGTACAGCGCTTGCTGAGCCAGTATCTTGTGGTTGATACACTGGAGCGCGTATTCAGTTTGCCGGAACAGATACGAGAACGCTATAACATCGTGACCTTGCATGGTGAGGTTTTGCTGCGCAGTGGGGTTTTTGTCCTCGGGAAGCAAAAGACCACCAGCAAGGTGGCGTATGTGCGCACACGCAATGAGTTGGAACAAAACCTGAAGGAATTGGACACGAAGCTCAGCCAAGCGATTGAAAAAGAGAAAGAGGCCCGACAGAAACTGATTGGCGCGGACGCTGAAATCGCTACCAATCAGAACCAGCAACGCGCGAAAGAAAAGCAAATCAGCGATATGCGTCGTGAGTTGAACAGCGCGCTGGTAAACTTGGACAAAGCTATCAACCGCCGAAAATGGACCCAGAATCAAACCAATGAAAACGAACAGGAAATCGCGCGCCTGCAAGCAGAGCATATCAGATTGGGCGAAAAAACTGCCCAAATCCAAAACGAGAGCAGAATCACGGCTGACTCGCTCGACGAGCTTGCGCACACCTTGGACGCGCAGAAGTTAGAAGATCTGGAACAACAATTTCAATATCTCCAGATGGAATCCCGCGTCCAGGAACAAGCGCTCGCCCATACCCGGCAGACCATGCTCACTCAGGAGCAGCGGTTAACCTCCGACCGCGAGCGAAAGCTGCTCCTGGGCCAGCGCCGCGACGCGAACGCCAATGAGCTGGCAGGTTTACAGGAAAAGAAAGCTGAAATAGACGCAATCTTGCAAAAGCTGAATGAGGAAGTGAGACTGGTGCAGGCTGAGCAGTTGGCGGCGAGCCAGACCAAACTTAAGAGCTTTGAAACGGAGTATCAGGCCCTCAGCGAGGTGGAAGCTGATCTTCAAAAAGATCTTTCATTCAAAGAGCGCCAGGTAACGCATGTCCAACTGGAGCTTGGCCGCAAGCAGGAACGACTGGAGTATCTGCGCTCTCATATTGAAGATGATTTTGGGTTGATTGAACTGGAATATCGGAACGAGTTTACCGTCTCTACCCCGCTCCCATTTCCGGATTTAGTTATCGAAACGCTTTCAGAAACGATAGATCTGCCTGCAGGCATTGAAGAAGAAATGAGAGAGCTGAAGAACCATATCCGGCGGATTGGGGTGGTTAACTTCGAAGCTGAGACCGAGTATGTTGAGGTCAGGGAGAGGTATGATAACCTGACGGCGCAGGTTGCCGACCTTCAGGCCGCCGTGCAAGATATCCAGCGGATGATAGCCGAATTGGATGAGGTGATGCAGCGCGAATTTCTGAACACCTACAAATCAGTCAGCGTGGAATTCAGCCGGATGTTTACCAGGCTGTTTAATGGCGGTTCTGCCCGCCTGATCCTCTCGGACGAATCCGCGCCAATCGAGGGAGGAATTGAAATCGAAGCCCGCCTGCCAGGTAAACGGGAACAAGGTTTGGTCCTATTATCCGGCGGAGAGCGCAGCCTTACCGCGGTCGCGCTGGTGTTCGCGCTATTAAAAATCTCTCCGACGCCGTTTTGCGTTTTGGATGAGGTGGACGCGATGTTGGATGAATCCAACGTGGGCCGGTTCATTGAACTGCTTAAGGACCTCTCAAACGATACGCAGTTCATGCTTATCACGCATAACCGCAACACTGTGCAGGCTGCCGAGGTTATTTATGGCGTTACGATGGGCAGGGACGGCGCCAGTCAGATTATCAGTCTGCGTTTGGACGAAGTCGATGACAGTTATGTAAAGTAAAAACAAACCTGGCCCAATTCCGCTGTGTGGACCGCATGGGAATATATCGCAGGGGCATCGGCGTTTGGAATAACACAAGACCTTGCTTAGCAAGAGAGCGAAACTACGCCGGCAACCTCCTTCTAGAATTGTATTTCCTTCTGGCAGCCCCTTTTCCCGGATGTTTTTTGCTCATAGAAACCAGACCCGGGCAAGGCGCCTGGTGATTAATCAGGCAAAAACGGTTCTGAATTGGATATTGCTTTTGGCAGCTTCAGGTTAGTGCGGAATTTGAAGTTCCACCTTCCAGGCGGGGCTATCGGGGTGTGGTTCCCCTTTTGAGAAGCGGGAAAGGGTCAATCGCCTGATTCTGGATACAAAAAAGCGGCTGATGGTGAACTGGCGTTCAATTCATCTCAGCCGCTTTTAGCTTGCAGAAGGTTTACTTACCGCCAAAAATCGCGTTATACAGTGTGGACGTTACAGCGGGTGTGGAGGGGGTAAAATCCGCCCATTTATCGTTGAGCACAATATCATCGCGGGAGTTCCGCAAATCTTCCAGCCAGTTTGTGAAGGTAGTCTGTTTGAGCTTGGAAAAGGCGGAGGCATCCAGGTCGTTGACCGCATGACCAACGCACTGGATGATGTGATAACCGAAATCAGTTTTGATTGGCTCGCTGATTTCACCTGGTTTCATTGCGAAAGCGGCATCTTCAAACGCGGTCACCATTGAGCCGCGCCCGAACCATCCCAAATCCCCACCATTATCTTTGTTTGAGCTATCGGTGGAGTAGGTCGCAGCCAGGGTGTTCCAGTCCTCACCGTTTTTCAGGGCTTCAAGGACAGTTATCGCTTCATCTTCAGTGGCGACAAGAATATGGCGCGCCCAAACTTGCTCTTCTTTGGGTTCCAAATCCGCGGTGACAGCTTCAAGCAACTTTTCGCGCAGGAGCGTGTTGCGGAATGAATCCTCTATCACATTGCGCGGGATGCCGTAATTGCTCACATTCGCGTAATAATCTTTCAGCACGCCGCTGTATACCTTGGTGGTATAGACTGTGGGGGTGGGCGTGATGGTGGGCACCTTGGTTTCGGTTGGGACGCTGGTAGGCGTAGAGCCAGCCGGAACGGGCTCAGATGTGGCGGTTGGCTCCAGCGTTGAGGTGGGGGTGTTGGTAGGCACCCAACCTTCGGGGGTGGAGGTGGAGGTGGGCAGCGGAGTGGGCGTGTCTGTTGGCTGGATGATCGCGATCTGGGTCAGTGAAAGCGTGGGGGTATTCACGATGGTTGGAGTGATTGTTGGGGTGGGAGTGCCTTCGGGGAAAAAATCGAAGGCAGCCTGCATCGCTTTTGCCACTTCTTCGTCACTGACAGTTATGCCGCGTTTGGCGGCTTCTTCCTGGATCAGGATATTCTCAACCATCGTATTCAGCGTTTGTTCGCCGATGACCGCTGGCATTTTCAGTGAGGTCACCAGATTTTGGGCTGTAGTCAGAAAGCTTGAACCATAACTGCCCAGCATCTGATAGTAATAATAGTAATTACTGGCTTGGTTCAACATGTTCAGACGGGTGAACTTGACCACAGGCTGAAATTCCCGGACGGTGATTTTCTCTTCTCCAACAGACGCGAGGACTGTGGAGGGTTTCACAATGAAATTATCGACCAATACATACGCGAGCAGACCCACAACAACCGCCGCAACTGCCAGCGTTGAGAAGAGAATGGCTCTTGTTTCCCGGCGTTCTCTCTCCTGTTTTGCAAGGTGTTTTTTTGTAACTACTTGCTTTACCGGTTTGCGATTATTCGCCATAAAGAACCACCTTTATGAGTTTTGGTCGTAATAAATATCACCTTCGAAGGGAATCAAGGCGATGTGGCGCGCGTTTTTAATCGCTTTAGCAACTTCACGTTGGTGTTTGGCGCAGGTTCCGGTTTGGCGGCGCGGGCGGATTTTACCGGTTTCGTTGATGAAGCGGGTCATGAGTTCAACGTTTTTGTAATCGATAACCAGATTCTTATCCGCACAGAACTGACAGAATTTGGGTTTGGAGACATAATGGCGGCTTCCACCGCTGTTGGATTTGTAATCAGACATCTCGATTCCTTTCTACAGAGTCCGAACGATAATTGATCGCAAAATCTGTTCGTTGTAACCAAATGTACGGCGAAGATTGGCAACTTCGGACGGGTCCAGCTTGAAAGACACCAGCACGTAATAGCCTTCGGTCATCTTGCGGATGGGATAAGCCAATCTGCGCTTACCCCAGCGATCCACTTTGAGAATTTCGCCGTTGGCGGTTTTGATTAAGTTCTCAACTGTTTCGGTAAGCCCATTTAATGTGGCTTCGTCCAGGTCTGCCTGGAGAATATAAATTAAATCGTAAGTATGCATAAGTATGAGGCTCCTTTCCTCGGGTTTGCTCCTGCTTTGCGCCGTAGGCGGGCAGGAGTGGAAGGTTTCAGGGGTTTCCTGATTTTAACCACAAGAGTTTATCACAAATCGCGATTAATGCAAGTCTTTGAAATCAATGGGCTGCAGGCGGAATTGTGCGATGGCTGGTTATATGCTGTGGAAAACATGATGCAGAAAAGACAAGTGCCGGTTCACGCACCGGCACTTGTCTGTCAAGGTCGAACTACTTTTTTTCTTCGCGTTTTTCCCGGCTAAACAAGATGGTCACGATGCTGACAATGACTGAGCCAAACAAGGCGGGCCAAAAGCCGTTGACGCTGAAGCCAACATGGAAAACATTCTGCGCGATATTCGACGCAAGCAGGAAGACGCCCGCATTCAATACCAGGCTGAACAAGCCCAAGGTCAGGATAATCAGCCCGCAGGAGAAAAACTTCAACACCGGCAGGAGCGTGGCATTCAGCAGCGCCAGAATTGCTGCCATTACCGCGTATGCTATCCAACCATTCCCCGAGACTTCAATCCCGGGGACAATCCAAGCTGCCAGGAATAGCGCAAGCATAATAACCAACCAACGTGTGACAAATTTCATGATAGACACTCCTTCGTATCTTTGTTATTTTCATTATGACACATTTTTGGAGATTTACCCTAAGATAATATAAGGTTAAAAAGTGGCGCCCTTGACAGGATTCGAACCTGCAACCAACAGCTTAGAAGGCTGGTGCTCTGTCCGTTGAGCTACAAGGGCGTACGAAAATTATACCAAAAGGAAAGTTTCAGGCGGGTTTGATGCCTTTGTAGATCTTTCCGGTCCCGATTGTGCGAAGTATCGTGTCGGCAGGCTTGCCGAGCAACTCCGAAAGTTCCATGGCATTCAGCGGGCTGTTGCCATTGACGAGGAATATCTTAAAAATGGAATCCACAATCGCGCTGTGACCGGTGAGAAAATCCGGCTGCTTGGCGCAGTGCTCCGCCAGCGTGTGCAGCAGCGCATCGACGCGCGTCACCTCACCCGTGGCGGGATTTATCAGGTCAATCTGGTCGGAATACGAATAGTCCGCCAGCAATTTCTGGTGTTCCGGACAAAGGAAGGACTGCAAATAAATCTTCCAATTATGGTCCTGGGATTTCCACCATTCAAAGTCAATTCTGAATTTCGTTTTAAGTGTCGGTTTGATTAAGGCAGATATTCTTGAATCCACAGCTGCTCCAGTCATTCGTTTTCCGCGAGGTGGTAATAATGGTCACCGACATGTTTGAATTCAGCGTGAGTCGAGAGGACGCTGAGCAAATCCTGGGGAGGTGTACGCCGGATGATGTTCAGAGCCGCATAGAGGTCCAGGAAGTGAACATGCCTTTGCGTGTTCAGCTTCGAGAGTTCGTTCATCATGCGCATCACATCTGACTTTAGCGGGATGTTTTTCCCTTTGCGGTCCTCCCAGAGTTTATCCAGGGTGCTAACGTCTGGAATGGCTATCGCCATACGGTCGTGAAAGCCGGCGTAAATCTGCTGGCGCAGAAGGGCAATTACCAGGCCGCCATCAGCGCCAACCAAAACTGTTTTAATCCATTCCTTATTTGAGCGTTTTTTCTGGGGGCGGATCAGGGTTATTGCCGGGTCTTCCGTAGCCGAAAGTTCAATGATGCTGCCGGGGATGAGGTTCTGGGCTTCGTACCACTCGCGCAGGCCAAAAATGTAATGGCGTTTGCGAACCACCCAGGCGGAAATCAGTTCCCCGCTGTTGGCATCCTGAAGAGAGAATTTAACGTGCTCGGTTTCGAGCGCGGAGGGGAATATGCCACTGGTTTCCGCGTTTATCGGGAGAGTGCCCGCCCGCCAATGCGGAAAGTTCAGTACAACCGTTGCTTCAGACGCGGAGAACTCGGGGGCGTTGAGGTCGGCAGGGGAATAAAGTTCGTCCGAGGTGCTCAACAGCAGTTTTTCGCTCGCGTCGGATGCCTCTTCAACAGACGCCGCCCGACCGGCCACCCGCAAATACAAAGGGGTTTCCAATACGGACTGCGGTTCTAACTTCTTGAGAAACCAGGCGATAACGCCTGTTGTCCCGACCTCATCAAAACGGGGGTCTTCCTGCAGTTCGTAATTCAGTGAGAATTCCATCAGTTTATCATTCTCACCGTCGGAAAGCTCCAACTGGCTCATCAGTTCAATCGAACTCATCGGTCCGCCGTCCCGGGCGTCCAACAGCGCTTCTGCCAGATTCAGGTGGCCGGGTCCGATATCAATCAGCAAGGATTTCGGGAACCAGGTGTAACCGATACGCACCAGGTCCGATTGGGCATCGAGGTCGACGCGCAGTTTTGTTTTGATTTCAGCGCCGTATTGCTGCCAGATTAGATCTTGCGCGGCGGCGCCATCAGCCGCGGCTTCGTAATCCACAGAATTGAGGGGATGCTCCGCGACGCCGGCAGCATATTCTTTTTGGCTCCCGTCCGAAAATTCAATGGTCAGGACGGTGAAATCCCCAACTTCAGGGTTGTTCCCGGGGTGGGTGGAAACGACGGTTCCGCTTTCCCAGGAACGCTGCGGAAAGACAAGTTGGTCTCCGGGTTCATGGAGATCCTGCGGGAGATAAACCTTGCCAAGGTCTTTCTGTTTACGTTTGAGTTCAGCCCGGGCACTCTCCAGACGGTTTGAAATCAGCACACGCGCCAGACCTTCAATCGACAAAGGCGATTCTTTTTCAAAAAGGTGGGCAGAAAGCGCTTGCAGATCCTCAGGTGTGATCTGGAGGTTTTTCCACTGCTTCTCCTGAATTGCGTTGGTTGGTAATGCCATAATTCCCTCGAAAACACAAAATTGTGTTTGGATTATACCTGATTAGCGCCCAGGCTGCGCGTAATTAATTGCAAAGAATTAGATTAATCTGCAGTAAAAAAATTGCGCGTAGCCATAAATGGCAGTTGGTTTCCGTTTCCTCAGCTGCTTGAACGTCTCTTGAGCCAGGGATGGTTGTGCAATGCCTCAGCCTTAATTGCTTTCGCGCCCTTGGGCAGCCATCTGTGCCTTGCTGGTTAATGCTTCAGTCCTTCCGTAAACTTGGGATAGGCGAGGTAGACGGCAACGGTGGAATTAATCGGGGCGCGAATTCTTGATGCCGGGAAGTGTTTGGCTGAGGCACTCAAAAAAACCGGAATTACGGTCTATTCGCAATGCGATGATGCCAGTTGAAAAAAGCAAGGCTATTTCTATTCTCACCCGGCGCAGATGCTGAAGAAGAGGCAGCCCTCTAATTACGGCGGAGGATATCCAGGCTGGTTCGACCGACCGAATGGCACCCTGGCAGACAGACGGCGTTACAAACTTGCTTTCTTTTCCATAAACTTCTGACCCTCAATTTGTGAGGTCAAACGCAGGATAGCAAGAAAGAATTATCAATTGGACTAATGGTTTTACAGGTGATTTTCAAAAATTGGAGTGGATTAAACTTGATATGCGATGACTCTTCGGATATGGCAGACTTGGGCTGTCTGTTGCGTTGTGGGTATATGTGCGGCTGCCTGCTCTGGCAGTGAACCTGAAATACCGTTCACGCCAACTCCATCTCAAACAGCGCGCGCGCTTTCCCCAACAAAACAGGACGTTGTACCAACCGACCTGGTTGTAACCACGCAAACCTTACCTGAAAACCCCCTGCCAAGCCCATCGCCTACAGTGGGCATCCCTGATTCGCATTACATCGCCATCAGCGGGCATGTTCAAGCCTACCCCCTAAGCTGTGAGGCCAGCGCCGCGGTGGATTGGGCGGCCTTTTTTGGCGTGAATATCTATGAATATGACTTCCAGACCGCGCTGCCGCTTTCTGACAACCCGGACTTGGGTTACTGTGGGAATGTGTATACTGACGCGTGGGGGCAGATTCCGCCTTATGCCTATGGCGTGCATGCCGGACCGGTGGCTGATTTGCTGATCAAGTATGGACTGCCCGCCAAGACCATTCGCGGCTGGTCTTTGGAGCAGGTCAAACAGAAACTGGCAGAAAACATGCCTATCCTGGTTTGGGTGATTGGCAACATGGAGTACAGCCAGCCAGTCGTGTACACGGATGTACGGGGGCTGGACGTGTTGGTGGCACCTTATGAGCACGCGGTAATCCTGACCGGTTACGATCTTACAACGGTTCGGTATATGAACAACGGGCGCTTTTTTGATGTGCCAACAGAGGTGTTCCTGACCTCGTGGGGGGTGTTGAATAATATGGGGATTGTGTATGAATTGCCCTAAGCGGGAAAAGCCAGCGATCTTATCAAAAGTCAAGGTTGGAAACGAACTTTTTATGGGCCGCGAGGCTGGTGGTCTCTATGGGGATGAAAGGTTAAGATTTTAAATACGTATCTTTTACCCTCATAGAATACGAAACCAAAAGAACGCAGCAAGATAATATATTCAGCCAAAAATTCGTTTGTTTTGGGATTGCCTGACAAAAAGCGTCCGAGGAGATTCACCCGAAACCGGAAAAATATTGTTATGGACGTAATTCCATTGACACCGATCGCTGCGCATAGCCACAAGAGTAAGTCGAATCTTACAATAAAGTGAAGAGCCGGTGCGGAACCGGCTCTTCTGTCAGAGGAGGTCTTGCTTATCTGAGAAAGAACGCGATTAACACGCCAATCAGCAGCCCCAGAAATGAAGAACTGACCACCATAAATGCCTGGGATTTTTTGATGGCGTCTACCACTACCTTCGTGGCAACTGTCGCGCCTTCAAACACAGAGGGTCGATTTTCGCGAACAGCTACCCTGACGGTTGGTTGAAAACTTTGCAATTCCAGCGGAGACATTTCGGTTAACAGGGAGCGCACTGGCTCCACAGAGGTGGTTTCCCTGGAACTCTGAGTTAGAAAAGCCAGGCGGACAGCATCCGGGGCAGAACGCGGGGGCTCCTCCCGGATTTGCAGGTTAGCTTTTCTTCGGCGGATGGGCATCAGGGCGTTCCAGAAGCCTATCTCAATTGAGTTCATCATTCGACTCATACGCACCTGCTAACTTTTTGAAGCTGACATTTTCAGCACATTCCCCTGTTTATCCGCGGTTACCCGGATGGTCTGCTGCATGTTTCGCCCCGCCGCGATTTCAATCGTCCTGCTATACACGAGCAAATAACGATCAGCTGTTTGTTGGCTGACCTTAGGGTTTATTCCAGCCATTTGTGGATGCCGTTGGGCGACTTCCTTGTTCACCTTTTTTATTGCCGAGGAATCCATCAGGGCTCCTATTTTGATTGGTACGAACGCCGGCGAAGAAACGCGGGCACATCCAGGCGTTCATCCTGATCAATCCTTTGACCAACGATATTGGTAGTATCTACCTCTCTTATCCCGGCCAGGATTGAGGCTTTATCCGGATAACCCGGCTGGGGCGCAGGCGCCGGCGGCTGAACCGGCGTTTGTGTGAGGGGTTCCCTGAAGGTCATTTCAGGCTGGGTTTTGAGCGGACTGTTTCTTTTGACGCCAATGCCAGTGACGATCAGGATTAACTGCACTCTATCTTCCATTCTCGCATCTGTTATCACACCTGGGATTATCTCCGCGTGAAAACCTGAAGCCTCCTGGAGCAGCTGCAAAGCATCCGTAACGTCTCTGAATGCCATGTTCGCGTTACCGGTAAAGTTAGCAATCATATGTGTAGCCGAATACAGGTCAATCTCTTCCAAAAGCGGATGATGCAGCGCTTTATCGATAGCCTGCTTGATCCGGTCTGGGCCAGTACCCGTGCCAATAGAAAGCAAAGCCCCTCCGCCTTGCTGCATGACGTTTTTGACGTGCGAGAAATCCACATTGATTAAACCGGTCTCAGTAATTAATTCTGAGATGCCTTGAACACCCTGGCGCAGCACATCGTCCGCCAACGTGAAAGCCATCTCAAGCGGCAAATCGCGCGGCGCCACTTCAATCAGTTTGTCATTCGGTATGACAATCAGAGTGTCGGTAAATTGACGCAGTTTTTCAAGGCCTGCGTCACAGTTCTTTTGCCTTCGGCCCAATTCGAATGAGAAAGGACGGGTGACGATGGCAATGGTCACCGCGCCAACTGCTTTCGCAACCCGGGCCGCAACGGGAATGGAACCGGTTCCAGTTCCCCCGCCCATGCCCGCGGTGAGGAAAACCATTTCCGCGCCTTCCATGATGGAGGCAAGCTCCCGATAGCTCTCTTCCGCCGCGGTTTCGCCGACGGCTGGCAAACCGCCAGCCCCCAGGCCGCGAGTGGATTTTGGACCCAGTTGAATTTTATTGGGGGAGAGATTATGCGCCAAAGCTTGCGCGTCTGTATTGCAGGCAACGAAAGTGACACCTTGCATACCGTTTTCAATCATCCGGTTGATAGCATTACAGCCGCCGCCTCCCAGGCCAATAACGACAATTTTGGGGAGCAAACTGGATATCGGCGTTCTCATTGAATAAACAGGTTGGTTGCTCATGGTGTCTCCTCTGTCAAATAAATTAGGCTGCAACGCTGAGGCTCTTACTGACTTTTTCGTCAATCAGACAGCCTGCTTCTCTCAGCATCTGAATGTCATGGTCCGTAAACGCGGAATCCTCATTCCATACGGTGACTTTCCGCGCGTTCATGGCTTCAATAAGCGAGAAGCCAATCGTCGGGCGAACTTCCCGGATAATAGGGCGAACCCGTTCCAGGATATTCTCGGGGATGCCCCAATCGTAAGAAGGGAGCAGCAAATAGTGGTCTATCGGATACATCCACTGTGCCACGCGGTCCGCCACCGGGTATTCCACCTGCTGGTTCCGGGTTTGTTCCAATTTCTCCTTGTAGGTGGATATTTCTTTTTGCCTGGGCTTACCGCTTTCATCAAACCAGGCTGTTTTCCCCATTGGATCAGTTTCGGGGGAGCTCAACAGCCAGAATAAACAGCCCAGGACCTCATCGGGCAGGGCGTTTTCGGAGCCAGTCTTCGCGCTGTCCTCCAGCGTGTAACCCAGCAGGTCATCAAAGCGCAGGTTGGGGTCCAATAGATTTTTCTCCACACTGGAAGCTCCAAACCAGAAAAGCAAAAGTTTAGGGGTGACATTGAGAGCGGATTTGACTAATTCCGTGTACCACTGCCAGGTGTTGAAACCCAGGTGGTCTTCCTCACCGATTTCATTTTTGCTGTATGGGCGCAATGACTTCCAGCGTTTGGACGCTCCCGCGCCCCAGGAGAGCGGGCGGGAAAAAGTTTGGGCGCTGACCGCCATGTGCAGGTTGGCACTGAAATCCAGGGATTTGCGCTGCTGCACCAACTGCAGCATCTTTTTCAGGAACGAGAGATCCCAGTAATCGCCGCCGGGTTGGAGGGCTGGGAAAATGGGGATCAGCTTGTTTTGTTCCGCCGCGCGAACGAAAGGCAGATAACGGTCCAAAAACCTTTCGACCAGATCTCCCTGAGACCAGGTTCCGTCCAGCCAGGAAGACTTCACGTTCGGGCTCTTAAAGAAAGTTACATACTTCACACCCCAGCGCGCGTAGGCGGAAAGGATGACCTTCAAATCCTCCGCTTTGATATCGGCGTTGACTGGCATGTCAAATTGAACGATGGGTTGAATGCCGCCCTTCACGAGCCCCTGAATGAAATCCTCGGGGATTGCCTGGGAGGTGGGGCTTTTTATTACCAGCCATGACGCATTCAGCGCTTGCAGTTCTGGCAGCCAAAGGCTCAGATCGCGGGCTTGATAATGGTTGAAGTCCTGAAAGTAATGAAATCCGAGTCGTTTATTCATAGTTACATCCGTGTTCAACACAATGTGTTAGCTAGTTAAGTGCAAGTATTATGCCAGGACAGAATGAGAATTCCTGCTATAATAACGCGGATGATTTTAATTACAGGCGGTATTGGCTTTATCGGAGGGGAACTGGTTCGCCAGTTGAGCGCGATGGGACAGCCATACCGCTATCTGCTCCAGCCGGGAGACCGTAAATATATTTTCCCCAGGAATATTGATATTGACGTGGCGGTCAGCTCACTTTCAGATGAGCGGGGATTAAAAGCCGCGCTCAGAGACGTGGAAGTGATTTACCACCTCGCCTCCGTGGAACAAATCGCGGGGCATCAGGACTTGCAGCAGGTTGAAGTCCGGGACGTGGAAATGCTGGCAAAAAGCGCCTACGCGTCTGGCGTCAGGCGATTCTTTTATCTCAGCCACCTTGGCGCCGATCGCGCCTCCGCTTTTGGACTGATGAAAGCCAAGGGCATCGCGGAGCACGCTATCCGGCAAAGCGGGGTGCCGTATACAATTTTCCGCAGCAGCATGGTTTATGGGGCGGGAGACGTATTCAGCGCCTACTTACTGGGACTGCTGAAAGTATTCCCTTTCGTTGTTCCGATTCCAGGCGATGGCAGTGTTCTCTTGCAGCCTATTTGGGTGCAGGACCTGGCTGCCTGCCTGGCATGGGCGCTTGATATGCCCGACACTGTGAACAGCGTGCTGGAAATTGGAGGTCCGGAATATCTGAGCTTCCGGGAAGTACTGACAGCGATTGCCGCGGAAATCGGTTCTTCCAAGAAGCTGATGCAAATCAATCCATTGCGGATGAATCGCCTCGTTCAGTACATTCAGAGCCTGAGAAAAGACTTTCCTGGCTCAGCTTTTTGGTTGGATTATCTCGCGGAAAACCGCGTTTGCGCGCTTGACTCCCTGCCGCGTGTGTTTGGGATTAACCCTGCGCGGTTTCAACAAAAAATCAGTTATCTCAAGCCCCAAAAACAATTATTAATTTTTAAGCGCCGCCGACGAGCGCTATCCCCTCTTTCCAATAACGAAAGGAAATAATGAATCTCTGTATCCATGGACACTTTTACCAACCCCCACGTGAGGACCCCATCTCAAATTACATTCCCGATGAAATCGGCGCGGAACCTTTCGGAAATTGGAACGAACGCATCCTGGCGGAGTGTTATGCACCGAATGCCAACAAATCGAGCTTCCAAAAAATAAGCTTTAACGTCGGACCAACGCTGATGCGGTGGATGAATCACTTCGCTGAGGAAACCCGCGACAGAATCATCGCCCAGGAACGCTGGAATTATGATAATTTTGGCGTTGGGAATGGAATGGCGCAGAGCTACAACCACTGTATCCTGCCGCTGGCGAATTTGCAGGATAAAATCACGCAAGTACGCTGGGGAATCAAGGATTTTGAACTGCACTTTGGGCACGCGCCAGTCGGAATGTGGCTCCCGGAGACAGCAGCGGATACAGCTACCTTATGCGTGCTTTCAGACAACGGCATTCAGTTTACCATCTTGGCGCCCTGGCAGGTGAAACCGGTAGATGGAGCGCAGGGACCTTACCTGGTCGAATTGCCGGGCGGCAGGGAGCCTTTCGTGGTTTTTTCTTACGACCAGGAATTGAGCACTCGGGTCAGTTTTCACCCATCCTCCACCGAAAATGGCGACTTGTTTTTGGAGAGCATTCTGAGCAGCCGGCAGGAAAACCCTGAGGGGCTGATCCTGGTGGCGAGTGACGGCGAGCTTTATGGTCACCACCAACCTTTCAGGGATTTGTTCCTCTCTTACGTGTTGAACGGCGCCGCAGAAAAAAGAGGCGTGCAGTGGACCTATCCGGGCAAATGGCTTAAAGACCATTCAGTCAAGTCCAGGGCGAAGCTGGCAGAGAATACCTCCTGGTCTTGTCTGCACGGTGTGGACCGGTGGGAAAAGACCTGCGGTTGCACGCCGCAAGCCTATTGGAAAGCCCCATTCCGCGCGGCGCTCAACCAGATTGGAGATTGGCTGGACGCGGCTTTCCTGGACGTGGTCGCGCCTATCTTCCCGGATCCCTGGGAACTGCGCCACCGTTACATTGACGTGATGAATGGTCTGATAGACACAAGTGATCTGTGCTATGAACTTGCCAAAGGAAACTGGCGTAAGGATCAGTTGAATCGCGTTCAGGATTTGCTCTCCGCGCAGTATGAACGCCAGCGGATGTTCACCTCCTGCGGTTTTTTCCATGACGAATTTCACCGCATTGAACCACAAAACAGCATCGCCTATGCCGCCAAGGCTGTCTATCTGACCGAGAGAGCAACCGGCTTGGACCTGGTTCCAGCCGCGCTGGCGCTTTTACGGCAGGTGTACAGTCAAAAAACAGGTCTGAAAGGAGACATAGTCTTCTCTCAGACCCTGCTGCGCGCGAAGGAAGAGTGCGCGGCTTAGCTTATGGCAGCCAACAACTTGCCCAGTTGATATTCGGACGCAGTCAGCCCAACCTGCAAGCGGGAGAAAATCGTTTCCGCGAGGATGTTTTTCTCCAGCAATTCCACGGTTGTGACCTCTGGCTGTGAGGCGTACCAGATAACGGAAGCGACGCGCATATACCAGAGCATGCTTTCAAATTTTTCCTGATTAAACCACAGCACCTGATTGTATTCGTTTACTTCGATATAATCCCGAAGCAGTTCGTCTTGCAGCCATTTCTCAAATAAAGCGGCTGGTTCCAGCAGTTGAATATCTGACATCCAGGCAGTATTGATCACCATCCAGCGGACTGCCTGGCAGGCTTTCCAGGCTTCATAGTCGCCAAAGCCGAGCTGCGACAAGGTGTTTGTAATCAGCCTGATGGTCGGTTCCTCGTCCAAAACCTGCCTGCTGCGGGCGCGGCAGGCCGCATCCGCGCTACTGCCGGCAAGATTTGCAATAAATGCCCAAATAAGCAGGACAAATTTACGGCGAGGGTCTTCCAACTCTGCTGGTGAAAGCGCTTGCGTAAACAAAGGGGTCAGTTTGCTGACGGAGAGCCCGATGTTTTTTGAAAAATTCTCCAGGTCCAGAATGAGCCGGAGCTGCTTTTCCAAATCCGCCAGGCTTTCTTCGCCCTGGCCGCAATCTGGCAGAGAGCCCGTTCCGCGGGTTCCCATCCGGGCTGACGCCGCGAGGTCCAGGTTTTGCCGGAGCAGTGACTCGAACTCTTCCACCTTCAGGGAGTCAGGGCTGAGGGTTGTGAGTTTCCTGAGGTTATCCGCGTTAACAATCTGCCCCAAAGGCTGCAAGACAGGTCCAAGCGCGATTTCTCTTCGCGCCAGGTCCAGGCTGGGCACACCGCGCCCATTCAGGTGCGCGTTCAATTGCGCAAAATCCCGACCGTACACAACGGCAAAGTCCATCAAAACCTGATGCCCATAAGCGCCGAGGTGGAAATACATGCCCTTTTCATGAATTTCACGGGCAGACCGGATATATTCAAGGTGATGCGTGTAGTCACGGAAGGTTACGAAAGCGTCGGAGTCATCAGGCAGCCCAAGCGCCTGACCCAGCTCGCGGGTCTCCAGGTGCTGCTCTCCGCCGCTTTTTACCAGGAAAGGCACAGAGCTTTTTATCCAACCGTCAGAATCGCCAAAACGATTGTTGTAAACGACCAGCGCGCGCTGGGCGCCTTCACTGTTGGAGTAAGCGTAGACATTTTCGTCAATTCCACCTTGCGCGGATACAAAGTCGTAGAGCATAAAGTTTTCCACGTTCGCGAAAAGACGGCGTCGGTGAAGAATCGGGAATATGTCGGTTTCGTGCCGGCGGACGAGGTAAGGATCCGGGGTTTCATCCCAGTAGGGGCGGTAATACTCCATTCCATATTTTTCCGCGTAACCTTCTACCTGACCATGACCAAACATTGGCAGCCCCGGCATGGTAGCCATTACTGTACAAATCCCAAAGTATTTGTCCCCTTTCCCGAATTGTTCCACGGCGGTTTTTTCATCCGGGTTGTTCATGAAGTTGACATAGCGTTTCAGGATTTGCGGGTCGTAGACCAGCGTGTTTTTTATCAGCTGGCGGTACTTGTCGTTTTCTTCGTTGCGCAGCATGTTCATGTACGCGCTGTTGTACACCCTGTGCATACCCAGCGTGCGCACGAAATACCCTTCCATAAGCCAGAACGCTTCCGCCAGCAGCAGTGTGTCCGGGACTTCACGGGCAACTCTCTCCACCACCTCGCGCCAGAATTCCTCGGGCATTGCCTGATCAAATGCTTCTCTGGTCATGGCATGCTCCGCGCGGGAGGGGATATCGCCGCCGGTGCCAGGTTGTGGGAACCAAAGGCGCTGATAGTGCTTCTTGGTCAGGGTCATTGCCGCGTCAAAGCGAATGATAGGGAATTTCCGGGCGACATCCAGAATGGTTTGAATAACCGCTTCGCGGACAGTTGGGTCCAGATAGTTCAGCTGCGCGGTATCGTTCCAGGGCATACTCGTGCCGTCATTGCCGTGATAGATGAATTTTGTTTGCCCGCTGCCGTGATCGTAGCGTTTGAAAACCACTGCCGCGTCGCTGCGGGTGTAGTAATGGTCTTCAAGGTTGATGCTGATGCCGGGTTTCTTTGAGAGATCAGGACCATTAAAGGTGTAAGCAGGAAACGGGCTGTAATCCAGGGAAATAAACCAGTCCGGATGCTCATACACCCAATCCGAATCAATGCCCATATGATTGGGAACCATATCACTGGCGAGGCGGATGCCGCGCTGACCCGCCCGGTAGCTAAGATCCCGGTAGGCTTCTTCGCCGCCCAAGCGTTCGGCAATCTGATACCGCGCGAGTGAGTAAGCCGAAGAGACAGCGTCGGGGTTGCCGCAGCGCTGTTTGATTTCTCGTGAGGCATCACTGCGTTCCCACAAACCAATCAGCCACAAACCTGTAAAACCCCAGGCGGCTAACCTATCCAGGGTCTCATCAGGGATTTGATCAAGGCGCTCTATCGGTCTTTGATACTGCCTGGAAAGCTGTTTCAGCCAGACAAAGCTGTTTTTGGCAATCATCACCACCCGCGGCATCCAGTCGCTGTCGGGGCTAAAGCGTTCCACCTCAGAAAGACCAGACCCCTCTGAGCGATAATCCGGAACCATAGTAGGACCAGGGCCGCCGAATACGGCGTGCTGCTCTTCTTTGAGGAAATCCAGACTGCCAAGGAGTCGGTAGAGGTATTTGCCCAAGAGTTTGCCCCAATGCTGGCGAATATACTCAAGCTGGCCGCTAAGGGATTGCGGCACCATGATCGCGGGGGTACGCAGCATGGTGACTAAATCCTGTTGTTCCGGTCCAAAAGTCGGCTGTTTGCTGAAGAAGACCTTTATCCCATCAATGACCTGTTCGTATGCCGTTTTAGTGCGCAGGTTTTCATCGTTAAACAGCTCACTGTAAACCGCCGCGGCAGGATTCTCGTTGGTGAGCCAGAGCATCAGCATCTCTTCCAGTGTGACTTTCACGTTGGCAACGCCGTCGGTTGAGCCTTTCAGGTAATCCTGCAAGCTTATGCGCCCTTGATATACATGCACAGGCGGGAATTCGTTAGAGAAAGCGGTGAGGGTCGCGAGTAGTTTTTCTTCTCCCAGCTTATTGCAGATTTCGGTATAGAGCGAGTCGCGCAGGTCTTTCCCGTATTCCTGATAGTACTCAGCGGCGATGAGGTGAAAGATTTCGTCAATGAGCCCCAGCGCGTTTATCTGCCCCGCGGAAATGAAACCTGAGCTGCCCGGGCTTTTTTGCGCATTTATTTTTTGCGCGAACATTCTGGCAGCCTGAAAATTCGCGAAAACCACGTTGCCGTTCAAAGAGAAAAGCAGTTCGTCAAAATCGTATTTTTCGCGGGACAGGCGGGACACATGGAATTCCATCATGGAAATCTCTCCTTTTCACTAGACGTAATTAATTACCGCCACGCAGCGGTATTCAGGGCTATCCGTGAAATTGTATCATTCCTGATGGAGGATGTGGGTGATTATGTTCGAACCGGAGCCCCCGATGTTCTGGCTCATACCCCATTTGGCTCCTTCTACCTGGTTTAAACCCGCGTCACCGCGCAGCTGGAGAACAACCTCCGCGAGCTGATAAACGCCGGTGGCGCCAACCGGATGACCGCGTGCCTTAAGACCACCCAGCGTTGCCACTGGAAGCTGACCTTGGATGGCAATTTCGCCGTCATTGGCAAGGCGCGGGGCCTGACCAGGCTCGCAAAATCCCGCCGCTTCCAACGAAAGCGCGGCCATAATTGAGAAAGCATCGTGATACTCAAACAGGTCAATATCCCTGGGAGATATACCAGCCTGCGCGTATGCTTTTTGGGCTGATTCCTCGGCGGCGAACAGACGAAGGGGATTTTTTCGATGCTGCAATGAAATTGAGTCGCTTGCCGCGGATGAAGCGGCGATGCTTATCCTTTTGCCGGTTGGCGGCGGGGTCGCGCTTAGGAATACTGCGGCCGCCCCGTCGCTGACTGGGGAGGCGTCCAGCAGGTTGATCGGTTCGCAAACCATCCCAGCGCGTTCATAATCCGATAAGCTGATGGCTTTGTTGAAGCGGGCATAAGGGTTATGGACCGCGTTTTTATGCGCGTTGATCGAAAAAGCCGCAAAATCAGATGTTCCCCAACCATATTCATGCATATAGCGCCGCATGATAAGCGCGTTCAAGGCAACAAAGGACACACCGAAGTCCCCTTCAAGATCCGCATCCGCGGCCGTGGCAAGACTGGCGGTTATTTCCGCAAGCGGAGAATCGGTCATCTTTTCAACGCCAACAATGAGCGCGGAGGAAAGTTCACCAGAAGCGACAGCCATGAGGCCAGCCCGAAAAGCCGCGGCACCCGAACCGCAGGCCGCTTCGAGCCCGAACGCTTCCCGGTGGTGCATCCCAAGCCAATCGGCAAGCAAGGCGCCCAGCTGGAGCTGGTGATTGGCGCTGCCGGACATCATGTTACCCACAAAGAGTCCCTCCGGGTAGCCCAGATTGGCATCCTCAAGTGCCAGCAGCGCCGCATCGCCTGCCAATTCTTTTAGGGACTTTTCCCAGTTTTCGCGCACGGGTGTTTGTCCAATCCCGGCAATGAATATTTTTTGCATCACAACCTCTTTTTTTGGGTTTCTTGACTAAGTTTAGTCTTAAATCCTATCGAAAACTCTCAGAAATGCTTTCTATCTGTATAATTTATAAATAACTCATATTCAGGAGCGCCTGTGCAAATTCTAGATATCAGCGTTGGAATAGATGAAAACCTGCCAATTTGGCCTGGAGACCCAACCCCGGAGGTCTATTGGATTAGCGAAATCTCTGCGGGAGAGCCTGTGAATATCTCCGCAATCAAAATGGGCGCGCATACCGGCACGCATATTGACGCGCCGCTGCATTTTTTAAGTAAAGGAGCAAGCCTGGATTCGGTAGACCTTTCTATCCTGGTTGGAGAAGCTCAGGTATTGGAAATCCCATCGGATGTAAGCCTAGTCACCGCTAAGATTTTAGATGGATTGGAAGGCATTACCTGCGAACGCGTACTGTTGAAAACCAGAAACAGCCGCTTCTGGTCTGAGGGAGACGCTGGATTTCGCGAGGACTTTACGGCTTTGGATGTTAGCGCGGCCGAATACCTTGTGCGTCAGGGCGTGCGCCTGGTCGGAATTGATTACCTTTCCATCGCGCCTTATGATGACCCTGTCCCTACCCACGCTTTTTTGCTGAAGAACCAAGCGGTTATTCTGGAAAGTTTGAATCTGAGCCAGGTATCAGCCGGGAAATATTTTCTGGTGTGTCTGCCGTTAAAATTGACTGGTCGGGAAGCCGCGCCGGTCCGCGCGATATTAGTTGAAAAATAGCAATAAATTGCGCGTAGCCATTATATTAGTCAGTTTTCAATGATCGGCATCGTAACAAGGTGAAACGCCAGGGTTTCCAAATCCCGCGCCTTTTTTGAGCTTCCCAACTCGTCAAGTATTTCTTCCAGATGCGCGAGGATGACCGGGTCGTTAGCGACAAAACAGGCCGGGTCCTGCGATCCGGAAAAGAGGTCCTCCAGTCCAAGGCGGCTGTAAAGTTCGCTGACCATCCCATAACTCCATTGATCAGAGATTTTTAACTCGTCTGCCAGGTCGCGTCTGCCGATTGAGAAAATGATTGCCAGCCGGGCAATCTCCTCCTGCCGCTCTGAAAGCGTGGGGAAGGTATGTCCACGGATCACCATCCGATTGGCTGGTATGGTATAAGCGCTGGCTTGCAGAGCGCTCAGCACCCCGGGCGTGAAGACCACATTATTTTCATAAGCGAAGGTAATTGCCCAGGCAAGGGAAGAGGACACTTCGTTTTTGAGGAGATAGCCTGCGAAGAGCCGTTCATTCAACCCGGTGAAAACATTGCTGACCACCTGGGTGCCAACAATCAGAACTTTTACCTTTTCGCTGAGCAATTCGTTCAGGGAAGAAAAGAGGGTTGGGTGGTCCCGATAGGAATCAATGTCAACCAGAAAAAGATCCGGTTTCGGAAAACCGGATTCAGCCAATCGTTCAAAATCTGCCTGGCAGGTAACTTCTGAGATGACACGCGTACGCCAGTCGCGCACCAGGAGCAAGGACATCCAATTCCTTGCATAAATATCGTCACTTACAATCGCTACCAGGATATCTTTTGCCATTGCCTCACTGCCCTTTCAAGCCTATTTCTTTCGAGTTGAATTATAATTGCGAAGTGTAATTAACTAGTCTTTTGACGAGGTGCGTAATGACAAAAAAAGTGGCGGTTCTTACCAGTGGAGGGGACGCCCCCGGCATGAATGCAGCTATCCGTTCAGTAATCCGCTGCGGTGTCTGCAAAGGGTGGCAAATGTTTGGCGTTCAACATGGATACCAGGGCTTGATTTCGGGCAACATCTATGAAATGAACACGCGCGATGTCGGCGGCATTATCCAACGCGGAGGGACGATGCTGGGCAGTGCGCGCTGCCCTGAATTCATGACGGTTGACGGCCGTAAACTGGCAATCAGGAATATGTACCAGTTGGGAATCGATTCGCTGGTTGTGATTGGTGGAAACGGCACCCAGACAGGCAGCTACGAACTGCACCGTATGGGTTTCCCGGTGGTTGGAATCGCTTCCACCATCGATAACGACCTGTGCGGTTCTGATATCACGATTGGCGTGGACACCGCGCTAAATATAGCCTTGGAGGCAATTGATCGCCTGAAAGTGACTGCCTCCTCACACCAACGCGCGTTCATCCTTGAAGTGATGGGGCGCAAATGCGGCTATATCGCTTTAATGGCGGGCATCGCGGGCGGAGCCGAAGCCATCACCCTGCCTGAGATTCCAACCGATCCGGAAGAACTGGCGCAGACCCTGCAAGCGGCATACGAGCATGGCAAATCGCATGCCTTGGTGGTCGCGGCGGAAGGCGCGGATTACAACGCCGCCAAACTCACCGAATTCTTTGTCGCCAACCGGGACAGGCTCGGGTTCAGCGTCCGGAGCACTATTCTCGGGCATGTTCAGCGCGGCGGCACTCCCAGCGCTTACGACCGGAACCTGGGCAGCCGCTTTGGACTTGGCGCAATTGAAGCGCTGGAGCGCGGCGAAACTGGCGTTTTGGTCGGTCAGATCGCTTCAAAAATCACCACAACGCCGTTGGAAGACGTGGTGGGAAAAACTAAAGCCCTGGATATGGAATTGGTCCGTCTGGCAAAACTGCTGGATTAATTTTTTTTCATCCTTAGGAACGCCTCAATAAAACCGTCAATACCCCCGTCCAAGACGCTTTGGGTGTTGGCGGTTTCGTGTTCCGTGCGGTGGTCCTTGACCATCTGGTAGGGGTGCAGCACGTAAGAACGGATCTGGCTGCCCCATTCCACCTTTTTAAATTCGCCCTTCAACTCTGCCACGACCTCATCATGCGCTTGCATCTGCAGTTCAAACAGACGGGAACGCAATACTTTCAGCGCGTTTTCGCGATTCTGGGTCTGTGAGCGTTCATTTTGGCAGGTAACAACCAAACCTGTGGACAGGTGAATGATGCGCACCGCGGTCATATTCTTTTGCACGTTCTGTCCGCCTGCGCCAGAGGATTTGTATACCTCTATGTTGATATCCTCCGGATGGATGACGACTTCATCATTGTCCTCCAGCTCAGGCAGCACTTCCACCAGCGCGAAGGAGGTGTGCCGGCGGTGTGCCGCGTCGAAGGGGGAGAGGCGGACAAGGCGGTGCACGCCTTTTTCTGATTTTAAGAGGCCATAGGCAAGCTTCCCTTGCACCAAAATGGTCACGGACTTAATGCCGGCTTCTTCCCCCATTGTGCGGTCGAGGATTTCGGTTTTATAGCCGGCTTGCTCAGCCCAACGCAGGTACATCCTTTCGAGCATGGCAGCCCAATCCTGGGAATCAGTGCCGCCCGCTCCAGAGTGGACTGCCAGGAGGGCGTTTCCATGGTCATATTTGCCCGAGAGCAGCAGCTCGGTTTCTTTTGTGGCAAGCTTTTCTTCGAGCGCAGAAGTCTGGGCGGCGATTTCTTTCGTAAGCGAACCGTCGTCCAGCTCATGCAAGGCTTTCAGGTCTTTGATATCCCCGGCGAGCGCCTGCCATTCTTCCGTAATCCCTGAAAGGTCAGAGATGCGTTTCATCACCTGTTGGGCAGTATCCGGGTTATTCCAAAAGTCGGGGGATTCAGATTGGTTTTGAAGTTTCCGCAATTCCTGAAGCTTCGCGGGAAGGTCAAAGATGCTCCTGAAGAGAACGACACTGCGCTTCTATAGTTTCAATGCGGTCAGAAAGGTCAGACATGGGTATGCTCCGGAAAGATTAATGTTCGAGGATGCCTTCAACAAAGGCTTCCCGGTTGAAAGGCTGCAAATCTTCAACGCGCTCGCCCAAGCCGGCGTATAAAACCGGCAAGCCAAGCTGCTTTTTGATGGCAAACGCCATTCCGCCCTTGGCGGAAGAATCAAGTTTTGCCAGGAGGGCGCCGTTCAAATGGACAGCCTTGCCGAACGCGGCAGCCTGCTGGAGTGCGTTTTGTCCGGTGGTTGTATCCAACACGATCCAAGAATAATGCGGAGCGCCGGGCAGGGCTTTCCCAGCCACGCGGTAAACTTTCTTAATCTCCTCCATCAGGTTATAGCGCGTGTGCAATCTGCCGGCTGTATCAATCAGTACCACGTCGCTGCCGCGGGAAATCGCCGATTTTACGCCATCGTAGGTTACCGCGCCGGGATCACTGCCGGGTTGGGCGGTTATGATAGGCACGTCAATGCGTTCGCTCCAGATTTCAAGCTGGTCAACCGCGGCGGCGCGGTAGGTATCGGCGGCGACCAGCAAAACTTTTTTGCCCATGTTCTTGTAGCGGGCAGCCAGTTTGGCGATGGTGGTTGTCTTCCCCGAGCCGTTCACGCCGGCAATCATAATTACCGTCGGTTGGTGAGTCAATTCCGGCTCAGCTGGTTGGTCCAACAAGGCTGTCATTTCCGATTTCAGCAAAGAGTATAGTTGTTCGGTCCTGGTGAGACCCTGGCGATCGACCTGTTCCTGACAATTGTTGATTAACGCGATGGTTGTGTCCACGCCCATATCCGCCTGGATAAGCAGTGCTTCCAGTTCGTCCCAGCTGTTCTCGTTGATTTGGGTGGCGCCAAAGAAGGTGGACACCTTGCCAAAGGCAATATCGCGCGTTTTGGTCAGGCTCTCACGCCATTTATTGAAGATGCCGTTCATAGGGTATGAATTATACCGGATTTTGACTGCTCGCCAGCTGCCCGCAGCCGGCTTGGATTTCGATTCCCCGCCGCAGGCGGACGGTGACCGGAATGCCGCGTTCGGAGAGAGTTTCTGAGAAGGCACGGACCTTTTCGCGCGGGGAGCCTTGCAGGGGATATTGTTTGCTCGGATTCAAGGCGATCAGATTGACGTGGCAAAGCATCCCTTTGAGCAGAGTGGCGAGTTGAACAGCGGCTGCCGGCGAGTCATTAAGGTCATTTATCAGCGCATACTCAAAGCTGACGCGGCGGTGTGTTTCTTCCGTGTAAGCCTTGCAAGCGGAGATGAGGTTCTTCAGCGGATAGACACGATTGGCGGGCACAATCTGGCTGCGCAGTTCGTTATCCGCGGAGTGAAGGCTGACCGCCAGGTTCACCTGCATCCCCTCCTGGCTGAACCGCTCAATTTTCGGAATAATTCCAACCGTACTGACCGTAATCCGCCGCGCGCCAAAATTTAAGGCGGTCGGGTCTGTTAACCTGCGCAGGGATTCCAGTGTCGCCTCATAATTCAGGAACGGCTCGCCCATGCCCATGTAGACGATATTGGTCAGGCTTTTGCCCTCAGACCGCAGCATACGCATATAGTGAAGTACTTGGGCGAGTATCTCGCCGCTGGAAAGCCCGCGTTGGTAGCCCATCTGCCCTGTCGCGCAGAAAACACAACCCATCGGGCAGCCCACCTGGGTGGATATGCACAGGGAATTGCGCTCTTCATACCGCATCAGAACAGTTTCCACGCTCAGCTGATCGGGCAGACCGAATAAAATCTTTTCTGTCAGCCCGTCCTTTGAACGCAATGTTGACCGGGGGGATATGGGAGTGAGCAGAAACCGCTCCGTCAGCGAGGAGCGCAGAGCGGTTGAAATACTGGAGAACTGCGCGAAGTTCTCATAAAGCTGCTGATACATCCCGCTCCAGATTTGCTTGGCGCGGAAAGGCGGCTGACCAAGCTCGGTCAGAGCCTGGCTAAGCGCGTCAAATTCCAGGTCATAAAGAAGCGTCTTTGCCATGGATAAGATCGCTGAGATTCGCGGCGATAAAATCCGGTGCTGGCTGCCAGGCGCGCGCCTGGGAGGGCGTCGAAACACCAGAAAGGACAAGCCCGCTCAGGCAGCCGGCTTGCTGCGCGCCGGCGATGTCAGTTTCAAGCCGGTCTCCGACCCCCATCACTTCCTCGGGGCGTAAACCAAGCACCTGATAGGCGTGTTCGTACATCGCGGTGTACGGTTTCCCGATAATAAGAGGCTGCTTACCCGAAGCCGTCGCGACGGCGGCAACCATTGTGCCCGCTCCGGGGTAGAGACCCTGGGGCGTGGGGTAGGTGGCATCGGCATTGGTGGCGATAAAGTCGGCGCCGGCCCGGATGAGGAGAGCCGCGTTTCGGATTCTTTCGTATGTCATCTCCACATCCATCCCAACCACGACCAGCGAGGCGGTCCGGAAATCTTCTGTGGGGGAAATCTTAAAACCTTGCTCAAGCAGTACCTGTTTGAGGGAAGCTGAGCCAACGACGTAGACGCATGTGCCTGGCGCGAAGTGGTTCTTTAAGAAAAGCGCTGTAGCGGCCGCGGATGTGATGATGTGTTCCGCCTGAATCTCCAGCCCAAAGCCGCGCAGTTTGTGTTGATATTCTGCCGCGGTTTTTGTGGCATTGTTGGTCCCGAAAACGAAACGCAAGCCTGATTCAGAAATCGCGCTGAAAATCGCGGGCAGATTTCCGATGGCTTGCGTGTCATGCCATAGGACGCCGTCCATGTCCAGTATAAGTCCCTTAAGGTGGGGAAACTTATTCGTCAGCATCTTCGTTTCGGCAGCAGGATACGCGTTTTACTTGGCTGGCGGTTGGAGGACTTTGTCGACAATCCCATAATTTACCGCTTGTTCTGCTGTCAGGAAGAAATCCCTTTCAGTATCCCGTTTAATTACCTCGATGGACTGACCAGTCGCTTCGGCAAAGAAATTATTAAGCGCTGTTTTCAAACGCATAATCTCATGTGCCATAATCTCAATATCTGTCGCCTGTCCTTCCGCGCCGCCAAGGGGTTGATGCATGTGGATCGTCGCGTGGGGAAGGGCGAACCGCTGACCCTTGGTGCCGCCCGCGAGCAAGACCGTCCCAAAGCTGGCAGTAACCCCAACGGCAACAGTGCTGATCTTATTCGGGATCATCTGCATGGTATCGAGGATGGCCAGACCTGAATAAATGGAACCGCCCGGGGAGTTGATATACATCTGGATGGATTTATCCGGGTCTTCGCGGCTCAGATAAAGCAGCTGCGCCACGACGAGGTTGGCGACCTGATCGTTAATCGCGGAACCGACAAAAATGATGCGTTCTTTCAACAGAAGCGAATAGATATCATAATGGCGCTCGCCGCTGCCGGAAGTTTCCACAACCATCGGCACCATGATTGATTTTGTGGTATTTGTGTCCATTGGTTTCCTTTTCTTCATGATGATTTTGAAGAGTTTATCCTGTAACTGTTAGAACTTTGTATATAAAGTCGGGCGCCTGAAAACTCAGGCGCCGCTTTTTGGATGCTTATCCCGCTGCTTCGGCTTGCTCCGCAGTTTCGGGCGTTGGTTCTGCTGCGTCTTCAGATTTGGGTTCTTCTGCAGGAAAGGATTCAGGGCTGGCGATCTTCCGCAGTTGAATCCGAATGGCAGATTCCAGCGCGCGGTTGCCGGCTTCAAGTGAAATCGCGTTGGCGAACTTCTTCTCTCCGAGGTCTTTTTGCATCTGATGCAGCTCACCAGATCTCACCAGATCGGAAATGAGGCTTGAAATGTGCTGCTCCAATTCATCATTGCTGACTTTGATATCATATTTCTTGCTCAAAGCTTCCATCACCAACGTACGTTCCAGGCGGGTAATAGCAGTGGGGGTGACTTCCTGTTTCATGAAGTCTTCTTTATCCATCTTGCGCATCTTGAGATAAAGATCAAGTTCAAGTTGACGGTGAGAAAGCTCATGTTCAAACCGGTGCAGAACCTCTTCTTCCTCTTCATGCAGCATTTGCGGTGGATACTTAAATCTTGTATCCTGCCGAATGCGGTCTAAGAGCCCAAGGTAATAATTGTCTTCATAGTCGGCGGTTTCTATTGCCAGCTGCCGGTCGTAAACGGCAGTTCGCAATTCCTCAACGCTTTTAAAGTCGCCGATCTCCTCAAGGTAAGCTTCGTCAAGCTCTGGCAGTTCCAACGCTTTAACTGACTGTATGCCCGCGTTGAATCGAATCTTTTTACCGCGGAAATCCTCGTCCACGCTGTCTTCTTCCGGGAATTCATGGGTAAGGACCACAGTCTCCCCGGCATTGCTGCCAATCAACGCGCGGATAAATCCGCGGTACGGCCATTCGCTGTCCGATTCTTCACTTTCCGTCGGGATGACGACTTGCTGCGGGGTGCTGCCAAATATCTCGGGGTCTTCACCCTCTTTTGGTTCAACAGCCAGAGCTTCCAGAGTCAGATAAAGCAAATTGCCCTCTGCCGCCGGGGTTTCCAAGGGGACGATTGTGCTGCTATTCCGTCTGACTTGGCTGATGAGTTCGTCCACTTTTTTATCACTGATTTCCGGCAGGGTGTAGGCTTCGCGTATACTGTCCACGTCGCCCAGTTCTGTTTCAGGTTCAAGCGGAATAGTAAACAGAAAGGTGAGGGGATCCTGGCTTTTAATTTCGTCCAGGTTACCGGGACCGTAAGGCGAAATTTGTGCTTCCTCCAACACTTCCGGGTAGACCTTGTCCAGAAGCATTTCCAGCGCTTCTTCGCGGATGCTGGCTTCGCCAATATGATTTAAGACCATCGCGTAGGGCGCCTTGCCCGGACGGAAGCCGGGGATGCGAGTGCGTTGGGAAATTTTCCGCGCGGCTTTGTGCATGAATTGATCCAACAGTTCCGGCTCAAATTCCGCGGTGATTTTTACCTGCTGGTCGTCCGTAAATTCTTTTTGTAGTTTCAAAATATACCTCTCAGTTAATAAATGCTGTGGGGAAAGAGAGGCTCGAACTCTCACGCGTTGCCGCACATGATCCTAAGTCATGCCTGTCTGCCAATTCCAGCACTTCCCCTCGAACAAGAAATTATAAGCGAGAGGGAAAATCAAGTCAACAAAAAGCTGACCTGACTATTGGCTTTAGTGTAGGTTTACACTACATATTGGACACCATGCTAAAAAGAGTAGCAGGAAGTGGCAACATCCGTTATTGTTATTGTGCTAAATCAATACAAAATGGAGGAAGCCACAACCTGCTATGGATAAGATAACACAAGACATGAAGTATCGGTACTCACTGGTGAATTACGTCCTGAGCCAGGGGGTCTCCAAAGCTGCTCGCAAGTACAACAGAAGCCGGAGTTACATTGACTTCTGGATAAAACGTTTTGATGGGGAGATCAACTCTCTGGCGGACAGGTCGAGGCGGCCGAAGCATCATCCCAGGGAACATAGTCAGGCAGAGATTGAGTTGATCCGGCGATATTGGAGCCATAACCAGGACTTAGGGCTGTTTGAGCGCCCATTCCAATGAAGAACTGCATTCCTCGCTCAAAGACGAGGATTCTTAAAGCCTGGCGACTGAAGGCCGTTTCCAGTCAAACAAAGAGCGGCGCGGCACAACCCGCTGAGAACTGTCCATCTCATTTTGAAAACAGGAAAAGAAGCGCCTGGGAATATTAATCTGTAACAAAAACCCCTTAATAACTCGCAGAAAGCCGCGGTCAGTAGAGATCAACACAAAAATTTCACTTGACCAGCATTGGCAGGAATACGCTGTTCCCACTTATAGAAACATGCACAAACGCCGGCGCAGATCCTAATCCGTAGGCGTCTGTAACAATCAGAGAGAAGGTTAACGTACTCGCTTGCCATGGGGTAATGAAGTAAGGCGAAACTGACATAGGATTGATCAGCTGAACATTGGGCCCAGCGATCTGGGACCATGCGTAAGTCAGCGGAAAGTCACCATCCGGATCTGTGCTGGCACTTCCGTCCAGCATAACGGTTGAAAGGTATCCTGCCAATTGGTCCGGACCAGCGTTTGCGATTGGCGCTTGATTCATGACGGTAATACTTACACTGTCTGCAGCGGAAGACATCCCGAAAGAATCGGTTACGACCAGTGAAAAGCTAATTAGTGTGGGGTCAGACGGGGCAACGAAAGAAGGCATAACTGTCCCAGGGTTAAGCAGGCTGACTGCCGGACCCGCAGTTTGTGTCCATAGGTAGCCTAAAGGATAGTTTCCATCCGGGTCATAACTTAAACTGCCGTCCAGATTTACCACGATATTTGTCAGGACTGTCTGGTCGGGGCCAGCATCTGCCACCGGAGCTTGATTACCAACGATGATTGACACAGAATCTGGTCCGGAACCCTGCCCGAGGCTGTCTGTTACAAAAAGGTCAAAAGTTAGTACGCATTGAGTGGGCGGCGCGAAAAAATTCGGATTAACCGCACCAGGGTTGCTAAGCGCTACTGGCGGCCCGGATTTCTGAAGCCAGGCATAAGTCAGTGGATAATTGCCGTCAGGGTCATAACTGCCGCTTCCGTCCAACGTGACCAACGCCATGCTGTTTACCGACTGGTCCGGTCCCGCATTCGCAACAGGCGGCGTGTTAAGGATAGTGACATTCACATAATCAGGGCTGGAAATACCGCCCAGACTGTCCGTCACCACCAGCGCAAATGTCAGAATAGAAGGTTGCGAAGGCGCGGTAAATGTCGGGTTTACACTGTTTGGATTATTCAGGGTTACAGTTGGTCCGCCAGTCTGACTCCAAGAATAGCTGAGTGGATAATTGCCATCAGGGTCATAACTGCCGCTTCCGTCCAGGGTTACCAGGATCTGTGTATATAAAACTAAATCCATGCCCGCATTCGCGACCGGTGGTTGGTTAATCGGACCTGTGTAACTGAGCGTGGCCGTCATTGTTGCGCCGCTATTACTGATGCTCGTCACGGCTGCCAGGCTGTCGGCGCCTGAATATAGGCGGCTGTTGGGCGTGGAGTTGTAGTTAAAGGTTCTGTTGTTAGTCGCACCAGGAAATGGGTCGCCGTTATCGCCCCGCTCAGAATCAATTAAATCACCGTAAAGCAGCTCATCCAATCCGTCCGCTTGCATAAATTTCATCAGGGGGTGGGATTCATTTGCGTTGGCGCTGTTGGAGTACGTCACGCCCTCATCGATGTGCAGAATGTTAATCCCCGCCCCTGGCAAACCGGCATCATAACCCGTGAGTTGGCGGTTTTCGACCAAAAAGTACTCGCCGGAACCGGAATGCTGCATCCATTCCCAATCAATTCCACCGGGGTTGGGGCGCAGAAGGTAAGCCGCGGCGTTGGTCTCCGCCTGTGGCAGAGAAACCCCCGCGACCGTCCCGTTGATTGCGGTCGGGGTGATCCATCCCTGATACCACTTCAGCCAGGCGTCCGGGAAGGCTGGTGATGTGCCGTAGTAATTACTACCCGTGTAATTCCAGCTCCCTGTTCCCATGATGGACCAGTTACCAACTCCATCCGAGGAACCGTCTATATCGTAGAGGTCCGGCCAGGTGAGGTCGTGTCCCAGTTCGTGAATAAGGATACCAATGGTTGCCTGGTGATTCAGGTGTATCTCCCCAATTTGAGCGTAGCCACCATTATGAGAAGGGTCGCCCAAAATTTTTCCATCCAGAGTTGGCGCGGTGATATCGTAGAAAGAATAGCGGTGCGCCCAAATGCTGGGAGAATTATTGGAGTATGACCGCTCGTACCCAGCCACGACGACCACCAGATGCAGCTCGTTCAAGGAGATGTAGCCGTCGGAGTTGGTGTCAAACGTGGCAAAATTTACATAGGCATCCGCGGCAGTCAGGACGTTCTTGGTAATCAACTGGTTCGCAACTGACCAGCCCGTTCCGGTGTTGGGGTGGGCATAACCGAGATTGAACCAGCCTACAACGCCGTCACTGGAAGTACCGTAAGTTTCCGCTGCCGCGTTCAGGCTAAGTTGGTTAAATGAAGCGTCATAGTAATAATCGCGGACGCTGTTGCTGGTTGTGCTGAACATCAGGGATGCGAAATTTGCGGCAGTGTAGGTTCCAGAGCGGTCAGAAAAACTTGCAAGCAAAACAAGTGTGGGTTGCGTGCCGATATTCTGCGCGTCTGGAGAGGTACGTTGAATCGTCGGATATGTTGGAACCTTCGCCGGCCGAAGATGTTTTTGCAGGCTGGCAGGCGCGGCCAGATTCGCCGGGACTTGCTTTCCCCCGATTATCGCCGGCTCCAAGTGCCCTTCATTGGAGAGGCGGGCAAATACCCACCAACGCGATGAGGATTGGAGGATGGCGTACCCATCCAGCGTCTCGTATCCGTTTGCCCATTCATCGCCCCATTTACGCGCGAAAAAGCTGCTGCCGTCCGGCTGTTCCAGCGTCTCAATATTCGGAGCGGCTGGAGCAGCCGAGACCCACTCAACGGATACTGCGGCAACAATCCCAGCCAGTAACAGACTGGACAAAACCCAAAAAATGAACCTTTTCATTTGAACACCTCCGAAGCTGCTGATTTGTCAAGGAACGCCATAGATCTGAGCAAAGCTTTGCTCTCGGAAATCACAAACCACCTGGAAATCCAGGGGAATACGCGTATATCAATGTACAGCTTATCTTTAATCGTGGACAAGCGCAGGATGCGGTACGCACACGAGACATCACAAAATCCTCATGATGTCTCAGTAATCTATGCTTTTAGTATATAAGAAATTTAATAAAAATCAATAAAATCTGAATTAGCCTGTATGCGCAAGGCTCGGTGTTGGCATACTTTGAGCTGCCAGGCTCATTTATTAGTTGTGATGTTGTTGGCTCGCCTGTCCTTATTCCAAAACCGCTGTGAGGAATCCCGAAGCTAAACTGCCCGTTCCACGACCTCGGCCTGTTTTCTCAACAGTCTTTTGTTGATATTATGGAAGGAGATCATCGGGGCGCGGCCAATCTATTGTCAGTTTGTTAAATGCCTTCCTCGCGACTGAGCGACCGCGGCTCCAATGTACGCGGAACTCGCAATTTTGTTTGAGCGAACGGGTTCGTAACTGCTAATTTCGCCATTATTTACATATGAACCTTCTGAGCGGTCAAATGACAAGTCGGTTTGCCGGTCTTAACACATTTCCACGCCGTCAGCCGGCTGACCCCTGCGCTTATCTGCCTGTCAGTAATTCATCAATCTGAACGGCCAGCGGCAGCTGCACGCCGCCCTTAAGCGTCCATTCCATCAGGACGTCTGGATCAATGCCAAAGGGCAGCAGAACGCTTCCGCCGGCTTTTGCCAGTAATTCCATGTACTTATGGACATTCACAGATTGCGGGTCCGGTTTGCCGGTCAGTTCCCAGGCGCGCACATCCGGTTCGCCTTGCATAAAAAGAAAACGCACGCGCTGCCCGGGTCGGATTTGCATACCGGCGCTTTCCAACTGCCGCGCCGCGCGCACGGAAGCGGTCGTGCTTTTATAGGCATCCAGAGCATAGCTGACCTTCCCATTAACCACCAGCAAATCCAACGGCACACGGCCTGCTTTGAGGGCTTCCAACCCGTCCTGATACACACGGAGCGCTGATCTGAGCGCGTCGGGCAAGTCCGCGCGGGTTTTGGCCTGCCCCAGGCAGGTAATCATGTCCATTTGCACCTGTCCGATCCAGCGGGGGGTATCCCTGCGGCGGGCTTCCAGACCGCGCACCTTGATTTCGCCGCTTTGAAATATGCCAAAGTAACGGTTCGCGATTGGGACACGCGCGTCTGTTTTGGAGGGCAGGAACGCGACCCAACGCAAGACGCCGTCCAGCGCGATTGCCAGCCCGGTCCGGTCGACAATCTTACGCATGACTTCTTCAAAGTGTTCGGGCTTGCTGCAGCCTTTCTTCTTCAGCCAGAGCGCGTCCACGTACATCTGCAGCACTTCAAAGCCTTCCTCCTCCGCCACCTCTTTGGCGCGCAAAAGCACTTCGCGTCCGCCTTTGGTGACTGCCTCATGCGCTTCGATGCGTCCGTAGCGGGCGTTTTTGTAGCCAAGAAAGCCAAAACAAACCACCAGCAGCCATTTTAGCGCGGAGGAGCGTGCTTTGAGCGTTTTCGCCATGGGATGGTCGGGCGGGTAGGAGCGCGTTTTTGTCTTCAGCGCCACGCGTTTCTCATAAATCGATTTGAGCGTGAGCGGAACCACGCCCAATTCTTCAGTGGCAGGCGTCAGCACATCCGGCAAGGGAACTTCGGGTGAAATATTGCCGCGTATGATGACCGCGGGATACATGGACACAAAGTCAACTTCCCCCACGTCGCTGTGCAGCCCCAGTTTTGGCTGGTAAATCATCCCGCCGCGATCGGACTGAATGAGCTGCATGCCGCTCTTGAATTCCTCGACCTGGCGTTTCTGGTAAGGCACCAGAATGTCTTTTTCCAGCGCCGTGATGACCTGCATGGCGGAAATGCCCTGACCGGGCGAGACCCGCGCGGCTTTTTCGATTGGCAGGGTGGTCACGCGCGCCATTTCCAGCGTGCCTGCCAGGCTGTAATCCGACCACATCATGGCGGATTTGCGGTCAATGTGGCAGCGTCCGAACAGGTGCGCTTCTTCCGGGCGGTAGATAATGTGCCCGTAGGAAAAGTAAGTGATTTCTTTCTGCCAACGCACCGGCCGGCTGGCGTCCCGGTTGAGCGCCAGGGGGATCTTTTTCTCTTCCATTTGCTTGAGCAGGAAAGGCAGCAGCCAACTGTCTCCCCAGTCGGTGACGAGAATGTCCGGGTCGTAGTCCAGCAGCGCGGCGTTCAGCACGGATAAAAAAGCGCCGTCCGGGCTGAGCGGCAGGGTTTGGCAAAAGCGGTCTGAGCGCAGGCTGAGCGCGCGCACCGTCCCGTGCGCGGGGTCCGCGTCCGGCGTCAGTTCCATCACGCGCAGAGGCGGCAAAGCGGGCATCAGATCCCAACGGCTGTTGAGCACCTGGATGGATTGGATGCGATTCTGAGCGTCGGCGCTAAGCTCACACAGCGCCAGCGGGAACGCGCCATAGCGGCTGATATAACGCGTGCTGATGGTCACATCCGCGTCGTACCAGGTCAGCTCCTGAAATTCCTCTTCCAACTGACGGAATAATGCGACCTGACGCGCCGGCGTGTCCACGTCAACCCGCAGCACTTCCACGGGCTCCGCGGCAAAAACATCCTGCTTATATTGGCGTTCAAGCGCGCTTACGCAGCTCTCTTTGCGCAGCCGGTGCCACAGCCGGCGCAGTTCCACACGCGGCCCGGCGGCATAAAACGCCACCGGGAAGGCCTGCGTGAAACACTGCCGGCAGTCGTCCGTTTCTGAGATGAACCACAACGTCAAACCCTCCTGCTGATTCAGGTACAGGTCGAGCAGCCAGCCGCGGAATGTCTGGCCGCTCACGGCGCCTCCTCAAACGCGGTGTACGCGCGCGGTTCGGCCGCTTCCTCCGTCAGTTCCGCGGCGGGTGGAGTTTCCGATGTCAAAACCGCCAGCGTCTCGTTGAGCAGCGTGAGAAAGCGCGCTTCTTTGCCGCTGTCCAACTTTACGCTGGGGTCCGCCCCTTCCGGGATAATTTCTTTTTGGAGCGACTTCAGCTGTTTGTAGACCTCCAACAAGATGGCAATCAGGTACATGTCCAGCGGGTACAGGTTGGACGCGTACGAAGCTTCTGCCAGGTGCAGGCGGGAAAGCACCAGCAGTTCATCCAGCAGCAGCTGATCCTCTTTGCGCAGCGCGCGTTGAAAGCGTTTGAGGGCGGCTTCTTCCTGCTGCCAGGTTTGAGTGATGGAAGCAATTGTGCGGCCCATAGGGTCCTCCCTAAAACAGCGCCGGCTGCTGCCCAAAACCAGCCGACAAGGGTGCGGGTTCCTCCCAGGCGGCGTTGGCGCTGGCGCGCAGCGTTTCCATCAGGCATTCACGCGCCGCGGAGATGGGCGGAATGGGGCGCAGGCTTACCACCACCGGCGCGGACTGACTAAGACGCTTCAGGCAGGCGATTCCGCGGGTAAGCAGGCGCTGGCTGTCCTTCAGCTTCACGTCCTCATCCAGGAAGGTTGCCAGCAGGTCCAGAACAAGCAGCGGTTCGCGCGGCGGGACGGCGGAAACGGCTTCCAGCATCGCCAACACCTGGTAGCAGGTAAAGGCGCGCGAGAGCCGGATTCGGTTCATCACGCCGACAGGGTCGTTTGTGTAGGGCCGGACAGCCCGGGCAACCGCGTACATGTTGGAGCGATTGCCACAGTCCAGCAGGGTCACAGACTGCTTCAGGGCCAGAGCCGCGACCAGCTCCAGCATTTTCCCGGACATTGCGCTGCAGCCAATCACCAGCAGCAATTGAGGTGGGAGGGGTAGTGAAAAGGGGACTAACGCGGAATCTGTTCTCATGCCTTTATTATATAGAATATTTGTTCTATGTCAAGAGATTATTAGAACGCGTGTGCTAATTCTATATTGTTTCTGGCAGCACGAGAAGGGTAGGGTGGGTATAATTGGGCACTGAAATTCTTTGCAAATGAGGAATAATGACAACCATAAAAGGCAGTGAAAGCGGCGCGACCGCGCGCAATCGTATGAGCAAGTCCATCGTTTTGGCAATCCGACTGCTGATGCGGCAGAACGCGCCGGACGCGTCCAGCCGGGATTTGGCGGCTTACGTGGTTCTGGCGCTGGAAAAAATCAGTGAATCCGTCGAAACAAGCGCGGTTGCCTGGGAAAAGCGCGACTATTGGCTCAAGGCGGACCGCTTTCGCCAGGAGTGGGCCTGGTGCGAACACAGCGCGGACGCGTTGGCCAGGGCATTGCGCGCGGATGACTGGAAGAGCGCGGCGCAGCAGTTGGCTGTGATTGGGCAGCGCCTCAGCGCGGTGGAAGTGAGCGAGAATAATCGCCTGGGCGAGCCGTGGAAAGGCGCCTGGGAAACTTTTCAGCGCCGATGACCCGCAGGCGATAATATGCGTAAAGTCTTCCAGAGGCGGCAGGGAAGCGGTGAATTCCGAAGTTTTAATTATTGGTTATGATAAGTATCATTATCGAGACCTATGATAAAAAGTGTATTATAATAGTTTCAAATTTTGTGGTGGAATAAGCATTATGTACGAGGTGGTTAAATATGGATTCTGAAGAACCTGAAACTTCATTGGAAGTATCTACACGTTCAAATGGAAAGTCTCAGCTGTCCAAAGTTGATTGGATATTTTTATGGATTCTATTACTGGTATTATCACTATCTATTTTAGCGCGTGGAAATCCTTACTATTTTGAACCTGGTAGAGATAGCGGATTTTTTATGTTCGCAGGCAAAGAATTATTACGCGGAAAAACGCTTTATACACAAATTTGGGACTCTAAAGGTCCGATGATTTTCTTCATTAATGCCATGGGTTTTTGGTTTGGCTCAGGTTCGCGTTGGGGATTATGGTTTCTTGAACTTTTTTTTCTTATTATAGTCCTTGGATTAGCATATTCGATATTGAATAAGCACTGGGATCACAGAGCTGCATTATTAGGTACCGTTGCAGGTGCATTTTCACTTAAACAAATATTTGGAGTTGGGAATACAGTTGAGGAGTATTCACTACTCTGCTCATTTGTTGCTTTGTTTTTTTATCTTCAAGGTTTACAGAAAAAGGATCATCGACTTGAGGATTTAATAATTGGTGGATCACTGATGGCCAGCTTCCATCTTAGAGCTAATAATATAGGGGTTGAAATTATAATAATTTTACTAATAATATATTTTACCTGGAAAGAAAAGGGATTTCTAACGAGCTTAACGAGGATTGGATGGATAATTCTTGGAACTCTATTAATTAACCTCCCAATCCTCCTCTACTTTTATCTACACGGAACCCTTTACAGGATGGTAGAGGCTTCGATTTTTTACAACTTTTTTTATTCTCAAGAATATCGTTCGAGTTCATTAATCTATCATGTCATCAACGATAGTTTACTTAGGGGCATTAAATATTTCAAAGGTTGGTCTTATGTATTTGGACTTGGATATGCTGCCTGTATATTCTATGCAATAAAGGGTGCCAGAGAACATAAGCCTGACCCCCTAATGATTCTAACCTTGATGTTATTACCACTTGAAGTGGCGTTGAGCGCGATTTCTGGGAGAGGATATCAACATTATTTTATAAATTGGATTCCTGCAATTGTTTTATCTTATGGATATTTTTTCGTATTTGCAAAAGAGTATTTACTTTCGAAAGACTTAATACGGTTACTAAATACTAAAGCTAAACTATGCGCAACTTGCTTTGTTTTGGTGTTCACAATCACCTCACAATGGGGTGACCTTCTTCTTCCTGTTAAGGTGTTATACAAATCAATAATAAATCCAGGCCTACAAATGGAATATAAATCACGTACAGCATCTTACATTGAGGAAAACACAAATGTTGACGACAAAGTACTTGTTATTGGTGGACAAGCTGGAATTAACTTGATGAGTGACCGTGCCTCAATTGATGGATCGCTATTCTATCCCCTAATTAATAACTCTTCAATTGGTATAAAATTGCAAAAAGAATACCTTGAGAATCTTAAAACGCAGAAACCAGTAATGATTATTGATGGATTTGCCATTTACCCTTGGATCTTGCCAGCAGTAAATCCAGAGTACCGTGCTCAGCAAGAAATAGCAACTTCTTTAGCGCAAAACACTAATGAAACGCTTAACTATATTTGGGAGAATTATTATTTAGTACATGAAGTTGAAGATTATTCAATATATCGAATTAAGAAGTAAGTTCTATATAAAAAAGACAAAACTATGCGCAATGTTGGTTGATAAGAAATAGTTATTTTATGAGTGAAAGAATTGCAGTTCAAGACTCCATTGAGAACTATATTTCCTCTGTCCGCCTTTCTCGCAGCGCGAACACTGTCCGCACCTACGCCAACGCGATGAACTTGTTCAGTCAGGTACTAACCGGGCACGAACTGGACCCTGAAACAATGCCCATCGCAGACCTGACAGAAGAACCGGTCATCTGGGTTATCCGCGCGTTAAAAGATATGGCCCCCTCCACCGAACAATGTTATCTGACCGCTGTGGTGGGTTTTTACGAGTTCCTGGCAGGAGAAAACCTGGCTGCCATCAACCTGCCGCGAATCCGGCTGCTCATCAAACAGCGCGCGCGCAAGCCGGGCATCCGCCTCCCCCAGTTCCCGAAATCCGCGATAGAAACCGTCTTGGATTACGCCGCTGGATTGCATTTATTTGAAACAAAAGACCCGACCCAACACTTAATTAATATGCGCGACCGCGCCTTTCTGCTTACCCTCGCGGATACTGGCTTACGCGTGCACGAAGCCTGCAACTTACGCCGCGGCGATATTGATTGGGACGAATATAGGGCGGTCATTATTGGCAAAGGCAATCGGGAGGCTGTCCTGCGCTTTTCCCGGCGCAGTTTGCAGGCACTCAAGGATTACCTGCGTCTGCGCGCTGAACTCGACGGCGGCAGCGGCAAAGCCCTGGCCGCCTTGCCGATCTTCGCCCGGCACGATAAGGGCAGCGGCAAAAAGGTCAAACCCATTTCCACTACCACCGGGCGGCAAATTGTGAACCAGCGCGTCAGGGAAGCCGTCGGACCCGAAGCGGTAGGCTCAATTACCCCGCATTCTTTCCGCCATTATTTTGTCACAACCGTCCTGCTCGCCTCTGGCAACCTGAAGCTGGCACAAGAGCTTGCCCGCCACCAAAATATTGCGGTCACGCAGCGCTACAGCCATTTGAGCGACGCTGAACTGGATAAGAAATACCTGGAAATCTTTGGCTAAGCCGCTTAGTGGTAATATAATTGCCGACAAATGCATATGGAGTTGGCAATTGAAGCCTATGAGTGATTACCGGATTTCTTCTCACCCTATCCTAACGATTAAGCCGGAACCAAACCTTTCTTTTTATTGGAATAACCAGGAATTATTGGCGCACACCGACGAGATGATTTCCACAGCGCTTTTTGCCAATGGAATTCATATTTTCGGTCATCATCCCAAAGATAATTCCCCGCAAGGTATCTTCTGCGCCAATGGGCAGTGTTCGCAGTGCATGGTTATCGCGGACGGGCTCCCGGTAAAAGCTTGCATGACCCCGGTCAGAGCTGGGATGCGCGTTTTCCCCGCCGATGGTCTCCCCGAACTCCCGGACCTGCCCTCAGGCACATTACAAACAGCGCCAATCCCCCGGGTGAATGTGGAGGTCTTGATAATTGGCGGGGGTCCTGCCGGTCTCTCCGCCGCGCAGGAACTTGGTAAGGCTGGCGTTTCAGTTCTTCTGGTGGATGACAAAGACAAGCTGGGCGGCAAACTGGTTCTGCAAACTCACCGTTTCTTTGGCTCTTCCGAAGCGGTTTACGCCGGAACCCGCGGTATTGATATCGCGAAAAAGTTGGAAGCACAGGCGCGCGCTTACCCCAGCATTGAAATCTGGAAAAACAGCACCGCCCTGGCGATTTTTGAGGACCACAGCCTCGGGATCCTGCGTGAAGGCAGGCAATATGTCTTGGTGCAACCGCAGGTGCTTCTGGTCGCAGCGGGCGCCCGGGAACGCAGCCTGGCTTTCCCCGGCAATACCCTGCCCGGAGTCTACGGCGCGGGCGCGTTTCAGACCCTGGTCAATCGCGACCTGGTTCGCCCTTGCGAGAACCTGTTCATCGTCGGCGGAGGAAACGTGGGGCTCATCGCGGGATATCATGCCATTCAAGCCGGCATCCACGTGGCGGGTTTGGTAGAAGCCGCCCCCGCTTGTGGGGGTTATCGGGTCCACCTGGACAAGCTCGTACGTTCCGGCGTGCCGGTGCTTACCTCGCATACCGTCCTGGAGGCAATTGGCGAACAGTGTGTAGAGCAGATTCGGATCGCCCGGGTTGATCAGGACTTCAAGCCGATACTCTCAACTGTGCGTGAGTATGCCTGCGATACCATCCTGATCGCGGTCGGGCTTGATCCGGTAAATGAATTCCTGCGCAAGGCAGAAGAGGTCGGTCTGCCGGTTTATGCCGCTGGCGACGCGCAGGAAATCGCCGAGGCGTCTGCCGCAATCTTTTCAGGGCGGATTGCCGGCGCCCAAATCGCGGAACGGCTTGGAAAAACTCTCGCGCCAATCCCGGCTGAGTGGACCAGACTTGAAAAAATCTTAAAATCCAAACCGGGTAACCTGCGCGAAGAAAGCTTTCCTTCAGTAACAGCCGGCGTTTTTCCCGTGCTGCATTGTAACCAGGAAATCCCATGCGATCCATGCACAACCATCTGCCCCAAGGATTTAATTCACCTTGGCGGGGAAGATATCCGTTCGCTGCCGCAATTCCTGCCCCAAGAAGATGAAGCCTGTATTGGCTGTTTGCGCTGCGTTTCGGTATGCCCCGGGTTGGCAATAACCCTGGTCGATTTCCGCAAGCAAGCAGGGACAGCTTTGGTTTCCCTGCCCTACGAACAGGAAGCGGCGCGGCTCAAGCCCGGCAGTATGGTTATGGTGACGGACACAAATGGTACCGCGCTGACCTCACTGCCAGTTAAGACGATTCGTAAGCTGCCTGGCTTTTCCGGAACGCATATCGTCAGCGTGGAAGGTCCCGCCGAAATCGCGCCGCGCATCGCGGGTTTACGCCTGATCCCATCTTCTGAACCTAAGGCGGTATATGATGAGACCGGTGAATTTACGCCGGAGATGGCGGATGAAGCGTATGTATGCCGCTGTGAAAGGGTGAGCGCCGGTGATATCCGCAATCTCATTCGGGCGGGGGTCCGGGATATCAACCAAATTAAAGCGCTTTTACGGGTCAGCATGGGCGCTTGCGGAGGAAAAACCTGTTTGAACATGGTCAAACGCATGTATCAGCAGGAAGGCATCCCCCTCACGGAAGTGACTGAACCGCCAATCCGACCTGTTTTTGTGGAAATGCCGATTTCTTTGCTTGCCAACCTCTCTGGCAGCGCTGACGGAGGTGAAGCATGAGCCCCCTGCCCGTGTATGACGTCATTATCGCCGGCGCTGGCTCGATTGGCACCCCAACCGCGTTTTATCTCGCGCGGGCTGGTTTGCGCGTTCTGGTGCTGGAAGCGCTTCCCAGCGTCGGACAGGCATCCAATAAACACGCGATTGGCGGGATTCGCGCCACCCACTCCGATGCATCAAAAATATATCTATGCGCAGAAACCATCCGGGTTTTATCCACCTGGCAGGAGGTTTATGGCGATGATATCGAATGGCGCGCTGGCGGATACTGTTTTGTCGCGTATGAGCCGGCGATTAAACAAACGCTGCGGGATTTGTTGGCCTACCAGAAAAGTTATGGTCTGAACATAGATTGGCAGGACGCGCAAGGTATCCAGAAGATTATCCCGGATATTCAACCGGAGGGGCTCCTGGGAGGCACTTTTTCGCCCGATGATGGGTCCGCCTCCCCCATGAAAACCTGTTTCGCTTTTTACGCGCATGCTGTGGCAGCCGGCGCAGATTTTCATTTTAATGAGCCAATTCTTTCAGCCAGCGTTGTCAATGGCGCGGTGCAGTCCGTCAGCACCGCCCGGGGAAGCTACGCCTGCAAATACCTGATTAACGCGGCCGGGTCCTGGGCTTCTGAAATTTCCCGGCTTGTGGGCGTGCCGCTGCCAGTCACCCCTGAAGCGCACGAAGCTGGTATCACCGAACCTGTTCAACCCTTGTTTTCTCCAATGATTGTGGACATCCGCCCGAGAGAAGGCTCCAGCAATTTCTATTTTTACCAGCATCCAACCGGCAAGATAATTTTCTGCCTCACCCCCAGCCCGCAGATTCTTGGTCAGCTCAGCACAGATACCAGTGAGTTCTTGCCGCTGGCTTCTCAGAGGTTGATAGAATTGATGCCCAAATTGAGAAATTTGCGCGTTCGGAGAACCTGGCGCGGCACTTACCCGATTACGCCGGATGGCTTGCCAATCCTCGGGGGTACTGAGGCCTTGGACGGGTACTTGCTTGCAGCTGGTGTTTGTGGGCAAGGCTACATGCTCGGCGTGGGCGTCGGTATGCTTCTGACTCATTTGATTGAAGGGCGGCTGAATTCCTTTGAAGAGGAATGTCTGCGAGCGCTGCGGCTGGATAGATCCTATGCAAGCGCTGAAAAGTTAAAATAATAAACCGGTTTTATGGCATACTTAATCCATCATCATGGATTTAGATAAAGTCTTTCATAAATTTCCTGCCTCCTACACAACGGCTGATATTGACCTGATCAAGTCGGCCTATTTGCTGGCGGAGTCTGCTCATGGGGAACAAACCAGAGCGTCTGGTGCGCCTTACATCACCCATTGCGTGGGCGTGGCCAATATCCTGCTGGATATTGAGGTAGCCCCCAGCCTGGTGGTCGCCGGTTTGCTGCATGATGTCGTGCTTGATACTCCGGTCACGCTGGAGCAAATCCGCTCCACATTCGGCGAATCCATTGCCAAGTTTGTGGAGGATCTCACCAGGATTACCAGTTTGCCGCAAGTTACCCGGGCAGACCAACATCCGGAAGAAATTACCAGCCCGCAAACCACCGAGCCGCTCAGCGACAGCAGAAAAAACGAATATGTCATGGAAACCCTGCGAAAAATGCTTCTCGCGATTGGCAGCGATTTCCGCGTCATCGTTGTGAAGCTTGCGGACCGCTTGCACAATATGCGGACGTTGAAAGACATGCCTCCCGATAAGCAGAAACGCATCGCGGAAGACACCCTCGAAATTTACGCTCCGCTGGCAAACCGTCTGGGAATCTGGCAAATTAAATGGGAATTGGAAGATCTGGCCTTTCGCTACGTCAATCCGGACGAATACAACAAAATCGCGGAAAAGCTTGCCACGCAGCGGCAGAAACGTCAGGATGAAATCAATGCCATTATCAAGGGTTTGACCGCGCTCCTGGAAAAGTCCGAGGTAAAAGCGATTATTTCAGGCCGACCCAAGCACATTTTCTCCATCTACAGGAAAATGCAGCGAAAAGACGGCAATTTTGATGCAATTCGGGATCTACGGGCTGTCCGCATCCTCGTGGATGATGTTGAATCCTGTTACAAAGTGCTGGGTATTGTTCATATGCAATTTACGCCAATTCCCGGTGAATTTGATGATTACATCGCGGCTAAAAAGCCGAACAACTACCAATCGCTGCATACGACGGTGATATACCGGGACGGCAAACCGTTGGAGATTCAAATCCGTACACATGAAATGCACCGAAACGCGGAATATGGCGTGGCGGCGCATTGGCGATACAAAGAAAAATCCGCGCTGATCAGTGATGATTACGAACAGAAAGTCAGTCTGATTCGCAACCTGCTTTCGTGGAGCCAGGAAGTGGAAGATAACACAGACGCGCTTGACGGCTTACCCGCGGATGTGTTCAGGGACAGGGTTTATGTCATCACCCCCAGAGGGGATGTTGTTGATTTGCCCTACGGCTCAACCCCGATTGATTTTGCCTACCAGGTGCATACGACTGTCGGGCACCGCTGCCGCGGCGCGAAGGTCAATGGAAAGCTGGTGACCCTCGACTATCAGCTGCAAACAGGCGATAAAATCGAAATCCTGACGGCAAACCGGGGCGGCCCAAGCCGGGATTGGCTCAATCCGAACCTTGGGTTGGTTAAAAATGCCCGAACCCGTTCCAAAATCAAACAGTGGTTTAAACAGCAGGATCGCGAGCAAAACCTGGAGCACGGAAAAGTCCTGATTGAAAAGGAATTCAAGCGGCTGGGAATAGGCCAACTTAACCTGGAAGAATTCCTGGACGATTTTCATGTTCGGACGGTGGATGACCTGTACGTTGGCATCGGCTGCGGCGATATTCCAATCGGAAGATTGGTGAACCGCATCGCCGAGACCCTGCACCCACCGGAGCTGGAAACCCTGGAGATTGTGCCGGCGCTCCCAAGCAGAGCCAAACCTGGGGATGCGGTTACCGTGATGGGATTGAAGGGACTTGCCACCACCATGGCGCGCTGCTGCCGCCCTATGCCCGGCGATGAAATTATCGGCTATATCACCCGCGGGCGTGGAGCAACCATTCACCGCTCTGATTGTCCGAACGTGCTGCGCGTGACGGAGACAGACCGTTTGGTCAAAGTCGATTGGGGAACCGAAGAAAAGACATATCCCATCCCACTGCAAATTAAAGCCTACGAGCGGCAGGGTTTGATATCGGATATTTCCGCGATTATTTCCAGTGAGCCGGTTCGCTTGATTAACTTATCTCTGAATAACCGTCAGAATCTGGTTGTTATCAATCTGATACTGGAAATCAGCGGTATCAGCCAGTTGAGCCGGCTTTTGGCGCGTTTGGAAAACCTTCCTAACGTAATTCAGGCAATCCGGGTCCGTCCAGGTTGACAATTTCCTTGCTTTACGGTTGTGAAAGTATAAGGTAAAATGCCTTCCGAAAATAGCTTTCCCTTATAAGGAGATATTAATGCCAAAAATCCGCTGCCATTATCTTGATTGTCTCTTTCTGGATGAGAGGTATTGTTCTGCCGCAGCCATCGAGCTGAACCCTGACACTGGTTGTCAGACCTATACTCCGGATGAGGAAACAGAACTCGGAAATTGGGAAGAAGAAGAAGAATTGGACGAATGGGAAGCCATGGGAACGCCTGAGGAAATCAAAGACGATTGGGACGATGATGACGACGATGACGATCTCGATGACGACCAGGATTCTTATTGAGTTTGTTTTTGATTTATAACTGCCGTTTGGTAAAAGTTAGTTAGCAAACCAGATCTTTAAAACTACGAAAGCGAAGTCCTATGGATATCTATCGACCTATGATCGCGTTGAATGTTTACCTGCTGCCCGAGTTCCGTCATGATATCCTCCGGACGGTGGTTTCGGGAGTGTCAGATCTGCCTGAAGAGCTCCGTCACGCTGTCATCGCGGCCATCCGTGATGAAGTAAAAGTCAGCGGTTTTCGCAATCCATTCAGCGCGCCGCACAGCGTTCTGGTTCGTCGAATGGAAACCGTTTTCCTGAAGCAGTCCCGTTTCGTCAAGGTGATTCTGAAAGCTTGGGCAGGATTGCATCAGGACATTGAATTCGCTGTCAGCCCGGTAATCCGCGCGCTCTCATTCCAGAAAAATGACCAGCTGCCTGAGTATCCGGATCCGGAAAAAGCATTCCTGACGGGTTGGCCCGAAAATTTGACGTATGAAAAATTAACCGAACTCATTCGCGCCCAGGATCAAAAAATCACCACTGGCACTGATGATCTGGCGCTTATGACAGTCTGGCTCTCGGGCTGTCTGCCCGATCCAACCCCGGCTGGCGAAAACGCCTGAGCGATAAATAATTGGGAGTGAAAATGGAAGAAAAACATTCTGGTTCCACCACGATTGCGCCAACTGTACTGAATACTATCGCCCGCCTCACGTCCCTGGCAACCCCAGGTGTAACCGCCATGGCGCCAGTATTTCCATCCGCTGGCAGAGCAAGCCACACCGATGCTGACGGTGTCAAGATTGTTGTGAAAGATTCCGTAATTTATGTGGATGTATACCTTGTCGTTGATGGCGCTGAAAATGTGCGCGTGGTTGCCGAAGCTGTCCAACAAAGAGTGACCAGGGCTATTTCGGAAATGGTTGGCATGGAAGTTGCTGCAGTAAATGTGCATGTTACCAATATCGAACTTGAAGCTTAGGCGTTTATGAAATCCCGCACCAAGGCACGCGTCGCAGCCTTGCAAACCCTGTATGAAGTGGACCTGACAGACCATCTGCTGGGCAGTGTCCTCGCGGAACGGGCTGTGGACAATGACCTTGATGAAACCCAATATGATTTCGCGCAGGCAATTGCTCAGGGCGTCTTTGAAAATCGCGAACGTTTGGACCAGCTGATCGCGGCGCACGCGCCGGAATGGCCTTTGGACCAGGTTGCCGTGATTGACCGGAATATCCTGCGGATTGCCCTCTGGGAAGTCGCTTTTTTCCGAAAGACCCCCTTGAAAGTTGGCATCAACGAAGCCGTCGAGCTGGCGAAATCCTTCGGAACAGACAGCTCCCCGCGTTTCATCAATGGGGTGCTGGGCAGCCTTGTAGAAAATATTGACGCGCTTCGCAAATCAATCTCAGGATAGAGGTGGCTTATGAGGCAGAAAACGGGCAAAAAGCTAATCATTTTTCTCCTCATTATGACCGGATTAATCCTGAGTGGTGGATGCGCGCTGAATATTTCTCCAAAAGGAGCGGCCACGCCTCCGCCTGAACAGGTTTTTCCCTCCAAAGTCCAGGCTCCGGAAATGGTGCCGGTTGAATTTAATGCTGAACTTCGCCAAAGTTATTCTCCGGAGACGACCCTTGCCCTGAATGTGTTGGATGAGGTCAGCGGGTTGGATTACAACATCTCGCAATATGAGTTGACCCGTGTTTCAGAAAACAGATACAGCGGAACGCTTTTCCTGCCTCTGGGCGCTATCATCAAGTATCGCTACCAAAGCACCTTCCCGATTGACCAGCCCGAAGCCGCCGCAGACGGGAGCAATGTGGCTTATCGCGTTGCGGTTATTTCCCGCAACCTTCAGATAAACGACAGCATATCCGGCTGGCCGGAGCTTCCCTATGCCGGAACAACAGGGAAACTCAGCGGGGTCGTCTCAGATCAACAAACCCAAAAGCCTTTGGCGGATTGCCTGGTGGCGCTCTCGGGTTATCTGACCTTTACCGATATGACCGGGCGTTTTTTCTTTGAACATGTCCCGGAGGGAGTCCATAGCCTGACCGTGGTTTCCATTGATGGGAAATATCAGGCTTTTCAACAGCGGGCGAATGTGCTCTCAGGTCTCTCGACGCCGGCTGTCATTGCTCTGAATCCCCTGCCGGAAGTGAGCGTCAAATTCGTTGTCAGCTTGCCCGATGAAGCCCTTGGCGCGCCAGTTCGAATTGCCGGCAACCTTTCTCAACTTGGGAATGTCTATGCCGACCTGGCGGCGGGTGAAAGCACATTGGCGGCGCGCATGCCGCTCCTCACCAGGATGGACGACGGGCGTTATACAATATCACTCAAACTGAACGCTGGAACCGACCTTGTCTATAAATATACCCTCGGAGATGGACTGGTTAACGCGGAGCGGGATAAACAGCAGAAACTTGTCTTACGGCGGTTCATTGTCCCGGATAAGGATGTTACGGTTGTTGACAAGGTCATCACCTGGAAACCCGAATCCGCGAATCCGGTGAGCATTCAGGTCAGCGTGCCGGAGAATACGCCGTCAGGTGATTCGATTTCCATCCAATTTGCGCGGGATGATATATGGCGTCAGCCTGTTCCGATGTGGCCGGTCAGCAAAAACGCGTGGATGTTCCTGCTTTTTGAAACAGCCAAAAACGAAGAGGGCATGCAATATCGGATATGCAGGAACGACCAATGTGAGTTGGCTTATGATGAGGCCAGCTTCTCTTCTCCGGTCCCGGTTGGGCAGGCGCCGGAAAACCTGCACAGCGTGGCCAGCTGGCACTTATGGAAAAACGCTGCCGCCCCCTCCCTGCCTTCCACCGCGCAGCCGGAAAATGGACAATTGTTGGGCGTGGAGTTTACCGCGGCTTATCAACCATCCGACCTCAACAGATATCGGGATGTTTTCAAGGAACTGAAAGCGCTTGGGGTAAATTGGGTCATCTTTTCGCCTTCCTGGCAGGTGACTGATTTGGACGGACTCCCCTATCTGGACCCAAACCCAGCCGGCGGGATGATGATTATGGATTTGCTGCAATTAATCCAGCTGGCCCAAGAACAGGGTCTTACCGTGGCTTTATACCCGAAATTGAATTTCTCACCCGACACGAATGGATGGTGGAAATCCACCCTGCGAAACGCGCTTTGGTGGCAGCAGTGGTATCAGGAATACGATCATTTCGTGATGAACTACGCGCAATTAGCCGCGAATTCCAAGGTAGACCAATTTATTCTGGGCGGCGCGGATGTTGGACCCAGCTTGCCCGGCGCGCTGCTTACCACCGCGACAAATTCCGGAACGCCAAAAACAGCTGAAAAAATCTGGACTGAACTTATCCGAAAAGTTAACACTTACTATCAGGGCGAAGTCCTGTGGGCGCTTCCAGTTCAGGACCAGGCTTTTTCAACCTATTCTTTTTTCAGTGAAATTGACGGAATTTACGCTCAAATTCAATTCCCTGCTGAAAACTACGCGTATTACGATCACGATACGGCTTCAGGCTTTGTCCAGACTAATTTGGCTGCGTATCGTGATGAGGTCGATTTACCAATATTCGTCGGCTTAAATGCCCCCTCTGCCTCTTCTGAGAGTTTCAGCTGTAAGGCGGCTGATTGTTTGCGCAGCCCCCGGGCTGGCAGCTGCCCCGAACAGCAAGTGGATTTGGAACGGCAGAACTATTTTTATTATTCCTATTGGCCGGTGCTGCGAAGCAGCAGCTGGATTACTGGCACGGCGACCCGCGGTTTTTACCCGGTTGTCATGCTGCAGGATTGCTCATCTTCTGTTTACGGGAAACCCGCGTTCGAGACAATTCTTCGATAACAAAAAGGAAAAAACAGTGGAATCACATGGATTAATTTCAGAGCTTGCGAAACTGGGCCTCAAACAACCGGGCAGCGTGCATTATAACCTCTCCCGGGCCGAAGCGATTGAGGAGGCGGTAAAAAATGGTGAGGGCGTTTTTTCCGCCAGCGGCGCGTTCGTGGTGAACACCTCCCCCTACACTGGCAGGTCTCCCAACGATAAATACCTGGTGCACAATGGGGACCCAGATCTTTGGTTTGCCTCCGGAACGCGGGAGATAGACGTTGAAGCCTATCACAGCTTAAAAGCCAGGATGATTGCTCATCTTGAAAAGCGCAGCCTCTATATCCGGGATGTAATTGCCGGTGCCGACCGTGCCCAAAAAGCGCGCTTACGCGTGATAAACGACCTCGCCTGGCAGAATCTGGCGGCCGCCAATATGTTTATCCAGGCTGACGAAGCCGTGCCTTTTACTGACCCCGACCTTACGGTCATTGCCGCGGCCAGTTTCGCGGGAGACCCACAGGCGGATGGCTTGCGCTCGCCCGCTTTCGTGATTATGAATTTTGAGGAGAAAACCGTCCTGATTGGGAACACATCCTATGCGGGCGAAATTAAAAAATCTGTTTTCACCTACATGAATTATATTCTGCCAAAACGCGGCGTGCTCTCGCTGCATTGTTCCGCGAATAAAAGCCCGCAAGGAGAAACAGCCCTCTTCTTTGGCCTCAGCGGCACAGGCAAGACCACCCTGTCTTCGGACCCTGAGCGCGCTTTGATTGGGGATGACGAACACGGTTGGGGCGAGGAGGGCATCTTTAATTTTGAGGGCGGCTGCTACGCAAAAACCATCCGCATTAACCCTGAATTTGAGCCGCTGGTATGGTCCGCGATTAACCGCTTTGGCTGCCTGATAGAAAACGTGCCGCTCGACGCGCGTCGCGTTCCGGACTTCGACAGCAGCGAGATAACAGAAAACACCCGGGCTGCGTATCCATTGTATTTCATTCCGAATTATGAGCCGTCCGGCGTGGGCGGGCACCCCAGGCATATTTTCTTTCTGACGGCGGACGCGTTTGGCGTTCTTCCGCCGCTTGCCCGCCTGACTACCGACCAGGCGATGTATTATTTCCTTAGCGGCTACACCTCCAAACTGGCGGGAACCGAACGCGGGCTGGGAGAAAAGCCGGAAGCCACCTTCTCCACCTGCTTTGGCGCGCCTTTTTTGCCTCTAAAACCTGCCATTTACGCCAATTTACTCGCGAAAAAGCTTGAAAAACACCACACTCAGGTCTGGCTGCTCAATACCGGTTGGTCTGGCGGTGGTTTCGGGGTCGGAAAACGCATCTCTCTACCGCTCACCCGAGCCATGATCAGCGCGGTGCTCAAGGGCGACCTGAACGAAACGCCCACCCATCTTCACCCAATCTTCCGGGTGGCAATTCCCAACGCGGTTGCCGGAGTGCCCCAGAATGTGCTCAACCCTGAACAATCCTGGGCAGACCAGGACGCATATAAGCACGAGGCGCTGGCATTGGCCGCCAAATTTACCGAGAATTTCACAAAGTACAAAGCTTCGGTGCCGGAAAGCGTCGCGGCATCCGGACCAGTGCAACCATGACATCGCTGAACAAAGGAGACCACATGGATAAGTTCATCATTCGCGGGGGAATACCTCTCTCGGGCACAATGCGCCCTTCCGGAAATAAAAATTCTGCCTTGCCGCTGATGGCTTCCTGTCTTTTAACCGAAGAACCGGTTATTTTACACAACCTTCCCGATATTACGGACACGCGCACCATGCGCCGTTTGCTGGAAAGCCTGGGTGTAAAAATCACGCAGCTTGGCGATAGCTCCTCATACGAACTGCATGCCAAAGAAGTGCACCCCTCGGACCTCGACCCGGATATATGCCGGCAAATTCGGGCGTCCATCCTCCTGGCGGGGCCTATGGTTGCCCGAACCGGCGGACTGATGCTCCCGCCCCCTGGCGGCGACGTGATTGGCCGGCGCCGCGTGGATACGCACATCCTCGCCCTAAACAAACTGGGCGCTGAGTTTTCTTTCAACGGCTCTTTCAAATTCACCGCGGAAAAACTTCAAGGCGCGGACATCCTCCTGGATGAAGCCAGCGTTACGGCCACCGAAAACGCGATTATGGCAGCCGCCCGAGCCGAAGGGCGCACCGTCTTACGCAACGCGGCATCCGAACCGCATATTCAGGAACTCTGTCATTTCCTTAACCTTCTCGGCGCCGATATTAAGAATATTGGCTCCAACACCCTTGTCATCGACGGGGTAAAAGAACTCGGCGGCGGCGAATTTACCGTTGGACCGGATTATCTGGAGGTCATCAGTTTTGTTGGCGCGGCAGTCGTAACACACGGCGATATCCGGATTAAGGATGCGGGCGTGGAACACCTGGGTATGATTAAACTGGTTTTGCGCCGGTTGGGTGTGGATTTCGACTTCGTTGGCGATGATGTTCTGGTGGGCGCGAACCAACGCCTCGTGATTGATCCGGACCTTGGAAATGCTATCCCGGAAATCAGCGTCATGCCCTGGCCGGCGTTCCCCACCGACCTGATGAGCATCGCGATTGTGATTGCGACCCAGTCAACCGGCAGTATCTTATTCCACGACTGGATGTATCCCAGCCGGATGTTCTTCACGGATAAACTCGTGTCGATGGGCGCCCAAATTGTTCTGTGCGATCCGCATCGTTGTATTGTTCAGGGCCCTACCCGTTTGAATGGTGAGAAATTGGACAGCCCGGATATCCGCGCAGGCATCGCGTTGGTGCTGGCGGCGCTGTCCGCTAACGGTACGTCAACTATACGCAATATCACGCAAATTGAAAGAGGCTACGAACGGATTGATCAGAAACTAGCCGCCTTGGGCGCTGATATCCGCCGCGAAAATTCGTAGGCAGCAACTGAACCTAAAAAAACTGAGGGCGTTTGCCCTCAGTTTTTTATCAGTTCAAGAAGCCTGCTTATTTGGGTTGGTTGTTGACCACATCCAGGAATTGGTCGACAATTTCCCGCAGCATTGGCTCGGGAACGGCGCCCACCTGACGATGCACAATTTTACCCTTGGCAATCATCAGCATGGTTGGAATGCCTTCCACGTGATACTTGCCGGCCCATTCCTGATTCTCATCCGTGTTCACCTTCGCGACAATAAGCTTGTCCGCGTAATCCTTGGCAATCTTCTCAAGAATTGGTGAAACCATCCGGCAGGGTCCGCACCATGGGGCCCAGAAATCCACAATTATAGGGACCGGGGAATCCAGGACGGTTTTTTGAAAGGCAGCATCGGTGACATTAATTGGTTCGCTGATCATAAAAAATTCTCCTCTATTGATGAATAACAACTAGTTTACCCGCAACTTGTGTAAGAAGCGTATTAACCTTATTCAAAACCCACCCCACCCCAATTTTTGTAACAAAGGCGGCCCAAGGATGATCAGACCGACCACCACCGCGACTACTGCCGCAATGAGGACCGCTGCCGCGCCGACGTCCTTGGCAATTTGTGCCAGCGGATGGCGTTCGGGGCTGGCAATGTCTAAAATTGCCTCCAACGCAGTGTTCAGGAACTCGGCAGTCCAAACGGCGCCAATAACCAGCAGTATAATTGCCCATTCGTAGCGCGATATGCCCAGCCAGAAGCCGGCTCCGATTACCAAAGAGGTGGACGCCAGGTGAATCCAGGCATTTTTCTGGGTTCGAATTACATAAGCCCAGCCTCTGAAGGCAAATTTGAACGAGTTGATTCGGGAAACCAAAAAACGTTTAAACGCGCCAGGTCTCTTATCCATGATAATTCGCAGCCGCGTTAACTATACCCTAAATTATCGGGCTGATAAAAAAATATTTAGCGCGTAAAATCAGTTGTAAAAAATAAAATGCGTTACAATAGAAACCGCGCGGGTGTAGCCAAGTGGTAAGGCAGTAGCTTCCCAAGCTACCATTCGTGGGTTCGAATCCCATCACCCGCTCTTTCTGTTGCCGTGCCGTACAATCAGCCCGTCAGTAACCCAGGGTCTGTGCGCCTTTTGAGGGAGTTGTCAGGCGCGCGTTTCCGTTTGGTCGTTTATATTTTTTGAAACCCACCAACGAAATTGCGCTCAAAATGAGCGAGATTATGCTCGCAATCCACAAAACTGTTTTTGCCTGGGCGCGAACAACCCGAGCGATTTCGGCCGGCGAAACGACGCGAAGAATGAACGGAACCGAGAGGGTGATGATCGCATCCTCCTGAACCCCTTCCGAGGTCATAATTGGGATAAGCAGCTCGCCCTCAATTTTCCCTTTCAGGTCTTTACCTGCTGGCGCGTCAGATGCCAGCACAAAGCTCGTTGGGATAAGTACCGGATCCCGGCGTTCAAAAAGCGCGTTGTGCTGTATCTTGTCGCTCCAGGTTCTCTCTTTGGAAATTGACGCCGCGTTCTCTTCCGCGCCAGAGTTGGGATCCGATATGGTGACTGTTACGCCTTCGGCCGCCCAAAGCCCTTTGATAGACTTTCCTGCCAGGATTTCAACATTGGTCTGCCTGGACGCCGCCGCGATAATAACCTGGGCTTGTTTGGGCTCTTTTGGAAAGGCGGTCAGGTGCTGTTGGTATGACTTAATCAGAGCTTCGTCTCCAAGGTAAAAAACATTGTACATGGCAGCCAAAGCAACAACCGCCGCAATCAACCCGGTGCCCAACATAATCATTGGCCAACTTGGCTTTTGGTTTGGGAAAGAACCGCTTGTCATAGAGTCTCCTGAATATGATGAAATGCTAAAACCAGAACAATTTGATTTTCGTTGATGATGAGCAGCTAAGTTTTTATAATTTGTTGCAAATCTACCCAAAATATTGTATTGTGATTATAATGTGGATTCAGAATATCGAAGCATTTTTGTTGCCACGCGTCCTTTTCTAAGAAAAGGATCCTGGAACTTAGTTGAGTGAGGAAACAGTTTCGCAGCAAATGCAAGTCTGTTCTTTTGTCTGACATCTTGAATTTATTAACAATTTATCGTACCTAAAATTAGGAGGATCGCTTGAATATAAAAGATTTGCTTAGGCCTAATTTAGTTGAACTCAATGTATCTGTCACGGATTGGGAAGACGCAATCCGCGCGGTTGGCAGGCTGCTGGTCGCAGACAAAGCAGTTGAACCGCGATTTGTGGACGCAATGATCCGGGTTGCCAAGGAGTTCGGGCCGTACATTGTGCTGGCGCCAGGTTTTGCTATGCCGCATGCCAGGCCCGAAGACGGCTGCATCCGTTCCAGCATGGCGTTAATCACGCTGGCTAAACCCGTGGAATTTGGCAATCCCCAGAACGATCCTGTGAATGTGGTCGTAGCTTTGGCAGCTGTTGATAACCAGGGACACATAGAAGGGCTTTCTGATTTGGCGGAAGTGATGAGTGAGGACGGCATAGTCGAGAAAATCGCTGCTTCTGGCTCAGTTGGCGAAGTCCTGGCAATTATGTACCAGGAACAGGCTTAGTTGAGGGGTTCAGGAGTGACCGAAATATTTGCTTCATGATATTCCTGTAATAAGTGTTTTTTAGAAACTTTATCTGGATTTAATTGTTAAACAAGGTTGAAATAGTAAAAGGAGAATAATGATTAAGGTATTCACATTATGCCCTCAAGGGCTTGGCAGCAGCATGATTGCCAAGATTAACGTCCAGAAGGCCCTGGACGCCCTCGGTCTGGAAAGTGATATTGAATGTTCGGGTGTCGCCTCGATTGTCGGCCAAAAGTATGACATCATCGTGACTATCGAAGAAATGCGCAGTTCGTTGGAACGGGCCGATCAAAGCCGGATTGTCTATATTTCCAATTTCTTCAAGAAAGACGAAATAGCTCAGAAGGTTGAAGCCAAGTTGAGAGAATTGAAACTTATCTGATCTTGATTACCAACCAATAGCATGAACCGATTGATGCTACTCCGTTTGAATTGCGGTTAAGCATATCCACCGAAGGACATGCACCCTGCAAAAAAGGAGGTGGTCTGAAGAATAAGGTATTTATCGAGATGCTTGCATCTGTTTTTGTATTTACGATTTTTGTTTTTTGTTCTAAATGTTTCTGATAACGAAAAGGAGTAAATATGCAAATCATTCTTGATATTTTTGATTTTATCGGCACGCAGATCCTCTCCGCGTACAGTATCATCCTCGGTATTGTCGCGCTTGTCGGGCTTTTGCTGCTCAAACGCCCGGCGCATCAGGTCATCAGCGGTGTAATTAAAACTATCGTGGGTGTCCTGATTATTGGCGCTGGCGCGGGGGTTTTGGTTGGCGGTATCGCTCCATTGACCAATATCATTAATCACGTGCTTGGCGTGCAAGGCGTTCTGCCTACCAACGAAGCCGCGCTTCCTTTTGCGCTTGAACGCTTTGGGCAGATTGGCTCTTTGGTCATGGTTGGTGGCTTTATTCTCAACGTCATCCTTGCCAGAGTGACGAAATATAAGTTCATCTACCTGACCGGCCATATCATGCTCTATGTTTCCCTGTTTGTGGTGATTGTCCTTAATGCCACCATGGGCCTGACTGGCTGGAAACTGTGGGCGCTGGGCACCGTTGTAATGGGTCTGTACTTTACCTTAATGCCTGCTCTTGTCTATCCCGGCACCAAAGCCATTACCGGCGGTGAGAAATTCTCAGTCGGTCACACGGGCGACTTCTCTTACTGGTTCTCCTATGTGACTGGCAAGCTGTTCAAGAAGGGCACCAAGTCCGCTGAAGAATTCAACCTGCCCAAGAGCCTGAGCTTCTTCCGCGATACGACCTCCGGTTTGGCTGTCACCGTACTGCCCCTGTATCTCATCCTGACCTTTGTCTCCTATAAGTATGTCGCTGCTGAAGTTGCTGGCTCTCAGAATCCGATTATCTTCGCGATTATGAGCTCCCTGACCTTCGCTGCCGGCATGACCATCGTTCTGGCTGGTGTCCGTATGATGCTCGGTGAAATCATGCCCGCTTTCGCTGGTATCTCCGAGAAATTGGTCCCCGGCGCAATCCCCGCCTTTGACTGCCCGGTTGTCTTCCCCTACGCACCGACCGCTTTACTGTTCGGCTTCCTGGCGATGTTTGCCGGTATGATTGTGGGCACGGGTTTGCAGCTTGGTTTGGGTGCGCTGTACATTATCCTGCCTGGTGTGGTCCCCGCCTTCTTTGCCGGCGGCACTTCTGGCATTTTCGGTAATGCCACCGGCGGCTGGAAAGGCGCAATCTTTGGTCCCTTCATCATGGGTGTCGTCATGGCAATCGGTACCGGCTGGCTTATCCCCCTTACCGGTGACCTTTACAAGACTGGCGCAACCTTTGGTGATCCCTTCTATGCGACAGTCGGCCTGGCATTTGCAAAATGGGGCGACTTCGTAGGCAAGGGCGGCGTAATTGGTATTGTGGCGATCGCCGTCGCAGTTGCTCTCCTGATCCTTGTCTTTGCCCTGAGTCGCAAATACAAGGAAATCGAAGGAGAAGCTAAGTAAGCTGTTGCATTAATGCCGCTTACTTATATCTTTTGGTAAACTAAGCCTTGTCGGGCACTCCTGTAATAACTATTTTTGTGAGTGCCCGACAAAAATATTATCAAGTGAGAAGAGAAAATGGACGCAAAAAAACTTCAGAATGATGCCGTTAATACAATCAGGTTTCTTTCCGCGGACGCAGTTCAAAATGCAAATTCCGGACATGCGGGCTTACCTATGGGCACCGCGGCAATCGCCTACACTCTCTACAAAAAACATCTCAAGTTCAATCCCCACAACCCTGAATGGCCAGACCGGGATCGCTTCGTGCTGTCTGGCGGGCACGGTTCTATGTTACTGTACAGCCTCTTCTACCTGACAGGTTACGACCTGACCCTCGAAGAATTGAAAAACTTCCGGCGCTGGGGAAGCCGCACGCCAGGGCATCCCGAATATGGGATAACCCCCGGTGTGGAAATTACGACTGGTCCTTTGGGTCAGGGGCTGGCAACCGCGGTAGGTATGGCGATGGCCGAGGCGCATCTGGCGGCGGTTTACAATCGCCCGGGGCATGAAATAATCAATCACTATACTTATGTTTTGGCATCCGACGGCGATTTGATGGAAGGCGTTACTTCTGAGGCGTGTTCCCTTGCGGGTCATCTAAGGTTGGGTAAACTCATTGTGTTCTACGATGACAACCGCATTACCATTGACGGAAGTACCGATATTTCATTCACCGAAGACCGCGCAAAACGCTATGAAGCGTATCACTGGCAGGTGCTGCATGTGCAGGACGGCAACGATATAGATGAATTGGACGCGGCGGTAAAAGCGGCTCAAGCGGATCCCAGGCCGTCCATCATCATTTGCCGCACGCACATCGGGTACGGCTACCCAACCTGGCAGGACAATTCCGCCGCGCACAGCGGCATTCCCAGCAAGGAAGAACTGGAAGGCGCGAAGAAGAAACTTGGTTATCCGACAGAACCGCTTTTCTATGTTTCAGAAGAAGTCCTGGCGCATTATCGCGAAGCAGTTCCCGCAGGGGATAAGCTTGAAGCCGATTGGAACGCGCGTTTTGCAGCTTATGAGCAGGCTTACCCCGAACTTGCCGCTGAACTGAAACGCGTCCTCTCCGGCGCGCTGCCGCTTGGCTGGGAAGAAAAGCTGCCCATCTTCGAAGCTGCTGCCAAGGGTATGCCCACTCGCAGCGCGTCAAATCAGGTGATTAACGCGCTGGCTGGCGTTATTCCTGAGTTGATGGGAGGGTCCGCGGATCTGACAACCTCCAATTCAACCTTCATAGAAAACACCAAAGGTTTCCAGGCCGACCATTACGACGGACGCTACATTTATTTTGGTGTGCGCGAACACGCGATGGGCGCCATTATGAATGGCTTGGCGGTTCATAAGGGTGTGGTCCCCTTTGCTGCCACGTTCCTGGTTTTCTCAGACTATCTTCGCCCAGCTTTGCGCCTTTCTGCGCTGTCTGATCTACCCAGCATCTGGTTATTCTCGCATGATTCTTTCAACCTTGGAGAAGACGGTCCCACCCATCAACCTGTGGAGCACCTCACATCTTTGCGTTTGATTCCGAACCTGGTTACACTGCGCCCAGCCGACGCGAATGAAACGAGTGAGGCTTGGAGGATTGCTCTCGAACGACGACACGCGCCGACCGCGATTGCGCTCTCCCGTCAGAATTTGCCAATCCTGGATCGCACCAAGTTCCATTCTGCCAGCGGAACTCAAAAAGGAGCTTACGTTTTGGGCGACCTGGGCGAGAGTAAACCGCGCCTGATATTGATCGCTTCCGGCTCTGAGGTTGAATTGATTGTCCGGGCTGGCGAACAGCTTGCTTCTGAAGGGATTCCGGTTCGCCTCGTCTCATTCCCAAGCTGGGAATTGTTCAAGGCTCAGGACCAGGCATATCGTGATAGCGTTCTCCTCCCTGAGGTTAAGGCCAGATTAATGGTAGAGGCAGCCACAAGCATTGGCTTTGAAAAGTGGGTCGGCCCTGAAGGCGATTACATCGCGATGGACCGCTTTGGGGCCTCCGCTCCGAATGCCGTGCTGTTCGGGAAATTCGGTTTTTCCCTTGAGAATGTACTCGAAAAGAGCAGAGCACTGCTCGCGAAACACGGCTAGTATTGACAGGAACCGGTTTGGGCAAAAGCCTGAACCGGTAATATTAATTGTCTGAAGAAAGGAAAAAGAATATGCCCGACAAGAAAGATTTGCCACGCACGTCCGCTCCTCAAAAAGGAGAAATCCAAGCCATCGTTTTTGGCGAAAAAGTCATTACCGTTAAAGATAAATGCTCTTGCGGCGGCGCTGTGCATGTGGAACCGGACTCTGAAACAGGCGGCAAAGTGGCGAAGTGCATCAATTGCGGCGCTGAACTTAAATGGGGAGGTAAATAATCATGGAAAGAGGAATGGTCAAAGTTATCAATGATGTTGGCTTACATGCCCGACCTGCCGCGCTTTTTGTAGCCAAAGCTGCCAGCTTCAAATCGGATATCCGCATCCAAAATACCACCAAACCCGGAAAATGGGTAAACGCCAAAAGCGTTCTCGGCGTCCTGACCTTGGGAGTGGAAAAAGACCACGAAATCGAAATTACAGCCGAAGGCGAAGATGAAGTGGAAGCTGTCAGACAAATGATCGCCCTCATAAAAAACGATTTTGCGTAACACCGCGTTGGCGTGAGGAAACGCGAAAAGAATGAGAAGGGAGAGCACTATGATTAAATTGAAAGGCATCCCTGCTTCCAATGGGATTGCTTCTGGTCCCGCGTATATCTTTCACCATACTGAAGTTGGTGTAAAGCGGGAAACCATTTCGGATCCAAGCGCCGAACTTACCCGGCTGGAAACCGCCCGAAATACAGCCCGCGACCAGCTTGCGGCGCTGAAAAAAAAGACCGAAACAGAAGCCAGCGCGGAAGAAGCCGCTATTTTTGAAGCGCACATGATGTTTCTGGATGACCCTTCTCTGTTGGAGATTGTGGCGGATGCTGTCCAATCACAGCATCTGAACGTCGAAGCGGCCTGGTTCGATGGCATTGAGACCTTCGCTCAGCAGATGGAAATGATGGGCGATGAGTACCTGAGCGCCCGCGCTGCCGATATTCGCGACGTAGGAAAACGGGTCTTGCGCATCCTTGGTGGGAAAGAAGATACAGACCTATCGGGATTGGCCGCGCCCTCTATAATTCTCGCGCAGGACCTTACTCCTTCCGACACAGCCCGCCTGGATAAACGCTTTGTGCTCGGCTTCGCGACCGCGGAAGGCGGACCAACCTCCCATACCGCGATTCTCGCCAAAGCCCTTGGGCTTCCCGCTGTTGTTGGCTGCGGTTCAGCTCTGATGAAGATAGCAGCCGGAACCGAAATACTAATTCACGGCAGCCAGGGCGAGCTCGTTGCCAGCCCGGATGAGGTGACCAAAAAACGCTACGAACAGCTCACCGGCGAGGCGTCGCGGGTTGCTGAAGTGGAACTGAAATCGTCTGGCGATCACGCGGTAACCAAAGACGGCCGTCAGGTGGAAATCGTGGCGAATGTCGGCAGCCCTAACGATGCCGTCTCCGCCTTGAAGTATGGTGCGGAAGGTATTGGGCTGCTCCGCACTGAGTTCCTTTACCTGGAACGCGCCACCGCCCCAAGCGAAGAAGAACAGCTGGAGGCTTACAATGCTGTCCTGAAGGTGATGGGTGAGCGGCCCGTGGTAGTACGCACGCTGGACGTGGGCGGCGATAAGCAGCTGGATTACCTTGACCTGGGCAAGGAAGCCAACCCATTCCTGGGTTGGCGGGCTATCCGTATGTGCCTTGACAGGCCGGACTTCTTCAAAACCCAGCTGCGAGCGCTTCTGCGTGCCAGCCCGGGTCACGATTTGCGCATTATGTTTCCGATGATTGCCACGCTGGACGAAGTGCGGCGCTCCAAAGCCCTGCTGGCTGAGGCACGCCAGGAAGTGCTGGCTGTCGGGCACCCGGTCGCGGATAAGATCCAGGTTGGTATCATGGTGGAAATTCCAGCCGCGGCGCAAATGGCAGACCTCTTTGCCAAAGAGGTGGATTTTTTCAGCGTGGGCACCAATGATCTCACCCAATACACAATGGCGGCTGAGCGAACCAGCGAAAAAATGGCATATCTGGCGGACCCCTGCCACCCTGCGGTCGTGCGCCAAATTAAACGCGTGATTGAGGAAGGGCATAAGGCCGGCATCTGGATTGGCGTGTGCGGCGAAATGGCTGGCGACCCGGAAGCCGCGCCAATATTACTGGGTTTGGGCTTAGATGAGTTTAGCCTGGCTGCTCCGGGCATACCTCATCTGAAAGCCGTCCTGCGCGAATGGTCATATCGTGACGCGCAAAAAATCGCAGCGGAAGTAATTAACCTGGAAGACGGCCGGGCTGTACGGGAACACGTGCGTAACCACAAATCCTGATACCCTCTGATTTTGACAAATTTGAGCTGGGCTCCGGAATAATTCCGGGCGTGACCAGCTCATTTTTTAGGCGCGCTGCGAAGAAATAATATTTTTGGGTCCCGCGGGAGTAGGCTGATGATTTACCGGCATGCGCAAGTTTGTTCAGGCCAAATAAAATCGCTTCGGGGCTGAATCCACAGCAAAAAAACCGTGCGGGAGGTCATTTCCGCCCGCTGGGCAGGCTGTTCGGCGCGCAAGGGGCCTCCAGTTATGTGCCAATTTCTCCGGTTTCTGTATTCGCCAGCTTTGGGGAGAAAAAACCCCAAAAGCCAGGCATTTGCGCGGCAATGACTGCCGCAAACATCAGAACGCAGCCTGCCAGTTCCCGTATGCTCAAATGCTCACCCAGCAGTGCCCAACCAAAAAACACCGCGAATACAGCCTCGGTGCTCATGATGATTGCGGCGACGGTGGGATGAATGGATTTTTGTCCCACCGCCTGCAGCGTATAGCCCCCACCTACTACAACAATGCCAGAATAGAGGATTGTCCAGAGTCCAGGCTGAATCTGAGCGATTTCAGGTTTCTCAATGAGCAGGGCGGCAGCCAGCGCGATAAGCCCCGCGGCCAAAAACTGTAATACCGCCAGGCTCAGGCCGTCCACTTCGGAAAGGAAACGGTCAAGCATCAGGATATGCGCCGCCCAAAAGACTGTTCCCATCAAAACAATTAAATCGCCGCGTTCTATCCTGAGCTGGCTGGAAAAACTGAGTAAGTAAACACCGGCAACAGCTAAAAGGACCCCCAACCAGACGGTCTTTCGCGGGCGCCTGCCAGTAATCAAACCGAGGAGCGGGACGACGACCACATACATAGAAGAGATGAAACCTGCCTTGCCAGCATCAGTGGTCTGCATTCCAAACTGTTGGAAGGAAACCGCCATGAATAACAGGCCTCCGCACACCCCTCCAGCCGTGAGATAGGTCTTCAGAGGAACTTTTTCACTGGTTTTATCCGGGTCTTTCTTTCCACCGCTTTTCAGAACCATTAGGATGGGCAGCAGCACAAAAACGCCCAAGAGAAAGCGGGCCGCGGTGAAGGTGAAAGGCTGCATGTGCTGCATCGCCACGCGCTGAGGAACGAAAGAGGACCCCCAGATTATTGAGGCAAACACCAGAAGAACTGTCCCCCTGGTATTTTTGTTTCTGCTTGCTTTCATGGATTGCCCTCCTGAGGTTCTCCTTTGACATAAGAACAGGCTCCGTAGTTTTTGCGGAGCCTGTGTCAGTTGCTCTACTCTGGGTCGCTGCCGGGTGTCAGGCGATTTTTTTCTGGTATACCCGGTGGTTCTTATAGAACACGCAGCCAAGATTAACAAGGTCTTTGCGCATTTGAACCGCGGTTTCTGCCACCTGCGTCAGCTCGCTGTGCTTGAAGCGTTTGTTCTGGCTCACAGTATTAATCAGGATTTCGTAAATGAGGGCGTTTCCGCCGAACCCCTGGGCTTCAGGCAGGATACCAATCCCGTTAAAGTCAATCCAATCGGTCTTCTTGATTTCGGCGAGCAGCCGGTATATTTCAATTGGCCCAAGCTTTCCTTTGTTCAATTGGAAAGCCCTGGACACGTCCGGGAAGGGCAGTACAAAACCCACCACTTTTTGGTCCTTAATAACTAACTTCAGCATCTCAGGAATAACCAGAATTAGGGCGTTTGAGACCACAAAGTCAATTTCGCGTTCGGTCAGAGGGTAATATTCCCAGTTGTTCACAAACGAACCATTATATGCCGCGCGCAGCTGGGGAATCCACTGTTTTAATTCCGCTTTGTTCTTGAAAGTTTTGATGGACAGAGAGCCGCGTTTTCGCGCGATTTCAGCTGCTTTCGCCACTTTTTCAGGGATCACGATAGACTGCGGATCCACATAGCTGGAGACGAAGTCGACCGCCTTACTAAAACCGTATTTTTCAACCAGGGTCTGGTAATAGGGATAGTTGTAATTCATCATGTTCATCATCTGGCGGTGTTGATGTCCCTCAACCTGGATACCGTAACCGTCCAACGGACCGAAGCCTTTCGGGCCGACCAGTTTGGTCATTCCGCGCGCCCTTGCCCATTCAGTGACGCGGTCCAGCAAAGCGTTGGCAACCTCCTGGCTGTCAATCAGGTCAAAAAGATAAAATTCAGCGTCATTGGTCTTGTGATACGCGTTGAAAGGTTTGTTCAACAAGGCGGCAACCCGCCCGACGACGGTATCGCCGTCCATTGCCAGAAAGAACTCCGCTTCTGAATGATCATAGAACGGGTGCTTTTTGGGATTCATCATCGCGTAGATATCACTCTTGATAGGCGGCACAAACTGGGGGCAATTTTTGTAGAGCTCGTACTGAAACTCCACAAATTTGCGTTGAAGAGGCTTGCTGTTGACAGGAATAATATTTATCATGAGCTCGTTTCCTTGTTTATTATTTTTCGGATTTTGAATTATATCCTTAAAAAAGCTTGCGCAAGTAAAAAGCTTATAGTGCAAAAATCGGTGCAAAAATCGGGCTTGTCATGCGCCGCGCGGTGATATATAATTTTAAGGTTATCAATAAGCTAACGTTCGAGGTACATAATGATTGATGTTAATGAATTGCGGAAGGGCGTAACTTTTCAGATCGACGGCGATCTGTATAAAGTGCTTGACTATACCCACAATAAACCAGGGCGCGGCACCGCCACAATCCGCATCAAAGCCCGGAATTTGCGCAAAAGCAATACGCTGGAAATGACCTTTATCTCCGGCGATCGCGTTCAGGATATCCGCCTGGATTACCACAATGTCCAATTCTTATATCGGGATGACAACTTCTTTTACTTCATGGACATGAACACCTTTGAGCAGCCTGCGGTTCCAGCCGAATTGGTCGGGGATTATGAAGGTTATCTAAAAGGCGATATGGAAGTTAAGCTCACCTATTTTGGCGATGAACCCCTGGACATTGAACTGCCTACCAGCGTTGACCTGGAAGTGGTCACCGCCGAAGCATCCGCCCGCGGCAACACCGCGACTGGGGTAACCAAGCAGGTTATCACGGAGACCGGCTTGAAGGTGCAATGCCCTGCTTTTGTGAATGAAGGCGATGTCATCCGGGTGGACACGCGCACCGGCGCCTATCTGACCAGAGTCTAACCATTCCTGTTGATGAGAACGCCGTACGGACGTGAATGCCGTTATTTTTATGGGGATTACTATCGGGGGCGCAATCTCGAGCAATGCCGGCTGATTCAATCCAAGGAGGACAGCCGTAAATGGGAGCCGTCCCTTTGTAAAGCATGCCCCGTGCCAGGAATCCTGACGAATAACGCCTGTCAGAACATGGTATTAAGCGCTTCCGTGAAAAACCTGCTGGGAATAAAAAAGGTCAAGGTGGCTGCGTATTGCCTGAAATCACATCGGGCAGTCAAAGATCCCAACATCGGATGCGAGCTTTGTCATCAAGAGCAATAAGTATGAATTCGTGTTATTTCCATTAGACTTCTGTTAGAAAGCGTATAAAACACTCGCTTTTCAGTATTACATTGAGGTCACTTGGTATAATCCAAAGTGACACAGATTTTGTGTCGAAAACCGGAGGAATTTGTGAATTCTCGCAACCGATCGTACGCTATCTACATACTGCTGTTCCTGGCGATGATCAGCATGGTGTACTTTAATATGCAGCAGCAGGCGCTCGAAACGCGCGTTATTCCGATTAACCAGCTTGCCGCAGATATCGAAGCAGGCAAAGTTTCCAAAGTCACAGCTGTTGAAAACAACCTTACCATCGCTTACAAAGACGGCACCAATAAAGAATCTACCCTGGACCCCCAATCCGGGCTGGTAGAACAACTCTTTCAATTGGGAGTTTCTTCAAAACAGCTCCAGGACCCAGGTTTGGAGCTTATCAACAGTAAACCCGGGATGTTGGAAAAGGCGCTTAATATCCTGGTTTATATCCTCCCCTTTGTTTTTATGCTGGGAATATTCTGGTTCTTCATGCGCCAGGCACAGGGCTCAAACAGCGCCGCGATGGCGTTTTCAAAGTCCCGCGCCCGATTGATGTCCGGAGAACGCCCGACCGTCACCTTTGCTGATGTGGCTGGCGTAGACGAAGCCAAAGAAGAACTGCAGGAAGTGGTGGAGTTCCTGAAAGAACCCCAAAAGTTTATCAGCCTCGGAGCACGCATCCCCAAAGGCGTTTTGCTGGTTGGCTCCCCCGGCACTGGGAAGACCCTGATGGCCAAAGCTGTCTCCGGCGAAGCTGGCGTGCCCTTCTTTTCGATTTCCGGCTCCGAGTTCGTTGAGATGTTCGTGGGGGTCGGCGCCAGCCGTGTGCGCGATTTGTTTGACCAGGCTAAAAAGCATTCTCCATGCATCGTCTTTGTGGATGAAATTGACGCGGTCGGGCGCCACCGCGGCGCGGGCCTCGGCGGGAGCCATGACGAACGCGAACAAACCCTGAACCAACTGCTCGTGGAGATGGACGGGTTTGATACCGATACCAATGTCATCATCATGGCAGCCACAAACCGCCCCGACATCCTCGACCCGGCGCTGCTCCGCCCAGGACGCTTTGATCGCCGCGTTATGCTGGATAAACCCGACATGGTAGGGCGCATGGAAATCCTCAAGGTGCACGTACGCGGAAAACCGCTTTCTCCCAATGTGGACCTGGAATTGCTCGCCAGAGCAACACCTGGTTTTGTTGGCGCCGACCTGGAGAATTTGGTAAATGAAGCCGCCATCCTGGCAGCCCGCCGCAACAAAAAGGTCATTGAAGAAAACGACTTTGAAGAGGCGATTGAACGGGTAATCGCTGGACCTGAACGCAAAAGCCGGCTCATCAACCCGGACGAAAAGAAAATCATCGCCTATCATGAGGCTGGGCACGCAATCGTGATAAACACTCTGCCAGAAGGCGATCCGGTTCAGAAGGTCTCGATTATCTCGCGGGGCATGGCTGGCGGCTTTACGCTTTCCCTCCCCGAAGAAGACCGCGTCCTCGATTCGAAAAAGAAATTGTTCGCGACTATGGTCGGTATGCTCGGCGGCAGGGCGGCTGAGGAAGTCATCTTTGATGACATTACCAGCGGCGCCTCAAGCGACATTGAAAACGTCACCAAACTGGCACGACGAATGGTGACCCGCCTGGGTATGAGCGACGAACTGGGGCCAATGGTTTACGGGCAAAAAGAGGAATTGGTCTTTTTGGGGCGCGAAATCTCAGAACAGCGCGATTATTCTGAATTTGTCGCCCAGAAGATTGACCAGGAAGTCCGGGATATCGTCAGTCAGGCGTATGGGCAGGCGAAAGAGATCCTGACAAGCTACAAGGATAAACTGATAGAAGTCGCTGAAAAACTACTGGAAGTCGAGACGCTCTCAAGAGAGCAGTTTGAAGCCATCTTCCCGCCGCCTGTTGAAAAGAACCAGGGTATTCCAGCTATTCAAACCGCCAACTAACGGTAAAAAAAGTCCCGAATCAGATCCAGCATGCGCTCCAGCGCGGCTGGATCTGCTGCGTTAACCCAATGAATGCCGGGGTCTGAGGGTTTGAACCAGTTTGCCTGCCGGCGCACATAGACGCGTGTGTTTCGTCGGATTTGAGCCGCGGCTACGTCCAGGGTGATCTCACCTTCCAAATGACTGAGAATTTCCGGGTATCCGATGATTCCCATCCGCTTTAATGCCTCCGCCTTACCGGCGTTTCTGAGCGCCCGGACTTCTTCCACCAACCCGGATGCGAGCATATGATCAATCCGTGCGTCAATACGTTGGTAAAGCTCTTCTCTCGTCCAAGCCAAGCCGAGGACAAAAGTCTGATATGGAGAGATTGATTTCCCTCGTAAATCCGAAAAGCGCTTTCCGGTTGTAAAAATTACCTCAAGCGCCCGGATAGTGCGGCGTTTATTACGATAGTCAATCCGCGCCGCGGCTTCGGGGTCCAGTTTCGCCAGTCGGCTGTGCAGGGCTTCAAACCCTATCCTGTTTCCCCAGCTTTCCACTGCCTCGCGCAGCTCTTCCACCGCGCTTTGCGCGGGGATTTCCCAACTCTCGAGGATAGCGCGGATGTACTGTCCGGTTCCCCCAACCAGGATTGGTATTTTCTGCCGGTCGTTGATTTTACTGATTAAATGATGGGCTTCTTTTTGAAATAACCCCAGACTCCAGGGCTCATCCAGCGTCGCGACGTTTATTAGGTGATGCGGCGCGCTGGCGAGTTCTTCCGGGCTGGGTTTGGCGGTTCCGATATTCAGCTCCCTGTATAAATAGCGTGAATCGGCTGAAATTATCTCACCTTGCAAAGCCCGGCAAACTTGAATTGCGTAAGCGGACTTGCCCGAACCGGTTGGTCCGACCAAAACCAAAAGGCGCGGTGGGTTTGGTGCGCTCAATGCGAAAAATCCCCCAGATTCTGATAATGCAAGAGAGTCGGGTCGGGCCGGCCAATAGCGCCCTCAACCACAATCAGATCCAGCTGCCACTCCGGCAAGGGTTCCGGGCGGTTGCTTAAATATTCCTCCACGCACTGCAGCAGCGATTGCAGTTTTTTGGGGGTTACTGCGTCCTCACCATAGCCAAAAGATTGATTGGCGCGAGTCTTCACCTCCACAAAAATCAGCCCCCCATCCCTGGCCGCGATAATATCGACCTCCCCAAGGCGGGTGTGAAAGTTGCGCTCAAGAATCTGGCAGCCTTGTTTTTCAAGGTAATCACAGGCGACCTGCTCGCCCCAGTCTCCAAATTGCTTTCGATATCCTCTGCTCATGATGCATTAGTATACCCGCTGACTGAAGTTCGGATTGTTCTAAAGTATCGTAATAGGTTTTCCGAAAAAATTACCTGAATTAAGATAAAATAAAAAAATTAACAAATTACTGAAGAGGACCGGGTTATGGCTGTCGCTGAAATCGTGACTATTGGAACAGAATTATTACTGGGCGAAATTCATGATACTAATTCCCGCTATATCGCCCGGGTTCTTCGCGATATTGGCGTCGACCTCTATCGTCTGACGACGGTCGGTGACAATGTTCAGCGAATTACTGCCACCTTGCAGGAAGCGCTCATGCGCGCGGATATTGTGATTACCACCGGCGGTCTGGGCCCGACCGTGGATGATCCCACCCGAGAGGCGGTGGCAAAAGTCTTTAATGTGCCTTTGGTGTATCACGAAGAACTTTGGCAGCAAATCCAGGCGTATTTCAACCGATACAATCGCGTTCCAACTGAGAACAATAAACGTCAGGCGTATATCCCCGCCAATGGGATCCCGATCAAGAACGATGTCGGCACAGCGCCGGCTTTCGTTTACGAACTTGGCACCAAGACAGTAATTTCTTTGCCAGGCGTCCCTCGGGAGATGGAATACCTGATGCAAAACTTCGCCCGCGGCTATCTGAAACAGCGCTACGGCTTAAAAGAAACTGTCATCAGACCCTGGGTGATACATACCATCTTTAAAGGCGAATCCAGTATTGATGAGATGATTGGCGACCTGGAAAAGTTGAGCAACCCCACGGTGGGCCTGCTGGCGCATCCGGGGCAGACTGATATCCGCGTCACCGCCAAGGCGGATTCTGTCGCGGAGGCTGAAAAGATGATGGATCCTGTCATCGCGATTATCAGGGAAAAACTTGGCAATTACATTTACAGCGAGAATGAAACCAGCCTTGAAGAAGCAGTGGCAGAAATTATTGATGAAAATGACGTTAAACTTACCCTGATTGAGGTCGGCACCCGAGGAGAAATATTCACCAGGCTCAAAAAGCACACCCCTGACCGCGTGAGCGGAGAATACATCGATGGGAAAATTTCGGTGGAAACACTCAAGGCCCTGATGGCGGACGCGCACAACCAACAGAACAGCACCCTTTCGTTAGGGGTCATGTTGGCTTCTGAAGACGACCGCCAGGACCTCACCCTCATACTGAAGGCTGAGGGCACAGAAAAGATACAGGAGCGGTCCTACGGCGGCCCACCGGAGGACGGGCAGATTTGGGCTGTAAACTCAGCTTTGGACGCTATCCGCCGCAACTTCTTAAACTACTAAAGGAGAGAAATGGAACACGCAGATAAAATCCTCAATAACGCCATCGTGCTCACCATGGATGGCGATTACCATATTTATGAACCTGGAGCGCTGGTTATCCGAGGCCAGCAAATCCTGGCTGTAGGCCCAGAAAAAGAAATCCTGAAAGAGTATTCCGCCGATGAAGTTCTGGATTGCGGAGGCAAGGTGCTCATGCCCGGTTTCATCAACGCCCATTCCCACGTTCCAATGACCCTGCTGCGCGGCCTGGCTGATGACCTGCGCCTGGATGTTTGGTTAATGGGATACATGATGCCAGTCGAACGCGAATTTGTTTCACCGGATTTCGTGCGCCTGGGCACCAAACTGGCTTGCGCCGAGTTCATTCGCTCTGGCATTACATGCTTCAATGACATGTACTATTTCGAAGATTCCGTTGCCGAAGCCACCAATGAAGCTGGTCTGCGCGCTCTGGTAGGTCAGACGGTAATGAAATATCCCGCGCCAGACGCTTCTTCTTATGAGGTCGCCATCGCGCTATGCGACGATTTGATTAAAAAATGGAAAGGGCACCCGCTGATTATCCCTGCGATTGCTCCGCACGCCGTGTACACGACCACCCCCGAGATTCTGACCGAACTGTGTGACATGGCAAAGAAATATGATGTGCCGCTTCATTTCCACGTTGCCGAAACCCTTTCAGAAGTGGAGAATCTGCGAAATGAGCAGGGTATGCCGGTGATTCCATACGTGCGTAAATTCGGGATGTTGGAAACCAAACTCATCGCGGCCCACTGCGTGCATGTGGATGAGGGTGAAATTCGCAGCATGCAGCACGCCGGCGCTGGCATCGCGCACAATCCCTCCTCCAACCTGAAACTTGCTTCCGGCTTTGCCCCTGTTCAGCGCATGCTGGAATTGGAAGCCAATGTGGGCATTGGCACCGACGGCACCGGTTCGAATAACGACCTGGATATGATTGACGAAATCCGGCTGGCGAGTTTTGTCGCCAAAGCTGTTTCAGGCGATCCTACCGCTATGCCCGCCCGACAGGCTTTGGCAATGGCAACCTGCATTGGCGCGAAAGCTTTGCATATCGATGAGATTACCGGCAGCCTGGAAAAAGGAAAACGCGCGGACCTGATCCTCCTCGATATTACCCCACTGCACAACCAACCCCGTTTCAGACGCGACCCCGAGAATATCTACGCGCAAATCATCTACGCGGCAAAATCCACAGATATTAAAGATGTCATGGTGGACGGCCGCTGGTTGATGCGCGATCAGCAGCTGCTGACGCTGGACGAGGCTGAATTGATCCGGCAAGCCAGCCTGGTGGCAGCGGAAATCGACCGCTTCCTGAAGGACCGGGAGGAATCCGTGCTCTCCAAGCTGATCGCCATCGGCGGCGCTGCTGAAGAGGAAAGCTTCGAAGTCCAGGCAAAAGTCCGGGTAGAAGACCTGGAGCCAATCCTGGCCGCGCTGGAATCGGCGGACATTCAGATTGTCCGTACGCGCACTTACCATGAATATGATACCTATTTCAGCTTCGAAGACGCCAGCCAGGGCAGGTTGCGTTATCGCGAAGATGAATTTATAGGCAAAAAGGGCGAGATTATGAACGTGCGTTCCAGGCTCACCCTGCTTGGCGAGCCTGAAAGCGCCCTGCGCGAGGGAAGCGAGAAAATTATGCTTTCCCGCTCCAGATATCTGGCGCCCGCTGTTCACAGCCTGCGCTTCTATAACGAATACTTCAAACCTGCCGGAACGGTTGAAATTGAAAAAAGCCGCCTGAGGTTCTTAATCAAATTCCAGGATACTGAGTTTTTCATCAACCTGGACAAAATCACGAAACCGCAGCTTGGCAAGTTTGTGGAAATCAAAAGCCGCACCTGGAGTCGGCAGGATGCCCAAAATAAAACTGCTTTGATGCGCGAGCTGCTCCAGACACTCGGTTTGGGCCACCTCCCACTGGTCACAAAAGATTACATTCATCTGGTGGAGGAGCTTTAGACAATGAACGGCGCTCAAGACAAGCTCAAGGTTTTGTTCGCCAGCGCTGAAGCCGCACCCTGGGCAAAGGTGGGCGGGCTGGGAGATGTGGCAGCCGCCTTGCCAGCCGCCCTCGCCGGGACAGCTGGTTCCGCGCTGGACATCCGGCTGATATTGCCTTTCCACGCTGAAATCAAGCGCAAAAACCCAACCGTAGGTTACCTGGGCGCTTTTAGCGTCCCCAACCAAACCGGCGTTTTTTCTGCGGAGCTGTATGTCGCTTCTCTGCACGGCATCACGACCTACCTTTTGGATAGCGAGCTGACGAACCATAATTCGCCGGTTTACTACGGAGACCCCGCGCTGGACGGACGTAAGTATGCCGCGTTTTCCGTGGCGCTCCTGGAAGCTGCCCGTTTTTTGGATTGGCAGCCGGACATCCTCCATGCCAACGACTGGCACACCGCTCTGGCAGTCTACGCCCTTAAAACGCTTTATCAACAGGACCCCTTTTTCAAAGACACACGCAGCCTGATCGCGATTCATAACCTGCCTTTCAACGGCTACGGCGCTGAATTTGCGATGACAGAACTGGGCTTCCCGCCTGGGAACTATGAGGATTTGCCGGATTGGGCTCACCTGACCCCGCTGCCGCTGGGCATCGCCGCCGCCGATCAGATTGTTACCGTCTCACCGCAATACGCGCGCGAGATTCAAACGCGGGACTTTGGCTGCGGTCTGCATGAATACCTGGAAAAGCACAATAACAAACTTATTGGTATCCTCAATGGCATCGATACCAGACTTTGGGACCCTGCCGCGGACCCCAATATCCCATTCCCGTTTACCGCCTCCGACACAAATGGCAAGACACTCAATAAGGCGGCTTTGCAGCGCGAACTCCACCTGGAAGAAAACCCTGATATCCCGCTGCTGACCGTCGTCAGCCGGCTTGACCACCAAAAAGGAATTGGTCTGCTCTTTGACGCCATTCCGGATAACGCCCGCAAACCTTGGCAGCTGGTTTTATTGGGAACCGGTTCTCCCGACTTGGAAGCCCGGGCAGAAGATTTGATGCGCAAGTATCCGCAGAAAATTGTGAGCTTACTGCGCTATGACGAGGCTATGGCTCATAAGCTATACGCAGCAGGTGATTTATTTGTGATGCCGTCCTTGTATGAACCCTGCGGGCTTTCGCAAATGATCGCCATGCGCTACGGGAACATCCCGGTTGCCCGCGCCACTGGCGGCTTACAAGACAGCATCATCAACTACCATAAAGCGCCGGGCGAAGCTACGGGTTTTCTTTTCACCGAAAAAACACATGAAGGCTTGGTCAGCGCGTTAAACTCAGCGATTCTGACTTTCCATGAAAAGGATACCTGGGCGAAATTGATGAATAACGCGATGAATAAGGATTTTTCCTGGAAATCCTCAGCCCAAAACTACTGGTCGATTTACCAGGAAATCAAATCCAAAAGAGATTAAGAGGTTAAAGAATGCGAACAAATCGTTTTTCAGGTGTGCTCCTTCATCCTACCAGCTTTCCCGGCCCGGATGGAATTGGCGATTTAGGCCCCGAAGCTTACCGCTGGATTGATTTTCTGCACGGCAGCGGATGCCAGATGTGGCAAATTCTTCCGCTTGGCCCCACCGGTTACGGCGACTCCCCTTATCAATGTTTTTCAGCCTTTGCCGGGAACCCATTTCTGATAAGTCCCCTGCTTTTACTTGAAGATGAGCTGCTGACCCTGAACGACCTGAGCGACCGACCCGGGTTTCCCGCTGAAAAGGTTGACTTCGGACCCGTGATTATCTGGAAAAACAAAATCCTGGACCGGGCATTCGCGAACTTCCAGCGCCTGCCCCAGACAGCCGGGCTGGCAGCCGAGTTTGAGGTATTTCGGGCCGGGCAGCAGGGCTGGCTGGAAGATTACAGCCTTTTCATGGCAATCAAAGAAAGCCAGAACGGAGAACCCTGGAATCATTGGCCAAAAAAGTTGAAATTCAGGGAAGACAAAGCCCTGGAAAGCTTCTCGAAGAGTAACCGGGCGCAAATTGAAAAACATCAATTCAGTCAATTTTTGTTTTTCCGCCAATGGTACGCACTGCGTGATTATGCCCACCAAAATGGCATTCAAATAATCGGTGATATTCCTTTCGTCATCGCTCAGGACAGCGCGGATGTCTGGGCCAATCCCAGGCTTTTCCTGTTGGACGCCGAACTGAACCCGACCGTGGTAGCCGGCGTGCCTCCGGATTATTTCTCCGAGGATGGTCAGCTTTGGGGAAATCCTTTGTACGATTGGCCCGTCCACAAAGCCGACGGCTATCAATGGTGGAAAGACCGCTTCGCGTCTGTGCTGAGCTTGGTTGACAAAGTCCGTCTGGACCACTTCCGCGGCTTTGCGGCTGCCTGGAATGTGCCCTTTGGCAATCCAAACGCACGCCTGGGAGAATGGGTGAAAGGCCCCGGGATTGAGTTGATTGATGAACTCAAACGCGCGTTTCCCAACCTTCCAATCATCGCTGAAGACCTGGGCGTTATCACTCCGGACGTGGAAGAAATGCGCGACAGATTCGAATTGCCCGGCATGAAAATTCTGCAGTTCGCATTCACTGGCGACCCTGAAGATGATTTCCTTCCCCATCACTATCCGGTCAACTGTTTCGCGTATACTGGCTCACACGATAACAATACCGCCAGAGGCTGGTATGACCAAGCCACCGCGCGAGAACGGGATTTTTGCCGCCGTTACCTGAACGTCTCGGGTGAAGATATTGCCTGGTCGATGATCCGCGCCTGTTGGCAATCCGTCGCCCGGTATGTGGTCGCGCCCATGCAAGACCTGCTCTCCCTGGGAACCGAAGCCAGGATGAATCTGCCCGGCTCTAAGAGCGGCAACTGGTCCTGGCGCATACTGCCCAGCGTGCTGACCAATTCCCTGAAGCAGCGCCTGTGGGAAATGAACCTGCTTTACAGCCGTTTATCTCCGGAAGAGAAGCAGCGATACACCGCAAAACTAAACTCAGAAATGAGCGGGGCGGTCAAGCCGCATTAGGTTTTTTTGCGGGCAAAACCGCGATCGTAATACCCACCAAAATCAGAATACCGCCAATGACTTCCAGCATTGACGGTATTTCTTTCAGGAATAGGATCGCGAGAATCGTGGAGCCGATTGGCTCTCCCAACAGGGCGATGGAAACGACGGTCGCGGGGAGCGATTTGAGCGAGTAATTCAGGATAGAATGCCCCAACATCTGCGGGATGAGCGCCATTGCCAGTAAGAGAATATATACCCGCGGAGAGTACCCAAAAAGCTTTTCACCGCGAAAAACTGCCGCCAAAATCATGATTAGCGCCGCGAATGCGTAAACGACCAGTGTGTATTGCGAATTGTCTGTTTCAGCCCGTATTTTCCTTCCAATCAACATATATCCGGAAGCCATCCAGGCGCCTGCCAAAGCCAAAAGCATCCCCCTGAGAGTCTCCGGGCTGCTGTCCAGCATTTTTCCAGCGCATGCCAACCCGGAACCGGATAATTTACACGGGCCGCTGAACGCGATGACAACCCCACCCAAAAGCGCGAACAGCATCCCCAAATAAAAACCGGGCGGAACCTTCTCCTTTAGCACCAGCGGTGAGAGCAAGGCTACCCATAGGGGCGTTGTCGTGACCAGGATAACCGAGCTGCTGACGCTGATATATTCCAATGAGCTGATCCAGGCGGCAAAATGAGCCGCCAGGAAAGCGCCCGAAAACGCCATCCAGATGAACTGACGTTTATTGGGTTTTGCCTGTCCGTGCCGGCTCCCAAAATATATCAGCGCGCTTAGGCAGGCAGATAAGCCCAGCCTGTAGGCGGCGATGACCAGCGCGGAAACCTGGTCGTTTACGAGCCTGATAAGAATCGCAGCCGTAGAGACAGCCAGGATGCTGATGAAGAGTAAAACAAAAGAACGGAAGCGGGTGGAATGTGCCAACTGATGCCCTTCTGGAACTGTGTTAAACTAATGCGATGATTTTACCGCTGGAGTGAAAAATGGCTCATGTAATTACCAATTTATGTCTGCGGGACGGCGGCTGCGTGGTAGCCTGCCCTGTGGCGTGTATTGTCCCCGGAAAACCTGAAGAAGAGTATCCGCTCTTTTATATTGACCCAAACACCTGTATCGATTGCGGGGCTTGCATCCCGGAATGCCCTTACGGCGCGATTTTCACCTTGCATGACGTCCCGGAAGCGTACATAGCGGCCGGCAGCGAAGTGCTGAGCGCGCCCGTTGGGACTCCCGGCTATGTGCAGCCTTTGGACACGGTTACCTATGAAGGCGAGCCAGTCCACATCCCTGCCACGCGCGTTCTGGCCCCCGGAGAGGTCGTTGACCTGACCGAATTCATTCAGGTCAATCGGGATTTCTTTGAAAAAGGCCCCGGCTACGAGGCGCTGCTCTCCTGATCCCTTAATTCGGAGGATTCCTGGGCAGCCATCCCCGCCCCGATAATCCCGGCAGTGTTTTCCAGCTTGGCGGGGAGGATCTTGGTATCCACCTTCAGATACTCGGCGAAGCTGTCGTACTTGGAGCTGATACCCCCGCCAAGGATAATCAGGTCGGGATTGAATAGAAACTCGTAAGTTTGCAGCAGTTCCGTAAACGCCTTGCCCCACCTCTTCCAACTCAGGTTGTCTCTTTGGCGGACCGCGTCGGAGGCGCGGTGCTCCGCGTCTTTACCCCGGATTTTCAGGTGTCCCAGCTCAGTGTTCGGAAGCAGGTGACCGTTCACAAAGAGCGCAGAGCCGATGCCTGTGCCAATTGTGAGGAAGAGAACCGTTTTGTGGCGCCTTGCTTCTTCCACTCCAAATCGCATTTCCGCCAGCCCTGCCGCGTCAGCATCGTTCAGAACGGTGGTAATCTGACCGGTTTGGTTATAAATCAGTGCGCCTACATCCGTACCGATCCAATTTTTGTGCAAATTCGCGGCTGTCAGTGCCACGCCATTTTTCACTACCCCCGGATACCCCGCGCCAATCGGGCCGTGATAGCCCAGCTTTTTTCGGATTTTTTCCACCAGCGCGGCCACTTCCCGCGGTTTCACCGGCGCTTCGGTCTCAAAGCGGATGCGATCCGAGACCATCTTGCCGCTAACGGTATCGACTAACGCGCCTTTCGTTGCGGAACCACCAATATCAATTCCCAATGTAATCATTTTTCCTCCGAATTATCAAGGACAGGCATTATTGAGATGCTCTTCAAAAGTTATTGAAAAAACGTGCGTTCCGCTGCCGTCGCAGCGAGCCCGAAAGAAAAAGTAGGGGCTTTCTTTCGGCTGGACCGCGGCAATCAGGCTTGCCAAGGCGGGGTTTGAAATGGGGCTGGGAGGTAAGCCGCTGTTTTGATAGGTGTTATAAGGCGAGTTTACAGCCAAATCGTCCAGGTACAGCGGGCTTTTCCACCAGGTTTTCCCGACCTGGTCATAACCGAGCGCGTATTGCACGGTTGGGTCGGTTTCCAGGCGCATGCCAGCTTCCAGACGGTTATAGAATACCGACGCCATCAGAGCTTTCTCTTCATCTGCCCGGGTTTCACGTTCAATAATTGAGGCCAGGATAACCGCCTGATGCAGGCTGAGATTCTGGCGGGATAAGCCTTCCTGCACGCGTGAATCCCGCGAAGCCGCGGAAAAACGCTCTAGAATCACCGACACCATGTTTTCCAGCGTGATATCCGGCTCAAAGCTATACGCATCAGGAAAGATATACCCCTCCAGGGTCGCGTTCCCGGGGATATTTACCAGCGCGCGTTCTTCCGCGGTAGGCTGAAGGGCGTGACCCAGGAACTCCTGCCCGCTGAAAGTAAAACCCGCGCTGTCAACCGCGGCCGCGACTTCTTCCAGGCGCCAACCAGCAAAAACGAGGAAGGCAATATCCCGGGCGTTTGGGTCGGCGATTCGCCGGGCAATCTCAAGCGTGTTGTACTGCTGCTTAATCGTGAATGTTCCGGTTTGAACCATTCGGTCTAACCCGGAATAGGTCAAAAATGCGCAGACAGCCTCAGCGGAAGGAACATATCCCTCAGTTTTCAGACGCAGGCAAATGGACCGGACGGATTCGTCCTCCGCGACGGTAAATTTACCGGATTTGCCGCTCAAAGGGCGCCCGTTCAGAAGTTCTTCTTTCGCGGAGAGTAATGCCAAAGCGGAGCGGCTGCGCTGCAGGATATTGAGCGAGGGGTCAGCCGGACCAAACAGGTTTTTGGCCCGGGCAGGCGCCCAAACCACACCGAAAAGCAGTGCCGCGCCCAATATCAGGATAAGCGTGATCAGGAAGTTTTTAAAACCGGTCCCCTGATAATTTCTGCTCATGCGGATTCATCCTCCGTTTGGCGTCTATCCAGATAGTCCTGCAAAATCACAGCCGCTGCCAGGGCGTCAATCGGCTTTGCGCGCGTTTTTCGTTTCACGCCGGCAAGAATTCGATATTCGGCGGCTATTTGAGTTGAGTGGCTCTCATCCCAGGGAATTATTTTCAGGGTGCTGATTGAGCGGAGAGCATCCACCAACCTGTGCGCTGAACGCGCTTTGGCTCCTATCTGACCGCGGCTGTCCAGGGCTGCGCCAACCACAATTACCTCCGCGCCTGTTTCCAACGCCAGGTCGTGGATTCGACGGGCGTCTTCCGCCCGGGATACATGGTTGAGGATAGTTAATGGTCGGGCAAGCGTGCCAGTTTCGTCACTGATTGCGATGCCAATCCGAACCTCCCCGGGATCAACCGCAAGCGCTTTACCCATGCAGCCTCCACGCGCTTCTTGTCAACATCATCGGAAAATTATACAATAGATTATTACTACTGATGAGGGAGAGGTAACAATGCTTGTTAACACGCAGGTCACAAAAGCGACCATTTATCGCGATACCGCGAGAGTTTACAGAAACGCCGCCATAGAGCTGAAAAAAGGTCGTACCATCCTGGAGTTTGTGGGCCTCCCTGAAGACCTGGATATCGACTCGGTACGCGTGCGCGCCGCCGGGATTTCCGGAGCAAAACTGGAGGGGTTTTCATCGAAGCTGACTTACCACGAAAAAGTAACCAGAAACGAAATTCAAACCATGGTGGAGGAGGTTGAACGACTGAATCAGAACCTCCAGGCGCAGGAATCCCGCATTGCGGCCGTTGATGCCAGAACCGAACATCTGGACAATTTACTGAAAGAAACCCGCAGTTTCGCTTTTGGGCTCACCAACCAGAAGCTGAGCATCACCGGGCATTTTGAAACACTTGAGGCGATATCCGCGGAGCGTGAAAAATGTCTTGCGCAGAAATCTGAGCTTCAAATCAGTTTGCTTGGTTTACAGAAGCAATTCAACGCAAAAAAGAAAGAGCTGGAACGTTTAAGTTCTCAACAGCAAACCGCGACATACCAGATAGATCAACCTGTCTCCTCGGAAATTGACGGCGTTTTGCAGGTGGAAATCAGTTATTTGCAGCCCGAATGCACTTGGGAACCGGCATATGAGCTGTCCCTTCACAAGGGCAAGCTGGAAGTGCTGTACACCGCCAACGTGTCCCAGCAAAGCGGCGAAGACTGGCAGGATGTGAGCCTGGAGCTGAGCACCTCCGTCCCCAGGACTTATGATGATTTGCCTGAATTGAGCCCTTGGTATCTGCAGAAATTCACCTCACCAGTTCTGAGGGAGCCAGACATGCTCCGCATGGAAATGGGGCAGAAGAGCGCCGCGCCGTTGATGATGGCTTCGATGGCTCAATTAGCCGTCCCGCCGGCGGCAGAATATGAAGACGCTGAAGTCAGTTCTGTCGGCACGGCAGCCCACTACATCCTTCCACAAAAAGCGACTTTGCCGAGTCAAAGCTCCTCTTCCCGGTTTATTATTTCCAAGTTCACGCTGGATGTCGAAGAAGACCACCTGGCAATTCCGCGCCTTTCGGAAGAGACCTTCCGACGCGTTAAATTGGTCAATACCAGCAATCTCGTGCTGCTTGACGGCACTGCCGCTCTGTATACCGAGAATGCTTTTATCGGCAAAACCCAGCTTCCGGCCATCCCACGGGGAGCCGAGTACCAACTGAATTTTGGCGTGGATGAGCGGATTGAAGTGCGGCGCGAAATTATCAGGCAAGCGGCCGCCGGCAAGTTCTTACAAGACAAGCGCCAGCGAAGCTATGGCTATCAAATACGGATTTCCAACCCAAGCGATGAGACCATCAAACTGGTTTTACAGGACCAACTGCCAGTCTCCAAACATGAGGAAATCAAAGTTCGGTTGGACAGAGCCGAGCCTAACCCTGACAGCAAAGATGACCTGAACCGGATGACCTGGAATCTCAGCCTGCCGCCGCAATCGAAAAAGCTGGTGCAGTTCCAGTTCATCGTCGAAGCCCCCTCGGAGATGGAAATCCGCGGACTGCCCCGAGATTGATTTTTAGAATCAGGGTGAGCCAACCGCGGCGCGGCTGGCTCACCGCCAGTAAAGGAGCTCAAAGTGGAATTAAAAGGCAAAACAGCCTTGGTGACTGGCAGCGGCGTGCGCCTCGGTAAGGCTATCTCACGGGCGCTGGCAGAAAATGGCTGCCAACTTGCGCTGCACTATCACAGCTCGGCAGGCGGCGCTGAAGAGGTGCGCGCTTACGCGCAAGCCCTGGGCCTCCGCGCGCAGACGTTCCAGGCAGACCTGAGCAAACCGGAAGAATTGCGGTCGCTGATCACGCGGGTGTCAGCCGTATTCGGGCATCTGGACATACTTATCAACAATTCCGCGATTTACCTGCCTGGGAAAGGTCTGGAAACCACGCCCGACCTGTTGGAAAAACAGTTCAGGCTTAACCTCTTCGCGCCGGTCTTGCTCATCCGGGAATTCGCCGCCCAGCTTCCGGAAGGTCTGCAGGGAAAAGTTGTCAATATTTCTGACGCCAAGGTGTTCCGGCATCAGGCCGACCACTTTGCTTATCGGCTGACCAAAGCCGCTGTGAATGAGATGACCCTCATGTACGCGCTCGAACTCGCCCCGCGCATTACGGTAAATGCTGTCGCCCCTGGGATTATGCTCCCCTTGGCGGGTCGGGAAGATACGGATATGCAGGCCCTCGCGGACCGACGTATCCCCCTCAAGCGCGTGGGCAGTCCCGAAATTATTGCCGAAAACGTGCTGCATATCCTCGCTCAGGACTTCATGACCGGGAATATTATCCGGGTTGACGGCGGCGAAGGAATTTAATCCCGGACAGGCACGAGTAAGCCGAGCTGATACCACTCCATAACCGCCTGGAAGGATACCCCAGAGCGTTCCCGTTCCTCAGGCGAGATGAGGCTGCTTCGTTCCAGCAGATTCTGGAGCGCCGGGATATAGTAGTAACGGGCATGATAATCATTAAAAATTCCCCTGGCGCTTAGGTAACACCAAGGCGCCAGGGCAAAGAGACTGTCTTTATCTATGCGCAGTGGGACTGATTGTGGGAAAGGCTGTTTTTCAGCTGCGCGAATAATGTGCTCGTAAGCCTCCAACTGCCTCTCCAGCGAGAAAGTATCCCTGATTCGCTCAAGCAGTTCGCCTTCCACCCGAACTTGCTCCCGCAGAATTCGCGCGGCAGCAGCCGCGGCAGCTTTAATATCGCCGTAATCAACTTTCTCAAGCAGGTCATCCGGCAGCTGGCTGCGATGCACTCCAACCCGGGCGGCAATAGTGGGCGTGCCGCATGCCAACGACTCGTAAGCCGTGTTTCCAAAAGCCTCAACCATACTCCCAAGGCAAAAGGTCAACTCTCCCGCGGAGTAATAGGCAGCCATCTCAGTCTGCGTCATCCACGCATGAAAGATAAAGTTATCCCTCAGCTGAAGCTTTTCCAATTCTGCCAGAATCTGTTTATGGAAGCTGTATTCCGCTTCACCGTCCATCTCCCCCAACCATTGCGGCACAAGGACGACAAGGTTGTCAAAACCATATTCATGTTTGAGCAGCTCCACAACCTGGATGGTTTCAAAAAGGCCTTTTCCAGCTTCCGGACGGTGCGGGTGCAATAGTACGCGCTGCTTCCGCGGATTCAGACCAAACCGGGCGTAAATTGGATTTGGGTCTGCCGGGTGAAAGACTTCGGGGTCAATTCCGTTCAAAACGGTGTGAATACGCGAGGAGAATGCCGGTAAAACCCTGCCGGCGCTGGCCTTAAGCGTGGCCGCCGAAAATTCGGAAACGGCAATCACAGCGTCTGCCTGACAAACAAATGACCCGAGGATTGATTCGGGGTAATTGTTATCCCGAAAAGAGGTAATGGTAGGCACGCCGCTGTAGAGGAACGGCAGAAGAAGCTCCCCATCGTGAATGTAGAAGCGGTCCGCGCTCCGCAGTTCCGTGAAAATCAGCTCACACATGCGGGCCAAATCTGCCGGCGGGATATGATAGGGCTGTGGGAAAGGCAGGTGGAATGGCAGAATCGGCTTCACCAGAACGCGCTCCCCCACCAGGAAAGGCTGCTGCCCTCCCTGAGCTTCAGCCGCGAGCAGCACCAACTCGTGCCCCTTTCCAGCCAGATGCGCCGCCAAACGCATCAGATGTTTTGAAGCCCCGCCGGTAATCCGGTCGGGAAAAATTGGGTTGATGGAAAAGCAAACAATCTTCATAGGGCGCTCCAACCGATGTAAAATAAGGGAGAGGATGCTATGGACAGAATCATTATCAGCGATTTACAAACCACAGGAATCATTGGCGTCAAACACCCGGAACGCGACAAGCCGCAGATTCTATTGATCAATCTCACCCTGTATCGGGACTTGCGCCTTGCCGGTCAGACTGACAGCATTACCGACACAGTCAATTATTCTACCATTGCGTCGGCAGTCGGCGAACAGGTTTCGGACACGCAGTTCCACACTGTCGAAGCGTTGGCGGAACACCTCTCCAATTACCTCTTGAGCAATTATCCACTGAACGCCGTCCGCGTCCGGGTGGAAAAGCCAAAAAAGGTTTCCAACACCGCCCGGGTAGGCGTCGAAATTTTCCGTCGGAAAAGCGGCCTTTAAAAGGTCAATTCAGCGGAAATCCGGTTAAGGAACTCCATCCGGGTTGGAAGCTGTTCCCGGAAAACGCCGAGCATATGCGAGGTGGTCATGCTCGCTTCCCGCTTCTTCACCCCGCGCATCATCATACACAGGTGTTTGCCTTCCACCACGACCGCCACGCCCTTGGGCTTCAGCACCTCCTGAATAAAATCGGCAATTTGGAGAGTCATCCTTTCTTGCACCTGCAGCCGCCGGGAATACATTTCCACTATCCGCGGAATTTTCGAAAGACCGATTACTTTCCCTGAGGGTATATACGCCACATGCGCGACTCCGTAAAAGGGCAGCATATGGTGTTCACACATACTGTAAAACTCGATTCCCTTCACAATAACCATCTCGTCATAATCAACGGAAAACAGCGCGTTGTTTATCAGTTCTTCAGGGTTCATCCGATAGCCCGCCAGGATTTCAGCATACGCTTTGGCGACGCGTGAGGGCGTCTTGAGCAAACCTTCCCGTTCCGGGTTTTCACCAATCGCTTCCAAAATTTTGGTTGTTGACCGCTGGATTTTGTCAAAATCCAGCTCGGTTTCGCAAAACAAATCAGCAGCTCTAAAAATTGGTTTGTCGCAGTCCATAATTCTCCTGAACATATTTTAAATCAAAAGGCAGCCCGATCGAAGAGCTGCCTGATGCTTGTATCAGCTTAGCCGACAACCGGATCGATCAATCCGTAGGTTCCATCGCGCCGCTTATAAAGCACATTGATCTTGTTTGTGTTCGCGTTGTAAAAAACGAAGAAATCTTCGTGACCAAGCAGCTGCAGCTGCTCCAAAGCTTCAACTTCGTCCATCGGGGTCAGCGTAAAGGTCTTTCGCCGAACAATCAAAGGCACAGCTTCTTCTGAGGGTTCTTCTCCGCCCCCAACTGCGGCAGCCGCGCCAGCTTCGGCACGGTGACTCCAATGCTTACCCTTAAATCGCTCTATCTGGCGGGTCATCTTATCCACGGTGGCGTCAATCGCGGCAAAAATACCGTCCGCGCGTTCTTCCGAGCGCAAGATGAAGCCTTTCCCCCGGATAGTAATCTGCGCGATAAAACGATCCGCAACATTTCGTGCAGTTTTCGCGTATGCCAGGTCTACCCTGCAATCCCCAATTTCGTTGAGGAACCTTTCTAACCGGGAGACTTTCTTGATGGTGTAATCGTGGATTTTTTCCGTGAGGTCAATATCTTTCGTAAAAACATCGATTTTTAGTGCCATACGCACCTCCTCTGGGTTATGTATTAATTATACCAAGTTCGCTTATGCATTTTCAAATGTCAACTACGAATTTAATGCTTTCGCCAGCGTGACAACCTGAACCTGAGCGCACCCGGCGCCGCGCAAAGCTTCCGCGGCGGCACTAAGTGTGGCCCCGGTGGTAAACACATCGTCCACCAGCAGAATGTCTTTCCCGCCGACCAGGCGTGGATCCGCTTTGAACGCCCCCCTCACGTTATTCTGCCTTTCCTGTGAGTTCAAACCCACCTGAGACCTTGTATCCCGGATCCGCGCCAAAGCCCGGGTACGGATTGGAAGTTTGAGATAAAGAGAAAGCGGGAATGCAAGCACAGCCGCCTGGTTGTATCCGCGTTTCCTCCGGCGGTTAACGCTTAGGGGGACAGGAACAACCATTTCCGGCCGCCAGGCTTCTTCCTGAACCAACCTGACCATCAGTTCTGCCGCCGCCAGGGATAAGCCCAGGTCCGCGTGATATTTCAGGTTAATCACAACCTGCCTGATTACTCCTTCAAAACCAGCCACGCAGCGGACACCCGTATAGGCAGGCGGGTTTTGGAGGCAGCGCGGGCATATGCCTCGCGCCTTAAGCTTCCGGCCACAATACAAGCAGCTTTCGCGGCTGGTGTAATGAATTCCCTGCAGACAGTCCGGGCAAATCTGATACCCTTCAGCTCCACAGCCGGCGCATTCGGGTGGAAAGATCCAATCAACGCCGCGCCAGAAGCTTGTGTAAGCGGCGGCAAGCAGTGCGTATCTATCGGTCATACCCTTATTTCAAATTGGCGTTATAAAAAAGCTGAATGGCTGGCAGGAACAACGAGAAAAGAGTGAACAAAATCAGAAATATGAGAATGACCAGCAGGACGTATTCCACTGGTCCCCAACCCTTGGGGGATTGTGAACGCATCAGATTCTCCGAATGAAGATGTTAGTTTTCAATTATAATTCCTTAAACGATAAGCCGAATCGCTATATTATCTGTTGTTTTTAACTTCAGATTACTGTATCATACAAAAGAATGGATAGAACTCGTAAAAAGGAGCAAAAATGAGTGATATTTTTGACAAAGTAGTTGGTGAACAGGATTTCATCAAGAAACTCTTCGCGAAAGTTCCAGGCTTTAAGGGCTATATTGAACGTAACGATCGCAGAATGTCGGACAAACTGCTGCGCGAACAGGTCGCGTTAGCATTTGAAAGCCAATATCAGCGGGTCTCCGCTCTTCAGCGGGATCTGATTTCCCACGGCGGGCTTGCTTATATTGATGACCTTGAGGCGGCGGCAATTAAAATCCGCCAATTTATTGACCGCGTGAGAACAGCTTCTTACGGTTATGCCGGATTATTCGACGCTGTGAAAATCAAAGAGGATGACCTCGCGCAGGTATACCAATTTGACCTCAAGCTGCTTGAGCTGGATGACGCCGTCTCCCACGCGATGGACAATGTGGAAGCCTCAATTGGTACTGATGGACTTCCCGCGGCGATTAAAAACCTGGCGACAATCTCACAATCTTGCGTGGAAACCTTTAACCAGCGCTCGGATGTGCTCAAGGGCATCGCCGCGAGCTGACGACTTGCTGAACTAATGGATTTGGAGGAATAAAAATGGCAAGAATCTTTGATGTTGTTGAATATCCCAGCGAGATGGCGGACGAAATCGTCCACCGTTTCCCGGAAACCGGTGTCGCGGATTTACGTTTAGGCTCACAGGTGATTGTCCGTGAATCGCAGAATGTCGTCTTCTTCCGCGACGGTCACGCGCTGGATGTGCTCGGACCTGGAAGGCACACAATCACTACCGCCAACGTCCCCCTGCTGACCGCTCTTCTGGGTCAGGCTTTCGGCGGACGCACGCCCTTTACGGCGGAAGTGTACTATGTTTCCATGCGCGAATTTGCGGACCGCAAATGGGGCACTCCCCAACCGATTATCGTTCGCAACCCGGGCGTTGGCCTCGGAGTCGCGCTGCTGCAAGGTTTTGGCACGTACAGCTTCCAGGTAAAAGATCCGCAGCAATTTGTTACCCAATTGGTTGGCGCCCAGGGCGCGTACCGCACCTCAGATATCGAAACCCGTCTTCGCACCATGCTGCTTTCAAAACTGCAGGACGTCCTCGGCGAGACAACCTCCAAAAGCAGCGTGCTCGACCTCATCGGTCTGACGGAAGAGCTGGGCGCGGCGGTCCGGGCTAAAGCCCAGGACGATTTTCTCGCAATCGGCTTGCTGTTGAAATCTTTCTACATCGGCAACCTGAAACCTTCCGAGAAATCCGCGGAAGAACTGCGGCAGATGGGCATGCTGGATATGCAGACCTACACTCAGCTGCAGGCCGCAGACGCGATGCGCGACGCGGCGCAAAACCCGTCCGGGGGCGCCGGCCTCACCGCTGGCATTGGGGCGGGAATGGGTATCGGCAATGTGCTGAGCAATTCGCTGGCGGGTGTGTCGCAGTCTGGGCAGGCTCAGCAGGCTTCAGGCGCGGCCGCCGGCGCTGCGATGCCAGACGTAATGACCCCTTCTGAAGTGGCCTCTTTCCTTAAGGTCTCCGAAGAAGATGTGCTGGCTGCTATCAACGGTGGAGAACTTAAAGCCCGTAAGATAGGCAGCGCCTTCCGAATAAGCAAAGAAGCTTTACAGGACTACCTGAAAGGTTAAAGAACAGCCAAGTATTTCAGCGGCTCAACCTAAACTGAGCCGCTGTTTTTATTAATTCGGGTAAAATTATTAAAAATGTTCATTGGAGTGCCATGAAACTTCACGAGTATCAGGCAAAACAATTCTTCGCGCGTGAAGGAATCCCCGTTCCAAAATCCGGTTTAGCAAATACGCCAAATGAAGCCCGTCAAGTGGCATCCGAAATTGGCTACCCGGTTGTCCTCAAGGCTCAGGTTCTTTCTGGCGGGCGTGGAAAAGCCGGAGGAATTCGCCTGGTGAAAAATGACAGCGAAATTGATTCCGCTTCAAATCTGATTCTGAATAGCGAGATTCACGGCATCCCTGTCCAACGCCTTTTGGTGGAAAAAGCGGTAATTTTTTCACAGGAGTTTTATCTGGGCATCGTCAATAACCGGTCTCTCGCTAAGCCTGTCCTGATCCTCTCATCCTCGGGCGGTGTTGAGATTGAAGTGGTGGCGCGAACAAAACCGGAAAAAATTGAAAAAGCGGCGATTAACCCCCTGCTCGGATTGCAAAACTTTACCGTGCGGTCGCTGGCATCCAGGCTGGGCGTGGATTATGTTCTTTGGAAACCGCTTCAACAAATTTCGGCCGCCCTTTGGAAATTGTTTGACCATCTGGACGCGAGTCTGATTGAAATAAACCCTCTCGTGGTGACGCCTGAACGCAGTCTGGTCGCGCTGGACGGGAAAATGACCATTGATGACAACGCCCTCTACCGTCAGAAAGAATTTCTGGAACTCGCGGACCAGGCGGTTGAAACCCCTACCGAGCAGGAAGCCAGAAAATTCAGCCTGAACTACGTTCAACTGGACGGAAACATCGGGTGTATGGTCAACGGCGCCGGTCTTGCAATGGCAACCATGGACTGTATCCAGCAAGCCGGCAGCGAGCCGGCCAACTTCCTGGATATCGGAGGAGGCGCGACAGCTGATAAAGTCGCGGCAGCCCTTTCCATTATTCTTAAAGACCCCAAGGTTACCGCGGTCCTGATTAACATCTTTGGTGGAATTACGCGCTGTGATGAAGTCGCGAAAGGGTTGGCGGCCACCCTTCCCGGTCTGCAGCGCGAGCTGCCAATTGTCGTCCGCCTGGCCGGAACAAATGCGGAAGAAGGTAAAAAAATCCTGCAGCAATATCCGCGGCTGCTCCAGGCAGATACGCTTATGTCCGCCGCTGAAATCGCGGTGCGGGAATCCAGGCAGGTGAGGGTATGAGTATTCTATTGAACGAAGAAGCGCGAATCCTCGTCCAGGGAATAACCGGGCGCGAAGGTCTTTACCACAGCCAGCGCATGCACGCCTACGCGAAAAACGTCGTCGCGGGCACCTCACCCGGGCACGGCGGTGAATGGGTGCTCGGTGATAAAGTGCCAGTGTTTGATACCGTGCAAGACGCGAAGGATTCCACGCAAGCGGATACGAGCGTAATTTTTGTGCCGGCCTTTGCTGCCGCCGACGCGATTCTGGAATCCATTCAGGCTGAGATGCGCTTGATTGTGTGTATCTCCGAAGGCATTCCTATCAAAGATATGCTCAAAATCCGGACCTTGCTGGAGCAGTCAGAAACCAGATTAATTGGACCGAATTCTCCCGGCATCCTCAGCCCCGGAAAGGCAAAGGCGGGAATTATCCCGGACTCCATCGCCATCCCTGGCAGAGTTGGTGTGGTTTCCCGCTCTGGAACCCTTACCTATGAGGTCGTCCAAGCCCTCAAAAGCGCCGGCGTCGGGGTTTCCACCTGCGTTGGCATCGGCGGAGATCCGATTGTTGGAACCAGTTTCGTGGAATGCCTGGACATGTTTGAGTCTGACCCGCATACCGATCAGATAATCCTGATCGGTGAAATTGGAGGTAATGAAGAGGAACTGGCGGCTGAGTTTATTATGAACCAGGTTACAAAGCCGGTTTATGCCTACATCGCCGGCAGAACCGCCCCAGAAAACCGCCGCATGGGACATGCCGGAGCAATTATTGAAGGCAGCACGGGTTCCGCCAGAAGCAAGGTCGAAACGCTTCTGCGCGCCGGCGTGCAGCTGTTTTCTTATCCGGAAGAGATTGCGGAGATTATTCGGATATGAAAAGAGGAGCTTAGCGCTCCTCCGTTTGGGCACGCGTTCCTATTTTTTCAGCGCGTCAATTGCCTCAACTGCGTCTTTTACTGAGTGGATTTCCCGGGCAGCTTCGTCAGAGATGTTAATATCAAACTTCTCACAGAAGCCGTCAATCAGGAAAAACTGATCCATGGAATCAGCCTTAAGATCTTCGATAAAACGGGTTTCCAAAGTGATATTATCAGCGTCGATTTTCAGGACCTCTACGATAACTTCTTTTACAGCGGCAAGTGTGTCTTCCATGTATACCTCTTTAATAATGGTTTTAATTGCTTGTCCTATTATAATGTCATAAATATAACACCTCAACCTAACTATGGATGCGAACACTTCACAACGAAAAGATGATCATCTGGATATTAATATCCAAAAGGATGTATCTTCCACGCTTTCAAATGGTTTGGAGGAATATCACTTTTTACATCAGGCGCTTCCCGAAATTGACCTCGCGGACGTAGACCTCAGCCTGTCCCTGTTTGGCAGACGCCTGCGCGCCCCATTGCTGATTTCCTCGATGACCGGCGGCAGCCCAAAGGCTGCTCGCTACAACCAACTCCTGGCGGCTGCCGCCCAGGAATTTGGCACGGCTCTGGGAGTCGGCTCCCAGCGGGCAGGCATTGAAGACCCCTCGCTCGTCAAGTCTTATGACGTGCGCGCTTATGCGCCGGACGCGTTGGTTTTCGCGAATCTTGGCGCCATTCAACTGAACAATGGCTATGGCATTGACGAATGCCGGCGCGCCGTGGATATGATCGCGGCGGATGCGTTGTTTTTGCATTTGAACCCCCTGCAGGAAGCCTTGCAGCGCGAGGGCGACACGAATTTCAGCGGCTTGCTCTCCCGTATCGAGGCGGTGTGTAAAGAGCTTTCTGTACCGGTCGTCGTCAAAGAGGTTGGCTGGGGAATCAATGCCCAAATCGCCAGGCAGTTGATGAACGCCGGCGTTTCCGCGATTGACGTGGCTGGGGCTGGGGGAACATCCTGGTCCCAGGTTGAAATGTATCGTCAGGTTGATCCTGTCCGCGCTCAGCTGGCAGCCAGTTTCCGCGATTGGGGTCTTACGACCGCCCGCTGCCTGGAAGAAATTCGGGCGGAACTGCCAGAGGTCGTGCTTTTTGCATCCGGCGGTCTAAAGAATGGGATTGAGATCGCGAAGACGCTCGCGCTTGGGGCAAAGCTGGGAGGAATGGCTGGTCCGTTTATTCGCGCCGCGGACGCTGGGTATACCCGAGTGCGGGACTTGCTGAAACTGACCATCGCGGAGATTCGTGTGTGCCTTTTTGCCTGCGGAAAAAGCAGCCTGAGCAATTTCGACCATTCCGTCCTGCTGCGAACCGAAAAATAGACAGAAGTACAGCGCCCCTGCTCACCCAGACAAGCGTTAAAACGAGGAGGCTGAAGGCCACCCAAAGCTAAGGTGTCGTTTTGAGGTTTTCAGTTTCAGACTTTAGGGTGCTGATGCGCAGAAAGGTGATGATTAACCCTGCGGCAATCCAGATATAAGGCAGACCAAAGCTGTCCATGCTGAAACCTTCCATCAGAATCGCAATCACGAACAACTTGCCAACCAGCCCATAAGTCCTGGTTTCCTTGTCTTGTCCCTGTTTTTCAATCCGCTGAGCGGTGTGCCAATGTGAGAAAAGCCAGGCGCAAAAGAGCGAGAACCCAACAATGCCAGTCTCAGCCAGCAGCCGTACCCATAAGTTCTTCGCGTTCGGGATGACACTTTCGCTGAACAGATAGCGGACCACCTCGGGCAAACCGTAACCGAATTCGGGCGTCAGACGCGAGAAAAAGAAACCGCTGCCTCCCAGACCAACTCCAAAAAAAGGCCGGAGCAGAAATACTCTGAAGGCTGTAATCCAATAAATAATCCGCTCGGCAAAGCTCAGCTTGCTGGCCCAGCCCAGCACACCAAACTTCCGGTAACGCTCCAGGTCAAATAAATACTTCATGCGTGGGTCTACCCGGGAAAGGAACACGCCTAAGAGCAAAATAATCAGTCCGAAAGCGAGAATTAAACCCAGCCAAAGCCCAAGTTTAACGAGGAAACGCGGTACTTTCTGGCTTTCTCCCCCACGCGCGGCGCGTTTTTTCAGAAACGCATTCATAAATTTGTCCGCCGCTCTGAAAACCAAAAAGGCAACCATCGCCAGGGTGGTCAGCCAGCCGATTCGGCTGAAACTGAGAAAAAGGGTCACCATTCCCAAACCCAACAGAATGTTTTCGGCGGTAAAGATGCCAAAAAGTTTGCGCTTGAAGGCTGAGTAGCCCGTAACAGAAAAACCAAGCCAAAGCGGCAGATACAGCGTATTTAGCTGGTTGGCCAGCCATGACGGCTCAAACGCAACGCCGGTGACTCTGGCTCTAAAAAGTTTACCGCTGGAGGTAAGGTACCACTGAAGGACTTTTAATGCGGTCGGATACCCTCCTCGCAGGTGCCAAAAACCTGCCTGTACCAATGAAGCCGTAATCGTGATTAAGCCGCCAAGGTAAATCCACTTTAAGGAGTCCCGCAGGACCGCCCGGGTTTCAAGCATCTGAATAGTTACGAGGTAAAACGCAAGCCCCAGAAATACGGTCAGGATACCTTCCAGCGCGTTTTTCCATACTGAGGCTGCGCGGAAAGACTCAATCGGGAAAAAATTCGCCAGCGCGGAGGAAAAAACCGCAGCCAATAGAAACAATACCAGCGGCAGCGCCTGGCGGGGAATGCTGCGATGTTTCAGGACTTCAGGAAAGTAAGCGGCAAGCATCAACACAAACAGGAACAGGGCTGAAAGCGGCGCGACCGCCGTGCCGCCTAAAAAACTTGCCAGAATCGGAAAGCTGGTAAAAGGCAGCGCGACCAGGAGCAGCGCCCAGCAAATGTTTTTCAGACCCCAACCCGGATTAGTTTTCATCGCTGTGTTTGAATTTTGGGTGGAATTCCGCGATCACAAGGCCCGATACCAAGCCAGCCAAGGCCCCACCCAGAATAAGCGAACCGCGGGAGTAGTACAGGGGCTTCTCCGGAAGCGCGGCTGGTTGATATTGACTGACGTTCAGCGCCACTGTCAGCCCAAGGCTGTGTGGGCTTTCGGCAATGATGATTGGAACCAGACGCTCAAGCTCAACACGCGCCTCTTCCGCCGTAAGCGAGCGGCAATATTCCTGCGGGGCTCTTGGATTCGCGGTCAGGCAACCGCGGATAGCGTTGTATTGCTCTTTCGCGCCAGAAAGCACAACGGCGTGTTGGTATGCCTCAGACAATCTGGTAAAGAGTATTTCTGCCCACTCAGACGCAATGCGGGCAGCCACGTGTGGATTCTTGTCGCGGACTTTGATGACGGTGTTCATAAGCTGACGTTCCACGCTGGTGTTTTTCTTCAGCTGGTCATACGTCAATGAATTGCCTTCGCCAGCTTCCTTTGCGATCACCGCGTCCACAATATCCGGATGAAACACCAATTCCCCGATGTGATTAATCTCCGCGTCCAGCATAATTTCTGTAATGAACGCGTCTTGTGTAAGCTCCAGATTGGTGCTGACCAAAGCTCTGGCTTCATAAACAGGCGGGAGCGCCAGGCTGAGCAGCCCGCCAATCCCCGCGCCGCCAAGCATAAACACGAAAACCAGCAGCCAGGGGTAAAAGTTCTTTCCGCCTAAAAGCCGGATCGCATAATCTTCATGCCTGTTTTTAACTAAATTTTCCTGATCCATCATTCACCCGATGCTTTATAGGATATGAAACCTGAAAATATTTTAACACAGCCGTGCGACAATTCGCGCCGGCACATTGATCATAAACGCGTGGCTCGTCCCGCGATTAAATACTAGGGGCAGCTGTCAATCAAATCCAGGTTTGTTGATCGCAGCAGGATTTGCTGACCGGGCAAATAAGCTGCCAGGCCTTCCACGTAGCCATCCCTCTGACAGCCCAGCACAACGATATCCTTGCCTGCCACCAGGTAAGTTAGCTCCTCCGGATCAAAAGCAAAAAATACCTGGGTCAGTTCCGGGCGCAGCACTGTCAAAATGAGTCCGGTCTCCCCGTTCAAACCAAAATCGCGGTAGCGCGGATACAACATCCTGCCCTCAAAAAGCAGCCCGTTTTCTTTTTGCATCAGCAGATTGACTTGCTCAGGCAAGTCTGCTTGTGTTAAGCCAATGGGATTTGATAAGAGTATGGATTTACTTTCTTCGGGCTGCTGCCGTGAGTAAAGCTCAGGGTAGCTGAGATTAATCAAGGGCACCGCGCTTCCGACCCCAAACAGCAGTACGGCGCAGGCAGCAATTGAAACAGGCGAGCGCCGGGCTTTTACCGGGCTGTCTTTCTTCCCAAGCTGGTCTTCGGGTGGGACGCTCCGAAGATGCGCGCCGTTTTCATAAAGCACGATAAGCGGTAAGAGGAAATAAAAATACAAAGTCCAATCCCCCGGAAGCAAGTAGCGGCTGCCCGAAGTCCGCGCCAACGCGTTCGAGGCAAAATAGCCGAGATTGATTACCAGGGGGACCAAACCGGCAGCTCCATTGTTTTTCCAGCTGAGAGCAATACCCAAACCAATCAGGATTAAATTCAGCGCGAAGGCCAGAAAAGTTGAAACGGGCAATTCCCCGCGCCAGACAATCGGCTCCTGCCAATAGGGCAAATCCAATACTGGCGTAAGTTCATTCGGATAAAGCATGAACGGTAGGGTAAAAAGGGATTTAATCTCGTTGTTGAAGAAGTGCCCAAGTGTAGATCCAATTATGCCCATCCGGGCGCTCAATGGCGCATCCTCCACAGGTTTTACGTCTGGAGGAATAACCGGCAGTTCGCCAAAGAGAGTACTGTCATGCTGTTTAAGCCCTATCGGAGCGGGCTCCTGTTCCCGCTGAAAGAATCGGGTCTGGATTACTGCTGTGATTTTGTAGGTGAATGGGTCTGTGCCGTACTCTATCGTGTTGAACGCCAGCCACGGCCCCATCACCAGCAGTATTCCAGCCAGAAAAAGCAGGGCGTGAGCCCAAAATTGCTTCATCCTGCGCCGATAAACCCACAACGCGAAAAGTAAGCCCACAGGTATCAGGACCAGCGGATTGGTGCGCACCATCGCCGCCAGCCCCAGCAGTCCGCCGGCGAAAAGCGGCCAGGGGCTCTTTTCATCCCTGTGTTTGAACCAGGCAACCAGCGCGACAGCCAGCGCCGTAATCAGAATCATGGTTGGAAATTCTGATAAATACAAGCGGGAGTTCGAAACCGATATCTTAAAAGTGGAGAAGATGGCGTTGTATTCCTTCGCGACCGAAAAAAGCGCCACAGCCAGTCCAAACAAGCGGTTATGCAGCTGCTTGCCCAGAATATAGAGCAAAACCGGGAAGATCGCGAAGCAAATCATCTGCCATGTGGTGGTTTGCAGGTAAGATTGCCCGACAAAATGATGCAGCAGCCCCAAGAAAAGCGCGTAGAGCGGCTTTTCCGTAAAGTATGGATATTCCAGGCCTTTGCCAATCAGCATATATTGCCCGCCAAGGTCAGACAGGGCTGCGTCGCTGTAAGGATAAAAATCCTGGTTGGGTGGGAAAACTCCCTGAGCAAAATAACTATTGGAAAATGGAGCCTGCTGCCAAAACCAGGCAGCGCCAACCCAAAGGATGAGACAAGCCAGTAAATCCAGCAGGATTTCGCGCCTGTGAAGGTTATTTGTTGGCTTCCTGCTCAATAATCCGTAAAGAAAAATTCCAAAAAGCGCCAGAAAGAGAATAAGCCCGAGTTGATTAATGAGAATAGGCACACCGGCAACGTTCCAATAGCGATTATCTGGCTCCAGACCAATTCGTGTGCTCATTACGAGCAGCCAAAGCAGCGCGATGCCCGCGAGGATAAGCGCCGCGGGCCTTCGGATACCGCGAAAAGCAGGCGTCTCCCGCGCGAAAACGAGTATCAAAACAGTCTGGATGGCAGACAGAAAAAACCATCTCCCCACGGGCTCAGCCAATTGGAGTAACAACGAATTTGCCGCTCCCCAGAGCTTAATCATTCCCGTGGAAGCTGCCAGGTACAGCGCCAGAAAGCCCGGGACCAGCCAGCGCGCCCAGGTATTTTGAGCTGAGAAAAATCTTTTTGTTTTATCAATCCAAACCAAAGCGCGGGGTCTGCCTGATAGCACGCACACACCCGCCGCAAAAAGCAAGGCTGCCGCGCAAGCCCATAACAGCGTAACCAGGCTTGCTCCCGAAAACGCGTTCAATTTGCCAGGATGCTGGTGTAAAAATATCGACAGGAACAGCAGCCCTTCTGCCCCCGTCATCAGGAGCAAAACCGCAGAGAGAAAGTGAGGTTTTCTATGTAGTATATTCATCCCTGGCGTCTTTCAAAAACTGGAATACGCATTCCCTTATTATAAGTCATCCTATAGCCTGTGCCCGGCAAGCTGTTCCGTTGGCGCCGCACCCAACTCAGCGCGATGTCCACCTGGAAAAAAGTTTGTTTACCTGCTGATACATAATAAACCAATCTGCAAAACCAAACGTTTCGGTTTAAGCTGCTTTGCAAAGAGGGAATACTCCCTGTTGGCTGGCGCCTTGTTCTGTCAGGTATTCACACGCGGGGCCATGCCAGCAAGAGCCATGCTTGCGCGTCTTAATCCCATCCCGAGAAAACCCTCCGAATAACGGGTTGACCGGTAAAACCTTCCTTATCCCCTGTTTATTCACATCCTGTATGGCAAGCCTATCCCCGCAGAGAAGGCTTATGAACACCTTCAACCGCCTGATCCTGCTATCAGTAAACACCCAGCCGGCTGGCAGACAGGCTGCGGTTTTGCCAAAACATGCCGGTGCAAGCCTCAAAACCTGCTGACCAAGCTTTTCAGCGGGCAGTGGGCAGATGTCAAAGCCAGGCGGGCAGACGACCATCTCCACCGCTGAATATTCAGGGTTCCGCAGCTCTCATAGCAGCTATTGAAATCTGGAATTGCCAGCCTGTGAAAACAATAATTGTTACCCTTCACGTGGTTCCAGGAAAGCCTGCCGGAAATTCCCCGAAGAAAAATCCGGAAAGGTTTTGTTACAATTGTGTCGGAGGATTTATGGCGCGTATCAGGTTTATCAGCCAATCATTGCTTCAGGTCGGAAATATCCTGGGTGAATGTCCGCTCTGGCACCCGCGCGAGCAGGCGCTCTACTGGCTGGATATTGACGCGGGGCTGCTGCAGCGCTTCCATCCCGGCCTGAATGAACTGGAAGTTTTCGACCTGGGAAAGAAGGCTGGCAGTTTTGGATTTCGCGCCGATGGCGGGCTCGTCGTCGCGACCCAAACCGGCTTCGCCTATTGGTCGCAGGAAGCAGGACTTTCCGAGGATTTTGTTCGAATTTACTCACGTTCCGGCTCCCTCATGATGAATGACGGCAGGGTGGACAGCCAGGGGCGGTTTTGGGCGGGAAGCAAAGGCCCGGCCGGCTCTGCCTCCCTGTTTCGCCTGAATGTGGACGGAACTTATAACCGGATTCTGGACAACCTCAGTATCTCCAATGGGCTTGATTGGAGCGCTGATGAGGAATTATGCTACTTCACGGATTCCGGAGAGCAATCAATTTTTCGATTCGCTCACCGGAACGGTCGGCTGCAGTCAAAAAGCCTGTTTTTCTCGACCTTGGAACGCCGCCAAACCGGCACGCCAGATGGCTTATGTCTGGACAGCGCCGGAAATATCTGGTCTGCCATTTGGGATGGATGCAGAGTCATCCAGCTTTCCCCGCAAGGCGAAATCCTGCAGGAAATTCACCTGCCGGTTAGCAGACCGACCTCGTTGTGTTTTGGCGGCGCTGACCTGCGCGATTTGTACATTACTTCCGCTTCCGTGGAGTTAAGCCCCGAAACGCTGGCAAATCAACCCCAGGCCGGTGACCTTTTCCACTGCCGGGTGGAAACCCCAGGTCGTCCGCCGCATTTCTTCGCGGGTTAATTTCAGCCTAGTCATCTTCCTCTTCTTCGCCGGTCTTTTCGTAACGCAGCCTGTCGTGAGTATTCAAAATCCGTTTACGCATCCTGAGGCTGTGCGGTGTCACTTCCAAAAGCTCATCCGTGCCAATGTATTCAATCATTTCATCCAGGCTGAGAACCCGCGGCGGGTTCAGCCGGTCTTCCAGGTCCCGGATTGACTGTCGCATATTCGTCAGATGCTTTTTCTTGGCGACGTTGATGGATAAGTCCTGAGGTCTGGGGGTTTCACCGACAAGCATGCCTTCATAGATCGGTACTCCCGCGCCAACGAACAACTGTCCTCGTTCCTCCGCGTTGCGTAAGCCGAAGGTTGTTGTAACGCCGGTTTCACGCGCCACGATAGAACTGGCCGATTTGGTTTCAATCACACCTTCCAAGGGCTGAAGCCCGGAGTAGAAGCTGTTGAGCACGCCTTTTCCCCGTGTTACCGTCAGGAATTTATATCTGAAGCCCAACAAGCCGCGGGTGGGCATGCTGTAGGTAAGGTGTACGGTGTTGTCGGGGTTGTTCGTCATATTGGTCATGCGACCGCGTCTTTCGCCCAGCATTTCTACCACCGCGCCGACGTACTCCGAATCCACGTCCACGTGCACCTCTTCAAAAGGCTCATAACGGACGCCGTCTTCTCTGGTTACCACGATGGCCTCCGGGCGGGAAACCTGAAACTCATAGCCTTCGCGCCGCATGGTTTCTATCAGAATACCCAGGTGCAGCTCTCCGCGCCCCGAGACAAGAAAGACATCTTTGCTCTCGGTTTGTTCAACCCGGAGCGCGATATTCGTTCGGAGTTCATCCTGAAGCCGTTCCCAAAGCTTACGGGACGTGCTCCATTTACCTTCCTGACCCGAAAACGGGGATGTGTTTACGCCGAAAGTCATTTGCACCGTTGGCTGCTGCACTTTGATAACGGGAAGCGGGACCGGGTGTTCCGGGTCTGCAAGCGTATCCCCGATTTGAATATCTTTTAAACCGCCGATTGTGATAATCTCCCCGGCTTCAACGGTCTGTACCGCCACTTTATCCAGCCCCTGGAACTCAAACACGTAGCGCGCCTGAATTTTTTCCATGGAACCGTCATGCAGGATGCGCATCAGGTTTTGTCCTGTGGTGATTTTTCCCGCGTGAATCCGACCGGAGGCGGTAACGCCGCTGTATTCGTCGTAGCCCAGGTTGGTAACCAGCATCTGAAACGGCGCTTCGGGGTCCACAATCGGGCCAGAAATATTATCCAGGATACTTTCAAAAAGCACATGCAGATTGTCGTCCAGTTCCGCGCTGAGCCCGGCTTTTCCATCCAGACCGTTCGCGTAAATCACCGGAAAATCCGCCAGTTCGTCACTTGCCCCCAGCTCAATAAACAAATCAAAGGTCGCGTTCAGCGCCCTATCGATGTCTGCGTCCTTACGATCGAGTTTGTTAATCACAACGATAGTGCGCAGATTTTTGGCGATGGCTTGTTTGAGCACAAAGCGGGTCTGAGGTTTTGGTCCTTCCACAGCATCCACCAGCAGCAGCACGCCATCCACCATATTCATAATGCGTTCCACTTCGCCGCCAAAATCCGCGTGTCCGGGTGTGTCCACAATGTTGATTTTCACCAGTTCACCGGTTTTTGGGTTCGGGATGCTTATCGCCGTATTTTTTGCCAGGATAGTTATTCCGCGTTCGCGCTCCAGGTCATTCGAGTCCATAACGCGTTCCTGCACCTTTTGGTTGGCGCGGAAAATTTTGGCTTGCCGGAGCATTGCGTCAATCAGGGTGGTTTTTCCATGATCCACGTGCGCGATGATTGCCACGTTTCGAATATCTTTTCTTTCGTTTAGCATATATTCCTTATCTCAAAAAAAAAGAACCCGGCGGACCGGGTTTCTCTGGATTACATTCCTATCACACCATGAAAATATGGCGGTCTTTCTACCGGTCTGTTTACAATTTTGACAGCGCCTTTTAAGCGCTCTTTGGCGAGCTGCAGCTTTCGCGGGTCGTTGGCGTGGATTTCAAACAATTCCTGCCCGGGGGAAACCTGGTCGCCAACTTTGACCTTGACCATAATCCCCACTGCCAGATCAATCCGGTCGCCTTTTTGTTCCCTGCCAGCGCCCAACGTGACGGATGTCTCCCCGACTTCTTTCGCGTCCACCATCGCCGCCCAGCCTTCGCTTTCCGCGTAAACCGATTCCACCAGAGGCGCTTTCGGGAGTTTCTCCAGGTCATCCACATAGCTGACATCCCCACCCTGAATGGTGACCAGTTCGCGCAGTTTGGCAAACCCACTGCCGTCCTGGATTGCGCGTTCTGCCATTGCCACGCCTTCGTCGATATCTTTGGCAAGTTTGCCGAGGATAAGCATGTAAGCGGAAAGATGCAGGCAGTGGTAGCGATAATCTTCCGGTCCGACACCATGCAGCATTTCCACGGCTTCTTTCAGTTCAAGCGCGTTTCCTACCGCGCTGCCGAGCGGTTGATCCATCGGTGAGAGGACCGCAATCACTTGCCTGCCGCTCAGTTTACCGATAGATACCATCACGTTGGCAAGTTGTGTGGCTTCTTCCAGGGTGCGCATAAACGCGCCCTGACCCACCTTCACGTCGAGTACGATCGCCTGCGCGCCAGCAGCAATTTTCTTGCTCATCACGGATGACGCAATCAGAGGAATGGACTGCACAGTACCCGTCACGTCCCTGAGCGCGTAAAGTTTGCCATCCGCGGGCGCCAAGTCCGCGCTCTGACCGGTAAGCACAATCCCGTGATTTTTGAGCTGCTGAATGAATTGCTGCGTCGATAAATCCACCTGAAACCCGGGGATAGATTCCAGTTTATCAATCGTGCCGCCGCTGAAGCCCAGCCCCCGTCCGGACATCTTGCCTACTGGCAGCCCGCAAGCCGCCACCAAAGGCGCCACTGTCAAGGTGGTTTTATCCCCAACCCCGCCTGTGGAGTGCTTATCCACCGCGATTTTCGCGGCCTGACTGAGATCCAACATGTCGCCTGAGTGCGCCATCGCCAGGGTCAGGTCAGTGATTTCCTGGTCGGTCATCCCGTTTAACAGCACCGCCATCGCCCACGCGGACATTTGATAGTCCGGAATATTGCCAAGCGTATAGTTACCGATAAGGTAATCGATCTCAGCCTTGCTCAAGGCTTCTTTATCGCGTTGTTTTATGATGATGTCTACCGCACGCATAGTCTTTACAGCTTTATTTCCGGTTATTTAGCGGTTTGGGAACACGCACACCTTGCGGTTCGGTTCCTCTCCCGTAGATTCAGTGCTCACGTTTTCGTTCTTACGCAGTTCCATGTGGATAATCCGCCGTTCGTTGGCGGGCATAGGTTCAAGGTACTGTTTTCGGCCGGTGGCAATCACCTGATCAGCCGTCCGCCGGGCAAGTTTTTGAAGCTCGCTCTGTCGGCGCGCTCGATAGTGCTGGACATCAACCTGCACGGGAATCCAGGTGCTGCTTTTATGGCTGACCATCAGGCTGAGGATATATTGCAGAGCGTTCAGCGTTTCAGCCTTCCGGCCAATCAGGTAACTAAGGTCATCCCCTTCGATATTTGCCAGGACAACCGGTTTTTCATCCGGGTCTGTTTCCGTGTATCCGATTTGGACCTTGGCGCGGACCCCCATTTTGGTGAGCAATTCAGAAAGCGTATCGCGCACCATCAGCTGATCGGCATTTAATTCAGTTTGGACTTCCTTTTGCTGCCTGACTTCAGTTGGTTTCGATTCGGCTTGTTCAGATAAGCCGCTGGGATGTTCTTCTGCAGCGCGCCAGGTTCCCGGTTTTATGCTCAGGCGCACGCGTGCCTGCCGTGTGGCAAACCTGAACAGATTGCGTTTACCCTCATCCAACACTTCCACATCGACATCTTCCCTGGTCAGACCCAGGTCGGACAGCCCTTTCTCCACCGCTTCTTCAACAGTAGCGGCAATTACCTCGAGTGTGGTTTTTTCATCAGCCATAATTTCACCCTTCAGTTCTCCCGGGGTCAAGACACCCGGGCTATTTTTTCCGTTTCTGCGGCGGTCTCTGTTGTTTCACTATGGCTCGGGCTGAGGGTTTTGAAGCGGGTTTCGGGGTTTCAATTTCCTCTTCGTCGTCCTCATCTTCGTCCTCGTCAGGCAGAACCACGGTCTGCGCGGGCTTTGCCTCTGGTGTTTTCGTTTTCAGGAACGGTAGAATTTTTGACCAGTTAGACCGCCCGGTAACAGAATACTGCACCACAGTCGCTAAATTGCTCACAAGAAAGTAGAGCGCCAGGCCTGAAGCCAGCGAATATGCCATCCAGCCCATCAGAAGCGGCATGTAAAGGTTCATGCTTTTGGTCATTGCGGCAGCCTGATCCCCAGCGCCGGTGCTTGGGGGTTCCATGACTTTGGTTTGAAGCCAGGTTGTTGCTACAACGATGATGGCAAGAATTGGAATCTGAACACCAAAAACTGCCAGCCGCTCTGGTTGTCCAAGGTCCATCCAGAGGAAACGGTTTTGAATCGGAATAATCTTGGTCGCGTCGAGAAAAGGGTACACCAATCGTTCCAGGCGCAGAATTTCTATCGGCGTTGCTGCCATGGCTTTCATGATGCTTTGATACAAACCTATGATTATTGGGAATTGGATTAAAGTCGGCAAACAAGAACCAAAGGGGCTGGTTCCCGTCTCTTTGTAGAGCTTCATCTGTTCTTCGGCCAGCTTTTCCTTGTTGTCGCGATACTTCTCCATCATCTTTTTGTAACGCGGGCTGTTTTGCAGCTCCTGGATGGCAGCAGTTTGCTTCAATTGCTTTGCTGTCAACGGATAAGTAATCAGTTTAATTAACAGCGTGAACAGGATGATGGCGACACCGAAGTTTTTCACCACCAGTGTGATTGCCAGCAGAACGTTGGTAAAAGGTTGAATAATCAGCGTATCCCACATGAGAATTGTTCTCCTTACTTCGCGGGGGTGAAAGACCAGACTGGATTGCCAGCCAGGTCGTATGCCTGGAGCAGCACCTTTCCTTTGGTGACTGCCACAATTATCTTTTCGGCTTCCAGTACAGGCGTGGTATATAACTTGCCATCCAGGGTTCTGGTCCAGAGCGGTGTGCGATCAGATATTCTGTATGCCCTCAGTTCACCCTTTTCGAGGGCAATCACGAAGGTATCGTCCACCCGCAAAAGACCCGCCACTGTCTCGCCGCCCCCATCCAGCGTCCATCTCACGGCGCCAGTTGCCTGGTCCAACGCGAACACCTTCCCGCTCTCATCCGTAAAGATTAAACCGTCCTCAACCAGGATAGGTGTCGCGTAAACCGCAGTTATTTCGCCATTATCGCCGAAAGACCAATTGCGCTTTCCGGTTTTGCTGTCAATGCTGAGCAGTTCGTTACCCAGCGACCCCACAAAGAGGGATCCGCTGGCGGCGTCATAGGCTGGAGGAGCAATCAGAGAACCTTTCAGTTCGGTTTCCCACAACAGATCGCCATTTTCGATGTTCAGAGCGATGAGCTTATGGTCCAGGCCCGCAACGATCACCGAATCACCAATAATCAGCGGCTCGGCAACAAAGCCAAACTCGCCGCTGAATTTCCACTTCAGGCTACCATCCATGTTCAACGCGTACACATGGCGATCGCTGCTCGGGGCGATAATCACATCCCCGTTCGTGGCAGCCTTTGCCTGAAACCAGCCCTTTGCCTGGGTAAAGCTCCAAAGCTCAGAGCCGCCCGCAGCATCCAGTTGGTGAAACTTGTTCGCGAGGTCACCCACAAATATGCTGTTCCCATTCAGCAAGGGCGGCGCGTACAGCACCACCTGCACCGAACCGGTCGCCGGGTAGCGCCAAAGCTCGCTGCCAATCTTCGTGTCCACCTTATACACGTGCTGCATATAAGAAACGTACACCGCGCTTTCTCCCGCGCTAAGCCCTGGCGCGCTCTCTGCGCGGGGTCCCATTGCGCAGCCAGCTAAAAGTGCCGCGGAAATTATAAAAAGCAGAATTACCTTCAATACCTTTTTGGTCATACCACTCCTAAGTTAAGGAACAGGATCGTATCCGCCCTCATTAAAGGGGTTGCAGCGGACAATCCGTTTAATAGCCATCCAGAAGCCCTTCAGGGCGCCGTATTTGTAGACCGCCTGAAAGCCGTAATGCGAGCAGGTCGGGTAAAACCGGCAGGTTCCCGGTGGAAGCGCGGGCGAAACCACAATCTGATAAGCGCGAATAATAAGAAGCACGAGTATCCGGGGAATATTCACAACCTGAAAAGGCAGATCCCGTATTCGGGGTTCTGCGTGCTCGTGTTCAAATTCCTTGGCAGGTTGATTAACCATGATCTTCTCTATAGATTAACCCGGCTTTCACCAGTAAACCGTGAACTGCCCGGTCAATCTCTGTCGGTGTCGCATCCAGCAGGCGCTTCCGCGCTATGAACAGGATGTCGAAACCTTGTTCCAATTGGTCTGAATAACGGCTCACTCGTGCCCTGAGGAGGCGTTTGCAGCGGTTGCGCTGCACGGCGCCTCCGACTGATTTGCTTGCGATTACCGCCACGCGGTTGAATGGAAATTCATTCCGCGCAGTGATCAGGACCAGCCAGACATTAGAATAAGAAATACCATTTTGTCGTACAGACTGGATATCCCGTGACTTTCTTAACGAATAAGGTTTCCTCAAAGATACCCGGATGCTTCTCAGTGCGAGATCTATGGTTTACCAGCGAACGCGTTTCGTGTGATTGTTTGCTTTGGGAGCTAATTGATAGCGACCGCGCAAGCGGCGGCGTTTCAACACATCACGTCCGTCTTTGGTGGACATGCGGCTGCGAAAGCCGTGTACGCGCAAGCGGCGGCGGACTTTTGGTTGATAAGTTCGTTTGGTCATCTTTTTCCTCTCAAAACTCCAGTTCACCGTTAATTACCGGGCTGGAGAGAATATGCAATTATTAACCTTTAGATTTTACCCGAATAAACGCATAAGCGTCAAGTTTTCGTTCGGTAACATTATCATTTGACTTGACACGGTTTTCCGGAGCTTCTCGTGACTTGGATTAATCATTTTCGTCAGGTTCAGGCGCCTGGGTTGCGTCAGCCAGCAAGATACCACCCCGCGTTATGCCCGTTACGTGAGCTGTACCAATCACATTGCTGAGATTCAGGCTGCTGGTGGTCTGGATCCGGAAGTAGTCCCTGGTGAATCCGGAATACCGGTTCTCCCGGCCGTGTTCCCATAAGACTTCCACCGCGGTACCCATTTTCGCCGTCTGTTTGCGGCGTGTTTTCTCCCGCAGGATTCTGCGCAGTTCCTGGCTGCGCGCATGACTAACCCGCTCTTGCACCCTCTCATCCATACGCGCGGCGGCAGTGCCCACCATCGGCGAAAACTTGAAAACATGCCCGCCAGAAAAGTCCATTGCTTGAACAAAAGCGCGGGTCTCTTCAAATAATGCGTCGGTTTCCCCCGGGAAGCCGGTGATAAGGTCGGTGCTTATCATCAAACCAGGCAGCTTTTCCTGGATTTTATGCATTAATAAACGGAAGCTTTCTGCGCTGAATGGACGCGCCATTCTTTGTAAGACAGCTTCGCTGCCGCTTTGGAGCGGAATATGCAAATGCGGGCACAGGCGCGGATTGCCGAAACATTCAAGCAGCGCTTCATCAATATCCCAGGGCTCAATAGAGGAGATGCGGACGCGCGGAATACTGGTCAGCCTCAGCAGCGCGTTCACCAAATCGGCAATCCGCGCCTCCTTCGCGAAATCCTTTCCCCAGGAGCCAATCTGGACTCCCGTAAGAACAATTTCTTTTATGCCGGAGGATTCAGCTTGCTGTGCTTGCTGAATTACCTCATCCGCTGGAATACTCCTGGATTTCCCCCTGGCAACGCGCGTCAGACAGTAGGTGCAATAGTTATTGCAGCCGTCCTGTACCTTAAGAAAGCCGCGCGTGCGTGAACGCGGTCCTAATTCTGGTTTGCCGCTGACAAAAAAGCTGTCCTGTGGAAGGTTAATCCCTGTGATGAGGGAAGGAAGCGCGTCTTTGCTTTCGTTTGGAAAGAGGCGGCTCTCACCCACCAGTTCAGACGCTTGCCTCTCAAAGGCTGAAACATAACAACCCGTCGCGACCACCTCCGCGTTTGTTTCGCGCTGGTAATGGCGGATTGTTTTGCGGGAATCCGCGCAGGCTTTCGCGGTAACGCAGCAGGTATTCACAACAATCAGATCGGCTTCGCTGGGATTGCTGGCAACTTCTTCCCCCCGGGCGAGGAAATCCAATGCCATCCTCTCAATCTCACTCTGATTGAGGCGGCAGCCGACCATATCCAGGAAAATCTTCATTTATTGTTTCGTGACGGAAAAATCTTTAAAGAGGACCGACGCTCCACCGTCCGCGCGCGTTTCCACGATTAATCCAACGTCTCCAGCGGTGAAGCTCTCATCGCGGACGGTGTGCAGCGTCTTTCCGTTCACGCTGAGCGACAACTGATTGCCGGAACACACCGCGCTGATTTGGTTTACCGCGTCCGCCTGCGCAATCTCATCAGAATAAACAAATTGCTCCATCCCGAGCAGAGTCTCTTCCCCATTAATCACTCTGAAAACCGCGTAGTAGCCGTCGCTGCTGATGACAAAACTGTAATAATTGCCAGGTCCCTGATAGCGGCAAATCAAGCCAAAATTCGTGTCTTGCGCGCCGCTGATGTGCTGGGTTTTTACTGAGATAGCCGTGTCCGTAAAACGCAGCCCGGGCACAGACCAGGAACGCGAATTTTCTCTCTTCAACGAGATGATGTAAGCGTTATCGGAATATCCTTTAAGCTCGTAAACATCATTGATGTTTTCCCAGCCAGTCATCTGGTCAGAAAAATCATCCGCGAAAAGTACCTGGTTCTTTTCCAGCCACGGCAATTGATCAACGCTGAGCCAATCCGGAAGGCAAGCGCTCAGGCTGAGGGCAGCCGTGAGGAACACAAGCACGAATAAAATACTCTTTTTGCGCATGCGTTTATCATACCAAAAATGCCGGCGCCGGGCAATCGCGCCAACCGCAGCTCTGAAGCGGTAATTCGCCGGGTCTAAATCGTCTCGAGGTAGCGCCGCACTTCCCAGTCAGACACGTGGATGCGATATGCTTCCCATTCTGCCAATCTGGTATCCACAAATTTCTCTGAAAGTGTCGGGCCCAATGCCGCCTGTAGAAGCGGGTCGGAGAGATAGATTTCCACGGCTTCTTTCAAAGACCCGGGCAAGACTTCAATGCCTTTCGCGAGCCTTTCTTCTTCACTGAGCTCATATACGTTCACATTATTCAGAGGTTCCGGGCAATCCAGTCCGCGGTCAATTCCATCCAACCCCGCGGCGAGCATCGCGTTGAATGCCAAATACGGGTTAGCGGAAGGGTCGGGAAAGCGCAATTCTATGCGCACTCCATTCTTATTACCAGGGGATACCATTGGAATCCGTATAAGCGCGGAACGATTTACTTGCGCCCAACCAATATAGACCGGCGCTTCGTAACCCGGAACCAGCCGCTTGTACGAGTTTACGCTTGGCGCGACAACTGCTGATAAGGCCTTTGCGTGGGATAACTGCCCCGCCATATACGCGTAGGCAATCTTGGAAAGATGGTTCGGATCATTCCCGTCATAGAACAGGTTGTCCCCGTTCTTGCTGATTGATTGGTGGCAGTGCATCCCGGATCCGTTTGTGCCAAATATTGGCTTGGGCATAAAGGACGCAATCAGACCGTGTTTGGCGGCAATCGCTTTTATTGCGGATTTAAAAGTGAGCACGTTATCCGCGGTTTTCAGGGCGTCATCAAAGCGAAAATCAATCTCATGCTGCCCTAAGGCAACTTCGTGATGCCCGACTTCCACATTCAAGCCCATTTGCTTGAGAACTGACATTAATTCGGTGCGCACGATGACCGCCTGGTCGTTCGCGGAAAAGTCAAAATAACTGCCAATATCGTAGGGTACCGGATGAATTGATTCGGTTCCATTGCGCAGAAATAAGAAAAACTCCGGTTCAGGGCCGATATTTAGCGTCCAACCGCGCTCTTCCTTCAGCTTTTTCAGGTTGTATTTTAACCTGCCGCGCGGGTCGCCCTCGAACGCCTCGCCGTTGGGGCGCAGAACATCACAAAGCACCCTGGCGCGTTTCAATTCATCCGGAGACCAGGGCAGCATGGCGTAGGTTTCCGGGTCCACCTGCAAATGCATATCACTCTCTTGAATCCGGGCAAAACCTTCGATGGAGGATCCATCAAACCAGATACCGTTATCAATGCTTTCCTCCAGACGGTCAACCGGGCCGTCCAATGATTTGACCACCCCATTGATATCCGTGAATTGATAGGAAATGAACTTGATTTTATCTTCTCTGACGCGCTTGATTAATTCCTTGGTATCCATGACACACTCCTCTTAAATGCGCATAACGCTTCATAGTAATCAGGCCTGAAGCTGGTCTGCTCACCAAGCTGATATTGTGCCGGGAGTCACCCCTCGGTTTTATTTCGCTTATTACAGGAAGATTGAAACCCGTGATAGGTTTCGGAGGCATCCGCTGATCGATCGATTTTTCCCGGAAACCGGGTTAACATTCCTCTCGCGAAGAAGAACCTCCACCTCGTTATCTCATAAATGAGACTCAGCCGCTAAATCTTTGTTGTTCGGTTGTTAAACGCCCCGTTTGGTAAAAAAGACTCCCCGCCATGCCGTGTGCGGTGGTGTTTTGAACCTGCAAATTGCAGGATTGGTTCTCCCTGCAGGATCAGTCTTGACCGAAGTCTATCACATCACCTGTTGTGAGTTTGAACCACTTTTAGAAGTGTTGGTACAAAACTTGAAGGCCGCATCACGAACACAGCAGGGTACTTCTCTTATACCATAGTTCACAAAATCTGCAAACACAGCTTTTTTGGCTCCCAACCAGCGCCTTCTTGCGCTTTTCATCCCTTGCCGATGAGGCGAATTTGGACTTGATATAATCAGAGTGTGACATCCTTACGCCTTTTCATCGCTTGCGACTTTTCTGCGGACACGCTCGCTCTGGCAGCCAAACGCGCGAAAGACCTGCGAGCACTCCTGACTGGAGTGCCAATCCGCTGGGTTTCGCCTGAACTCTTCCACCTGACCCTGAAGTTTTTGGGCGAGGTGCCGGCCGCGAAACAAAAGGCAATCGAGGTAATTATTGCGTCCACAGCCGCGGCAGCTGTCAAAATACCTGTAGAGCTGGCCGGCGCGGGCTGCTTTCCGTCTTCGCGAGAACCGCGCGTGTTATGGCTCGGGCTGCGCGCCGACCAACAGCTTGCTCGGCTCGCTCAAAACCTCCACCGCGCCCTTCAACCTCTCGGTTTAGAGCATGAAAAAAGATTTACTCCTCACCTGACAATCGGACGGCTGGACCGTATCCTTTCGGCAGACCAAAACGCCCGCGTTCGGGCAGCGCTCGACCAGATAAAAGACTGCCCGCCAAAATCCGACCTGTTCAAAGAAATCGTTCTCTACCGGAGCGTGCTCACCCCGCGAGGGCCTGTGTATACTCCCTTATATCGCGCCAGCTTCCAAAATGTGCTAAACTAAGACAGAGGTGCAAACTGGAACCAATCGCCCAAGCCAAAAAAATCGTCTCTTATTTGGAAGACAAACTCGCCGAGGACATCCTGCTTTTGGATTTACGCGGCGTTTGTGATTTTACGGAGTTTTTCGTGTTGGCCACTGGCTCCAGTGACCGTATGCTTGCCAGCCTGGCAGAAAACACGGAAGTAAAAGGCAAAGCTGAAGGCCTGGGCAACCCTTACATTGAGGGCTTGCCGCAATCCGGCTGGATGGTTTTGGATTACGGCTCGGTTGTTGTGCATCTCTTCTCTCCCGAAAAGCGGGATTACTACCAACTGGAAGAGCTCTGGAAGGCGGGAAAACTCATCCTGCGCCTGAAATAAAAAAAGGCAGGCTCACAAAATTTCTGGAGCCTGCTGTTTTCTTAACTCAACTTCAGGTTTGAGATAATTTCCTGAGCGTGTTCGTCAGGTTTAACTTTCTCATACACACCCACAATTTTGCCTTCTTCGTCAATGACATATGTCGTTCGGAGAATGCCGTAGTATTCTCTGCCCATCATCTTTTTGAGCGCCCACACGCCATAGGCTTCGCTCACCGCGTGGTCAGTATCCGCCAGCAAAATAAAGGGCAGCGCGTACTTCTCCTGAAAGGCTTTGTGAGATTTGATGCTGTCCGCGCTAACGCCCAGGATTTGCAGCCCGTTCGCGCGGAAAACAGCATAATTATCCCTGAAATTGCAGGCTTCTGTCGTGCAGCCGGGGGTGTTGTCTTTCGGGTAAAAGTATAAAATGACCTTTTTCCCAAGGTAGTCGCTCAGTTTGTGGGCTTCGCCAAACTGGTCCATAAGTTCAAAGTCTGGTGCTTTTTCGCCAATTTTTAGTGTCATATCTCTCCTGGAGGGTTATTGTTTTCTTCTAATTTACCGGTCAATGGATAAGAAACGCAAATAGAAGGATATACAAAACTGTCAAATATTGTAAAGCGGCGCTTGCCCGCAGCAAACCCCACAGCGGCTTCATCCCCCGCGCGATTCTTTCCAATTGATAGACTTCCAACAGGCTGATAACTGCCGCGAGCGCCGCCGGCCAGGTGATAGACCACGCGCCGCTGACATAAAAATATAACCCAAGGCTGATGTAGCTGAGAACCAGCAAAATATGATGCAGGCTGATTCCCCGTTCCCAGCCGATGACGGTCAGGAACGAGTGCCATTTCTTTTCAAGGTCCGCGGCGTAATTTTCAAAGAGCAGCGCGGTGGAGGATGTAAGATACAAAAAGAAAAGCGGCAAACTGAGAAAGAAAAGCACACGGTCAGAAGAGATTTTCTGGAGCACGGCTCCAAGGAAAAGCAGGAGCGGCGAGATTACCAGCCCGTCCGTGAGCCATCGAAAAGGCAGCCCCCACAACCGGACAGAGGTAGTGTGGATCAGGATCGCCAAACTCAGGAGGATAAGCCAAATCCAATTATCGCCCGAAACAACGCCCTCACGGACCAGACCGAAAAGGCAAAACAAGGTTCCCAAAAACAAGAAAAACAGAAACCATACCATCTCCGGGGTTTGCAGTTTCCTGGAGCGGTGGACGGTTGAGAAGATGTTTATCCGCGAACTGGTCAGATAATGAGCAGTGCGTTCCAACAGATAAAGGCACACAAAAAAGAGCAATCCAAAGCTGAACACCGCCGCGTTCAAGGTCCTGCCCGAGCGCTGCGCCAGCACCGCGCCCAAAAGATAGGTAAACACTCCAGAGGAAACAAAAAACAAGTCCACTGATTTGAAAATTTTCCGGATTTGATCCATTCCAGAATTTTAGCACAAAGCATTTTGGTTTCAGCGCCTTGATGTCCTGATGTTATAATCAATTCAGGTAAGGCGCATGTGAAACTATCTGTCGATTTACGCCGGTACTTCCCAATTCTCATCCTTGCCCTGCTTTTTCTGTCAGGCACGGGTATGGTCTTGTCCAAGACCAAGCAGGTTACGAGCCTGGACATGACCGCTCCTTCCGGCTGCCCACTGAACGGTTGTGCCGCCGGGCAGCGTCTAAACTTCCGCCTCTCTTTTTCGATTGACCCTGTTTACACCAGCGCTGAAAACACGATGATTTGCGTGACATCCAGCGGCGGCTCGGATAATCCCGTTCTGACGCCTTTCACCGATTACAGCACAGGCTGGATTTCCCCGAAGGGTCTGGTAAGCGGCATCAATTACGCGCCCATTGCCAGCTGTGCCGGCAACTCTTTCCCAGACGAAAACTTAATCGTGAGCGTGCAAGCCTGGCATACTGCCAGCGTGGATGAGCAGTTGAACCTGGCGCTTCGTCTGAACAAGCTTGCCAGCCAGAACGGCACTGTTCGTTTTCACGTGTTCGAGAAAGACCTTTCCGGCACCTGGGTTGAGAAAAGCAGCGCCATGCAAGCAATCGCGCTCAGCCCTTCCCAGCTTGGCACAGCATACGTCGCGGCAGATAGCGGCAGCTGCAGCCTGAAAACGCCCTGTTTTATCAACAGCGGCGATGATTTGCCGGGCGGTTTGGGCACTGGTCTGAAAGACGCGTTGGACGCGCTCCCCAACGGCACAAGCGCCTCCCCGGTCACCATCAACATCCTCGGCGTGTATCCGGTTAAGTCCAATGAAGTGCTCGTAAACCGACCGTATTTCGTGCTCCAGGGCGTCGGGTCCAGCACGCTGACCTCCAGCGGCACACTCTGTTCCGCGCCGCTGCTTGGAATTGCCAGCCAGGTAACCATTCAAAACCTGAATATCAACGACGGCGACTGTGTCACCGTCTCCCGGAACTTGCTGCGCGTGAACAGCAGCCTCCCCGTCACCATCCAGAACAACACCTTGCAGCAGGGCGCCCATGCCATAGTGTTTGAGGATAACAGCGGCGATTTGTTGGTGCAGTTCAACCATATTGCCAACAACATCGGTTATGCCATCCGCAGAATAGGTACGGCTGGCACCGGCACGCTGACAGCGGTCGCGAACAATTTTCTCAATAACGCCTGGTCAGTTCAGGTGGAATGCGGTGCTGCCCCCAAAGGCGTGGTTGACCACAATTTTTGGGGTTCCGGCATCTCACCCGCCAGCGCCTCAGCAAACTGCACCTTTTCTGAGGGCAGTCAGCTGGGAGCCGCGATCCAGACGCAAAGCGCCGGTGTCTCTGGGCAGCTGGTGCAAGTGACAACAAGCGGAACCAACCTTTTTGACTCGGCGCTGAATGTCCGCCGGACCAGCGGCAATGATTATTGGCTCTATGTCGTCAGTCACGGTCAGGGTGCGAGCAGCGCGGTGCCCTTCCTGGGGTATGGCACAGACGCGATAACACCTTGCTCAAACTTTTATGACCTTTTCCTCGGCTCCGCCATTACCGCGGAAACCGACCTGGTGGCAGCTTTTAAGTACAACCTGAACAGCTCTTGTCAGGAAGTTATTGAAACCCAAACCTACTGCGGGTCGCCGGATACGCCACAGAATTATCCGCTCTGGTGGTACGACCCCAAAGCATTGGTCACCGATAAGTGGGACAAGGTTGGTGAGGCTCCAAATGGCAGCGGCGCGGGGGGTGCCAGCGGTCAGGATGTTCAATGCAATCTGACACAAAAAACGATTACCATGACGCTCGATTCGAGCGGCCGTCCCAACCTGTCGCAGGATTTGAACCGGACGCCGTTTATTGTCGGACTGCCTCTGCCGATAGGCGTTCAGCTGACTACTGAAGGCTTCACGGGAGCCTACAAAATCAATCAGGCCGACCTGACCTGGACTACAACCAGCGAGAACAATGTCGGTGGGTTCCACATCCTGCGCAGTGAAACCAGCGCCGGACCTTTTTTCCGCATCTCCGGGCTGATACCGGCGGTCGGAAATCCTTTCCTGGGCGGCATTTACACCTATACCGATTCATCCATCCAATTTGGAAAAACGTATTACTACAAACTTGAAGTCGTGGATAGCGAAGACCTGACCCTTCAACTGTTTGGCCCCCTCACGATCAACAGCGCGACCCTAACCCCGACTTCAACACTGACCCTGACGCCAACCCAAACGCTTACCCCGACCAGAACGGGTACCGTGACAATAACCCCCACCAGAACGAGCACCCGAACCTCCACCCCGACCCGCACGCCGTATGTCTACCGCTCCCCTACCAGCCGTTATCTGACTAACACCCCAGTCATCTATCAGACAGCCACATCCCGTTTCCCGACCCCAACACGCCTGATTACAGGCACGCAGACGGGCACCGTCAGCCCACAACCGAGCCAGACCCAAAACTCTGAGCCCTATCCTGTCGGGACGCTTACCCCGGCGCGAACGGACCTATCTCCCGCTCCGGATATCAATCCGACGGCAACCAAATCCACAGATAGCACCTCCGCGGCCTTGTCCACCGCGACCTCCACAGCCAGCCCCACCGCGACCCCTTCCGGGCATGAACTTGATAAATCGGACCGCTACCAGACCAGGTTCTTGTGGCTAATCCCTCTGATTGTCCTGCTGGCCGCCCTCCTGGCAGGCTTGCTCATTGGGCTTCGCCGGCGGCGCTCTCAATAACCCCTGATTTTTGACTTTTAATTTCGATTATGCTATTCTATGGTTCTAATTTGGGAACCAACAGGATTTTTCTATGCAAAGGGAACGAGTCTCCGAAAATATTTATTGGTTTCAAAGTGAATTCTATGCGCAAGTAACCGCGGGCGCGGTTATCGGCCCCCAGTGGGCAGTTTTGATAGACACCCTTATCCCTCAGGAAACAGCGCAGATTAAGGACTTTCTCGAAAACGACCTGCTGGTGCCTGTGCGGTACATTATCAACACGCACCATCATGCCGACCATAGTTGGGGTAATTCTTACTTTCCAGATGCCATCATCATTGGTCATTCCCTTTGCCGGGAATTTATGCTCACCAAGAGCCTCTCTGCCCTGGAAGAAGCCGGGCAGGAAAACCCCTTCCTGCGCGATATAAGCATCGTGGCTCCCCAGATTACCTTCTCGGAAGGGAGTATTAATCTGCGCGTCGGTAAGAAACAACTCCAAATCTTCAGAACACCCGGTCACACGCCAGATAGCATCTCAGTTCTGGTGGAAGAAGACCGGATTCTTTTCGCGGGAGACGCTTTTATGGCAGTTCCGTTCATCGTTGGGGGCAATTTGGAAGAAGCCGTCAAATCCATTTCGCATATTGGCAAGATGGGTCTGGAAAATATTGTTCAGGGGCATGGGGATATTATCCTCAGGGGAGAAATTGAAGACGCCACCGCCTCAAATATCACTTATCTGCGCAATATCCAAAAAGTCGCCAAAGCCGCGTCTCGCAGAAGAGACCCTCTGCACTATCTCCAGTCGCAGGATATTGAATCCAGCGGAAAAAGCAGGATCAGCCTGAGCGGCGTCGCGGAAGAACTTCATCAAAATAACTTGCGGGCGCTGTTGAAAGAGATTTTGATGCAAAAAGAATTGGAATAACTGGACTTCTTTACCTGATCAGGAATACAATTCCAATACAAAGGACAATCATCACCGCGGGCTCTACCAGGAGCTCGCCTGGTTTTAAGCGTTGAATAACCCCGCAAGCGAGGCTGACCATCACATACAGCGCGGCCGTCAAGACCAGGCCATATTGCAAAGGGGTAAGAAAATAGTAATGCAGCCCAATCGCGAACTGACCAGTCAATATCGCGATGATGAGCGCGTGTTCCAGTTTCCAGCCGTCTTGCGTGCGCAAGCGGATACTGCGCAAACTGATAAACGCTGACGCCAGAATTACCAAAGGGACCATAATAAACAGGCGCGTTCTTCCGGTGCGCAGCACAACACTCAATATCAGGAATAAAGCCTGGGAGAGCGCAACCAAACCCAGCGCCGCCGCGGGATGTGTTTCGGATTGAATGTCCAGCACATTATATTCCGCCAGCAGAACCAAAACAAAAAGCAGCGAGCCGAGTACATAAACCACCCACCAGGTACTGCTGCGCGCCATCTCCCGAAGGGTGATAGAAAGAATAAACACGCTTAGTCCCGGAAGGATCACGTTCGGGAGCAGAGTCCACAGGTTGCGCGGTTTCTCCTTAGAGGCGGTATGGCCGCTAAGCACCCATGCAGAGCCAGCCAAGGCAATTACCGCAATGAAAACAGGAAAGAGGGCGTATAAATTGAAATCAAAGGAAAACCGCACGCCAAAAATCTCGGTTGCGTGCTGCCCTGTAGACGGAGGAAGGGCAAAAGTCAGCCCCAATGCCAGCGCGGTAAAAGCCGTCACAATATTAAAGTGGACAATATCCGGAATGTTCGATTTTCCTTTCATGGGTTGATTTTATCATCCCGCGGGACCCGTAAAAACCAGAACTTGATTTAAAAATCGATTAAAAAAATTGAAGCACACGCAGCTCGCATTCCTTTAATAGACTGGAATTTTTTTGTCCGGGTTATATTGCTTTGAAGGGGCACTTACGTTTACTTACTCAGCCAAAGGTAATTCATTTCCTCTGTTACATTAACGCGGCCGAATGAAGCGCAAATCCGGGGATATTTAACCAGGGAATTAATAACAAGAAAGGGTGGTATAATTAAAAGGTTATGGACGGAAGATACGTTTTACACAAGCAGCCCAATGTTTTCGGCGCGATTATTACCGGATTTAAGTCCCTCAGCACGCATATCTACCTTCTGCTTTTCCCGCTTGGGCTGGATGTTTTGTTACTCTTCGGCCCCCGCTTTACGGTTTCCGCGTTAACCGGAAAGTTATTTGCCATGTTCACCCCCTATCTTGAAAGCTCCGCTGAATTGAAACAGGTCTGGTCTGAGCTGAGCGCTTCTTTAAGCGACTTTTTTAAGTCCTACAGCCTTTCCTCTGCCTTAAGGTCATATCCATTGGGCGTTCCCAGCCTGCTCTCTGGTCAGGTTTTTATGGCAAATCCCTTCGGAGCCCTGCCTGAGATTGCCCTGAACGCCGAAGCACAAGCGCTAAAATTCCTTCTGATTTTCGGGGCGTTCGGCGCGCTGCTGGGGCTTGTTTATTTCTATGGCTGCGCTCTTCCTCCTTTGCGGGAATTCAACAAACAGCCCTCAAAGAGTACTTTCAGTTCAATTGGCAGTTTGCTTTTGCTGCCTGTTCTCTTCTGGGTGGGTTTGATTGTGCTATCGTTTCCGGTAAGCCTAATTGTCAGCTTGCTCAGCCTGATCAGTCCTTTTTTGGGCTTGCTCGCATACTTCTTTTGCGCAATGATTGCGATATCGCTGTCTTTGCCGCTGCTTTTCGCGCCGCATGCTGTCATTCTTTTAAACCAGAACATTTGGCAGGGTATTCGCAGCAGCATCCGCTACATCCGCCCTTATTACTCAGCGACCTCACTTTTCGTCATTCTTTCGGTCCTGCTGTCTTATCTGACAAATCTGCTCTGGCAATCCGCCGGTACCAACTCATTAATGGTTTTTGTCGGAATATTCGGGCATGCCCTGATTACCACTGCGCTTTTACTCGCCAGCTTTTATTACTTTATACGCGTCATCGAAATGAACCGGGAAACCGACCTCGCTAAGCAAGCGCTCGAGAATATTCTCTGATCGAATTTGGAGAAAAAAGTGGAAGAGAAGAAACACTATAACGCAGGCGATATTCAAATCCTTGAAGGGCTCGAAGCAGTTCGCCGCCGCCCTGGCATGTATGTTGGCGGAACCGATATCAAAGCGCTTCATCACCTTATTTATGAGGTCGTTGATAATTCCATTGATGAAGCCCTGGCTGGTGAATGCAGCCGGATTATTGTTACCATTCACAAAGACGAAAGCGTCACAGTGCGGGATAACGGACGCGGTATCCCAGTAGATATCCACCCTGAAAAAGGCATCTCAGCCCTGCAGGTTGTTATGACTGTTTTGCATGCTGGCGGGAAATTTGGTGGGGGCAGCTATAAAGTTTCCGGTGGCTTGCACGGCGTCGGAGTTTCCGCCGTCAACGCGCTCTCCGAATGGTGTGATGTCACCGTGCACCGCGAAGGCAAAGTCTATTTCCAGCGTTACGAACGCGGCGTTCCCCAATCTGAGGTCAAGCAAATCGGCACGTACCACGGCAACGAAACAGGAACGAGCACAACCTTCCGTTTTGACCGCGAAATTTTCAAAGGTGATTTGTCATATCACTTCGACGCCCTGATTTCCCGCTTCCGGGAAATGGCATTCGTCACGCGCGGCGTGACGCTCGGTTTGGTGGATGAGCGCGACGACCGCGAGATGACTTTCCATTTTGAGGGCGGCATTGCCTCTTTCGCGCGCTATCTTAATCGCACCAAAGAAGTGCTGCACGAGCCGATTTACGGCGAAAAAGAAATTGACGGGGTCGGTGTCGAATTCGTCGTTCAATACACGGATGTTTTCGCGGAATCGGTCTATACCTTTGCCAATACGATTAACACGGTGGACGGTGGAACGCACCTGACCGGGCTGCGCGCTGCCGTAACCCGCAGCATCAATGATTACGCCCGAAAAAGCGGTTTGCTCAAAGAAGCCGACGGCAACTTCAGCGGCGAAGATACCCGCGAAGGGATGACCGCTATCGTCAGCATCAAACATCCCGATCCGCAATTTGAGAGCCAGACCAAGGTGAAACTGATGAATCCCGAAGTGCAGACCTACGTTCAGCAGGTCGTCGGCGATACTTTCACCAGCTTCCTGGAACAAAATCCGGCGGCGGGCAAGGCGATTGTGCAAAAGTGCCTCACCTCCGCCCGAGCGCGCGACGCCGCTAAAAAAGCCCGCGACCTGGTCATCCGAAAATCCGCCCTGGAATCGATGACCCTTCCCGGCAAGCTTGCGGACTGCTCTGAGCGCGACCCATCTAAGACCGAGCTCTACATCGTGGAAGGTGATTCGGCTGGCGGCTCTGCCAAACAGGGACGCGACCGGCATTTTCAGGCTATCCTGCCCTTGCGCGGAAAAATCCTGAACACTGAACGCGCCCGCCTTGATAAGATACTTGGAAACCGTGAAGTCAAGTCGCTCATTTCCGCGCTTGGTACCAGCGTGGGCGAGTCCTTTGATATTTCCGGACTGCGCTATCACAGTGTCATCATCATGACCGATGCCGACGTGGATGGAGCCCATATTCGCACCCTGCTGCTCACCTTTTTCTTCCGTTTCATGTTCCCATTGATTGATGAAGGTCACCTCTACATTGCCCAGCCGCCGCTCTATCGGATATCCGTTAAGAACCAAATCACCTACGCGTATTCTGACGCCGAAAAAGACAACATTGTGGCGAAAATGGGCGGAAGTTCGAAGGTGACTATTTCGCGCTACAAGGGTCTGGGCGAGATGAATCCGGAACAACTCTGGGAAACGACAATGAATCCCGCGAACCGCACCCTCCTGCTCGTCACGGTTGAAGACGCTGTGGAAGCCGACCGCACCTTTGATATGCTGATGGGCTCGCTTGTGCCCCCGCGCCGCCGCTTTATCCAGACACACGCGAAGGAAGTGCGCAACCTGGATATTTAAGCTCCGCGCGCGTTCTGCGCTGATGGATGAACGCTGATGGAACGCAAAGTCCTGCACCTGGATCTGGACGCCTTTTTTTGCGCAGTCGAAGAACTGCTTAACCCCAGCCTGAAAAACAAAGCATTTGCCGTGGGCGGCAGCCCAAATTCACGCGGGGTCGTTTCCTCCTGTTCATATCCCGCGCGTTTGCGCGGCGTTCATTCTGCCATGCCAATGGGACGAGCGCTCAGCTTATGTCCTGATTTGATTGTGGTTCCCCATCGTTTTGGCGTTTACAGCGAAACCTCCGATAAAGTGATGGATATCCTGAGGGACTACACTCCCCTCTTCCAACAGGTTTCGGTGGACGAGGCGTTTTTGGATGTGAGCGACCTGCCGCAGCCAATTGGCGCCATCGCGCGGGATATGCAGCAGCGGATTGACCGCGAACTGCGCCTGCCCTGCTCCATTGGCGCCGCGACCAATAAGTTGGTGGCGAAAGTCGCCAACGATTTTGGAAAGAGCCGCGTGCGCACCGGTCAGGCACCGCGCCAGATTACGATTGTTCCGCCGGGCACAGAAGCCGAGTTTCTCGCCCCGCTTGAAGTGCAAGCGCTTTGGGGTATCGGCCCTAAAACTGCCCAGCGCTTGCATTCCCGCGCCGTACACACCATCGGACAACTCGCAGAGCTTCCGCTCGCGGAACTGGAGTATTTCTTCGGGAAAAACGCGATGTCGGTGCAGGAAAGCGCGCGCGGGATAGATAACTCACCAGTACACAGCGGGCGCGAGGTTAAATCCATCAGCAACGAGGTCACTTTCACCCGGGATACCTCCGACCTGCCGCAGTTGCTCGCGACCTTGCGCCGACTCTCGGATAAAGTCGGCTACCGCATGCGTCAGGCGAACCTGATGGGCGTTGTAGTCCAAATCAAACTGCGCTATGAAGACTTTACCACGCTAACCCGCCAAAAGGCGCTGCCCTCCCCCACCAACCTGGATGATGAAATCTACGCCGCGGCGGAAAAATTGCTCCAGGACAATCTGGCACCCGGTCGGGAAGTTCGTTTGCTTGGCGTCGGCGTCAGTCAGCTTTCAGAACCTTTCCAACAGTTGGAATTATGGGATGATTCTCGCAGTCAGAAAGAACAGCTCGCTCACGCGATAGATACGTTGAAGGCAAAATACGGAAAAAACATCATCACCCGCGGCAGTCAGATAGAAAAGAACCGCGATAAAGACGGAGAAAAAGATTGAAATATTTCAGAGCTTTGGTATAATGCCCAATGTTGCCAACGTAGCTCAGTCGGTAGAGCAGACGCTTCGTAAGCGCCCGGTCGAGGGTTCGAATCCCCCCGTTGGCTTTTTTTATTTAATCAACTTGAACGCAGCACCGCCCGGCTGTCCAACGCCAGAGCGCCTTGCCCTTGCGGATATACCACCAGCGGGTTGATTTCAATCTCCTCAAGTTCCGGGAAGTCCAACGCCGCCTGGCTGAGCGCGGCAATCGCGGTTTGCACTGCCTCAATATCCGCCCTGCCGCTTCCGCGTACGCCTTTCAACAGTTTTCCGGCGATTGTCACGTCGATCATCTCCTGGATATCTTCCAAAGAAAGCGGGGCAATCCGAAAAGAAATATCCTTAAGTTGTTCCACCAACGTTCCGCCCATGCCAAACATCATCATCGGGCCAAACGTGGGATCCCGGCGCATACCGATGATGACTTCCAAGCCCTTGGGCGCCATTTTTTCCACCATTACACCGGCAATTGCCGCCCCGGGGTATTGCGAACGGATGCGGTTGGTCAGCAGCTCAAAACCTGAGCGCACGCTTTCCTCGTCCTCAAGGTTCAGCAGGATTCCCCCCGCATCGGATTTATGCAGCACGCCCTCGGCCACGATTTTCAGCGCGACTGGGAAGCCAATCTCCTTTGCGATCATCGCAGCCTGAGGCGCGTCCGCGGCTAGTTCGCCGGGAACGTTTGGGATTCCGTAGGCGTCCAGGATTGTGCGGGTTTCAAACTCGCCCAGGCTCAATTTGCCAGTGTTTGTGTCAAGCACCCCGCGGACCGCGTTTTTATGGGCTTTTTTTGGCTCTACAGGCTTGTGAATTGGTTTACGCGCATATTCGCCGTAAGCGCGCATCGCGCGCAAGACCGGTCCTACCTGGTCGGGATATTGGTAAACCGGTATGCCAGCTTTATTCAGGAAGGCCCGGGCTTCGCGCACACTGAGCTCACCCATCAGGCAGGTCAGCATGGTTTTGGGGGTTTGCGCGGCGGCTCGCGCCCAGGCTTGCGCCACGTCGAGTGGATTCACCAAGGCCTGAGGAACCAGCACCGGGGCGAGCACATCCACGTTGTCGTCGCGCATCATTTGTTCCAGGCTCCAGAGGTAATCCGCGGGCTCCGCGCCGCCAAGCATATCCACCGGGTTAGCCACCTGCGCGCTTGGGTTCAGCTTGAGGCGCAGATTAGTTTGGGTTTCCGCTGAAAGTTCCGCCAACTCAGCGCCGTTCGCGGCTAAATTATCCGCCAGCAAAGCGGCCGCTCCGCCGGCGTTGGTAGCGATTGCCACGCGCCTGCCAGTTGGCAGGTTTTGAGTGCCGAGCGCCCAGGCTACGTTGAACAGTTCCGCCAGGGTTTCAACCTCTATCACGCCGGTTTGGTTAAAGACCGCCTGATACGCTGTGTAAGAGCCTGCCAAAGAGCCGGTATGCGAGCTGACCGCGCGGGCCCCGGCGTTATTCCTTCCCGCCTTCAGCATCACAATGGGTTTAATGCGGGAGACACGTCGGGCTTCAGTGATAAACCGGGCGCCGTCTTGTACGCCTTCGAGGTATATGGCGATAACCTTCACATCCGGGTCGTCACCGAAGTAGGCGATCATATCCGCTTCCGAAACGTCCATCTCGTTTCCAAGGCTGGCAAAATGAGAAAAACCGATTTCCGATTCCAGAATGAGGTCCACCACCCCGCCGCATACTGCGCCGGACTGAGAAATAAACGCGATTGGCCCGCGCGGAGGCATGCCCTTGATGAAGGTCGTATTCAGACCGCTGCGCATGTCCATTGTCCCCACGCAGTTTGGTCCGATGACGCGCATACCGTGCGCGCGCGCGAAATCAAGCGTCTTTCGTTCGATCTCGACGCCCTCACCGCCCACCTCACGAAACCCGCCAGTAATGATGATGACCGCTTTAATCCCCCGGTCGGCGCATTCCCGCATTGTGTCCAAAATCATTCCCACGGGCAAAACGACGACCGCCAGATCCACCGGGTCTGGCACCTGAGCCAATTGAGGGTACACCCTCACACCCAGAATCTCCTGCGCGGTGGGATTCACCGGGTAAATTCCACCCTGATAGCCATATTTGAGTAAATTTTCCAGTATGCCGTAACTCAGTTTGTTTGGCTTGCTGGACGCGCCCAAAATGGCAACGCCCTGGGGCTTGAAAAACGGGATCAGGGAGGAATTCATAGGAGAAAGACCTTTCCGGTAAATGGTGATCTGGTTTGAATTATACCAAGCCCTTTCTCCGCCGCGCTGAATTGATATTGGCCCTGGTCTGCGGTAAGGGTGCCTTATAATTGACAGCGTGAGTCACCACACCGCGTTTGAAGTGTTTTGTTATCCCTGCGATTCTGTGAAGAGGGTCCGGTTATGCGCCTGACCTCTGAACAGGAACATTTCATCGCTCTTCCGCTGGATGGAAGCATTTTTTTGAGGGGGAGCGCTGGAACCGGCAAAACCACAACCGCCTTACGCCGCCTCGAGCGTATCTATCGTGAGCGCCCGGGCGAGAGCCTGCTGGTACTGCTGCCCCAACGCGTTATGGGAAGCAGCCTCAAGCGGGCTTTGGAGCAATCCGAAGGGTATCATCCCGGTCAGACCACGCTGACCACCATGAACAGCCTCGCCCGCCGTATGGTAGGTCTGTTTTGGCCGCTTTTCAGCGAGGCAGCCGGGTTCAACCGCCCGTATGCTCCGCCCCAGTTCCTGACGCTTGAAACCGCTCAGTTTTACATGGGCAAGCTCGTGAATCCGATGCTGGACGCTGGCGCGTTCAGCTCAATATCCATCCCCCGCCACCGCCTTTTCAGTCAGATTCTGGACAGTGTCAATAAATCCGCCCTGGTCGGCTTCCCTTTGGAAGATATCTATGCGCGGCTGTCCTCCGCCTGGACAGGCAGCCCGGCCCAGCTGAACGTTTATCAGGACGTCCAGACCGCCGCCAGCGCGTTTCGCCAGTTCTGCCTTGAAAACAACTTGCTGGATTACTCGCTGCAGGTGGAGCTTTTCCGGCGTTTTGTCTGGCCGGAACCTCTTTGTCAGCGCTTCCTGAAAGGCAGCTACCAACATCTTTTCTACGATAATTGCGAGGAAGACCCACCTTACGCGCACGACATTATCCTGGAATGGCTGCCCGCTTTTAAGAGCGCGCTGACGCTGTACGATGAGAACGCGGGTTTCCGGCGCATTCTGGGCGCTGACCCCGTTTCGGCTCAGCGCCTTGAAAAGGCATCCGGGCGCGCGCTTGTTTTCAGCCAGCAGCACACCCAGGAACAAATACAGGCCCTCCAACGCGCCTTTCAACATTTCCCCTCCAAAAAGCAACCTGCGCCTCCGCGAAACCAGCTGGTGGAAGCGCTGCGCCTGCCCGAAAAACCCGCCCGTTTTTTCCCAGAGATGCTCGGGCAAACCGCCGACATCGTCAGCGGGCTGACGCGGGAAGGCACCCCGCCCGGGCAAATCGCCATTCTGGCGCCGTACCTGCCCAGCGCTATGGGCTTTGCCATTCAGCAGACGCTTTCTGCTGCCGGGCTTCAGTCCCGCTTGCTGCGCCCTTCCATTCCGATTATCGAAAATCCCTTCGCGCAGCAGTTGATCAGCCTGGCGCACCTCGCGCATCCTGGCTGGCAGCCCTCTTTGGACCCTGCCCTGGTAACCAACGCCTTATCTGCCAGCATCGCCGGCTTGGACTTGGTTCGCGCGCAGCTTATCCGCCTTGGGTTGTGCCTGAAAAGCGGCGCGGATTTTGCCCTTCTGCCTTTCACCGCGGCTTCAGAAGAGCTAAGGGCCAGGATTCCCGCTGAAATCGCGGATCGGTACGAAACGCTGCGCCTCTGGCTGCTGCAAGCGCCGCCTGAGGAGCCTCTGGACGTGTTTTTCAGCCGCCTGTTCGGCGAGGTGCTTTCCCAGCCGGGTTTTGGTTTCTATCAGAATCTCAGCGCCGCGCGTTCGACCGCTGTTTTGATGGAATCCTTCCGGAAATTCCGCCAGTCGCTAAACCCCTCAGAGACTTTGCGGGTGGACCAGGTTAATCAGGATTTCGCGCGCATGATTCAGGACGGCGTCATCTCAGCCCAATATCTGGACGAATGGCAAAGTGAGGAAGACCAGCGCGTGCTAATCTCCCCCGCGATCAGCTTCCTCAGCTCCGGCCGACGCGTGGATTACCAGGTGTGGTTGAGCATCGGCAGCACCGGTTGGTACGAACGCCTTGAACAGCCGCTGACCCAACCTTATGTGCTCAGCCGGCAGTGGCCTGCCGGTAAAAAATGGACTGCGGAAGAAGAAAAACGGGTCAGCCTCGAAATTTTGGACAGCCTTCTGGACGGGCTGCTTAGCCGCTGTAACAAGAGCGTCATCCTGGGTTTAAGCGAGTTTGGCCAAAACGGTCAGGAAGAAAAAGGCATGCTCCTGATAAAGATACAGTCCCTGCTCCGCCAGGCTGCCAGGGAGGCAGATAATGGCTGAACAGCGCTTGCGTGAGTCTCAAAAGCGCATCCTGAACTACCGCGCGGGAAAGATGGGCATTTCCGCCGTGCCAGGCAGCGGGAAAACCTGGACGCTCTCCCGGCTGGCAGTCAAACTGGTCTCTGAGACAGAACTTCAACCAGACCAGGAGATCTTGGTTGTCACGTTCTCAAATTCAGCCGCGGATGTATTCGCCAGTCGCATCAGCACGCTGCTGCGGGAACGCGGCATACTCTCGGGTGTCGGCTATCGGGTACGCACACTGCACGGCCTGGCAAATGACATCATACGCGAGCGGCCGGAACTGGCCGGGCTCAGCAATGAGTTCCAAATCCTGAGTGAAGCAGATTCAGACGCGATCCTGGAGGGCAGCGTCGAGGCTTGGTGCCGCAAAAACGGTGCCGTGATTGACGAACTGCTGATTGATACCCTGAACCCGAAAGATTTCGAGCAGCGCAAATTTCATGATTTACCCAAGCTCATTAAAGAGGCAGTTTCCGCGTTCATCCAGGAGGCCAAGGACCGTTTACTCACCCCCGACCGGTTGGAAGCGCTGCTGGCGGCGTCGTATCTGAAATCCGATTCAATCCTGACTATGGGCTTGGAAATATATCGCGACTATCAGAACGCTCTGCAGTACCGCGCGGCGGTTGATTTTGCGGATCTCATCCGACTGGCGTATCAATGCCTGCAGGAAGACCCCAGCCTTACCGCGCTGCTGCGCTACCGCTGGCCGTATATCCTCGAAGACGAAGCCCAGGATTCAAGCGTGCTGCAGGAAAAAATCTTGCGAGCTCTCGCTGGCTCCGAGGGAAATTGGGTGCGCGTCGGCGACCCAAATCAGGCGATTTACCAGAGCTTTACCACGGCAAACCCCAACCTGCTGAAATCCTTCCTGAAAGAATCCGGCGTGCGCAGCGAACCCCTGCCCGAATCGGGCCGTTCCTGTCTGGAAATCATCGACCTCGCGAACGCTTTGAACACCTGGACCCGTAACGGACACCCGGTTGAGGACGCCCGGGAAGCGTTGACCCTGCCTCTGATTGAGCCAACCAAAGCCAATGACCCTCAACCTAACCCCAACGCGCTGGTACCCGCCCTCACTCTGGACAACCGGCAGGTAAATCCGGATAATGAACTGAAATTTCTTGCTGATTCTGTCAACCAATGGCTGCAGAAGTACCCGGACACAACTGTGGCGATTCTCGCGTTGATTAACAAACGCGTGGATGAAATCGTGAATAAGCTCAAAACTCAGAAAATTCCAGTGACCGACGCCCTGACCGCGATGCCGCAAAACACGCGGGTTTCGGTCGGGCTTGTGAACCGCTTGCTGACTTTTGCCCTGAGCCCCCAGGACCCGGCTTCGTTGGCGCTGGCATTTGAAGCCGCGCGTCGCGAGGAACGCGGGGATGATGAACGCTGGCGTTTAATTACATCCTGTGTGGCTTTACTGAAAAAGTGTGAACGCGTGGAAGACTATCTATATCCGTCTCCGGATGCGGATTGGTTGCAGCGTCTGGAACACAAGGGCGAAAGTCAGCCCGTGCTGATGGAGCTTGAGCGCTTTCGTAATCTCGCGCACAAATGGCACCTCGCGGCGCGGCTGCCGCCCGACCAATATGTCTTGGCTGCCGCGATGGACCTGAACCTGGACAATCTGGAACTCGCTTCCGTGCATAATATGGCGCTTCTTCTCCGCGAAATGCAAGACCTGCACCCGGAATGGACCCTGGAAATGCTGAACGATGAATTGCGCGCCATCGCGAAAAACGAACGCCGTTTCGCGCAGCTTTCGGCGTACGCGGAAGGTTTTAACCCGGAAGATTACCGCGGACAGGTTGTCGTGGCAACACTCCATAAAGCCAAAGGCTTGGAATGGGATAAAGTCTTTATCAGCTCGGCAAATTCATATGACTTCCCGACTGGACTGGACAGCGATAGTTTGCGCGGAGAAAGATACTATCTGCGCGGCAAACTAGATTTGCAAAATGAAATGCTAAGTCAGCTTCGCGCGTTGGCTGAGGGTACATTTATTGGCTCCCAGTCCCGCGCCGAAGCCCGCGCCGAAATTGCCCGCGAGCGGCTGCGCCTGCTCTATGTTGGCATCACCCGAGCCAAACGCTCCCTCACCATCTCCTTCAACACCGGTAAGTATGGAGGCCGGGATGAAGCGTTGGCGGTTCAGGAACTGCGCCGCTACCTGGAAAGGAAGAAAAATGACCAGCTCCCTTCCTGACAATTTCACCTTCACGCAATCCAGCCTGCAGACCTTTGTGAACTGTAAATACCAGTTTTATCTTCGCTATATTGAACATTTCCTCTGGCCGGCACCGGCTACAAACGATATGCTGGCTTTTGAACGGGACCGCTCCGCTGGAGCGCGTTTTCATCAGCTTGTGCACCAATTGCTGCTCGGGATTCCAGCGGAAAGCCTGGTGCGCAGCGCGGAAAACGGCCCGGACGCCCGGGTTTGCCGCTGGTTTGAACTCTTCCGGAAGTCCGTATATCCGCGGCTTTCGGGCGAGCTGCACCCGGAATACAGCTTGACGGTCGGCTTGGGCGGCTTTTCGCTCAGTGCCAAATATGACCTTCTCCAAGTGGACGCGGAAAACTTAACGATATACGATTGGAAGACTTCCAGGAAGAAGCCAGCCCGTGCCTGGTTGGAAGCCCAGCTGCAAAGTAAAGTATTCCCGTTGGTGTTGGCTGAGGAGTATAAGCTGCTTGAGAGAGCGCCCGCGCCGGCTGTGTGTATGCTCTATTGGGAAGTGAGCGAGCCGGATGAGCCTATTATGCTGACCTGCGGAGCGGATAGGCTGGCTGAGGACCGCGAGTTCGTGCTTTCCCTTATGGCAAATATTTCAGCTTCCCGACCGCCGGATTTCCTCCGGACGGATGACGTTCAGCGCTGCCGTTTTTGCGTGTATCGGAGTTACTGCAACCGACCAGACCTGCCCGTGAGCCCGGACGAATACCTCTCAGAAACTTATCTTTTCAATGAGGATGAACACACTCTTCTTTATGAGGATTGATTCTCCCACAGGCAAGGCTGCCGCAGAGCATTGATATAATGAGAAAGTTAAATAATAATATGGGCAGAACAGGGCTCGAACCTGCGACCTCATCTGTGTAAAAGATGCGCTCTAACCAACTGAGCTATCCGCCCGGAGATGGAATTATACACAAAAAATGAAAATTGTGCGTTTTGAAACTGAACATACCCAGGCTTCCTACGGCTGGATTGATGAAGATAAGGTCGGCGTAATCCAAGGCGACCCGTTTGGGGAATTCCGCCGCTACGACCCGGAGTTTTCCCTCGCTCAGGTCCGCCTGTTGGTTCCGTGCACGCCGTCCAAGATTATCGCCGTGGGGCGCAACTATGAAGAACATATCCGGGAGATGAACCAGACTCCACCTGATATCCCGCTGCTCTTCCTCAAACCAAGCTCCACATTAATCCGCAGTGGAGACCCGATTATTTTGCCGCCGCAATCGGAACGCGTGGAACATGAAGCCGAACTCGCGGTGGTAATCAGGAAGAAATCCCGCTGGCTGCGCCCGGAAACTGTCCGGGACGCGATTTATGGGTATACCATCGCGAACGACGTGACCGCTCGCGACCTGCAGCTCAGAGACGGGCAATGGACCCGCGCAAAAGGCTTCGACAGCTTTTGTCCCTTGGGTCCCTGGATAGAAACAGAACTTAATCCGGCTGACGCGATGATTACCTGCCGGGTGAACGGCATTCTCAGGCAGATGAGCTCTACGCGCGACATGCTTTTTAACGTTGAACAAATCATTCTGTTTACCTCTTCAATAATGACCCTCAACCCGGGAGATGTCATTCTCACCGGAACGCCGGCCGGAGTCGGGTCTCTCCAAGCGGGCGATGAGATATCCATTTTCATAGATGGCATTGGCAGCCTGGTAAATCCGGTCATTGCCGGGAAAGCTTACGAGGCTTAGCTCAGCGTATGGATTCCCTTCAGAAGTCAACCATAAACCATACTCTGGAACGGATGCTGTTCCAGGTTGAAAAACCAGGCCGCTACGTCGGCGGAGAGCACAACCAGGTACGCAAACCCTGGGACAGCGTGGATACCCGCGTCGCTCTGATTTTTCCGGATATCTACGACCTTGGTCAGCCAAATCTCGGTCTGGCAATCCTCTACGACATTCTGAATCAACAACCGGATGTTTTGGCGGAGCGCGCCTTTGCCCCCTGGGTTGATATGGAAGCCCAATTGCGGGAAAATCAACTTCCTTTGTTCTCCCTGGAATCTAAAACCCCGCTAAATCAATTCGACATCCTAGCCTTCACGCTTCCCTATGAGCAAATCTATACGAATGTGCTCAATATATTGGACCTTGCCGGTATACCACTTCTCGCCCGGGAACGCGGAGCTGAGCATCCCCTGATTATCGCGGGCGGGCAGGCTTGTTACAACCCTGAGCCCATGGCTGATTTCTTCGACGCGTTTGGAATTGGCGAGGGGGAAGAACTTATCCTCGATTTTACCCGGACTCATCGAGACTGGAAGCGGCGCGGCGGCACACGGGAAGAACTGTTCTACGCTCTGGCGCGCGTTTCCGGTATATATGTACCCAGGTTTTATGAGGTGGCATATCATGATGACGGCACGCTTTCCCTCGTTTCCCCTGCCTTGCAAGGGGTCGCGCTGCCGGTAAAAAAGCGAATTGTCGGTAAACTGCCGCCAGCCCCTGTGCGATTCCTCGTTCCCAATGTGGAAACCGTGCACGACCGGATTTCAGTTGAGATTATGCGCGGCTGCACCCGCGGCTGTCGTTTCTGCCACGCCGGCGTGGTTAACCGCCCGGTGCGTGAACGCGCGCCTGAAGAAATCCTGGAAGCGATCCAAGCCGGGCTTGATGCCACCGGTTACGAACAGGTCGGTTTACTCTCGCTTTCTTCTTCCGACCATACCCGCATTCTGGACATTATTCGCGGCGTTTACGAAAAATTCAAGGATTCGCGCGTCCAGGTGAACCTGCCTTCCCTGCGGATTGCGTCGTTTTCCGTGGACCTGATGGACGAACTCAAAGACTTGCGCCCCGGCGGAGGTTTCACGCTTGCGCCGGAAGCGGCGACCGAACGCATGCGCGCGATTATCAACAAGCCGCTGGACGAGGATATCATCCTGGAGACAGCCCGCACCATCTTTGAGCACGGCTGGCTGAGCCTGAAACTGTACTTCATGATTGGCCTTCCCCAGGAAAGCATGGAAGACGTGCAGGCAATCCTGGACCTGGCGCGTAAAATCAAAAGTATCGGTAAATCAATCAAGGGAAATCGGGTAAGAATCCATCTGGGCATCGCCACTTTCATCCCCAAACCGCACACGCCTTTTCAGTGGTATTCCATTGAAGAAGCGCAGTCTCTGCAGGCTAAGATTGATTTACTCAAAGAGGGCACCCGCAAAGCGGATATCAAAATGAGTTATAACCCGCCCGATTCAACCCTGCTGGAAAGCTGGCTTTCGCGCGGGGACCGCCGCCTGGGAGCAGTCATCCTGCACGCCTGGAAAAACGGCGCGAAACTGGACGCGTGGACCGAAAGATTTAACCTGACTGCCTGGTTGGACGCCTTTGCGTCCTGCGGGATTGACCCCGATTTCTACACCCGCCGGCAGCGCGCCCTGGATGAAATTCTGCCCTGGGACCATATCTCTACCGGCGTAAGCAAGCGTTTTCTGTTGACCGACCTGCGCCTGAGCCTGGCAGGTAAGACCCGGGAGGACTGCCGGAATACCTGTTACAACTGTGGAATTCTGGATAACTTTGGCAGCCTGAGACCTTCAGAAGCAGAAATATATTGGGGGTGCCCATGAACAGCGCTCAGCCTGTTCGCGTACGCGTGCGCTTTGCCAAAGACGGCGACCTGCGCTTTACCGGGCATCTGGACCTGCAGCGTTTGTTCGAACGCGTGCTGCGTCGGTCCGGGCTTCCGCTGCGCTACAGCCAGGGCTTCAATCCCAAAGTTCGGTTGAATCTGGCCAGTGCCCTGCCTTTGGGGTTTTCCTCCAGGGCTGAGTTGCTTGATTTTTGGGTGGACGGGGAATTGGATGCCGTCGTGGTGGAACAGAAGTTGAAATCTGCGCTTCCCAAGGATATCGCGGTCCTGAACGTGGCGTTTGTTTCCAACCAGCTGCCCAGTTTGCAGTCCAGCTTGAAGGCCTCCGAATACCGGATAAGCTTTTTACCCGAAATCGACATCCCTGAAACCGCGCGAAAGCTCGCGGCTTTGCTCTCGCAGGAAGCTATTCCTATTCACAGGCGCGCGAGGAGCGTTGACCTCAAGCAACTTATCCTTTCCGTTGAATGGACGCCGGGCCCTGGCGCTCCCGAACTTGGTTTTAAAATGAAATCCACGCCGGAGGCGAACGGGCGCCCGGATGAACTGCTCAATTTGTTGGGTTTGGCTCCTGGAACTTATCAGGTTTGCCGCACTGCCTTGTTTTCCAACTCAGAGGAGGTGGGTGAAAATGGATGACTGCGTTTTTTGCAGGATTGTGAGGGGAGAAACTCCTTGTTGGAAGGTGCTTGAAACAGAGCACGCCCTGGCATTTTTAGACCTGGAACCGGTCTTGGAGTATCACACCCTGGTAATCCCCAAGGCCCACCACCCGGATTTATTCAGCGTGCCGGAGGAAGTCCTCTGCCAAACAGGCGCGGCGATTAAGCAGGTTGCGCGCTTATACCAGGATAAGCTTGGAATTGACAATATGCACTTGTTTAACAACTCCGGCAGGTTGGCGCGCCAGACAGTTTTCCACCTCCATTTCCACATTGTGCCGGTCAGAGCCGGGCGCCCCCTGTTGGGTTTTGAAAAGCACCCTGAAATGGTTCACCACTACCCCGAAATGCTGCGCGCGCTGGCGCTCTGAGGATGCTTTTTTCAGGCGCGCACTTGATTTTTAGGTATAATATGCAGACTGTTCCCGTGGCCTAATGGAGAAGGCATCGGCCTCCGAAGCCGGTAATGTGAGTTCGAATCTCACCGGGGACATTTTTTTGACCTGAGGCTTATGCTGGGAAACCCTGCCGGAATTGCTTCCAAAACTGAAGCTTGAGGTGCCTATGGATGAAAAAGAAATCCGCCAACAAATCAAAACACTCCGCGAACAGCTTCATTACCATAATTACCTGTATCACACCCTGGACGCGCCGATAATCAGCGATTACGACTACGACCAGCTGTACAACCGTCTGAAAGAGTTGGAGAGCGCGTACCCCGAGCTGATTACGGCCGATTCCCCCACCCAACGCAGCGGCGGACAGCCTTTGGATAAATTCCGTAAGGTTGAGCATCCTTCGCCAATCCAAAGCCTGGCCAATGGATTTGGCCGCCAGGATACCCTGGATTGGTACGAACGCATTTTGCGGCTCGACCCGGCAGTTGCCAGAGCGGATTACGTCCTGGAGCCCAAACTTGACGGGCTGACAGTGGTGCTGACTTATGAAAACGGCAGCTTCGTACTCGGCGCCACGCGCGGGGATGGACTAGTCGGCGAGGATGTCACTGAAAATCTCCGTACTATCCCGACGCTCCCGCTGCGCATCCCTGTGATGGGCGCCCGGAACGCGCCTGCCCGCCTGGTTGTGCGCGGTGAAGCGATAATGTTCAAGGATGATTTTGAGCGCCTGAACGCGCAGCTTGAACAGCGCGGCGAGAAAACTTATCTTAACCCGCGCAACACCGCGGCTGGCTCACTGCGCCAGTTGGACCCGGCAGTAACAGCAAAACGCCCCCTGAAGATTTTTCTCTATCAGATACTGGAATCGTCCGAAGAGATACCAAACACACAGAGCGAAATTCTGGATTACCTGATGAAGCTCGGCTTCCCGGTCAACCCTCTGCGCTGGCACGCGGATAACATAGAAGAAGCGGTCCAAATCTGCGAAGCGCAGGCGCAAAGCCGCCACACTTGGGCGTACGACGCTGACGGCATCGTCATCAAAATTAACGACCAGGCGCTTTCCCGCCGGCTTGGTTTTTCGGGCAAGGACCCTCGCGGCGCGCTGGCCTTCAAGTATCCCGGTCAGGAGGTTGAGACCACGCTGCTGGATATCCAGGTAAACGTGGGCAGAACCGGGGTGCTGACTCCTTTGGCTGTGCTTAAACCGGTCAGCATCGGTGGGGTGATTGTGCGCCAGGCGACCTTGCATAACTTCGATTTCATCCGCGATAAAGACATCCGCATTGGCGACCAGGTACTCCTCAAACGCGCCGGCGAAGTCATCCCGTATATTCTTGGCCCTCTGACAGAAAAACGCGATGGAACCGAAAAAACCTTTGAGATACCGGGAGAATGCCCTTCGTGCGGTTCACCCATTCAAAAAGTGCCGGAAGAGGTGGCATATTACTGCGTCAACAGCAGCTGCCCGGCCCAGCTGGTCCGCAACCTCGAAAACTTTGCCTCCCGCGGCGCGTTGGATATCTCCGGGTTGGGTTCTCAGATTGTCGCGCAGCTCGTAGAGAGCGGTTTGGTAAACTCCGCCTCGGACCTGTACACATTGAAGCGGGACGCGTTAATGAAACTGGATAAATTTGGAGAGAAAAAAGCCGATAACCTTCTGCAGGCCGTGGAAATGTCCAAACAACAGCCGCTGGAGCGACTGATCATTGGTCTGGGCATTCACGGGGTCGGAGAAGTGGCAGCCCGCAAGCTTGCCCGCCAGTTCCGCAACCTGGACGCCCTCAGCCGCGCGTCGTTGGACGAACTGACCAGCCTGGAAGGTATTGGACCGAGCATTGCCGCGTCCATAACAGGTTGGTTTGCTCAACCTCACAATCAGGAGCTGCTTCAGAAACTGCGCGCCAGTGGAGTCTGGCCCCAGGAACACGAAACCAAAGAAAACACTCAATCGGGCGCTTTGGCAGGCAAAACTTTTGTGATTACCGGCACCTTGCCAAACCTCAGCCGGGAGCAGGCAGAGCGGCTGATTCTGGAACACGGCGGAACAATCAGCTCTTCCGTCAGTAAAAAGACGGGTTATCTGCTGTTGGGTGAAAACCCGGGTTCCAAATATGCCAAAGCGCTGGAATTGGGAATACCCATCCTCGATGAAGGCAGCCTGAGGCAGATGATTGCCTGAAAGCGGTCACAAAGCGCGTAATATTCCCGTGCATAAAACCTATTCCGAGAGCAAAGAAAAAGAAACCGTGTTTAACCGGTTTCTTTTTAGGTGGAGATGGCGGGAGTCGAACCCGCGTCCGAAAGATTAGACTCTCGAATCTCTACGAGCGTAGTCAGTTATTCGTTTTCATCCGCGAAAAGGTCAACTGACCAAACTTTACGCAGACAATCCGCTTGAGCCCGAAAGCCCTCTTAGGTCAGGTTCACGGCGCACCTGACAGCATTCCGGCTTTTATGACGCCTTGACTGATTCCGGCCGGAAGGACGGCCTCAGGAGACGCGACCTCACTTCTGGAGGTCAGCTACCTCAATCCGCTTATGCAGCGAGAGGGAGGGTAGCGTAGTTTGTGCTTTTGGCACTTGTTTTTTGTACTGATTTATCGAGGTCGGTACCTCTCGGCTCGCAATCCGGAACCAGCTTCTCCCGTCGAGACCTGGCATCCCCGTTAGGAATAGTATAGCACAAAAGAAAACCCCTCAGGCGAACCTGAGGGGTTTGTACGGACTTTAGTGAAAGCTTACTTGATCTGAGCCATCTGCTCAGCAAGAATCTTGTTTGCTTCAATATTGGCTGCATCGAGCAGAGCCTTTACATCCGCGGTCGGGTCGTCAACGATGCTGGTCATAACCGGTTCAACCACGTTATCGCGCACGAAGTCATAGCCTGGCACGGGAGGTTCGAACTTGCCGAATTTCAGCAGATCGAAGGCGGTTTTATAGGCGGGATCGGCATCGAAGATATCCTGGAACTTAGCGGCAACCGACTGTTTCACCGGGAAGTAACCGGAGGCTTTCGCCCACTCGGCGTTCACATCGGCGCTGGTGTAGTATTTGATGAACAGCCAGGCAGCCAGTTCACGTTCGGGTGTGGACTTGGGGATGGAGATGGAAGCGCCATAAACGTTCTGGACCGGATCCGGGGTGGTATGCGGAATTGCGGCAACAGACCAGGCGAAGGGGGTGCCATCCGCGGCAACAGCATCGCCGTAGTAAGGCAGACCCGAAGAGGAACCAACGGTGAAGAGCAGAGTGCCGTTGCCAAAATCGGTCTGATCGCCGTAATTTTCGGTGACGAGACGGGCGCAGCCGTCAGCAAAGAGGCTCTGGATGAATGTCCAGGCCTGCACCGCGGCATCGCTGTTCAAGGCAAATTCGTTGGCAGTGTAGTCAAACATATCCCCGCCAAACGCGAAGGTCCAGCTGGCAAAACGGGAAGTGTCAATGCTCAGCTCGTAGCCGATCGGAGAAGCTGCGCCGGCAGTTGCCCCGCTGAAGGGGGTAACCGCAGCCTTGCAGGCCATCTCTTTAAACTGCTCGGGCGTGGTGGGCGGCCCGTCGTAGCCAAGCTCGGTCAGCCAGTCCTGGTTGTAATACAAGACTTCCATAGAGCGGTTGGGGGCGAGGCCAAGGCGCTGACCTCCAAACAGAGAGAAAACGTCCTGGGCGAAGAAACCGGGGAAAAAATCATCCTGTTCTTCTTTGGTCAGGCCGTATTTGGGATGGTTAATCAGTTCGTTCATATCAAACATGGCGTCAGCCAGTTGATAGGTCGCGACCTGATTTTGATAGCCAACCACCACATCAGGAACATCCGGTGTGTTCAGGATGGGGAGCATCTTGTTGAAGATATCGCCATAGCTGCCAGCGTATTCGGCGGTGACTGTAATGCCGTATTCGTTGGTTTTATTGAAGTCTTCCACAATTTTCGCGATTGCGGCTTCGCGCTTTGAGCCGGTGTGCTGATGCCACCAAACAATTTCCTTGGCTGGCACGACATCCGCCCAGGGATCAACCTCGGTCGGGGCTTCGGTCGGGGCTTCAGTCACGACCGGTGCTTCGGTCGCGACTGGCGCTTCGGTCGGAGCGGGAGCTTCTGTTGCTTTGGCGCATGCGCCGAGCACCAGGGAGGCAATCAGAATGACTGCCACTAACAAAACACGCGTTCTTCTCATTTTTCAAAACCTCCATTTTGAATCTGATTAAATTGAGCGTTGCGATATCGAAGGCTGAGAGAATACCTTCGTACTATCAATATGTAATTATATCTTATCCTTTCAAACCTGTTGTGGCAATTCCCTGTGTAAACTGTTTTTGGGTCAAAAAATACACAATCAGGATTGGAATAATCGTGATAACCGCGCCAGCCATCAGCCAGTGGGTGTAGGGGCCGGCTTCCTGCACAAAGCCATATAAGCCCACCATCAACGGACGCCAGGTATCCCGCGTGGTCACCAACAGCGGCCACTGGAACGCGTTCCAGGAGGCGGTAAACCCAAACAGGAGCACGGTCATAATGGGCGCCTTACTGATTGGCATCACAATCTGGACCAAGAACCGCAGGTGGTCGCAGCCGTCAATCCGCGCGGCGTCCCACAATTCATCCGGAATCTGCGCGAAGAACTGCCGCAGCAAGAAAATGCTGAACGCGTTCGCCATAAACGGCACGGTGAGCGCCCAATAAGTATTAATCCAGGTGCCGCCCGGCAGCGGAATGATATTCCCGCGAATCAGCAAGTAATTCGGGATTAACGTCACGGATTCGGGGATCATCATCGTCGCTAAAAAGATACCAAACAGCAAATTTTTTCCTTTGAAATCAATCCGCCCGAACGCGTACCCCGCCAGAATGGACGTGAAAAGCAGCCCGGTTAAAGTGCCAAGCGTAACCAGAACGCTGTTCAAAAAGTATTTGGAAAAATTTGCCTGGTCCCAGGCTTCTTTGTAGTTAATCCACTGCGGTACTTTAGGCAGCAGTTGGCGCGTGATGGTTTCGCCAAGTGTCATCAGCGAATTGGAAATCATCCAGAAGAACGGGAAGATAAAGATAACCGCGCCAACCAGGAGGATGAGATACAAGGCGGCTTTGCCGAGGACCCGACCGACGTGATTTTCTGTTTTGGCTTTCTCTGGTATTGAAATGGCGGCTGAATTATCCATAGAAGACCCGCTCTCCCATTATCTTGTTTTGTGCGAGTGTGAGCCCCAGGATAATTGCGAACAACACAATCGCCTGCGCGGTCGCAACGCCGTACTGGTTGGCTTTGTAAAAACGGTCAAATACCAGCAGGCTGGTGGTAATTACCGAATTTTGCGCGCTGGGCGTGCGCATGACGTAAATATGATTGAATGCCTTAAAGGTGCCGATAAAACCAATCAGCGTCAGATAAAAGGTCACCGGAGAAATCATCGGGATGGTGATGTACCAGAAGCGATCCCATTTGCTGCCCCCATCAATCTCGGCAGCTTCGTAAATCTCTTTGGGGATGTTTCCCAAGCCGGAGAGAAAGATGACGGTGTTATAGCCCACAAAAGACCAGATGCCGAAAATGATGATTGTCAGCAGCGCCAGGCTTGGGCCGCCGGCCAACCCGTTGACCTTGAAACCGAGCAGTTTGAGCACCGGCTTGGGCTCAAAGCGCCATTTTAATGGGTCAATTCCAAACAACCCAATCAGACGGTTCGCCAAAGAAGTCTCCCGGCTTGAAAAGATAATCTGAAAGACAACCGCCGTACTGATGGAAGGCGTGATGTAGGGCAGGAAATAAATCATCCGGAAGACTTCTTTTCCCACGATGTCCTGATAAAGGATATATGCCAGGACTAATCCAAGGATAATCTCAGCCGGAACTGTGCCCAAGGCGTAATACACCGTCACAATCAGCGAGTTCAGGAAGTCCTTATTCCCGGTCCTGAACATCATCCCCCAGCCCGTCACAAAAATCGCGCCGCCCAGGATCAGGACCAGCGCCCCGGCGATATGCGCCAGACGGCGGCCGTGGCTGAGGGTCTGAAAAGCTTTTCCCCAGACCATTGAGCCGAGGAGCATCAGCCCCAGTCCGGCGACGAGCACCAGCAAATTCCACCACGAACCGAAGATTAGCAGATAGTTCTTGTCACCAATGAAAGGTCCTTTGGTCACCTGCCAATTAAAAAGGCTCATGTAGATAGAATAACCGATGGGGAAAATTCCAAAGATTAAGATGATGATTAACGCGGGGAGAATAAAGAGATAGCCGGTCAGTTGTTCCTGCAGCTTAATGAGCTTCAGCGTTTTCCGGTGAGAGGGATATGGTGCGGTATTCTCAGTCAAAAAAACCTCCAATTGCCAGCTTGCACAAAGCTTCAATTGCCAACAACCTTATTTTACAGGGTTTTGCCAAATTATGAGGGATGAAAATCGGCCAATCATCACAATTCGGCGCCTTTATTCCAAATCGGGGATAAAACCCAGCATGGACCTGGGAAAGCTGTCGGTTACAGCCAAAAAGCCCAGGTCGTCCAGACGAACCAGGCCTTCCCAATTCCGGGAGCTTCCTTCAGCCGTCAGGCTCAGGTAAAGCGGGGCTTCCTCAGCTAAAAATATCTGCCCGTTTTCAATTCGCAGCCTGAGAATACGCTCAACCCTATCGGAGCGTTTGTGTGTCCTCCCCTCGCCGTAGCTTCCAACAATTGGGTCAACCCCGGCTTTCAGATGCAAATCTGGGGGGTAGAAATAGTTCACCACCCAAAAACTTCCGTCCGGCTGGAGTTCGGTCGCGTCGGTGACCCTGAATTCAATGTTAGGGAAATCGCAATCCGGCAGAGGGTTTAGCTTCATATCAAACACATGAGCAAAGGGATGCGGGTTCAGCGCGCTGCCGTTATCTTCGAAGAAGGTGAAAATCCTACCCTCCGCGATTAACAAGCTCTCATCGCTGGCATTTCGAAAGTCGGTCTGAGGTTCAAGCGGCACGATTTTTCCGGGATCCAGGCTGACCGACCCGCCATCCTCAGTCACCCTCCCGGCCGCCAGATAGCCCATCATCGGCTTGCCGCTGCTGGTCTCTATCGTTACAAAGACTTCATTGCCAGAAAACGCGAGCGCCTCAAAGCCTTCAAAGCCAACCAGAGTATCAGAAAGACCGCCGTCGTCAAAAGCCATCAAGCTGATTTCTATCGGTTCGTCATTCTCCGCGCCAAGGTAGGCTAGAATCGCGTCTTTTTTTATCGTGACAAGAAAAGCGCTGCCGTCTTGCCCGAGGCGTTCGGGATATTGCGGCAGGAGCACCAGCGTATCACCAAACCACGCCAATCCGGAATACTCCATCCGGGCTTCATCATAAGGCGCGGGCAGTCTGATTTCCCGGACATCGGCTTCAGGCAGCGCTTCGCCGAACCCGCGCGGTTCAAGCGGCGTGCGCTGCGTGGCGGCCGCGGGATAATCCGCCCTGGCATTGAGGGTTGGTTCAATAGCCGGAGCTTTTATACTACACGCAGCCACAGTAAATATCAAAGCAATAGCATAAACAAAAGTCAGAAAGCGAGTCATTTTTCGATTTCAAATACTGCGTATACGGGGTCGTGATCGCTCACCCGCGCGGCGGGCAGCGCTTCGGAGTTGATGTGCACGATGTCAAAATGGCGTAATAGCTTCAATAAAGACGGACTGACAAGGATATGGTCCAACGCCTGCGCGTTACCTTCGTGCATGTAGGTAAACCGGTCATTTTCGGCAAGCTCCGTAAGGAGGTTCCCGAGCGCGCCTTCCTGAAGCGCCAGAATTGGCGTGCTCCAGGAGAAATCGTTCAGGTCACCAAGGACAACAACATACGCGGAGGGGTCAACCGCCAGAATTTGCCGGACGAACTGGTTAATTTCGCGCGTCTGTTCCAGGCGCTGCCGCTCACTGACCAGCACCGGCGGCTGTCTGTCTCCAAACAGCGGGTCATCTTCGCCCTTGGAATTAAGGTGACAGACGACGACGAAAATGTCGCTGTCCATGAACTTGAATTGCGCGCTGAGCGGCTTTCGGCTGTCCCTGAAGGCGTAAGCCTGCGGACTGACCTGGCCAGGATTTAACGTTAACGCTGGTTTGCCAGCTTTGTTCAGGACCTGGTTTGCGCTGCTCACGCCGCCAGCCGGCGCGGCTGCCAGGCTCAAGCCCCTGTCCTGCCGATACAATAAGACAACCCGGATGTTTCCACCTTGCACCCCGCCGTCAGCGTTACGCAACGGGTCAATTGTCAGCGCGCGATATTCCGGTCCGCCAACCTGCTTCACTTTTTGTATCAGCCGGCTGATGTTTTCAGCCGCGGAAGTCAGCGCTGAATCCAGCTCGCCGTCATCATCCTGGATTTCCTGCAGCGCGAGAACATCCGGCGCTTTGAGGGTAAACACAATCTGTTCCGCGATTTTGCCCAGTCTCTCAGGAGAAATCATCGGATTAAAATTTTCCAGGTTATAGGTGGCGAACGCCAGTTCATTCTCCGCGAGTATATATGAGACAGCCTCAGCCGGATTGTTCCCCTGCTCGAACCTGAGTTTTTGGGTCGGCTGCAGTTTGAAGTTCGCGAAGCTGTAATCAATGATTCCGACAATCGGCTCAAGAAAGCGCGCGCCAACCTGGATTTTTGGCATGTTGATAAAGGCGTCATCCAGAATTATGCGTTCAGGATTGGCATCCTCCGGTCGGAGAACGAGCACATTCCGGGAAGACAAAATGCCGGCATTCTTACCCAGGTCCGCCACCACGACTGCCTCTTTATACGCGGAGGTAGGGGCAACCGCCAGGGCGTTATTCACCTGCACGCGCATACTTTCCAGGCTCTCGTAAAAATCCAGCCCAAACCGCGCAGGGTCCAATTCGCCGCTCTTGCTGGCATAACCACCCGCGTCGCGGTAGATATCACGGTCCGGAATCCTGCGCCCTCCCTCGCCCAGGATAACCGGAGTTGGGAGTGGGTTGCCGCTGGAGAGTACGGTGAAAGAAGCCTGATAAATTTCGGTCCGTGTCAGGGAATTCTTGCCCAGGCCGGCAGGGTTATATTCGCGGACTTTTCCGTCCACAATATGCACCAAATCGCCAACCTTTATCTTTCCAAACGCGGAGCCCGAAATGAATATTCCTTCCGAGCTGCGCTCATCCTCGTCCGGCTGCGGGTCCTGAAGGTAAAAACCACTGCCGGTAACGGCGGTAACAATCCCTTCCACACCCGAGACCCGTTTGCCGTCATAGGGCGAACGGTGCTGAATGCCCTGGATGGCGCTGATTCGCAAGCGCTGGCTTTCTGCCCGGGGTGTGGCCTCAGCCTCCACTTCATCCGGCCGCGCCGAAAATAGCGCTGGGCTGCAAGCGGCAGCCAGCAGAAAAAGGACAATCCCAATGAGCAAGTGTTTTATCGCGTTTTTCATTGCGGCACTCCCCGGTAATTCTATCTGTTTTCCGGCTTAATGCTCAATTCAGATGGGCGTCTTTGGGTTAGAATTATCATATGGAAATTCAGATTGCCATTGCGAAAGTTGACCGGTATTCTTCACCAGAACAGGGAGACCAGGTTGAAGTCGTTGAAAGACCCAACGGCGGCATTTCGGTCATCCTTGGTGAGGGCAAGCTCAACGGCAGCCGCTCCAAATTTGTGGCCCGCAAAGCTGTGCATCGCGTGCTTTCCCTCCTCCTCGAAGGCATCCATGACGGGGCGGCTTCGCGCGCTGTCCTCTCCGCCCTCAAGACTGAATACCACGGAGAGGCAGAATTCAGCCTGAGCTTGCTCTCGTGCGACCTGCAAAGCCAAACCATCGTGCTTACCAAAAATAACGACCTGCCTGTAATCATGGTCCGCAAGAACAAGGGCAGTTACACCAGTTATGAGGGACACGATGAGGTCGACCCTCAGCTGCCAAATGTGTATCAGTTCCCGATTGAGGATGACTTCATCATCATTATGTTTTCGGATGGCGTGGCGACTGCCGGTTGGGAATGCAGCCAGCCATTGGAATGGAATTCATTGATGGAAACCGTCCTGGAGGAACAGGAGCTTCCTGTTCAGCAGCTTGCTGATTTGATTTTGAACCAGGCCATCGGTCAGGACCTCGGTCAGCCGCACGATGATATGTCCGTCGTGGTTATGCAGGTTGGTAAAAGTTCCGGGAGACCTATCCGTCGTTTGTCTGTCAGTTTACCCTTCTAAACCAAGGAGAAAACAATGCGCGAGGAAGTTGTACTTATCACCGGAGCGAATGGTGAAATCGGGCACGGGCTTATCCGGTACCTTTCGGGATTGAACTACCCGATTGTCGCGATTGACGTGAACCCGTTGGACAGACCCCTGCGGTCGCTGGTATCCAAGTGGATTGTGGGGGATATCCTTGACCAGATTTTGCTGGGCAGGCTGGTCGTTGAGCATCAAATCCGCACAATTTACCACCTGGCGTCCATTCTTTCCACCAAAGCCGAATACAACCCCGAAACAGCGCACCGCATTAATGTCGAGGGCACGCTGAACCTGCTTCGCCTGGCTGTTGAACAGTCGCAGTGGCAGGGCAGCCCGGTAAAATTTATCTACCCAAGCTCCATTGCTGCGTATGGCTTTGAAACGCTTGACCAAAAAAACCAGGTGGGTAAGGTTAAAGAAAACGAACACTTGTTTCCAACCACCATGTACGGCTGCAATAAGCTGTATTGTGAGCATCTCGGGCGGTATTACAGCAAGCACTACCGCCAGCTTGCCGCGGATTCAGCTGCCGGCCCATCTGTAGACTTCCGCTGTTTGCGCTTTCCGGGTCTCATTAGCGCGGAAACTGTCCCTACCGGCGGCACAAGTGACTATGGCCCTGAAATGCTGCACGCGGCAGCCAAAGGTACGCCCTACAACTGCTTCGTTCGTCCGGATACCCGCCTGCCGTTCATGGTCATGCCCGACGCGATTAAATCTCTGATTAACCTGGAAGCTGCCGACCAGGAAAAGCTCTCACGGTTTGTCTACAACGTCACCAGCTTTAACCCGACCGCCCGGGAAATATTTGAAATTACCAAAAAAGCATTCCCAGAAGCGAGGATTGACTTTGAAGTTGACCAACGCAGGCAGAAAATCGTGGATACCTGGCCGGCGGACGTGGATGACAGCGCCGCCCGTCAGGATTGGGGCTGGCAGCCGGACTTTGACCAGGAGCGCGCCTTTAACGAATACCTGATACCCGCGATTCGCCAACAGTATATGGAAACAGAAAACCTCTGAGATTGGGGATACAATTCCATATCAATAAACACCAAGCATCGAGGAAGCCTTATGCCAATCTATGAATATCACTGCCAGCAATGCGGCACCCATTTTGAACTTCTGCGCAGCTTCGGCCAGGCCGACAGCCCCGCCCAATGCCCCAACTGCGCGGGCAGCGAAACCAGGCGCGAACTTTCGCGCGTAAACGCTTTCAGCGGCGGTAAAAGCCTTACGGATTCGGGTCATTCCTGCGCCAGCTGCTCCGGCGGCAGCTGCAGCTCATGCGGGCACTAACCATGAAAACGCTCAATGGCAAACTTGCCCTGATCACCGGCGGATCCAGCGGAATTGGGCTCGCGCTCGCTTGCAAGCTCTTTGCCAGCGGCGCCTCCGTTGTCATCCTTTCCCGCGGGCAGCAGCGTCTGGATGAGGCTTTGGTAAAAATCGAGGCATTCCGCCAGGACCCTGCGCAAAAACTCAGCGCGCTTTCCGCGGACGTCAGCGACGCGCCCGGTATTGCCCGGGCTTTGGCGGAATTGAAAGCCAGGGTTGGCGTACCAGACTTATTGATAAACTGCGCGGGGGTCGCCAAACCCGGGTATGCTGAATTGATGCCGCTGGAAGACTTCCGTTGGATGATGGACATTGATTACCACGGCACGGTGCATGTGACCCAGGCTTTACTGCCGGATTTCATCGCGCGCGGGAGCGGTCATATTGTCAATTTCTCCTCTTTGGCTGGGGTCCTGGGAATATTTGGGTATACGGCTTATTGCGGCGCCAAGTTCGCTGTGCGGGGATATACCGACGCGCTGCGCTCCGAAATGAAGCCGCGCGGTATCACTGTTTCATGCGTCTATCCCCCCGATACCGACACCCCGCAGCTTGCCTGGGAGAATCAATACAAACCTTTTGAAACGCGCACCATCGCGGGCTCTGATAAGCCACTTTCCGCGGATGCGGTGGCTGAAAGCATACTGCGGGATATTCGGAAGGACAAAATTGCCATTGTTCCAGGCGCGGAAGCGAAGCTCATTTATTTCGCCGCGACGCGTTTGGGCGGTCTGATTTATCCTCTGATGGATATTTTGGTCAGACAAGCCTCCAAAAAGAAAGCGGCAATTGCGGCAGCTCACCCTGATACAGAGAATTCGTAAACGCTCAGCATGGATATTGATGAACTCCTGAAAGCCTGGCAAAAAGACCCGGAGTTTATCCGCAATACCACCTGCTGGCAGCAGAGCCCGCCTGTCGCGGCGGCATTTGAGCCGCTGCCCGAAAATATTCGGGTTCAGCTCCTCAGTAATTTGCGCCAAAAAGGCATCACGCAGCTCTACAGCCATCAGGCGCAGGCGCTCAATAGGATTTCCACGGGTGAACACCTGGTAATCAGCACGGGTACCGCCAGCGGCAAAACCCTGTGCTACGACATTCCCGTTGTCCAAACTCTGCTTCAGGAGCAATCCGCGCGCGCCCTCTATCTGTTCCCCACCAAAGCGCTGGCGCAAGACCAACTCCGGCTGTTAAATGAACTGTGCGCCGCGCCTGGCGGTGGTCTGCGCCCTCTGCCTGCCATATATGATGGAGATACTCCCCCCAATCACCGGGCGGAAATCCGACGGAAAGCTGAAATTATCATCACTAACCCTGATATGCTGCACCAGGGTATTTTGCCGCACCACACCCTTTGGCGCCAGTTTTTCGCCGGGCTTCGTTATGTGGTCGTCGATGAAATGCACACCTACCGCGGGGTGTTTGGCTCGCATGTTGCCAATGTCATCCGTCGGCTCAAACGCGTTGCCGCTTTCTACCAGGCGTACCCGCAGTTCATCCTGACCTCAGCCACGATTGGCAACCCCACAGAACTTGCCGAAAAACTTATTGAGAGCCCTGTCGCGTTGATTGATCAGGACGGCTCTCCTCACGGTAAAAGACATTTTCTGGTATACAACCCGCCGCTGGTGAATGAACAGCTGGGCTTACGCGCTAGCAGCTTGCAAACCGGCATCCACTTCACCCGTAAACTGCTCAGCAGCAACATCCAAACCCTGGTTTTTGCCCGCTCCCGCCGCAGCGTCGAGATGATTTTGACCTACCTGTACGACGCGGTCCCCAGGGGGATGCGCGCTCAAATCCGCGGTTACCGCTCAGGTTATCTGAAAGGCGACCGCCGCGAGATTGAGACGGGCTTCAAGGAAGGCTCCATTAAAGCAGTGGTAGCCACTTCCGCGCTTGAGCTCGGCATAGACATTGGCAGCCTGGAATCCGTCATATTGGTTGGGTATCCGGGTTCCATTGCCACAACCCGTCAGCGTGCCGGGCGGGCGGGGCGCAGACAGCAAGCCTCTTTAGCCATGTTCATTGCCTCCCCGGAAGCAATGGATCAATACCTTGCCAACCATCCGGAATACCTTACGGAAAAATCCCCCGAAGACGCGCTCCTGGACCCGAATAACTACGCGATTTTAATACAGCATCTGCAGTGCGCCGCCTTCGAGCTGCCCTTCCTCGAAAACGACCATTTTGGCAGCCTGCCGCCTGAGCTGTTGAATTCTTTTCTGAAAGTCCTGGTCCAATCTGGTGTGCTGCATCTTCAGAACGGCAGGTATTTTTGGATTGCGGACCAATTTGCCGCTGGCAGCGTTTCTTTGCGCAGCAGCACGCCCAACGTGGTTACGCTGCGGGTCGCGGAGGCGGCCTCCACAAGGGTCATCGGAGAAATTGACGCGTCCAGCGCAAAATGGCTGGTTCATCCTGAAGCCATCTATCTCCACGAGGCCGAATCCTACGAGGTGAAGGCGCTTGACCTGCAAAACGGCAGCTGCCTGCTCGAACCCGTCCAATCGGAGTATTACACCATTCCAAATGCTTCCACTTCAATTGAAGCCTTCAAAGCCTTGCAAGAAAAGGCTTTGACAAACTATCAAAGTTATTATGGCGAATTAAGTTTGCGCCTGGAAGTCAACAGCTATCGCAAAATCCGCTGGCTAAGCGCCGAAACTATCGGGACAGGTGTGGTTGACCTTCCCCCAACTTACCTGGAGACCTTTGGCTGTTGGCTGACATTCCAACCGGAGTTTGTCAGCCAATTACGCGCCAACGGGCTGTGGAACGCGGACGCCAACCAATATGGCGCGGGTTGGGCCGCGCTCAAACGCCGCATCCTGATGCGGGACGGCTTTCGCTGCCGGGTGTGCGGAACAAGCGGGGATGAAACTAAGCTGCACGTACACCATATCCAGCCGTTCAAATTCTTTGAGGACGCTGAGAAAGCGAACGCGCCGGTCAACCTGATTACGCTTTGTCCATCCTGCCACCAACAAGCCGAAGCGAACGTCCGTCTGCGCAGCGGCTTGGCTGGCGCGGCCTACGCGCTGGGCAACCTTGCGCCGCTGATGGTGATGTGCGACCGTGAGGATTTGGGCATGCTCTCCGAGGCGCGCTCCGTGCTGGCAGACGGCGGTCCGGCAATCCTGGTTTATGATAATGTGCCGGGAGGAATTGGATTATCCGAGCGCCTGTTCGAACGGCGTCAGTTCTGGATTTCCAAAGCCGCTGAGATGATTGCCGAATGTCAGTGTCAGGACGGCTGTCCAGCCTGCGTGGGACCCATCGGCGAAGAAGGACACGGCGGCAAGCAGGAGGCGCTGGCTCTCCTAACCGGATTGGTGTGAGATGGATTTTGATTCGCTGAGCGAGAAACTGAAAAGAATGGGCGTCAGCCTGGGCATGCAGCCTGATGCTAACAGCCCCGGAAAAAGCCGGAAAGCAATTGAGCAGGTGGTCGAGGGCAGAGAAGTCCAGACGAATTTTGGCAGCCTTTTCTCTTCCCGCCGCGCCTATCCCGGGGATTATCGGCTGGGTGGGCAGGCGCTGCTGCCAACCAAACCGACACATGGAATCGCACGGTGGGCGCGAGCGCCGCACCTGGCGGATACCAGCCTTGAGAATTTCATCTTTCTGGACACCGAAACCACTGGTTTATCCGGCGGCACGGGCACGCTGGCTTTTATGATTGGCGTTGGAAGATACCGCGGCGGCAGCTTCATCACGGAACAATTTTTTCTGCGCGGACCAGCTGAAGAAGCAGCCCTGCTGGCAGCCTTGGAAAGCTTTTGCGCGGATATGGCTGCCGTGGTCACCTACAACGGCAAATCCTTCGATATCCCGATATTGAATACCCGTTATGTTTTGCAGGGTTTCACCAGCCCTTTTGAGGAACTGCCGCACCTGGATTTACTCCACCTGACCCGCCGAATCTGGAAAGCGCGTCTGGAGCAGTGTAATCTTGGCAACATAGAAAACAGGATATTCGGACTCAGCCGCGACAGCGACGAGATACCTGGTTATCTCATCCCCGAGTACTATACCCGCTACCTTCGTGAAGGGGACGCGGAACCGCTGAAAGGCATTTTTGTGCACAACGCGCAGGATATCCTCAGCCTGGCCGCGCTCTTCGCGCTCTTCACCGATATCCTCAGCGAACCGACTGCCTGGCAGAACGAGTGCAGTCAGGACCTGACCAGCCTGGGGCGCCTTGTGGAGCAGTTGGGTGACGCGGACACCGCGCTCTCGTTATACGAAAAAGGACGCAGCCTTAGCAGCGCGCCCGGGCCGCGCGTGGAGCCTTTATTGGCGCAGGCGCGGCTGTTAAAACGCCAGTCCAGGCACCCAGAAGCCGCTGAGCTTTGGTCGCAGGCGGCAGAGGCGGGCAGTTTGGAAGCCCTGGAAGAACTCGCCAAGTACCACGAACACCGGCGCGGGAGGGCAAAAGACGCGCTTGCCTGCGTGGACAGGGCAGTGGAGCTGCTGAGCGGCTCCCGCAAGGATACCCGGGAGGCGGGACTTCTGAGCGCGTTCCTTCACCGTAGGGAACGCCTGATGAAAAAAGTACAACGGCATGAAAGCCAGCAGAATGGGGGCTGACTTTGGGCAAACACGGGAAAAGTAATGCACGGCAGCAAATTTCCGCTCCGGATGTGAAAAACGACTGAACCCCTCAATCGCGCTGACCTGCACCCCCTCAGTTCTTTTTTGTCTTTTTTTGGCGCCTCCGGTCGACCGGCGCTTATCTGTTTCTTCCGCTCCGAGCATCCTCTCCAATACGGTAAAAAGTGCGTCATTCTCTTATCTCTCGGTCGGTGCTTAAAGAACGCGCGCGCGTCAGTTTTTTCGTCTATACACCCGCCCGGGCAGGTGGTATAATAAATTGCTTTAAGGTAAACCCAAGAGAATAAGCGAGGAGATTTTATTATGTCTGGACATTCGCACTGGTCCACAATCAAACGCAAAAAAGGCGCAGCAGACGCAAAGAAAGGCGCAATTTTCACGCGCCTGGCACGCGAGATTACATTGGCTGCCCGCGAAGGTGGCGGAGACCCCTCCATGAACGTCAGCCTTTATTTGGCAATTGATCGAGCCCGGTCCAGTAACATGCCTAAAGACAGTATCGAACGCGCCATCAAGCGCGGCACCGGCGAGGATAAGTCTGCTGCTGAACTTGAAGAACTGACCTACGGCGGAACCCTCGGGCACGGCATTGTCGCCTTAATCCAATGCGTTACCGAAAACCGCAACCGCACCGTGGCGGAACTCCGCCACATCCTGACTCGCTCCGGAGGCAACCTGGCAGATACCAGCTCTATCAGCTGGCAGTTTGACCGCAAGGCGATTTTCACGGTTAAGTCTGACGGAAAGAATTTCGATAAGGTTTTCGAGGCAGCCGTCGAAGGCGGCGCTGATGACGTCAGCGAAGAAGACGGATACATCGAAATTATCGGCAGCGTGGAAAGCTTCAAGACGATCGGTGACAGCCTGAAAAAATTCCACATCCAACCGGAAGAAGCCGGCTTGCAGATGGTCGCCCAGCAAGAGATGGAACTGGACAAAGACAAGACCATCACCGTCCTGCGCACGATTGAAGCGCTCGAAGAATCCGACGATGTTCAGAACGTTTACTCTAACCTCCGTATTACCGAGGAAGTGCTCGCGGATCTTGAGAAAGAATAAAACCCGATGTTGGTCTTGGGTATCGACCCGGGAATTGCCATTACCGGATATGGGCTTGTTTCAGTCGATTCGACAGGCAGCCCGAAGCTGAGCGCGTTTGGCGTAATTGATTCAACGGCTGTGAGGGAAACCTCCAGCCGTTTGCAATTCCTGTTTGACCAGTTGAGCGCGTTGTTAGCTGAATTCCAGCCGACGCATGCCGCGATTGAAAAGCTTTTTTTCCAGAAGAACCTGAAAACCGTGTCAGCTGTCAGTGAAGCGCGCGGCGTAATCCGACTGTGCCTTTCGCAAGCCGGGCTGCCCCTGGCAGAATACACGCCAAATGAGGTCAAGCTTTCGGTCACTTCCTATGGCAGCGCCGGAAAAGCCCAGGTGCAGGAAATGGTGCGGGTTTTGCTTTGCATGGACGCGATACCCAAGCCGGATGACGCGGCAGACGCGCTGGCTGTCGCTTTGTGTCACATTGGAATGTTGAATTTTTACAACCGCGCCTCAGACGAAAGCCAGGCATGATTACCAGCCTTTCCAACCCCACCATTGCCGCGGCGCGGAAACTTCTGCTGCCAAAGGAGCGCAAATCCACCGGCCTTTTCCTGGCGGAAGGGCTGCGGGTTGTCGGTCAGGCGCTTAGTTCCCAGGCAGAAATCCATCAGCTTATCTATTGCCCCGAATTGTTAATCAGTGAATATGGACAGGCTTTGGTAGAACAGGCGTCAACCCTCGGTATCGATACCATCGCAGTGAATCAAGCTGTGTTCGCGTCTCTCGCGCGGAAAGATACCCCCCAAGGCATCGCCGCTGTTATCCGCCAACGCTGGTTCCCGCTCAGTGAGAACGCGCCGGCTGAGGACGAACTGTGGGTTGCTCTTCAGGCGGTGCAAAACCCAGGTAATTTAGGCACTATCCTGCGCACCTGCGACGCGGTTGGCGCGAAAGCCCTGCTCTTACTGGATGATTGCACCGACCCCTACGACGCCGCTGCCGTAAAAGCCTCGATGGGTTCAATTTTCACGGTGCTCCTGCTGAAGTCCAGGTTGCAGGAATTTCAGGCCTGGGCAGCCTGCCGCCCGCAGATTTCTGTGTTTGGAACATCCGATAAGGGCGCCGTAGATTACACCCAGGCCCGCTACTCCCTCCCGGCGGTATTACTGTTGGGCAGTGAACGCCAGGGCTTGCCGGCAGACCACGTTTCCTTATGCAGCCAAATCGTTCGCATCCCTATGGAAGGCGCGTGCGATTCTCTCAACCTTTCAGTCGCTGCGGGTATAATCCTCTATGAAATATACAATCAGATTCGCGGCAGGAAAATAAGGCAATGATTGCGACTATAACCGGCAAAGTACAATCCAAACACACCGACAGCCTTGTGCTTGATGTTCAGGGGCTTGGATTTGAGGTTACTGTCACCAGGTCAATTCTTTCGGAAGCCGAACCCGGCGATGTTATCTTTCTCTATACCTATCTGGTTGTCCGGCAGGACCTGCTTGCCTTATATGGCTTTCGAAACCCGGAAGAAAAGCAATTTTTCCTGATGTTTCTGGGCGTCGAAGGCATTGGACCCCGCCTGGCAATGGCGATATTATCCACACTGTCGCTGGATAATATCCGTACTGCCGTGGTGAGCGAACAGCCGGAATTTTTCAGCCGCGTTCCCGGGGTTGGCAAGAAAACCGCCCAAAAAATCTTAATCCACATGCAAGGTCGGATTAGCCCGGACGCCGCTTTTGATTTACGCAAAGCCACCAGCAGCGCCGAAGATCAGGTATTGGAAGCTTTGGTTGGGTTGGGTTACAGCATTGTTGAAGCGCAAACCGCTATCCAGGCGCTTTCAAAAGACCTGCCCGATACCGTCGAGGATAAGCTGCGGGTTGCCCTGCAGTACTTCAACCGTTAAGGCTGTTTGGGTTCACCGCGCGCGCCCATCAGCAATGGTAAAATATTTTCAACTCATTTCTTACAGGATATTTCATGGCAGCATTTTCACGTGAATTGGGAATAGACCTCGGAACCTTTAACACGCAAATCGCGGAAGGCAATCAGATTTTAATCCAGGAGCCAACCATCGTCGCGATTGTTAAGGACGAGATGAAGCTGGTTGAATACGGCACCACCGCCCTGGGTATGCTCGGCAGGGTGCCAGATTCTATTGAAGTCGTGCGCCCGCTTCGGAACAGCGTGATTGCCGAGTATGAACTGACGGAAAAATTGCTGAGCATCTTAATCCGGCGGGTGACCGGACCAACGATTTTCTTTCGCCCGCGCATTATCATCAGCGTCCCCTACGGCATCACCAGCGTTGAACGTCGGGCTGTGCAGGAAGCCGGGCTCGGCGCTGGCAGCCGTGATGTCAACTGGATCCCGCAACCCCTTGCTGCCGCCATCGGCGTGGACTTGCCCATCAACACCCCCACCGGAAACATGATCATATCCGCGGGCGGCGGCACGACTCAGGCCGCGGTGATTTCCATGTCTGGCATCGTCAGCGCGGAAACCACCCATACGGCAGGCCTGAAACTGGATGACGCCATCTGCGCTTACATCCGCAAAAAATACGGCTTGATTATCGCCCAGCCAACAGCTGAAGCCCTGAAAATCCGCATTGGAGCGGCGCTGCCCAGCGATGAAGAAAAAACCATGGAAATCCAGGGACAAGACCAGGTCAGCGGTCTTCCCAAGCCAGCCAGCCTGACTACCAACGAAATTGTGGAAGCACTTCAGGACCCGCTTTCGGATATCGCCTACACCACCAAACGCGTACTTGAGAAGACTCCTCCCGAGTTGATTTCCGATATCATCGACCGCGGCGTTGCCCTTTGCGGGGGAACGGCGCTGTTGAAAGGGCTGGACAAATACCTGACCCTCACCCTGGGCATCCCTGTGTATGTTGTGGACAATCCGGTCACTTGTACGGTTGAGGGTACCGCCAAAGCCTTCAACCTGCTGGATGTCATTCTGCGCGGTCAGCAAGGTTAAACTGGAATATGGACTCGCTGGCAGCCCCCGAGCTTTATCCGGACACAAATTTCTCCGACCGTAAAAACCGCCGCGCGCGCTCCTGGCGCTTTTTCTTTAGCCTGCTCTTATTGGCTGGGTTTTCGCTTTTTGGATATTATGCCTGGCTTTGGTTCACCCCACGAGTCGCGAAATTTGGCCTGTCCATCCTGTGGATTAACGGCAAAATCCTCCTTATCTTCTTGCCCTGCTTGCTTTTAGGCTTGTTTTATTTATTCTTTGCCAATTTCCCACGGAAAAAAACAACAATTGTCCTGACCTCAGATGGAATTCGCAAGATTATTGGAGGCAAATCTCAGGTCATGCGCTGGGACTCACTTGAGAAACTGAGAATAAAATTCTCGCAGGCGCGATTTTTAGGCTTTCCCGGGCGGCGGCGCGAACACGTGGAATTAATTGACGCAGCCGACAACCTCATAAGAATCGACCGGCGTATAGACCATTTCCACGAATTGGTTAATCTGGTACGGGAACGTTCTTTTTCCGCGCTGCTGAACCTGGCTCAGCGTCAGTTGTCAGAAAGCGGTAAGGTTCATTTCGGTCGGTTCGTGAGCCTGGACCGGGATACAATCCAACTCAGACAGGTCAGCTTTCCGCGTTCGGAGATCAGCTTGGCGCGGGTTGAAAAAGGTTGGTTGAAAATCAAGACCCTGCCCAAAAAGCAGTACAAATCGCGGGCAGACCAACTGGATAATTTGGACGTCCTGCTTTACTTATTATCCAACCCCAATTAGTCCTCTGTATCCAGGTAATACGTCAGGTTTTGCAGCTTCACCACCGGGTCGATATTGATGATGTGGACTTCTTCAGGCGCTTTGACCACCACTGGCGCGTAATTCAGGATTGCCCTGATTCCATATGAAACCAGCTTATCCGTAACGTTCTGCGCGCAAGCCGCGGGAACGGTCAGCACCGCGATTTGCAGCTTCAAACGCTGCAGGTTTTCCTCCAGATTATTGATGTCGCTGATTTCCAAACCATTGATCCGCGTTCCAATCAGGCTGGGGTTGATGTCGCACGCCAACACAATCTCGAAGCCCTTCCGGCTGAAACCCTGGTACCGGAGCAAGGCTTGTCCAAGATTCCCAACGCCTACAATTACAACCGGCCAGATCTGATTCAAGTTTAAAATAGCCCGGATACTCTCTATCAGATAAATAACATTGTAGCCGCTGCCCTGCGTCCCAAAACCTCCGAAATAGGAGAGGTCTTTTCGTATCTGAGCAGCCGTAACCATCACGAGGTGGCCGAGTTCCGCGGAAGAGACCACCCCACGCCCTTCACGGAGAAGTTGGTTGAGGGCTTGCAAGTAAACAGGAAGTCTTTGGATTACAATATCCGGAATGTTTTGTTTATTCATACGTTTTTCCTAAGCCGTCCTCTTCAGAAAGACAAGAACTGTGTTTAATGTTATCATCACAATATAAAACTATATTATATTAGGTATTGGATCCAAGACCCGGCTAGAATATTATAAGAGCAAAGTTGTCTCAATGAGCAAAAAGGAGTAAGAGGATGAAAGCAGCCAGAACCATACTCTATATTGTCGCGGGGATACTTATTATCTTTGCGTTCCTGTTTATTCTCGGCGCGTTCAGCCCCAGCGGCAGCACGAGTTGGCTGCTTGTCGGACTTGGCGGTTTGGCTGTCGCGTTTGTTTTTATCATTATTGGCGCTCGCCTTGGCGCCAAGGCCGCCGGAACAACGCAGAATATTTCTGTGAACGTGGATCTGCCCGGTAATATGAAGATGGACGCCATCAAGTGTCAGTCGTGTGGGGCTCCACTGGCTGCGGATGATATCAAAATGGTCCAGGGCGCGCCTGTCGTCACCTGCCACAGCTGCGGCACAACCTATCAATTGACGGAAGAACCAAAATGGTAAAGAGCATTAATAAATTCTGCGCGCTTGTCCTCCTGCTGGTTTTAGCAGCGGCTTTGTTTTTTCCGGCGCCAGCTTCGGCTCAGACATACAGTTTTTCACTGAGCACTTACGAAGTGGAAGCCTACCTCGAAAAAGACGGCAGTTTGACCTTGCGTTATTACATGGTGTTTGAGAATGACACCTTTGCCGACCCGATTGATTTCGTCGATCTTGGCTTGCCCTACGCGAAATACAGCCTCAAAAACATCAGCGGTACCGTCGACGGACAGACCATCCCCAAGATAGGCAGCTCCGCCTACGTTCACGGCGCTGAGCTTGCCTTGCAAGACCTGGCGATAAAGCCGGGCCAGTCCGGCACGGTCATCGCCACGGTTACTGGCATCACTGGCGTATTATTCCCCTACGACCAAGGCGACCGGCAGGGCTACGCGAATTTCCGGTTTTCCCCGAATACCTTTGGCGCGGAGTTCGACCAATCGACCGCCACCAAATATCGTTTGACCATCGTTCTCCCGCCTGGTGTCGGCGTGAATGACGGCGTATACTACCGCCCTTCTGGTTGGCCTGGCAGTGATACACCCGAAGCCTCCACAACCCAGGATGGGCGCGTGTACTATTCCTGGTACAGCGAAAATGCAAATGTTCACAGCAATTACAACTTCGGTGTCGCTTTCCCCGCGTCCGTTGTTCCCGCCAGCGCCATAAGCAGCAAAGATAAGTACACCCAGCAAGAACAGAAGCCCAGCTCTGGATCCAGCGGCTTCTCCATAGATCCTGGAGCTGTTTTCTGCTTCGGCGGCAGCCTGATTTTCATCACCTTTATCGTTCTGAGTATTGTCAAAGGCAGCAAAGACCAGGCGAAAAGAAAAATGGCGTATATGCCTCCCAAGATTTCCATCGAAGGACAGGGCATCAAGCGCGGCCTGACCGCGGTGGAAGCCGGAATTCTGATGGAGGAACCGCTGGATAAAATTCTGACCATGATTATGTTCGGGCTGCTCAAAAAAGAAGCCATCACAATCACCCAGAAAGAGCCGCTCACCATCAAAGCCAGCGAACCACTGCCGGAAGGACTCTACGATTATGAAAAGGGCTTCATCCAGGCATTTTTGAAGGATTCGCTTCCGGATCGGAAACGCGCGCTGCAAACGACCATCATTGACCTGGTGAACAGCGTGACCACCAAAATGAAAGGTTTCAGCAAAGCGGAAACCGTTGCCTACTACAAAGATATCATTACCCGCGCCTGGAAAGCCGTCACGGACGCGCAAACGCCAGAAATCAAAAGCGCGCAGTATGACCACACCCTTGAATGGACCATGTTGGATAAAGACTTCAACACGAAGACCGAGGAGACTTTCTCCGGCGGTCCGGTGATTATTCCGGTGTGGTGGCCGCGTTATAACCCCGGCTGGCAGCCCTCCCCGCAAACCAGCGGCGGCGGGCTCAGCCTTCCCGCCAGCAGCGGTTCTGGAACTTCTTCCGGAGGCAGCAGGCCTTCGCTCTCCCTGCCGAACATCCCCGGCTCAGCCTTCGCTGCGTCAATGATTCACGGCGCTTCTGGCTTGGCTGCCGGAGTTATTGGCGACCTGACCGGCTTTACCAGCGCTGTGACCAGCAAAACCAACCCCATTCCCACAGTTTCCGTCAGCAGCGGGAGCGGCGGTTTTCGTGGAGGCGGCGGAGGCGGTCATTCCTGCGCGTGCGCGTGTGCCTGTGCTGGCTGCGCCTGCGCCTGCGCAGGCGGCGGACGCTAAGCCTGAGCTGGGACTATGTCCATTATCCTGTCTAACAAAAACGCGTTCCCGCCAGCCCAACCCGGACTTTATCAGTTTGACCTCACGGATAATGACGGGAAGTCCCGGGTGCATTTGCGTTTGGATGAGGATGGCAGCGGATTGTTGGTTGTGAACGCCAGCCGGGTTGTGCATTTGAACCCGACCGCCGTCCAAATGGCCTATTTCCATCTCAGCAAGGCTGCCGAAAAAGATGCCATCCGCGCGCTTGGTAAACTGTATAAGGCGCCTAAAAGCCAGATTTCCACAGACTACGCCAGGATTTCCGCTCAGGTTGACGCGCTGGTGGATGAACAAAGCGGCTTATGCCCGGTTTGCGATTTGGGTCTGGATAAGCACATGCCCTTTTCGGCCACTTTATCCGCGCCATACCGCATGGATTTGGCGCTGACCTACCGCTGTAACAACAGCTGCGCCCACTGCTACAACGCCCGCCCGCGCAATTATCCGGAACTGGACACCAACGCCTGGAAAGAAATCCTCGACCGGGTGTGGGAGTTGCGAATACCCCACGTTGTCTTCACCGGCGGCGAACCCACCCTGCGGGCTGACCTGGTGGAACTCGTCGCCTACGCGCAGAACCTCGGCCTGGTGACTGGTCTGAACACAAATGCCAGATGCCTGGCGGACAACGCGCTGATGCGGAACCTGGTTGAAGCCGGGCTTGACCATGTGCAAATCACGGTCGAGTCCCATAATCCCGCCGTGCATAACCACATGGTGCGCGCTGCTGGCGCCTGGGACGAAACGGTGGCGGGTCTGCGCAACGCGGTTAGCTCGGGCATATACCTGATGACCAACACCACCCTTTTGCGCGACAACGCGGAAAACCTTGAAGCCATCCTCAATTTTCTGGCGGAAGAAAAGGTACCGACTGTCGGGTTGAACGCGCTTATCTACTCCGGCCACGGGGCGACGGTGAACACCGGCCTGGCGGAAGCGGACCTGCCGCCCCTGTTGGAGCTGGCCTCCCGCCTCACCCGTCAGCACAACCAGCGGCTGATTTGGTATACCCCGACCCAATACTGCCACTTCAACCCCATTCTGCTCAGTCTGGGTATCAAAGGCTGCACCGCCGCGCTCTACAATATGTGCGTGGAACCGGACGGGCAAGTCATCCCCTGCCAGTCGTACTACGAACCGCTCGGTCATATTCTGGATGATGCCTGGGCAGACATCTGGAATCACCCGCTTTCCCTTGAACTTCGCGAGCGTAAAAACATCCCGGAAGGCTGCCATCACTGCGACTTCCTGGTGGAATGCGGCGGTGGCTGCCCACTGGCGCGCGCTCATCAGTCTGTTCACCCAATTACGGCAGATATCTATTAGCGGAGGCATTATGATTGACTTTTTCAAACGCTTGTTCTCAAAAGAACCCGCTTACCTTCCCTTGGAATCCGGATTCCATTCCTATCACAGCCCCAAGGATGACCCTGAACCTTACCGTCTGCATCTGAGGATTGAGCCGAATGGCGAAGGGGTATTGATTGTGAATGCTTCTTCCGTCCTGCATCTTAACCAGACCGCGGCCGAATTCGCCTATTACCTGATCAAAGGGAAACAGGACGATGAAATCACGCGCCTCGTCTCCGAACGGTTTTCCGCGCCGACCGAAACGATTGCCGCGGACGTGGCCTTATTTCGTCAGCAGCTGCACTCCCTCATTCAAAAAACCGACCAGGAACCGATTTCGAACTTCGGCTTTGAGCCGCACACGCAAATCCAGGACATTTCGGCACCCTACCGGCTTGACTGCTGCCTGACTGAAACATCCGAGGTGCCGGGAGAACCCTTGCCGCAAGCGGGAGGATTGGAAACCCAGGCCTGGAAAAAAATGATTCAAAAAGCCTTCGATGCCGGCATCCCACACCTGATTTTCTGGGGCGGCGAGCCCACCTTACGCCCGGACCTGCCCGAAATCCTGGTTCATTGCGAGGAATTGGGTCTGGTGACCGGGCTTGTCAGCCGCGGCAGCCATCTGAAAGATGAAAATTATGTCCGAACCCTGATTGAAAGCGGTCTTGACCATCTTTATGTTCCATATCGACCTGGTGATGACGCCCTCCTCTCAGCCTTGCGCGTAATTCTCCCGCTGGACCTGTATACCTGTGTCGGGCTGCTTATCCAGCCAGATACAGACGCCCAGTCAGAGGCTGCCGGGCTTATTGAGCTGGGTGTAAACGCCTTCACGCTAATCCCCCTGAGCCAGGACGCGGCGCCCGCCGCCGCGCGGGCGGAACAAATCGTTCTGGAACACGGGCTCCCGATAATTAATGACCTGCCGCTTCCTGTGGACCTGAGGGCCGCGCTTCCGGAGCTTAGCTTCGCGCCCCCTCCAAGCCTTGAAGCGGAATTCATCACGCTCGAACTCGCCCCGGATGGTGAACTTCGCACGCTTCCGGTCTATAACAAGAGGCTTGGGAATTTGTTAACCGATAGTTGGCGCGAAATCTGGACGCGGCGCTACCAGGCATAGATCGTATGAACACCCACACCTGGCATTCGCGTTACGTTCTGCAAGCCCTCTGGACGGAAAAGCTGCGCCAATTTTTGCTCACAAAAGCGAACGCGCAGCCGGGAGAAAAAATCCTGGAAGTGGGCAGCGGGACGGGAGCGCTTTTCCCGGGTTTTGAAAGCCGTGGGCTGCGCGTCGTTGGGCTGGATTACAAACCCGAACGCTGCCGGTATTCACTTCCGTTCAACACTCAGCGGACAGTGATATGCGGAAACGCTTACGATATTCCGGCTGCCGACCACAGCTTTGACCTGAGCGTGTGCCATTACTTGCTGCTTTGGTTGAAAGAACCGGAGCGCGCGCTGGCGGAGATGGCGCGCGTGACCAAACCCGGAAGGCACATCATCGCTTTCGCGGAGCCGGATTATCAATCCCGGATTGATTACCCGGAAATCTTTCAGGAAATTGGCGAGGTGCAGAACCGCAGTCTGGAATTTCAGGGTGTGGATCTGAGCATTGGCCGCCGCATGGGCGCGATGTTCCGGGGTTTGGGGCTGCGGAACGTGAACGTGGGGCTGCTGGCGGGCGAATGGAAAGAGCCCAGCCCGGCAGTTTTTGACGCGGAATGGGATATGATCGCCTACGATTTGGGCGGACTGGTGCCGGTGGATGAAATCTTGGCCTTCAAGCTCAAAGCGCGCGAAACCTGGTTGAGCGGTCGGGCTACTGTTTTTATCCCGACTTTTTACGCCTACGGGATGGTTTGACGCTCGCGCCCACCTCCGGATGTAGGGGCAAAGCAACCCAATTCGAGGCGTCTGTTACCGTGAATCCCCTGGATTGGGTTGCTTCACCCGGACTAAATGACATTCGTTCGCGCCGGTCTTGCGAAGCACCCCAGCGCCGCAGGCGCGTGCGGGCAGACCGAGCGCGAAACCTGGCCGTAGGCTGGCGGCTCAGGGCGCTGCCCGCTTCCGGCATGTTCGGGAATTGTTATCCCCGGCGCGCAGGGTCAGGGCTGACCCAATTCTTTCATTGTGGGTAAGATGGGCGCGCGGAATAATGGGGGAAACGGGAGACCTTTGGTCAAACCTCGCGCATGGTACGGACACCGGCGCGATCTAAGCGTCTGCTCCGCACACTCACCAAACCCACACCTCGATTTCATAAACCGAAATCATTGCAGCCGTCGGATTTTTCATAGGCTGGTTAACGCAACGGGAAGAGAATCTTAAAGTTTCTTCCCATGATAAAAATATGGTACCAGGAAAGTCCATCCAATAATGGCCAATGTGCCTATCCAGGCATAATGGATGCCTAATTCTATGAATGGTCCTCCAAGTGCATAGACCCATATCACAAATGATATTGCTGAAATTGCTACATGGGCCCAATCAATTGGAAGTTTAACTTCAGGTTTACCCTCTACTGTTTTTGATTCATTGGCAATAAAGAGAATGGTACAACCAAGACAGAAAATTGCCCAAACTAACAATCCAGTTTTAACTTCTGATGGGATTACACCGGTTCCGGCAACATAAATTGCGGTTACTTCTGCCGGGATCAGGTTCTTCAAACGATCCCAATATTGCCCAAAAGGTGTTTCTTCGTCGCGAATTTCTCCATCTCGTAGCGGTTTGCGACCTCTCGTATCTATTATTCTTCGGCCCATTTTCATTCCTCCTTAAGTTTAATAATGTATTGAATTAGCAATCAATTACGCAACTACGGCTAAGTAAAATACTTGCAGGTGAGAAGATTGACCCTTCCTAACTCAAAATAGGTGGACGATTTTTCAGGATCTGGACATATTTATTTTACACTTTCCCTTCTGGTATTTCAAGTATTTGAATGGGTTCCTTGATCGCGCCGGTCTTGCGAAGCACCCCAGCGCCGCAAGCGCGTGCGGGCAGACCGGGCGCGAAACCTGATCGTAGGCTGAAGGCTCAGGGCGCTGCCCGCTTCCGGCACGTTCGGGAATTGTTATCCCCGGCGCGCAGGGTCAGGGCTGACCCTGTTCTTTCATTACGGGCAAGATGGGCGCGCTGAATAATGGGGGAAACCGGGAGACCTTCGGTCAAACCCCGCGGACGGTGAGGACACCGCGCGATCTGAGAGCTCCTTATACCTTGTAGTATTCCAAAAAGATATTTGGGATAAAAAAGAAACGCCGCTTTCAAGTTGATTTGAAAACGGCGTGATTAATCGAACAATTCTTGCGAGCTCTTACTTAGCCGCAACCCCATTGATGTAGAGCGTGAATCCATCCAAAACGACTTGATTCAGATCTCCGTTGAATTCAGTGATGTAGCTGTCAGCAGTTAATTTCCAGGTACTGGTGTCATCAATCGTGATGGAAAGAGCAGAGGCTTTATCACCTTCCTGGTTTATCGAACCAGTAAACATGGAGTTTTCAGCAATTTTCATTGTGAGGGTCGAGATTGAATCGACATAGATATCGCCGGAAATCTCTTGATCGGTTAAATTGAACTCGGCGGTTCCCCCGTTTGCGCCAACCGTACCCCAACCGCGCGAACTGCTATTGCCTGAAACACGCAAGAGATAAGTCCCTTGTGCCTGGGTCAAATTGACTTTGCTTAAGCTGATCACGCTGCTGGTGTTGGTGACGTAGAACATATCACCATTGTGGGAAACCAAAGTCCCGCCTGTCATAGTAAAGCTGCTTGTGCCTACCTGCGCGTCACCCGACATACTTTGGTAGAGCATCACATTGTGGACATTCTCGCTGCCGGTCTTGGAATAGGTTCCTTCCATGGCTCCGGAAACATCACAATCATTGAGCGTGACCGAGTTGAGTCCTTCGACGACAATCGCTTCTGAGGTTTCAGCAACAAGGGTGGCGTTGCTGGCTGTGATGTCGGCAGTGCTGTAGATCGCCGGAGCGCCTGAACTACCACTGGTGGTGTAAGTGCCGCCGTCAACGGTCAGGACACCGCCTCCCCGATCACTACGGATAGCGGCCTTGTTGGATGAATTCACAGTCAAATTGGTCGCATACAGGTTTCCTTCTCCTGCCACCTCAATTCCACCGGCGTTTCCACCCGTCACATTAATGACCGTATCCGTTATATCGATCGTAGCGCCATCGTAGGCAAAGACACCATTCGAACCTTCCGTGCTGGCAGTGATAGTTCCACCTGAAATTTTGAGATTCGCTCCATCCAGCGCAAGGATGGCGGCATTCAGACCATAAAAGCTGCTTGCATCATTGCTGGACGCATCGCCGCCAGTCTTTAGCACTTCTACGCCATCCAGTGTGGCTGTAATCGCGCCTTCTGCTCGAATAGCATTTTCATCAGCATTAATTGAAGTATAGGTACCACCGCTGAGGTTCTCACCATCGCTCAGTGAATAAGCGCCAGTACCAGTATCCTCACTCATCGAACCTCCAGGTCCACCCCCGTTTGGCGGTTCACCTGGTGCACCCTGGGGCGGCTCTCCGGGGGGTGTTTGCATCTTACCTGTGCTATTACTTTGAACGGTGGGTGCTATTTCAGCTGCATCTGTAGCTGTAGAAACGGTTGTAGCTGCCGTGGAACTGCACCCAGTTAGTATGGCAAATATCAAAACCAAAGTTAAGCTTGCTGTAAATCCTTTTTGAAAGACCTTCATATTCTGTCTCCTTTTCTAATCGTTCAGATAACAAATAATACTCTCAATTCAGCCTGGGATGGTTTATTTCCGATATATCTTGTGCAGGTCAGAATGAATCATCTCCTGGATTTTTCAGGAAACGCTAACTCTGATCGCGCCCGTGTCCCCACCGTGCGCGGCATTTGACCGCAGGTCTCCAGTCTGCATAACTTGTGAACGTACGGGCGAAGCATCCCAATTCACACACCAACCTTGCTCTGACACGCAGATTAAGGGAGCTTCGCCCCTACCCTAAAAACCAAAGGCAGCTAACCCAACGCTTCAGAAACCACGCAATAAATGCAAATAACAGACCTTTGATCGCGCCGGTGTCCCCACCGTGCGCGGCATTTGACCGCAGGTCTCCAGTCTGCATAACTTGTGAACGTACGGGCGAAGCATCCCAATTCACACACCAACCTTGCTCTGACACGCAGATTAAGGGAGCTTCGCCCCTACCCTAAAAACCAAAGGCAGCTGACCCAACGCTTCAGAAACCACGCAATAAATGCAAATAACAGACCTCTGATCGCGCCGGTGTCCTCACCGTGCGCGGCATTTGACCGCAGGTCTCCTTTTTTGACCGGAGCTTGCTGGTCTTCAACCCGAGGTGGATGATATTCACGCGCAGGGGCGAAGCATCCTTAATCCATGTGCCGGATTAGGAATACTTTGTAGATCGGGATGCTTCGCCCTTACCGAAAAATCATAGGGGGTTGACGCTGCGCTTCGATAACATCTAAAGAAAAAAAAGACCCCTTGGATTTCACCAAAGGGTCTATTTTCTGTCGGGGCGCCGGGATTCGAACCCGGGACCTCTTGCACCCCATGCAAGCACGCTAGCCGGACTGCGCTACGCCCCGAACAACAGGCGTTGATTATACCCAAGCCCCCCTGAAAGTGCAAGCTTTTTTCGCCTTGCTTTTTCTCTGTTTTCTTACCGCTCCCCTTCCAGCGCTTGCTTCTCCGCCTTGCTTAAGCTGGCAAAAACCAAATCATAACTGTCATTGATCATTTCCATCAGCGCGGAATCCGGAACGGAGCCGTCGCACACCACAGTGTTCCAGTGCTTGTGATTCATGTGGTAGCCTGGCGTCACCGCAGCGAAGAAACTGCGCCACTTCAAAGCTTTCTGCGGGTCGCATTTCAGGGTGATGGTCACCGGGTCGTCCTGCCAGCTCATCAAAACGAAAATCTTCTTGCCCACCCGGAAACAGAGCGTGTCAAAATCAAAAGGCATATCCCGGGTGCAGCCAGGTTTGGTTTCGATATACGCGCATAAGCCTTCGTAGGTTTGCAGCATTACCTCACTCCTTCAGCTCATATGGGATGAGCAGATCCGTTTCGATATCCAGCACGGCAAAACTGCGCGGCTTCAGCCAGTCCCCCAGCGACCCGGGATTGATTAGGCGCGCGCTCCCCACCCGTTTATCCTCAAACAGGTGCGAATGCCCGCGCAGGACGTAATCATAATTCCCGCTCTCAAGCGCGCGATTAAGTGGTTCCGCGAAGTTCCCGTGAATAACAAAAAACCGTTTGCCGTCCAGCATGAACTCCAAAGCTCTATCCGCCCGGCTTTCAGGGTTCATCTGCTGCAGGCTGAGCGCGATCGCGCCGCTGGCGATATCGCCGTTCCCAAAGGCATAAAAAACCCGAAACCCGCGCAAGTGCCGGCACATAGCAAAGTCCGTCAGGTCGCCGCAGTGCACAAGCGTAGAAATATCCTGCCCGCGCAGGATCTCAAGCGCGCGGATCAGCCAGGATTCCTTGTTGTGCGTGTCGCTGATAATCCCGATTTTCACAACCGTCTCCCTTATCAATTCGTTAATTAATCCACCATAATTGTATCTATTGATTCGCATATGGTAAAATCGAATTGCATTTATTCAGGACGATCAGGCGGAGCTGGCACTATGACAACATCCCTCGAGCAAGGCATTGAAGCCGCAAAATCCGGGCAAATGGAACAGGCTCTGGCACACCTGAAAGACGCCATCGTGGAAGAGCCAACCAACGCGGATGTGTGGGTTTGGCTGGCTGCCATCATCGAGGACGAAAGCAAGCAAACCATCTTCCTCAAAAAAGCGCTTGAACTCGACCCCTCCAACCGTCCCGCCCAGCGCGGGCTGGCGTTCATCGAACGCAAAAAATACATACCGCCCAAACCCGGTGAAAAACTCTCGGATTACACCCGCCCGATTGGCATCTTCAAAGCCGCTCCCGCCCAAATACACATGGATCCGGAGCCGGAGGCTGCCCCCACGGCGGAGCCCGAGCCAGAACTGCCAACCCCGGGCGAAGCCCAAACAGCAGCCGCCGAAGAAACGCCAGCTTCAAGCCCCTCCGCGGAGGAGGCACCCAAAGAGGAGAGTTCGCGTACCGGCAAACCAATCAAGCCCAGGGTCTGGCTGGATGTGGTTTTGTACGGGGTAACCCTGATGGTCTTTATTGTGATTGGCATCCTGATTGGAACAACGCTCCTGAATGTGAACATCCCCTTCCTGACGAAACCTACGCCGGTCCTGACTGTATTTCCGGAGCATGAAGGCGTTTTCCTGTTCCAGAACGGCGAATACACCGAGATGGCGCTGAACCTGAACCTGCCCAAGGAAGAAACCGGTATCCCGTTAACCAGACAAACCCAGCCCGAATTGGTGGTGAACAACCAGGTAATCAGCCTGGAACGTTTGCAGCTGCTGGATGAGGGCGGCTTGCCGGTAGCGTTTACGACCCGCCCGGTTAAGGATAATATCCATCTGCTCGTTCCCCAGGAAGCATTAGCACCAGGCCGATACTGCATTGTCTTTACGCTGAACGCAGACCGAAATGAGGCTCTTTACTGGTGTCTGCGTGTTGAGTAAAAACCATTTGCCCGAAAACACCAACCGCTTTTCCCCGGAGGTTGAATTCAATGACTGTTGATTCCCTGGGAGTGTCCATCCTATTAAGCCACTTTGACTATTCCAGGCACGGCACGATAGTTGCCAAAGATGTACTGGCTGAGCGCGTCGCCCGCTATGAAGTTTACACGCCGCTTATCGCCCAAAAAGCCAAACCAGGTCAGTTTGTCATCTTACGTCTGACCGAGGATGGTGAACGCGTCCCGCTGACCATCGTAAACTACGACGCGCGGCGGGGCACAATCACGCTGATTGTGCAAGCGGTGGGGAAAAGCACCGAATACCTGGACAGCCTGCCCATCGGGGAACAAATCCTGGACGTCCTCGGTCCGCTTGGAAACCCATCGGAAATCAAATATTTCGGCAGGGTGTTGGTGGTCGGCGGCGGCGTGGGCACCGCGGTGGCTTATCCGGTTGCAAAAGCCTTGAAGGAAGCCGGTAATCACGTCACCGCGGTCGTGGGCGCGCGCAATAAGGCATTGGTAATCCTCAAACAGGAACTGGAACAGGTGGCGGACGAGCTGTATATCACTACCGACGACGGCTCGTATGGTTTTCACGGCTTCGTGACTGAACAACTGAAGCAGCTGCTCGGGAAGGGAAACACATACGAATACGCGCTGGCAGTCGGACCTCTGCCAATGATGCGCGCCGTCACTGAAGTCACCCGCCCGTACGGCATCCCCACCACAGTCAGCCTGAATCCGATTATGGTGGACGGGACGGGCATGTGCGGCGGCTGCCGCGTTTTGGTCGGGGATAAGGTGCGCTTCACCTGTGTGGAAGGCCCGGAGTTCGACGGACACCTGGTGGATTTCGACTCGCTCAACAATCGCAACCGCGCCTATAATCACCTGGAAAACTGCCGGTTGGATGAGCGCTTGGCTGTGCTTGAAACTGTCCCGGAAGAAATTGTCAGTTCGCCTCGGGCCCGTCAGGCGATGCCGGAAATGCCGGTGGCGGTGCGCGTCCGCAATTTTGAGGAGGTCGCGCTGGGTTTTACCGATGTGTTAGCCCGCAAAGAGGCTGAACGCTGCCTGCAGTGTAAGAATCCCAAATGCGTGGCCGGCTGCCCGGTCTCCGTCCAAATCCCCCATTTCATCCAACTTATCGTTTCGGGGGATATTGCCGCCGCTGGTCTTCTGATTAAAGAGGACAATTCCCTGCCCGGAGTATGTGGGCGGGTATGCCCACAGACGGAGCAGTGCGAAGGCGCTTGCATTCTCAACAAAAAAGGCGAGCCGGTCGCGATTGGCGCCCTGGAGCGCTATGTCACCGATTACCTCGATGCGCACCCTGTCCCGAAAGCGCCCGCGGCAGTTCAACCCAGCGGGCATAAAGTCGCTTTGGTGGGCAGCGGACCAGCCTGCCTGAGCTGCGCCGGGGACCTGGTCAAAGCCGGCCACGACGTGACCGTGTTCGAAGCCTTCCATGATTTTGGCGGCGTGCTGCGATACGGCATCCCGGAATTCCGCCTGCCCAAAGCGATTGTGAGTAAGGAAGTGCAGCAGCTTTCAGACCAGGGCGTTAAGTTCGTCCCGGATGTGCTCATCGGCGCGACCAAAACAGTACAGGATCTTATACAGCTGGACAATTTTGAAGCCGTTTTTATTGGCACCGGAGCGGGGCTGCCCAACTTCCTGAATATTCCCGGAGAAAGCCTGGTTGGCATCTACTCCGCCAACGAATTCCTGACCCGCGTAAACCTGATGAAAGCCTACCTGTATCCGCAGGTGGACACACCCATCCTAAATTTGCAAGGTAAGCGTGTCGCTGTCATCGGCGGTGGAAACACCGCCCTGGATTCCGCCCGGGTCGCTTTACGGCTTGGCGCCGCCGAGGTTTCCATCATTTATCGCCGCAGCGAAGCGGAAATGCCCGGGCGGTACGAGGAAATACAGCACGCGAAAGCGGAAGGGGTTCGCTTTGAGTTTCTGCGCAACCCGCTTGAATTCTTTGGCAGCCCGGAGGGTTGGCTGCTTGGGGTCCGTCTGATCCGGATGGAACTGGGTGAACCGGACGAAAGCGGCCGGCGGCGCCCCATCCCGGTGGCAGGTTCGGAATATGAAATGCCTATTGATGTGGCTGTGGTGGCAATTGGCAACGGCTCCAATCCGATTATCCAGCGCACCACCCCAAACCTTGAATTCAACCGCTGGGGTAATATCGTGGTCGACCCGGACACGATGGCAACCTCCATCCCCGGGGTTTACGCTGGCGGGGATATCGTCACAGGCGGAGCGACGGTCATCCTGGCAATGGGAGCCGGCCGCAAGGCGGCGGCTGCCATAGATCGTTTCCTGGCGGAAAAAGACGCCCAAAAAGGCAGCTGATATGCCAAAAATCGTATGTCTAGGCGCGGGCAGCTTCTCCTTTGGTTTAAGCACCCTTATAACTCTGCTGCAAAGCCCCACCCTGCGCGGGAGTGAAATCGCGCTGGTGGACATCAACCCCGAGTCGCTCGATCTGAGCGCCCGGCTGGCAGGCTGGCTGAATAAACGCTGGGACTGCGGCAAGATTATCAGCGCGCATTCCAATCACAAAGAGGCTCTTCCCGGGACGGATTTTGTCATCAGCGCGATAGAAGTGCAGCCCCGCGAGGCATTGTGGCGCAAGGATTTTGAACTGACCCTCAAATACGGGCTTCGCCAGCCGTATGCCGAAAACGGCGGACCCGGCGGCTTCGCGCATGCCGCCCGCAATGTCAACACCGTATTGGAAATCGCCAGGGACATGGAAGCCGCCTGCCCCGAAGCCTGGCTGATCAACTTTACCAACCCAATGCACCGGCTGTGCTATCTGGTGAACCAATACTCACGTATCAAAGTGGTCGGGTTATGCCACCAGCTCGCCGCGGGCTACGCCATGACAGCCAAAGCCCTGGCTCCCGTGCTGGGTTTCAACGGGGCGGAGGCTTTCGTCAGCACGCACGCGGACCCGTGCAATCACTATCCGATGGCGAATATGGCCTTTCAGGGGATGGAACGGCTCAAGATTACAGCCGCGGGTTTGAATCATTTTACCTGGATGCTCGCGCTGCAAGACCGCCGTTCGGGTGAGGACCTTTATCCGCTCTTCCGACGCGAGTGGCAGAAGCTCCCGGCTAATTTTGAGCCGCTTACCCGGGATATTTTTGACATTTTCAAGCTCTTCCCTATCCCCGGCGACGAACACCTGGATGAATACCTGCCCTGGCTCACCAACGCCGCGCATAAAGCCTGGGAGCGCTATGACCTTTCCCTGTATGACTGGACGCTGTTTGAACACCTGCGCCAGGCTCAGTGGCGGCAGGTCTCTGAGTGGATCGCGAACCGGGATCTGAATGAAACCCTCACCGACCCCGTCAGCGAGGGCGCCGTGGAACTGATTGAAAGCTTTGTGACTGGTGTTCCGCTTTACTGGGAGGCGTTGAACATTCCCAATCGGGGATTAATCCATGGGCTGCCAGAAAACGCGATTGTCGAGGTTCCGGGGACCATTTCAATAGACAGCATCCAAGGCGAAGCGGTGGGCGCGCTGCCGAAAGGCATCCTGGAACTGCTTCACCGCGAGGTGAGCGCCAGCCAGTTGTGCATTGACGCGGTTGTTCTTGGGGACAGGGATTTGGCCCTGCAGAGCTTACTGCTTGACCCGGTCGTGGATGATATCAGCACCGCGCGCCTGATCTTGGATGATATCCTGGAGACAAACCGGACCTGGCTGCCCCAATTTCACTAATCCAGTCAGAATCCACAGCAGGTTGAAAACGCGCTCACCCATTCACAGTTTAATTGACGCGTTGGAACATTTGTGGTAATAATCAAATTGCTCCGGCTGTTTCAGGTCTATGCATAACAATCCCACTTGAAACGACTTCGAGAACATTTAGGTTGTATTTAGTCACGGAGGATTAAAAAGGTATGTCAGAACGGGAAATTGGCAAGGTAAAGTGGTTTGATTCCGTCAAAGGCTTTGGTTTTATTGCCCGCAGCAACGGCGAAAAAGACGTTTTTGTGCACTTCAGTGCCATCATCGGAGATGGTTACAAAACCCTCAAAGAGAACGACACCGTCGAATTCAGCGTTGCTCAGGGTCCAAAAGGAGCTCAGGCTCAGGACGTAAAAGTAATCACCGAGTAATCAGAAAACAGTAATAAAAACCGGTCTGGTTATGCAGACCGGATTTTTTATTTAATTGCGGGTCAAGCCGCGATAAGCGGCGCGGCCGAAACCCACCCTGTCCAGTCCAAACCGGGCAATCTGATCCGCTTCAAAGTCCGACCAATTACCCAGGAATAAACGCGGCTTGCCTTCGTGTCCTAAAGCCAGGATATGGGTGCTGATGCGATCCAGAAACCAGCGGTCATGGCTGACCACAACCGCGCAGCCGGCGAAATTCTCAAGGGCTTCTTCCAGCGAGCGCAAAGTGTTCACATCCAGGTCATTGGTGGGTTCATCCAGCAGGAGCACGTTTGCTCCGGCTGTCAGCGTGCGCGCCAAAAATACCCGGTTCCGTTCTCCACCGGATAAGTGACTGACTGTTTTTTGTTGGTCAGAGCCGGTAAAGTTGAATGAGGCGCAGTAGGCCCGACCGTTTACGGTCATATCCCCCAACTGCAGGTTATCCGCGCCGCCTGTAATCGCCTGGAACACCGTCAGGTCGCCGTCCAATGTGCGGGATTGATCAGCGTAAGCCAGCTTCACGGTCTCTCCCAGACGGATTGTGCCCGAGTCCGGGGTTTCCAGCCCGGCAATCATCTTGATTAACGTGGATTTGCCAGCTCCGTTAGGGCCAATAACACCAACGATAGAACCCGGCGGGACACTGATACATAGGTCTTCAATCAGTTGGCGGTCTCCATAACCTTTGTTGACGCCTTCCAGCTCGATGACCACATTTCCCAGCCGCGGTCCGGAGGGAATGTAAATTTCCAGGTCTTTCCGCTCTTTTTCATATTCCTGGGAAAGTAATTTTTCGTAAGCGGTTACGCGGGCTTGCCCCTTGGATTGGCGCGCCTTCGGAGACATGTGAATCCATTCCAGCTCGCGCTGCAGGGTGCGCTGTCTTTTGGTTTCTGTCTTTTCTTCTACGCGCAATCGTTCCTCTTTTTGGGCTAACCAGCTTGAATAATTACCTTTCCAGGGAATGCCGTATCCACGATCCAGTTCCAGAATCCAGCCGGCAACGTTATCCAGAAAATAGCGGTCATGCGTTACCGCAATGACGGTACCTTTATAATTTTGCAGGTGGCGCTCCAACCAGGCAACGGATTCCGCGTCCAGGTGATTGGTGGGTTCATCCAGCAGGAGGATATCCGGCTCGGTCAGGAGCAGTCGGGTAAGTGCCACGCGCCGTTTTTCACCGCCAGAGAGCACCTTGATGAGCGTGTCCCCGGGCGGGCAGTTCAGCGCGCCCATGGCCAGTTTCAGGTTGCTCTCCAAGTTCCAGGCGTCCACATGTTCCAACGCGTCGGTCAGGCGCGCCTGATCGGCAATGAGCTTGTCGAAATCCGCGTCGGGGTCGGAAAAGCCTTCGTTCACGCGGTCGTACTCCGCCAGCAAATCCACAATTGGCTGTACGCCTTCCCGAATGACGTCCAAAACGGTCTTGCTCTCGTCGAGCTGCGGCTCCTGCTCTAACATCCCGACGCTGTAACCTTTTGAAATAGCAATTTCGCCGATATAGTCGGGGTCTTTGCCAGCCATAATACGCAGAAGCGTAGATTTTCCGGAGCCGTTCAAGCCCAAAACGCCGATTTTCGCGCCGTAATAAAAACCGAGTGAGATATCCCTTAAGACCTGTTTATTAGGCGGGTATATCCTCCCCACGCGCACCATTGAATAAATTACCTGGGTATCAGAAGGCATACAAACTCCTTATAACGATGATTTGCTGTCCGTATTGTAACAAACCCGCTGAATAAACCCAATGTCCCACTTTAGGGTTGGCGGATATAAAGGATCCAGTCTCCCAGGCTCGCCCCCGCCTGGAATTTGTCCGCCACGCTCGGGTTGATATTCCCGGCAGACCGCACCAGCAGGTACTCCACCCCGCGCGCGTCCAGCCAGTTTTTGTCGGCTGCCAGACTGACAGGAAATACGTTCACGATCCGACGCGAGAAATCCGCGCCAAAGAGACCATACTCCTGGTAATCGTTGGCTTCCGCGGCAACCCCCACCACCGCGCCGGAAGGGATTTCCTCTGCCAGGTAGAGCATTTCTTTGGTCCCATACGCTTGTCTGGTCAGCCTGTCGATGCGATTCATATCCCAGATTGCCGCGCCGCCAACGATTTGCTTGGCAGGGTTATAAAGCGCGACCATGGCGGAGCTGAACGAAACCGTCAGGACCAGCAGCCACTGCACCCAAACACGCGAGCGCCTGCCCTCAAACCACATTGGCAGGAACGCGGCCGACATTGCCAGCGCCGGCATGAAGTATCTGCCGTCAAAAGGCGTCCAGCCCGGCCTGATAATACTGCAGGTAACCAGCGCGGTCAGGTAAAAAATGAAGGGGAACGCCAGCAAAGGTAATTTTTTCTTGACCGCCTGAACGCAGCCGAGGATGCTGGTAGGAAAAATCAGCAGAAAGCCGACCAATCCGAACCAGGCTTCATCTTCCTGCAAAAGGTATACCCTGTCCCAGGTGAAGACATGCGCGTCCAGGGTGGCAATATCCCCTTCCAGGTTTAAGCCAAGCGGAGCGGACAGCGCCCTTGCCGCGGCTGCCTTCACGGGCAAAATGCCGGCTTGAATTGAGCGGGGCAGCCACGAGACATCCGCCAATTGGTAAACCCAACGCGCGCTGGTGAGCGCAACGTATTTCGCCGCCGGCATCTCGTCTAACACGGCTGTGCTGGTCATCTCGGCCGCGTCCGGACCGACCAGTGAGCCGAAATGCAGCTGATTGCTGAGGTAAATTGGCGAGCTGAGCAGTCCGAAGGCCAGCAAAGCCGCGCAAACCCAAACAAGCCCTTGTCTGAATGAATACCGGCGCGCCAACAAACCGCTCAGAGCGAACAAGGCAAAGCCGGGAAGGTACGCGGCAATTGAAAAATTGGTGCCCAACACGAGGCCCAGCGCCAGGCTGGAAAGAATCAGCGCGCTGCTTTGTTTGTCTTTGCTCCAACGATAAAAAAAGTACACCAGTGAAATAAACAACCAGGTGCTGATCAGGTCGTGCCGCACAGACGTGAGATGCAGCTGCACCACCGGAAAGGTCAGCCAGATAAGCCCGGCAAACGCAGCCCCTTTGCGTGAAAAACCAAACTCCCGCGAGAAGGCGTATACCAACAGACCAGTTAACACCCCGGAAAAGAAGGGAATGTAGGCCATATAATGGTCAGTTTGGCTGAGCAGCAGGGTCCACAGATAGGTCAGCTGGGCGTTTACCGGAAAAGTGAGCTGCCACACGAAGGGTGTTTCCCATGGGAAGTAACTGCCCTGCTGCATCCAACGCACGATACGTGCCACGTGAAAAGAAAGCGCGTCGTTGTTGTTTGGAGGAACCACATAGATCAGCACCACCGAAAGCAGCAGCACTGCGGCAACCAGAAGCAGCAGCGCTGTCAAAGGAGCGTTTTCGCGCTGCCTTAGCCTGGAAAATGCGCTTCTCAAATTATGAGCCTTTGGGAATACTGCCGGCTTCCCGGATAGGTGCCAGGCAGCCGCGCTAATTGCCAACAGCAGGCTTTGCAGAAGGATGATAACGGAACTGGAATTCAGAGCATGCAGAAGATTGGCAATCTGAAAGATCAACACCATCAACGCGAAGCTGAGCAGCCCCCAGGCCAGGGGAAAATCCAAGGGTCTCCTCAGGCGCATGAGCGCGGTGAGGAAGAGCGTGGTAAGTACCAGAATCAGGATAGATAACAAGAAAATCACAACATGGCTCCGCTATTAGTTTACCTCAGGGCAGTGTTGTTTGGGAACCAACGCCCAATCCACCTGCCTGGTGAATATTAGAGGTTCTTGTTTTCGCAAATTTTTTCTCTATAATAAAGATAGCTCTCCATCAGAGTGAGGAGTCCTCATGACCAGATCAATTGCAACACGGTTGTTTTTTCTGTTTTTGTCTGTAGTAATTCTGAACGCCATTCTCTCAGCTTGTACGCCAGCCCGGCAAGCTTCACTACCAGCCAGCACGCAGCCAGCGCCTGCTGCCAGCCCTTCCCCAACCACTTTGCCGACCCAAACAGCGCCGCCTGCGCCGCTAACGCTGGAAATCCCAGCGCTGTTGGAGCAATGTGAAACACTCAGCATGGCAAAAACAAAGGTGATCGTCAGCGGTCATCTCTACTTGCCGGAGTATCGAATTTACGGATACAGTGGTTGGAAAGGGATGAACCTGAATCAGTTCCTGCCTAACGACCTGCAAACCATCACCGCCTTAATCCCGATTGGCAATGGAAACAACGCAATGGACGACCTGCCAGCTTACTTTACCCCGCGCGACCTGCGCGCGCGTTCTGACAGCGGTCAACTGATTTTACACGGGCACAGCGTCAGCATCGTTGGGAGGGTCGAGTATACGGTCAGCAGCGGGATGCCGCGCTGCCAGGTATGGGTGGAGAAAATCGACTCGCTGATGCCAGCAGATATCCTTATCCCTGTTCCGTACCAGATTTCGGAACTGCTCGAGGAACAGAATATCGGCAATGTGGCCTATCCAGAAATCGTCTCCACCTGCCAGCTGGCAGCGCGAAAGCAGCAAATGGTGTCCATCACGGGTTCAATCATCGCGGAGAGCGGTCCTGATAAGTGTGAGCGGGAAATATGCCGCTTTGCGCTTACGGATAAAACCGGCACGCTCACCGCAATTATGCCGCTGGCAAACGCGCCTAATGCTATCAATTATGACCCGACTCAGGGTTGGCAGCTGATTGACCAGGACGGTAACGCGCGGAAGCTGCTGAATCTGATGTTTACCGGTACGCTGTCGGTGGATGCTTCCCAGGGCTGCTCACTCCTGGTTTATCAGATTCAGAAACCCTGAAAGCGCGGATAAGGCAGAAACGACAGACGCGGTTCACTGTTCCGGGCGGGCGGATTTGGACCGCCGACCTTCGCGAAGCACCCTCTTGAGGGCTCGCTCCCGAACCTAATACCACAATAAAAAAGGACCCTCCAAGACTGGAAGGTCCTTCTGTCGGGGCGGGCGGATTTGGACCGCCGACCTTAGCAAAGCACTCTCCTGAGGGCTCGGTCCCGAACCTAATACCACAATAAAAAGGGACCCTCCAAGACTGGAAGGTCCTTCTGTCGGGGCGGGCGGATTTGGACCGCCGACCTTCGCGAAGCACCCTCCTGAGGGCTCGGTCCCGAACCTAATACCACAATAAAAAGGGACCCTCCAAGACTGGAAGGTCCTTCTGTCGGGGCGGGCGGATTTGGACCGCCGACCTCACGGTCCCGAACCGTGCGCTCTATCCGGGCTGAGCCACGCCCCGCAGGATTGGTATTATACCATTTTTGGCATTTCCGGCAAGCCAAATTTTTGGCTGTCTTTCCCCGGTTTGTGCCTTTCTTCAAAACGCAGTTTGTGCCCGATATTTCCTCGCAAACCCACGCATCGCGTGAGCTTCTAAATCGCGCCCGTTCGCCCGAACTGACGTTCCAGCAGCGCCGCGCTGAGATGTATCATTGTGGGTCTGCCGTGCGGGCAGGTGCGCGGGGATTGACTGGCTTCTAGGTTCAACAGCAGGGCTTTCTGCTCGCTCTCTGAAAGAATTTTCCCAGCCTTCACCGCCAGACGTTTGCAAACCCTGCCAGCAATTTTCGCTTCGATTTCAGCAGCCAATGGTTCTTCGTTCTCCTCAAAGTCTTCCACCAGAGCCTGGAGCACCACTTTCGGGTCACCCCCCGCGAATACAGCCGGCACAGACCGCACCAGGAAAGCGTTAGGCCCGAAATCTTCCACCTCAAAACCCAATTTTCTCAATACTGGCAGCTGCTGTGCCAGGGTCAGCGCTTTTTCTGCAGGGAATTCCACTGCCAGCGGCTGGACAAGCGCCTGCGTCGGTACAACCGCGGCGTGGTACTGCGCCATCAGCTGGTCAAAAAGCACCCGTTCGTGCGCCGCGTGTTGGTCAATCAGGTATAAGCCGTCCGGCCCCTCAGCAATCAGATAAGTCGCCGCCACCTGCCCGATCAGGCGCAGAAGCGGCAGGCGTTCCATCGGCAGGCAGCCTTGCGGGCGAGCGTTTACAGGCGCCGCCGCGGCATCCGCCCACGCGCCTGCGTCGTCAGAAGGAACAAACCCGGCTCCGCTTTCTTCCAATCCGGACTGCTTTCCCCACAGGTTGGCTGGATTGATTTCCGGCACCGGGGAGTACGCCAGCAGCCCCCGCCGGATTGCCCGCTGCAAGGCGCTGAATACCTGGTCCGCGTCCCGAAAACGGACTTCCGCCTTGGAAGGGTGCACATTGACATCTACCTGCCTGGCCGGCAGTTCGATGAACAAAACCGCCACAGGGTACCGCCCGACCATCAGCAGGGTGTTGTACGCTTTAATCACCGCCGCGGTCAGGGCTGCATCCTGTACCCAGCGCCCATTCACGAAAAAAGTGATGTCTTTCCGATTCGAACGGTTGAGCGAGAGGTTGCTTACGTAGCCGTTTACGCGGATTTCATGGTCAGAAAATGTGATCGGCAGCAGTTGTTTGCTGTCCTGCGCGCCAAAAAGCTCTTGCAGGATCTCCATCTGATTGCCGCTGCCCGTGGTTTTGAATATCTGACGCTGGTCCTGAACAAGCGTCCAGCGGATATGCGGGTACGCCAGCGCGTAGCGGGTTACCAGCCCAGTAATTTGCCGGTTTTCGGTGCTGTCTGATTTTAGGAATTTCATCCGGGCTGGCACGTTGAAAAACAAATCCTCCACCCTGACCTCGCTGCCGGTAGGCGCCGGCACCGACTCAGAAACCCCGCTTACCCCGCCATCCACATGGATGCGGCACCCGGCAAGCTGTGCCTCGGGCTTGGATGTCAGCGTCAGGCGAGCGACAGAGCCAATGGATGCCAACGCCTCCCCGCGAAAACCAAGCGTGTGAATCGCGAACAAATCCTCGGCGGACTGCAGCTTGCTGGTAGCATGTCGCGCCACTGCCAGTGGCAGTTCGCCGGCAGGGATGCCCGAGCCGTTATCCGCCACCGCGATCAAGCGTTTGCCGGCTTCGCGCGTTTCAACGGAAATTGCGGTCGCGCCCGCGTCGATGGCGTTTTCAATTAATTCTTTTACCGCGGAAGCTGGTCGTTCCACCACTTCTCCCGCGGCAATTTGAGAGGCAATCGTTTCTGACAGAATTCGGATGGTCATGAGCTCACCTTTCGGACATTATACCTGCTCGCGAGCACGCTTTATCATGCTCAGCATAAAAAAGCGAGGTTTTCCGCGCGGGCAGGCTCTTGCTCACCAGCCCAGGCCGTCCAAAGCGCGTGGCAGTTTCGTTTTAACCGCGAACCAAGCCCTCCCCACATTTTGCGCGGCCCTCATCGTGCAATCACCCGGGAAACACGAGCTGTCCGCCCTGACCGCCTCCCCTGGAACAGGCGAACTCTCATGTTCCGCTGCGCGGGCGCAAATCTTAGCCCAATTTGCCACCGCAAAATTCCTGCCCGTAAAGCCTCAGAGTTATTATCCGATTTATTTCAGTTAAAATTGTAAATCATGGCAATTTCAGCTCACGTCAACAGCATCCTCAACACTCTACCCGAAAAACCCGGCTGCTATCTGATGAAGGATTCAGCCGGCACAATTATTTACGTCGGGAAGGCAATCAACCTGAAAAACCGGGTGCGCTCCTACTTCCACGAGTCGGCAGACCATGCCTTTAAGACACGCCAGATGGTCAAAAAAATCGCTGATATTGACATTATCGTGGTCAATTCAGAGCTGGAAGCGCTGATCCTCGAGATGAATCTGATTAAGGAGCACCGCCCGTTTTACAACGTGCGTCTGAAGGACGATAAGCGCTACCCCTATATCAAAATCCATTGGGCGGATGATTTCCCCAAGCTCAGTATCACCCGCCAGATGGTCGAGGACGGCTCCCGTTATTTTGGTCCCTACACTTCTGTCTGGGCAGTGCACCAAACCCTGGATATCCTGCGGAAAATTTTCCCTTACCTGACTTGTGCCCGGGAAATCACCGGCAAAGACCCGCGCCCCTGTCTGTATTACGACATTAAACTTTGCTCCGGGCCCTGCATTGGCGCGATTGATAAAAGCGCCTATCGGCAGATGATTGACGACCTGAGTAAATTCCTGGAGGGGAAGACCGACCCGGTAGTAAAGCGCCTGCAATCCGAAATGCAGTCCGCCTCAGAAAACCTGAATTACGAGCGCGCGGCGGCCTTGCGCGACCAGATTCAGAGTATTGAACACGTGGTGGAGCGCCAAAAAATCATTTCTGATGACCAAAAAGATACGGATATCGTCGCCCTGGCGCGTAACAAAGGCGACGCCTGCGTACAGATATTTTTCGTGCGTTCAGGCAAACTGATTGGGCGCGAATATTTTATTCTGGAGGGCACCGAAGACGAAAAGAACGAGGTAATCCTGAGGGAGTTTATCAAGCAGTTCTATTCTCAGGCGGCATTCATCCCCAACCGCGTCTTGCTGCCTGCCGAAGTGGAAGAAGCGCGCATTATCAAGGAGTGGCTGAATACCCGGCGGGCTGGCGAAAAGATAGAAATTCAGGTGCCCAAGCGCGGCAAGAATAAAAGCCTGGTAGAGATGGCAGAAGAAAACGCTGTTGAAACGCTGAAAGCGCTGCAGACGCGCTGGAAGGCTGATAAAGACCGGCAGCACCAGGCTCTCGCGGAACTGCAAGCCGCGCTGAACCTGCCCGAGCCGCCCAGCCGGATTGAGTGCTACGATATTTCAAACACCATGGGCACGGCCAGCGTTGGCAGTATGGTGGTGTTCGAGCAGGGGGTTGCCAACAAAAAACTTTACCGGCGCTTTAACATCCGCGGCGTGGAAGGGCCGGATGATTTTGCCTCAATGGAAGAAGTGTTGCGCCGGCGCTTCAATCATTACCACACCGCGCAATCCGAAAAAGACCTTCCCGGGAAAACGCCGGACCTCTCTTTCAGTATCCTGCCCGACCTGCTCATCGTGGACGGCGGAAAAGGGCAGTTGGGGCGCGCGGTTAAGGTCATCAGCGAACAGGGCCTTGACGGGCGTTTCAAGCTCGTTGGGCTTGCCAAGCAGGAAGAAGAACTCTTCTTGCCCGGTCAAAGCAATTCGGTACGGCTGGAAGAACGCTCGCAAGGTCTCTATCTCATCCAGCGCATTCGCGATGAGGCGCACCGCTTCGCGATCACCGCGCACCGCAGCCGTCGTGGTAAAATCGGGTTGACCTCGCGCCTCGATGCAATCCCCGGGCTCGGACCTACCCGCCGCAAAGAGCTGATCCTGCGCTTCGGCTCAATTGAAGCTATCCTGGCTGCCAGGCCGGAAGAAATCGCGGGCATCAAGGGCATCAGCCTGCAGTTGGCGCAACAAATCAAGGCTCAATTGGAGTGATATGGCAAAAAAACAGTCCCAGGCAAACACATCCCGCATCGTCATGGCGATTCTGGCTCTAACCATCATCCTGGCGATGGTGCTTTCAATGCTTCGATTTTAGAGTAGCATGGAAAACTTTGACCCAATCGGCGCGCAGTTCATCCGACGCTCATCATACAGTCAGATGGGACCAACGCCAGAAAAACAAGGAGCCCCTTTTCCTGACTATATCCCGTCAGATTTGCCGGATTCAGATTTGCTGCCGCTTCCAGACCCGGCCCAACTCGGGCTCGGGCACGCCGACCTGCGCCAGATACTCGAAGAGCGCCGCTCCGTGAGGCGCTACGACGAAAATGCCGCGCTGACGCTCGAAGAATTATCCCTTTTACTCTGGCTCACCCAGGGCGTGAAAAAACTGTCTGAAAAGTCAGGAATGACGCTTCGCACTGTACCCTCGGCCGGCTCGCGCCATCCTTTCGAGACCTTTTTGGCTGTGCGACGGGTGGATAACCTTGAGGTTGGTCTTTATCATTTCATTGCCCACAAACACGCGCTCCTTCCCGTTTTTTCAGGCACGGCAATCCTCGACCAGATTGGAGCGGCCACTGGCAACCAATCCCAAGTGCTCACTGCCGCCGTAACCTTCCTCTGGGCAGCCCTGCCTTACCGCACCAGCTACCGCTACGGCACGCGCGCCTACCGCTATCTATTCCTGGACGCCGGACATGTGTGCCAGAATTTGCATCTGGCAGCGGAGAGCATCGGCTGCGGAGTGTGCGCGATTGGAGCCTATGAGGATGAGGCCGTGAACGCGGCGCTGAGACTCGACGGGCAGGAACAATTCGTGATTTATATCGCTTCGCTGGGCAAAAAGCCGCTAAATCCGGCTGCATGAAAACCCCGCCGCCCTTTATCGTTCTGATTAGCGCGGAGTTCGAATGGAATGCAGTTGTGGACCTCGTCCGCCCCACGGAAACGCGTTCCACCCCCTTTGGCGCCGCCTTCTTCAGCCAACTGGGCAAACATTCCCTGCTCATGGCACACAGCGGCTGGGGCAAGACGGCCACAGCGGCTGCCTGTCAGCACTTGATTGACCTTCACCAGCCTCAATTAATCCTCAACCTTGGCACTTGCGGCGGGCTTGAAGGGCGCGCGGAAGTGGACGAGATCTTGCTTCCCGAAGAGACCGCGATGTACGACATCGTCGAAGGCATGAGCGCTTACAGCGAAGCCTTGGCTTACTATCGCATCCGCGCGGATTTAAACTGGCTGCCAGCCAAACTGCCGCCCGGCGTGCGGAGAACCCGGATTGTTTCAGCAGACCAGGACATTCAACCGCGCAATGTTGACCTGATTGCAAATTACTTCCACGCGCCCGCCGCGGATTGGGAATCGGCTGCCTTTGCCTGGACCGCCGCGAAAAATAAGACGCCCTGGCTCATTTTGAGAGGCGTCAGTGATTTGGTCAGTTCGGAAAGGTCAGAGGCATATCAAAACGCCGCACTTTGGCAGCAGCGCGCCGCGCGGATTATGGCGCGCCTCCTGGGGCTGCTGCCCTGGTTCCTCGACCGTTTCCCGGTTGTGCCGGATTCAGATTAAACAGCGCTCTGCCCCAGGCGGGCGCGTTCTTCTTCCACGATGCTGTGATCCAGCTTTTTCACGAGCGGTTGGGGTTGATTGAAAAGCCTGCCGCCTGCCAGTTCCACCGGCTGCCAAAGGTCGTCCCCGCTGCCGCTGAGCGCGTTTTCAGGGTGATAGACAAGGATGTCGTGTCTGCCAAGCTCGTCTTCCACCCCGCGCGTGCCCTGAGTGCCAAAAATGGGCTGTGCGTATCCCAGAATCCGGTGCAGGCTTTCTGAGGTATGCGGGATAAAGGGCGCGAACATCAGCTTCAGCCAATCAATTGCCTGAATCGCGGTAAACACCGACTTCGCGGCTTCGGCTTTGTCAGCCTTGATTTCAAACCAGGGGGCATGCACGTCCAGATACTTGTTCACTTCCGTCGCCAGGCTCATCACTTCTGAAAGCGCGTCGCGCAGTTGGACGCGTTCCATCTTCGCCGAGACACTTTGAAAACCCGCCCGGATAGTGTCGAGCAAGGCGCGGTCAGAATCGCGCAGTTCGCCCGGCTGGGGAATGACGCCTTCCCAATGCTTATATGTGAACGCCAGCACGCGATTAACCAGGTTGCCCCAGGTGGCGACCAATTCGTTGTTGTTGCGCTGGTAGAAATCTTCCCAATCCCAATCGGTATCCCGGCTTTCGGGCATGGCGGTCGTCAGATAATAGCGCAGAGGATCCGGATCGTAGCGTTCCAGAAAATCAAGACCCCACACCGCCCAGTTTTTGCTGCCGCTGATTTTTCGGCCTTCCAGGTTCATGAATTCGTTCGCGGGAACATCGTATGGGAGCACCAGCGGCTGCGGGTTTTGCGCCCCATACGCCCGGTCAATGCCTTCCCGGAAGCCGATGAGTTCGGCCGGCCAAATGACCGCGTGGAAGGGGATATTGTCCTTGCCGATGAAATAGATGGTTTTTGCCTCCGGCTTGACCCACCAATCCCGCCAGGCGCTGTCATTGCCCGAGAGGCGGGCCCATTCGATGGCTGCCGAAAGATAACCGATGACTGCCTCAAACCACACATACAAACATTTGCCTTGCCAGCCTTCCAACGGAACCGGTATCCCCCAGTCCAGGTCCCGCGTGATGGGTCTGCCCTTCAACCCGTCGGCCAGGATCTGTCCTAGCGACTGACGGATGACATTCGGGCGCCAATAAGATTCCCGCTGTTTGAGGAATGCCACAATTTCCGGCTCCAGACTGGAGAGGTCAAGGTAGAAGTGTTCAGTTTCTTTTAATATTGGCGTGGATCCGTCCACCTTGGAGCGCGGATTCAGCAGGAGTTCAGGTTCCAACATGTTCCCGCATTTTTCGCATTGATCTGAGCGCGCGTCGGGATTACCGCAAATATAACAGGTCCCTTCCACATAGCGGTCGGGCAAAAAGCGCTGCTGCGCGGTGGAGAACCACTGCTTTTCGGTCGCCGTGTAGAGGAAACCGTTTTCCTTCAGCGTGATAAACGCCAGCTGCGAGACCTGAAAGTGATTTTCGGTGTGGGTGCTGGTAAACAGGTCGTAGGTCAGGCCGAGTTTTAGGAAAAGCTCCAGAAATGCCGCATGCTTGCCGCGGTAAACTTCCAGCGGCGTGGTTCCGAGCGCGTCAGCCTTCATGGTAATTGGCGTGCCGTGCGCGTCTGACCCGGAGACCATGAGCACGCTGCGCCCGCGCATCCGGTGGTAGCGCGCGCAAATATCCGCGGGCAAGTACGAGCCGGTAAGGTTCCCGACGTGGATATCTGCGTTCGCGTAGGGCCAGGCAACTGCAATCAGGATGTTATCTGTCATGGTCATTCCTCCGGATGAAATGCGAGAAAATTCTATCACGAAACCCGGAGGCTTTAAGGATAGGCCGCCGTAAGATCAATTCAGAGGGGATTTTTCCGGGGGATTACGTTTCGGGCAGGATTATCCGGCTGTTGATGTGACCGCAGTCTGCCAGGTTCAAATTTTGCCCGCATTCCACGCACACCCCTTTACAGTCGGCCTTGCACACATGGTTGATTGGAATTTCCAACAGCAGATAATCCCGGAAAATGTCGGCCAGGTCTATGTAACCGTCGTTGGGGACCAACTGGTCCGTCTCTTCCTGCGTGCGACCGGGGAAATAAAATAACTCCTCGAATTTTGTGTTTACGGGCACATTGCTTTCGCTCAGGCAGCGCACGCACAGCGCCTGAATGTCTCCACTCAGTTCAGTCTGCAGCAGGAGCCCTTCCCGGTTGCGTGAAAAGCGATAGGCGGCTTTTAAATTAAGTACGTTGAGATCCGGCTCGAGGAATATCTCAGGGAATTCAGCGTGAAAATCACGGGAGAACCCTATCGGCTTGTTGAAGAAAAAACCGACATTCGCGCGTAAAGAATAATGTTGTTTTTCCATTGGCAAAGTACAATTCCTAAGTGATGACGGGATTATAACACGCCTGAAATTCATCATTGGAGATACCCAGACGAATGAAGACTTTGCTGCTTGCCACCACAAACCCGGGCAAAATTCAGGAAATCAAAGCCATCCTGACCGGTATTCCCCTGCGATTGCTAAGCCCCACGGAAATTGATCTGCGTCTGACTATCGACGAAAGCTCATCCAGTTATTTTGGCAATGCCCGGCTGAAAGCGCAAATCTACGCGAACGCAAGCGGACTCCCAGCCTTGGCAGATGATTCCGGGCTGGAAGTCTTTGCCCTGGGTGGAAAACCCGGCGTGCACTCCCACCGCTATTCCCCAAACGCTGAGGCGGATGACCGCGAACGCTGCCTCTACTTATTGAACAACCTGAAAGCCCATCCGCAGCCGTGGGAAGCCCGCTTTGTGTGCGCGGTCGTTCTTTACAGCCCGAGCGGCGAAGTGCTGCGCTCGTTTGGAGAGTGCCGCGGGGAAATTATCCCTGAATTCCGGGGGGAAAACGGCTTTGGTTATGACCCAATATTTTTGGTGGCTGGCACAAACAAAACGATGGCTGAACTGCCCGACGAACAAAAAAACCAGCTCAGCCACCGCGCCAATGCCTTGCGGGCAGCCCTGCCCGCGCTGCGTGAATTCGCCTGCCAATAAACCCGCTCTACCAGCGGTTGTAATGCACCTTCTCCGGGTCGTAGCGGTCGTCGGGTAGATAGGCGCGCGCGGGATGCCCGACGGCGATAAGGCACATCGGTTGCACATCGTCCGGCAGGCCCACCAAAGCAGAAAAATGCGCCATGCGCCGCGCGTCCGGAGCAATCCCCAACCAAACCGCGCCCAGACCAATACCGTGCGCGGCCAGCAAGATGTTCTCGGTCGCGGCGGCGCAGTCTTGCTGCCAATATCCGCCCATTTCGCCCTCGACGATTCGTCCGCACACAAGAATACCGAGCGCGGCTTCATTCATCATTTCAGACCACGGATGGATGGAAGGAATAGTATTCATGATTTCGCGGTCATTGATGACTATAAAATGCCAGGGTTGACCGTTATCCGCGGAGGGCGCTTGCATGGCGGCCCTTAATAACACCTCCAAGTCACCCTCCGAAACCGGGTCTGATGTAAAGCGGCGCACGCTCCGTCGGGTTTGAATTGCAGTAAGAATATCCATGATGCTCCTTCGTCCAGTAATTAAAGTTTATATCCAAAGCGCCGCAGCAGGCTTTTTCGCGCCGTGATGTCAGCTTCACCTTCAACCCCCAACGGCGGCTGCCCATCGATAACGCCCAGGATTCCGCGCCCCTGCTCCGTCTGCGCGACGACTACTTCGGTTGGATTGGCAGTCGCGCAAAAAATGCGGCAAACTTCGGGGACCTGTTTGACGGCGTTCAGAATATTAATCGGGTAAAAGCCTTCCGCCAGAAAGAGAATGAAGCAGTGCCCGGCCCCGATGGTCAGGGCATTCTGGCGGGCCAGCCGAAGCATAGCCTCATCGTTTCCGCTCCAGCGCACCAGGCGGGGCTGTGAGGCTTCACAGAATGCCAGCCCAAAGCGAATGCCCGGCACCGCGGTGACCAGGGTTTCGTGGATGTCTTCAACAGTTTTTATAAAATGGGACTGTCCGAGGATGAAGTTTATCTCGTCAGGTTTTTCAATGCGTATCACTTCAATATTCATGGCTGCCTCCGCGCGTTTTGGCTGCATTTTAACATATTCCCTGGCTCCTATGCCACAATTCAAATTAGGGTAAAATCTTCATGTGCAGCGGAATTCTTTTCTAACAAGCGCATTGACTATTTTATGCTTACTCGGTCTGTTGGCGTCTGCTTGCGCCCCTCAGCCTGCCGCCAGGCCAGCCGCTCTGCCTGCCGGCGTCACTCCCACCCCTTTCCTTTCCACCTCCACGCCCATGCCAACCTTCACGCCGACTGCCGCGCCGTTGGGAAGCCCACAAAACCCGATTGTGATGGCGATTCTCGGCGCGTCTGCCGACAGCCCGCAGCTTGGCAGCCTGGACGCGCTCTGCGCTCAACTTTCCGGCTTTCTGGGGCTTTCCGTGGTTGGCCGCTCTTTCCAAGACTATATCAGCCTGGAAACCGCGCTGCAAAAACAGGAAGTGCACCTTGCCTGGCTTGGTCCGGTAGAATACCTGTTGGCATCCGAAAAAGAGCTGCTGAGCTCGCGTTTGGTGTCTAACCATCTGGGCGTGACAGCCTACGGGGTGCAGTTCCTCGGACACAAGGATGCCAACCTGACCCGATATTACGACGCGGGTACCAACCTTGCCACCGCGCCAGCTGCCAGCGCGCTTCTGCAATTTGCCGGACAGACGCCTTGTCTGACCACTGAGAAATCCCTGGCAGGCTATTGGGTGCCATTGGGATATCTGGCGCAAAATGCCGTTTCCACGCAAACGCCCGTGTTGACGAAAACGTACAGCGGCAGCATCCGCGCTGTGTATATCAAAGGGATTTGTGATTTCACCGCTACGTACGCGATATCGAGTGACCCGCGCACATCCTCAGAGGTTATCCAGGACTTGCCGGATGTGATTGACCGAGTGCCCATCATCTGGATTTCGCCGGCGGTGATACCCAACCTGAGTTTTTCCGTCAGTCCGCTGCTGCCTCTGCCAATCAGCGCGCAAATCACGAATTACCTGCTTGAATTCAGCCGGACAGAACCCGGTCGTCAGCAGTTGACCGCGCTCAACGCTTACGAAATCGCCAGGCTGGAAGCATTGCCGGATGACGCTTATAATGACCTGCGCGGACTCCTGGCTATCCAAAACGTGCGCCTGAGCAGCCTGCTGCCCTGAATAGGTTTCTCAAAATAGTATGCGAAAATTATTACAGTACCTGATAATTGTGTTTTGCGCGGTCTTTTTTCTGGTGGGTTTCCTCCGCCTCGGCATGATCGCCTACGCCGATACCAAAACAGTGTCCAGCGCCGGCGCCAGACCGGTTCCGGTGGTGATTGTCCCTGGCGCGGGGCTCAGCGCAGACGGCACGCCCTCGGCGCCGCTGCGCGATCGCGTTCGCGCGGCAGTGGAGCTTTATCTGGCGGGTAAGACCCAAAAAATCCTTATGAGCGGCGATAACAGCACTGTTTATTACAACGAACCCGAGTCTATGCGCCAATATGCCATCTCACTCGGCGTTCCAGACGCGGACATCGTGCTGGATTACGCCGGACGCCGGACTTACGATACCTGTTACCGCGCGCGTGAGATTTTCGGCATTCACGACGCCATTATCACGACCCAAGCCTACCACCTGCCTCGCAGCGTTTTCTTGTGCGATCGTCTGGGTATCGCTATTCAGGGCGTGGAAGTGGAGCAGTCCGGCTACGTCCGCGTCCGCTACTTATTTTGGCAGCTGCGCGAGGTTTTCGCCACTCTTGCCGCTTATTGGGACGTCTACATCGCGAAACCCCTTCCAATTCTGGGTCAGCCCGAACCAATATTTCCATAATGGAGTTCCTATGAATCGAGATGAAACACTGCTATTTGTTCGCAAATACGTCAAGAATGAAAGCCTGGTGCGACACATGCTTTCCGTCGAGGCTGCCATGCGCTTCTACGCCCGAAAGCTTGGCGAAGATGAGGAACTGTGGGGGTTAACCGGCTTGCTGCATGATTTCGATTGGGAAATTCACCCTAACTCAGAGGAACACCCCCTGGCTGGCGCCCCAATCTTGCGCGAGGCCGGCGTTTCTGAAGAGATGATTACCGCGATACTCTCTCATGCCGAGCTTGACGAATTCCCGCGCGATACACTGCTCAAGCGCGCCCTGTTTGCCTGCGATGAAATCACCGGTCTCATTACCGCCGTGGCACTGGTGCGCCCCTCCCGCTCACTGATGGACCTCGAGGCAAGTTCGGTCCGAAAAAAATGGAAAGACAAAGCCTTTGCGGCTGGCACTGACCGCGGACTCATGGAATTGGGCGCCCGGGAATTCGGCGTTGAGCTGTGGGAACATGTGAGCAATGTCATCGCGGCAATGCGCGGCATTGCGGATGAACTGGACCTGGTTGGTTCGCCAGGTTCGTAATCCCGGCTATGCTTTTTCCCAATACGCCGAGAAGTCGTCCAGTTCAGTAGCCCCAATCAGCTCGTCCCCGGGTTTTAAGGTAAAGACTGACTGACCGTTCGCCATGCGCGTGCGTTCCACCGCGCTGGAGAGGGTAAACACTTTGCTGGCAGACTTACGGAAATGGCAAATAACCCGCTCCGAAAGCTTGCCCGCGGCTTGCACCACAATCTGGTCGTCTTTCGCCAGCTTCCAGCTGATGACACCCTGCCCATACCGACCCTGAAGCGGGTAATCTTCGGCGCTGACGCGCTTTGCCAGCCCCTTGCGCGTGATGAAGGCAATGTTATCCTTGCCGCCTATCACATTCACGCCCACGACGTAATCCCCCGGTTTCAGTTTTATCCCGTTTACCCCCGCGGCAACCAAGCCCATCGGACGGATTTCGGATTCATTAAAGCGGATGCTCATGCCGTTGGCTGTCGTCAGGAGCAAATCCTGGTTTCCTTTGGTCAGAAAAACTTGAAAGAGTTCATCCCCATCATTGATTTTCGCCAGCACAAAGCTGTTTGCTGAGGCGCCCGGCAAATCCTGCAGCGCGGAACGTTTCACCATCCCCTGACGGGAGACTGAAAGAACATATCCTTCATTTAGTTTCTCGCGGTCCATTGGAACGCTGAAAATACCCTGGAGGATATCGTCTTCAGAAAGCGGTGAGAGCTTGTGCGCCAAAACGCCTTGCTCTCCGTTTTTCTGGGTTGGAATTGCCAGGGAATGGATTGCCGCAGCTTTGCCTTCCGTGGTCACGAGGAAAACAGTTTGATGCGAGTTCGCCCGCAGCATGTTCCACGGCGCGTTATCCCCTCCCAGGCGGTTGGGTTTGTCGCTGTCCGTGCGCGAGAGCAGCCCATCTGAGCTGGCCTCAATCCAGAAGTTTTCCAGCGGCATCACATCGGTTTGAGTCAGCAGTTCCGACCCTTTTTCACCTTCTCCCAGCCGGATTATCTGCGTCCGGCGTGGGTCGGCATATTTGGCTTTGAGCGACTTCAATTCCTCAATCTCCACCTGGCGCATTTTTTGCGGGGATTTTAACAGCGCCTTCAGGTTCTTGATATTTTCGCTGACCTGTTTATACTCGTCCTCAATTTTTTGCCTTTCCAGGGATGCCAGCCGCCGTAATTGCAAATCCAGAATCGCGGTCGCCTGAATTTCGTCCAGGTTTAACTTGCTCATCAGGTTTTGGCGGGCTTCTTCCGCAGACTTGGACTTCCGGATAATCTGAATAACTAAGTCAATGTTCTTGATAGCTATGCGCAGCGCCTCAAGAATATGAAGTCTTTCCTCGTTTTTACGCAGTTCATATTCACTGCGCCGGCGGATTACTTCCAGGCGGTGCTCCGCGAAAACGCGAAGGCTTTGTTTTAAGGAAAGCCGGTGTGGGCTGCCGTCCACCAGCGCCAGGATATTGATCGCAAAGGTGCTGTGCATGGCGGTCTTCTTATACAACACGCTGAGCACTTTTTCCGGGTCCGCGTTCTTGTTGAGGTCAATCACGATTCGCATTCCCTGCCGGTCCGATTCGTCCCGCAGGTCGGTGATACCTTCCAAAACCCCATCCCGGACGATTTCCGCGATTCTCTCAATCAGCGTGGATTTATTGACCATGAAGGGCAGCTCGGTTACGATAATGCGCATTCTCCCGCGGGACATTTCCTCCAAGCGGGTTCGGGCGCGGATCTGGACGACGCCGTTGCCGCTGCCGTAAATCTGAGCCAGGCTGTCCCTGCTCTCTTCCTGAATGATGAGCCCGCCGGTCGGGAAGTCCGGTCCCTTGATAAAGCGCATAATCTCGTCGGTGGAAATATCGTCAATCTTGTCCCAGTTTTCCAGCAGCAAAACGAGAGCGTCGGTCACCTCCCCCAGATTGTGCGGCGGAATGTTGGTCGCCATGCCCACCGCGATGCCAGAGGCGCCGTTCACGAGCATATTCGGCAGCGCTGAAGGCAGCACAATCGGTTCTGTCAGAGACCCATCAAAGTTTTCCGTGAACTCCACCGTGTCCATGTCAAACTGCCGCAGGATTTCGACAGCCGCTTCGGAAAGCCGGGCTTCGGTATAGCGCATCGCAGCCGGCGGGTCCCCATCAATGCTGCCAAAATTGCCTTGTCCGTCGATAAGCGGGTAGCGCTCCGAAAAGTCCTGAGCCATACGAGCCATTGCCTCATAGACTGCCGAATCGCCGTGCGGATGATATTTTCCGAGAACTTCGCCAACGATTCTGGCGGATTTACGATGGGGTTGATCCGGGCGAATGCCCATATCGTACATCGCGTACAGGATTCGCCGCTGAACAGGTTTCAGCCCGTCGCGGGCATCCGGCAAGGCGCGGGAAACAATCACGCTCATCGCGTAGTCCAGATAGGACTGCTGCATTTCAGTATTGATATTGATTTTCTTAATTGATGTTGCATCCATAAACGGCTCGCTTCATGGTTGGTTTCGGACCCTATTCAATCCGGCATAAATATAGCATAAAAAACCCGGAGTGTTTCAGGCTCCGGGTTTCATATTTACAAGTAAAACCTGTCTATTCTTCGTCGTTATCGAGATCATCCAGGTCTGGTTCGTCATCCATTCCAGGGTATTCATCATCCAGGGAGTCGTCAGCCTCGCCAAAAACCACCTCATTGGAATCATCTTCCATGAAGATATTCATTTGCTGCACCTGAATGTCCTCCTTGCCTGGTTGGTGCTCCACATCCTGATCCGCGAACTGAGCTGGGTCGAAACCAGTGCCAGCGGGAATGAGTTTGCCAATGATGACATTCTCCTTCAAACCGTACAACTGGTCTTCTTTGGAGGCAATTGCTGCGCCCGCCAGAACTTTAATCGTGTGCTGGAACGAAGCCGCCGAGAGGAAGGAGTCGGTGTTCAAAGAAGCTTTCGAGACGCCAAGCAAAACGTTGACAAAACGCGCCGGACGCAAACCCTTGGAAATCAGGTCTTCATTGACCTTGCGCAGCTCAAGCCGGTCTACCAGGTCTTGCGGGAGGTATTGCGAGTCGCCTGGGCGGGTAATTTGCACTTTGTTCAGCATCTTCCGGATAATAACCTCGAAATGCTTATCGTTAATATTCTGTCCCTGCGTTCGGTAAACCTTTTGGATTTCGGTCATCAGGTAGAGTTCGGTCGCTTCGCGGCCCTTGATATGGAGGATGGTATGCGGGTTCAATGATCCCTCTGTCAGAGGCTCGCCGCCTTCAATGAACTGACCTTCCTTGACCGTCAGGCGGGAAGTGGGCGGAATATCATATTCTTCCGTTTCCCGGTTCTCATACGAAACAATCACTTTGTTATCTTCAATGCGAACACGGCCAGCATGCTGCGCGATGATGTTTGCTTCTTCCAACACTGCCAAAACATCACCAATCGCGACCTCGCCTTCATCCTTGACCTGAACGTTCCAGTCTTCCGGAATTTCATAGGTATCGGATGTCATCTCGCTGTGGTCCACGCGCACAACGCGCTGCTCCGGATTCTTAAGCGATTGGCTGATATGCACTGTGCCTTTGATGCGGCTGATAACAGCTTCACCCTTCGGCATCACCCGCGCCTCAAACAATTCCTCAACCCGCGGGAGACCAGTGGTAATATCCGCAGCCGCCGCGACACCGCCAAGGTGGAAGGTTCGCAGGGTCAGCTGTGTGCCGGGTTCGCCAATGGATTGGGCGGCGACAATACCAACCGCCGCGCCAAGGTTCACCATCTTACCCCGCGCCAGGTCCATGCCGTAACAGCGGGCGCACACGCCGTGTAACAGCTCACAGGTCAACGGAGAGCGCACCATAATCGTCGGGACTCCGGCAGTAATAATGTCGCGCTGGAGTTGGTAGTCAATCAACTCATTACGCTCGGCAATTACTTCGCCGGTTTTGGGATGAACCACGCGGTCTGCCAGGAGGCGTCCGTAAATACGTTCGCCAAAGGATTGACCGGCAACATCATCACCGGCATTCAGATAAATGCCTTCTTCTGTGCCGCAGTCTTCGTTGTTGATAATCATATCCTGGGCAACATCCACCAGGCGGCGGGTCAGGTAACCAGCATCCGCCGTACGCAAAGCGGTATCCGCCAAACCTTTACGCGCGCCGTGGGTGGAGATAAAGTACTCCAACGCGCTCAGGCCTTCACGGAAGTTTGACCGGATTGGCATGGGAATAATGCGCCCGGACGGGTCCGCCATCAAGCCGCGCATGCCTGCCAGCTGAGAAATCGGGCTGAAGCCGCCTTTGGTCGCGCCGGAATTCGCCATCGTGGCAAGGTTTCCGTTCGGGTCCAAGTGCAGTTTTACGGCCTTACCGACGTTATCGGTGGCTTCCTGCCAGATTTTGATGAAGTTCTGGTTTTGCTCATGTTCTGTTTGCAGGCCGCGTCGATAGGCTTTCTGAGCTTCTTCGACCTTCAACAGCGCGTCTTTAATAATGTCCGCTTTCTCTGGCGGCACCTCAATATCCGCGACAGCCAGGGTGGAGCCGCTTTGGGTGGCATATCGGAAGCCGATATCCTTGATTTTATCTGCCACATCGGTCGTGGCGTCATCCTTGAGGACTTCGTGAATTTCCGCAATAAGATCCCGGATACCACCTTTTTCGAGTGTCTTGTTGATAAACCGGATTCCTTCAGGCAGAATATCATTAAATATCGCGCGCCCGACGGTCGTATCAAGCAAATACTTTTCCGGCGCGCTCAGCCTTTCAGGTTTTTCTGAATTGGAATACCAACTCTCCACCATCAGCTTAATGCGCGCGTGCAAGCTCACCTGCCCGAGCTGGTAAGCGAGGATAACTTCGTCAATATTGGCAAACGCTCTGCCGTCGCCTTTTTCTGGCCTGGTGGGCTGCATTGTCAGGTAATAGACACCCAGGACCATATCCTTTCCAGGGGAAATAATCGGTTCGCCGCTGGCGGGCTTGAGCAAGTTCTTGCTGGCAAGCATATATTGACGGGCTTCCAGAACCGCTTTATCAGACAGCGGAACGTGGACCGCCATTTGGTCGCCATCAAAGTCCGCGTTAAAAGCGGTCGTCACCAACGGATGCAGTTGAATCGCACTGCCCTCAATCAGGACGGGTTCAAATGCCTGAATACCGAGCCTGTGCAGGGTCGGCGCGCGGTTTAGCAAAACCGGCCGCCGCTGAATAACCTCTTCCAGAACTTCCCAGACTTCAGGACGGTTGCGTTCGATGAACTTCTTGGCGCCTTTAATATTATGCGCGTATTTATGTTCTTCCACCAGGCCCGCGATAACAAAGGGTTTGTAAAGCTCCAGGGCCATCGACTTGGGCAAACCGCATTGCGAAAGCTTCAGGTTAGGTCCCACCACAATAACCGAACGCCCGGAATAGTCCACGCGTTTGCCCAAAAGGTTGCGGCGGAAGCGTCCTTTCTTGCCTTTGAGCATATCGCTCAATGACCGCAGTTCACGGCGTCCGCGTCTCGAAAGCATGCGTCCGCGCTGTGAATTGTCAATCAGCGAATCTACCGCTTCCTGGAGCATGCGTTTCTCGTTCCGCACAATCACATCCGGCGCGCCAAGCTCCAACAGACGCTTCAGGCGGTTGTTGCGATTGATAACGCGGCGATACAGGTCGTTCAGGTCTGAGGTCGCGAAGCGTCCGCCATCCAGCTGCACCATTGGGCGCAGGTCGGGAGGAATAACCGGAAGTACCGTGAGTATCATCCACTCCGGCAGATTGGAGGAGCGGCGGAACGCTTCCACGACTTTTAGCCGGCTGGTGGCCTTCTTGCGTTTTTGTTTGCTGCGGGTTGTGCGCACTTCCTGCCAAAGCTCTTCTGCCAACACGTTCAGGTCAAGGCGGTGCAGAATATCCTGAAAGGCTTCCGCGCCCATGTCCGCTTTGAACACCTGACCCCAGCGGGATTTCAGCTCGCGATAACGGGCTTCGCTCAGGAACGTGAAAGGCTGCAGTTCATACAATTCATCGCGCTGCTTGGCGTTCTCGGTCTTGGTGGCGGCTTCCTGGTCCTCCAACTGCGCCCGGATACCGTCCATAATCGTTTCCGCTTCTGCCCGGATTGTTTCTTTAAGAAGTCTCTGCTCCTCAAGCTTGATTTGCCTTTCATTCCGCAGACCTTTTTCAAGATCTTCCATGCGGTCTTTCACGACCTTCTGCACGCGGGAAATATGTTTGGAGCTGACTTCCTCGTCAGCTTCGACCAGCACCTTTTCAAAATCGTCCAGGCTGAAAACGATGGGTTTGCGAATAGTTTTGCCCACTTTTTCGGTAAGCTCGCGTTCAACGCGCTGTCCTTCGGCGATTACGGGTTCAAATAAATCCGCGACCTGTTCGTCATAAGCGTTGTTGATGGCTTCCATCTTGCCATCCAATTCTCTCAGCTGCCGATCACGCTGCTTTTTTGCTTCCGCGATTTGCCCGTTCACTTTCTCAATTAACTCACGTTCAGAGAGGCTGATTTCATCCTCGAGGCGCTTCAAGGCCTTCTGGCGGGCATCCTCGTCCACGTAAGTCACAATGTATTGCGCAAAATACAGCACGCGGTCCAGGTTGCGCCGGGAAATATCGAGCAGCAAACCCAGATGCGAAGGAACCCGGCGGGTATACCAAATATGCGCTACAGGCGCGGCCAGTTCAATATGCCCCATCCGCTCCCGCCGAACGCTGGATTTCGTCACCTCAACGCCGCATTTATCACAAACGACGCCCTGGTATTTTCGATTCTTATATTTACCGCAGTAACACTGCCAGTCACGGGTTGGTCCAAAGATCGCTTCACAAAACAGGCCGTCTTTTTCCGGTCGCAGGCGCCGGTAGTTGATCGTTTCCGGTTTCAGAACTTCTCCATAAGACCATTTGCGAATTGTTTCAGGGGAAGCGAGGTTGATACGAAGTGCTTTCATTTGGTTATTTTCCACGCGAGCCTCCATGTCGTGAAAGAAGGTATAAACACGAAAAAGAAACTGAGAGAAACTTCTCAGATTCTGCTTTTTTCGTGTGTTTGTTTATTCCATGCAAATTATTATTATACTAAGGAAACAATCTTACTGTCAAGCTTTAACCGCCGCGTTTAGAGCCTTTCCCACTTCTCTAATCATTCCTGATCGGGATTTCCAATGTGAAGGTGCTGCCCTCTCCCAGTTGGCTTTGCACACTGATTATACCATCATGCTTTTCAGCAATCGATTTTACTATCGCCAACCCCAAACCCAGGCTGCGGCTCTCCAGGTTGTCGGTCTCATCCACGTGAAAGAAGCGGCTGAACAATTTTGGCTGATCGAGAGGAGCTATCCCCTTTCCATGATCCTGCACGGCGATGCTGAGCCGGTTGTCCGCTCTCTTCGCGCTGACCATTACTTCCCCGCCAACATGGCTGAACTTAATCGCGTTTTCGATGAGGTTAAAAACTGCCTGCTGCAAGAGAAGTCTGTCCGCGCTGACGCGAGGATTTTTAATCCCGGAGAAATTGGTTTGAATGCTGACTTTGCGCTGCGAAGCTTGCAATTCCAGCAGAGCGATCACTTCCTCAACGACTTCCTTCACATCAAAGCTGGTGAACTTAATGCCTTCGCCGGAATCTAACATATCCAGGGAGAGAACTTTGCTGACCAATCTGGACATCTGCTCAATGCTAGCCCTGATGCGGGTAATGTACTTTGTCTGTTCTTCGCTCAGGTTTCCAATGTTTTCGAGCATATTCAAATATCCACGGATGTGGGAAAGCGGTGAGCGCAAATCATGGCTGATGAAGCTTACATATTCGTTCTTTTGCGCGTTCAGTTGTTTCTGCGGCGTCGTTTCGTGAAACACCAGCAGCTTTCCGCGCATCCCGCTGCCAGGATCAAGCTCCAGGGTTTCAACCTCAAATTCCAGCCTGCCAATCTGCGTGACAAACCCTCCGCCGATGCCGCCATTGGCTGAAGCTGCCAAGGCAGCCGCGGGAAAGGCGGCTTGGAAGGTCACCGGGTTCGCGGGGTTCTGTCCGTTGGTTTCCATTAAGCGCTTTGCGGCTGAATTACTCAACTGAATGCCATCCGCATCATCCACTACAACAACCGGTTCGGGCAGGGTCTCTATCGCCGCGGTCAGAACCGTGTTTTCGTTTTGCAGCCTGGCGTATTGTTCCTTGGCGCTGAGTACTGCTGAAGCGCGATAAGCCAATTGTTGATAAAAGCGAATGTCTTCCTGGGAAAACCAGTAGTTCTGGTCAAACCCCACCCACAAAATGCCCTGGGTGATTTCCGCGTTTTTGAGGCGCAAAGCCGCAATGGATTGAGGGTAAGGCATTCCAGAAGATAAGCCAAAATATTGGTCTACTTGTAAATCGCTTAGTATCAGCTGTTCCTGACTGCCAAGTTTGTCAAGTATCATCGCGTCAAGGTAAGCGTAAATCCGCGTTTGATCGCCCTGACCAAGCCTTAGACGCATTTCAGCCCGCTCGCCAGGGGCTCCGCCGCTCAACAGAATCAAGCGGGCGGTTGAGGCGTCGCGCCCCAGTGCCGCGCGTAAAATGGATGAAAGCACCAGGTCGTATCCCTCGCGGGAATAATGGGAGGGGTCCAAAGAGAGCAGTCGGGATTGGGTGTCATTACGCAGGCGCAGGTTCTCCCGCAAGTCCTCCAGCGCTTGCGCCAATTTCGCCTCACTCGCGCTGCGGACCTGCAGCTTCAGGCTGTGGTCATAACGCCCTAATGTGAGCCGCTCAATCTGAGCAATTGTTTGCTTGATCGGGCTGCGGATTTCCCATTCCTTCAGATAATCCAACGGATGCCACTCCCTGCCATACCAGCGCTGCAGCGCCTGACAGGCAGCACCCGCGGCAAGTGCGGGCACTAACAACACCACGCCAAGCAGTAAAAATTGTTCAGGAAGGCGGGTCAAACCTGTTTCTTTGGTCACTAAAACGAACACAAGGCTCACCAGAAGCCCTATTGGCAATGCGAACAGAAACGCGAACAGCGCATTCACCAGGGGTTGCCGGGCGCTTTGTCCGCTCCCTTCAAGGTCCGTTCGCCGGGAAAGTGTAATGAAGATTGCAGTCAGCGCGGAATACAGGAGGATTATGTAATAATCCTGCCCGAAAAAGAGGGCTTGCAGTAGACCGGAAAGCGCCGCAAGCGCAAGCGCTGCTGCCGGCCCGGCGAAACCGAGCGCGGCAAAGGCCGGCAGAAGCCCAAGCACAAAGATCCGCGCGGGTATCTGAATGCCAGCGGAAGTGAGCAGGGCTTGCTTAAAAGGCGCTGCCTGAGCGAAATAATTGCAAGGAAGCAGCAAAATAAGGGCAATGACGAACCAGCGGAGTTCGTTTTTATGAAAAGTAATAGGAAGTTTCAGGCTTTTCCACAATGCAAACAAGACGCCAAGGGTCAGAAAGCCGGCCAGTATCCAAAGCGGCAGGCGCTGCGCCGCATCCTGCGCGCGGGAGAGAAAAAGCTCTGCGTAATGAAAAATTCCGATCATAGCCCATTGATTATTATAGCACCACCCCTCTTCCTCAACCTCCCGATAAGGACAGCCGGAGTTAAGGAATTGGGCCTAACGGGTGCGGGAACAGGGAAATAATCTTATCAACAACCTGGGCAGCGGTCAGCGCGTCGGTGTTAATCACCACCGCGTCCTCGGCGATTTTTAAGGGGGCGTGCTGCCGGGAGGAATCTATCTCATCCCGCCGGCGCAAAGAGGCCAGGATCTCCGCGTAAGAGACCGTGGTGCCGTGTTGGTTTTCTTCTTCAAAACGCCGTTGGGCACGTACCTCTAAAGACGCGTCCAGGTAAATTTTCAGGTCAGCGTCCGGTAAAACCACCGTGCCGATATCCCTGCCCAACATCACAATCCGTCCGCGCACGGCAATTTTTCGCTGCTGCAAAGTCATCGCGCGGCGCACACCCAAGTAGGACGAAACCAGCGACACGTTTTGGTTGACTTCAGGCAGGCGAATGTCCCAGGTATGGTCTTCAGAATCAATGAGCACATCAAAGGCGCGTCCGTCATCTTTGCTTGCCGGTTTTACGTCAATTTCTATAGACTCCGCGAGAAGGGTAACCGCCGGTTCGTCATCCGGTGAGAGCCCCTCATTCAGCGCCTGCCAGGTGACCGCCCGGTACATAATCCCGGTATCCAGGCAAAGATAGCCCAGCCGTTTGGCGAGCATCGCGCCAACGGTGGTTTTTCCACCAGCCGCTGGTCCATCGATCGCGATGGTTAAAGGGAAGGCGCCAAAAGTTTCATTCGCTTGCATTATGGAACCGCTCCTGTTAACAGGTCCTGGCGGACCCAAAAATAATACTCGCTTTTATCAACAGGCAATGATTGATTGACCGCGCCGCGCAAAAATTCAGCGAGTGACATACTGCCCCAGGCAACAGACCCCGGGTTCAGCAGGTGAGTTCCGCGGTAGCTTAGAGCCGCCCCTTGTTGGTCCGCGGTTGACGACAAAATAATCTCAGGGGCGTTGTCTGCCGGCAGCGCGCTGGATAGTTCCGCTTGCTTATACTCACGAAATTCCCAGCGTAAACTCTCCAGCCTAGGGTCTGTAATTACCACGCGCGAGACCTGTGGTTCCAGTTTGCCGAGTTTAACAGTCTCTTCGAGCAGTGAGCTTTGCGTCTTCGCGGAAAGCCAAACCTCTGAATCGGACCAGACCAAGGCCGGATATGGGTTCGCGGTTTGAATCGCAAGCATACTCAGGCTGAAACAATACGCGAGCAGGCTGAATATGACTGCCCCCAGGATGCCTTTACGCGCGCTTTCTAAGGACCAGACCAACATCACGAGCACAAAAACCAAAACCAACAGTAACAAGCCGAGGAGGAAGGCGATTGCGCTCTGACCAAAGGTGCCGCCGGTTTGCAGAGGATTGGCAAGGTTTTTCAAGCTTATCGCCAGATAAGCACATATCACAGCGCCCAACAAAAAGGCCCCCCAAGCGGCTTGCCTCGCAATGGGGTGCAAATTGACCAGCCTCACGAGTGTCTCGGCAGAAAGCACCCACAACAGGCAGTGCAGCAGCCCAAATCCAGCAGGTCCTGATTGCCTGAAAAACACAACGCTCAAAACCATCAGTCCGGCAAACAAACTGAAAAGCTCCAAACGCGTGTTTTTGTCTTTCCAGGCAGAAAGCGCGGCAGGAAACGCCAGCACGAGCATTGGCATACTATACGCAACAAGCCTGTATATGGAGGTTATAGGCGCTACATTACTGCCCGACGCGTTGGTTTGCCATAACTGCGACAACCCGGCACCTAAACCGCTCAGACCGGTCGGGTTCAGGAAAAACGCGCTGGAAACCAGGACAAGACTGACGCAGAAGCTGACGCCAGCCGCGAGCCAAAATCCTTTCGGATTTTTCGGATAAGGCATGGCGTTTTCATTATGGACGCTATTACCCCGCAACAAACGCAGAATGCCCAAGCCCAGCGCGCCAACAAGCCCGGCAATCCAAAACCAGGCGCTGCTCAGCCAGGCCAGCGCCAGCATGATTCCCAAGCCGACTGGCTTGCCTTCAAAATAGAAGCTTAACGCCCAAATGAGCCCCACCGCGGTAAAAATCGCGCCGCCTGCTTGCCGCGACAGCGTAACCAGAACCGGATCGAACGCGAAACCTGCCGCCAGCAAGACTGCCGTCAGCTGCCCCACTCTGCGCCGCCAGAAGAGGGGCACAAGCGCCAGGCTGGCGCCAGCCAAGGCGGGCCATAAGCGGGCAAAAAAAGGGCCGATCCGCAAAATCATGAAGCTCAAAGCAGTCAGTCCCTCGTAAACGGGGCTCGCGGCTGTGCCAGCTGGCAAGCCCTTTGTCACCAAAAGCGCGGCAAACGCGGCCTTGTTTTCTGCGGCGCTGAAAGGAATCGTGTTAAGGTTCACCAAGCGCAGAAAAAGACCAGCCGCGAAAATCGCCAGAATAATCGGGCGCGCGTCCGCGTACCAACGTTTTGACCTGCCAATAACATCCTCAGACATGCTTACTTCCCTGCCGCGTAAATATAGACGCGGGCGTTTGCGGAATTAAAGCCGAGGCTGAGGTGTTCAGCAAATTTGCTCTCATCCAAGGCATAAGTCCTGCCTTCAAGTTCTCCGACGTAAACATAAGCAATATTATACTTATCGAGTACTGCTCTGGCTTCATCCCAATCATGCGTGCTGTACAACACCCGGATATCGTCCTGCCGGCTGCCCATCTCCGCGTAGCCGCCGCGCCATTGCGCCACATGCCCTATCCACCCCAAAACGGTTGGCATCCCTGAGAATGTGGAGACCGAGGCATATGTGGTGTAACTGCCGCCGGTATCGGAAACCGCTTCAACCATCACGCCCAAGGGCTGCTGCGCCAACCAATCCACGGCTTGCATTTGGTCTGGCCAGTAATCCCGATAATAGCGCGACCCATCCAATGTCAGTTGTTGGAATGACGCCGAACCGCCCAGCTTGTTCCAGGTTGAGACAACCGGATAAACCAACCCAGCCGCTAATGCGCACAGGCACAGCGCAGCCAGCACGCCGGCAGGCCGCCGGGTGAGCAGTTCCAGCAATGCCCATAAGACGCCAAGCAGAAAAATCCCCGCGATGAGGTAATCCAAGGGCGCGCTGCCAAACGCGCCAAGATTTTGATTGAAGCGGGTAAAAACCTCGTCGTCGCGATACAAGCCCAAATAGACAACCGCCGCGCCAAGCAAGAGCATCAAGGCGGGAAGCAGCCTTCCCCAGGCTTTGGCTGTGCCGCGCGCCGCGAGGAAGCGGGCGATAAAATACGCGCCAGCCGCTGACCACAGAATCCAGGTCTGGAAGTAAAACTTAAAAATTGTGTTCATGCGCGTGCCAAATTGGTCGCGCAGGTAAACGAACTCCGGCGCGAGCACGATCAGCCCGCCCAGGAGCGCCAGGAAGACAACAAAGGCATCCACCGCGCGCCCGGGTGCCTCTGTTTGTGGTTGATGCTCTACCTCTGAGTTGCCCTTGGGCCGGATTAGCGCGCTCAAGCCCAAAAATATCATCACAAACAGGGTGATGCCTGTTCCAGGCGCTTTCAAGCGCGCAATCAGAGCAGCCAGCAGCGGGTTTTGCCCGGGGGCGGCACCCTGCAGCGAAAGAAACAGCTGTCCAAGCGTGGGCAGCCGCGCCGCCGCGAAGGATATTCCCCAGGAAAACACGAAAAGCGCCGCGAAAAGAGCCAGCGTAATTTTCAACGCCGTGCTAAAGCCGTGTTTTTCTTTGTCGTGCAGAAGTTGAAATCCTAAACCCAGCAGCAGGGGCACGAGCAGCGGACCGAACATAATCCAGAAGTATTTCCCCTGGGTGAAAAAAGCCAGGCTCGGCAAAATCCCACCTGCCTGGGAAGAAAAGCTGAGATAGAAGGGCAGGTATGCCAGCACGGCTGGAATTGCCAGCCCCACGCACAGTATGACAAATTCACCAACGCGTTTGCCGCTCCATCCAAATTCCAACCACCGACGATAAACCAGCGCTGCGGCGATAAGCGCCAGGTAGAAGGGGAAGTCCCAGGTATTCAGGAAGGCGATTCCGCCCAGGCTCACCACCGCCAGGAGCATCTCAGGCAATCGCCAGGGCAGCATCCAGCGCCAAAGGCGGGTTTTGCTCTCCCAACCACCCAGGATGGCATTCAACGCCTGGCTGATGGCAGCCAGCACGAAGGGCATTCCGAGCATGTGCGGATGGATATCCGAGAGCAGAAAAGTGAAATATGGGAATTCGTCGATGACTTCGAGCGCGCTGCCATTCAGCTGAAAATCCTGCACCACGCGGCTGGCGCCCCACCACTGCACCCCGCCCCAACGCATCGGGAACCAGGAATTATCCGGGTTCACCCCGCTGATTTCTTTAAGCCGCAGCCAGTCCCAAAAAGGCGAACGGAGAGTTCCATCCGCGGCGGTGGTATAGAACAAGCCCCGCGCGTGCAAAACGTCCAGAAATCCATGCCAGTTGGAGACAATCAGGAGCAGCGCCGGCGCGAGCAGGCTGACAGCGTAAATCCAGCCGTTCTTTGGCTGGTTGTTCTTTTCCCGGGCTGCCAATAAATCGAAGAGAAGCCCATAAGCGCCAATCGCGGTGAGCGCGAACCACAGTGCCGCCGTCAGATTGTAGCCTACCGCTGCCGCGGAAGCGCTCACGCGGATGAGCATCGCTGCTAAAACATAACCGAAGTAATAATATGATATTCCATACCCCGAAAGCCAGGGATCGTTCGGCGGAAAGGTCGGGGATTTCAGGATGGCGTTTATGAACGCCATTTCCATCGGTTTTTCAGTGCCGAGGATGGCGGGATTGGCAGCCCTCACGTATACCCACAACGCGAACCCGACCAGAAACAGCCCTTCGACGCATAGAACTAATTTTCGATTCCCGCGCAGCCAGCCAGCCAGATTTTTCAGCCCGCCGCGCCCCAGGAAAGCAGCATTCAGCCCAACCAGCAAGATCAGCGCGCTGAGCTGACCAGCCAGGTCATTATTCAGTAGTTTGAGCGAAGTCAAAAACCAGAAAAGGTACCCCCACAAGAGCAGACCGAGTGGGCGGCTGAGCGCGTACCCGCGGCTGGGAAGCGCTTTGAACAGTCTGAACGTCAGGGGCAGGTTAATCCAGCTTATACAGAACGCGAACAGGTACCATTTCAGGAAATCTGCCAAGCTCACCTCACCTTATAAACCACAGTGCTGTCATACTGGAAAACCTGATCCCACAATATGCCCGCCTGGATTTCAAATTTGTCCAATCCTCCGCCGGGGTAAAAAGCTTTCTCCAGGCGACCCACGATGATGTAACTGACCTGATACTTATCTATAAATTTTCTCACAAATTCAAGGTCGTCGGTCAGGTAAAACTTATTCACCTCATCCACCCGATTCTGGACTTCGTTGTTCTGCAATATCGCCCGCTGCTGACGCTGGTGGTAATTCCACCCGACGACCCCCGGCAGCCCGGTGTAAATCGTGTAGCGGTTGCCCCAGCGGTATTCATAAGCCTGGGCTTCCACGATGACAGGCGAGCCGCTGATATTATCCTGCATCCAGCGGATGGTGTAATAATCGTCCTCCAGGGGCATATCCACACCCATATCATAATAGCTGGAGCTCAACATATAACGCATCCCGTCCAGCGTTTTTGGCGCTGCCGGGTCCATGCGGTCGTGGATTTTATCCGCGGTGCCCAAAAGTGGGAAGAGCAGCGCGCCAGCCGCGAGCAGTATCAGCGGAAGTTGGAACAGCAGTTGGGTGCGCAGCGTCCACCTGTGCTGGCTGGTCCAAAGCAACACCAAGCCGCTGCCCGCCGCGAGTGCCAACATCAACCAGGCTTGCATATACAGCTTAAAGACCACATTCATCCGCCCGATATCCCCCACCAGATAGACCATTTCCACCACCAACGTTTCGAGCAGCGCGGTGGCAACCAGGAAGAACATCAGTTTTTTCGCGTCGCTTTGAGCGGGGCGCAGCAGTAACAAGAGCGACCACAAACACAGCGGCAAAACAACAAGCGCGACCGTCACCTTCAGATACAACAAGACGATTAAAAGCGCTCCAAAAACCACGCCCGCGATTTTCAGGAGGTTCTGGCGCGGCTCAAGTTTTTTCAGCGCAGAGAGCGGTGTGACCGCCAACCATTGGTAGGTCTCCCAGGCATACCAGAATATGATAATGAAGAGCAGCAGCCCCCAATGCGTGAAGTAGGAACCAAGCGGTGTGCGGTCTCCGGTCCAAATTCCGATTTGGCTATAGCCTGGATGGAACAGGCGGTTGAAGGGAAGATACAGCAGCATGCTGAGCCCGGCTAGAGCTGCCATCATTCCCAGCGCGGGCAGCAGCTTAGCCAGCCATACCTGGCGCACGAACCTGACCGGCGGCAGATACTTCCATCCGACATAGCCTAACACGAAGAGGTTCAGCAGCAAGAACGTGTAATAATCCCAGGTATTGGTGGGTTTCAGAGCGCCAATTACCAGCGCGCCGATGAAAAAGCTCAGCGCGAACCCGAGACGCCCCGCCGCGCGGGTTTCTCCGAAGCGGCATTTCGCGAGGAGCGCTGAGAGCCCCCAGGCTGCCGCGAAGATGACTATCGGCATCGCGATCAGGTGGGCGTGTAAATCCGCGTAGAGGAAGGTGAAATACGGGAACTCTGTAATAGGGTCGCCAGGAATGACCCGGCTGGGAACCCAATACCAATCTCCCGGGTAGAGGGGCATTTGCGTGCCTTTCAGCAGCAAGCCGAAGCCTTTAAAGAACCAGGAAAGTTTGTTAAGAATTGTCGCCCCATCCAGAGCAGCCCCGCCCGCGCCCATTATCTGCAGCGTTTGATTCAACAACCTGACCGTGCCAAGATTTCCTACGAATGCCAGCAGCAGGGCTGTGCAAAGACCCGCCGCGAAAGGTTTCCCGAACACCCGGCTCAATTCCGGCGCGTTTTCCCCTTCACGCCTGGCGATGATCGCGCGGGTCAGGTTCCAGCCCACGCTGTACGCCCCAATGACAAGCAAGGAATACCACAGTGGAAGCACAATATTATAGGCAACGGAGGGTATGATTCCCAGCAACTTAACCGGCATGCCCAGGATAATCAAGCCGTAGTAATAGTAATTGATATATCCGCCTGCGTACCATGGGTCATACGCCGGGAAAGTGGTGCTCTTGATGACCGCGTTGAAGTAAGAGAAGTCCATCGGCTTCTCACCGCCCTTATACGGATGCCACAGGTCGGGGTTGTTATACCGCACCCACAGGAAGAACAGGAAAGCGCCCAAAGCCAGCAGTTCGATTACCAGATAATGTTTCCAGTTTTGCCGCAATTCCAGGATTATGGCGCGCCTGCCGAGAACAGCAGCCAAAACCCCCGCCAAGGCAATCAAAGCGCAGACACAACCGATGAGTGTTTTGGTGACCGCGAACCCACTGGAGCCCAGCAGATAGGCGAACCAGGCAATCAGCAGAAAACCCGCCAGACGGGAGAAAGCATAGCCCTTGTCTGCCAGGCCGGGCAGCGCCAGCCGGAGGATGGGGTAAACAAACAGCCCCAGAATCAGGCTGAACAGGTAAAAAGTCGCGACCGCGGCGGTCTGGCTGGTATTGACAAGCGCCAGGCGATTAAAAAGCCGGCTCCAGGTTCCGCCTCCGCGCTGAACCGTGAGGGAATCGGCGCGAAGCATCAGGTGGTTATCTCTGATAATGCTTGATTTGTAATTATCCGCCTGTCTGGGCGTCAGATTAACGACGTAGCTGAGGTCCACGCTCTCAAACAAGTCCCTCACCGTATTGGGGTCGAAGTCTGCGTCCTTTTTAAATATCAGCACTTTAGGATGGTCATAAACGGAAAAGGCTTCTTCGGCAAATTGGTCGTTAAGGCGCCAGTCTCCGAGGTTTGGATACGATGTGACGGTCTTCACCAGCTCAAAACCCAACCTGCCGGAATACACGCCAGGTTCGGCGATATTGTAACAACTCACCAGGTCCAAGCTCTCGGGGCAGCCCAGCAGCTCCCGATAATAAAAACTTGTCAGCGGGTAGCGTTCCGGAACGCGCGTAGTCGTACCCCACTGCCGGTTGGAACTGATAAAGAGATAATCGCCCTGTTGGAGCAAGTCAATAAAGCGCTCGCGCTTGTCAGCGTTATCCGGCCAGTAAAGTTCAAGGTTGAGGTCGCCGCGGAAAATTCCTCCGTTGTCGCTGTAGGGCACATAACCCGCCTCAGAAACCGGAAGCGCGTCATCCCAGGAAGACTCGTGCACAGGCGCAACAGATGAAATCGCCAGCGTGCCTTTGCCAGCGCTCATTTCCAGGCTGAAATTCAGCACCTGTGGGATGCTAATTCTGAGCGGTTTGTCCAGCACAATCCGCGCGCTGCTGCCTTTCCCTCCGCCCAAATCGACGAACGTGCCGGAAAGCACGCCGCTCACGGGTTCAGAGTTCGGCTCTGCGCTGGGGCTGAGCGTGACTTTCAGGGTCTTTTCGGAGTAATTCTGGCTGAGGTCCAGCAAATATGGGATTTCCACCGCGGTAATATCGCCAGGCGTCAATACGCTGATATCCATGCTGTAAGCATGCGTCGGGGTGATTGTCTCAACAATCCTGTTCAGGGATTGCGGCGAGGAAGCGCTTTGCCGGTTATGGATGCTGACTTTCGGCACGCCGCTGAGGAAAACCTGGGTGTCAGGATCCGACTGACGCAGGCTGAGCACATACCCGGCGCCTTTTTCAAGCGGAATTGGCGGGTCGAACCGAAACGTGAGCAAGCCGGCGCTGTTGTCAGACAGGCTCGAATTGGCTGCCGTGGAAAGTACTGGCAGTGAGAGGGGTTCACCCAGGCTGCCAGCCCGCGTGATTGTCACGCTGAAGCGGTTGGATTCGCCCTGAGCGCCTAAATATTGCGCGGTGGGAAGGGTAAACGCTTCCAGTTCGCCATCCACCCAACTGACGAACGTGAAGGGTTTGGATTGCGCCCCAAACAAGGTGTCTCCACTGCGATAAGGCGCCTGCTGAATTACCTCGCCGTCATCCGTTTGCGAAACCAGATTGACCGGGCCGGAAATATGGTCATAAATCCAGCCCGTCGCGTGGACCCGGGTATGCGGACGGGTGTAGATGCGCGTGAACGCGAAAGCGTAGGCAGCCGACCCAGCCAGCGTCAGCACGGCGAGGGCAAGCCCGAGCACGCGCAGGCTTTTTGCGGAAAGCTTAATTCGCCCGCAGCGCAGCTCCCGGGTGCTCTGCCACAAGCTGACCAGGCCCCAGGCGGCAATCACTGCCAACAGCGGGTAAATCAGCAGCAGGTAGCGCATGGCTTTCACCCAGGCGGTCAGCTGCCAAAGCAGGTAGAACACAGTCCAACCCCAAACCGGGAGAAGTAAACGCTTCTTTTGCTTAATTCCAACCCAGCCCATTGCGCCCAGGCTGATTAGCGAAACAATCCCAAACGGGCTGCCAAGCCCCCAAACTACCAGGTTTTTTAGTGAAAACAAGACAGACCGACGCGCCCACTGCAGCGCCGGCGGGAAGTCCACATTACCAGTGCTTTGCTGCGTCAGGCTCTTCAGTCCGTCAAGCCACTCACGATTGAGCCCCAGCGTGAAAAAGCCGGTTCCCGCGAAAGCGTACGGCTGGAAAATCCGGAAGCTGATAATCGAAAAGAGCGCGGCCACTAGTATCATTTTCAGGCTGAACTTGCTGTAGCTTTCGCGCTCTTCAGCATCAAGACGAAAGAAGCGGACGGCTTCCACAGCCGGCAGAAACAGCGCGAGTGATACCGCGTTGATTTTGGAAGCCGCTGCCATCCCCAGCGCGATACCAAACGCCGCGTAGAGGAACCAATCGCCAAACTGGGTTATTATTCGCCGCGGCTCCTGGCTGGCACCGCCAGGCTGGGGTTTGGTCAGAATGACCACCCCGATATAGAGGGTGAGCATGCCAAAGGTGTTGGTGAATGTGTCGACCGTCATGAAATGGGACTGCTGGATGGGCAGTACAGCAAAAGCGTACAGCGCCGCGGCCAGCAAGCCTGCTTTGGAGTTCATCAACCGGAAAGCAATCAGAAAAACCAGCAGGATGGTAATCACATCCGCCAAAGCCGAGAGCTGCCGACCCACAATCGTGATCGGATCGTAGCCTACCTGCCCTATCCATTCGCCGATGTAGCGGATAATAAACAGCGGCAGCGTGCCGTAAACAAAGAAATCGTAACCCAGGTTGCCGGGATTAAGCGTTGATGCGTCGGTGTTAAAGTATTCACCCGCGCTCCTCACCGGCGTCATGCTGTTCAGAACCATTGAGAGAAAGCGCTCGTCCGGGTGGAGGTGGCGTCCTTCATCCCAATCCACGCCGATGGTACGGAAATACGCGCCTGCGCAAATGATGGAAAGCAGCAGGAAAACAATCAGCCCGCCGCGCCAATCAACTTTGGCACGCGTTCCAATTTTTTTTATATCCGTACTCTCGCTGTTTCGCATCATTCTATGGTTCTACCAGAAATATGAGAAAATTTTTCTCAGGCACAGACGATTCCACCATCGCGATGGTTCCAGTGGGATACAACTGCTGCAATTTTGCGACCGCCGCGCTGTCCAGAGGATGAATCAGGAAGAGCTTGTAACCCGGCACATTGAGGGTCTGTTCGAGCTGCTCAGGCATTAGCGCCAGATCTTGACCCATGCGGTTTGCTTCAATCGCCACCGCCCGCGCGTCCACCCAGTATGGATAACCGACCACCCAAACGTTCTGCGGGAAGCCAGTATTCAATTCCGTCTGCCAGATAAGACTTGCCATTTCGGAGCTGTTCCAGGCGTTCTCACGGTAAGCGGCAGGATACTCGCTGAATGCCGCCCGGAAGTTAAATCCGATGATTGAGATAAATACCAGACCAACCAGAGCCAGTTTATACCGGCTGCCGCGCGAAGGCTGCCAGGCCAACAGCGCCCCGCTGATTGCCCGCAGACCCACGGCTGAAAGGACGCAAACTGGTATCAAGGCTGTCAGCGCGCGGCTGAGCGAGGGGTTTTCCAGCGGGAATGCCAAAGAAAGCGCGCTCGGGAGCAAAAGCAGCGGGTACAGCGCCAACAACGCGGCAGGGCGCCAGTCCTTTGATTTCCGAAGGTTGAATACCACTGCGCACACACCTAACACAAAGAAAGCTGCGCTCAACAGGTCCAGCCCGGGGTTTAACGTCAACCCATCCACCCAACTGCCGCGGTTAGACCAGTTCGCAATTCCCAGAGCCTGCCACAAATTGCCGAAAAAAATACGGATCGGGCTTCCGGAAAGCGCGATTTCGTAATCTGAAACGCGTGAAAGGATTGGGGCGAGATAAGCCGCGGGTCCGTCAAAGAGCGAGCGTAAAAGCGGCACACAAACCACCGCTCCAAGCAGAAGCGCCTGAGCAATCGCGCTGAAAAAAGCCCGTCCGCTGCCGGCTTCCCGGTTGAACATGAGCCAGAAGCAAGCTGTGACCAGCGCCGCCAGCGGGAAAATCAGGAAGATTTTATTCGTCAGCAGCCCCAGACCCACAAAAAACGCGGAAAGGAGCAAATCATTGGCTTTATGATTGGCATAGCCGCTGAAAAGATAATAGACAGCCGCGCAGCCCAGCGGCAGCACCAGGCCAGAACCGAGCAGCGCGCGGGTCTGAATTATCTGCCAGAATGAGACACTCAACAGGAAAGCCGCCGTCAGGCCCACCCAGCGGTCAAATATCTCGGTTCCAAGCCGGCAGATATAGTAAATCGCGGCAAGATTTGCCAGCGCATATGCCAATTTGAGCCCCATAAAGCTGAGCTGAGCTCCGCCAAGGAAGGTGAACAGCGCGCCCCACAGGTACTGCAGCGGTTCACTCACCAGGTTGCGAGGAAAGCTCAACACGGCGCCGCCGGAAAGGACGTCCCGGACGGTGTATATATGGTCTACCTGCCCGCTGACCAATTCCGGAGGAACCCGCTTAAGCTGCGCGAAAGAGAACCAGGCGGCAGCCGCCATAACCATGAGCAGCGCGAAAAACCAGGCGCGATCTTCCGTCAGGAGTTTCCGTAATCGCTCAGACATTGCAACGCGTGGGGCTTTATCCCGTCCGGATTTGTTCCACAGAGCCCACAGCGTGAGAAATATGCCGGCAGCCCAGCATAAGGACGCGCCAAGCGTGAAACGCTGCCCGTTGAACAGGAGAAAAGCAGAAGTTGCCAGGCCGAGCCCGGGAAAAAGAAGCCAGGTTTTACCCGAGAAGTATTGCCAGTTCTCCTTTGTTTGAGCGCGCAGGGGCAGCCTCCATTCCTGCCTTCGCGAGGCCTGGAAAAGACAATAAGCCGACGCGCCGTAAAAAACCAGGCCGAAAAAGGCGATGCGGCTGCCAGCCAACATTTGGGCTGTGAACGCAAGCAGTACAGCCGCCGCCGAAAACCATGAAAAGCGTTTTTCAGACCGGGTCATGCTTTCGGGCGCGCCTGCCGGGGCCTCTTCGAAGCTTTCCGCTGCCTGGAGTGCCGAAGCCCCGGTTTCAGCCCGGGTTCCATGCGCCAACAGGGACTTCAGGTATTCCAGGATGGTGATTTCTTTTTCGTCGGGGGCAGGTGTATTTTCCATCATTGGTTCGACAGGCTCAATTTCGCCGTTCTAAAACGTTATGAGCGTATTTTAGTCCGATTACAGCTTATCCGACAAATTGGAAAGCTGACAGGCAAATAAATAGCCAAGTTCCTGGTGGACCGGGTTCCCGCGCAGCCGCACCCGAAAACCCGCGCTCTCCAGATAAGTTTTCAACACGCAGTGATTCTGCCGGGCGTCAAGGTCGTGGTATTCCATAACAATTCGGCGGACCGCTTTGAGCGTTTCGGGTTTTGCTGCCAATAAAATAGGATATTCCGCGCCCTCGCAGTCCAGCTTGAGGAGGTCAATCCCTTGCGGCGTGTAGTCCATCAGCAGCTGTTCGAGCGTGATCACCGGCGCGCCTTGCCCGCCATCACCGGCAGCCCCAGAGAACACAGTCTGGGCTTGCAGGGGTTCGCCGTTGGCAGCGCTCAGGGTCATCGTGCCTGCCTCGCTCCAGACTCCCGCGCAAACGGCGCGCGCGTTTTGAATTGCATTCAGCTTCAGGTTCGCTTGCAGCAAGGCAAAGGACTCGGGGTTTGGCTCAAACGCCAGCACCTCGCCTTGCGCGGCTTGCAGCGCGGCAAAGACGGTGAACTCGCCAATCGCCGCGCCAATATCCACAACCGTCCACCCGGGCGCAATTGCCGTACCGTATCGGGTGTAAAAGCGGTCCAAAAAAGTTTCTTTTACGGACCAGGCATCCATGCGGCTGCGGACCAGCATACGGGTATCCCGGGCACGAAAGCGTAAGGTAGCCGGCAGTTGGGTTGGCTTGCCAAGAAACAAACGCGCCAATCCTCCCCAATCCCGGAAGCCGAGGCCCATTTCCAGCAGCGACCAGACATAGTAGCTCCATTTACGGAAAAAACTCATGCGCCCTTCCTTGCGGCAAAGAAGGTGCATGTGCCGTCCTCACACAAAGGAGTATCCAGCAGCGCACGCAGGCGTTTGTAACGCAGGAATGGATTTCTGCGGCTCGGGAAGAGTATCCAGCTGCCAAAGAGCTTTTTCCACAGCAAATTCGGCAAGCCGGCAGCGTGACCCCGTTCCAACGTGCGCATAGCGCTAATCGGGAAATAATTCCAGTGCTCCACTTCGGCAAACCCCGCCTGTTTCAAGCGTTCCCTCCATACTTCCGGCTCGTCCAGGTTGTGATGACGGGCAATCCGATTGAAAAAAACCGAATACCTGGCAGCAGCCCGATACAGACCCAGCTTGCGCAGGAGCATGCAGCCCCACAGTTCGTTCCGAAAACGCTGGTTTGGCACCGTGAAGAAGAAAACGCCATCCGGGGTCAACACGCGGCAGATTTCATCCAACACAGGCTGCACATCCGGGATGTGTTCCAGCACGGAGTTGCTCACGGCGCACGGGAAGCTTTCCTCTCTTACGGGGAGCGCCCCACCCCAAGCCTGGACCAGCAGGTTGTATACGCCCAAAGCCGAGGCTTCTTTTATCGGCTCGTACCATGGGTCAACTCCCAGGCTGTTTGGACCTGTGCCAAGAGCCGCCGCGAAGTTGCCGTCTCCTGCGCCGATGTCCAGAATGGGATTGGTCAGTTCCATTCGCGCGTACAGGCTGTGCTCAACCGCGCGCAGCATGCCGCGGAAATAGGGCAGCGTGGAAAGATGTTTCCAGGCGATTTCGTCCAACATTCCCGGAGGTAGATTGGATTTCATGCCCGGCAAGACTCCAGAAGTGTTTGATAGGCGCGTGCCGTTTCCGCGGCGCTAAAACCTTGCAGGTAAGCCTCCGGCGCGGGATGGGCGTGCCCGCTTTCGTCCAGCACGGAGCAAATCGCGTCCGCCAACGCGGCAGGTTCGCGCGGCGCGACGATGCGCCCGAAGCCTGTTTTCAGGACCGGCTGGCGCACTCCCGGCAAATCCGAGGCAACCACCGGCGTCCCCTGCAGCATAGCTTCAATCTGCACGATGCCAAAGGATTCTGTCCTGTTCAGGCTGGAAAACACCAACACGTCGCAAGCTCCAAAGAACGCTCTGAAATCTTCGTCGCTAAGGTAGCCCAGTGAACGCCAGCGCTCTCCAAATTTTGCCGCCATCATATCAATGCGCGCCTGGTATTTTTCTTCCCCGATAACGCCCTTCCAAGTTCCAGCATGGATGACGCGCGCGTTAGGAAAGCGCTCCAGCACCCGCGGCAAGGCTTGAAGAAGATACTCGTAGCCTTTTTCTGCCGCGGCTCTGCCCGCTAACCCGAGGACGCGGTCCGTTTCAGTGATATCCCATTTCCGCTTAAAGCGCCGCACATCTTCTGCGTCAACCCTGGTCAGGTCTACCGGCGTCGGGACTTCCCGCGTCTTTTGCAGGAATGGACGCAGCCAGCGGGAGCTTTCGGCATAGTCCAAAGAATTCTGGACTATTAAATCCGCGCGGGCTAAGACCCGGGAACCCATGCGTTGCGTTACCCAGCCCGCCAGACGGTTAATCATGCTGCCGCCAATCTCCAAATCGCAGTGGTAGGTAACGATCATTGGTTTCTTCTGCCGCCTTGCCTCGCGCGCCAGGGTGAGCGCCTCAAATTGCGGCAGATGCAGGTTCACCGCGTCTGCCCAGGTCGTCCACTCGCGGGCGGTTCTGCGCAGCCCCGGCATCAAAACGCCTTTGGAAATATGCCAGCTTACCGGCTCCCGCACGATTCGAAAGCCGTGCGCGCTCTCTTCCAAGGGTAGCTCCGGTTTATATCGCGAGGTTAACACCACCACGTCGTGTCCCATCTCTGCCAGCCCCTCCGCCAGGCGAAAGGCATACACAGACAACCCCGAGGAATATGGCGCGAAATATGTCGAGGCAATCAGCACTTTCAATTGATTTCCTCCTGTTCTTGTTTCCAACGCAGCGCTTTTTTACTGAGCGCGCCCAGGCTGTCGCCCAGAACATAAATTCCAAGCATGCCCACCAGGCTGGTGATGAGGAACTGAACCGCGTGCAGAATTAAGGCGATAACCAGCGCGGTTGATTGATCCACGCCCAAGACGCTGAACGCGGCCACGTTTGCCGCTTCATAAACGCCCATGCTTGCCGGCGCGGTGGGCAGGGCGTTCGCGAAAGCGCTGCCGGAGGTGACAAATATGCCCCACCACCATTGGCTTCCTGGAATTAGCGCGCGGGTCAACAGCCAAACCTCCAGCATGGAGGAAATCCAGCTGGCAGCCAGTAATAAGAGCGAAGCAAAAAAGCGACCCGGCCGCAGCAGGATCCGAAAACCTTCCAAAAAACTCAGCGCGCGCGGAAGCATCCCTGCCAAACGCGGCTTATTCGCCCAGCGCGCAGAAAGGTAGTCCGAAATCCGCTCCTTGTTTTTGGCAGCCAGCGCGGCGCAGAGCATTCCGACGACGGTCAGCAGCAGAACAATCAGCGCCAGGGTCTTGACTGTGCTGCTGGTGACGACCAAAGGCAGGCTGACCAGAAAGAAAAACGCTGCCAGAAAAAAATCCAATACCCGTTCGGTGACAATGCTGGCAAATACCGGTAAGAAACCGGATTTTCCCCGGCCGGCCAACAAGGCGGCGCGCCCGAATTCGCCCAGTTTGAACGGAAGCACGTTGTTTAACAGATAACCGGCGTTCATGCCAAAGAACGCCTCCCCAAAACTGAACTTACCTTCCAGCAGGAAATACCAGCAAATCGCGCGCAGGAGCAGGCTCACTCCAAAAAGCGCCAGAACGAGCAGCAGAGTTCCCGCGGAAATTTGCGAAAACGCCCTGGCAACCTGCGAGAAATTAATCTGCCTGCCAAGAAAATAAACTGCCGCTGCGGAAATGAGGAGCGGCAGCAGCCATCGGAATATACCCGCCGCGCGGGAATTTGCATTCGTCGGGCGCATCAGTTCTCCAGCTTGAGAATAGCCATAAATGCTTCCTGCGGAATTTCCACGCTCCCCACCATCTTCATCCGCTTCTTGCCTTTTTTCTGCTTTTCCAGGAGCTTTTTCTTACGCGTGATATCACCGCCGTAGCACTTCGCCAATACATCTTTGCGCATTGCTTTTACATTCGCGCGGGAAATGACCCTCCCCTGAGAATATGCCTGGATTGGGATGACGAACATCTGCTGGGGGATGATTTCCTTCAGTTTGCTGACCAACGCCTGGCCTTTGTGATAAGCGTCGTCTTTATGCACAATCGCGGTGAGCGCGTCCACTTTTTCATCATTAAGCAGGAATTCGAGTTTGACCAGGCTGCCCGCGCGATATTCGAGGAACTGGTAGTCCATCGACGCGTATCCGCGCGTGCCGGATTTGAGCAAGTCAAAAAAGTCCACGATAATTTCAGAAAGCGGGATTTCAAAATTGAGCTGGACGCGGTTTGTAGAAGGGTATTCCTCAGAAACATACACGCCCCGTTTTCGGCGCACCAGGTCCATCACCACGCCGTAAAATTCGGTTGGCGAAAAAACATTCAATTCCATCCAGGGTTCACGGATTTCCGCGATTGACCCTTCATCCGGGAGGTCAGCCGGCGAATCCACGATGACGGTTTTTCCAGTAACCAGCTGCACCTCGTATTCCACCGAAGGCGCGGTAAAGACGACGTCCAGGTTGTATTCCCGTTCCAGGCGCTCCTGGATGATTTCCATGTGAAATAAGCCCAAAAAGCCGCAGCGAAAACCAAAATTAAGCGCTTCGCTGGTTTCCGGCTCGTACACCAGTGAGGCGTCGTTCAGCTGCAGTTTTTCCAGCGCTTCTTTAAGGCTGGGGTAATCCTCACCCTCAGTCGGATACACGCCGGCAAACACCATCGGCTTTGCCTGCCGGTATCCAGGCAGCGCGCCAGCTGCCGGACGCGCGGCGCTCGTAATCGTGTCGCCAACGCGGCATTCCGATACTGTCTTGAGCCCGGTTGCGATATAACCCACATCGCCGGCTTCAAGCTTGCCAATCGGGCAGAGATTCGGCGCGAAAATTCCAATTTCGACGGGTTGAACGCGTATTCCATTCGCCATCATCATGACCTTGTCGGCCGCCGTGAGCTGTCCATCAAACACGCGCACGTAAGCTATCACGCCTTTATAAGAGTCATAATGAGAATCAAAAATCAGCGCGCGCAAAGGGGCGTCAACATCCCGGGTTGGCGCGGGCACTTTTTTGGCAATTGCCTCCAAAACGAGGTCAACATTCAGGCCGGTTTTGGCGCTGATAGGGATAATTTCATCTTCCGAGACGCCCAACAGGATGTTCAGGTCTTTTTTTACGGCATCCACCTGTGCGCTGGGCAGGTCAATTTTGTTGATTACCGGGATGATGACCAGGTTCGCGTCCAGAGCCAGGTACAGGTTAGCCAGGGTCTGGGCTTCAACGCCCTGTGTAGCGTCTACGACCAGCACCGCGCCTTCGCAGGCGTACAGCGCCCGGCTGACCTCGTAATTGAAGTCTACGTGCCCGGGGGTGTCAATCAGATTGAATTCATAGTCGCTGTTATCCGCGGCATGATAGACCATGCGAACCGCGGAAGCTTTAATCGTGACGCCTTTTTCCCGTTCCAAATCCATGGTGTCGAGCACCTGGTCTGTCATTTCCCGGTCGGATATCGTTCCGGTCAGCTGCAGCATCCGGTCTGCCAGGGTGGACTTGCCGTGGTCTACATGCGCGATAATACAAAAATTGCGGATTTTTTCCATAAGCGCATTGAGTATAATCGATTTCTTCAGTCGGTTTCAGGGGGGATTACCCGCGCGATTGCATCCTGAATCGCGATGTTTTCTTCATCCCTGCCGAGGCACAGCCACAGCAAAAATTCGGTGTTACCGTCTGAACCGGTAATCGGAGAGGCGATCAACCCGGCGGTCTGAAAGCCCAAAGCTTGTGCCTGGCGCATCACATGCTCCAAAACGCGCGCGTGAATTTCCTTATCCCGGATGACCCCTTTATGTCTTTGGACTTCTTCTTTGCCGGCCTCAAACTGAGGTTTTACCAATGCGATGATATCTCCGGCTCTCCCCTCAAACCACATTTTTACCGCGGGTAAAATGAAGTCCAGCGAGATAAACGAAACGTCAATTGTGACAAGCTCGGGAGGTTCCGGCAGTTTTTGCAGCTGGCGGGCGTTTGTGCGGTCCATCACCACCACGAGCGGGTGGTTCCGCAGGCTGGTGTGCAGTTCGTCCTGCCCGACGTCAATCGCGTAAATTTTTGCCGCGCCGCGCTGCAAAAGACAGTCGGTGAAGCCGCCGGTAGAAGCGCCCACGTCCGCGCAAATCTTCGTGAGCGGGCTGATTTTAAAGGTTTCCAGGGCTGCTTTCAGTTTTGCTCCCGCCCTGGATACGAATTCCGGTTGCGCCAGCAGCACCAGGGAACAATCCGGCTTAACCATCTGGGAGGCTTTAACCGCGATTTTCCCATCCACCTTAATCAGACCTTCTTCGATTGCCCGCTGGGCTCTGGAGCGGGTTTCCGCCAGCCCCTTGTTTATCAGGTGTTGGTCCAACCGTATTTTCTTCATAGTTCTATTGTATCCGCTAATTCAGGCTTTGCCACTCTTTAAGTCTTAATAAGGTTTGTGATAAGATATTTCACGTGAACGCATATATAGAAACTCTGCGTCCAAAACAATGGATAAAAAACCTGGTGATTTACGCGGGTCTGGTTTTTGACCGGCAGCTCCTCAACCCGGGTCCCTTGCTGCGCGTCACTGGCGCAGTCCTCATTTTCTGCCTGGTTTCAGGGCTGACCTATACCCTCAACGATATTCTGGACGTGGAAGCCGACCTTATGCACCCCCAGAAGAGGCATCGGCCGATCGCGAGCGGCAGATTGAGCCTGCGCAGCGCCCGTATTTTTGCCGCGGTCCTGGCGCTGATTGCCTTCCCGGCGGCGTTCGCGCTTTCAACGAACTTCGGAATTATCTGCCTGGTCTACACCACGTTAATACTCTCCTATTCTAAATGGCTCAAGAAAATCATCCTGATTGACGTGATGGTTATCGCGCTGGGTTTTGTGCTGCGGGTGGCTGCCGGCGTGCTGGTGATTCAGGTTAATTACTTCTCACCCTGGCTTTTGGTACTGACAACCTTTCTCGCCCTTTACCTCGGGTTTGGCAAGCGCTTATCAGAAATCAAACTGTTGGAAGACCAGGCCGGCGCGCATCGCGAAGTTTTGTACGGGTATACCGCGCCGCTGCTAAACAATTTGTTGGTGGTCATGCTCAGCAGCATCTTAATCACATACTGTCTGTACACCTTTTCATCCCACCCGGACGGAAGCAATTCGATGATGATGTTGACCATCCCGTTTGTCCTGTACGGCATTTTTCGCTACATGGTCATCCTGCAAAACAGCAGCCTGGCATCCTCGCCCGAAGAAGTGCTCCTGAACGATTTACCCCTGAAAATTACTGTCGCTTTGTGGGCTGTTTCTGTCGTAATCATTCTCTACTTTTTCTTCTGAGGAGCACCGATGCCGGCAATTTCTGCCAGCGCTTGCGCTAAACTGATTTTATTGGGCGAACACGCCGTCGTGTATGGCGAGCCCGCCCTGGCTATTCCCTTCTCCGGTCTGCGCGCCCGCGCGGCGGTGGAAGCATGGATTGGCGCTCCTTCCGGCAGAATTCACATTTTCGCCCGGGATCTGGATCTGGATCAGGAATGGTCTCTGCTGCCCGAAAATAATCTTGTCCGCAATGCACTGACTCTGGTGCTTACTGAGCTTGGAATTGAGCGCCTCCCCACCTGCAAGCTGAACCTGACCACCGAAATCCCCATCTCCGCCGGTTTAGGCGCCAGCGCGGCGTTAGCGGTAGCAGTCATGCGCGCCTTTTCTGCCTTCCTTGGGCATCCCTTGGGCTCCGAACGCCTGAACGCGCTGGCTTTCGAGTCCGAAACCCTCATCCACGGCCGGCCATCTGGCATCGACAATACCGTCGTGGTATATGAGCAGCCAATTCTATTCAGCAAGGCGAGCGGTTTCGAAGTTATCCGTTCAACCGGCAACTTTCACCTGCTGGTTGCCGACAGCGGGGTCAAGAAGGCGACCGCGCTAACTGTCAGTCAATTGGCGCAGGATTACAGCGAAAACCCCGAAAATATTGGCGCGATTATCCGGGAGATTGGCAGCCTGACACAAGCGGGCGTTCGCGCGCTGCGGATGGGTGATCAGCCGGCTCTGGGAGACGCATTAAATCGCAACCAGGAACTGCTCACGCTGCTGAATTTGTCTTGCCTGGAATTGGACACGCTGATTAGCGCGGCGCGCCAGGCTGGCGCCTTAGGCGCCAAGTTGACAGGCGGAGGCAAGGGCGGACACATGCTCGCCCTGACAGCGCCAGACCAACTGGAGCCCGTGCGAACCGCCCTGTTGAAAGCGGGAGCGCGCAGCGTTTATCATACCGTGCTGAAGCAGGAAGGCGCCAATGCCTGAAGCGCGCATAGACCCCAACCTGGTTTTCCTCAAGCTTGGCGGTTCACTCATTACCGATAAAGACCGCGCAGAAACCGCCGATCTGGATTCGCTGACCAACTTACTATCGGAAGTCAATCAAATTCGCCGGGAGCGCCCCAACCTCAAGCTCTTGCTGGGTCACGGCTCAGGTTCTTTCGGTCACCGCGCCGCCAGTCAGGCGGGAACCCGCGAGGGCGTCTTTTCCGCTGTGGATTGGCAGGGTTACCAATCCGTTTGGGCGAGCGCCCACCGGCTGCACCAAATCGTGCTCGCAGCCTGTCTGCAAGCTGGGCTGCCGGTTATCTCGTTTCCCCCATCCGCCTGTGTGGTGACCAATAACCATAAAATCCATACCTGGGAACTCGCGCCTATCGCCAGCGCGCTGTCCAACGGTCTGATTCCGCTGGTCTATGGGGATGTAGTCTGCGACCTGACAATCGGCGGGACAATTCTCTCCACTGAAGACCTGTTTTTTCACCTCGCGCTCGCCCTCCGCCCCGCAAAAATCCTTCTGACTGGCGAAGAAACCGCGGTTTTCGCGGATTACCCGCGCAATCAGGAGCCGCTCAGCTTCATCAGCAAAGACGCTGAAAAAACCGCGTATTTGCAGGGCTCCGCCAGCATGGATGTGACTGGCGGCATGCTCAGCAAAGTGCAGCTGATGCAAAACCTATGCAAACAGCTGCCCGGCATGCAAGCTGTCATCTTTTCCGGCAGGGTGCCGCATAACCTGAGCAGAATTCTGGGCGGCGAATTGGTCGGGACGCGAATTGGCTGATAGACAAACAGGGCAGGATTGGCGCGGCTTCTCATATAATAGGAACAACAGAACAAACGCGTTTTTGCAGAAATGGATTGTGAGCTATGATTTTTACCCGACCGCAATTGGAAGAATACGAAAACCAAACCCTGGCTCCCTACGCGGTTCACAGCAAAGACTCTAAAGGGCGCCGCTACCCGGAAGAGGAAGCCGATTTTCGGACCCGCTTCCAACGGGACCGCGAACGCGTTTTGCATACCACTGCCTTCCGCCGTCTGGAATACAAGACCCAGGTATTCATTAACCACGAAGGCGATTACTACCGTACGCGTCTGACCCACTCGTTGGAAGTCGCCCAACTCGGGCGCTCAATCGCCCGTTCCATTGGCGCCAATGAAGACCTGGTCGAAACAATTTGCCTCGCGCACGACCTGGGGCACCCTCCATTCGGGCATTCAGGTGAAGCCGCTCTGGCGCGTCTGATGCGGGATTTTGGCGGTTTCAATCACAATCAGCACTCAGTCCGTATCGTTACAACCCTCGAAAACCGCTATCCGGATTTCCCGGGTCTGAACCTGAGCTGGGAAGTCCTGGAAGGCATGGTCAAACACGAAACTGATTATGATGTCGCCGACGCCAAGGAGTACTCCCCTGAATTACGCGGACACCTGGAGGCCCAAATCGCGAATGTGGCGGACGAACTCGCGTATACTTCCCACGATTTGGACGATGGTCTGCGCTCCGGAATGATTACCCCGTCTCAGCTGGACGGCATCGCCATCTGGGAAATCGTAAACGAAAGCATCGGCAGGCGAAAAACTGACTATTTGGACGACTTATCCCGCCATCAGATCATCCGGCGGCTGATTAACTTTGAAGTTACCGATTTAATTCAATCCATTGACCGATACTTGCGAAAGAGCAACGTCAAATCCGCCCTGGATGTCCAGAAACTGCCGTATAATGTGGTCGGCTTCAGCGAAGATATGTACCGCCGCAATCGGGAATTGAAAGATTTTCTGTTCGCGAAGCTTTACAGGCATTACCGCGTCGTGCGGATGTCCGCTAAAGCGGAAAGAATCGTTACCGAGTTGTTCGGGATATACCAGAAAACGCCTGCTACGCTGCCAGCAGCGGTTCAGGAATTAGCTGCCGAGCGCGGGGTTGAACGAACCATCTGCGATTATATTGCCGGGATGACCGACCGTTTCGCGATAGATGAATATAAACGTTTGTTTGACGCAGACACACTACCTTAGGAATCAGAGCTGTATCGTAATGAAAAACCCATTAATAATTACAAAAGCTGGAAAAGAGCAACTGGAAAAAGAACTCGCCGATTTGAAAGGTCCTCGCCGACAGGAAATATCCCGGCGTTTGAAGCACGCTATTGAAAATGGCGATTTGTCCGAAAACGCGGATTACATTTCCGCCAAAGAGGATCAGGGCTTTTTGGAGGGGAGGATTTTAGAAGTTGAGACAATCCTTGCCAACGCTGAGGTTATTGATGAACCCGGCGTGATGACCGGCAAAGTCCAGATTGGGAATAAAGTGACCGTTCAGGAAGCTGGCGAATCTGAAGAGGTCTTCGAACTGGTCGGGGTAAGCGAGGTGAACACGCTGCAGGGCAAAATATCTTATGAATCCCCGATTGGCTCCGCCCTGCTGGATAAACGCGTCGGGGATAAGGTAACCGTTAAAACCCCCGGCGGTTTCATTGAGTTCACAATCAAGAAAATTGAATAACCGGAAGCCGGATACAAAAAAGCTGAGGATTTTACCTCAGCTTTTTTTGTGGAATTATATGCGGTAGACCGCAAGTTCAATCGTCGCGCGTTGGAAGTAACTCAGCGGCAGCGCAGGTTCATCACCATAAGTCAGTTCAACAATCCGGGCTTCCATCCGCAAACTGGCAGTCTGCAGCTCAAACAGCCTTCCGGCTTCCGCCAGGATTGGTTCGCCTTTCATCTCGAGGCGCTGCCTGAGGATTGGGTCGTAAAAGACCTGTTCGCTCATCATCACTTTGGTAACAGTTTGAATATCGTTTTTGTCAAACAGCCAGACCTCAAAAGCGGAAACCTTTTTGGGCTCCCCCACGATGATAACATCCGAAACCGACACACCGCACTCACCCAAAAATTCGCCGTTTGGTGAGTCAAAAGTGAAAGACTCATCATAGAGGTCATCCCCAAACATATAGACGCTCATGAACTGGGCAACTGGTTTTTCTGAAGCCACGGCGTTCTTTCCATTCGGGCGGGCATAGGCAGGGCTTTCGTAAGCCGGAACAGCTGCAGGAACCGCCGCCTGATACTCATAATTCCGGTTGTTGGTCTGCACCCCCTGAGTTTGCTCGGCAGCCCGGTACGAGCGGGCGGCAGTTTGCGGCACCGCGGCTGGCCTCGCCTGCGGAACAGCCGCGCCAGCCGGCTTAATTCTCGGGCGCAAGTAAAACACATAAACCCCAGCGGCTCCGAGCACCAGAAGCCCCAGAAGGGTGAACCCAAGCTTAAGCGCGGTATTGGGCTTGGCGGGTTCCTTGATCGTTGGGGTTTGATGTGGGTTTTCGTCGGGCATCTGCGCGACACCCGGTTCAGCCTGGACAGCCGTAACAAAGCGGTTAATCTGGTCCGCGTTCAGGAACTGCGGATTCGCCTGGACTTCAGACAATGTTGAGCCGGCATTTTTCCCTAATTCCCGATACAACTGCTGGGCTTTGGCGGCATCAAAGGTCAGGTTGTAATTGGTAATCACCATGCGTAAGTAGTCCTGACGTAAGTCGGCGCGCATAGTCTCGGCGTTGGTATCCGTCCACTGGACCGGCATGACACCCCAGCCAATGGCCAATCCAATCAGGATGCCCACAACCCCCGCGGCAATCGCCAGATAGACGGGATTGCTCAGTTTTTGTTTTAAAGATTCAATGAAATTTTCCATACTCCTGCACCTCACAGTGATAAGAACACTCTAATGCTTGAGGTGCAGGATTTATACCAGTTCAGACGTTTTTCTCCGCGAGGGATTCAAGCGTGTATACTTCCCCGCACGCGAGGCAGCGCGCAAGGTGCTTGTTCTGCGCCACCAAAACGCCGCCGCATTTTGGGCAGCTTAGTTTCAGCGGCTCGCTCCAGGAGGTAAAGTCGCACTCCGGGTAGCGCGAACAACCGTAGAATATGCGTCCTTTGTGGGTGCGTTTGCGCACCACATCGCCTTCCTTGCAGGTCGGGCAAACCACGCCGATTCTTTCCAGGTGGTTTTCCGTAAAGCGGCAAGTCGGATAATTGCTGCAGCTGACGAACTTTCCAAATCTGCCGTCTCGTAATACCAATTCGCTCCCGCACAGCGGGCAGGCTCTACCCAGTTTTTGGGGTTCAATGCGCTTCTCGGGCATATGTTCGTTAGCGTAATTTAAGCTGGCTTCAAAGGGGCGGTAAAATTCGCGCATAACCTCCACCCAGCTTTGTTTGCCAGCGGCAATCTCATCCAGTTTTTCTTCCATTTCAGAAGTAAAGCCGATATCCACAACAGAGGGGAAATACTCAACCACGAGGTCATTAACCAGAAAACCCGTCTCGGTCGGTAATAAGCGTTTCGATTCCGTGGTTACATATCCGCGCGCCAGTATGGTGGAGATGATGGGTGAATATGTGGATGGGCGCCCTATTTTGTTTTCTTCCAACACCTTAATCAGCGAGGCTTCCGTATAGCGCGGCGGCGGCTGGGTAAAATGCTGTGAATATTCAACATCCTCCAGCAGTTGGGTTTGCCCTTCGAATAAATCCGATAGCGGGAGTTCGCCGTCTTCTTCTTCCTCAGGTTGGTCTTCGCTGCCGGCTTCCTGATAAAGGATTTGATATCCTTTGAAGATTATCCTGCTGTGGGACGCGCGGAACAGGTACTCATTCTGCGGGCTGTGCCCCAGGACCTCAGCGGTGGTCGTTTCCTGCAGGGCAGAAGTCATCTGAGACGCCACAAACCGCTGCCATATCAGCGTGTAGAGTCGATACTGGTCGGCTGTCAGATGCGCTTTGATGGCGATTGGCTCGCGCATGGCTGAGGTGGGTCGGATGGCTTCGTGCGCTTCCTGCGCGGATGCCGCCCTGGTTTTATAGATGGGTGGTTTGGCTGGCACAAAATCCGGGCCGTATCTTTTCAGGATAAACGCGCGCGCTTCTTCCACCGCCTGCGGGGCAACGTGCACCGAATCGGTGCGCATATAGGTAATCAAACCAGTTTCACCGCCATTGCCAATGTCGATGCCTTCGTAAAGCTGCTGGGCAATCATCATGGTCTTCTTGGATGGAAACCCGAGCTTACGGGAGGCTTCCTGCTGCAAGGTGCTGGTGATGAAAGGAGCGCTTGGGTTGAGATTGCGTTGGGTAGTCTTGAGTGAATCAAGCCTGTACGCGGCGCTGCGGATATCTTCGACTATCGCTGTTGTGGTCGCTTCATCCGGAAGTTCGGGAGCAGCCTGATTAATTTTCGCCAGTTTGGCATGGTAGCTTTTCTTGCCGCCTTCAGGGGTGAAGAGCGCTTCAATCAGCCAATATTCCACGGGAATAAACGCTTCAATTTCGCGTTCACGTTCCACAACAAGGCGCAGCGCGACAGACTGAACCCGACCCGCGGTCAGACCACCGCGCACCTTTTTCCATAAAATCGGGCTGACGCCGTAACCCACCAGACGGTCCAGAATTCGCCGGGCTTGTTGAGCGTTTACCAATTCCATGTTTACTTCCCGGGGGTGCCCGAAGGCTTTGGTAACCGCGTCTTTGGTTATCTCATGGAAAACCACGCGCTCAGTCCTCTCGGGGGGAATTTGTAGCGTGTCCATCAGGTGCCACGCAATGGCTTCGCCTTCCCGGTCGGGGTCGGTTGCCAGATATACTTTTTCGCTTTGGGCGGCCATGGCCGAGATTTCCCGTACTAGCGCTTTCTTTTCATTGGGGACGCGGTACTTGGGCTCAAAATTGTTTTCCACGTCTACGCTCAATTGAGATTTGAGTAAGTCCCGGATATGTCCTACTGAAGCGACCACGCTGTACTTATTTCCCAGGAATTTTCCAATCGTTTTGGCTTTCGCGGGGGATTCGACAATGACAAGGCTTTTTTCCGGGTCATACGCCTTTGGGGAAGTTGTCAGCTTGCCCTGCTTTCGGCTCTTCCCGGCGTTTCGGCCTGCCCCGGGTTTGGAGGCGGCTTTTCGGGAATTGGTTTCCGGGGAATCGGATATCGCCGGCTTTTCAAGACCCGCGTGAGCGTCCGTCAACCCGAGTTTGGACATAGTCGTGCCGCAAACCGGGCATTTTCCCTTGGTTATCGGTTTCGCGTTGACGGTAAAGCCGGCTTCAGCATCCAACATTTCCCGTTTTTCTTTGCATTTAAGACAATAAGCTTCCAAGAATACACCTCAAAAATTGTTACCCAAAAATTGCCCACCTATAATACCATATTCGTTTTTATGTCAAATTCAGGGGGTTCTACCAGGCGCAGCGCCAGGACGGCTGTTTCAATCCGAATTCCAGCTTTGACTGGCGCTGTATTCCATCCCCCGCGCCCGCAAGACCAAACCTTTAAGCTCCATCATCGTCAGCTGCGCGGTAAGTTTTTCCACGCTGGTGCCTAGCTTACCGCACAGGTCGTCAATATGCAGCGTATCCTGCCCCAGCGCCCGCAAAATTCGCGCTTCCTCAACGTCCAGCGCAGGCTTTGTTTCGCTTTTCGGGGGGCGGGTTTGGCTGATGTTCAGGCATTTGAGGATGACCGTCGGGCTGGTGAGTGGAATCGCGCCAGCCGCCAGCAAATTATTCGTGCCGCGGCTCATGGGAGAAAGCACAGACCCAGGCGCGGCAAACACCTCCCGCCCCTGATCAATGCTGAACTTGGCGGTGATTAGCGCGCCGCTGCTTTCGCCAGCTTCAATCACCACCGTCCCGCGTGAGAGACCGGAAATTATCCGGTTGCGCGGTGGAAAATTAACGCCATCCGGTTGGGTACCGGGAGGATAATCGCTGATCAGCGCGCCGTGCGCTATGATGCTTTCCGCCAGGGCGCGGTGCTCGGGCGGGTAAATCACATCCACGCCAGAGCCTAACACGGCCAGCGTTCGTCCACCTTGTTCAACCGCGGTCTGATGCGCGATAGCGTCCACGCCGCGCGCGAGCCCGCTGACGATGGTAACTCCGTTGGCTGCCAGATACGTGGCGGTATCCCTGGTGAGTTGTTTGCCATACGCGGTCACGTTGCGCGTCCCGACAATGCCAACAGCCAAATCATCTTCTGGAAGTATGGACCCGCGGTAGTACAGCACCGGTGGAGGCTGGTCAATTTCTTTCAGGTAACGCGGATAGTCGCCGTCTTCCCAGGTCAGGGTTTGGATAGCTTTCTTGTTGAGAGCGGGCAGAATTCCCGCGGGGTCCAAACCGGCGCGCTTTTGCACCACAGCATCCGCCAACTTTTCGGTCAATCCGGCCGCGAGGAGTTCCACGCGGGATGCGTTCCATGCCAGGCTGAGCTGTCCGAAGTAATTCAAAAGGCGGCGGAAGCGCACCGCTCCAATGCCCCTCACCGTACTCAATGCCAACCAATAATCCCGCTCTCCCAAGCTTACCCCCGCAGACCCTCGAGAATGTGCACATCCATTCGTTGGTCTTCCAGGTTCACTTTCAGGATGACCGACGGGATATTGGGCAGCAATAACTCACTGCCGTCGGCGCCCTTCACCACAAAAACATCATTCGCGCCGGTCACGAGCACTTCACTGATTAGCCCGATGCAGACCGCGTCTTCAAAGACCCGCAGCCCGATGAGCTGATGGTGATAATAGTTTCCCTCCGGCAGCGGAGGCTGCTCGTTCACCGTGTTGAACACTTCCAGGTTAGTAAGCGTCTGGGCTTCTTCGCGGGAGCGAACGCCTTCAAAGCTGAGCAGCAAAAGCTGGTCTTTGGAACGGACAGAGCTCAGGATGAACGGTTGGCGCAGCGGGCCAATGAAGACTTTTTTCCCTCGCCGAATGCGCTGTGGAAAGTCGGTCAACACGCGCATCGCGATTTCGCCGCGAACGCCGTGCACGCGCTGCAATCGCCCGATTAAGACAAAAGCAGGCTCGTAATTAACATCCGAACCTGCTTGAGGGTCTTGAGACTTGTTCATTCCAACTTTTGGTTGGGATTACTGGAAATCCACAACATCCATCGCCACTTGCTGACCGCCGCGAGCCGCGACTACGCGTAAAAGCACCCGCAAAGCGTTGGCGACGCGTCCGTGTTTTCCAATGACGCGCCCGATGTCTTCAGAATCGACAATCAGGTCGAGATGGACCAACTGACCATCCCGGTATGTCTCGACCTTGACAGCTTCGGGTTTATCAACCAGCGATTTGGCAAGATATTCCAACAGACCGGAAAGGGTTTCGCGTTCCATAATTAACCAACCTATTTCGATTCTTTGATCAGCGCGGTGGAAGGATCTTTGACGCGGTTTTTGTAGGTATTTTCAGCTTCCGCAAGCAAAGTCGCTTTTTCCTCGCCGGATTTCAGACGCTGATAGCGCTCGTCCAGCTTGACGATTTTGAACAGTTTCTGCACCGATTCCGAAGGCTGCGCGCCCACGCTTAACCAATGATAAATCTTTTCTTCATCAAATTGGATGGTGCTCGGGTTGGTTTTTGGATTGTAATGACCAACAATTTCGAGGAAACGACCGTCGCGCGGGCTTTCTTTATCCGCGATGACTACACGATAATGGGGCTGGTGGGCGGAACCAACACGGCGTAAACGAATACGTACCATTGACTTAATACTCCTAAACTATTTTTCAAAATAAAACCCGGTTCTGGATCGAAGGTTGAGAGTATGCTGAAGGATGCATATCCTTTTCTTCAGTTCCGGGGCGAACCAAACAATCTATTAATATTACCACGTCCTCCGGTTTTTTGGAACTGTTTCATCAGGGTTTGGATATCCCTAAACTGTTTCATCAAACGGTTGACGTCCTGTACATCCTTACCACAGCCCGCAGCAATGCGTCTGCGCCGGCTGGCATTCAGAAGTTTTGGGTTTCTGCGTTCCGCCACAGTCATGGAATTTATAATCGCCTCAACCGTTTTTAATTGATTTTCGGCATCCTGATGATTCACATTCCTGGCGACAGCCCCAAACTGCCCGGGCATCATTTCAAGGACCGAAGACAGCGAACCCATCTTTTTTATCTGACGCAGCTGTTTGGCAAAATCCTCCAGGGTAAACTCGCCGGAAAGCAGCTTTCCAGCGTCTTCAGCTTCCACCTGCCCGGCATATGCGCTTTCCGCTTTTTCTATCAGACCAAGCAAATCGCCCATCCCCAAAATGCGTGAGGAGACGCGGGCCGGGTCGAAAACTTCCAGGGCGTCCATCCCCTCCCCAGTGCCAAGGAACTTTATGGGAATGCCCGTCACTTCACGGATGGAAATTGCCGCGCCGCCGCGGGCGTCACCGTCGATTTTGGTCATAATCAACCCACTGACCGGGATTGTCTTGTGGAAACCCTGGGCAATGTTCAAAGCTTCCTGACCGGTCATAGAGTCTACGACGAGCAAGATTTCATTGCATTTGACCGCGTTTTGAATGCCGACCAATTCTTGCATCAGGTCGTCGTCCAATTGCGAACGCCCGGCAGTATCCAGGATAAGCACGGTGTAACCGCCCCTACGCGCGCTTTCATAAGCGTCCCGGGCAATTTTTACCGGTTTCGCCCCCTCAAGCGCGAAAACAGGGACATCCAGTTTTTCACCAAGGGTTTGCAGTTGTTTGACCGCGGCGGGGCGATAGATATCCGCGGCCACCAACAGCACCCTTTCGCCCCGCGCGCGCAGTTGTTTCGCCAGTTTCGCGGCTGCGGTGGTCTTACCGGAACCTTGCAAACCCACCAGCATCAGCACGTAAGGTTTTTCGCCTTTCAGGTTCAGTGGTTCTGCCTGCCCCAGCGTCTGGATAAGTTCCTCATTGACGATTTTTATGACCTGCTGGGCGGGGTTGAGCGCCTTGGAAACCTCGGCGCCAATCGCGCGTTCTTTCACCCTGGCGGTGAAGGATTTCACCACGCCGTAATTCACATCCGCTTCAAGCAGTGCCAGGCGGACCTCGCGCATCGCGGCTTCCACGTCTGCTTCCGAAAGTTTGCCCCGTCGGCGCAAGTTCTGGAAAACGCTGTTCAGTTTATCGGAAAGATTCTCAAACATATAACGGACCAGTCTGTATCATTATTAACAAGGCTTATATCATACCTTAATTACGGCTGGATTCAAAAGCAAGCGCGCCAGCCCGGCGCAACTCTGCCCGGAAGGCGGTGTTAAGCATAGCATGTAGTTATCCCAATTTTATGAGGTGAACACAATGTCCAGAAAAGTAGCCATTGTCACAGATAGTACCGGAGCATACCCCCCCTCCATCATTGATGAACTGAACCTTCATATCGTCCCGCTCAATATCCATTGGGACGGTAAAAATTATGTTGATTATGTTGATATTACCCCGGCTAAGTTTTATAAGATGCTGCCAGCCGCAAAAACCCTGCCAACGACCTCCCAACCCAGCGCGGCGGCGTTTATAACGGTATTTGAGCAGCTGATTGCCGAAAATTACGACATCCTGACCCTCCCGCTTTCTTCCAAACTATCAGGAACTTACGATTCCGCGATGATGGCGCTCCGGCAGGTGACTGCCGGGCGGGTTGAAGTTTTAGACACCCTGCTTGTCTCCATTCCGCTCAGCGCGATTGTGATAAAGACCGCGCGGGCAGCCAAGCAAGGGGCAACGCTTTTGGAGTGCAGCAACATCGCCAAAGAGGCTGCCAGCCGCTCCAAGGTTTTCTTTGCCGTCGAGACGCTCGAATACCTGCACAAAGGCGGGCGCATCAATACCGCGGCTGCCTTTCTGGGCACAGCGCTCAATCTTAAGCCAATCCTGGGTCTCGAAGACGGGTTAATCGTGCCGGTGGACCGCGTCCGGACTACGCGCAAAGCCCACCAGCACCTGCTGGACCTGGCTGAACAGAACGTTGGCCCTCACGGTAAGATAGAATTTCTCGGTTTGGTTTCCGCGGACGCTCCCAAGGCCGTCGAAGAACTGCGCAAAGAAGCCCATAAGCGTTTCCAAATTGAGGAGGAACTGGCCACAGACCTGAGCCCGGTGCTCGGTTGCCATGCTGGCAACGGCGCTGTCGGGCTTTCGTTTATGGCTGGATAATTTTCTCTGATACAATTGGGGCATCTCTTCAGACAAGGGGTGCCCCGTTGAATATTTCAGAAAAAATCGGCGTCGCGGTTCCACGCATATTACTGCCCGGTAATGAGATAGACCATACCCGTTGGGCTGTAATTGCTTGCGACCAATTCACCTCTCAGCCTTCTTATTGGGAGCGTGTCAATGAATTTGTCGGAGACGCGCCTTCCACCTTACGCATGATTCTCCCCGAGGTTTATTTAAACGACCCGGATGTGCAGGACCGGATCCAAGCCACCCAGGATGCCATGCGGAGCTATTTACGTTTGGGTTTCCTCGCTGCGCATGATGGGTTTGTGTTGGTGGAACGCCAGCATTCCAACCAAATCCAAACGGGATTAATGGTCGCGCTGGACCTGGAAACCTATGACTACAACCAGGGCTCCCAGACGCTTATCCGGGCGACTGAAGGCACCATTCTGGACCGACTCCCCCCGCGCATGCAAGTCCGCCGCGGAGCGCCGCTGGAGCTTCCTCACATCCTGGTCTTGTATGACGACCCGCAGTTCACAGTCCTCGGGAAAGTGCTGGAGGCTAAAGAACGGCTGCCGCTCTGCTACGATTTTGAACTCATGTTCGGCAGCGGTCACCTGCAGGGTCGGCTGGTCTCCGAGCCGGCATTGGTGAACAGCGTGTTTTCGGGGCTTTCTGCCCTGATTGAGCCGTCGGCATACGCGGAGAAATATCAGCTCCCTGCCGATACTGCACCGCTGCTGTTCGCGATGGGCGACGGCAACCATTCGCTTGCCACCGCTAAAGCCATCTGGGAGGAACTCAAACCCACGGTTGGGATGGACCACCCCGCGCGCTACGCCCTTGTCGAAATCGTCAACCTGCACGACCCCGCAATAAAATTCGAAGCCATTCATCGTGTGCTGTTTAATGCGCGGCCCGATTTTCTCCAGCAGCTGGAGAGGGCATTCGCGCCTCACATCCGAATCAGCCCGGTCCGCAGCTTTGAAGGGCTTTCCGAGGCTGTATTGAACCAGAAAACGGATGAACAAAAAATCGGCTGCGTCAGCGGCGCGGATCTCGTGCTGATTGAGTTTACCAAGCCGCCGCATAATCTGCCGGCGGGAAGCCTGCAGGAATATCTCGACGCCTACCTGAACAGTCATCCGGAAACCCGGATTGATTATGTCCACGGCGATGATACCGTGCAGGAATTAGGCTCCCAACCTGGGAATATTGGCTTCTTCCTCCCGCCGATTTCTAAGCGTACTTTCTTTAAAACCATTATCCTGGACGGCGCGCTGCCGCGGAAGACTTTTTCCATGGGGCATGCTAAAGACAAACGCTTTTACATGGAATGCCGCTGCATCAACTGCTAAGTCTTGACACATCGAACAATTGTGCTATATTTAGAGTAGTTATCAGGTAGAATCTAACTGGAGACATTATGCCCGCCAAAAAAACCCCCTCATCCCAACCCGGTTTATCTTCAGACCAAAACATGAACGACGCGAAAAAAGCGGTGCTGGAAAAAGCCCTGAACGACATCGTCAAACGCTATGGCGAAGGCAGCATTATGCGCCTGGGCGAGGCGCACCAAATGCAGGTGGAAGCCATCCCAACCGGCGCGCTCTCATTGGATTTGGCGCTGGGGGTCGGCGGCATCCCCAAAGCCCGTATCACCGAAATCTTTGGCCCCGAATCCTCCGGAAAGACAACCCTCTGCCAGCACATCGTGGCGGAGTGCCAACAGCGCGGCGGCACGGCAGCCTTTATCGATATGGAGCACGCTCTGGACCCTGTCTACGCAGCCCGCTGCGGCGTGAACATAGATCAGCTGCTCATTTCACAGCCAGATACCGGCGAACAGGCGCTGGAAATTGCAGAAACCCTGGTGCGTTCTGGCGCGGTGGAATTGGTAGTCGTGGACTCGGTTGCCGCGCTCGTTCCCCGCTCCGAAATTGAAGGCGACATGGGCGACCCCACCATGGGAGTGCAGGCGCGGTTAATGTCCCAGGCGCTGCGCAAACTCTCTGGAGCGATTAACCAGACCAAAACCGCGGTGATCTTCACCAACCAACTGCGTCAGAAAATCGGGGTGATGTTCGGCAGCCCGGAAACGACCACTGGCGGCATGGCGCTTAAGTTCTACGCCTCAGTACGGTTGGACGTCCGCCGCGTGCAGTCTATCAAAGTCGGCGCGGAAATTGTTGGCAACCGCGTGCGCGTGCGGGTGGTCAAAAATAAAGTGTCCGCCCCCTTCCGCACCGCGGAATTTGACATCATGTACAACGAGGGCATCTCCAAAGCGGGCGACCTGTTGGACCTGGCGACAAGCCTGGAAGTGGTCGAGAAGCGCGGTTCGTTCTACTCTTATAAAGACAGCCGCCTGGGTCAGGGTCGCGAAGCCTCCAAGAACTTCCTGAACCAGAATCCCGAGCTGATGAAAGAAATTGAAACTACCATTCGCTCGCTTGGCAGCGTGGATAACGTTACGGGCAGCTGGGATTCCAGCGAGGAAAGCAGCGCCGAGGGCGAGGATTACTAGCCGCTAAACGCCTGGACTTACACTCCCAGGTGCTTGTGTCGCAGCCCGATCCATTCGGGGTTACTCCCTGCATCAGGGGTGTGTGTACTCCTACGCTGTTCAGTTCGCCCGCTGACACCTGGCTCAGGTTTGACTCACTTGTGGCAGGTAATTTTGAGCGGAATTCATTCGTAAGCTGAACGAGCCAAGGGCAAAGAGTCCCATCCACCTCCAGGGGTAAAACTAATTAATAATAAAAAGAGCCATCAGAAACCTTCCGGATGGCTCATTGCTGATCAATCTGACGCAGATTTACGTGCCTTCTTCCCACGAATTCAGATAGCGCACCTGTTCCTCGGTTAGGGTGTCAATACGCACTTTCATGGATTCCAACTTCAGCCGCGCGATTTCGCGGTCAATCGCCTCAGGGACGGCATAAACTTTGTTTGCCATCGATGCGCGGTTTTTAATCAGGTATTCAGCGCTCAGAGCCTGGTTCGCGAAGGACATGTCCATCACAGAAGCCGGGTGTCCTTCGGCGGCTGCCAGGTTAATCAGCCTTCCCTCGCCAAGGATATGGATAGTCCGCCCATCCGGCAGCTCGTATGCTTCCACAAACGGACGCACCAGGCGTTTTTCAACCGACATGGCGTCTAAGGCCGGAATGTTAATTTCCACGTTGAAATGCCCCGAGTTGGCAACCAGGGCGCCGTCTTTCATGACGGCAAAGTGGTGCTTATCAATGACATTCAGATCGCCGGTAACCGTGACGAAGATATCGCCAATCGCCGCGGCCTCAATCATCGGCATCACCCGGTAGCCGTCCATGACAGCTTCCAGAGCCACCACCGGGTCGATCTCAGTCACGATAACGTTCGCGCCCATGCCGCGCGCGCGGCTTGCCAGCCCGCGGCCGCACCAACCGTAGCCGGCAACCACGAAAGTTTTGCCAGCCAAAAGGATATTCGTGGCGCGCACAATGCCGTCAACCGTGGATTGACCGGTGCCGTAGCGGTTATCAAAGAAGTGCTTGGTCATCGCGTCGTTTACCGCGATAATCGGGAATTCCAAAGCGTTGTCGGCGGCCATCGCGCGCAGGCGAATGACACCCGTTGTGGTCTCTTCAGTTCCGCCGATTACCCCGGGCAGCAGATCCCGGCGTTCCTTATGCAGGGTGGACACCAGGTCCGCGCCGTCGTCCATCGTCACGTGTGGTTTGTGATCCAGCGCTGCGCGCAGGTTTTTATAATAGGTAGCGTCGTCCTCGCCCTTGACAGCGAACACCGGGATTTCATACTGCGCGACCAAAGCGGCCGCGACGTCATCCTGCGTGGAAAGTGGGTTTGACGCTGTCAGTACGATATCCGCGCCGCCGGCTTGCAATGTGCGCATCAGATTGGCGGTTTCGGTAGTCACATGCATACAAGCCGCCATCCGGATGCCCTCGAAAGGGCGCTCCTTGCGAAAGCGTTCTTCAAGCGAGGTCAGCACCGGCATTTCCCGGGCAGCCCAATCCATGCGCCGTCTGCCGCCCTCGGCCAGGTTCAGGTCTTTAATGTGATAATTCTCCATAGTTTCTCCGTTGAATTTTCTTACTAGCATAGGTCGTCTAACTGACCCTGATCGTCAAAATGCCGGCGGAAGTAATCTCTGAATTCCGTCAGCGTGAAATTATGATTTTGCGTGCCGTTGCAAGCGATGCAGTACGCCGCGGCAACTGTGCCCATTTCGCCGCACAAACGCATACCTTTTCCTCTCATATAGGCGAACATAAACCCCGCCCGAAACGCGTCCCCAACGCCTGTGGGGTCCACAACTGGCGCCTCTTCAATGATTGGCACATGAATATCTTCGCGGCAGGTATGCACGCGCGCGCCGTGCTTCCCAAGCGTGATGACCGTGAACTCTGGATGACACAAAATCTCTTCCGCGCTGAGTCCGGAATGTTTTTGCAGGAGTTCAAATTCGTATTCATTCACAAACAAACCATGCGCGTTCAAAATACCCCTGCGGAGCGCCTCACCGTTCATACGAATAATTTGCTGCCCAGGGTCAAAGATAGTGCGCAACCCCAGCTGTTTGGCCTCGTCGATATAGCGTTCCATCGCGCGGGGATCGCTCGGTGAGTTGACCACAAAATCGCCTGGCTGCGCGTGGGCTTCGCTGAGCGGCAAATCAGCCGCGTCTGCCATCGCGCCGGTGTAAAACGAAGCGATTTGCGCGTTTGAAAGGTCAGTATTCACGAAAAACGAAGCGGTGAATTTGGTTTCGCTGACGCGCACGCCGCTGACATCCACGCCGAGCTGTTCCAACCTGCGCCCGTATTCAGGAAAGTCTTGCCCCGCCGTGGAAAAGAGCAGCGGTCTTTCTCCGAGCAGTGCGAGGTTATAAGCGATGTTCGCGCCCACGCCGCCGTACTGGCGCACCATATCATCTACCAAAAAAGAAAGGCTGATTTTTTCGAGGTGTTCCGGCAGGATATGCTCTTTAAAGTATCCCGGAAAACGCATCAGATAATCAAACGCGATGGAACCCGTCAGCACAATTTTCATTCTTCCCTCCCAAACTGTCTTAATACGGATAAACTCCTGAAAAAAGGTGGATACAAAACACCCCGGTCTGTAATCAGACCGGAAAGTAAGCGGTGCGGTGTGACGTCCAAAGCGAGATTACGTGCTGTGGCGCCTTCAGGGGCAGCCGGCAAACCGCGATATTGGAGCCCGAAAACATCAGCCTGGGCGCGTTCCCCTATAATGATGTTTTCCGCGCTGGGGCACTCAAAATCCACGCTCGAAAGCGGAAAGGCGGCATACGCTGGAATACCGTTATCATAAGCCGCCAGAGCTAACATATAAGTGCCAATTGTATTGACAACATCTCCGTTTGCCGCGGCGCAGTCCGCGCCAAAGAACAGCTTATCAATTTGGCCGGTACGCATCAAATAGCCAGCCGCGGAATCCACCACAATTTCGTAAGAGATTCCGTATTGCTCCAATTCCCAGGCAGTCAGGCGCGAACCTTCGAGCAGCGGACGCGTCTCGGTAAGGTAAACATGAACGCGTTTGCCCTGTTCATGCGCCGCGCGGATGACGCCCAAGGCAGTGCCGTTCCCTGCTCCAGCCAACCCGCCCGTGTTCCCGTGATGCAGGATTGCGTCCTTGTCGTGAATAAGCTCCGCCCCGTAACGGGAAAGCGCGCGTTGGGCCTCCATGTTTTGCTCAGCGGCGTCTTGCGCTGCCCGAAAATAATAATCCCGCAAGGCGTCCACCTCACCCTCAAACGCATCCGCCTGGCGCACTATTCGCGCGGTCAGGTCGCGCAGACAGCAGCCGGTCGGTTTTGCCGCCATAATATGTTCGCGATATTTGCGTACTGCTTCCTGAAGAACTGCCGGGTCTCGTGTTTCCGCTTCGCGCGAGGCGAAATAGAGCCCATACGCGCCGCAAACGGCTGACGCCTGCGCGCCGTTTACGGCCGCGCTTGTCAGCGCGTCTGCCAACCCCGTGGATGAATTGATTTCCAGGTATCGCAATTCGCCCGGCAGCGCCAGTTGGTCAATAATCCTGAGTTGTTGGGATTCATCATCCCACGCGATGGACCGCATCCATACTCCCATAAAAAAGCGCCTTCACGGCGCTGGTACTATACTTAGTCTATCATTATATGGGGTGAATGTCAAAATTCCCGCATTAGTTCACCAAAAATGTTACAGAAATGCAATCGTTAGGTCAAATGTAAATGTTACCGAGGCGGCCGATGGCAGGCTAAGAAGAACCTTCGCTCTGGCTTACCACCCGCTCGCCTTTTGGCTTCTGACCTTTCGGATAAAACCAGACTCGTAGAGTTAGATGATTTCAGAAAAGAAGTCAATCCACTTCTGTTACGTGAAAAGATAGATCAATCCATTGAAAAGTTGTGGGCTTTGCCTTGTCTGGGTCAACTGGAAATTGTCGATTTTTTTATAAGACAAAATTGAATGTTAAAGAGCCTTCAGTAACATTATCATTTGTACTAACGAAGGCAGTTCCGTAACATAATCATTTGACTAGACACGCGGTACCTCTTCAGTCCGCCTTGCGTTTAGGAATAAAGCTAACAACAATGTCAGTTTTTTTTTGGCAAACCTGTGATCACTCGAAAATCATGGTTTTTCCAGCGAACCTGGCGCACAGAAAGTGAAAGTGTTCAGGGATAAAACGTGGATTGCCGCGCCGCATTATCTTCGGCCGGAATTCCCGGACTCAGGCGCATCAGACAATCACGCTCCGCTCTCCGCGGCATAATCTCATACGCGACGCTGCTCCTGTTGAATGGGATTTTCTATAATGCGCTGGCTCTTTTCAGCCTCAGTCGGGGGTTCATAAAACAGATATGTAAAGCTATGACCCGTTTGGCAACGGATTTCCAAAACTTCGGATCAGTTTATAATCTACCAGTATGCGAAAACGATCTTCCCTTATTCGTTGGGCAGCAATTTTTTTACTCCTGATGACAGTTTTTTTGACCACCGTCGAGTTGGTCCGCTACGCGCGCGTTCGCGCCACCTTTCCTACAGGTTTGCGCGTCGCGGGCATTCCGGTTGGCGGGCTGACCTATGAAGAAGCATCCGAACGCCTTGTGCAGGTTTACCTCGCGCCAATTGAGCTTCGCTACCAGGAATCACGGATGCTGGTGCGCCCGGCATCGCTCGGTTTTTCCCTGAAAATTGAGAACATGCTTGCGGCTGCTGATAAACAGCGCGTTGCCGAATCTTTCTGGAGCGGCTTCTGGAAGTATCTTTGGAACAAACCCATCAGTTCAAAGGATATTCCATTGGACGCCGTTTACGACGACGCGCGCGTAAGCGCCTATCTAAAAAACGAAATTGCCATTCGCTACGACATCCCTGCCACCCCACCGATGCCAGTGCCGGGTGAAAGCGTTTTTTACCCCGGCCTCTCGGGCACAGAAATGGATTATGACCTGTCATTGCAGCGGATAAACGCCGCGTTGGCTTCCAGCTCGGAACGCATCGTTAACCTGGAAATTCGTCAGACTCGCGCGCCAACACCTTCGATTAGTCTGCTTGAAATAATGTTAAAAGATATCATCGATGCATCAAGTTTCGATGGTTTGGTGGAGCTTTATTTAAAGGACCTGCAAACTGGTTTGGTGCTGCATTTTACCCACAGCCGCGTTGGCGATGAGGATATACCTGTGAATATCGCCTATTCTTCCTGGAGCACCATTAAAATCCCGGTGCTAATATCCGCCTTCCGACGTCTTTCCAGCCCATATGACGAAACCGTCTTGAAACTGATGGAACAAATGGTGGAACGATCCGATAACGATTCAACCGACGCCCTGGCAAAAGTGGTAATCGGCAGCACTTTCGCGCCCCTGGATGTTACTAAAGACATGCAGGCTCTCGGGCTTGCCAATACTTTTTGGGGCGGCTTCTTCACGCTCGGCTCACCACTTTTGCAGTTCTATAAGACGCCGGCAAATCAAAGATACGATTACAACACCGAACCGGACCGCTACGCCCAGACTACCCCCGAAGACCTGGGCTTGCTGCTGGAAGATATTTATTTCTGCGCAAAAGAATACGGCGGCTCACTCCCCTTGGTATTTAACGGCGAGATAACGCAAGAAGAATGCCAGATGATGGTGAAATACCTGGGGCTGAATCGGATTGGTGTGTTGATACAGGCAGGCGTGCCAGCCAACGTCACGGTCGCCCATAAGCACGGTTGGGCGTACGAAGTGGATGACGGCTACATACACACCATCGCGGACGCAGGCATAGTATACACATCCGGCGGGGATTACATCCTGGCAGTGTTCGCGCATCATCCCGTCCAGGCGGTTTTTGACCCGGTGAACCTGTTGGTTGCTAACCTTTCAGCCGCGGTTTATAACTATTTTAATTTGCAAAACCAATAACGCGCGCCCTTCTGTGGCTTGAGTATCTCATTATCTATGCGCATTCTCTTTGAATATTCGGTGTTTTATTTCTGATTTAATCAGCTTTGCGCCGCAACATCGCGGGCGGTTATCTGAGGAATTCCTGCCCGGCAGTCGGCATTTTTCTGGCTCCGAGAGGCAACTTCCGTGAAATTGTTATCAGGGGTTATTTCGATTAACACCAGTGTGAATTCCGTGATAAGTCTGGTTGTCCAGTTTTCCTTCACTAGGTTCAAATTCTTGCGGTGTGAGCAGGTGAGGGTTTTTGATGATAAAATATTGCAGCCTGGATGTCAGGTAAAATGTATAGCCTTGCAGGTTTTGTTTGCCCCCGTAGCTCAATGGACAGAGTACCTGACTTCGAATCAGTCGGTTGCGCGTTCGAGTCGCGCCGGGGGCATTTCTTTTTTGACTGTCTTCGAACCCCCGCGGAGGGGGTTGTAATCAGTCGGCTGCGCGTTCGAGCCCCCACAAGGGGGACGCTGTCGCGCCGGGGGCATTTTTCTTTGTGCCTACGAACCCCCGCGGAGGGGATTGTAATCAGTCGGTTGCGCGTTCGAGCCCCCACAAGGGGGACGCTGTCGCGCCGGGGAATTTCTTTTTCCTTGTCTTCGAACCCCCGCGGAGGGGGTTGTAATCAGTCGGTTGCGCGTTCGAGCCCCCACAAGGGGGACGCTGTCGCGCCGGGGGCATTTTTTTTGTGCCTTCGAACCCATGGGGAGGAGGTTGTAATCAGTCGGCTGCGCGTTCGAGCCCCCACAAGGGGGACGCTGTCGCGCCGGGGGCATTTCTTTTTCCCTGCGTTCGAACCCCCGCGGAGGGGATTGTAATCAGTCGGTTGCGCGTTCGAGCCCCCACAAGGGGGACGCTGTCGCGCCGGGGGCATTTTTCTTTGTGCCTGCGAACCCCCGCGGAGGGGTTGCAATCAGTCGGCTGCGCGTTCGAGCCCCCACAAGGGGGACGCTGTCGCGCCGGGGGCATTTTTCTTGATGCCTGCGAACCCCCGCGGAGGGGGTTGTAATCATCGTTTCTGTTCATTATTTCTTCCGTCAAAGAGAGTGGATTGATATCCATTCATCTGAATGACAAAGCCGCAATCGCTAAGGTCACAAATCCGGGCTTGTTTGCGTAAAGAAAATAAACCAATTATTGTCTTTCCTCCAGGCAATTTTTCCAACATCCTTCACTAGAAAAGAAATGAACATGTACTTTGTAAACAAAAATAGGGGCTGCTCTTCTTTTGAGCAGCCCCTGACTAACCTTTCTTACTTGAACAAAATGGGTATGTAGATTCTCGGTCCCTGGTGGACGATAATCTTGACGAAAGCCTCGTTGGAATCCAACTCGCCATCGTTTACCTTAAAGTAAAAGCCGTCTTCGCCGTTCCAGTTAGGGTCCGGAGTGTATGTACAGTAGCGTCCGTCGCAATCAAGCGTGCCGTGAGCCGGAGTTGTAACAATGATAAAGGTTCCAATATCTCCCTCAGGGTCGGTCGCGAGCAGTTCAAAATCGACCGGGAAGTTCTCCAGAGTTTCCACCGTCATCCCATAAGCAACAGGCGGGTCGTTTACCGGTGTGACTGTAATGCTTACGGTGGCGATGTAGGAATCTTCCAGGCCGTCGTTGACTTTATACGTAAAGCTGTCCGTGCCGTTGTAGTTCAGATCCGGAGTATACGTCACCACAATGCCGTTCACACTTACCTGCCCATGTGATGGTCCGGTGATGATGATTGTGGTTAATGGGTCATTTTCAGGATCACTCACATCAAGGAAGATGTCAATCGGGGTGTCCTCCGGCGTGGTAACGGACTGATCCCGCGCGGTCGGAGCGGTATTTACTTCGAATACGGTGACCTTGATTTCTTCTTCGTCGCACAAGACGGGTGTGCCGTTGTCGCAGACCTTGACGGTGAAGGTGTATTCGCCGGGGCCCTGCGCTTCGGTCGGCGTCCAGGTGAAGGCGCCAGTAGCCGGGTCAATCGCGGCTCCGGCAGGCGCGCCAACCAGGCTGAAGGTCAGGGTATTGGCTGGAATGTCGGCGTCCGTGGCTGTCGCGGTGAAGCTGAGCAGGATCAGTTCGTCAACCGTCTTATCGCCAATCGCGCCAAGCACAGGGGCGACGTTGACCTCGTTGACAATGACCTTAATCTCCTCTTCGTCGCACAAGGCCGGTGTGCCGTTGTCGCAGACCTTGACGGTGAAGGTGTATTCGCCAGGGCCCTGGGCTTCGGTAGGCGTCCAGGTGAAGACGCCGGTAGCCGGGTCAATCGCGGCTCCGGCAGTCGCGCCAACCAGGCTGAAAGTCAGGGTGTTGGCTGGAAGGTCGGCATCCGTGGCCGTCGCGGTGAAGCTGAGCAGGGTCAGTTCGTCTACCGTCTTATCGCCAATCGCGCCAAGCACAGGCGCGACGTTGACCTCATTGACGGTGACCGTGATTTCTTCTTCGTCACATAATACAGGCGTGCCGTTGTCGCAGACCTTGACGGTGAAGGTGTATTCGCCAGGTCCTTGCGCTTCGGTGGGAGTCCAGGTGAAGGCGCCGGTCGCCGGGTCAATCGCGGCTCCGACAGGGGCGCCAACCAGGCTGAACGTGAGCGTATCGCCGTCCAAGTCAGTCGCCGCGGCTGTAAAGGTGAGCAGGGTGAGCTCAGGAACGCTCTTGTTACCAATCGCTCCAAGCACTGGCGCATCGTTTACCGCCGTGACATTAATCGTAATTGTGGCAATATTGCTTACCAGGGCGTAGTCGCTTGCCTGGAAGGTGAAGCTGTCAGTTCCATGGTAATCAGCAGCCGGCGCGTAGGTCAGGTTCGGTGCAGTACCGGTCAGGACGCCGTGGGTTGGGTGCGCGATGACCGCGTAGGTCAGGGGGTCCCCATCCTGGTCCGAACCAGTTAATGTGATTGTCAACGGGGTGTCCTCGGGCGTCGAAACAGTTTGATCATTAGCGATCGGAGCATCATTCACATCCAGAATACTAATGATAAAGCTTTTCTCGTACCACAAGCCGCCCTGGTCCGTCACGCGAATACGGATGCTGTAGCTGTCTTTGGTTTCATAGTCAAAAACCACCGCGGAGAGCAGTATGTTTCCTGATATGCTGAAAGAGGCATTGTCCGTATCGCCCGTTCCGCTTACCAGGCTGAATGTGAAGGTATCTCCCACGTTCGGGTCGAGCGCGCTCAGATAGGCCACCACCGACCCTACCGGCAGGTTTTCGAGAATAGTCTGGTCTGTCAAAAGAATGTCGGTCGGTGCCAGGTTGGAATCTGTCACGGTAATGGTAACTTTTGCTGTTCCGGAGTATAAGGCTCCGTCAAATACTTTATAGTAAAAGGTGGTTTGCCCAATAAAGCCAACAGGCGGTGTATAGCTGAACGCGCCTGAAGCCGCAAGTACAAGAGTGCCTTCTCCACTTGGAATATCCGTCACCAAAACAGCCGTCAGGGTGCTGGCCGGTATGTCGGCGTCGCTGTCGTTTCCAAGCACACCCGGAGCGCCAACATTTAATACCTGGTTTTTCAAGGTGCTGTAGGCGTCATCAACTGCGACAGGCGCCAGATTAACCTCGTTGACGGTCACCTTGATTTCTTCTTCGTCGCACAAAACCGGGGTGCCGTTGTCGCAGACCTTGACGGTGAAGGTGTATTCGCCAGGGCCCTGGGCTTCGGTAGGCGTCCAGGTGAAGGCGCCGGTCGCCGGGTCAATCGCGGCTCCCGCCGGGGCGCCAACCAGGCTGAACGCAAGCACGTCGCCGTCCACGTCAGCTGCGGTTGCCGTGAAGCTCAGTTCAACGCCTTCATCTACGCTTTTATCCCCAATTGGGTCAAATATCGGCGCGTCATTTACAGCGGTAATCGTGATGCTCACCGTTGCTACATTACTATTGCTTGTGCCGTCGTTCACGCGGAAGGTGAAACTGTCCGTCCCGTGGTAATCAGCAGCCGGCGTGTAGGTCAGGCTTGGTGCAGTACCGCTCAGGATTCCATGTGCTGGTGAGCTGACGATTTCCCAGGTGAGCGTTCCAGGGTATAGGTCTACCGCGCCCAGATTGATGCTGACCGCTGTATCTTCAGCAGTACTGACACTCTGGCCTTGCGCCACCGGAATGTCGTTAAAGAGAATATCAACCTCAGCATCATCTGTGTAACCATAGATATCCGTGACTGTTCCGCTGTAGCTATATTCGCCCGGCAGGTAAGACCCGTTGATGCGCAGGTAAGTGACCGCGCCCGCGTACTGGTAATTCAGGCCGTCAACCAGCTGGTAGACCGGACCGGCGCTAACCTTCAGATAGAAGATAGGCGCGTTGCCATTGATGATATTCCACATCACGCCTTGCCAGCCAGTTGCCCCGGATACAACTCCCTTGCCTGCCCAATATGCAAAAAAATCAGCCGGGTAACTTTTCACAAAGAAGGGGTGCAGCCCTACCGCCAGGGGTCGATTAACCGTCACGGATGGCGCGTTGAGATAATAGAAATCCTGTGCGGTATCTAAGAGCATGCTGTAACCCGCTCCAAAACTGCCGGAAAGATCTGTCCAGGCGATTTGATCCAGCGAGTATTGCAGCTGCGCGTCCGTCAACTCCAGCAGACCAATAAAACGAATATCCACGTCCACTGTTTCACTGAAGCCAAACGCGTCTTTCACCACACCACTGAAGCGATAATCTCCCAGCAGATAGCTGCCGTTTATGCGCAGCACGGCGCTGGTGTTACCCATCGCGTACTGCAATCCGTCCAGCAAAGTGTAGTTTGTCCCTTCCACCTTGAGATAGAAAAAGGGAGCGTTGCCATTAATAATCTGCCACATCTGACCTTGCCAGCCAGTCGCTCCGGAGACGACGCCTCTTGCCGCCCAGTAATCAAAGAAATCTGCCGGGTGACTGCTGATTAAGAACGGATAAAGTCCGTCCGCCAGCGGGCGGTTGCTGGTGATGTTGTTGGTGTCCAGGTAGTAATACTCAACCGCCGGGTCCAACTGCATAACAAATCCGCTGGCATAGCTTCCGGGCACTGCCGCCCAGGGTCCAGTAGGTGTGATCGCGTTGTGTAAATCGAGATCGGTTACCTGCAAGTCTTCGTAGACTGTGATAGTGATTGTCTCGCAATCCTGAAGCGCGCCGTCGCTGACGCACACGTCAAAGGTGTATACGCCTGGGCCTTGCGCTTCGGTAGGCGTCCAGGTAAAGACACCTGTGCCCAGGTTGATACTCGCGCCCGCTGGTATATGACCCGTTGTGCCGTCCTCCAAACTATAAGTGAGCGTCTGAGCAGGAAGATCCGCGTCGGTAGCAGAAGCTGTAAAGGTAAAGGGCACCAGTTCCTCAATATCGAAGTTTCCAATCGGGCTCAATACAGGCGCGACGTTGACCTCATTAACCGTGACCGTGATGGTTTCACAGTCCGAAAGCGCGCCGTCGCTGACGCACACGTCAAAGGTGTATTCGCCGGGGCCCTGGGCTTCGGTAGGCGTCCAGGTGAAGGCGCCGGTGGCCGGGTCAATCGCCGGGCCGGCAGGTACAGCGCCCGAAGTGCCAGCGGCCAGGCTGTAAGCCAGCGTTTGCGCGGGCAGGTCCGCATCGCTTGCGCTGGCGCTGAAGCTGAGGGCTTCCAATTCGTTCACAGTCTTGTTCCCAATGAACGCCAAGACGGGCGCGTCATTCACATCGGTCACGCTGATGAGGAAGTCCTCTTCGTAGCTCTCACCCCAGGAATCCGTCACTTTGATACGAATGGAGTAGCTGGATTTGGTCTCATAATCAAAGGGAATGTTCGCCCGCAAGCTGCTGCCGGAGATATTAAAATACTGAGCGTCCGGGTGCCCCACCAGGTCAGCAAAGGTGTACGTGAAGCTCGTATCGCCCGTGTCAGGGTCGGTCGCGCTCAGCGTCCCGATCACTGTGTTTCCGGGTTGGTTCTCCGCGATGGTTGCGTTACTCAAAGCGATATCTGTTGGCGCGCACGACCGGGTATTGATAACCCCGTCCGTATCGGTGAAAGGAATTGACTGCGCTTCAGGCCAGTCAACGAGCATGCTTTTGGCTCCGTCAATCGTCAGCGCGCTGGTCTCATTTGGCAATTTTGCCTTGATGGTTAACACCAGGATATCTCCGCTGCTGCTCACCGGGTTCGGATTGCCGCCGCTGCCTTGTTTGGCCAGGCCCCACACGACCGTTCCCGCAATGTTGTTCACCGCGTTAGTGATTTCAGGCAGGTAGCTCTCGCCCACGCCAATCAACCAGCTGCCAGGCTGGACCGCTGTAACCTCAATTTTTGCCGGGTCAAAGGCAAGTTCAAGGTGGAATGCGGTCAGGTTCGCCACGTCCGCCACCCGCACTGCCACCTCTGTGGTACTGCAGGTGCGCGCCTCCGCGGGTGTAGGATTGATCGCAAGCGTGGTCCCCGTCTGCGCCCACGCGCTGCCGGGCAGCACCCCCGCCCCAACAAAAACAAATAACGTCATCAGGCCAAACCAAGTCAACATTCGATTCACTTTCATCTCTCCTCCTCATTTGTCGAATCAATGGATTTCTTCACGCGCCGGGCGATCAAACCAACCCCTCCGGCCAGAACCAGCGCTCCCGCCAGGACCCATACGAAAATTGGGGTCCCAGACTTTTGCGCGTCATTTCCATTTTGTTCCGCGGCGCCCGCTTGTGGGGGCTGGGTTTCCTCCGCAGCCACAACTTCCGGCACGCTGGTTGGCGTCGCCGGCGCTTTCGTGGGAACGGTTGTGGGCGTGCTGGTCGGCGCGAGCGTTGGAATCATCATGATAGCTGTGGGGTCTTGCACCGGGATTGCCGTCGCGGCGCTCTGGACGGCGTTCGCGCTGATTTGCACACTGCCCGAAATCATTTCCGTTGGTATCAACTGTCCTTCGCGCGTTGAGAGGTCTGCCCGGGTCATTTCGAGCGCGCTCTCGCCTTCTTTAAGCCCTTTCATATACAACACAACCAAAACCCCGCTGCCGGATTTCGGCTCGCTGGGGTTCATCTGGGACATCACGAAGCGGATGATGCCATTTTCGGTGTCAACGGTGTTATACAACACCATGCCGGCGTCCAAAAAAGTTCCCAGCGCCGGCTGCACGCCGTCCCGCATCGGGTCCGCGTCCTCCATGCTCAACACCTGTGGGTCGTAGCGCAGTTCAACGTCAAACGCGTAGCAATTTTCAACATTTTTTATCTCAATAGGGATTTCAAAGCGCGCGTCTGGCTTGGCTGTGATTTTTTGAAATACCCCTACCTGCGCGCCGCCGGATTGACCAAAAGCGGGGCTTGCCAACCCAGCCGCCAATACCACAAGAACACTCCATACGATTGCTTTCATCCAAAAACGATTATTTTCCATGAATTCCTTCTTGTTTCTGTTTTTTTCGCCGGATAATCAGCGCAATAATTAACGCAATAACAAGCACACCAGCAGCAATGACCGCTCCGGCCGCCAGATTAGCGGACGAAGCGCCGCCCGGGCGTGTTTTTGGCGCATTCAAACCAGCACTGACCGCGGTCATCTGCGCCACCTGTGCCATCAGGGTGGCGTAATGACCGGCCTGGCGGGTCTTTTCCACGCCCGGCGCGAACGGCTCCGCTGGCTGTTCCAGAGTCAAGGTGCCTGCCAACGGCTCGGTTGCCGCCCAGGTTGGCATTCCCTCATCGGGGCGCTTGGTCGGTTCCGGGGCTTGCGTCAGGATTGGCAAACTGCCGCCAGAGCCCGGTGTATTGCTTGGCGCCGCGCCGGTTGGGTAGGTTCTCCCGCCCGCTAAGGTGGCAGTGGGCGTCGGGTTTGGCGTTTGCGTCGGGGTCGGGGCTGCCGTTGCCGGAGCCGCTACACGCACAACGCCGCCATTCCGGCTGGGGTAGCTGAGCGCGCCCTGCGGTTCGGCCAGTTCGCCTTTGGTCAGCGTGAGCGCGCTTTCGCCGGGTTTCAGGCCGGTGAAGCGCAGTTCAATCAAAGCTCCGCTGCCAGTCTTGCCGGGCTGCGCCAGTTGGGTAGCAACCAGATGGAAGCGCCCGGGTTCATTTTCCAGGACGACTTGCGCCAGTTGGGTTAAGAAGCTGCCAAAGCCCCAATTCGTCAAAGTCAGAACCTGCGGGTCGTAGGTCAATTCGATATCAAACGCGTTCAGGTTCACCGCGTCGCTCACCAGGACAGACACAGCCGCCTGCCCGCCGACGGATATTTCCGTCCGGGATGGGTTGATGCTGAGCGCGAAGCCAGCCTGCGCGCTCGCGCCGCCAAAAAGCGCGCTGGTGAGAACCACCGCCAGCAGCAGCGGGAACAGCGTTTGTCTGAATAATCTTTTCATTCGCATACAATCATTTCGCGGAGGGGAAAACTGCCCTCCGCCATCCTTCCTCAGGGCGTCCAGCCCGCGTAAACCAAAGCGGAGGTGAGGCCGAAATTGCCCGCCACAATCGCCAGGTCGCGCAGGTCCACGACGCCGTCAAAGTTCACGTCCCCGTCCAGGCTCTCGCCCGGCAGAAGGTCCGCGGGGGTTTTTCCCCAATATGTGCCGACCACACTGACGTCGCCGGCGTTAATTTCGTTGTCCGTCCAGGCGGCATTTCCGCGCACCAGCGCCAGCGGCGCGAGCGTTGTGTTTCCGGATGTCATCCCAAAGCTCTTGCCCAGCGCTTCAGTCAGGTTCAGGCAGCGCGGTTGGGCGGTTGTGAGGGTGTAGGTATCCCGCCAGACCTGGGGGATGCTGAAGTTATTTCCCGCCTGTTCTCCCGTCATCCCGCTGTATGGGCCGGCATGGAAAACCGGGCCGCCCACCAGGGCAACCGGAATTCCAGCCCGCAAAGTGTTGTGTTCCACGCTGATGTTCCCGCTGACGGTGAATTTGCGCACCGCGTTGAAGACGCCGTTGTGAATGGTTAGGCTGATCATGTCCCCGTCAGATTCGAAAAGTTGAGCCTGAGTAATTGATATGGGAGAGCTTCCCTCTGCGGTCGCTTGAAAGTTCAAGTTCAAAAGGACGCCATCGCCAGAATAACCTGGCGTGGCCTTTTGTGTAAAAACCAAATGTAAGTATCCTGGATTATTGACTACAGGAATAATAGTCATCAGGTTCTTTAGGATTCCGCCGTGCGACCATGAACTTAACGAGAGAACCGCAGAGTCATATTCAATAATAATGTCGAACGCGTTTAACAAAACTACGTCATCAACATAAATCTGTACCAGGGCGGTGTTCCCTAAGGCCAGGTCGACCGTCGTCAGGGCGGGCAGCACAGAAATTTGCCCGCCTGTCTGAGCGCCTGCAGTAGATGCTGGAGATATCAAGCACAATAGCAGTCCGATTGAGACTGCCGCGAGCAATGTTTTTTTCTTCATGCCGCGCCCCTCTCTGATTTCGTGAAAGACATCTCAATCATAAGCGAAATATCCGCCCTTACCAAGGCAAGAAAGACCATGCAGGCCGGGCAGAAACCCGGCCTGCATAGAATAGTAAGGGTTTACGGTTGCAGCCAGCTGCTGTAAGCAGTTGCTGATTCCAGATAGAAGTTTCCGCCGACCAGCGCCAAGTCCTGAATGTTGACAGCGTTGTCGAAGTTAACATCTCCCTGGCTCGCAATTGTACCGGTGCCATACTGCGTACCAACAATGGAAGCATCGCCGCCATTAATGATATGGTCATCATTCGCATCGCCTGCCTTCAGTTCGAGCGCGGCGAGCGCATACAGTATAGCCAGATCGATGCTCTTGCTGGAGCTGATTGTGACGTCCAGATAGCGGGCCTGAACCACGGTGATTGTGTACACCCCGGATGCTAGATTCGTGAACTTGACATTGCCAGAGAGCAAATCAGTCGAGGTAGCGGTGTACGGACCATAACCGAGCGTACCGGTGAGCTTGAACACAACACCAGACCGCACGGTGCGGCCTTGCATTCTCACAGTACCAAGCACTTCGGCCACATTCGCATACACAACCACGTTGGTCGCCGTCGTGTAGGTTGCCAGCGTCCGGTCGGGTTCAAAAGCCGGGTCAACAAGCGTCACCGTGACAGGAGCATCGTAGGGATCGTTGAAGGTGATCGTGAGTGCGAGCGGGTTCGCGCCAACGGCAAGAGTCACAGGGATGTCACAGCCAGCCGCCGTGCAAGTATACGTTGCACCACCATAGACCACGACCGTACCCGCAGGCAAGCCCAGGTGCAGGACGAAGTCATTGGGGGTGTGCATCGCGCTGATGCTGTCCACGTTAATGGTCACCGCCTGCGCCACGCCTTCCTGGAAGGGACCAGTCAGGTTCGCGGAGCTGATGGTAGGTTTGGCATAGACAGTCGCGCTGGCTGAAATTGCATCGCTCACGATGCGTTCAGGGGATGGGATTGCCTCAACCATGTATCCGGACACGCTGTAGGTGCCAGGTGTCGTGTAGGTGACGGAGCAGGTAATCGCGGCCGCTGGCAAGGGGGCTGGAATGGTGAAGTACCCATCCACACCGCCGATGCGCGCCTTGACGTCCGCGCCGTCTTGCGTGAGAGCGCTGAGCAGGTCCCAGGTTTGGGTGCCCATCGTGCAGCTGATGGCGCTGATATCCGCCACCAAATGGTTCGCGATGACTACGTCAAACACAGCTGTGTTGGCATAGGTGCGCCCGGTCGCCGGGTTGGTGATAGTCACAGTGAACGCGCCGGCTTCGCCAACGATGAAGTACGGGTCGCCAGCAATGCTAACGGTGGCTTTGTCGTATGCGAGAGCCGAGAAACTGGTATCAACTAGCTCTTCTTCAGGGACCAGCGCGTCCACAAGCTTCGCGCCAATCTTTGCGGCTGTGGGTGTGTACGGCTGGGTGAATTTTGCGGACAGGTCCAAAGTGACAACTTCGTCAACTGCCAAATCCGCCAGATCAATTACCAGCGTACTGGTATAGTCCGTACCGCCATATGTAAGCGTCAGACCAGCAGGAAGGGTGAGACGCAGTTCAGGCGCGCTGTAGGCTGTGTCGTAGTTGGTCACGGTGATGGTGAAAGCGCGCGCTTCCTCAACCAGGTAGTAGCTGTCGCTGAAGTTAGAAACAACAGTTGGCAGCTCAATCAGGTCAACAGTCACCGGAAGCAGCTCGTAAGCGTAAACATTGCTCGAAGCGCCGTAAGACGGGAACATGGCGAACTCGTCCGTGGATGCGTTCACTTCAAACAAAGCGCCGCCAACCGCTGAAGCGGTGAAGGACGCGCTGAAAAGCGGATAAGCTGTGCCAGTAATTGCTGGAGAAGTGTTGGCATTGAATGTGATCAAGCCAAGTGTCTCATCTACTTCAAACAAATTCAGGCCGGCGGCAGAGAAACCGCTCAGGTTGTTAAGGGATGCTGCGTCCAGGTCCACCAGCACAGGATCGTACTTGAGCGTGAACTTCGCGCCGGTGACCTTGGTCAGGTTCGCTTTGACGGTCAGGGTAAAGGGCTGCCCGACCACTTCCTGGTTCAGCCAGGGGGTAGCGGAGGATTCCAGATAGACGTCCGCGTGCGTGAAGTCGCCGTAGTCGACATGTTCGCACACTCTGACACCCGGGACAGATGCCGGATGCCCGGCCATGCTGCCGAAGGAGTTGAACTGCGCGTCTATTGTTGAGGTTCCGTATTCTCCAATTTCTACCGCGCAACCAATGATTTTCTGCATATCAAAGAGGTTGCCTTTGATTTCAACGTAACCAGTTGGATGTTCTGCGAAGAAAATCCCCAACATTAGCTGATATCCCTCTGGATCTACACCTGTACCTGTAGAGAAAAAGTAGTTGTCGTTGATCAAGACATCTTCTATTGGGCCATCGAAGTAAATAGCACTAAAAATATCGCCAGCACCTGCAGCTGCATCAGCTTCGAAATAAATGCCCTCAATAACAATATTCTTTAATCCAGCATCCACTTCAATCCCACCCAAGTCAGAACCAAGGGGATTACTAAACACGCACTTCGCGCTGCCAATGCTTTCGGTGGTGACGGTGGTGTAGCTGTCGGTCACCGTAAAGCAGGGGGAATTCGCCTGGATGACAACGCCGTCACCAAGGATAATCGTCTTCCCGCCCACAGTGTAAGTACCAGTGTAATCAGGATCGGCTCCCAGATCTGGTACATACAGCGTACCACCAACGGGGGTGGCATCAATGGAAGCTTGCAGGTCCGTTCCGACCATCGGGTAGACCAGGAAGCTGCAAATCTCATCCCCACACCAAGGGACGTAACTTACATCACCAACAAGTTGTCCTGCCGCTGGACCTGCCACGCTTCCCCACCAGTTATTGATGGCATCAAGTGGACTTGTTTTCATATTTTGTACAGCGATACCATTGCTAGCTAATAATGTGTTTGACCTTAATGTACCCAATCCAGCATTGTTAAGATAAACCCCCACACTGTTTTGATAGAGTATATTTCCGGTTATTTGCAGTGATCCATTATTACTTGAACCCGCTTGAATAGCGCGCCCGTCCACATGATGGATCTCATTATTGGCTATCGTCGCATTGCCTGAACCCCATCCCGCAGCAATACCAAGAGAAATTGGGCTCGTTCCCTCTCCTTTTGTAGCGGAAATGTTAAATATCGTATTATCGTGAATATTCACATTTTGAGATAACGGGGTTGGATCAAAACCATAATATCCGATGGCTACTGGACCCCAAGGAACACCTGAGTCATTGACTGTTTGGTGTATATCAGAAATTGTGTTATGGGCAATTTCCAAACCATTCACAACACCGTTAATACAAATACCTGTTGACGGCCAATCGCTCGACGAAACAATCCGACCAGGTGCTCCGATTTGAGTGACAATATTGTTTTTCACCACGATGTTGGCTAAGGCGTTATCACCGTAATAACCAATCATGATGCCGGCGAGGTCTGCCCCCGGGCTGTCAAAGCCAGGACTCATGACGGTGAAGCCATCAAAAGTTACGTTGCTAGCACGAATGATTACAACGTAAATAACGTTTTTACTGATGATGGTAGTGGTAGCACCTTCGGCGGATTTGACTGTTAACGCCTTGTCAATCATCAATCCTTCCTCATACGTCCCCGCCGCCACGTTGACCGTGCCGCCAGGAATGACCCGATCTATGCCATCCTGAATTTTATTGTATGGAGCACGGGCAGTACCGCAATCGCTGGCGCACGCGGGCGCGCTCGCATTCACATACACCGGTGTAAGCAGTTTCACACTACCGCGCTGATCTTCAATGAACGCGTTGTTGTTTGCCGCGGACATCGCAGGTATGTTGGTGTAATATTCCGAGCCTACGGTACCTAGGATGGCGATATCGAACACATTCGCGTCGGTTCCAGCGCCCCACGTGTTGCCGGTAAAGGTCATATCGCCTTGCTCTACTACCCACCCCTTGGTGCCATGAGTGTAGTTGTTGCTGATGGTACCGGTGGTCACACCGCTTATGTAAGCGGGCTGACGAAGGCCATAGAATTCGTTGCCAGTGATTAGCAGACCGGAATTGCCGCCAGAAATCACAATAGCCCGGGCAACTTCGCCATCACCAATCACAAACTGACCGTGTACTTTGTTATTCTCGATAGTGATGTTGCTGGCATTGATCCAGATGATATTCTGCCCATCGGTCTTGTCAGTCTTTTCAATTTCGAAACCCTTAAGGGTTGCGCCAGCTGTGGTCATCGTAATCCGATAACCTGTGCCAGATACCTGGATTTTAGCAGCTTTACTGTTACCATCCAGGGTCACCGCTTTGCTAACAGTAATGTTACTGTCCAGAACGCAAGTGCCGGTAACACTAATAGTGTCCCCATCCGTTGCTCCAGTAATGGCAGCTTGTAGGAGAGCGCTGTCTCCTGTTCCTGTACATGCAACCGTAGTGGTCGCCGCCTGTGCCTGCCCAACTGGCGCAGCCGCAAACAGCAGCCCCACCACCAAAAGCAAGCCCAAAAGCTTGATAAAACTCTTCTTAGTCATAGAATTTTTCCTCCAAAAAACAAATGTCAGTTTCGATCGCGCACCCTTCGCGCATTTGTTTCTGGAATCCCCCGGGAAGAAAAAAACAGAAATTGTCCCCTTCGGAATCCAGTCCTCTGCTCCAACTGCGGAGCCGTTCCGAAAAGCGTCCCTCCTTACCCCGATAGACCCTCCTTTTTTCGAGATTTGATGTTTAACCTCCCAAAATCCGCATATATCCACACACGCCTTTAAATCGGCGTGAAAACAACAACGGCATGTTCAACGGTGCGAAACGCGTTAGGACATCGGCATTCCCACTACATCAACTCAGCCCAGTATAAACGATAAATTGTAAATATGGAAGGGTATTTTCCGAAAAGCGCGTATTTTTATACCAGATTCCGGTCGGTTAGCAGGCGCCGCTCAGCGAAACAGGGCGGGCAAAAACAGGGCGTATCCCCCCAGGCGCGCCTCTCCCCCGCGCGTCTCACACGTCAGCAAAAAGCCGTCCCGGTCCGAAAGCTCGGCTTTCCCAATCTGCAGATTGGCGCTCGCGTTTGCGCCTTTGGCGAGGAAAACAACCGTGAACAGCGCGCCACTGCCCGATACCGGCTCAGCCGGGTTCATCTGCGCGTGTATCACGTTCACCGTGCCGGCTTCGTTGTCAATGAAGGGGTCTCCGCCCAAACCCGGCGCCAAAAAGTTTTCATCCGTCGCGCTCAGCACTTCCAGCAGTTCCGGCGGGAAACTGAGCAGCACATCGAAGCCGTACAGCGCCTGCACATCATCTATGCGCACCTGCACGCTGAACTCCTGCCCCGCCCGCACCAGCTGATACTCCGGGCTGACGGATACCAGCGCCGGCGTTTGCGCGCTCGCCCCGCCGGACGCCAAAAACGCGCCAAAGGCAAGCCCGAGAGCCAGGGCTCCCCGCGCCCAAACCAGATACTTGTGATGCTTCATCTGTGCCTCCAAATTGATCGATTCTTCCGCCTGATGCAAGTATACCCCCGCCGCGCTTACCCCAACAGGCGCGCGAACGGCTGAATAAGCGCTGTGATATAATTTTTATCCATCAAAGCACCGGATAATTCCTGCTTATGGGCTTCTTGTTTGCCGGCTTCATGGGCGGCAGACCTGGGGATGATGTGACCAAATAACATAATTGATGATCAGAGCGTTATGACCGCGCAATGGTATGCCCTACAATCCAAGCCAAACCAGGAGCAGCTGCTTTGGTATCAGCTTGAGCTGAACCGCATCGAAACCTACCTGCCGCTTCTGTCCGTCCGCCCGGTGAACCCGCGCGCGCGGAAGCTGGTGCCGTATTTCCCCGGTTATCTCTTCGCCCGTCTGGATTGGCACAGCCAGTCCTTCTCCAGCGTGGCATGGCTGCCGGGTATGCGCCGGATTGTCGCCTTTGACGGCGAACCGGCCAGCCTGCCCGAGCATCTGATCGCTGGCTTGCGCGCGCGCGTGGAGCAAGCCAACCAGGAGCAAGCCGACCCCCTTTCAGGTTTGCGGCGCGGGGAGCCCGTTTTGGTGAAGGCAGGCCCCTTTGCCGGCTACGAAGCTATTTTTGACACGCGTCTGAACGGAGGCGAACGCGCCCGCGTGCTGCTAAGGTATATCGCCAGCCTGCAGGTCAGCCTGGAAATACCGGCTGCCCAATTGGAACGCGCCCGGCTGCGCCGCTGAGCTGCGGGATTTATGTCAGGGGGGGAGGGAACAATAGAGACCGACCGCCGGCAAGCAAAGCCTTGTCGGAGGGGCGGATGCTTGGAAAGTGCCGTTCTCTTCCTTATAATAGTAATCAGCAGAGATAGGAAGCGCTATGGACAAACGTAAAACAATCCGGAACATCAGCATCTTTTTGCTGTTCGGGGCGCTGGTCGCGCTTGGCGCGCTTTGGCTGCGGAACGGGCCTCACTTCGATCGGCAGCCAAACCTGGCCGGTGCGGCGGCGCCCGAGGTCGTCCTGGCGGCGGCTGAAGCCAACCAACCCGCTGATGCGGTATTCCAACCCCAGCTGGCGCCCCAACACGCGCCCGGCGGAGCCTCAGACAACCCGGCACCAACCCCAACCGGGCAGTCCGCGTGCAGCAGCGTTGGCTCGCTCAGCGCCCTGATTCTGGGCATTGACGAGAACGAACAGGCCGACGCGCTCCGCCTGATGCGCGTGGACTTCACGCAGGAACGTATTTCAGTTGTCTCCATCCCGCGCGATTTTTGGGTGCCGGTGGCGGACATGCAGGCGCACGGGATTAAATACGGGCGCATCAACGCCACTTACGGCTACGGCGAATTCTATAACGGCAAAGGCGGCGGCATAAAGTCGCTCACCGCGAATATCCAATCCAACTTTGGCGTGAGCGTGGACCGCTATTTCGTCCTGCATTTCGCGGATATTGAGAAGTATATTGACAAGATTGGCGGCGTGGATGTGACCCTGGAGGAACCGGTCTGGGACAAGGAGCGTTCCTTCAGGGCGGGCGCGCACCACTTTGACGGCGAAACCGCGGTGCTTTTCATGCGCATGCGCGAGGGCGACAGCGATTTCTTTCGCGTGCGCCGGCAGTCCCTGGTCCTCAGCGCCTTTTACAAGAAGGTCATGCACGAGCTGAGCGTCTGGCAGCTGGTGAAGTTGGGCGTGAGTGTGATTGGCGACCATGCGATTCTGACGAATTTCAACGCCAAGGATGTGTACACGCTGGCATGCCTGGCTGGGCGCATCAGCGGGGAAGACGTCGCGTTCATCGAAATCCCCAAGGACTTGTACCATCCCATGACCACCAACCTGGGCGCTTCAGTGATTATCCCGCACGATGGGGTGGCAGCGTTCCTGCAATCGGTGATGGACGGGAGCTATAAGCCTGAAGAAAAGTAGGGGAACAAGGGAACCGACAGCCCACCAGGTCCTCATTTTGGCGCTGTTCTCCCGGATATGAAGCCCGGAAGAAAGTTGCGGAGCGCGTCACTCCATTTTTTCAGCATAAGGTTGCATGCCTGATACCACGGAACAAGACAAGATTATGCGCTGGAGCGAGTTCTTATTCCTGAGCCGCGCCGACCTCTATCGCTACGCGGGTTCAAACCAGCTTAGAGACCATTTTTTCCATTACTTCTTTTCCCACGGCTATCGTTATAGTTGGTGGATGCGTTTGTGCGCGTATCTGAAGAACCACAAACTATTACGCCTCTTTTTTCCGCTTGCCTGGTTCATTAACCGCCATCAGCAAAACCGCTTTGGGATTGGCATATCTTATAAAACCCGGGTCGGACCAGAGCTATTTATCGGGCACGAAGGCGGCATCGTTGTCAGCGAATTAACCGTGATTGGCAGGAACTGCAACCTTTCGCATCAAGTCACCATCGGCATCAGCCGGCGGGGCGAGCGCGCGGGCGTCCCAACGATTGGGGATAACGTCTATATTGGCCCTGGCGCCAAGCTTTTCGGCGCGATTTCTGTTGGGCATAATGCTGCCGTTGGCGCTAACTGCGTGGTAACCCGCGATGTGCCGGAATTTGGCGTGGTGGTTGGCATACCAGGCAGGGTAATTTCATTGGATGGGTCGCAAGGATATATTAACAACACTGGATATGAGCACGCCTAAGGCTCAGCGCCTGCTTCTCCTTCTCATCTTTGGCTTATCCCTGCTTGGGATTGCCGCCCGGCTCGCTCCCGGGTTCCACAACCGCTTCATCAACGACGATTTCTGCACCGCTGCGTCCGCGCGCGCGCAGCCTTTTATTCAATTTTTCGCGCGGGAATATATCGTCTGGACGGGTCGCTTCAGTTACGTTTTTGTCTCCGGGCTCGCCGCGCTGGCTGGCCCCCGGTTTGCCGGCTTTCTGCCGTTTCTATTGACAGCTGCCTGGTTTTGCGCCCTGGTCTGGTGCGTTTTGCCCCTGTTAAAGCATCTGAAAGCAGAGCCGCCTTTGCTGTACGCGGCAACCCTCAGCGGTTTTTTTCTGGCGGTTCTGTTTCATTCGCTGCCGGACTTCTTCGAATCTGTTGTCTGGGAGACAGGTGCGTTGAATTACACGCTTCCGCTGATAATTTTCACGGTCATCATAGGTCTTTTTTTGCGAGCCTGGTTGAACAAGCGAAAACCACCGCTCCTGCCAATCCTTTTGCTCGTTTTTATTTGCGGGGGTTTTTCAGAAATCTTTGGGCTCATTCAAGTTGTCTTGTTCGCATGTTTGTGCGCTTTTCTGCTGCTTAATAAAACCCAGGCTGCCAACCGTCAATTCAGGTATGGCGTATTTGCCGCGCTTATTACTGCGGCACTCGCCTATTTGGTGGTTTACGCCGCGCCCGGGAACGCAGTCCGCCAGGCAGCCTCCAGCCACCCCGAACCAGCCCCATTCGCCCGGCTGCCATGGCTGGTTTTGCGCGCCACTTTGGTGGAATTCTACAGCTATCTGATTCACGCGCGCTTCTGGATTCTCCCGCACTTTTTCCTGCCGTTCGCCTTTGGTTTTTCGTGGAATGCCCCAACCCAAATCCCAGAAAAGACCAGCCGGGAAAATCCAAAGAAACTTTTCCGCGCCATCCTATGGATTGGTTTATCCACCTTCGGTCTGGCAGTTTTGGCGGCATTCCCTTCTGCCTATATCCAATGGGACGCGCCGGTAGCCAGGTCGATGATCCTGTTCTTCGCTTTCTTTATTCCCGCGGCGGGTATCTGTAGTTTTCTTCTCGGGCGCATCGCTGCCGCCGCGCGAATTAATAAACTTAGCCCGGGGCAAATTGGGATTCAGGCCAAAGCGCTGCGGATTTTCGCGGTCCTGCTGTTTGCCGCGGGGATAACAGCCAGCGCGATAAGAAGCACCCGGATTCTGCCTGTCCAACACGCGTACGCCCAGGCCTGGGACGCGCGCGACCAGGAGCTGCGTGCGCTCCGGACGCAAGGCGTTGTGCGCGCGCAGGCTCCAGCCCTCACCAACGCGTATGGGTCCGTCGACCTGACCGACAACCCGAAACACTGGGTGAACCGCTGCGCAGCCTGGTATTATGGGTTCGATAGCCTTGAAAAAAATAACTGACCCTGGCGTAAAATCAATGGATATGATGGAAGAAAAAGCTGCCGAAAACTGGGACCTCGTCATCACCCCGCGCAAAAAATGGTACGACCTCCAACTGCGTGAGGTCTGGCGTTATCGCGACCTGATTTCGCTGTTTGTGCGCCGGGATTTCGTCTCACGCTACAAACAAACCATCCTCGGTCCGCTCTGGCTCATCATCCAGCCCATCCTGAACTCGCTCGTTTTCACCGTCGTCTTCGGCAACATCGCGCGCCTATCCACCGACGGGCTGCCGCCCATGCTGTTCTATATGTCCGCGACGGTGCTCTGGAGCTATTTCTCCAACTGCCTCACCGGCACCTCGCAAACCTTCATCCAAAACGCGCACCTCTTCGGCAAGGTCTACTTTCCCCGCCTGGTCATGCCGGTTTCCATCGTCATTTCCAACCTCATCACCCTGGCCATTCAGTTCGCTCTGTTTATGGGCTTCAGGTTCTATTTCAGCGCGGTCAACGCGGCCGTCCACTTCACCCCCTGGGCGTGGGCATTTCCGCTGCTCATCCTGTTGATGGCGGGGCTGGGGCTGGGCTTTGGCATCATCGTTTCTTCGCTCACCACCAAATACCGCGACCTGAACTACCTGGTCAGCTTTGGGGTCTCGCTGTGGATGTATGCCACGCCGGTGCTTTACCCGGTCTCTTCCATCCCCGAAAGCTGGCGCTGGATCGCGGTCGTGAACCCCATCACCCCGATTGTGGAAACCTTTCGGGCGGGTTTCCTCGGGCAGGGTACTGTCTCGTGGGCGCGATTGGGCTACAGCGGCGCGTTTATGCTGGTGGTGCTCATTATCGGCGTGGTGATTTTTAATCGGGTGGAAAAGACTTTCATTGATACCGTGTGATACCTCCTGCAATTACGATTGGGAAGAAAAATCAAACGCCGGATTAGCCGTAAAAAAATAAAATGAGTAACACTGTCATCTCCGTCGAACACCTCTCAAAGCAATACGACCTGGGCGTCATCGGCACAGGCACGCTCACGCGCGACTTTGAACGCTGGTGGGCGCGCGCCCGCGGCAAGCCGGACCCCTACAGCCCGGTTGTGCAGGATTATTCCCGCCGCCATGCCGACGATAGCATTCTGGCGCTGGATGACGTCTCATTCGCCGTGCAGCAGGGCGAAGCGCTGGGCATCATCGGGCGCAACGGCGCGGGCAAGAGCACCCTGCTCAAAATCCTCTCACGCGTGACCGCCCCAACCAGCGGGGTGGTGAAAGTGAAAGGACGCATCGGAAGCCTGCTGGAGGTCGGCACCGGTTTCCACCCGGAGCTGACCGGTCGCGAGAATGTCTACCTGAACGGCGCTATCCTGGGCATGAAGAAAGCCGAGGTGGCGCGCAAGTTCGACGAGATTGTGGCCTTCTCGGGCGTGGAAAAGTTCATTGATACCCCCGTCAAGCGCTACTCCAGCGGCATGTACGTGCGCCTGGCGTTCGCCGTTGCCGCGCACCTGGACCCCGAAATTCTGATTGTGGATGAAGTTTTGGCGGTGGGCGACGCGGAATTCCAGAAGAAGTGCCTGGGCAAGATGGGCGATGTAGCTGGCGAAGGCCGCACGGTGCTGTTTGTGAGCCATAATATGGGCAGTATTCAGAACCTCTGCCCGCGCAGCATGCTCTTACGCCTTGGGAAAATTGCCTCCATGGACCACACCAGCCGGGTCATTTCGGAATATCTGAGCGCCTCCCGCGAGCCGAATGTTTTTTATCCAAACGAAGGCGAACGCCTGGGCACCCAGCGCGTTCGCGTTGAAGATTTCCGTATTGAACCGCCAAACCCGGCTACCGGGCTGCCAGCCCGCTTCATTCTTCAGCTTACGGTTCCGGAAAGCGAAAACCAAAACCTGCAGGCGGACTTTTCAATATCTTTCATGACCGAGCAAGGCAGTAAGATTTTTCAGCTTCATTCAGGGCATATCCGCCATGAACTGAGCCTGAAAAAAGGGCTGAACACCATCACCGCCGAGCCGGAATACCTGCCGCTGACACCCGGCAAATACCTGGTCAACCTGTGGGTAGGTTCAGGGCGGATTGTGTATGATTGGATTCCGGAGGCATTGAGCTTTGAGGTGGTACCCGGCTCTTTTAACGAGGGCGTTTTAATTGACAATCGCGGTTACCCGGTCGTGGTGAACGCGAGATGGCACCAATAGCTTATTGTTTTTTATTTTCCAGACATTCTCCTTAAGTTTTAAGAAATTGGTGATTACGTAATGGGTAAAAAGACTTTTCCTAAAAATCTTGATGTAATAATCCCTCTGTACAACGAAGAAGCTTCAATAATTGAATTCCATAATAGGTTGGTTCGATCGATTGAAAAGTTAGGAATTCCAACAAGGTTTTTCTATATAGATGATGGCTCAGGAGACAACACACTAGATAATTTGCTCTCGTTAATGGAGAATGATGATCGTATCAATGTAATACAATTAAGCCGAAATTTTGGCCATCAGGCAGCTCTTTCTGCAGGACTTGACCTCGTTGATGCTGATATTGTTATCACTCTGGATGGCGATGGAGAGCACCCACCAGAATTAGTTCCCAATTTTGTTGAGTTATTTAATCAGGGTTTTGATGTCGTCCAAGGACAAAGGATTGACGATGATCAAAAACAATCTCTCAAGAAACTTACATCCAGATGGTTCTACTCAGTAATCAACTTCTTAGGAAACACAAAAATTGCTGTTGGAACTTCTGATTTTCGATTGATGTCAAAAAAAGTCGTTGAAGCTTATCGGCAGGTTCATGATTATCACCGGTTTATTCGCGGTATCATACCATGGCTAGGTTTTTCTGAGACTTTCCTCCAATATGTACCTGGAAAAAGGATATCAGGTAAAAGCAAATATTCTCTGGTAAAAATGTTTACTTTGGCTGAGAATGCAATTTTCTCATTTTCCATCGTTCCCCTTAGGATAGGCTTGTCTATTGGGTTATTCTTCTTCGCACTCGCTTTCGTCGAAGTTGTTTACGTTATCTCTTTTTGGATTGCTGGAAAGCAAGCCCAATTGGCTCCAGGCTGGAGTTCGATAGTATTCTTAATTCTGATAACTGGTGGAGCTTTAATGATACTTATCAGCATTATTGGTATGTACATCGGACAAATAAGCCAGCAAGTCAAAAATCGCCCAATCTACGTCATCCGAGAAAAATACCCAAATTAAAAAGTGGTTTTTTTACGATGAGCACAATAAATTCAAACTTGATGAAAGGTAAAATTCTCGGTAAAAGACTAAATACTTTTTTATGCACGCATTGGGTTGAGCTTCTAATTTGGGTTATCGTTTCTTTATCCACATATGGTTTCGAATTATTCAATGTGACCATTAACATTGATGAAGAAATCGCATCACTGAGGTCAATGACTAACCCAGCGTTTATTACTAGTGGAAGATGGGGATTATACATATTAACAGGAACAATTCTACCAAAACAAATTATTCCTTTTATGCCATTAGCCCTCACGCTCAGCTTTCTATTTATTGGAGTTCTCCTTCTGCTTGATTGTCTTGCCGTCCAAAGTCCTATCGACCGTATCCTTATAGCAGTTTTAGGGTTTACTTGGTCAGGTCTCGCATACTTGGTGTGCGTTTCAAAAGTCCGTAGTCAAGGAAAAAAAGAGGAAGTTCCAATACAATAAGTTTTTGCGAAAAACGAAAAGAAAGGAACTTCCAATGACCGTAACAGTCAAACAAAGTATAACCCTCAA